>FTCZ01000835.1_pt1 | contig 526677 bp, 546 predicted proteins | sample 1658871 | NCBI WGS metagenome assembly FTCZ01 (sample SAMEA3914864, study PRJEB12502) | metagenome | biome: forest; material: soil | place: USA | collected 2012-03-12 | depth 0.3 m | reverse complement strand
CATTACAAGCGGCTCAATCATGCCGGCAAAGGCAATGACGTCGAGCTGGCGAAGTCGAATATCCTTCTGATCGGCCCCACCGGTTGCGGCAAGACCCTGCTGGCCCAGACCCTGGCGCGCATCCTGGATGTGCCCTTCACCATGGCCGACGCCACGACGCTGACCGAAGCCGGTTATGTCGGCGAGGACGTCGAGAACATCATCCTCAAGCTGCTGCAGAACGCCGACTACAATGTCGAGCGCGCGCAGCGCGGCATCGTCTATATCGACGAGGTCGACAAGATCAGCCGCAAGTCCGACAACCCGTCCATCACCCGCGACGTCTCGGGCGAGGGCGTGCAGCAGGCGCTGCTCAAGATCATGGAAGGCACCGTCGCCTCCGTGCCGCCGCAGGGCGGGCGCAAGCATCCGCAGCAGGAATTCCTGCAGGTCGACACGACCAACATCCTCTTCATCGTCGGCGGCGCCTTCGCCGGCCTCGACAAGATCATCTCGGGCCGCACGCATGGCTCGTCGATGGGCTTCGGCGCCAATGTCCGCTCGCCCGACGAGCGCGGCACCGGCGAGGTCCTGCGCGAGGTCGAGCCGGAAGATCTGCTGAAGTTCGGCCTGATCCCGGAATTCATCGGCCGTCTGCCGATCCTGGCGACGCTCGGCGATTTGTCGGAGCCGGCGCTGATCGAGATCCTGACGCGCCCGAAGAACGCGCTCGCCAAGCAGTATCAGCGCATGTTCGAGATGGAAGGCGTCAAGCTGCGCTTCCAGGAAGAGGCGATGCATTCGATCGCCCGCAAGGCGATCGCGCGCCGCACCGGCGCGCGGGGCTTGCGCTCAATCATGGAAGGCTTCCTGCTCGAAACGATGTTCGAGCTCCCCACGCTCAACGGCGTGCAGGAGGTGGTGATCACGTCGGACGTCGTCGAAGGCAAGGCGCGCCCGCTCTACACCTACTCCGACAAGGGCGAAGCCCGCGAGAAGAGCGCGTCGTAGGGCGTCTCCTTAAGCGAACACATATCTCACCACCTCGTCATGGCCGGGCTCGTCCCGGCCATCCAGGATCACCCATGCCGCAGTTGCGCGCATGGATGGCCGGCACAAGGCCGGCCATGACGGTTATTGATGGTTGAGGTCGATCCAAATCGCGGCCGCACTAGTAATCGTTGTGCTCGCCCTTCTGCGCCAGCTCCTTCGGCTGGATCTCGAACGCGATGCAGATGCGCTCCTGATCGACGCCCATCGGTTCGGTGTCGTGGTGGAAATACCCCGGCATGAAGACGAAGCTGCCCGGCACCGGCTCGATCAACCGCTCGCCCCAATGTTCGCCGGCGTTGGGCCCGGCTTCCGGCGGCGGCCCAACGCGCAGCCAACCCTTATGGCTTCCGGGCGCGCGCGAAACCTCCGGCTGGACGACGTAATACACGCCCGTCATCCAGGCGCGCGAATGGGTGTGTGACAAATGGTGCGTCTCGCCATCCGACACCACCGCCCAGCCATCGACGGCGAACTCGGACGGACGCGCCGCCAAATGAGGATGGGAGGAATCATGGGGCCGCCGCGCGATCGCGTCTGCTCCCATCTGCCGCACGATCTCCATGAATGCGCGCAGCGCCGGTGCTTCCGTCTTGCGCAGCCCGTCATACCGCCAGCCGCGGCGGATCGAACGCTTCGACGGCGTGTCGTAGAACGTCAGATCCGCGCGGATTTCCGCCGCCAGCGCGCGGTTGAAATCGGCCAGCGTCATGCCGGATGGCGGCGTCAGCATCGCGTGCTGGAAAAAACGGTCGTAATCCATCAATTCCCGCACCGCGTCGCCTTGCCTGCGCCGCGCTTCGGCCACCGCAAGCGCCGCGATCACCGGTGCATAAGCGACGCCATGCGCGATCAGCACACGCAGCCGCTCGCACGCTTCGTCCGGCCGTGTCGACGTCATGGCTATGATTGTGCTGCCGCGCGGCTCGAGCAGGAACGCGCGATCCGCCAGCGCGGCATAGCGTGCGCGGTCGCCGGCACGCCAATAGGCATTGGCCAGGTTCCCGATCACCTCGGATGCGTTCGGCTGCTTTTCCGCCGCCGCGAGCAGCTGCTCGACCTGCGCGTCACCCTGGAATTGCGTGTTTGCACTCATGCTTTCCTTTAACACGAACCTGACACGCCGTCATCGACGGACATCATGTCGCTCCGCAAGATTACGGAAACCTTGATCGTTTACGCTCTGCGCTCGAGCAAATACGGCTAAAATCCGTCCCTTGAAACCACTGGCACCCGGGCCCACTTTAATCACCTAGGAGTCGGCCCAGCGGGGAGGCTCCATAACCCGGTCTGTCGCGCCCAAAAAGGGGCGGCACCGCACATCACCCGCCTCGTTGTAAGGCGGTCAGGAGATAGAAATGTCAGATCAGGAATTGCCCAAAGGCGACACCAACAGCGGCCATCTGGCGCCGGTCCTGCCCTTGCGCGACATCGTCGTATTCCCCCACATGATTGTTCCGCTCTTCGTCGGCCGGGAGAAATCCGTCCGCGCGCTCGAAGAGGTGATGAGCGATGAAAAGCAGATTCTGCTGCTCACCCAGAAGAACAAGGACGACGACGATCCGGGCGCCGACGGCCTGCACCGCATCGGCACGCTGGCGACCGTGCTGCAGCTTCTCAAGCTGCCCGACCAGACCGTGCGCGTCCTCGTCGAGGGCAAGTCGCGCGCGCGCGTCACCGGTTTCGTGCCGCGCAGTGACTTCTTCCAGGCGACCATCGAGCGCATTCCGGACGGCGCCAGCGACGCCAAGGAAATCGAAGCCCTGACGCGCACCGTCAAGACCAATTTCGAGCAGTACATCAAGCTCAACAAGAAGGTCCCGGCCGAGACGCTGACCTCGGTCGCGCAGATCGACGACGCCGCCAAGCTCGCCGACACCGTCGCCTCACACCTTTCGGTCAAGATTTCCGACCGCCAGGCGTTGCTTGAGACTCTCGGCACCGTCGAGCGTCTCGAGAAGGTTCTCTCGCTGATCGAAGCCGAGATCGGCGTGCTTCAGGTCGAGCGCAAGATCCGTTCGCGCGTCAAGCGCCAGATGGAGAAGACCCAGCGCGAGTACTATCTCAACGAGCAGCTCAAGGCGATCCAGAAGGAGCTCGGCGAAGGCGACGAAGGCCGCGACGAGATGAACGAGCTCGAAGAGCGCATCCGCAAGACCAAGCTCTCCAAGGAGGCGCGCGACAAGGCCGCCGCCGAGGTGAAGAAGCTGCGCTCGATGTCGCCGATGTCGGCCGAAGCGACCGTCGTGCGCAACTATCTCGACTGGCTGCTGTCGCTGCCATGGGGCAAGAAGTCGAAGGTCCGCAAGGACATCGTCGCCGCGGAGCAGGTGCTCCATGACGACCATTTCGGTCTCGACAAGGTCAAGGAGCGCATCCTCGAATATCTCGCCGTGCAGCAGCGCGCCGGCAAGATGAAAGGCCCGATCCTGTGCCTCGTCGGCCCGCCCGGCGTCGGCAAGACCTCGCTTGCCAAGTCGATCGCCAAGGCGACCGGCCGTGAGTATGTCCGCATGTCCTTGGGCGGCGTGCGCGACGAGGCCGAGATCCGCGGTCACCGCCGCACTTATATCGGCTCGATGCCCGGCAAGATCATCCAGTCGATGAAGAAGGCGAAGACCGCCAACCCGCTGTTCCTGCTCGACGAGATCGACAAGCTCGGCGCCGATTATCGCGGCGATCCGTCCTCGGCGTTGCTCGAAGTGCTGGACCCGGAGCAGAACAACACCTTCAACGACCATTATCTCGAAGTCGATTTCGACCTCTCGGACGTGATGTTCATCACCACGGCGAACTCCCTGCGCATGCCGGGCCCGCTGATGGACCGCATGGAGATCATCCGCATCCCCGGCTACACCGAGGATGAGAAGCTCGAAATCGCCAAGCGCCACCTCATCCCCAAGGAGATGAAGGCGCATGGCCTGAAAGACGACGAGTGGAAGATCACCGACGCCGGCCTGCTCGATCTCATCCGCTACCACACCCGCGAAGCGGGCGTGCGTAACCTGGAACGCGAGATCGCCAACCTGACCCGCAAGGCGGTGAAGGAGATCGTCAGCCACAAGACCTCGGCGGTCGAGGTCACCAAGGAGAACGTCGACAGCTACGCCGGCGTGCGGAAGTACCGCTACGGCGAAGTCGAAGGCGAGGACCAGGTCGGCATCGTCACCGGCCTGGCATGGACCGAAGTCGGCGGCGAGACGCTGACCATCGAATCCGTGATGCTGCCCGGCAAGGGCCGCTTCCAGGCCACCGGCAAGCTCGGCGACGTGATGAAGGAATCGATCGACGCGGCGCGGTCCTATGTCCGCTCCAAGGCGACGACCTTCGGCATCAAGCCGCCGCTGTTCGACAAGGTCGACATCCACGTCCACGTGCCGGAAGGCGCGACGCCCAAGGACGGCCCGTCGGCCGGTCTTGCGATGGCCACCTCCATCATCTCGGTGATCACCGGCATCCCGGTGCGCCGCGACGTGGCGATGACCGGCGAAGTCACGCTGCGGGGCAGGGCGCTGCCCATCGGTGGCCTGAAGGAAAAGCTGCTCGCGGCTCTGCGCGCCGGCATCAAGACGGTGATCATCCCGCAGGAGAACGAGAAGGACCTGGCCGAAGTGCCCGACAATGTGAAGTCCGGCATGACCATCGTCCCGGTCTCCAATGTCGGTGAGGTCCTCAAGATCGCGCTGGTCCGCCAGCCCGAAGCGATCGACTGGATCGAGCCCGAAGTGACCACCCCGCCGCCCGTCACGCCGGACGCCGACGCGGTGGTTACCCACTAGAACTGTCGTTAACGATTGTGTGAGGCCCCGGATTGTCGCGATCCGGGGCCTTTTTCTTCACTTTTTCCGCAGATTTCTTGGGTTTTTGGGTTTGACGGCCACGCAACCCGCCCTACAGTCGGATTTCTCGGAGCGAATCGCGCAAAGGAGCCGTCGCCGTGAACAAGAACGATCTCATCCAGAAGTTGTCCGACCACTCTGGCCTGGACAAGAACACCTCCGCGAAAGCCGTGGACGGCGTATTCGATCTGATCGCCAGCGCGTTGCAGGCCGGCGATGAAGTCCGTCTGACCGGCTTCGGCGTGTTCGTGGTCGCCAGCCGCGCCGGCGGCAAGGGCCGCAACCCGCAGACCGGCGAGGAGATCACGATCAAGCCGTCCAAGCAGCCGCGCTTCCGCCCCGGCAAGCAGCTCAAGGACTCGTTGAACACCGACGCCTAGTCCGTTGCCGGCCTGAGATAAAACAGCGCCTCGACGCTGGTTTCGAGCGCCTCGGCGAGCGCCAGCGCGAGCGTCGTCGACGGCACGAACACGCCGTTCTCGACTGTATTGATGGTCTTGCGCGAAACCCCGGCGCGCGCCGCCAGATCGGCCTGCGTCAGGCCGTGCCGCGCGCGCGCGTCCTTGAGCCGGTTGCCGAGCTGGCGTTCAGCCATCGCGATCCGCGCGCCATTGCAGGATGAGGAAGTAAAGTCCGGGCAGGATGACCGCCGCGGCGATGGCGCCGGGCATTGCGACAAGCCCCCATTGCGGCCGCACCGCCATGACGCCGAGCAGCGCGCACATCGTCGCCACGCACAGCAGATACCCGAACATCGCGGCGCCGCGCTGCATGGCGCGGGTCAGCTCGTCGTTCAGGGCGCGGCGCCATTTGCCGCTGAGAAAGCCCGGACCGAAACACACCTGAACTGCCGCCACAACGGCGAAGACCGCAAAGTCCATGACGACGACCAAAGACGAAACTTCCGCCCCCGGTCTCCCCTTGGCGTGCGCCGCGAGAAACAGGACGATCGCGGTGATCATGGCCGCAAGGCCGCCGACCAGAATGAAGACGAACCCATAAAGCCAGCGCCAGCGGCGATGCTGATCGTCGATCGTCCGGCGCAGAATGTCCTCGGGATAGTCGGCGCCCGCCGACGCCATCGGCGAGCGGATGCGGAACATCACCACGATCCAGACGAGAAACACGCCCAGAGCGGCAAGACCCGTGCTCCGCATCGGCAAATGGAATTCCAGAATGCCGATGAACAGCGCGGAGATGATCAGGAAGGCGATCAGCAGCGACAGGAATTTTCGCCCTTCGGCGCGAATGCTGCCGCGGATCTGCGCGACAAGCGCGTCATCCCTGTTCCGTTGGTCGATCATGCCCGTCTCCGCGCGCCATTTCGGTCGTGGGAAGATGTAACCTATAGGTTACTCGGGCGCAAGCGGCTTCAGCTGGCGTGAAACAGCGCGCTCACGGATTCGCCGTCATGGATGCGATGGATTGCCTCCGCCAGCGGCTTGGCGATCGACAGCACGGTGAGCTTGGGCGCCCGCTTGTCGTCCGGGATCGGCACCGAGTTGGTGCACACGATCTCCAGCACGTCCGGCTGCTCGCTGAGGCGCGACGCCGCCCCCGCCGCGAACAGGCCATGCGTGCAGGCAATGCGGATCGAGCGCACCTTCTGCTCGCGCAAGAGGCGCAGCAACTCGAGCGTCGTCGTGCCGCGCGCAATCTCGTCGTCGAGCACGATCACGTCCTTGCCGGTCACGTCGCCGATGATCGGGCCCATCCGCACCTCGCTGTCGGAGATGCGCTGCTTGGCCGCCACCGCGACGCCGACGCCCAGCATCCGCGCGAACGCCGCCGTCTCCTTGGCATTGCCGAGGTCGGGCGACACCGCCACCGTGTTGGACAGGTCGTATTGCCGAAAATGCCCCGCGATCTCGTTCAGCGCGTGCAGGTGGTCGACCGGGATGCTGAAAAAGCCGTGCACCTGCGGCGAATGCAGCGCCATGGTCAGCACGCGGTTGGCGCCCGCCGTCACGATCAGGTCGGCGACCAGCCGCCCGCCGATCGAGATGCGCGGCGCGTCCTTCTTGTCGGAACGGGCATAGGCATAGAACGGCATCACCGCCGTGATCCGCGAGGCCGAGGCGCCGCGCGCCGCGTCGCACATCAGCAAAAGCTCGACCAGATGTTCCTGCACCGGCGTCACCAGCGGCTGGATGATATAGACGTCGCGCTCGCGGCAGTTCTCCTGCAGCTGCACTTCCAGGCAGTCATTGGCGAAGCGCGTCAGCCGCGACGGCGACAGCGGCACGCCCAGATCGCGGCAGATTTCGCGCGCCAGATCCGGATGGGCCGATCCGCTGAAAACGGCGATACCCTTCATGCGCGTCTCCCACCACCCGATTGCGCGCCGCTTATCGGGGGTTTCGCCCCGTCCCGCAATGCGGCGTTAGCGCCGCCAGGGCGCCAAAACCGTATGCGCCGGAACCGCCGTCGCGGAAGCCCGTTTGGTGGCCAGATAGCCGCGCTTGCGCAATTGCCGCAATGCCGCCTGCACCGAGGATTTGGACAGCCCCGTCTCGACCGCCAGGGTCGACAGGCTGACCTGCAGCCGCTTCCCCGGTCCGCCGCTGTCGTGCCACAGCTTGATGTAGACGAGGTAGGCCGACGGCGCGTGGTCATGCGCCACCAGATCGGGCATCAAGGTCTCGACGACATAGTCGTCCAGCGGCACTCTACGAACCATCACTATAGTAATCATCGGGATGCTTGCCGCCGCAAGCCCTGCACCGTAGCAATTCGCGGTCACGCGATGAGAGGCCCGCCATGATCACGCAGCTCAAATTCATGTCCATTCCGGTCCAGGACCAGCAGCGCGCCAAGAAGTTCTACACTGAGAAGCTCGGCTTCAAGATCGCCACCGACCAGGAGATGGGCCCGAACGGCCAGCGCTGGATCGAGCTGCGCATCGACAAGGCCCAGACGCGCATCGTTCTCTTCACGATGGAAGGCGAGGAGGGCCGCATCGGCACCCGCATGAACTGCTCGCTGTCCTGCGACGACGTCGAAGCGACCTACCGCCAGCTCAGCGACCGCGGCGTCGAATTCGAAGGCCCACCGCAGAAGCAGCCCTGGGGCAGCTTCGTCATCATGAAGGACAGCGAAGGCAACCGCTTCGTGGTCGGCAGCGACTGAGGGTAGGGCGATGCCGACGCAAACGCTCATTTTCGTGAACATCTTCTTCGCCGGCCTCCTAGCCGGCGAGGAGTTCGTCATCCGCTTCGGCGTCCGCGCCCCGCTCGCCAGCCTCCCGGACGCGGAGCACATCCGGCTGCGTCAAGCGCTGATCCGCACGCTTCGCATCCTCGTCCCGACAATCTTCGCGTTGGCCTTCTTCACGGGCATCGCCGCGACTGCGGTCGGCGGCATCCATATGGACCGAGCCTTTGAGCTGCGCTGCGCCGGCTTGATGGCACTGCTTGCGTTCATCGCACTCACCCTGGCCGGCACCGTACCGATCAACCAGGCAGCGCTCACCTGGAACCCAGCCGCGCCGCCGCCCGATTGGCGCAAGAAAATCGCGACCTGGGAGCGCCTCGACACGATCCGCACGATGCTGGCGGCCGCAGCCTTCGGGCTTCTGCTCGGCGCGGGCTTGCTGCTATAAGCCGCCCTCCGGGCGGTTAGCTCAGTTGGTAGAGCATATCGTTTACACCGATAGGGTCGGCGGTTCGAGCCCGTCACCGCCCACCAGTCTTCGCGCGCGAAGCGCAGCGAAGACTGCCGCGCCGTAGCCCGAAGGGCGAAGGCGGGCCGGCTGCCGCGCTAGATCGAAAGCTCCGCATCCCCCTCGACCACGCGCTGCTCCAGCACCGGCCGTTCGCCCTTGCCCCACAGCTTGGCAGTATGCACCACGCGGTAGCGCAGCGGTCCGCCGTCCGGCGCCGTGCTGCGGTCGATCGGCCGCGGGATGCAGACGAATTCGGTGCTCAGCGAGTCCGCCGCCGCGCGCACCACGGCATAGCCGTGCCCGCCCATGTCGGCGAACGCGACATGCGGCGCGTTGTCGGGATTGGAGAGCGCCCGCGCCTTGGCGATGTCGCCGCTCGCGGCATATTCCAGCGCCGAGCGCACCCCGTGATGCAACGTCAGATTGACGATAGCGGCGTGACTACCATCGGCACGCTCGGCCATGAACAGCGGCCGTGTCGGATCGGTCTTCGGCATATTGTACTCCAGCGCTTCGACCATGCCCGGCGCCGAGATCGATCCGGTGACGAAGGTCACGCCGACCGGCTCGAACGGCCGCGGCGGCAGCGCTTTGGCCGCGAGCCCGGCCCAGAAGCTGTGCCGGTCGCCGCACACCGACGCGAAGCCGGTGATGCCTTCGCGCGCCACCATGTCGTAGATCATGTCGCGCTCGGCATAAGCGGAGCACGCCTCGCCGCCGCCGAACCCGGCATAATCCGTGCTCGGCCAGTGCTTGGGAAACGTCGCCGGCAGGTTCTGCGCATCGGTGCGCATGTCGATCAGCGCCGTCGTGTTGCCCCAGATCTTCCACGTCGCGGTCGACGTCTTCAGCCGGTCCATGAACCAGGCGCGCTGCACCGCGCCCAGCACGGTCTGCGGCGGTTCATCACGACGGAAATTTGGGATCTCCTTGCCGTTGAACGCGATCGTCGCCGGCGGATGGCCGCCATTGTAGTCGCGCCCGCCGTCGAGAATGCGCTGGAACTCTTCGCAGAGAAAGCGCGGGAAATCGTCGGACACCAGCGCGTCGGCTTCGTCGCGCCCAGTCGGCTCCTCGGAGCGATAGCTGCGCTGGTCGGTGATGATGAGGTCGACATGCGGCCCCCAGCGCAACGCGCGATAGCCGGTGAGGCTGGCCAGCGCGATGCGGTTGTTCGGCTCGTCGCCCAGCCCGTTGTCGTCGAACTTGGTGATCGGCACGGTCTGCACCGCCGGCGGATCGAACCGGTCGAGCGACGGCGACGGCTTTGTTATCCGCGCCGGATGATATTCGAACCACGCCTGCATTGCGGCGACCTTCACCGCCTGCGCCGGCCGCGTCTTGCCGTTGAACGCCTGGAACGATTGCCAGCCCTGCCAGCTGAACTCGTGATTGTCCCACATCGTCACGAACGGAAACCGCGCCCGCGCGTCCTGCAGATCGGGATCGGCGAGATAGCCGCAATAGGCAACGCGATAATCGCCGACGTCGGTCGGCACATGGAAATCGCTGATCTTCTCGCCATGCGGATAGCGCACGACGTCGTTGATGTGCCGCGCGTAATAGCCCTTGGTCCGGTCCTCGGGATACCAGCTGAGCTCATAGATGAAATCGCCCAGATGCAGCACGAAGCCGAGCCGGTCTTCCGGCGCGGCGCGCTCGTCTTCATAGATCATCCGGCGATAGGCGTTCTGCGCCCCCAGATTGGCGTTCTGGCAGGATACGAAGGCAAAACGCACCGCGCGCGGATCGTCCTGCGCCGGCGCCGTTAGCGTACGCCCGATCCGGCTGCCGTTTCCCTGCGTATCCGTAAAGCGATACCAATACTCGCGTCCCGGCTTCAGCCCGCCGACCAGCACGCGCGCCGTCCAATCGGATTCCGGCAGACAATTGGCGCGCGACACCGCGACGACGCGGGCAAAGCCCGCATCTTCGGCAATCTCGACTTTCAGATGCGCCGCCCCATGTCCCGCCGGATAAGGCCGCCGCGTCCACAGCAGCACGCTATGCGAATCCGGATCGCCCGAGGCGACGCCTTGCGGATACATCGCGCGGTTCTCGCGCCAGGCACTGCGCGCGCCCGACCGCGCCGCTCCGGCAAACGCCGCGCTGGCGCCAAGAGCCGCTGCAGCAGCCAAAATCTCTCTGCGTGAATGTCCTGCCATGATCCGTCCCCGTCATGTCCGCGCCGCAGCATAGGTTGCGGCAAGGCGATTTCCGGATCAAAACGGCGTTACTGTCGGTGGCCTCGGGGCCGAGTAGGGGAACATGATGCGCAAACTTCCATCCATCCTGACCGCTTTCGCGCTCGCACTCGGCGCCGGCGTCACCGCCGCCAACGCCCAAATGGATGCGATGGACGCGCTCAACGCGCCGCCCGCAACGCCGCCCAAGCTGCCGCCTTCCATCGTCTACGCGCAGGACATCATCGCCTTCACCCATGCGCAGATCATCGACGGCACCGGCGCGGCGCCGCGCCGCGACATGACGCTCATCAGCGACCACGGCAAGATCGCAGCCCTCGGTCCCTCCGCCCACACGCACATTCCAACTGGCGCCACGATCATCGACATGCACGGCAAGACGCTGCTGCCCGGCTTCGTCATGGTGCATGAGCATCTGTTCTATCCGCTGGGGCAGGGCAATTACGACGGCCTGCTGAACAGCTTCCCGGCGCTCTATCTCGCCGGCGGCACGACCACGGCGCGCACCGGCGGCACCGTGTCGCCCGACGGCGATCTCAATTTGCGCGATGCGATCGCGCGCGGCGAAGCGATCGGCCCAGACCTCGATGTCACCGCGCCCTATCTCAACGGCCCCGGCCAGCCGATCTACAAGATGCACATCTTGAAAGATCCCGCCGACGCCACGCGCACCGTGAACTATTGGGCGGAGGAGGGCGCCACCTCGTTCAAGGCCTACATGACGCTGACCCGCGACGAACTCGCCGCCGCGGTCGTCGCGGCGCACGCGCACAATCTCAAGATCACCGGTCACCTGTGCTCCGTCACCTATCGCGAGGCGGCCGAGCGCGGCATCGACAATCTCGAGCACGGCTTCGCCGCAATGACCGACTTCGTCAAAGGCAAAACGCCCGACGTTTGCCCGCCGCAGTCGATCCTGTCGCTGGTCGATCTCGACGTGAACGGCCCCGAAATCAAATCGCTGATCGGACTCCTCATCGCGCATCATGTCGCGCTGACCTCGACGCTCACCGTGTTCGAGACCTTCACGCCCGGCCGCCCCGAGGCGCCCGAGGCCGCCCGCGCCATGCTGATCCCCGAATTGCGCAGCGCCTACGAAACCTCGTGGACCGCCGTCCAGACCCAAGACCGCAGCAAGCCCTACGTCACGATCTTCCCCAAACTGATGAAGCTCGAGAAGATGTTCGCCGACGCCGGCGGCACGCTCTTGGCCGGCACCGATCCCACGGGTTACGGCGGCGTAATCCCCGGCTGGTCGGCCAAGCGCGAGGTCGAGCTTCTGGTCGAGGCCGGCTTCACCTTTCCGGCGGCTCTCAAAATCGCAACCTTGAACGGCGCGCAATATCTTGGCCGCGACGCGACGGTCGGCTCGCTCGCGATCGGCAAACGCGCCGATCTCGCGGTGATCGACGGCGATCCGGCCCGCGATCCCATGGCGCTGGAGCATATGCCGCTGGTCTTCAAGGCCGGCATCGGCTACCGCACCGATCTCATCATGGACGGTTTCCGCGGCAAGGTCGGTCTTTACTGAACACACTTCGCGACAACAGACCGCTTGACCGCGCCCGCGCGCAGGTGCGGAGTGCCGCCATGTCCAAGCATCTCGCCGTCGCCATCGTCGGTCTCCTCGCGCTCTCGGGTTGCGGCAGCCTGTTCGGCAGCACGCCGCACACGCCGCGCTGGAATCCCAATGCCACGCCGCGCGACGAGAACTGGCACTCGCCCAACGCGAACCTCTTGCGCTACGACGCCAATCACGACGGCACGCTGACGCGCGACGAGCTAAAATCCGGTCTCAGGGCCGAGTTCGACGCCTATGACGTCAACCACACCAACTGCCTCGGGCCGGACCAGGTGCGCACCATCAACCAGCTGCGCGTGACGCAGGACGCCTCGCAGGCGACGCCGCTGGTCGACTGGAACCAGGATGGCTGCATCGACTTCAACGAATACTCCGGCGCCACGCTGTCGCTGTTCGACACGCTCGACAAGAATGGCGACGGCGAACTCTCGCCGCAGGAACTCAATGCCGGCAATCGCCCCGCCGGCGCCGGCGGACAGCCGGACGGCAGCGGCCGCGGCGGCGGACGCGGCGGCCATCACCATGGCGGTGGCGGCGGGATGCCGGGCGGCTGACGCCTCGGCTTGACGCCCGGCCATCCGCAGTGGCGAACTTCGCGGATGAGGGGGCTCTCGATCATCGCACTTGCACTGCTTGCTGGCGGCTGTGCGCCGGACAAGCCGCATTGGTCGCCTTTCCCAGCGCCGCGCTCGGAGGATTGGCACACCGGCAAGATGCTGATCGCCAATTTCGACAGCAACAATGACGGCACCGTGACGCGCCGCGAGCTCGAAGCCGGCCTGCGCCAGAACTTCCGCCAGGCGGACACCAATCATGACGGCCGCCTCGACCCCGACGAGGTCGCCGCCGCCAATGCGCGCCGCATCAAGCTCGACGAATCCACCGCCATGCCGCTGATCGACTGGAACCAGGACGGCTATGTCGATTTCGACGAATTCTCCGCCGGCGTGCGCTCCCAGTTCGAGGCGCTCGACCTCGACGGCGACGGCGAGGTCACGCCCGACGAATTCCGCCGCGCGCCGCAATAGGCTTTAGACACCGCCGCCCGTGATTTGCTTGACAGGGCAGGGGCTGGGCCCTACATCGACCGTCCTTCGCGGGGTTCGCCCCGCGAGCGCCCGCGGGGGCGTAGCTCAGTTGGTTAGAGTGTCGGCCTGTCACGCCGAAGGTCGCGGGTTCGAGCCCCGTCGCTCCCGCCATTTTCCACCCCTCCCAATCCCCATTTTGGCCTCCCCAAATCTCTGTTTCTGGGGGGCTTTCGCCTTGTTGCGAATCGCTCGCAACTCCCGCGAAAAATCAGGTTTTTTTGCGCCGAATCTTAGTCTAAACCCGCGTTGCCCGCGGGTGGCCGGCGCCTATACTGCACCCGCGAAATGACACCGTTTGGCCGCCCGGCCGGACGTTCAAAGGGTCCAGCATGGACAAGATGCTTCTGGAATATCTTCCGATCCTGATCTTCATCGGGATCGCGGGCGTCATCGCCGCCGCGCTCGTCCTCGTTCCCGTCATCGTCGCGCCGTCCAAGCCCGATCCCGAAAAGCTCTCCGCCTATGAATGCGGCTTCAACGCGTTCGGCGATGCGCGCATGAAATTCGACGTGCGTTTCTACCTCGTCTCCATCCTGTTCATCATCTTCGACCTTGAAGTCGCGTTCCTGTTTCCCTGGGCGATCACGCTCGGCGCGACCGGCGCCTTCGCCTTCTGGTCGATGGTGACGTTCCTCGGCGTCCTCACCGTCGGCTTCATCTACGAATGGAAGAAGGGAGCGCTCGAATGGGAGTGATCCCGGCAGGTTCCGCCGCCCGTTCGACGGTTCAGGGCACCACCCGCGCCCCGACCGACAACGATCCCTATTTCAAGGCGATGCAGGCGGAGATGGCCGACAAGGGCTTCATCACCACCTCCGCCGAATCCCTCGTCAACTGGGCCCGCACCGGCTCGCTGATGTGGATGACGTTCGGCCTGGCCTGCTGCGCCGTCGAGATGATGCACGCGAACATGCCGCGCTACGATCTGGAGCGTTTCGGCGCCGCGCCGCGCGGCTCACCGCGCCAATCCGACGTGATGATCGTCGCCGGCACGCTGACCAACAAGATGGCCCCCGCGCTGCGCAAGGTCTACGACCAGATGCCCGAGCCGCGCTACGTGATCTCGATGGGCTCCTGCGCGAACGGCGGCGGCTACTACCACTATTCCTACGCCGTGGTGCGCGGCTGCGACCGTATCGTGCCGGTCGACATCTACGTCCCCGGCTGTCCGCCGACCGCTGAGGCACTGGTCTACGGCATCATGCTGCTGCAGCGGAAGATCCGCCGCACCGGAACGATCGAGCGCTGAGATGACCGATCTGGCCGCCTTCGCAACCGAGCTTTCCGCCGCGCTGCCCGGCGCGATCCGCACCCATGCGCTGGCGCTCGGCGAGCTCACCATCGACGTCGAGATCGGCGAGATCGTCCGCACCATGTCGTTCCTGCGCGACGACCCGAACTGCGAATTCAAGATCCTCGTCGACATCTGCGGCGTGGACTACCCCAAGCGCGAAAAACGCTTCGACGTCGTCTATCATCTGCTGTCGCTGACCAAGAACATCCGCCTGCGCGCCCGTGTCATCGCTGGCGAAGACGAGCCGGTGCCGTCCGTCGTCGCGGTCTATCCCGCCGCCAACTGGTTCGAGCGCGAAGCCTTCGACATGTACGGCATCGCCTTCGCCGATCATCCCGATCTGCGCCGCATGCTCACCGATTACGGCTTCTCCGGTCATCCGCTGCGCAAGGACTTCCCGCTCACCGGCTATGTCGAGGTGCGTTACGACGACGAGCTCAAGCGCGTCGTCTACCAGCCCGTCCAGCTGGTCCAGGAATTCCGCGACTTCGACTTCATGAGCCCGTGGGAAGGTGCGCCGCACATCATGCCCGACGGCAACAAGGCCGCGTCCGGCAATCCGGGGAAAAAGGCATGAGCCTCGCCGCCGACAAGAGCAAACTCGCCCCCGAAGAGCCGAAGATCACGCTGAACTTCGGGCCGCAGCATCCCGCCGCGCACGGCGTGCTGCGCCTCGTCCTCGACCTCGACGGCGAGATCGTCACCCGCGTCGATCCGCATATCGGCCTGCTGCACCGCGGCACCGAGAAGCTGATCGAGCACAAGACCTATCTGCAGAACATCGGCTATTTCGACCGCCTCGATTACGTCGCGCCGATGAACCAGGAGCACGCCTTCGTGCTCGCCATCGAAAAGCTGCTCGGCCTCGAAGTGCCCAAGCGCGGCCAGTACATCCGCGTGCTGTTCTCCGAGCTCGGCCGCCTGATGAACCACATCCTGAACGTCACGTTCCAGGCGCTGGATGTCGGCGCGCTGACCCCGCCGCTCTGGGGCATGGAAAGCCGCGAGACCATGCTGCAATTCTACGAGCGCGTCTCGGGCAGCCGCATGCACGCGAAATATTTCCGCCCCGGCGGCGTGCACCAGGACCTGCCGCCCGGCCTCGCCGACGACATCCACGCCTTCTGCGACGGGTATCTCAAGCTGCTCGACGACATCGACAGCCTCCTGATCGAGAACCGCATCTTCAAGCAGCGCAACGTCGACATCGGCATCATCAACCGCGCCGAAGCCGAGATGTGGGGCTTCTCCGGCGTCATGCTGCGTTCCGCCGGCGTGGCGTGGGACCTGCGCCGCGCCCAGCCCTACGAGTGCTACAACGAGCTCGACTTCCAGATTCCGATCGGCCGCAACGGCGACTGCTACGACCGGTACGTGATGCGCATGGAAGAGATGCGCCAGTCGGTGAAGATCATCAAACAGTGCATCGAGAAGATGCCGTCGGGTCCGGTCTCGTCGACCGACAACAAGATCGTGCCCCCCAAGCGCGCCGAGATGAAGAACTCGATGGAAGCGCTCATCCATCACTTCAAGCTCTACACCGAAGGCTTTCATGTCCCCGCCGGCGAAGCCTACGCCGCCGTCGAGGCGCCCAAGGGCGAATTCGGCGTCTATCTCGTCTCCGACGGCACCAACAAGCCCTACCGCTGCAAGATCCGCGCGCCGTCTTTCGTGCATCTGCAGGCGATGGACTACATGAACAAGGGCCACATGCTCGCCGACGTCTCCGCCGTCCTCGGCTCCCTCGACATCGTCTTCGGCGAGGTCGACCGATGAGCCTTGCGATGGAAAGCCAGAAAAACGGCCCGATCCCCTCGGGCGGCTGGACGGGCGACCCCGTGCCGTCGCCCAGCGAGGGCAAATTCGAAAAGTGGACGGATGATCATCCGCTCGTGGTGGCCGCGATCTACATCGTTGTCGTTTCGCTGCTCGCGGTTTTGCGGCTCGATCATCTCAGCGCCGCCGTCGCGGCGATCGTGTTCGTCGTCTCGCTGGCCGTCAACGCGCTTGTGCTGGGCTCGATTGTTGGCGGGGCATGGTTGTTCCTTTGGGCCGTCGGCAAGATCGCGCCCGGCGCGGCCGATGCATTGTCCAAGGGACAAAAGGCTTATGTCGGCGTCTTGCTTGCCTTGGGTGCGATGTTGAGCCTCGCGATCGGTCCCTTCCTGCTTGTCAAACTGTTCGCATTGATCGGAGGCGCCGCATGAGCCTGCGCCGTCTCGCTCCGCCCGAAATCCAGCCCGCCTCCTTCGCGTTCAGCGATGCGAACATGGCGCGCGCCGATCATGAGATCGCGAAATATCCGCCCGGCCGTCAGGCCAGCGCGGTGATCTCGCTGCTGTGGATCGGCCAGGAGCAGCAGGGCTGGGTCACGCATCCGATGATTGAGGCTGTCGGCAAGAAGCTCGGCATGCCGTTCATCCGTGTGCTCGAAGTCGCGACCTTCTACACGATGTTCAACCTGCACCCGGTCGGCAAATTCCATCTGCAGGTCTGCACCACGCCGCCCTGTCTGCTGCGCAACTCGGACGCTGTCGTGAAGGCGTGCGAGAAGCTGATCGGCAAGGCGCAGATGACGCCGACCGCCGACGGCATGCTGTCCTGGACCGAGGTCGAGTGCCTCGGCGCCTGCACCAACGCGCCGATGTTCCAGGTCGGCAGCGATTTCTACGAGGACCTCGACGGCCCGCTCACCGAAAAGCTCATCGAGGCGTTCCGCAAAGGCCAGCCGCTGCCGCCCGGGCCGCAGACCGGCCGCATCGGCGCCGAGCCCGCCGGCGGCGCCACCACCCTGACCGACCGCGCGATCTACACGCGCACGCCGCACAATGACGGCCCCGCGCTGACCGACAGCGAGGCCAAGAAACCCACCGCCGCCGCGTCCGACCGCGAAGCGCCGGCCCCAAAACCGCCGGGAGCCGCCACCTGATGCTCGCCGACAAAGACCGCATCTTCACCAACATCTACGGCTTCGAGGACAAGTCCGTCGCCGGCGCGAAGTCGCGTGGGCTGTGGGACGGCACGAAGAAGATTCTCGAACTCGGGCCCGAAGCCATCTGCGACCTCGTCAAGAAGTCGGGCCTGCGCGGCCGCGGCGGCGCGGGTTTCGCCACCGGCCTGAAGTGGACCTTCATGCCGAAGGAAGTGAAGGACCGCCCGCACTATCTCGTCATCAACGCCGACGAGTCCGAGCCCGGTACGTGCAAGGACCGCGAGATCATGCGCAACGACCCGCATCATCTCATCGAGGGCTGCCTGATCGCGTCCTTCGCGATGCGCGCCCACACCTGCTACATCTACGTCCGCGGCGAGTTCGTGCGCGAGCGCGAGGCGCTGCAGCGCGCCATCGACGAATGCTACGCCGAGAAGCTGATCGGCAAGGACAACGTCCACGGTTGGGACTTCGACCTCTTCGTCCATCACGGCGCCGGCGCCTATATCTGCGGCGAAGAGACCGCCTTGCTCGAGAGCTTCGAGGGCAAGAAGGGCATGCCGCGCATGAAGCCGCCGTTCCCGGCCAACATGGGCATCTATGGCTGCCCGACGACCGTGAACAATGTCGAGTCCGTCGCCGTCGTCCCCACCATCCTGCGCCGCGGCCCCGAATGGTTCGCCGGCATCGGCCGCGCCAACAACACCGGCACCAAGCTCTTCCAGATCAGCGGCAATGTGAACAAACCCTGCGTCGTCGAAGAGGCGCTCGGCGTCCCGATGCGCGAACTGATCGAGAAATATGCCGGCGGCGTCACCGGCGGCTGGGACAATCTGCAGGCCGTGATCCCCGGCGGCGCGTCGTGCCCGATGATCCCCAAATCGGTCTGCGACGACGTCATCATGGATTTCGACGCGCTGAAGGCCGTCAACTCCTCGCTCGGCACCGCTGCGGTGATCGTGATGGACAAGTCCGCCGATCTCGTCCGCGTCGTGGCGCGCTACGCCTATTTCTACAAGCATGAGAGCTGCGGCCAGTGCACGCCGTGCCGCGAAGGCACCGGCTGGATGTGGCGCGTGATGGAGCGTCTGCGCACCGGCGACGCCCGCGTCGAGGAGATCGACCAGCTCTGGGACGTCGGCAAGCAGTGCGAGGGCCACACGATCTGCGGCCTCGGCGACGCCGCGCCGTGGCCGATCCAGGGCCTGATCCGCCATTTCCGTCCCGAGCTCGAACGGCGCATCGCCGAACGCCAAGCTCAGAAGATCGCGGCGGAGTAGGGCGATGCTGACCTTCCTTCACGAATTCGAAGAACAGCCGCGCTGGGGCGAAATCTCCGACGAGCTGTACGAAACGCCGGCCGGCGCAAGGATCGCATTCTTCAATGCCGAAAACGGCATCTGGCTGACCGCGAATTCCGAAGGGTTTCTTCACCTGGCGCGCATCTTCGCCGAGCTTGGTACTCGCAATTTCGGGGAAGGCTATCACTTCCATCGCTCCGAATGGCTCAAACAGCCGGCGGCCGAAGGGCAAGAGGTAAGCGTCGAGATTCACAATGGCGATTGGACGGCCGATGCCTAGCCGCAAACTCATCATCGACGGTCACGAGATCGAGGCGGACGACAACGCCACGCTGCTGCAGGTCTGCGAAGGCACCGGCGCCGAGATCCCGCGCTTCTGCTACCACGAGCGCCTCAGCGTCGCCGGCAATTGCCGCATGTGCCTGGTCGAATGGGTCGGTGCGCCCAAGCCGCAGGCCTCCTGCGCGCTGCAGGTCAAGGACATCATGCCGAACCGCGACGGCACCCCGGCCAAGATCAACACGAACTCCCCCATCGCCCGCAAGGCGCGCGAAGGCGTGATGGAATTCCTGCTGATCAACCATCCGCTCGATTGCCCGATCTGCGACCAGGGCGGCGAATGCGATCTGCAGGACCAGGCGATGGGCTATGGCCGCGCCGCCTTCAACCGCTTCCACGAGAACAAGCGCGCCGTCGAAGACAAATACATGGGTCCGCTGGTCAAGACCGTGATGACCCGCTGCATCCAGTGCACGCGCTGCATCCGCTTCGCCACCGAGATCGCCGGCGTCGAGGATTTCGGCGCCACCGGCCGCGGCGAAGACATGGAGATCACGACCTATCTGGAGAAGGCGTTCGCCTCCGAGCTCTCCGGCAACGTGGTCGACCTCTGCCCCGTCGGCGCGCTGACGTCGAAGCCCTACGCCTTCAACGCGCGTCCCTGGGAATTGCGCAAGACCGACTCGATCGACGTGATGGACGCACAGGGCGCGAACATCCGCATCGACGCGCGCGGGCCGCAGGTCATGCGCGTGCTGCCGCGCCTCAACGAGGAGGTCAACGAGGAGTGGATCTCCGACAAGGCGCGCCACGCCTGTGACGGCCTGATGCGCCAGCGCCTCGACCGCCCCTATATCCGCAAGAGCGGCAAGCTCCAGCCCGCCAGCTGGCCCGAGGCGTTCTCCGCCATCGCTGCGCGCGTCGCGTCCACGACGCCCGACAAGATGGCCGCCGTGGTCGGCGACCTCGCCGCAGCCGAGGAGATCAAGGCGCTCAAGGATCTTATGGCGTCGCTCGGCGTGAAGAACACCGATTGCCGCCAGGACGGCGCCAAGCTCGGCGGCGCCCGCCAGTCCTACCTCTTCAACACCACCATCGCCGGCGTCGAAGCCGCCGATGCGATCCTGCTGGTCGGCGCCAATCCGCGCTGGGAAGCGCCTGTGCTCAACGCCCGCATCCGCAAGACCTGGCTCGCGAGCAATCTGCAAGTCGCCGGCATCGGCGTGACGATGGACCAGACCTATCCGGTCAAGGACCTCGGCGCCGACGTGGCCGTGCTCGAACAGATCGCCTCTGGCGGCCACGACTTCGCCAAGGTCCTGCACGACGCCAAGCGTCCCATGATCATCGTCGGCGCCAGTGCCGCCGCGCGTGCCGACGGCGCCGCGATCCTGCGCCTTGCCGCGAAGATCGCCGCCGACACCGGCATGATCGGCCCGGCCGGCGGCCCCGCCGAGGGCGGCTGGAACGGCTTCAACGTCCTCCACACCGCCGCCTCTCGCGTCGCCGCGCTCGATCTCGGCTTCGTGCCGGGAGAAGGCGGCCGCGATGTCGCCGCCATCGTCGACGGCGCGCAGAAGGGCGACATCGACTTCATCTATCTGCTCGGCGCCGACGAGTTCGACGTGAGCCATCTCGGCCGCGCCTTCGTCGTCTACCAGGGCAGCCATGGCGACGCCGGCGCGCACAACGCCGACGTCATCCTCCCCGGCGCCGCCTACACCGAGAAGGAAGGCCTCTACGCCAACTTCGAAGGCCGGGTGCAGCGCACCCGCCGCGCCGTCTTCCCGCCGGGCGACGCCAAGGAAGACTGGTCCATCCTGCGCGCGCTCTCCGATGTCCTCGGCAAGCGCCTGCCATATGACAATCTCGACGCTCTGCGCGCCGCCATTGCCGCCGAGGCGCCGCACTTCGCGAACGTCGACAGCGCATTGCCGCACGCCGGCGCGACCGCGACCGACTGGACCGCCGTCGGCGCCGACACGCCGCTCGACACCACGCATCCGCTCAAGAGCGCGATGACCGACTACTACCTGACGAACCCCATCGCCCGCGCCAGCGAGACGATGGCGCAATGCAGCCGCGAATTCGTCACCGGCACCGGCTCGAGTGCGGTTAGCGGCAGCGTGCCGCACGCGGCGGAGTAGGCGATGCTCCTCACCCATTACTTCCAGACCTTGGGACTGCCCTACGGCTGGGCGTGGACGATCAGCCAGGCGCTCGTCCTCGGCGTGCTCGAATTCCTCATGCTGCTGATGGTCGCCGCCGTCATCCTTCTGGATCGCAAGATCTGGGCGGCGGTGCAGCTGCGCCGCGGCCCCAACGTCGTCGGCCCCTTCGGCGTGCTCCAGACCATCGCCGACGCGCTCAAATTCCTCTTCAAGGAAGTCGTCATCCCCGCCGGCGCCAACAAGGTGATCTTCATCCTGGCGCCGCTCGTCACCGCGACGCTCGCCTATGCCGGCTGGGCGGTGGTGCCGCTCGACGACGGCTGGGTCGCCGCCGACATCAATGTCGGCATCCTCTATCTCTTCGCGATGTCGTCGCTCGGCGTCTACGGCATCATCATGGCGGGCTGGGCCTCGAACTCGAAATATCCGTTCCTCTCCGCCCTGCGCGCCGCCGCCCAGATGGTGTCCTACGAGGTTTCGATCGGCTTCGTGATCATCACCGTGCTTCTGTTCGCCGGCTCGCTGAACCTCTCCGCCATCGTGCGGGCGCAGGAAACGCATAGCGTCTTCGCCTTCGCCGGCTGGAACACGTTCTCGATCCTGTTCCCCATGCTGCCGATCTTCTTCGTCTCGGCCCTGGCGGAGACCAACCGCCCGCCCTTCGATCTCGTGGAGGCGGAGTCCGAACTCGTTGCCGGCTTCTTCGTCGAATATTCCGCGACGCCGTTTCTGCTGTTCTTCCTCGGCGAATACATCTCCGTCCTCCTGATGTGCGCGATGTGCTCGGTGCTGTTCTTCGGCGGCTGGCTGCCGCCGCTCAACATCGCGCCGTTCACCTGGGTTCCGGGCGTCATCTGGCTCGCGCTCAAGATGCTGTTCGTCTTCTTCATGTTCGCGATGGTGAAGGCCATGGTGCCGCGCTATCGCTACGATCAACTGATGCGGCTCGGCTGGAAAGTGTTCCTGCCCACGTCGCTGCTCTGGGTGGTGGTCACGGCGGGCTATGTGCTCGTCTTCCACCATCACGGATAAATCCCATGGCCACGCTCGACCGCGCCGCACGGCAGATTTTCTTCTGGGAGTTCGTCACCAGCTTCTTCCTGGCGATGCGCTACTTCTTCACGCCCAAGCCGACGCTCAACTACCCGTTCGAAAAGGGCCCGCTCAGCCCGCGCTTCCGCGGCGAGCATGCGCTGCGCCGCTATCCCAATGGCGAAGAACGCTGCATCGCGTGCAAGCTGTGCGAGGCGATCTGCCCCGCCCAGGCCATCACCATCGAAGCCGAGCCCCGCGCCGACGGCAGCCGCCGCACGACGCGCTACGACATCGATATGGTCAAATGCATCTATTGCGGCCTGTGCCAGGAGGCCTGCCCCGTCGACGCCATCGTCGAAGGCCCGAACTTCGAATTCTCGACCGAGACCCGTGAGGAGCTCTACTACAACAAGGACCGCCTGCTCGCGAACGGCGACCGCTGGGAACGCGAGATCGCGAAAAACCTCGAGCTGGACGCGCCGTATCGATGACCCATATGCGCACCATCACCCCCGCACACGTCATGGCCGGGCTTGACCCGGCCACCCAACTTCGTTCGCGCGAAGGGGTGAACGCATGATCCTCCAGACCATCGCCTTCTACGCCTTCTCCGCCATCCTGCTGGCGAGCGCCTTCATGGTCATCGTGGCGCGCAATCCCGTGCATTCGGTGTTCTTCCTGATCCTCGCCTTCTTCAACGCCGCCGGCCTGTTCGTCCTGCTCGGCGCCGAGTTCCTCGCGATGATCCTGGTCATCGTCTATGTCGGCGCGGTCGCGGTGCTGTTCCTGTTCGTCGTCATGATGCTCGACGTCGACTTCTCCGAGCTGAAGCGCGGCGCGCAGCAATACATCCTGGTCGGCGCCGGCGTCGGCATCGTGATGGTGGTCGAGCTGGTGTTCAGCGCGCTCTTGTGGAAATCCTCGCCCGTCGCGCCCAGCGTGCTGGCGCATCCGACCCCCGCGCATCTCAGCAACACCGAAGCGCTCGGCCGCATCCTCTATACCGACTACATCTACTACTTCCAGATCGCCGGCCTGGTGCTGCTGGTCGCGATGATCGGCGCCATCGTCCTGACGCTGCGCCACCGCCCCGGCGTGCGGCGCCAGAACATCGGCAAGCAGAACGCGCGCGTCATGAGCGAGGCGATGACCGTCGTCGACGTCAAGCCGGGGCAGGGGGCATAGGATGCAGATCGGTCTCGGCAATTACCTCACCGTCGCGGCGATCCTGTTCACCATCGGGGTGTTCGGCATCTTCCTGAACCGCCGCAACATCATCGTCATTCTGATGTCGGTCGAGCTTCTGCTCCTCGCCGTCAACATCAACTTCGTCGCGTTCTCGTCCTTCCTCCACGACCTCGTGGGCCAGGTCTTCGCGCTGTTCATCCTGACCGTCGCGGCCGCGGAAGCCGCCATCGGTCTTGCCATTCTCGTCGTCTATTTCCGCAACCGCGGCACGATCGCCGTGGAAGACGTCAACCTGATGAAGGGCTGAGGCGTGTACGCAGCAATCGTCTTCCTTCCCATCATCGCGTCCGCCATCGCGGGCCTGTTCGGCCGCTTTATCGGTGCCCGCGCGTCCGAGCTGATCACCACCGGCGCGCTGCTGACCTGCGCCGTCCTGTCCTGCATCGTGTTCTACGACGTCACGCTGCTCGGCCACCTCGCCCCTGGCGGTAAGCCGTGGATCGTCCAAATCCTGCCCTGGATCTATTCCGGCGATTTGCGCGTCGACTGGACGATCCGCGTCGACTCCCTGACCGCGGTCATGCTGGTCGTGGTGACGGGCGTCTCGTCGCTCGTGCACCTCTACTCCATCGGCTACATGCACGAAGACCCGCACCGCCAGCGCTTCTTCGCATATCTCTCGTTCTTCACCTTCGCCATGCTGATGCTGGTGACGGCGAACAACTTCCTGCAGATGTTCTTCGGCTGGGAAGGCGTCGGCGTCGCGTCCTATCTGCTGATCGGCTTCTGGTACAAGAAGCCGGAGGCCAACGCCGCCGCGATGAAGGCGTTCATCGTCAACCGCGTCGGCGATTTCGGCTTCGCGCTCGGCATCTTCGGCGTCTACTACATCTTCAAGACGCTCGATTTCGACGCCGTCTTCGCCGCCGCGCCCAGCATGGTCGGCCACACCATGCATTTCGGCAACTGGGACATCGACGTCCTCACGCTGCTGTGCCTGCTGCTGTTCGTCGGCGCGATGGGCAAGTCGGCCCAGCTCGGCCTGCACACATGGCTGCCCGACGCGATGGAAGGCCCGACGCCCGTCTCCGCCCTCATCCACGCCGCCACCATGGTCACCGCCGGCGTGTTCCTCGTCTGCCGCTGCTCGCCGCTGTTCGAGCACGCGCCCGCCGCGCTCGAATTCGTCACCTTCATCGGCGCCACCACCGCGTTCTTCGCCGCCTCCGTCGGCCTCTTCCAGAACGACATCAAGCGCGTCATCGCCTATTCGACCTGCTCGCAGCTCGGCTACATGTTCGTCGCCGCCGGCGTCAGCGCCTACGGCTCGGCGATGTTCCACCTCTTCACCCACGCCTTCTTCAAGGCGTTGCTGTTCCTCGCCGCCGGCTCGGTCATCCACGCGATGCATCACGAGCAGGACATGCGCAAGATGGGCGGCCTGGCGCGCGCCATCCCCTTCACCTGGGCGATGATGCTGATCGGCAACCTCGCGCTGACCGGCGTCGGCATCCCCGTCGCCCATATCGGCTTGGCGGGCTTCTACTCCAAGGACTCGATCATCGACGCCGCCTATGAGGCGCACACCGCCATCGGCAATTATGCTTTCGTCCTGACGCTGATCGCCGCCGGCATGACCTCGTTCTATTCCTGGCGCCAGTTCCTGATGACCTTCCACGGCCGTTATCGCGGCCAGGACAAGGTCCAGCTCGCCCATTCCGACGACCACAGCAGCCATACCGACGGCGAGGACGACCACGCCCACGGCGACCACCACGCCCCCGCGCTGTCCGAGGTCCATGAATCCCCGCTGGTGATGCTGGTCCCGCTCGCCGTGCTTGCCGCCGGCGCGGTGTTCGCCGGCATCGCCTTCGACCACCACTTCATCGGCGAGCAGTCCGCCGCCTTCTGGCACGGCGCGCTCGCCGCCATCGCCGGCAACGGCCTGGGGCCGCAGCTCGAGAACTTCCCGATGTGGGTCGAGGTCGCGCCCTTCGTGCTTACCGTGATCGGCTTCGGCGTCGCGTACTACTATTACATCCTGAACCCCGAGCTGCCGGCCAAGATGGCCGCCAAGCGGGGCATGCTGTACCTGTTCCTCTACAACAAATGGTATTTCGACGAGCTCTACGATTTCCTGTTCGTCCGCCCGGCGCAGCGCCTCGGCCGCTTCCTGTGGAAGCGCGGTGACGGCACGGTGATCGACGGCTTTGGCCCCGACGGCATCGCCGCCCGCGTGCTCGATGCCACCCGCGGCGCCGTCCGCCTGCAGTCCGGCTATGTCTATCACTACGCCTTCGCCATGCTGATCGGCGTCGTCGCCCTCGCCACCTGGCTGATGTTCTCGGGAGGCGTGAAGTGAGCCACATCCTCAGCCTCGTCACCTTTTTCCCGCTGGTCGGCATCGGCTTCATCCTGCTGACCCGCGGCGCCGACGCCACCGTGGCGCGCAACGCCAAATGGGCCGCGTTGATCACGACGCTGGTCGAGTTCGTCCTCGCCATGGTGATCTGGATCAAGTTCGACGGCACCACCGCCGCGTTCCAGTTCGTGGAGCAGGGCAATTGGCTCGCCCCCGGCATCACCTATCACATGGGCGTCGACGGCATCTCGATGCTGTTCGTCGTCCTCACCGCCGGCCTGATGCCGTTCTGCATCCTGGCGAGCTGGAATTCGATCGAGACCCGCGTCGCCGAATACATGATCGCGTTCCTCGCGCTCGAGACCATGATGATCGGCGTCTTCACCGCGCTCGACCTCGTGCTGTTCTACCTGTTCTTCGAGGCCGGCCTGATCCCGATGTTCCTGATCATCGGCGTGTGGGGCGGCAAGCGCCGCGTCTATGCCAGCTTCAAGTTCTTCCTCTACACGCTGCTCGGCTCGGTGCTGATGCTGCTGGCGATCCTGGCGATGTATTACATGGCCGGCACCACCGACATCGTCACGCTGCTCCACTTCCACTTCCCCCCCGCCATGCAGACCTGGCTCTGGCTGGCCTTCTTCGCGAGCTTCGCGGTCAAGATGCCGATGTGGCCGGTCCACACCTGGCTCCCCGACGCGCATGTCGAGGCGCCCACCGCCGGCTCCGTCATCCTCGCCGGCATCCTGCTGAAGATGGGCGGCTACGGCTTCCTGCGTTTCTCCTTGCCGATGTTCCCCGAAGCGACGCACCTCTTCGCGCCGCTGGTTTTCTCGCTCTCCATCATCGCGATCATCTACACCTCGCTGGTGGCCTTGGCGCAGGAGGACATCAAGAAGCTCATCGCCTATTCGTCGGTCGCCCATATGGGCTTCGTCACCATGGGCATCTTCACCATCACGCATCAGGGCGTCGAAGGCGGCATCTTCCAGATGCTCAGCCACGGCGTCGTCTCCGGCGCGCTGTTCCTCTGCGTCGGCGTGATCTACGACCGCATGCACACGCGCGAGATCGCGGCCTATGGCGGCCTCGTCAACCGCATGCCCGTCTATGCCGCCTGCTTCATGATCTTCACCCTCGCCAATGTCGGCCTGCCGGGCACCGGCGGCTTCGTGGGTGAGTTCCTCACCATGCTGGGCGCCTTCGCGGTCAACACCTGGGTCGCGATCTTCGCCGCCACCGGCGTGATCCTCTCCGCCGCCTACGCGCTCTATGTCTACCGCCGCGTTGTGTTCGGCGAGCTGGTCAAGCCCGCGCTGATGACGATCAAGGATCTGAGCCCCCGCGAATTCGCGATCCTCGCCCCGCTCGTGATCATCACCATCCTGATGGGCGTCTATCCCAAGCCCGTGTTCGACGTGACCACCGCCTCGGTCCGCAACCTCATCTCCGACTACAACACGGCCCTCGCCATCGACCACGCGCCCCAAGTCGCGGCCCGCCTGCCGGGAGACGCCAAGTGACCCTGCACGCCGATCTTCTCGTCCTCCTGCCCGAGCTCATGCTCGCCGTCGGGGCCATGGTGCTGTTGATCGTCGGCGTCTTCATCGGCGACCGCGCCACCAGCCTCGTCTCCTGGCTCGCCATCGCGCTGCTGGCCGCCGCCGGCGCTTACATTTTCATGCATCCCGAGCCCGCCAAGGCGTTCCAGGGTGCGTTCATCGTCGACGGCTTCTCGCGCTTCGTGAAGCTCCTCATCCTCGCCGGCTCTGCCCTGTGCATCCTGATGGCCAAGGAGTTCTTCGCCATCGACCGCACCACCCGGTTCGAGCTTCCGGTCCTGATGCTGCTCGCCACCCTCGGCATGCTGCTGATGGTCTCCGCCTCCAGCTTCATCGCGCTCTATATGGGCCTGGAGCTGCAGAGCCTGGCGCTCTATGTCCTCGCCTCCTTCAACCGCGACAGCCTGCGCTCGACGGAAGCCGGCCTCAAATACTTCGTCCTCGGCGCGCTCAGTTCCGGCATGCTGCTCTACGGCATCTCGCTGATCTACGGCTTCACCGGCACGACCGAGTTCGCCGGCATCGCCGCCGCGACCTCTGCGGGCGCGAACATCGGCCTGATCTTCGGCCTCGTGTTTCTGATCGCCGGTCTCGCCTTCAAGGTCGGCGCCGTCCCGTTCCACATGTGGACGCCCGACGTGTATGAAGGCTCGCCCACCCCCGTCACCGCCTTCTTCGTCACCGCCGCCAAGGTCGCCGCCTTTGCGCTCTTCATCCGCGCCGTCATCGCGCCGTTCCCCGCGATCCTCCACCAATGGCAGCAGGTCATCCTCGCCGTCTCGGTGCTCTCCACCGTGCTCGGCGCCGTCGCCGCTATCGGCCAGACCAACATCAAGCGCCTGCTCGCCTACAGCTCCATCGGCCATGTCGGCTACGCGCTGCTCGGCCTCGCGGCGGGGACCGAGCGCGGCATCCAGGCCATGCTGGTCTATCTGGCGTTCTACCTCGTGACCAACCTCGGCATGTTCGCCTGCGTCGCCGCCATGCGCCGCGACGGCGAAAGCGTCGAGGACATCCGCGATCTCGCCGGCCTGTCGCGCACCCAGCCGCACTACGCCTTCGCGCTCGGCGCCCTGGTCTTCAGCCTCGCCGGCCTGCCGCCGATGTTCGGCTTCGTCGGCAAGCTCTACGTCTTCGGCGCCGCGATGCAGGCGCATCTCTACGTGCCCGCGATCATCAACGTCCTCGCCAGCGTGATCGGCGCCTTCTATTACCTGCGCATCATCCAGATCATGTATTTCGACGAGCCCAAGCGGGCCTTCGACCACGACACCGGCCACGGCACCGCCGTGATCATGTGGGGCTCGGCCGCGATCTCGATCCTCTACTTCGTCGTCCCCGGCCCGCTGCTCGCCATCGCCGGCACCGCCGCCCACACGCTGTTCCCGTGACCAACTGGCCGAAAGGCTATGGCTTAAAGAGCTTCGACGTCATCGACTCGACGAACGAAGAAGCCAAGCGCCTCGCCGCCGCCGGCGAACCCGGCCCGATCTGGATATCCTCCGCGCGCCAGACCGCGGGTAGGGGCCGCCGCGGCCGCGCCTGGGACAGCCCCACCGGCAACCTCGCGGCCACGCTGATGCTTCGCCCCGGAAAGCCCGCCGCCGAGTGCGCGCAACTCTCCTTCGTCGCCGCGATCGCGGTCTTCGACACCGTACAGGGTTTCTCCAAAGAGGTTTTCTACATCAAGTGGCCGAACGACATCCTGGTGGAGAATGACGACACCGGGCCTTCAAAAATCAGCGGCATCCTGCTCGAAAGCGCGGCGTCGGTTGCGGGCGACGCGCCTTGGCTCGCCATCGGTATCGGGCTGAACCTCGCCACGCATCCTGACGGAACGGAAACGCCCGCGACCTCGCTCAAGGCGCTCGGTGCCACAGTTCCCACGCCCGATGACGCGCTGCTTCGTCTCGCCGCCAAGTTCGCGCAGTGGTATGAAGTGTGGGCCGCGCGGGGCTTCGCACCGATCCGGGACGCCTGGCTTGCGCGCGCGGGAGGGCTCGGGCAACGCATCCGGGCGCGGCTGGCGAACGAGGATATACGCGGCGTGTTTGAAGGCATCGACGAGACGGGCGCGCTTTTGCTGCGCGAGAACGCCGGAACCCTGCGCACCATCTCCGCCGGAGAGGTCTTTTTCTGATGCTGCTCGCCATCGACGCCGGCAACACCAACATCGTCTTCGCCGTCCATGACGGCACCGAGACCCGCGCCGAATGGCGCGCCGTGACCGAGACGACGCGCACCTCCGACGAATACGCCGTCCTGCTCCAGCCGCTGCTCCAGATCCAGGGCCTGACCTTCGCCGACATCTCCAGCGCCATCATCGCCACCGTCGTCCCCGCCGCGCTGTTCGACCTGCGCCAGCTCTGCCGCAAATACCTCAAATGCGAGCCGCTGGTGATCGGCGATCCCGACGTCAAGCTCGGCATCCAGGTCCACGCCAACGGCGCCGGCGCCGACCGCCTGGTCAACGCCATCGCGGCGCATGAGCGCTACAAGGGCGCGCTGATCGTCGTCGATTTCGGCACCGCCACAACCTTCGACGTCGTGTCCGAGACCGGCGACTACGAAGGCGGCGTCATCGCGCCCGGCGCCAACGTCTCGGCCGAGGCGCTGCACGGCGCCGCCGCCATGCTGCCGCGCGTCGCCGTCGGCCGCACCCAGAACGTCATCGGCAAGAGCACTGTCCCCGCGATGCAGTCCGGCCTCTATTGGGGCTATATCGGCCTGATCGAGGGCCTCATCGCCCGCATCAAGGAAGAATACGGCCGCCCTATGACCGTGGTCGGCACCGGCGGCCTCGCCAATCTCTTTTACAAGCAGACCACCGCGATCGAGCATCTCGATCCCGACCTCACCATCCGCGGCCTCGTCCAGATCCACGCCCGCAATGCCGAGCGCGCCAAGGCGAAGCCCACGCCCGAATAACCGCGAGGTTATTCGGCAACAAAGAGACCGAATGAAAACACCCAATCGCGACGACGAACTCGTCTTCCTGCCGCTCGGCGGCTCCGGCGAGATCGGCATGAACTTCAACGCCTATGGCTACGGCCCGCCGGACGACCGGCAATGGATCATCGTCGATTGCGGCGTCCTGTTCGGGCGCGAGACCACAAGCCCCGGCGTCGACGTCATCATGCCCGACATCCGCTTCCTGGCGGAGCAGCGCGAGAACATCCTCGGCATCGTCGCGACCCACGCGCATGAGGACCACATCGGCGCCATCCCGCATCTGTGGCCGATGCTCAAATGCCCTGTCTACGCCACGCCGTTCACCGCCGTCCTGATCGAAGGCAAGCTTGAGGAGTTCGGCCTCGCCGACCGCCTGCGCCCCAAGCGCATCCCGCTCTCTGGCAAGCTCACCCTCGGCCCGTTCGACATCGAATTCATGTCGATCACCCATTCGATCCTCGAGCCCAACGCGCTGGCGATCCGCACCCCCCTCGGCGTCGTGGTCCACACCGGCGACTGGAAGATCGATCCCGAGCCGATGCTCGGCGAGGTCACCGATGTGAGCGCGCTCACGAAGCTCGGCGACGAAGGCGTCCTCGCTTTGGTCTGCGATTCCACCAACGCCTTGGTCGCCGGCGAATCCGGCTCCGAATCCCGCGTCCGCCAAAGCCTCACCGATCTCATCGGCACGCTGAAAAACCGCGTCGCGGTGACAAGTTTCGCCTCCAACGTCGCGCGTCTCGAAACCATCGCCATCGCGGCGCAGAAGCACGGCCGCAAGGTCGCGCTGGTCGGCCGCGCCATGCACAAGATCACCGACGCCGCGCGCGAGACCGGCTATCTCAAGAACTTTCCGTCGCTGATCGATGAGGAAGAGGCCGCCCAGCTGCCCCCCAACCGCGTCCTCTATCTCGTGACCGGCAGTCAGGGCGAGCCGCGCGCCGCCCTCAACCGCATCGCCGACGGCAACCACCCGAATGTCAGCCTCGGCAAGGGCGACGCGGTGATTTTCTCCTCCCGCGTCATCCCCGGCAACGAGATCGGCATCTTCGAGATGCAGAACAAGCTCGCCGGCCTCGGCGTCGAACTCCTCACCAGCGAGGACCATTTCGTCCACGTCTCCGGCCACCCCTGCCGCGACGAGCTCGCCCAGATGTACCGCTGGACCCGCCCCCAGATCGCCGTCCCCGTCCACGGCGAATTGCGCCACCAGACCGAGCACGCCCGTCTCGCCCGCTCGCTCCAGGTGCCGCAGGCCATCGTGCCGACCAATGGCGAGCTCATCCGCCTCGCCCCCGGCCGCGCCGGCGTGATCGACGAGGTTCCCTCCGGCCGCGTCCACCGCGACGGCCGCATCCTGATCGACGAAGGCGCCGGCCTCGCCCGCAAGCGCCATGCACTGGCCTTCGCCGGCCTGATCGCGATCACCGTGGTGCTGGACGGCAAGGGGCGCGTCGCCGGTGATCCGAGCATCATCCTCGAAGGCATCCCCGAGCCCGTCCACGCCGCGATCCGCAACGCCTTGGACGCCCCACTCAAGCGCCACAACCCCAAGCGCCCCGAAGAACTCCAGGAAAACATCCGCCGCGCCGCCCGCCGCGCCGCCGAAGATGCCTGGGGCAAGAAGCCCGTGACACGAGTCGAAGTGATTGAGTTATAAGAACCCTCGCCCCCACTTCGGGGGAGAGGGCAGGGTGAGGGGGTCTATCCGCCCCACACAGACGCAGGAGATAAACATGATCGGACGCCTCAACCACGTCGCCATCGCGACCAGCGACATCAAGAAGGCCGCCGCGGTCTACCGCGACGTGCTCGGTGGCAACGTCTCCGGCGAGGTCGCCCAGCCCGACCACGGCGTCACCACCGTATTCGTCGACCTTGGCAACACCAAGATCGAGCTTCTCGAGCCCCTCGGCGAAAACTCCCCCATCGCCAACTTCCTCAAGAAGAACCCGAACGGCGGCATGCACCATGTCTGCTACGAGGTCGAGGACATCCACGCCGCCGTCGCCAAGATGAAAGCCGAAGGCGCCACCATCACCGGCACCGGCGAGCCGCGCATCGGCGCCCACGGCAAGCCGGTCGTATTCCTGCACCCGAAGGATTTCGTCGGCACGCTGGTCGAGCTCGAACAGGCTTGATCTCGATCGTCCACAACGTCGCCGTCTTCGGGACGTTTCCGATCCTGTGGTTCCTGACGTTCTTCTGCCTCCTGCCCGTCGGCCTCGGCAGCGAGCACGACCCCGAAAGCGGCGCGCCACTCAACCCCATGCTCGCCCGCAAGGCGCTGATCGCGACCGGCGTCGCGGCGGTGCTGTGGTGCGTGTTCTACGCCCTGATCGCACTGAAGGTGCTGGACCTGTGAGCAACGCGTTCGCCGCGCGCAAGCCTTGGGCGGCCGGCGTGCTCACCTTCTTCCTCGGCCCCTTCATCGGAATGTTGTATCTCGGCCGCGGCCGTATGGCGTTTATCTTTTTCTTGGCAGGCGCCATCGCCGCGCTGGTATTGTTCGCGCTCCTTCCGCAGCTGATCGCTTCGGGCCTGTCGCCAGATTCGCTCTGGATCGCGCAATTTCCCGTGACTCTTGCGGCTACAATTTTCGCCGTGATCCTCGCGCGCCGGGAAGACGTTGCCGCGCCTTTGCCCTGGTTTTCTCGCTGGTACGTGTTGCTGGCCGCTTTCTTGTTCACGCCGCTGTTGGCTGTCGGCATCCGGATGTTCCTCTACCAGCCGTTCAACGCGGTGACGGTGTCGATGTCCCCCTCCGTCGTTCCGGGCGACTATTTTCTCGTGTCGAAATTCGCCTATGATGGCCGCGCGCCGCAGCGTGGCGACATCGTGGCCTTCCGCGTTCCAGGCAAGGGCGATTACATCAAACGGATCGTGGGACTGCCGGGCGAGCGCATCCAGATGCGCGGAGGCGTTCTGCTCATCGATGGCAAGGCCGTGCCGAGCCGCCGCGTGGAAGACTTCGCCGAAACCGATGCATTCGGCATCGTGCGGCACATCGCCCAGTTCGATGAGACGCTGCCGGGCGGCCGGCGCGACCGTGTGCTCGACCGTGGGCCGAGCGACTTCGACAACACGGACGTTTTCCAAATTCCGGCGAATTCCTATTTTCTGCTCGGCGACAATCGCGACAATTCCGACGACAGCCGCGGCTCCGTTGGCTATGTCGCACGCGCGGACATCATCGGTCCGGTCGTCGTGAAATATCTTAGCGGTGGCCACTGGGCCTGGCAGAAGATTGACTGATCAGCTCAGCGCGATCTTCACCGCGAACGCCGCCGCGATGATCGCCACCGCCGCGTTCACGTCGCGCCAGCGCCCCGACACCAGCTTGATCGCGGCATAGACGATGAACCCGATGCCGACGCCTTCCGCGATCGAGTACGTGAACGGTATCGCCAGCGCCGTGACCACCGCCGGCGCGCCTTCGGTCATGTCGTCCCAGTCGACGTCCTTGAGCCCGCGCGCCATCAGCGTCGCGACGAACACCAGCGCCGGCGCCGTGGCAAAGCCCGGCACCGCACCCGCCAGCGGCGCCAGGAACAGCGCGCCCAGGAACAGCACCGCGACCACCGCCGCCGTCAGCCCCGTGCGGCCTCCCGCCTGCACGCCCGCGGCGCTCTCGATATAGGCGGTCAGCGGCGAGGTCCCGAGCGTCGCGCCGAGCGTCGTGCCCACCGCGTCCGCCATCAGGGCCCGCCGGGCGTTCTTCAGCCGTCCGTCCGGCTCCAGCAGATTCGCCTGCTGCGCCACCGCCGTGATCGTCCCCGACGTGTCGAGCATGTCGACCAGCAGGAAGGAGAACACCGCCAGCGCCATGCTCCCCGCCGCCGCGCCCCGGAATGTCATCTGCAGGAAGGTCGGCGCCAGCGAGGGCGGCATCGCCACCACCGCACCGGGCGCCGGCGTCAGATGCAGCAGCACGCCCAGCACCGTCGCCGCCACGATGGCGATCAGCACCGCGCCGATGATGCCCCGCGCCGCCAGCGCGAACATCGCGATGAACGCGCCCGCCGCGATCAGGACTTTCGGATCGGTCAGCACGCCGGCCTGCACCAGCGTTATCGGACTTGCCACCACCACGCCCGCATTCTCCAGTCCGATCAGTCCCAGGAAGAATCCGATCCCCGCCGCGATCGCCAGTTTCAAGCTCTTGGGCAGCGCATTGATCAGCCATTCGCGCGCCGGCGTCAGCGACACGATCACGAACAGCACGCCCGACAGGAACACGCAGCCCAGCGCCAGCCGCCAGTCGCCGCCCAGCGCCGGCACCACCGTGAACGCGAAATAGGCGTTCAGCCCCATCCCTGGCGCCAGCGCCACCGGCAAATTCGCGTACAGCCCCATCAGCAGCGTCGTTGCCGCCACCACCGCGCAGGTCGCGACGAACACCGCGCCGGGATCCATCCCGGTGCGGCCGAGGATCTGCGGATTGACGAACATGATGTAGGCCATGGTCAGGAACGTCGTCGCCCCCGCCACGATCTCCTGCCGCGCCGTCGTGCCGTGTGCCTGCAATCCGAACAGACGCTCGAGCATGTGTCCTCCGCGATTCGCCTCGCGAGGCCGATGCTTGCTGATGCGCCACAAATGGGAAAGGCCGGTTTCCCGGCCTTTCATTCCGCTCCTGGCGGATAAGTCTCCCCGAACTTGGCCGCTCTGACAGCGCCTTACGTTCTATTTATGGGTGCGGTTCATACTGCACTTTGGGGAAACTGTCACGAAATATCTGGCTAGGCACGAAGATGTTGGCGCAAGAAAATGACAAATACTCAACCTGGCGGATTTGGCAGGTTTTGATCGTTTTTGCCGTGCTCGGACCCACGACCGCTTTCGCCGAGGCGCCAGATCCCATCCTTGCCGGCCCAGCGCCCGGCCCCTGCGCCGAGCAGGCCGCCGGCGCCGACTATGTCTCCGGCATCGATGCCGCCGGAAATCCCGTCACCCCCGCCGAAGGCCCTGGCACCACGGGAGCTATGGGCGACGGCCGTGTCCTGGTCACGGTTCCGCGCCCACACGGCCGCGACGTCTCGGTTCCCGTCGATCTCGCCGAACTCTCGCCGCCGGCCTGCAAGCCTGCGAGCCCGCCGGCGCGCCGCTAACCATCTCTCAGTGCTGCCTTGACTTGGCGCCGCGCTCCCCGGAGCGTGGCGCCGGGTCATGGCGTTTTCGGTTTTCATGCGCGCGCTTGTCATTGCGATGGTGATGTTGTGCCTGGGCGCGAGCGGCGCCTCGGCCGCCGGCGGCTGGCGCATCACGAAAGACCACTGGACCGACGCCGACGAAGCCGGCTTCGGCAAGTTCGTCGCGGCGATCGGCGCCACCAATTGCAGCTCGTCGCAGAGCTGCCTGCGCGACCCCGCCAATCCGTACCGCGACACCGACCAGAACTTCGTCGACATCGACGTCGACTGCGCCAAGCTGCCTTATCTGCTGCGCGGCTATTACGCGTGGAAGAACGGCCTGCCGTTCGGCTACGTCAACGGCGTGAGCGGGGAGGGTGGCGACCTGCGCTACACCCATACGTCCAACCGCGCCACCTCGCGTCACGACATCATCGACCGCGGCGACGGCATCAACGGCCCGCAGGCCCTGCGCGAGATGCTCGACGCCGTGTTCTCCGGCACCTACCGCACCGACGCGAGCGAGAGCCACGGCGTGCTCTCCGACTTCTACGCCCCCGCGCTGCAGCCGGGCTCGATCCATCCGGGCAGCCTCGTCTACGACGTCAACGGGCATGTCGGCATCGTCTGGAAGGTCGACGCCGACGGCCGCATCTACTACATGGACGCCCATCCCGACTTCACGATCACGCGCAGCGTCTACGGCGCGCAATTCGGCCAGAGCCCGATGCGGCTCGGTGGCGGCCTCAAGAACTGGCGCCCCTTCAAGCTCGTCGGCTTCAAGCACGACAGCGCCGGCCACCTCCTCGGCGGCCATCTCGCCTACGCCGAGAACGACCAGATCGCTGATTTCTCGCTCGTCCAGTATGTCGGCACGGAGCCCAATCCCAAGCAAGACGTGGCGGTGGCACAATACCGCTACAACGGCCAGCTTCTCGGCTTCTACGAATATGTCCGCGTCGCGGTGTCCGGCGGCCGCATGGATTTCAATCCGGTCTATGAGCTCAAAGCGACCATGGCGACGCTGTGCAACGACCTCAACGACCGCGCGCAATATGTCGACCTCGACTTGAAGGACGGCATCGCGGTCAAGGAGCATCCGTCACGCCTGCCCGACAACATCTACGGCTCCGACAACCTCGAATGGGAGACCTATTCGACGCCGTCGCGCGACGCCCGCATCAAGACCGCCTTTGCGCAGTTCTACAAGGACCTCGCCGAGATGATCGATCTATGGGTCCGGCGCGACAACCGCATCGTCTATGACGGAAATTTCCTCAAGGAGGATCTCGCCCGCGCCTATGCGCAAAGCAGCCGGGCCTGCACCATCACCTATCTGAACTCGTCCAGGCGCCCCGTGGCGATGACCTTCGACGACATGATGCGCCGCCTGTTCACGATCTCGTTCGATCCGTATCACTGCATCGAGCTGCGCTGGGGCGCCACCGGCGACGAGCGCGAGAGCTGCACCGACAACAAGGCCAAGCTGCGCTGGTACGACGCCGAACAGCGCCTGCGCAACCAGCCCGACCGCACCTACGACATCGCGATGGGTTTCGACACCGACGAGCTGAACCATCACGTCAAGGGCAGCGGTATCGACAAGCCGCCGCCGGTCGACATCAAGAACCTGATCGACACCATGCCCGAGCGCATCAGCTTCGCCGGCATGACGCCGGTGGGGCGGTAGCCGGAACGCCTAATACGCCCGGCTGATCAAGATCTCTTCCACGCCCGGCTTGCCGGTGAAGATGCAGGCGCCGAAATTCGCCGGCTGGTCGCGCGGCACGTTGCGCAAGGTGAGCTTCAGCGTCTTCAGCCTTGTGTCGATCGCGTCGAGCTCGGCGCCCGTCGGCTTGCACCACGGCGCCCGCACCCAGCCCTTGAACTCGCCGCCATCCTCGTCGTCGCCCGCCGCGCCGAAGAACTCGGCGAGCCCCGCGAAGTCCGTGACGCCCGTCCGGATGTTTGCGTCGAGCCGCGCTTTGGCCTCCTTGAAGAGCGTCGCCTGGATTTCCGCCAGCATCGCCGGCACCTTCGCTACGAATTCGTCGCGGGGCAGGGCGTGGCTCTTGATCTTGTCGCCGTCGCGCAAGGCTTCGCGGCGCATGAACGTCACCGTGCCGCTCGACGCGTCGCGCGGCCCGATCTCCACGATGATCGGCGCCCCGCGCCGCACCCAGTTCCAGCGCTTGTCCGCCGACTTGGTCGCCCGCGTATCCACCAGCACGCGCAGCCGATCGTCGAACGCCCGCTCGGCTTTCAGCGCCGCCGCCAGCCCGTTGGCGAATTCCAGCACCGCCGCGTCTTCCGGCTTGTCGCGCAGCATCGGCACGATCACCACCTGGCGCGGCGCCACCGCCGGCGGCAAGCGCAGGCCGTCGTCGTCGCCATGCGTCATGATCACGCCGCCGATCATGCGGGTCGACAAGCCCCAACTCGTCGTGTTGCAGAATTCGAGGCCGCCCGCATCGTTCTGGAAGCGGATGTTCTGCGCCTCGGCAAAATGCGTGCCCAGGAAATGCGAGGTGCCGGCCTGCAGCGCCTTGCCGTCCTGCATCATCGCCTCGATCGACCAGGTTTCGACCGCGCCGGGGAAGCGCTCGTTCTCCGGCTTCTCGCCCGCGATCACCGGCAGCGCCAGCGTGTCTTCCGCAAAGGCGCGATACACCTCCAGCATCTTCATGGTCTCTTCGCGCGCTTCCTTCTCCGAGGCATGCGCCGTATGCCCCTCCTGCCAAAGGAACTCCGTCGTGCGCAGGAACAGGCGCGGCCGCAATTCCCAGCGCACCACATTGGCCCACTGGTTGATCAGCACCGGCAGGTCGCGATGGCTCTTGATCCAGCGCGAGAACGCATCGCCGATGATCGTCTCCGAGGTCGGCCGCACCACATAGGGCTCTTCCAGCTTCGCGTCCGGATCGGGCACCAGTCTGCCGTCGATGTTCTTCAAGCGATGGTGCGTGACGACCGCCATCTCCTTGGCGAAGCCCTCGACGTGCTCGGCCTCCTTGGCGATGAACGACAGGGGGATGAACAGCGGGAAATAGGCGTTCTCGTGCCCGGTATCCTTGATCCGGCGGTCGAGGTCGCGCTGCATCTCCTCCCAGACGCCATAGCCCCACGGCTTGATGACCATGGCGCCGCGCACCGGCGACGGTTCCGCCATGTCGGCCTCGCGCACCACGGCTTGGTACCACTGGGCGAAGGTCGACCGGTTCCCGGTCATGCGGGACACGCTAAGGGCGCGCTGTGACATGAATTTCTCGCGAATTGCTCTGTTAACCCAGGTTTCGTAAGAAGATACGCGCCGATTTGCAATGCGCCTTGGCCCGGACCCCGGAATGACCAAAAACAGCCAGAAGCCCACCCTGCCGCCATCGGCGCACCGGACACCCGCCGCGGCATGACCAAATCCGCCGACACCGACGCCCTCGTGGCCCGCCTCGCGTCCCTCGGCGCCGCCGCCGAAGCAGCCGAGGCGCCGCCGCGCCGCGCCACGCCGCCCTTCGCCGCCTTCGAGTGGATGATCGCGCTGCGCTACCTGCGCCCGACGCGCAAGGAAGGCTACGTCTCGATCATCTCGCTGTTCTCGCTGCTCGGTATCATGGTCGGCGTCGCGGCGCTGATCATCGTCATGTCGGTGATGAACGGCTTCCGTCACGAATTGCTCGGCCGCATCCTGGGCCTGCAGGGCCACGTCATCGTGCAGGGCGCCGGCGGCAATCTCGCCGGCTACGACGCCATCGCCGCCCGCGTCCGCGCCGTCCCCGGCGTCACCCGCGCCGCGCCCATCGTCGACGGCCAGGCGCTCGCCTCCAGCGGCAACGCCTCGCCGGGCGTCATCGTGCGCGGCATCCGCGAGAGCGACCTGAAACAGCTCACCACCGTCGCCAGCTCGCTCACCCCCGAAACGCTGGCGCTGTTCCACAACGGCGATTCGGTGATCGTTGGATCGCGCCTCGCCGCCAAGCTCGGCCTCGTCCCCGGCGGCGAGATCACCCTGATCGCGCCGCACGGCAACGTCACACCCTTCGGCGTCACGCCGCGGATCAAGACCTACACCGTCGCCGGCATCTTCAGCATCGGCATGAGCGAGTACGACCAGACCTACATCTTCATGCCGCTCGCCGAATCCCAGGACTATTTCAACATGGGCGACACGGTGACCGGCCTCGAGGTCATGGTCGCCGACCCCGACGGCGTGAACGCGATGATCGCCCCGATCTCGCAGGTTGCCGGCCCGTTCGCCCGCGTCCTCACCTGGCAGGCGATCAGCGCCAGCCTGTTCCAGGCGCTGGAGGTCGAGCGCAACGTCATGTTCATGATCCTCACCCTGATCATCGCGGTCGCCGCACTCAACATCATCTCCGGCCTCATCATGCTGGTGAAGGACAAGTCCGGCGACATCGCCATCCTGCGCACCATGGGCGCGACACGCGGCGCCGTGATGCGCGTCTTCGTCATCGCCGGCGCCAGCATCGGCATCGTCGGCACGTTCCTCGGCTTCATCTTCGGCGTCGTGTTCTGCAGCAATATCGAGAACATCCGCGTCTTCCTGTCGTCGCTGACCGGCACCACGCTGTTCAACCCGGAGATCTATTTCCTCAGCCACATGCCCGCCGAGATGGACACCGGCGAGGTCATCTCCGTCGTCATCATGTCGCTGACGCTGACCTTCCTCGCCACGCTCTATCCCTCCTGGCGCGCCGCCAAGCTCGATCCGGTGGAGGCACTGCGCTATGAGTGAAGCCCTGCGCCTCGCCGGCGTCACCCGCACCTTCCCGCAAGCCACCGGCACGCTCGAAGTCTTCCGCGGCCTCGACCTCGTGCTGCGCCAGGGCGAGCTCGTTGCATTGGTCGGCCCGTCCGGCTCCGGCAAGTCGTCGCTGCTCCACATCGCCGGCCTGCTCGAAGCGCCCAGCGCCGGCGAAGTCTTCATCGGCGGCGTCGCGGTCTCGACGCTGCCCGATGCCGAGCGCACCCGCATCCGCCGCGACACGATCGGCTTCGTCTACCAGGCGCATCATCTGTTGCCGGAGTTCACCGCCGCCGAGAACGTGATCATGCCGCAGCGCATTGCCGGCAAGCCGCGCGCCGCCGCCGAGCGCGACGCCAACCACATCCTCACCCATCTGGGCCTCGGTGAGCGCCTGACGCACCGCCCCGCGCAGCTCTCCGGCGGCGAGCAGCAGCGCGTCGCCATCGCCCGCGCCTTGGCAAACCGCCCCAAAATCCTCCTCGCCGACGAACCCACCGGCAACCTCGACTCGCGCACCTCCGGCGGTGTCTTCGCCGCCCTGGTCGATCTCGTCCGCTCCGAAGGTCTCGCCGCACTCGTCGCGACGCACAATCTCGAACTCGCCGCCCGCATGGACCGCGCCCTCGTGCTCCACGAAGGCAAGCTCCGCGACGCCGGCAACCTCGCCGCGCGGGCGCCCGCTTAGCGTCGTTCGTTCAACACCGGCCACGGCGCGAACGCGAACACCCAGAAGAACACCAGATGCGCCAGCGGCACGAAGCGCAGCAGGCTCCACCATCCGCTGAACCCCGCGCGCCGCAGGATCCGCCACAGCGGCACGATCTCGAACACCATAACCGCTAGCACGACGGCCACCAGCATCGCCACACGCCACGACGGCGCCCATACCCACCAATCCGGCATCGTCATCACAGCACCACGAAATTGTAGGTCACCTTCGCCACCACGGCCGGCTCGCACCAATTCTGGAAATAGCAATCGGCCTTGGCGATATCGGTCCCGTAGTACCGCACGTCCAGCACCCATTGCCGGCGCCAGGTCGCCGCCGCGCCGATGTCCCAATAGGTCGCGTCGGGGCGCAGCGCGATCCACTGATGCCCGACATCGGCGCTCGCTTTCAGCCAGTCGGTCACCGCATAGCTTGCCGACCCGTTCGCCGATCCCAGAAACCCGCCATGCGAATCCGGGCGCGGCTCGATCAACACCTTGCCGCCGAGCGACAGCGCGCCGAAAGAATGCGTCAGCTCCGCGCACGCCTCGAAGAAATTGTATCCGGGATAGATCGTGCCCGGCGCGGCGTAGGACGGATGCCCTGCCGTGCCGGGCGTGGCGCTGTACAGCGCCTCCAGATTCAGATCGTTGCTGTCGAAATAGAAATGCCGCCCGCCATAGAAATCGAGCTCGTAATTCGTGCCGCGGAAATCCGCATAATCCACGCCGGTCGCGAAAACCCCGGCATAATAATTCTCCGGCATCGCCCAGTGCAGGCCGCCCTGGATCACCGCATGGCGGTTGCTCTCGCTGGCGCCGTAGTAGCGATATTCGCTGGCCCAATCGAGATAGCCGTAGAGATTTCCGAAGTCCGCGCCGCGCGCCGTCCCGCCGAGCAGCATCGCCGCGAGCACGGCCAGAAGCAGTCTGCCGCGCAGGTGATATCGCCTCAACCGGTATCGCATGTCCGTGATCCCTGTTTTCCGGGGAACACTAGCCACGCGTCCGAAATTCGATTACTGAATTGCATTCATGAGCGATATCGATGCCAACAATATCCGCCGCCTCGACGGCGGCCTCCTGCTGGTCTTCCGCGGCCTGCTGCGCCGCCGCCGCACCACCGCCGTGGCGCAGGACCTCGGCCTCAGCCAGTCCGCCGTCAGCCACGCGCTGACCCGCCTGCGCGATCTGTTCGACGACCCGCTCTTCATCCGCCGCCCGCACGGCCTCGAGCCCACCCGCCGCGCCCTCGAGCTCAGTCCGCGAATCGATGCGCTGATCGATCTCGCCGGCGAGACTCTCCTGCGCGACGGCAAATTCGATCCGATGCGCAGCGAGCGCCGCTTCGTCCTCGCCGCGCCCGAGTTCGTCACCGCGCTGGCCGGTGCCGGCCTCGTCAAGGCGTTCCACAAACACGCGCCCAAGGCGTCGTTCTACGTCCACTTTCTCACCCGCCGCTCGCCGCTCGACGCGCTGCGCCGCGGCGAGATCGATGTCGCGATCGGCCGCTACCCCACCGTCGCGCCCGGCCTCGCCACCGAGCTTCTGTTCGAGGATCGATATTGCGTCGTCGCCCGCCGCGGCCATCCCACGATCAAGGGCAAGATCGGCCTCGAGGCCTGGCAGCGCACCGGCCATGTCTTCGCCGACGCGCCGATGGAGGAGGGCAGCGAAGACACCCCGTCGACGGACGAAATCGCCCATGTCGCCGTGGTGCAGCGCTGGCTCACCGCGCTGGTCATGGTCTCGGCCAGCGACGCCATCGCGACGTGTCCCTTGCGCCTCGCGCGCAGCCAGGCCAGGCGCCTCGGCCTCCAGGTCATGACGACGCCGTTCCTGACCAACCGCATCCCGGTCTACGCCGTCCGCCGCACCGCCGCCCCCGACCCCGGCGCCGACTGGTTCCTGGAGCAGATCAGGAAGGCCGTCGCCTAACGCGGCTTCGGCTTGGCCGGCTTGGGCAGCGCATCGCGCACCGAGCGCATTCGCGCCTTCGCCAGATTCAGGATCGTCTGCGGCACCCCCAGCGTATTGAACGAGCTTTCCAACGCCACGCTGAGCGCGAAGCCGAAATAGCTCGACCGGCTCATCCCCAATTCCGCCGCCCGCGCATCCGCCTTGGCGATCAGCCGCTTGGGCAGATAGACGTTCACCCGCTCCGACGGATAAGGCGGCTCGACCGTCAGCATCACGAAGGCGAGGAAGTTGCGCGGCTTGGCGATGTCGGCGAGCGGCGTCGGCGGCGGCAGCGCGCGGTCGTCCTCGGCAAAGCCCTCGGCGAGGTTCGTCAGCGCTTCCTGCAGCTTCTCGACCGCGTCTTCCTGGCTATGCCCCGCCGCGACGCAATCGGGAAAATCCGGCAGCCACGCCGCGAAGGTCTTCTTTTCGGCCTTTTCGAGCACCGCCGGATACAGCTGCGACCCCACGCTTGACTCCATGTGTCATTTCACACACCAATTTGGAGTGTGGCTTTCGACACACCAATAGCAAACTGCAGGGTGGGCGCAAACATGACCGACGAGACCCGGCTGGCGGCGGTGCGCGCCGCCTATGCGAAGGAGATTCTGGCGGCGGCCGCCGTGACCGATCCGGCACTGGAGGCCGCCTATGCCGCCGTGCCGCGCGAACACTATCTCGGCCCCGGGCCCTGGGCTGCGTTCCGCTTCGCCGAAGGATATCAGCCGACGCCCTCCGCCGATCCCGTCCATCTCTACAATGACGGCCTGTTCGGCATCGTGGCGGCGCGCGGCCTCAACAACGGCCAGCCGTCCTTGCACGCCAGCCTGCTGCACCGCGCCGCGCCTAGGCCCGGCGAACATGTCGTCCATGTCGGCGCTGGCGTCGGCTATTACACCGCCATCATGGCGCATCTGGTCGGTCCCGGCGGCCGGGTCACCGGCGTCGAGTTCGATCCCGATCTCGCCGCCCGCGCCAGGGCCAATTTCACCGGCCAGCCGAATGTCGAGATCCTCGCCGGCGACGGCGCCATTGTGCCCTTCGCGCCCGCCGACGTGATTTACGTCAATGCCGGCGCCACCCGCCCGGCACCCGCCTGGCTCGATGGCCTGAAGGACGGTGGCCGCCTGATCCTGCCGCTCACCGCTTCGAATGTCTCAGGTCCCGGCATCTTGCCCGCCCATGCCGGCGGCGTTCTGCGGATCGTCCGCCGCGGCACGGACTACGCCGCGAAATGGATTTCCCCAGTCGCGATCTTCCCCTGCGCCGGCAACCGCGACGAAGTCTCGGAACACGCCCTCGTTCTGGCGATGGGTAAGCCGCAAACGCGCGAGATTTCCCGCCTCCTGCTTCATCCGCACGCGCCGGACGCGGCGTGCCGCGTCCATGGCGACGGCTGGTGCCTGGCTGCCTGAGTCGCATCAGCCAAGTTCCTCGCGGAACAAGCGAAACCGATCGCCTGTGGATAAGTTTTGTCGTCATGGCGATGACATATCACCCCGAGCGGTCACGTTTTGTTCTTGACAAGACGAGAACCAAAAGAGAACATCTCACCCAGGAACAGCGGGAGATGGCGGTCATGTGGATCAAGGATGCAGCGGCGGGCGTGAGCCTTATTGCTTTCGTGGCGTCGTCTTACCTGCTGGTGCCGCTCGCCCAGACCCTTCTGTCGCACATCTGACGCCCATCTATCGGGACTGTGGATTAAGCCGGCACACGCCCTGTGCCGCCGGCTCCGCGGATTCGATACTGGCGCGGCAGCGGAAAAAGCGAATCGGAAGCGTGAGTTATGGAGCGGAAGCCCTTCGTCCATTTGCGGGTGAAAAGCGCCTATTCGCTGCTCGAAGGGGCGCTGCGGCCCTATGAACTGGCGGAGCTGGCGCGCGAAAGCGCCATGCCCGCCGTCGCGATCACCGACGTCAACAATTTGTTCGGCACTTATGAGCTGAGCGACACGCTCGCCAAGGCCGGCATCCAGCCGATCGTCGGCTGCCAGATATCGGTTGAGCTCGACGCCGCCACCCCCGCCGCGACCCAAGGCTCACGCCGCAAGCCGTCCTCCATCGCGCTGCTGGTCCAGAACGCCGCCGGCTACGAGAACCTGTCCAAGCTCCTGAGCGCCGCGTTCCTGGGCGCCGAGCCCGGCGACTGGCCGCATGTGAAGGCCGACCAGCTCGCCGCCCATGCCGAGGGCTTGATCGCGCTGACCGGCGGCCCCACCGGCCCCGTCAACCGCCTGATCGTCGAAGGGCAGGGCGGCGCCGCCGACGCGCTGGTCGGCAAGCTCGCCACGATCTTCGGTGACCGGCTCTATATCGAGCTGCAACGTCACAACCTGCCCGAGGAGCGCGCCGCCGAGGAAAAGCTCATCGACATCGCCTATGCACGGAAAATCCCGCTGGTCGCGACCAACGACGTGCATTTCGGCAAGGCCGACATGTACGAGGCCCACGATGCGCTGCTCTGCATCGCAGACGGCGCCTTCGTCAGCCAGGACGACCGCCGCCGCCTGACGCGCGAGCACCGCTTCAAGACCGCCGCCGAGATGGTGGCGCAATTCGCCGATCTGCCCGAGGCGATCGACAACACGCTGGAGATCGCGCGCCGCTGCGCCTTCCGCCCGCGCAAGCGCGATCCCATCCTGCCGCAATTCGTTCCGGAATCGGGCCGCACCCCGGAGGACGAGCTGCGCGCCCAGGCCGCCGCCGGGCTCGAAGCCAAGCTCGCCAAGAACGGCCTGCATGCCGAAAAGCAGGTCTATCTCGACCGCCTCGATTTCGAATTGAACGTCATCATCCGGATGAAATTCCCCGGCTACTTCCTGATCGTCTCGGACTTCATGAAGTGGACGCGCGGGCAGGGCATCCCGGTCGGCGTGCGCGGCTCCGGCGCGACCTCGCTGGTCGCCTGGGCGCTCGACATCACCAACCTCGATCCCATCCGCTTCGGCCTGCTGTTCGAGCGCTTCCTGAACCCCGAGCGTATCTCGATGCCGGACTTCGACATCGACTTCTGTCAGGAGCGGCGCGACGAAGTCGTGCACTATGTGCGCGAGAAATACGGCCGCGACCGCGTCGCCCACATCATGGCGCTGGGTTCGCTCCAGGCCCGCGCCGCGGTGCGCGACGCCGGCCGCGTCCTGCAGATGCCGCTCGGCCTCGTCGACCGCATCGCCAAGCTGGTGCCCAACCCGCCCGGCAAGCCGGTCTCGATGTCCGACGCCATCGAGGGCGAGCCCCGCCTGCAGCAGATCGCCGAATCCGAGCCCATCGCGCAGAAGCTGTTCGACATCGTCGAGAAGATCGAAGGCCTCTACCGCCACGCCTCCACCCATCCCGCCGGCGTCGTGATCGGCGACCGCCCGCTGGACGAGATCGTGCCGCTCTACCGCGATCCGCGTTCCGACATGCCGGTGACGCAGTTCGACTACGAGGACGCGGAAAAAGCCGGCCTGGTGAAGTTCGACTTCCTCGGCCTGAAAACCCTCACCGTCATCGCCAAGGCGGAGGAGCTGCTCAAGAAGCGCGGCATCGTCCTCGACACGCAGAACATCGCCTTCGAGGATCCCAAATCCTTCGAGATGCTGTCCAAGGGCGACAGCGTCGGCGTCTTCCAGCTCGAAGGCGCCGGCATGCGCGACCTCTTGCGCAAGATGAAGCCCGACCGCATCCACGATCTCATCGCGCTGGTCGCGCTCTATCGCCCGGGTCCGATGGACTCGATCCCCAAATACATCGCGGTGAAGAACGGCAAGGAGCCGCCGGAATATCTCCACCCCGCGCTCGAGCCGATCCTGAAAGAAACCTTCGGCGTCATGACGTATCAGGAAGACGTCATGAACATCGCGCGCGAGCTCGGCGGCTACACGCTGGGCGGCGCCGATCTCCTGCGCCGCGCCATGGGCAAGAAGATCGCCAGCGAGATGGCGGTGCACGAGACGCGCTTCATCGAAGGCGCGGTGAAGAACGGCGTGCCCAAGGGCATCGCCGCACAGATCTTTGAGCAGGCCGCCAAATTCGCCGGCTACGGATTCAACAAGGGCCATGCCGCCGCCTATGCCCAGGTCGCGTTCCAGACCGCCTATCTGAAAGCCAACTACCCGGTCGAATTCCTCGCCGCTTCGATGACCCTCGATATCGGCAACACCGACCGCCTCAACGTCTTCCGCCAGGAAGCCCAGCGCCTCGGCGTCCGCGTCCTGCCGCCTGACGTCAACCGCTCCGAAGCCGTCTTCACCTGCGACGCCGAGAAGAACATCGTGTTCTACGCCCTCGCCGCCGTGAAGGGCGTCGGCCGCCAGGCGATGGACCACGTCGTGGCCGAGCGCGCCGCCGCCGGCCCGTTCCGCAGCCTCGCCGACTTCGCCCGCCGCATCGATCCCAAGCTGGTCAACAAGCGCGCCTTCGAGAGTCTGGCCCGCGCCGGCGCGTTCGACGGCCTCAACCGCAACCGCCGCCAGGTCGTCGAATCCGCCGACATTCTTTTGAACAGCGCCCAGCGTAACGCCCGCGAGCGCGAGACCGGCCAGGTCTCGCTGTTCGGCGGCGCCACCGAGGCCGACGACGACATCCGCCTTCCCACCGTCGCCGACTGGCCGAGCCACGAGCGCCTCGGCGAGGAATTCAGCGCCATGGGCTTCTACCTCACCGGCCATCCGCTCGACGCCTATGCCGCGCCCCTGAAGCGCCTCGGCGCCACCACCTTCGCCGCGCTGGGCGAGAACCGCATGCGCTCCGGCTTCAAAGCCGTGCTCGCCGGCACCATGATCCGCAAATACGAGCGGCGCAGCCGCAACAACGAGAGCTACGCCTTCGTCTCGTTCTCCGATCCGACCGGGATGTTCGAGGTGATGCTGTTCCCCGAAGTCCTCGCCGCCTCGCGCCCCTTGCTGGAGGCCGGCAAATCGGTCCTTCTCACCTGCAGCGCCGAATGGGACGGCGACGAGCTGAAGCTCCGCGCCGCTTCCCTCACCGATTTGGACGCCGCCGCCGCCAATGCGGGGGAGGGCCTCAAGGTCTACCTCGCCGACGGCACCTCGCTGGGCACCATCGCCGCGCAGTTGAAGCAGCCCGGCAAAGGCATCGTCACCTTCGTCGTCCCCGGCGCCCCCGGCGAAGAGGTCGAAATCGCCTTGCCCAAGCGCCTCTCGGTGACCGTCGCGATCAAGAACGCGATCAAGTCGCTGCCGGGTGTGGCACAGGTGGAGTCGGTTTAGATCGTGCGTGCTTCGAGGCTCGCTGCGCTCGCACCTCAGCATGACGAGATGGGAGATTCTCCGCTCTCGTCATGTTGAGGTGCTCCGCCGAAGGCGGAGCCTCGAAGCACGCACAATCTCACAACCCTGCCAGCGCCCGCTCGATCCGGCTCAACCCTTCCCCGAGCAGCGCCGGGTCCTGTGCGAAGCAGATCCGCAAGAACGAATCCGCCTGCCCATCGCCCGCCGGTCCGAACGCCGAGCCCGGCGCGACGCCCACCCGTGCCGTCCGCACCAGCTCCTGCGCGAAGCCGAGCGAATTGCTCAGCCCCTCCATATGCAGGAAGCCATAGAACGCGCCCTCCGGCCGGATCCACCTTATGCGGTTCTGCCCGTCGATGAACTTCTGCACCACGTCGCGCCCCACCGCGCAGCGGTCGCGCATCGCCTCGCGGAACGCGTCCCCTTGCGGCGACAGCGCCGCCATCGCGCCGTACTGCGCGAAGGTCGTCGGCCCGGTGTTGTTCGCCACTGTGATGACGCTGAGCTGCTTCTCCAGCCGCGCCGGATGCACCAGCCAGCCGATGCGCCAGCCCGTCATCGCCCACGCCTTGGAGAAGCTGTTGATCACGAACAGATTGTCGTCGCCGGTCGCGATCTCCAGCATCGACGGCGCGTGCTGCGAGCCGTTATAGGTCATCGTGCCATAGACCTCGTCGCTGATGATCGCGATGCCGCGCTTGCGCGCGAACTCCAGCACTTCGCGCTGCTGCGAGCGCGGCATGATCCAGCCCGTCGGATTGCCCGGCGAATTGATGAAGATCGCCTTGGTCCGCGCATCGCACGCCGCGGCGATCTTCCCGACATCGAGGCTCCAGCGCGGCGGCGAGCTGCGCCAATCGTCGTCCAGCCGCACGAAGCGCGGCACCGCGCCCACCATCTGCGCCGCCTGGAAGATGCTCGGCCAGATCGGCGACACGATCACGACGTTGTCGCCCGTGTCGCACAGGATCTGCAGCGCCGTCACCACCGCCAGCGTGGCCGCCCCCGGCAGCGAGATGCGCTCCGGCGCGACATCGGCGCCGACCGTGCGCTTGTGATAGGCGCGGATCGCCTCGCGCAATTGCGGGATGCCGCGCGACTGCGCGTAGAACGTCTTGCCGTCGTCCAGCGCCGCCTTCGCCGCCTCGCGGATGAAGGCGGGCGTGACCAGATCGGTCTCGCCGAACCACAGGGGAATGATGTCGGGCTCCCCCAGCCCCGCCATGGCGACAAGGCCGATCCCATTGGGTTCGAGGGCTTCGATGGCAGGGCGGATGGGGCTCATGGGATTGCTCGATCGATTCTGATTTTCGCGCACATAAAACAACCGTCATGGCCGGGCTTGTCCCGGCCACCCAGGATCACCCATGCGGCAGGGAGTGTATGGATGGCCGGCATGGAGCCAGCCATGACGGTTAGGATATTGCACGGAAAGGCAACGCAAGCATCCAGCCGCATCCTGTACCGCATGCGCATGGCTGCCACGCGGCAGTAGCGCGGCGGCCGGTTCACCCGCTAAGCTCCCCGCCTCAGGGCAGGGGACAGATCATGCGACAGATGTACATCGTATTCGGCGCCGTGGCGCTCACCGCCGTTGCGGCCATCGCTTACGCCGCGACCACCCCGCCTCCGCCGCCGACGCATTCCGACATGTACTCCGGCAAGTTCTTCAAGGCCGAGGAGTCGGTCACCGACGGCTCGGCCGCCGGCGTCTCCTACACCGCCACCGCGGGCACGCTGGTCGTCCATCCGGCGGACTGGAACGACGCCGCGCAAGCGGGCGGCGAAAAGAACCCCGACGCCAAGGCCGACAGCACCTCGCCCGAAGCCTCGATGTTCTTCGTCTACTACGCCAAGAAGGGCGCCGCGCCCGGCACGCGCCCGATCACCTTCCTGTTCAACGGCGGTCCCGGTTCTTCGACCGTGTGGCTGCACATGGGCGCCTTCGGCCCCAAGCGCGTCGTGACCCGCGACGACAGCCACACCCCCGCCGCGCCGTATCAGATCATCGACAACGCCTACAGCCTGATCGACGCCAGCGACCTCGTCTTCATCGACGCGCCCGGCACCGGCTTCGGCCGCCTCGCCGGCAAGGACAAGGAAAAGGCGTTCTGGGGCGTCGACCCCGATGCGCACGCCTTCGCCAGCTTCATCCACGAATTCCTCTCCAAATATAACCGCTGGAATTCGCCGAAATACCTGTTCGGCGAAAGCTATGGCACGCCGCGCGCCTCGGTGCTGATCAACGATCTGGAGACCAACCACGACACCGATTTCAACGGCGTCATCCTGCTCTCCGCGATCCTCAATTTTAATCTCAGCGTCGACGGCGCCGAAAACAATCCCGGCGTCGATCTGCCCTACGAGATCGCGCTGCCGACCTATGCCGCGACCGCCTGGTATCACAACAAGCTTCCCGGCACGAAGCCGAAGGACTTGGTGCCCTTCGTGCAATCGGTCGAGCGTTGGGCGATGACCGACTACGCGCTCGCGCTCAGCGCCGGCGCCGGCCTGCCGCCCGCGCGCCGCGCCCAAATCGCGCAGAAGCTGCACGAATACACCGGCCTGCCGGTGGCCTATATCCTGAAGGCCGATCTGCGCATCGATGGCGGCGAGTTCTCGAAGAACCTGCAGGACAGCGCCGACCTCACCACCGGCCGTCTCGACACCCGCTTCTCCGGACCCACCATCGATCCCTTGAGCAAAGAGGCCGATTACGATCCGCAATCGGCGGCGATCAGTTCGGCCTATGTCTCGGCGTTCAACGACTACACCCGCGGCACGCTCAAATTCGGCGACAACAGGATCTATCTGCCCGAAGCCGACGTCTTCAAGTTCTGGGAGTTCAAGCACCAGCAGCCCGGTGCGAGCTTCTCCTTCCCCGGCGCGACCAACGTGATGCCCGACCTCGCCGACGCGATGAAGTTCAATCCGGAGCTCAAGGTGCTGGTCAATGGCGGCTATTTCGACCTCGCCACGCCTTACTATGAAGGCTGGTACGAGATGCATCACCTGCCGATCCCGCTGCAGCTCCAGTCGAACATCCAGTACCACTACTACGCATCCGGCCACATGGTGTACGCGCACGAGGATTCGCTGAAAGAACTCCACGACACCGTCGCGGCGTTCATCCGGCAGACCGATAATGTGAAATAGGGGTCAAGAAGGATACCGCTCAGCTAGAAGCTCTCCCCCTTTTCGTCATGCTGAGGTGCGAGCGCAGCGAGCCTCGAAGCACGCACACTTGCGCCGTCATCCTTCGAGGCTCGCTGCGCTCGCACCTCAGGATGACGCGGATAGATTCAGCACAGATGGAAGCGTTATCGCTCAGTAACGGTGCATTCATTACTTCGCGTTGTCTTGAATAGCTGAACCTACCTCCCTACCGTTCCGCCCATATTTTCTCGATTTGCAAAAGAGGGCGCCATGTCGAATCCCGCAAAAGCCGTCAACGCGTGGATCTATCTCAGCGAGGACGAGCCGCCGAACACCGTCTACGCCTCGCTCACCAGTTGCTACCAGACGCTGATCCAATACGGCGTCTACCGGCATGTCGACATGCTCGGCATCTGCTTCTTCGCCACCACCGGCACAGCCGCCGATCTGACGCTTGAGATCAAGCCGTACACCCACAACCCCGGCGGCTACACCAACGACCAGTATCTCGCCTGGGTCACGCGCGACGCGCGCGCCGCCAATCCGGACATCAAGCTGCTGGCGACACTGGACTGGGGTACCAACTGGCTCGCGCCGCTGTTCACCGGCCCGCGGAGCGGATGGCAGGCGCAGGTCGACACCTTCGCCGCGAACCTCACCACTTATCTGACGGCGAACGGTCTCGACGGCTTCGATCTTGATTGGGAGCCGCCGATCAGCGCCGGCATGGACTCGTCGCAATTCGCCATGCTGTTCCAGGCGATCCGCGCTGCGTTCGACACCGTCACAGCCAAGCACCTCTATCTCACGCTGTGCCCGGCCACGACCGAGAACGTCGACGCGCCGACCATCAACACCTGCTTCGACTACTGCACGCTGCAGCTCTACTTCAGCACGGCGCTACGCGATGAGTACATCAAGGCCGGGGTCGATCCCGCGATGCTCGCCTATGGCGCCAAGTTCGAGTCGAATTTCCAGGACGCGCAGGACGCCTATCAGGGCTATGAGGCGCACGATTACGGCGTGATCATGCAGTGGCGTCTCAACTCCAGCAATTACCAGTTCGAGCAGGCGCAGCAGATGCTGCTCTATCAATTGATCTGGCCATCGTCCGGCGTCGCCTTCGACGACAGCAACATCGCCGGTGCCGCGGGCAACCCGCCGCTCACGCAGCTCGTCGTGCGCGCCGGCAATGTGGTGGATGCGATCCAGGCGACCAGCACCGGCACGCCCGGCGGCTCCGACCAGGGCGACTATTATATGGCGCAGCACGGCGGCAATGGCGGCAGCGCCTACACCGTCTCGCTCAATGCCAACGATCCGATCACGCAGATATCGGGCTTCACCGGCGTCTGGTTCGGCTGGCACGTCGTCTTGCAGGTCAAGTTCCAGACCCGCAGCGGCCAAGCCCACGGCCCGTTCGGCACCATGGCCAACGCCACGGCCAAGGTCCCGTTCAACTTCACCGCGCCGCCCGGCCAGTCGATCGTCGCTTTCAAAGGCACGACGCGAACGGTCCCCGAATACGGCGCCCCACCCAGCGCCGTCATCGCCAGCCTGGGCTGGACGACCGCCTGAACACGCTCAAAACTCACCATGGCCGGGCTTGACCCGGCCCCCATCCTTCAGCCGGGCGGGGCCAGATGTTCGGGTTGATTGTTGCCCGTCTTGCCCCTATAAGCCCCGCCATCTCGCACGCGCGGGAGGCTTTCGCAGGGTGTTCCTGTGTCGCCATCCGGTGGTTCCGAGGAGCGTCCGCGAGAGCGGGAGCGACCTCAAAAGGACTATCCCGCGCGTCTGGCCAACCGGTAAAGGAGACTGAAGTCATGGCTTTGCCAGAATTTTCCATGCGCCAGCTGCTCGAGTCGGGCGCCCATTTCGGCCACCGCCAGCAGCGCTGGAACCCGAAGATGGCCCCCTACATCTACGGCTCGCGCAACGACATCCACATCCTCGATCTGACGCAGACCGTCCCGCTGCTGCACCAGGCGCTGGTCGCCCTGCGCGACACCGCCGCCGGCGGCGGCCGCATCCTGTTCGTCGGCACCAAGCGCCAGGCGCAGGAGCCGATCGCCAACGCCGCCAAGCGTTGCGCGCAGTACTACATGAACCAGCGCTGGCTCGGCGGCACACTGACCAACTGGCAGACCGTCTCCAACTCGATCAAGCGCATGCGCAATATCGAAGAAACGCTGAGCGCCGCGCAGTCTTCGGGCCTCAAGAAGAAGGAGCTGCTCGCCATGCTGCGCGAGCGCGACAAGCTCGACCGCTCGCTCGGCGGCATCAAGGAGATGGGCGGCCTGCCGAACATGCTGTTCGTCATCGACACCAACAAGGAAGCCATCGCGATCAGCGAAGCGCGCAAGCTCGGCATCCCGGTGATGGCGATCCTCGATTCCAACAGCGATCCGGACGGCATCACCTATCCGATCCCGGGCAATGACGACGCCGCCCGCGCGCTCGCGCTCTATTGCGATCTCGCCGCCCGCGCCATCATCGACGGCCTCAGCCAGGGCCAGGTCGATGCCGGCATCGACACCGGCGCCGCCGAAGAGCTGCCCGACCTGTCGCCCGCGCCGGAAGCCTCTGCTGCCGAAGCGACCGCGTAAGTCATTTCCTTGAACGACGGAGAGCGTGATCCGCAAAACGGATCACGCGCCTCACAACATATATGGAGCCACACATGGCCAACATCACCGCAGGCATGGTGAAGGAGCTGCGCGACAAGACCGGCGCCGGCATGATGGATTGCAAGACCGCGCTCAACGAGAACAACGGCGACATGGAAGCGTCGATGGACTGGCTGCGCAAGAAGGGCATCACCAAGGCCGCCAAGAAGGCCGGCCGCGCCGCCGCCGAAGGCCTTGTCGGCGTCGCCACCGGCGGCCACATCGGCGCGCTCGTCGAGGTGAACTCCGAGACCGACTTCGTCGCCCGCAATGACGAGTTCAAGGATTTCGTCAAGACCGCCGCCAAGCTCGCGCTGGAAGAAGAGGGCGACCTCGAGAAGCTGCTCACCAAGAAGATGGGCGAGCACGACGTGCAGCAGACGCTGACCCATCTCGTCGCCAAGATCGGCGAGAACATGTCGGTGCGCCGCACCATCATGCTCGCCGTCGACCAGGGCGTCGTTTCGGCTTACGTCCACAATGCGTCGTCGCCCGAGCTCGGCAAGATCGGCGTGCTCGTCGCGCTGAAGTCCGCCGCGCCGGCCGACAAGCTCAACGAGCTCGGCAAGAAGATCGCGATGCACGTCGCCGCCGCCTCGCCGCTGGCGCTGACGCCCGAGCATCTCGACAAGGCGGTGGTCGAGAAGGAGCGCACCATCCAGGCCGACATCGCGCGCCAGTCCAGCAAGCCGGAAAACGTCATCGAGAAGATGCTCGAAGGCCGCATGCGCAAGTTCTACGAGGAGTCCGTGCTGGTCTCTCAGACCTTCCTCGCCCCCGGCTATGACGACGGCATCACCGTCGGCAAGGCGGTCGAGAAGGCCGCCAAGGATTTCGGGACCCCGGTCGCGCTCGAGGGCTTCGTCCGCTTCCAGGTCGGCGAGGGCATCGAGAAGGTCGAAAGCGACTTCGCCGACGAAGTCGCCAAGATGGCCGGCCCGAAGGAGTAAAGCTGGGCTCCGCTTTTCACCCTCCCCTTGAGGGAGGGTCGAAAAATCGGAGCGCAGCGAAGATTTTTCGGGGAGGGGTCCAGCGCAGGCGCCGGACCCCTCCCCGAATTGCTTCGCAATTCGACCCTCCCTCAAGGGGAGGGTAAGCTAGCAGCGCTGCAACGAGCGGAACCGAGATGCCCAACGCCCCCAAATACCGCCGCGTCCTGCTCAAGGTCTCCGGCGAGGCGTTGATGGGCGACCAGCAGTTCGGCATCGACGTCGCCACCGTCGACCGCATCGCCGCCGACGTCGAGCAGGCGATTCGCGGCGGCACCCAGATCTGCATGGTGATCGGCGGCGGCAACATCTTCCGCGGCCTCGCCGGCGCGGCGAAGGGCATTGACCGCGCCACCGCCGACTATATGGGCATGCTCGCCACCATCATGAACGCGCTGGCGATGCAGGCCGCGCTCGAGCGCGTCGACATCCCCACCAGGGTCCAGTCGGCGATTCCCATGAGCACGGTGTGCGAGCCCTATGTCCGGCGCCGCGCCATCCGCCACCTCGAAAAGGGCCGGGTGGTGATCTTCGCCGCCGGCACCGGCAACCCGTTCTTCACGACCGACACCGCCGCCGCGCTGCGCGCCGCCGAAATGAACTGCGATGCGATGATGAAAGCGACGCAAGTTGACGGCGTCTACTCCGCCGATCCGAAGAAGGTCCCGGACGCCACCCGTTACGATTCCCTGAGTTATCACGAGGTCTTATCGCGCGATCTTCAGGTCATGGATCAGTCGGCGATCAGCCTGTCGCGCGAAAACAAGATCCCGATCATCGTATTCTCGATCCACGACCGCGGTTCCCTTGCCCAGGTCCTCAAGGGCCAGGGCAGGGCCACGATTATCGAAGACCGGACCTGACTTTCGGTTAGGCTGCCGGCACAAACTGGGCACGAAGGACATGGCTGAAAGCTACACACGAGACGACATGACCCGCCGCATGGCCGGCGCCGTCGACACCCTCAAGAAGGAGTTCTCCGGCCTGCGCACCGGCCGCGCCAGCCCGGCGCTGCTCGACCCTGTCCGGGTCGAGGCCTATGGCAACATGGTTCCGGTGAACCAGGTCGGCAACATCTCGACCCCCGAGCCGCGCATGATCACGGTCCAGGTCTGGGACAAGGCGCTTTCCAAGGCGGTCGACAAGGCGATCCGCGACGCCAATCTGGGCCTCAATCCCCAGATGGACGGTCAGCTTCTGCGCATCCCGTTACCCGAACTTAACGAGGAGAGGCGCAAGGAACTCGCCAAGCTGGCGTCGAAATACGCCGAGGCGGCCCGCGTCGCGGTCCGCAATGTGCGGCGGGACGGCATGGATCTTCTGAAGCGCCTCGAAAAGGACCACAAGATCGGTCAGGACGAGCACCACAAGCACGGCGACGAATTGCAGAAGATCACCGACGCCCACATAAAGGACATCGACTCCGCGCTGCACGGCAAGGAGCAGGAGATCATGCAGGTCTGAAGCCGGCATAGATGAGGTAGACGAATGGCGCTTGCGCCGCCGACAGTTCTTCCAAGACACGTCGCCATCATCATGGACGGCAACGGACGCTGGGCGCGCAAACGCTATCTGCCGCGCGAGGCGGGCCATGTCGCCGGCGTCTCGGCGGTGCGCGAGGTGGTCCGCGCCGCCTCGGATATCGGCCTCGCCAACCTCACGCTCTTCGCCTTCAGCTCCGAGAACTGGAAGCGCCCCAAGACCGAGGTCGGCGCCCTCATGGGCCTGTTCCGCGCCTATTTCCGCAGCGACCTCGACGAGCTCGTGGCCCGCGGCGTCCGCGTCCGCATCATCGGCAGCCGCTCCCGCGTCGCCACCGACATCGAGCGCATGATCGAGGACGCCGAGAACCGCACCGTCGCCAACAAGGGCCTCAACCTCACCTTCGCCTTCGACTATGGCGGCCAGGAAGAGATCGCCGCCGCCGCCCGCGAGCTGGCCCGCGCCGCCAAGGAAGGCCGGCTCGATCCCGAGACCATCACGCCTGAGCTGTTCGCGACGCGCCTGTTCACCAGCGCGCTGCCCGAGCCCGACCTCGTGATCCGCACCAGCGGCGAGCATCGCCTCTCCAACTTCCTGCTCTGGCAATCGGCCTATGCCGAGCTCAGCTTCGTCGACACACTGTGGCCGGATTTCTCCCGCGAGAAATTCGCCGCCTGCCTCGATAACTTTGCCCAGCGCGAGCGCCGCTTCGGCGCCGTTTCGGACGCCGTCGCGTGAGCCGCTCGTCGCCTGCCGATCACGCGCCGGGGTATCGCGGCATCAAGTTCAATTGGGATTGGGTGACCCGTCCGCTGTTCGGTGGCGCACTCGCCGCGCTCGCCGTCGCCGCGATCTTCGGCGGCCCGCTCTATATCGCGCTGTTCGCCGCCATCGCCGCCGGCGCCGCCGCGCGCGAATGGCACCGCATGCTGGGCGAGAGCGTGTTCGGCCCCATCTTCTTCATCACGACCGTCACGGTCGGCGCGGCGCTCGCCGTGCACGTCGCCTGGCCCGCGACCTGGGCCGCATGGTTCATCCTCGCCGCCGGTGCCGCCGTCGCCGCGGCCTATGCCTCGCTGCGCGGCCATCATCCCGTCTGGCACGGCGCCGGCGCGTTCTATCTCGGCATTCCGCTCGTCTCGTTGCTCGTCCTGCGCGGGAGCCCGCACGGCCCCTGGGTGATCGTCGGCATGTTCGTCGCGATCTGGGCGACCGACACCGGCGCGCTGATCATCGGCAATCTCGTCGGCGGCGCGCGGCTGTGGCCCGCGATCTCGCCGAGCAAGACCTGGTCCGGCACGCTCGGTGGCATCGCCACCGCCGCTATTGCCGAAGCGATCTACATCGCCATCCTCGGCGGCCAGCCCGATTATGCGGGACTGCTCGGCGCCGCCATCGCCGTCTTCGCGGTCGCCGGCGATCTCTTCGAATCCTGGGTCAAGCGCCGCTTCCAGCGCAAGGACAGCGGCAGCCTGATCCCCGGCCATGGCGGCGTGCTCGACCGCATCGATTCCACCATGTCCACCGCACCCGTCCTTGCTTTTGCGATCGTCGTCTTCGGTCTCAGCCCGATGTTTGGAGCCCATCCGTGAACCCTCTCGCCGCCACGCGCAGCACGTTCGAGATCGCGGAGCTGGAGCCCGTCCTCGCCCGCTCCGTCACCGTGCTGGGATCGACTGGCTCGATCGGCGTCTCGACGCTCGACGTCGTCGCGCATGCCCGTGCCCGTTACGGCGCGCATGCGATGCCGGTCGAGGCGCTTACCGCGCAGTCCAACGTCGCCGATCTCATCAAGCAGGCGCGCGCCGTCGGCCCCAAGATCGCGATCATCGGCGACGACAGGCACTACGCCGCGCTGAAAGAAGGTCTCAGCGGCACCGGCATCGAAGCCGCCGCCGGCCGCGCCGCCGTCATCGAGGCCGCCGCGCGTCCCTCCAGCACCGTGATGGTCGCCATCATGGGCGCCGCCGCGCTCGAACCCGCGCTCGCCGCCGTCGCGCGCAGCGCCACCGTCGCGCTCGCCAACAAGGAATGCATCGTCGCCGCCGGCGGCGTCTTCCACGCCGCGCTGGCCAAATCCACCGCCTCCGTGATCCCGGTCGACTCCGAGCACAACGCCGTGTTCCAGGTCCTGAACGGGGAGGGTGCCCGCGAGGTCGAAAAGGTCATCCTCACCGCCTCCGGCGGCCCGTTCCGCGACAAGACGCTCGAAGAGATGGCGGTCGCCACCGTCGAACAGGCCGTCGCGCATCCCAACTGGTCGATGGGCGCGAAAATCTCGGTCGACAGCGCCACGCTGATGAACAAGGGTCTCGAGCTGATCGAGGCGCATTTCCTCTTCGCGCTGCCGCCCGACAAGCTCGACGTGCTGGTCCATCCGCAATCCATCGTGCACTGCCTCGTCTCGTATGAAGACGGCACCACGCTCGCCCATCTCTCCGCCCCCGACATGCGCACGCCGATCGCGCACGCGCTCGCCTGGCCGCGCCGCATCTCCTCGCCGTCGCGCCGTCTCGACCTCGCCGCCGTCGGCCGTCTCGATTTCCGCAAGCCCGATCATGCGCGCTTCCGCTGCCTCGGCCTCGCGCTCGAAGCGATGCGCAAGGGCGGCATGGCGCCGACCGTGCTCAACGCCGCCAACGAGATCGCGGTCGACGCATTCCTCAACCGCCGCATCGGTTTCCTCGACATCCCGCGCGTCGTCGAGGAGACGCTCGCCAACTCGCCCGAAGCCAATGCGCCGTGCGAGACGCTCGAAGGCGTCCTCGCCGCCGATGCGCGCGCCCGCGAGCAGGCCACCGCCATTTCCCGCCGCATCGTGAACTGAACCCGGAGATCCGATTGCAAGCGCTCGCCAACCTCCCGACCTGGTCGCTCTACGTCGTGCCGGCCTTCATCTTCCTGATCACCGTCGTGGTGTTCTTTCACGAGCTCGGCCACTTCGCGGTGGCGCGCTATTTCAACGTGAAGGTCGAGACCTTCTCCATCGGCTTCGGCCGCGGCCTCGTGAAGTGGACCGACAGCAAGGGCACGTTGTGGAAGATCGGCTGGATTCCGCTCGGCGGCTTCGTGAAGTTTCTCGGCGATGCCGACGGCGCCTCGACGCCCGACCGGGAAGCGGCCGCGAACATGGCCCCGGCGGATCGCGCCGTCGCGTTCCCCTTCAAGCCCGTGTGGCAGCGCGCCCTGATCGTCGCCGCCGGACCTGTCGCAAATTTCATCTTGGCGTTCGTCATCCTCATGGGACTGTTCATGTTCCATGGCGAGCTGGTCGTTCCGCCCATCGTCGGCAAGATCGCGCCGCACAGTGCCGCGCAGATCGCCGGTCTCCACAGCGGCGACCGCATCGTCTCGGTCGACGGCACCGCTATCGAATCGTTCATCGAGTATCAGCAGCTCGTCGGGGTCAGCACCGGCATCCGCATGCCCATGGTCGTGGAACGCGGCGGCCGCAATCTCACCCTCTGGGTCGTGCCGCGCGAAACCACGATGATCGACCAGTTCAACAACAAGCAGGTCGTCGGCGATCTCGGCTTTGATCCCCAGGCCCTGCCCATCGTCGACACGGTCACCGCGAACATGCCGGCGCAGGCCGCCGGCCTGCGCAGCGGCGACTTGTTCCAGTCGATCAATGGCCGCAGCGTCGAAAGCTTCGAGGACGTCCAGAAGATCGTCTCCACCAGCGCCGGCCGCAGCCTTGCCATTGTGGTTAAGCGCGGCCGCCAGATCGTGAATCTCGACGCCACGCCCGTCCTCAAGGACAAGCGGGGGCAGCTCGGCTTCGCCTTCCTGATTCCGCAGTCCACCCGCCGCCTGGGACCCATCGCCGCTGCCGGGGCGTCGGTCGGCGAAATCCGCAGAATCATCACCACCACGTTCCGGGCCCTGACCAGCGGCCCCGCCGCCGCCAAGCAGGTTTCCGGCATTATCGGCATCAGCCAGGTGGCCGGTCAGGCCGCCTCTCTGGGCTTTGCGGCGCTGATCGATCTGGCAGCTCTACTTTCTGTAAGCATCGGCTTGGTAAACCTTTTTCCGATTCCGCTGCTCGACGGGGGCCATCTTCTGTACTATGCATGCGAAGGTGTTTTGGGGCGTCCGCTTGGTGAGCGGGCCCAGGACGTTGGATTTAGGCTCGGGCTGGCTGTCGTGCTGGGAATATTCCTGCTGGCGACTTGGAATGACCTCGTCCGGCTAAATCTTTTCTGAAACCTCGGCGGGCCGCCGCGAGAACCGGGCGGCCGAGCCACATAAAGAGTACCGGAAGACGACTGGATGAGACTCATCACCCTGTTCGCCCGTTTAGCGCGTGCGGTTCCTGCGTTGGTTGTGATGTCCGCGCTCGCGGGTTCCGCGGCGTTGGCCAAGCCTGCCAAACCGGCCGCGCCGGCGGCCCCGCCGCCGGCCGCCACGGCGCCGGTCGCGCCCGCCGTCCGCACTGTCCAGAACATCGTCGTCACCGGCACGCAGCGCATCGAGCCGTCGACCGTCATCTCCTACATCACGATCCGTCAGGGCGACGTCTACAACGACCAGACCACCGACACCGCGCTCAAGACGCTGTACCAGACTGGCCTGTTCGCCGACGTGAAGGTGCGCTTCGACGGCTCGTCGCTGTTCATCAACGTCGTCGAGAACCCGATCATCAACCAGATCGATTTCGAAGGTAACAGCAAGGTCAGCCAGAAGGACCTCGAGAAGGAAGTCCAGCTCAAGCCGCGCACCGTCTTCACCCGCTCGAAAGTGCAGGCCGACGTCCAGCGCATCATCGAGCTCTACCGCCGCAACGGCAAATTCGCCGCCAGCGTCGATCCGCAGATCATCCAGCGCCCGCAGAACCGCGTCGACCTGATCTTCTCGATCAACGAGGGACCCTCGACCGGCGTCGCGCGCATCAACTTCATCGGCAACAAGGTCTTCGACGACGACACGCTCAAGGGCCAGCTCGCGACCGAAGAGAGCGACTGGTACAAATTCCTCACCACCAACGACAATTACGACCCGGACCGGCTGACCTTCGACCGCGAAATGCTGCGCCGCTTCTACGTCAGCCACGGCTATGCCGACTTCCACGTCGTTTCCGCCGTCGCCGAGCTCACCGCCGACCGCCGCTCCTTCTACATCACCTTCACGGTGGACGAGGGCGTCAAGTACAAGTTCGGCAAGGTCGCGATCGAATCCTCGATCCGCGAGCTGACGCCCGCCGATCTGCGCCCCTCGGTCAAGATCAAGTCCGGCGACGACTACAATGCCGAGCTGATCCAGAAGGGCATCGACGCCCTCACCAACGCCGCCGGCACCAAGGGCTACGCCTTCGCCGAGGTGCATCCGCGTATCGCGCGCGACCGCGACAAGCAGACCATCGACGTCATCCTGAAGATCGACGAAGGCCCGCGCGTCTACATCGAGAAGATCGCCATCGTCGGCAACAATCGCACGCTCGACAAGGTCATCCGCCGCGAGTTCCGCCTTGTCGAAGGTGACGCCTTCAACCGCCTCCTGGTCGACCGCTCGCGCACCCGCATCCGCGGCCTCGGCTTCTTCAAGGACGTCTCGGTCAAGCAGACCCCCGGCTCGCAGCCCGACCGCACCAACCTCACCGTCACCGTGACCGAGCAGTCGACCGGCTCGCTCTCGCTCGGCGCCGGCTACTCCTCCGCCAGCTCCTTCGTCGGCGAGTTCAGCTACACCGAGCAGAACCTGTTCGGCCGCGGCCAGTACATGCGCGCCTCGGTCCAGCTCTCGACGATCAGCAAGCAGTTCCAGTTCAGCTTCACCGAGCCGTATTTCCTCGACCGCCCGCTCGCCGCCGGCTTCGACCTCTACAAGGTCGTCACCGATTATCAGCAGGCGGATTATGAGGGCGACACCACCGCCGCCGGCATCCGCTTCGGCTTCCCGACCTCCGAGTTCGGCAGCGTCGGCCTGCGCTACACCTACAAGATCGACCGCATCACGCCGTTCTCCGGCGCTCCGCTCGAGGTCCAGCTCGCCGCCGGCGAGACCAAGACCTCGCTGCTCGGCTACACCTTCGTCTACAACACGCTGGACGATCCCATTAAGCCGACCAAGGGCGTCGTCCTCTCGCTCAGCCAGGAATTCGCCGGTCTCGGCGGCTCGCTCAAATACATGCGCGCCCAGGCGTCGGTCGGCTACTACCATCCGATCTTCTGGGATTCGGTGGTCGCCTCGATGAACCTGCAGACCGGCTACATCACCGGCTATGACGGCCAGCTCATCCCGATCCAGGAGCGCTTCTTCAAGGGCGGCGACACCTTCCGCGGCTTCGCCCAGGCCGGCGTCGGCCCGCGCGACATCACGGTGAGCGGCAATGCCGGCGCCGTCGGCGGCAATTTCTTCATCATCAACAGCACCCAGATCAAGCTGCCGTCCTTCCTGCCCGACAGCTACGGCATCCAGCTCGCGCTGTTCAACGACATCGGAACGGTCGGCCATCTCGACACGCAGATCCCGTCCTGCACGATCTCGAGCTGTATCCGCGACAACCTGGCCCTGCGCGCCTCCGCCGGCATCGCCATCGCCTGGAAGTCGCCGTTCGGCCCGATCACGGTTGACTTGGGAATTCCATTCCTCAAGACAAGCTACGACAAGACGCAGATCATCTACTTCAGTGCAGGAACGGGGCTCAACTAAACCATGACCGACACCACGCGCATCCTTCGCGGCGCCGCTGCCGCGCTTCTGCTCTCCGCATCTGCCGCGCTCGCCGCACCGCCGGGCGCGCCGCCGCCCAAGCCGCCGGCGCCGCAGGGCGTGCCGATGCCCAAGATCCTGGTGATCGACCGCGCCGCGATCCTGCGCGGTTCCGCCGTCGGCCAGAGCATCATGAAGCAGGTGCAGCAGCTCACCATCCAGGCCGAGAACGGCCTGAAAGCCAAGGAACAGGCCCTGCGCGCCGAAGGCGGCCAGCTGCAGCAGCAGCTCGCGATCCTCGCTCCCGCCGTCAAGGCCGCCAAGATCAAGGCGTTCGAGGCCAAGCAGGCCGGCCTGCAGGGCGAAGTCCAGAAGGCGCAAGGCCTGATCCAGGGCGGCGTCCTCAAGGCCCGCCAGCAGGTCGAGACCGCGCTCGGTCCCATCCTCTCCAAGATCATGCAGCAGCGCGGCGCCAACCTCCTGCTCGACCGCAACGCCGTCGTGCTCGGCACCGTCGATGTCGACATCACGCCCGCCGCGATCGCGATGCTGAACCAGTCGCTGCCGACGGTGAAGGTCACCTTGCAGCCGCTGCCGCCCGGAGCCACGCCGCCGCAGCAATAAGGATTTAAGGCAGGGGATGGCCGATCCGCGCTTCTACGACAACCACGGACCCTTCACGCTCGCCGAGCTGTGCCGGGCCGTGGACGCCGTGGCGCCGGCCAACGCCGACCTCTCGGCCAGGATCCACGACCTTTCCAGCCTCACCGGCGCCGGCCCCGACCATCTGACGTTCTACGCCGGCGGCGCCAATGCCCACATCGCCGACCTCGCCCAGACCGCCGCCGGCTTCTGCCTCGTGCCGCAGAAGACCGCCAAGCCGCTGCCGCTGCGCGCCGGCCTCATGGCCGTGCCCGTCGCCTCGGTCCAGCACGCCTTCGCCGCCGCCGCGCGCCTGTTCTATCCGCAGTCCGGCCTTGTCGCCTGGTCGCAGCAGACCGCCGTCGATCCCTCCGCCAGCATCGGCGCCCATGTCCTGCTCGGCCCCGGCGTCGTGATCGGGCCCGGCGCCGAGATCGGCGACGGCACCCGCATCGGCCCCAACACGGTGATCGGCCGCGGCGTCGCCATCGGCCGCAACTGCGAGATCGGCTCCAACTGCACCATCTCCAACGCCTATCTCGGCGACGAGGTGCTGATGCTCCCCGGCGCCCAGATCGGCCAGCCCGGCTTCGGCTTCGCCTCCGGCCCGTCCGGCCATGTCAAGATCCCCCAGATCGGCCGCGTCATCGTCCAGGACCGGGTCGAGATCGGTTCCTGCACCACCATCGACCGCGGCGCGCTCGGCGACACCGTGATCGGCGAGGGCACCAAGCTCGATAACCTGATCCAGATCGGCCACAACACCCATCTGGGCCGCCACGGCATCGTCGTCTCCCAGGCCGGCATCGCCGGCTCCTGCGAGTTCGGCGATTTCGTCGTCATCGGCCCGCAGGTCGGCATCGCCGACCACGTCAAGATCGGTTCCGGCGCCCGCGTCGCGGCCCGTTCCGCCTCCCAGCCCGGGATGACCTTCGAGGGCGGCATGGATTATGGTGGCGCGCCCCTCCGCCCGGTGCGCGAATGGATTCGCGAAATGCACGCCTTGACCAATCTGGCAAAGAAGACGAAACGTGACGGCAATGGGTGAGCAAGGTCAGACCGGAACCGTCCTCGACGTGGAAGCGATCAAGCGATTGATCCCGCACCGCTGGCCGTTCCTGTTCGTCGAGAAGTTGACGGACATCGTGCCCTTCGAAAGCGCCAATGGCTGGAAGGCGGTGTCGTTCAACGAGCCGCATTTCGCCGGCCATTTCCCCCAGATGTCGGTGATGCCCGGCGTCCTGATCATCGAGGCGCTGGCCCAGACCGCCGGCGCGCTCGTGGTGCACTCGATGAACGTCGCCCAGACGCCGCTGGTCTTCTTCATGGGCATCGACAAGGCGCGCTTCCGCAAGCCCGTCGTTCCCGGCGACATGCTGCGCTTCGCGGTGAAGGCGCTGCAGCATCGCGGCCCGGTGTGGAAGTTCGAGGGCAAGGCCTATGTCGGCGAGACGCTCTGCGCCGAAGGCGAGTTCAGCGCGATGATCCGCGACTCCTGAGATGTCCGTCCACCCTTCCGCCATCGTCGAGGACGGGGCTGAGCTCGGCGCCGGCGTCGAGATCGGCCCATTCTGCCTCGTCGGAAAAAACGTCAAGCTCGGCGAGGGCGTGCGCCTGCTCTCGCATGTCGTCGTCACCGGCAACACCACGCTCGGCGCGCGCACCGTCGTGCATCCGCAGGCCGTGCTGGGCGGCGAAGGCCAGATCCGCAAGAACGATTTCGACGGCACGCTGATCGTCGGCAGCGACTGCACGATCCGCGAGAGCGTCACCATGCAATGCGGCGGCCGCAGCGGCGGCGGCGTCACCACGGTCGGCAACAACGGCTACTTCATGGCCTACAGCCATATCGGCCACGATTGCCACGTCGCCGACGACGTGACCTTCGCCAACGCCGCGACGCTGGCGGGGCACGTCACCATCGGGCAGGGCGTGATCTTCGGCGGCCTCAGCGCCGTGCAGCAGCATGGCCGCGTCGGCAAGGGCGCGATGATCGGCGGCATCGCCGGCGTCAACCGCGACGTGATTCCCTACGGCATGGCGTTCGGCGACCATGTCGAGCTCGCCGGCTTGAACCTGATCGGCCTCAAGCGCCGCGGCCTCGACCGCGCCACGATCCACGCCGTGCGCGGCACCTTCCGCACGATCTTCCTGGAGACCGGCGGCTCGCTCGACGACCGGGCCCGCAAGGCAAAGGACAAATGGCCCGGCATCGCGCAGGTCGCCGAGATCGCCGACTTCGTCCTCGCCCCGCACAAACAGCCGATCTGCCTCGCCCGCCGGCGCGGCGCGGTTGCGGACGAAGATTGATGTGCCCCTCTTTTTTACCTACCCCCTTGTGGGGGTCGGTAGCGTCAGCGTGCCGACGCGGAGCGAAAGCGGAGCAGGGTCGAAAAATCGCAAAGCGATTTTTCGGGTGGGGGGCCGCGCTCTCCGCCCCGCACCGCCCCCCACCCGAAATTCGCGAAGAGCGAATTTCGACCTCCCCACAAAGGGGGAGGTGAAGATGGCAGCCACATCCCCCTTTGGCCTCCTCGCCGGCGGCGGCGAGCTTCCCCGCGCCATCGCGCTCGGCGCCCGCGCCGCGGGCCGCGAGGTCTTCGTCGTCGCCCTCGACCAGGCCGGCGACTGGACAAACGATTTCCCGCACGACCGCAGCTCGATGGGCCGCGTCGGCCATACGCTCCGCCTCCTGCGTGCGCACGGTTGCAAAGAACTTGTCTTCGCCGGTTACGTCGCGCGCCCGAACTTCTTCAAGCTCCGCTACGACCTTAAAGGTCTCTCCTGGTTTCCTCCGGTGCTCTGGGGCATGCGCAAGGGCGACAACACGCTGCTCGACGTCATGGTCGGCTTGTTCGAGCGCGAGGGCCTCAAGGTCATCAGCGTCGCCGACATCGCGCCCTGGCTGCAGATCCCCATCGGTCCGCTCGGCACTGTCGCCCCGACGCCACGGGACGACTCCGACATCGCCATCGCGATGGCGCATGCGCGCAAACAGGGCGCCCGCGACATCGGCCAGGCCGTGATCGTCCGCGGCGGCGAAATCCTCGCCGTCGAAAAGCATTCCGGGACCGACGCGATGCTGACGGCGCTGCCGAAGCAGAACCACGCCGGCATCCTCGCCAAGGCGCTCAAGCCGCAGCAGACCGGCAAGACCGATCTTCCCACCATCGGCGTCGCCACGGTCGAGAAGGCCGCCGCCGCCGGCCTCGCCGGCATCGCCATCGAAGCGAACACCGCGCTGGTTCTCGACAAGGCCGCCGTTGCCGCCGCCGCCGACGCGCGCGGACTGTTCGTCACCGCGGTGGCGCCATGACCACGCTCCCTGCCACCAAACCGCTCTCTCTCATGCTCGTCGCGGGCGAGCCCTCCGGCGACCAGCTCGGCGGCCAGCTCATGGCTGCGCTCAAGACCGTCGCCGGCGGCGACATCTCGATCATCGGCATGGGCGGCCCCGCGATGGAGGCGCAAGGCCTCGTCTCGCTGTTCCCGCTCAAAGACACCGCCGTGATGGGCCTGCGCGAGGTCGTGCCGAAAATCCCGGTCATCCTGCGCCGCGTCGCCGACATCGCCGCCGTCGCGATGACGAAGCGTCCCGACGCCGTGGTGCTGATCGACAGCCCGGACTTCAATCACCGCATCGCGCGCCGCCTCAAGCGCCTGGCGCCCGAAATCCCGACGATCAATTACGTCGCGCCGCAGGTCTGGGCCAGCCGCCAATACCGCGCCCGCGCCATGGCGCGCGATTTCGATCTGCTGCTCGCGCTGCTGCCGTTCGAGCCGCCCTTCTTCGAGAAATACGGTCTCAAGACCGTCTTCGTCGGCCACCCGGTGATCGAGCGCGCCAAACGCATCGTCGGCGGCGACGCGCTGCGCGCCAAGCTCGGCATCGCACCCGGCGCGAAGCTGCTCTGCGTGCTGCCCGGCAGCCGCTCCAGCGAAATCCGCTTCATCCTGCCCGTGTTCAAGGACGCCGTCGGCGAAATCGCCAAACGCGTCCCCAATCTCGTCACGGTGCTGCCCACCGTCCCGCACGTTGCCGCCCGCGTCCGCGCCGCTACCGAGAACTGGCCGGCGCCGCTGCACATCCTCGAGAACGAGGCTGACAAATTCGCCGCCTTCGACGCCGCCGACGCCGCGCTTGCCGCCTCCGGCACCGTCACCACCGAACTCGCGCTGGCGCGCACCCCGATGGTCGTCGCCTATCGCGTCGGCGGGCTCACCTACACGCTGGCCCAGGTCCTGTTCCGCTTCAAATTCTTCGCGCTGGTGAATCTCCTGCTTGACCGCGAAGCCGTCCCCGAGCTCCTGCAGCACAAGGCCACGCCCGCCGCGCTCGCCGATGCCACCGTCCCGCTGCTCACCGATCCGAAAGCTGCCGCCAGACAAACCGCCGATCTCGACGAGGTCGCCAAATGCCTCGGCGAAGGCAGCGAACCCCCAAGCATCCGCGCCGCACGCGCAATCGTCGACTTCGTGACGTCGCGCCGCGCGCCGTGATTATGGGCAATCGGGGATAGAGCCAAACAATTGTTACAGGATTCGCGAATTCCTCCGCGGAATCGCTGCCCGAATTTTCCGCGATCAACTTTTCTATCCCCATCTTCACAGATCGCGTCCGCGCTCCCATTTCCCATGAAGAGTTTTGGAAGCAGCAACAATGCCGACGTAACGACGCCGCGAGAACAGACAGGGCCGGATGCGCACTCGCGGGCATCCGCGTGCGAAGGGAGGGGCTGACTGGCGGGGCTTCCTCGCACAAGGTCTATTGGAGGAGGAAGCGAAGGTGATCTTTGGTGGGGCCCGATAAGGCCGGCTGGGAAACGCCCCGTTATAGACCGGACGGGAGCCGCGTGCGCACACGGCTCCCGTTCTTTTATGTGGTGCGTGCTTCGAGGCTCGCCTTCGGCTCGCACCTCAGCATGACGAGAGTGGGGTAACTCCCATCCCGTCATGCTGAGGTGCTTTGCGAAGCAAAGCCTCGAAGCACGCACGACCCCACCGGCACGCACAAACGAAAACACCGCCGGACGCGCATCCGGCGGTGTTTTGAAAAACAATGATCAAGCGCTAGCGCTTTGGCGCCTCAGCCCCTCTACCGCTTGCCCAGCGCCACGTAATCGCGCTGGCCCTTGCCGGTATAGATCTGCCGCGGCCGCCCGATCTTCTGGTGCGGGTCTTCCAGCATTTCCTTCCACTGCGCGATCCAGCCGACGGTGCGCGCCAGGGCGAACAGCGCCGTGAACATGCTGGTCGGGAAGCCGAGCGCGCGCAGCGTGATGCCGGAGTAGAAGTCGATGTTGGGATAGAGCTTGCGCTGCACGAAATATTCGTCCTCCAGCGCGATCTTCTCCAGCGCCATCGCGACCTTGAGCGTCTGGTCGTCGCCGTGGCCGACTTCGTCGAGCACCTTGTGACACTGGATCTGCATCGCCTTGGCGCGCGGGTCGTAGTTCTTGTAGACGCGGTGGCCGAAGCCCGACAGGCGGAAATTGTCGTTCGGATCCTTCGCCTTCTTGATGAACTCCGGAATGCGGTCGACGGTCCCGATCTCTTCCAGCATCTTCAGCGCCGCCTCGTTGGCGCCGCCATGCGCCGGGCCCCACAGGCAGGCGATGCCCGCCGCGATGCAGGCGAACGGATTGGCGCCGGACGAGCCGGCGAGCCGCACGGTGGAGGTCGAGGCGTTCTGCTCGTGATCGGCGTGCAGGATGAAGATGGTGTCCAGCGCCCGCGCCAGCACTGGGTTCACCTTGTACTCTTCCGCCGGCACGCTGAACGTCATGCGCAAGAAATTCTCGGTGTAGCCGAGGTCGTTGCGCGGATAGACGAAGGGCTGGCCGGTCGAATATTTGAACGCCATCGCCGCCAGGGTCGGCATCTTGGCGATCAGCCGGTGGCTGGCGATCTCGCGCTGCTTGGGATCGTTGATGTCGGTGCTGTCGTGGTAGAACGCCGAAAGGGCGCCGACCACGCCGCACATGATCGCCATCGGATGGGCGTCGCGGCGGAAGCCGCGGAAGAACTGCGCCAGCTGCTCGTGCACCATCGTGTGCATCGTGATCGAGCGCTCGAACTTGGTCTTCTCCGCCGCGTTCGGCAGCTCGCCGTGCAGCAAGAGGTAGCAGACCTCGAGGAAGCTCGAATGCTCCGCCAGCTGGTCGATGGAATAGCCGCGGTAGAGCAGGATGCCCTTGTCGCCGTCGATGAAGGTGATGTCGCTCTCGCAGCTCGCCGTCGAGGTGAAGCCCGGATCGTAGGTGAAGATGTCGGCCTCGCCGTACAGCTTGCGGATGTCCAGCACCTCCGGACCTTCCGTGCCGCCGAACGCCGGCAGGGTGTATTGCTTGTTCTTGTAGGTCAGCGTGGCCGAGCCGACAGGCTTGATCTTGCTCTCTCTCATGGCAGGCTCCTTGAAAGATCGCCCCGGAGGAGGGCGTGGATATCGCAGTGCAGCAACTATAAGCCCGGACGGTTAACCGCGTCACCTGTCCGATGGCGCAACAGGCAGGCTTATTTTGCGGTCACCCGGCATAAGCCCTTAGGCGGACAAGGGATTCATCCCGGCCCAGCACCGCCATGGCATCGAACAGCGGCGGCGACGAGGCCTTGCCGGTGATCGCCGCGCGCAGCGGCTGCGCCACCTGCCCGAGCTTGAGTCCCTCGGCGGCCGCCAGGTCCCGCGCCGCACCCTCGAGCGCCGGCACCGACCAGTCCGTCGCCTCCAGCATCGGCAACACTTTCGCGACGATCGCCCGCGCCTCCGGCGTCAGCAGCTTCTGCGCCGCCGCGTCCAGCTCGCGCGGACCGTCCGTATACAGAAAGTCCGCCGCCGCCGCGAGCTCAACGATGGTCTTCGCCCGTTCCTTGAGCCCGGGCATCGACCTGGTCAGGCGCTCCCGCGCCGTCGCGCTCAGGATCCGCGGCGGCGCCTGCCGCTCCAGCAGCGCCACGACCTCGGCGGTCAGCGCATGGTCGCTCGACTCGCGAATGTAATGCCCGTTGAGATTGTCGAGCTTCTTGAAGTCCATCCTGGCGGCGCTCTTGCCGATGTTCTCCAGGTTGAACCATTGGATCGCCTGCTCGGTGGAGATGATCTCGTCGTCGCCATGGCTCCAGCCCAGCCGTAGCAGGTAATTGCGCATGGCCTCGGGCAGATAGCCCTTGTCGCGATATTCCTCGATCTTCGTCGCGCCGTGACGTTTGGACAGCTTCGCACCGTCCTCGCCATGGATCAGCGGCAAATGCGCGTAAACCGGCACCGGCCAGTCCATCAGTTCGATGATCTGCAACTGCCGCGCCGCATTGTTGAGATGGTCCGCCCCGCGAATGACATGCGTCACGCCCATATCGTTGTCGTCCACCACGACGGCCAGCATATAGGTCGGCGTTCCGTCGCTGCGCAGCAGCACCATGTCGTCGAGCTGATCGTTCTGGAACGTCACATCGCCCATGACCTGGTCGTGCACGATCGTCTCGCCGGTCTGGCGCGCCTTCAGGCGGATCACGAACGGCGCCTCGCCGCCCTCGCTCGGATCGCGGTCGCGCCAGCGCCCGTCGTAGCGCTGCGGCAGTTTCGCCGCCTTCTGCTGCTCGCGCATCTCGGTCAACTCTTCGGCCGTCGCGAAGCATTTGTACGCCTTGCCCTGCGCCAGCAGTTCCTCGGCCACCGCGCGATGCCGCCCGGCGCGCGCAAACTGGTAGACGGTCTGCCCGTCCCAGTTCAGCCCCATCCATTCCATGCCCTTGAGGATCGCGTCGACCGCCTCCGGCGTCGACCGTTCGCGGTCGGTGTCTTCGATCCGCAGCAGAAACGTCCCGCCCGTCCGGCGGGCATAAAGCCAGTTGAACAGCGCCGTCCGCGCCCCGCCGATATGCAGGTATCCGGTGGGCGAGGGCGCAAAGCGCAAAACAGGTTTTTTGTTGTCGGTCATTGTGCTTGGCTAAGGGTTGTGGCCGGCGTCCCGCGGCGGTGTGAGCTTCTAGCAAACGGTATCCCGTGGGGGTAGTGGGCCGCCTTCCGACGCGCCTGCCGGCCGGTGTCCTCGACATCGCCCGCTGGCCCTTCCGTTTGCGCGATGGTTTCACCGCCATCGGCCGCGCCGCGTTGGCCGAGCGCGAACGCTGGCCGCTCTGGCTCCCCGCCGGCCTTGGGCTCGGCATCGGCCTCTACTTCGCGCTCCCTTTCGAACCCCCAATCCTCTGGGCCGCTCTCGCCGCTGTCCTCGGTACTGCCGCGATGTTCGCCGTGGCCGCGACACACCACGCTGCCCTGCGAATCATCCTTGCCGCCACGGCCGCCATCACCTTCGGCTTCGCCCTCGCCAAAGCCCGCACCGAACTCGTCGCCGCCCCAGTGCTTGCCCAGAAGGTCGGCCCGATCGCCCTCGACGGCCGCGTCGAGCAGGCCGAGCTCCACGGCAACGGGATCCGCATCGTCCTCGGCGACATCCGCGCCAAGCGCTTCACCGACGCCGACCGCCCCGCGCGAATCCGCATCAGCGTTCGCGCCGAAACCCCGCTGCCGCCGCCCGGCTCTTGGGTCCACGTCACCGCCGTCCTGATGCCGCCGCCATCGCCCGCCGCGCCGGGCGCCTACGACTTCGGCCGCACCGCTTACTACCTGCGCCTCGGTGCCGTCGGTTACTCCTTCGGCCGCCCTACGGTCATCGCGCCGCTCGCCGCCCCATCCTGGCGCGACCGCTATCTGCTGTTGGTCGAACAGCTGCGCACCCGGATGACCGCCCGCATCCATGAAGTCCTCCCCGGCAGCACCGGCGGCATCGCGTCGGCCTTGATCACCGGCGATCGCGCCGCGATTTCCGACGACGACGAGCAAGCCCTGCGCGATGCCGGTCTCGCCCACGTCCTCGCCATCGCCGGCCTGCACATGGCTTTGGTCGGCCTCGGCCTGTTCTGGGTCGTCCGCGCCATTCTTGCCGCGATCCCGTCGCTGGCGCTGCGCTATCCGATCAAGAAATGGTCCGCCTTCGCCGCGCTGGCCGCCGCGACCTTCTATCTGATGATCTCCGGCGCCTCATCCGCCTCGACCCGCGCCTTCATCATGCTGGCCACGATGCTGCTTGCTGTCCTGTTTGACCGTCCCGCGCTCTCGATGCGCACTTTGGCACTGGCCGCTGCGATCATCCTCATCCTCGGGCCTGAAAGCCTGATCGAGCCCGGTTTCCAGATGTCCTTTGCCGCCGTCACCGGTCTGATCGCCGTCGCCGAGTGGGAAGCCGCGCGGCCCCGCGCCGATATTTTCGGCCCGCGCCGTTTCCAGCACATCCGCCGCTACATCCGCGGCATCGCCACCACCAGTTTCGTCGGCAGCATCGCGACCGTTCCCTACGCGATCTATCATTTCAACCGCGCCACCCATTACGCCGTGCTGGGCAATCTCCTCGCCATGCCGATCATGGGCTTCATCGCGATGCCCGCGGCCGCCCTCGCCGTGTTCCTGATGCCGTTCGGCCTCGATGCCTGGCCGCTGCGCGTCCTCGGCTTCGGGATCGAGATCATGCTCGCCATGGGCCGCTGGGTCTCCGCGCTTCCCGGCGCGGTCAGCGTCATGCCGGCTTGGCCGGTCAGTGCCCTGGTTGTCGTATCGCTGGGAGGCCTCTGGCTCGGCCTGTGGCGCAAACGCTGGCGCTGGCTCGGTCTCGTGCCGTTGGCGCTGGGCATCGCGCTGGCTTACCGGACCACGCCGCCCGATCTGTTGATCGCCCGCGACGGCCTCACGGTTGCCGTCCGCGCGCCCGACGGCGCTCTCAAACTGTTCCGCCCCGCCAAAGACAATTACTCGGCCTCGGAATGGCTCAAGCGTGACGGCGACGAACGCGACGCCGACGACGCGGTCGCAACGCCTGCAGATCGCGTCCACTGCGACCCGTTCGGCTGTATCGCCACGACGGTCTCGGGCCTTCGCATCGCCGATATCGCGCGCGTAGACGCTCTGACCGAAGACTGCGCCAACGCCGCCATCGTCGTCAGCGCCGTGCCGACGCGCCGCCATTGCAAAGGCCCGCAACTCGTCGTCGATCGCTTCGATATCGCGCGCAACAACGGCTATGCCGTCTGGCTCGGTCCGCCGCTCAGAGTCGAAACCGTGGAGCAGGACAGGGGCGCCCGCCCATGGAGCGCCCAGCCCAAGCCGCGCCGCCCTCAATACCGGCGGATCAATCCCACCAGTTTGCCCTGAATGCGCACCCGGTCCGCGCCGTAAAGCCGCGTCTCATAGGCCGGGTTCGCGGCTTCCAGCGCGATCGAGTCGCCGCGCCGGCGCAACCGCTTCAGCGTCGCTTCCTGGTTGTCGACCAGCGCCACCACGATCTCGCCCGTGTTCGCGATGTCGGCTTCCTGGATGATCACCGTGTCGCCGTCGAGGATGCCGGCATTGATCATCGAGTCGCCGGTCACTTCGAGCGCATAGTGCTCGCCGCGCCCGAGCATCCCGCCCGGCACCGGCACTTCGCCGACCTTGTTCTGCAGCGCCTCGATCGGCGTGCCCGCCGCGATCCGTCCGACCATCGGCACGTTCACCGCGCTCTCGCCGTCGCCCACCGCGCGCCGCGGTCCACCCGCCATGCGCGCATCGGTCGAAATCCGCGCCTCACCCCGGCCATGCCGCGGCGCCGCGCGTTGCGACTGGCTGCGCGTCGTCGCCGGCCGCAGCGTGTCCGACACATTGTCCGGCAGCTTCATGATTTCCAGGGCCCGCGCCCGCTTCTCCATCCGGCGCAGGAACCCGCGCTCTTCAAGCGCGGTGATGAGCCGGTGGATGCCCGATTTGGACTTCAGGTCCAACGCATCCTTCATCTCGTCAAAAGACGGTGGCACGCCCGACTCCCGGATCCGTTCATGGATGAACATCAGGAGTTCGTATTGTTTGCGCGTGAGCATGAGTTCCACGTTCCTTCCGATGGCGTGCCCAAATCAGGGCGAACAAAGCCGAAACATGGAGAATCGTTCTACTTTAGTTCTTTGGGAGCGTCAACGCGCAATATCTAGGGAAAAACCGGGGTTCGGAGGAACGGGACTGCGCTGACGCCGTTCACAAGACCGGAGAGGGCGCTACTCAACATGGAGAATAACACCATGACCATTCGCAAGCTTATGGCCACCGGCGCCGTGGCCGCAGTTCTTGGGATCGGCGCGCTCGCCGCGACCACGACCGCTGCCGAGGCGCGCACCGTGTGCAACCGGTGGGGCGATTGTTGGCAGGAAACGACCCGCTACAATTATCCCGCCACGCTCGGCGTGCGTTTCTACAACGACACGTGGCGTCACGATCGCTGGCACGACAGCGACCGCTACAACCGCTATCGCTGGCGCGAGCATCACGATGGCCGCGGCTATTGGCGCAACGGCGTGTGGATCACGTTCTGATCCGCAACCAAGAGAGAGCGGGCTTCGGCCCGCTCTTTTTTTGCCTTTACCAACGCGCGGAACAGATTGCCTAAGCAATCGTTTTCACAAATGGAGAGGCAAGCAGCCAAGGAGGTTGCAATGACCAATGTTCGGAAAATTCTTGCGCGTGCCGCGCTTGCTGCGGCTGTGATCGGCGGTACGGCCGCAGTCACCGCCTCGCCCGCGTCGGCGCGCGTCGTGTGCAATCGCTACCATTGCTGGCACGTCTACTCGGGTTATTACGGCGATCCATACTATGGCGACCCGTACTACGACTCGAGCTACTACGGTCCAGGTTACTACGGCCCGGGTGTGACCTTCGGCATCAATCTGGGCGGCGGCCATCACTGGCACGGCGGCGGTTTCCACGGTGGAGGCCACGGCGGTGGTCACTTCGGTGGACATCATCACTAAACCGAGATCAGCGAGAGCGGGCTCCGGCCCGCTCTTTCTCAATCCAGCAACAGGATTGACACCGTTTCGCCGGCCGCGAGAGCAGCGGCAAACGGTGCTCTGATGATCAAGGCATCGGCGTTCGCCAGACTGCTCAGCATCGACGAATCCTGAACTGCAAAAGGCACGGCGTACCGCTCGCCGCTGCGCATTTCCAAGCGCGCGCGCAGATAGTCTTGCCGGTTGTCGTTTTCTTTGAGAGGCGCGGAAAGCGTCGCCGTTGCCAAGGCAGGATCGTCCTGAATTCCCAGCATCGCCGCAATAGCAGGCCGCAGAAACAGCATCGCACAAACCAGCGTCGACACTGGATTGCCGGGCAAGCCGAGCAAGGGCGTCGCACCAAGCTTTCCAAAGATCAGCGGTTTGCCGGGCCGCATCGCGATCTTCCAGAAATCGAGCATAAAGCCTTTCGGCCCCAGCGCCTTCTGCACCAGATCATGATCCCCGACCGAAGCACCACCCAGTGTCACCACTAGATCGGCACCGGACGCCTTGTCCGCGATGCTCGCCACCGCATCTGCCGTGTCGGGCAGGATGCCCAGATCGACGGCTTTGCCGCCCCAGCGGGCAATCATTGCCGCCAGCGCATATCCCGACGACGCCACGATGCCGCCCGGCTTGCGTGGCGCGCCCGGTAGCGACAGCTCATCACCCGTCGCCGCGAATACGATCCGCGGCTTTCGCCGCACGGTCACGCATGCCCCGTCACCGGCCGCGATCAGCGACAGGTCGCGCGCGCCAAGGCGCCGGCCTGCGGCAGCGAGCACGTCGCCGCGCGCAAAATCGAGTCCTGCCGGCCGGATGTACTGCCCCGCTTTGGCTGCGACTTTGAATGAAACTCCGCTGTCGCCCGCTTCCGCGTCCTCCTGGATAACGATGCTGTCCGCGCCGTCTGGAATGACGCCGCCTGTGAAGATGCGCACGGCCTCGCCGGCGCCGATCGTTCCGGCGAAGGGATGTCCCGCCGGTGCCGCACCGATCACGCGAAGCGAACGCCCCGGCTGCGCGGCATCCGCGGCGCGCACGGCATAGCCGTCCATCGACGATACCGCGAAGGGCGGCTGGCTCGATTGCGCCATCACGTCGGCGGCAAGAACGCGGCCCATCGCATCGCCGATCGTGACACTCTCGGCCGGCGTCGGCGCGAACGCGGCAACGATCCGCGCGACCGCCTCGTCGACGGAGATCACTGGAACATGTCCGGGACGCGCGCCTTGGCGGCGCGCGCCAGCTTCTCGGCGACGTCGCCCGGCATGGCCCGGGTCTTGCCGGTCAGGAACGCATAGATTTCCGAGGCGGATACGCCCGCCTCCTTGGCCCATGAGGTCGCGCGCAAGTGCCGCGATGTCATGAAGACGCGGAACGCCTCACGCTGCTGATTGGCGTCGCGCTGCTGGTTCGCATCGCGCCGCGGCGCCGACACCTCGCCCATGATGGTCGCCGGCTTGGCCCGGTCGCGCATGCCGGCCGAGCGATAGGCCGGTTTCGCCGGCTTCGGCGCCTCGGCGACGAATTCGCCGCTCTTGCCGCCCGATTTGGAGAGCAGCTTCACGCCTTCGATCACCGCGCCTCTATCGACCGCCTTGACCATGTCGTAGATCGTCAGCGCCGCGATGCTGGCCGCGGTCAACGCCTCCATCTCGACGCCGGTCGGACCGTTGGTCTTGGCGCTCGCGGTCACACGGATGGCATTGCGTTCCGCGTCCAGCTCGAACTCCACGCCCGCGCGCGTCAGCGCGAGCGGGTGGCATAGCGGGATCAATTCGCTCGTCTTCTTCGCGGCCATGATGCCGGCGATCCGCGCCGCCGCCAGCACGTCGCCCTTCTTGGCCGTTCCGTCAGCCACTGCTGCGAAGGCCTCCGCCGACAAAACGATCACGGCTTGCGCGACCGCTTCGCGGTCCGTCGCCGCCTTGTCCGAAACATCGACCATGCGCGCGGCGCCGTGCGCGTCCAGATGCGTCAGCTTGCTCATGGCGCCAGTTTAGCGCCGATCAGTCGGGCTGTCGCCGCCGCGACGTCGGACTCGCGCATCAGGCTCTCGCCGATCAGATAGGTCGAAACGCCCGCATCTGCCAGGCGTTTCAGGTCGGCCGGCGTTCCCAGTCCGCTCTCCGCCACGACCAGCTTGCCCGCGGGAATCCGCGGCAGCAGCCGCAGCGTCACGTCCAGGTCGGTGACGAAGGTCTTCAGATCGCGGTTGTTGATCCCGATCATGTCCGCGCCCAGTGCCAGCGCGCGGTCCAGTTCCGCCGCGTCGTGCACTTCGACCAGCACATCCATCTTCCAATGCGCCGCGTCCAGCATCAGCATCTTCGCGGTGAGGTCGCTCACCATCGCGAGGATCACCAGGATGCAGTCGGCGCCCCAGGCGCGTGCCTCGGCGACCTGGTAGGAATCGAGCATGAAATCCTTGCGCAGCACCGGCAGGCCCGTCGCTGCCCGCGCCGCCATCAGGAATTGCGGCGCGCCCTGGAACGACGGCGTGTCCGTCAGCACCGAAAGGCAAGCCGCGCCGCCGCGCTCATAGGCACGGGCCAGGGCAGGGGGATCGAAGTCGGCGCGGATCAGCCCTTTCGAAGGACTGGCTTTCTTCACTTCCGCGATCAGGCCGTAACGCGCCTCGCGCCGTGCGCGCAGCAGCGCATCGCGAAAGCCGCGCACCGGGCTTGCCGCTCGCGCTGCCGACTCCAATTCGTGCACCGGCAGCCGCGTCTTGGCCGCGGCGACTTCCTCGCGCTTGTACGCCGCGATGTCGTCGAGGATCGTCATGCCTTGGACACCGCGATCAGCGTAGCGAGCTTCGCCTTTGTCGCGCCGCTGTCGATCGCACCGGCCGCCAGCGCTGCACCTTCGCGCAGATCGCCCGCCTTGCCCGCCACGATCAGCGCCGCCGCGGAGTTGATCAGCACGATGTCGCGATAGGCGCCGGTTTCGCCCTCGAACAGCCGGCGCAAAGCGGTTGCGTTCTGCGCCGCATTGCCGCCTGCCACTGCCGACAGCGGCGACCAGCTCAGCCCCGCATCTTCCGGTCCGATGTCGCGCAGCGTGACCTTGCCGCCTTCCAGGATCGCGACATGCGATGGTCCCGAGGTCGCGATCTCGTCCAGCCCGTCGCCATGCACCACCCAGGCATGCTCCGCGCCGAGCCGGCCCAGAGCCTCGGCCAGCGGTCTGCACCATTCCTTGTCGTACACGCCGACCAATTGCCGCCGCACCCGCGCCGGGTTCGTCAGCGGCCCGAGCAGGTTGAAGATCGTGCGGAAGCCGAGCTCCTTGCGCACCGGCGCGGCGTATTTCAGCGCGGGGTGGTAAGCCTGTGCGAACAGGAAGCACAACCCGGCCTCGCGCAGGCAGCGCGACGCATCCGCCGGCGACAATTCGATATTCACGCCCAAAGCTTCCAGGCAATCGGCGGTGCCGCTTTTGGACGACATGTTGCGGTTGCCGTGCTTGGCCACCGGCACGCCGCATGCCGCCACCACGAAGGCACAGGCCGTCGAGATGTTGAGCGTCCCGATCCCGTCGCCGCCCGTGCCGCACAGATCGACGGCATAGGGATTGGCCTCGATCGATTTCATCGCGCCGCGCATCGCCCGCGCTGCGCCGACGATCTCGTCGATCGTGGGCCGGCGCACCGCCATCGCCGTCGCCAGCGCCGTGATGCGGATTTCGCTGACCTCGCCGGCCATGATGGCGCCGAACGCCGCCGCCGATTGCTCGGCGTCGAGCGTTTCGCCGCCGGCGACGCGTTTCAGCAAGGGCAGGAAAACATCGCCGCTCATGCCGGCACGGCGGCCTTGGCGATCTGCAGGAAGTTCTGCAGCAAGGCGTGGCCGTTCTCCGACGCGATGCTTTCGGGATGGAATTGCACGCCGTGCACCGGATGGGTCTTGTGCATGATCCCCTGGATCACGCCGTCCTCGCTGGTCGCGGTCACTTCCAGGCTCGCCGGCATGCTGTCCGGCGCGATGGTCAGCGAGTGATAGCGCGTCGCCTGGAAATCGTTGTTCAATCCGCGGAACACGCTCTTGCCGGTATGATGAATGGTCGACAATTTGCCGTGCATCGGCTCGGGCGCGCGCACCACCGTCCCGCCATAGACCTGTCCAATCGCCTGGTGCCCTAGGCACACGCCGAGGATCGGATAGCGCCCGTTCGCAAGTTGGATCAGCTCGAGGCAAATCCCCGCCTCGTTCGGCGTGCAAGGCCCCGGCGACAACACGATCGCTTCCGGCTTCAGCGCCAGAGCCACCGCCGCCGTCAGTTCGTCATTGCGCTTGACGACGACCTCCGCGCCCAACTGCCCCAGATAATGGAACAGGTTGTACGTAAAGCTGTCGTAATTATCGATCAGGAGAAGCATGCGAGACCATTACCCGATTGAACTGTTGCTATCTGCCGCTCCGGAGCCGCAGCGCCTTGGGATCGCGTTACTACCGTATTTTCGCAAAGCCGCCTATGACCCGCGGGCCTGGGCTATTGCCCGGCCACGATGCACCTTCGGCTTGGCGCCCCGGCTGCGGACAGCCGCCATCACGGACTCACGCAGCCAGCGGTGGCCGGGATCGTCGGTGCTCCGCACGTGCCACGTCATGTGGAAATTCTGCTCGGCAAGCTTGACCGGCGAGTCGTGGATCTCGACGGCGAAATTGCGTGCCGCCTCCTCGGCGAACCAGCGTGGCAGGATGCCGACGAGATCGGTGCGCTCGATCATCGGCGGGAAAGACCAGAATTTGCTGACGACGTAGACGCAGCGGCGGCGGGCGCGCACGGCCGCCATGCTCTGCTCGACATGGCTGATGTTCCTCAAATCCGGCGTCAACATGATGTGTCCGAGCGCCTCGAAGGCCGCCACGCTTATCGGCTTGCGAAACGCCGGGTGTCCCCGGCGCGCCACGACCACGGCGTCCGCGGGACAAAGCGGCTCCGTCACGAGGCCCGGCCGCATGACCGGATAGGTGTAGCACGCCAGATCGATCGTGCCTTCGATGATCTCGTCGACGAAGTCGATGCGATACTCCGACACGCATTCCACCGAGACCTTGGGCATCGTGTCGATGATGGCGCGCACCACCGGCGGCATCACAATGGGTTCCAGCGCGTCGGAAACGATGATCCGAAAGGCGCGTTCGTACGACATGGGGTCGAGCTCGTCCGGCGCGATCTGCGCCCCAATCAGCCGCAAAGCATCGCGCACCGGTCCGATCATGCGCCGCGCCTTCTGCGTCGGCTCGACGCCGCGCTTGGCGCGCACGAACACGGGATCATCCAGCAAGGCGCGCAGGCGCGACAGCGCGTTGGATACGGCTGGCTGCGTCATTCCCAGATTGGTCGCGGCGTGGCTGATGTTTCCGGAAGCATAGATCGCCTCGAATACCACAATCAGATTGAGGTCTAGATTGCGCAAAGACTTTGTCGGCATGGGAACGCGAAGCTCCAGGCGGTATTCAGACCGTGAATGACAGCCATATAAACATAAAATTTCCCGGTTGCGCGCGCCGTTCCTAGGGTTGCTGCGACGGGTGGCGATCTGCCGGCCGCCGCGAAAGACCGGGAGTTCGTCATGGACAATGTCGCCACGCCTGCCTTTGGAATTGCGAACCAGATATCCCCCTTCAATCAAGGCGTGCGCCCGCGCATCGCCATGAGCCCCCAGCGCGTGATCGTCACCACGTTCAGCGACACCAATAGCTACATGTATTACGCGATCGGCACGCTGAAGGGCTTGGTCGTCGAACTCCAGGACGTCGAAAAGCTGCAGAACAGCAGCCAGCAGAACCACGCCGGCTACGTCCCCGCCGTAACGATCTCGCCCGGTAACATGGTGGTCGAGATGCACGTCAACAACATGACCAAGCACAGCCTCTACTACAGCAGCGGTCAGCTCGGCGGACGGATCGGCGAGATGTCCATCGACTGGTCGGAGTCGACCCAGTACGACGACGGCCTGATGCCGGCGTTGAGCAACGTGACGGCCGACAATTACTTTCTCGAATTCCACACGACCAACGACCTGGACGGTTATATCTATTGGCATCTGGGCCAGGTGGACGCGAGCGGCGTCACCTGGGCCGATGGCTCCTCCCAGGTGTTGACGTTCAACGGCGCGGAAGTCGAAGGCAGCAACGCATCCGTCGCGATCCACGGCGCCACCGTCGTGCTCGCCTATGAATACGGCAAAAAGCTCTATTATATGATCGGCGTCCTCGACACTGCCGCCAACACGATCTCCTGGCAGAAGCAGGAGTTCTACGACACCGGGCGCTCCCCGTCCCTCGTCGTGCTCGCCGACGGCTTCATCCACGAATTCCACGAGGGCGATAAAGAGAAATTGTGGCAGCGCGCCGGCCGTCTGTCTGTGGTCAATTCCGTGCCGCAAATCACCTGGTATGACTGGCTGGGGCAGGGCCGAATGTCTTACGAATACGACATCAATTTCGTGCCGGCCGTGGCGAGCGACGGCCGGGTGGCGGTGCAGGTCTGCGCCGCCGGCGACGAGCAGATCGCCGAGGATCCCAACGACAATTACGATTTGTATTGCAGCGCGTCGTGCATCTTCTTCCGCGGCCGCTGGATGGGCGGCAACGCGTCCAGTTTCCCGGACCTGACGATCGGCGACATCGCCATGGCCGCCAGCCACGACGCGGGCATGTACACCGGCAATCTCGCCAAGGCGGCGCGCACTCAAAACCTGAATTTCCTGGGCCAATGCCTGGCCGGCTCGCGCTATTTCGACATCCGGCCGACGCTCTCTTACGGCACCTATTCCTGTTACCACGGCCTTGATCATTTGATGATCGGCGCGAACATCCAGGACGCCCTGGATGAGATCAAGCAATTCCTGACAGCCGAAAGCGACGGCGGCTGGGGCGCCAAGGAATTGATCGTCCTGAAATTCTCCCATTACGGCAACGATATCGAACCCACCGCCGGCAATGCGGGGTTCACGAATCTGCTGACGATGATCTCGGACACGCTCGGCGCCTGGCTTTGCCCTGCGCCCCCGGCCGGCGCGCGGATCGCCGACTACACGCTGAGCATGCTTTTGAAGGACAAGGGCTGCGTTCTCGTCGTCTGCGATGAATTCAACAGCGGCTACGCTTCCGGCGGAACGGTCGTCAAGCCGAACATCTACGCCTACCGCGACTGGCAATCGACGGATCCGCAAAATGGCGACCTCACCGTCTTCGACATCTACTCCGATACAATCAAGCTCGACCTGATGATGAACGGCACAAGCGCGGCATCAGATAATGGCGGGCCGGATATCGCCAATCTCCCGGATGGGCAGAACACGAAATTCGCCGGCCCCGGCGTTCCGGGGCAAGCGCACTACGCCGGCTTCGACGGCACGTGTTATCAGGCAGGCCCCGACGGCACGCCGGTGCCGTGCGATCTCTTCCTCCTGTCCTGGACCCTGACGTCGGGGACGGATGTTTGGGACTGGTCGCAGCATGCCAACGGCGCGCTGGTGGACAACATCTATCCCATGCACGCCAACGGCCTCGGCAAGGTCATCAACATGATCTACGTCGACTACGTGTCGTATTCCCACGCCGCCGATGTGGCCTATATGCGCAACGGGTTTGCGCGCTGACGGGGACGATGCTTGCGGCGGGATGAAATGTTCCGTCAAATGCTGCCCGAAAGCACGCACCGAACGGAACTGCGATGGCCGATCCGGCCTCGAGACTCATCGACACGCGCCACGAGCAGATGTTCCCGGCGCTCCAGCCGGCCGATGTCGCGCGGCTGAAGCGTTTCGGCGAAAGCCGCAGCTACGAATCCGGCGCCTGCATCGCCCGCACCGGCGAAGTTTCGCCGGGCTTCTTCGTGGTCCTGGCGGGCGAGATCGCGATCACCCAGCGCGACAGCTTTGGGCATGAGCAGCTGATCGTCACCCATGGCGCCGGCCACTTCATGGGCGAACTTGCCCAGCTCACGGGCCGCCCCGCGCTGGTCGACGCCAAGGCGATCGGCGCCGTCGAGGCCGTCGTCATCCGGCCGCAACGCCTGCGCGATCTGCTGGTCGAGGAAGCCGATCTGGGCGAGCGCATCATGCGCGCCCTGATCCTGCGCCGCGTCGGCCTGCTCGAGACCGGCGCCGGAGGCCCGATCATCGTGGGCCGCGCCGGCCAGGTCGATGTCCTGCGCCTCGCCAATTTCCTCGACCGCAACGGCCACCCGCATGTCTGGCTCGATTCCGACAGCGATGCCGATGCGCGCGCATTGCTCGAGCGTTTCCATATCGCGCCGGCCGAACTTCCCATCGTGCTCTGTCCCAACGGCCAGATGTTGCGCAACCCGTCCGAGAACGAGCTGGCGCGCTGCATCGGCATGGTCGGCACGCTCGATCCCGACAAGACCTACGATGCCGCCATCGTCGGCGCCGGCCCTGCCGGTCTCGCCGCTGCGGTGTATGCCGCCTCGGAGGGCTTGCAGGTGATCGTGCTGGACTGCCGAGCGTTCGGCGGCCAGGCGGGGGCCTCCGCCCGGATCGAAAACTATCTCGGCTTTCCCACCGGCATCACCGGCATGGCGCTGATGGCGCGCGCCTACAACCAGGCCCAGAAGTTCGGCGCCGAGATGGCGATCCCCGACGAAGTCTTGAACCTGTCGCAGCGGGGCGATCGCTTCCATCTCGACCTCGCGAGCCAGGAGCAGGTCCGCGCCCGCGCCGTCATCATCGCGAGCGGCGCACGCTACAAGCGCCTCGCCGTCGAGAATCTTGCTGACTACGAAGGCTCGCATGTCCACTACTGGGCCTCGCCGCTGGAAGCGCGGCTCTGCGCCGGGCAGGAGGTCGTGCTGGTCGGCGGCGGCAATTCGGCCGGCCAGGCCGCGGTCTATCTCGCGAGCCAGGTTCGCAAGGTCTACATGATGGTGCGCGGTCCCGGCCTCAAGGCGACCATGTCGCGCTATCTGATCGACCGCATCGCGGCGCAGCCCAATATCGAGCTTCTCGCCCACAGCGAGATCACGCAGCTCCAGGGCGAGGCCGGCATCCTGAAAACCGTGTGCTGGACCCATCGCACCACCGGCGCGAAGACCGAGAAGTCCATCGCCCACGTCTTCCTATTCATCGGCGCCGACCCAAACACCGACTGGCTGAAGCAATGCGACGTGAGGCTCGACGACAAGGGCTTCGTCTGCACCTCGGAAGCGCATCCCTTGGAGACCGCGCATCGCGGCATCTTCGTGATCGGCGACGTCCGTGCCGGCTCGGTCAAGCGCGTCGCCGCCTCGGTGGGCGAGGGCGCCCAGGTCGTTTCCGCCCTGCACGCCTATCTCGCCGACGGCGGACCCATCGCAACGGAGAAAGTCTGATGGCCGACACCTGCTCGCACCTCGACACCATCCAGAAGGTCACGCCGAGCGCTCTCGGCTGCGAGGAATGCCTCAAGATCGGCTCGGAATGGGTGCATCTGCGTCTCTGCCGCACCTGCGGCCATGTCGGCTGCTGCGACCAGTCTCCCCACAAGCACGCCACCAGGCATTTCCACCGATCCAAGCACCCGATCATCGAGGGCTACGACCCGCCGGAAGGCTGGGGCTGGTGCTATGTCGACGAGGTGATGTTCGATCTGTCCGACAACATGACGCCGCAGCGTGGCCCGATCCCGCGCTACGTCTGACGCTGTTGCGAAATGGCCCGATTCGGCGAAAGCTAATTCGAAACCCGCACGCCTTCGCGCCAGTTTCTGTCTTTTCGCGTTTGACCGCGCAGACGCCCGCGCATCCGGGCTAAGCTCGCGGCGCAAATCACCCAGGTTTTTCATGACCCCGGCCGCGTCACGCGTCACCGTTCGTTCCGCCCTCGACCTCATTGGCAACACGCCGCTCGTCGAACTGACCCGCCTCGACACCGGCCCGTGCCGGCTGTTCGCCAAACTCGAAAGCCAGAATCCCGGCGGCTCGATCAAGGACCGCATCGGCCTGTCGATGATCGAGGCGGCGGAAAAAAGCGGCAAGCTCAGGCCCGGCGGCACGATCGTTGAAGCCACCGCCGGTAACACCGGTCTCGGCCTCGCCCAGGTCGCGGTCCTGAAGGGCTACAAGCTGATCCTTGTCGTCCCCGACAAGATGGCGCGCGAGAAGATCCAGCATCTGCGCGCCCTCGGCGCCGATGTCCGCCTGACGCGCTCCGACGTCGGCAAGGGGCACCCTGATTACTACCAGGACATGGCGCAGCGCATCGCCACCGAATCCCAGGCGCATTTCATCAACCAGTTCTCCAATCCCGCCAACCCGCTGGCGCACGAGACCACCACCGGTCCCGAAATCTGGGACCAGATGGAGCACGACGTCGATGCCGTGGTGTGCGGCGTCGGCTCCGGCGGCACGCTCACCGGCCTTGGCCGCTTCTTCGCGAAGGCCTCGCCCAAGACGCAGATGGTGCTTGCCGATCCGGTCGGCTCGATCCTCGCGCCGCTGATCGCGACCGGCAGGATGACCGAAGCCGGCTCCTGGATCGTCGAGGGCATCGGCGAGGATTTCGTGCCCGACATCTGCGACATCGCGCTGGTGAAGAAAGCCTACGCGATCTCCGACAAGGAGAGCATCGAGGCCGCTCGCGAGCTCCTCGCCAAGGAGGGCATCCTGGCCGGCTCGTCGTCCGGCACGCTGCTCGCCGCCGCGCTGAAATATTGCCGCGAGCAGACGACGCCCAAGCGGGTCGTCACGCTGGTCTGCGACAGCGGCAACAAATACCTTTCCAAGGTCTACAACGATTTCTGGGTGGTGGAGCAAGGCCTCTCGCCGCGTCCCCTCAAGGGCGATCTCAGCGACATCGTCTCGCGCCGCTTCGACACCGGCGCCACCGTCACCGTCGGCCCCGACGACACGCTGCTCACCGCCTACAACCGCATGCGCTCCGCCGACGTCTCGCAACTCCCCGTGCTGGTCGACCGCACGCTGGTCGGCATCATCGACGAGAGCGACATCCTGGGCGCCGTCGACGGCAGCGAGGCGCAGAAAATGGCGCGCTTCGCCGCCCTCGTGAAAACCGCGATGACCGCGACGCCGAAAACGCTTCAGGTGAAGGAGCCGATATCGGCCCTGCTGCCGATCTTCGAGCACAACGAGGTGGCCCTGGTCTGCAACGGCCCCAGCTTCGTCGGCCTCATCACCCGTATCGACCTCATCAACCACATCCGGCTGCACAAATGACCGATCACAAGCCAAAAGACGGCCGCAACCGTCTCGCCTTCTCGACCCGCACGATCCATGCCGGCCAGTCGCCCGATCCCTCGACCGGCGCCGTCATGGTGCCGATCTATGCGACCTCGACCTATGCCCAGGAAAGCCCCGGCGTGCACAAGGGCTATGAATATTCGCGTAGCCAGAATCCGACCCGCATGGCGTTCGAGCGCTGCATCGCCGACCTCGAAAGCGGCAGCGACGGCATGGCCTTCGCGTCCGGCCTCGCCGCCATTGGCACCGTTCTCGAGCTGCTCGACAGCGGCGCGCATGTCATCGCCAGCGACGATCTCTATGGCGGCTCGTTCCGTCTGTTCGACAAGGTGCGCAAGCGCTCGGCGGGTCTCGAATTCAGCTTCGTCGATCTCGCCGACCTCAAGGCTGTCGAGGCCGCGATCCGTCCCAACACGAAGATGATCTGGATCGAGACGCCGACCAATCCGCTACTGCGTCTCGCCGACTTCGACGCCATCGCCGGCATCGCCAAAAAGCACAAGCTCCTCAGCGTCGCCGACAACACCTTCGCCAGCCCCTGGGTCCAGCGCCCGCTGGAGCACGGCATCGACATCGTGATGCATTCGACCACGAAATACCTCAACGGTCATTCCGACATCGTCGGTGGGTGCGTTGTCGTCAACGATGCCGATCTCGCCCAGCGCCTGCGCTTCCTGCACAACGCCGTCGGCGCCATCGCCGGTCCGTTCGACAGCTTCCTCGCGCTGCGCGGCCTCAAGACCCTGGCGCTGCGCATGGAGCGTCACTGCATCAACGCCTTCACCATCGCGAGCTGGCTGGAAAAGCATCTCAAGGTCGAGCGTGTGATTTATCCCGGCCTCGAAAGCCATCCGCAGCACAAGCTGGCGCGGCATCAGATGAACGCCTTCGGCGGCATCGTGACCTTCTTCGTCAAGGGCGGCCTCGCGCCCACGCGTCACGTCCTCGAACGCACCCAGCTCTTCACGCTGGCCGAGAGCCTCGGCGGCGTCGAAAGCCTGATCGAGCATCCCGCGATCATGACCCACGCCTCGATTCCCGAAGCGCAACGTGCCGCGCTCGGCATCTCGGACTCGCTGATCCGCCTCAGCGTCGGCGTCGAGGACGCCGGCGATCTGATCGCCGATCTGGAGCAGGCTTTGAGCTGACGTGTTTTTCTAAAACCGTCATCGCCGGGCTCGTCCCGGCGATCCATGAACACCCATGCTTGCAATCCCCGAGCTTGCTCGGTGACCCACAAATGCGCTCAACGGCGAAGGTCGGTGATTATGGATGGCCGGCACGAGGCCGGCCATGACGTGTTGGGTTGTTGAGCGTGCTCGACCTACAACGCCGACGTGTTGATCACCTGAAGCTGCGTGAACTCATGCAGCCCTTCCTCGGCCATCTCCACGCCGAGGCCCGACTGCTTGGCGCCGCCGAACGGGATGTGTGGCGCCAGGTCGATGTGCTTGTTGATCCACACCGTACCCGAATCCATCCGCTCCGCGATGGCGTGTGCGCGGTCGATGTTCGACGACCACACCGAACCGCCCAGCCCGTACTCGGATGCATTCGCCCGCTTGAGCGCGTCTTCCGGATCGGAGAACTTGATCACCGGCAGCACCGGCCCGAACTGCTCCTCGTCCACCAGCCGCGAACCTTCCTTGATGTCGCGCACGATGGTCGGCCGGATGAAATAGCCCTTCTCCAGCACCCCGCCGCCCGCGATCACCGTGCCGTGCTTGCGCGCGTCCTCGAGGATCTCCTTGACCTTGTCGAACTGCATCTTGTTCTGCAGTGGCCCGATCTTGGTGCCTTGTTCCAGCCCGTCGCCGACCACCGTGCTGTTGGCGATCGCCGCCAGCTCGTCGCACATCGCATCGTAGATCGACTCGTGCACATAAAGCCGCTTCATCGCGATGCACACCTGGCCGGAATTCTGGAATGCGCCGTCGAAGATCTTCTGCGCCGCGACCTTCGGATCCACGTCGTCCAACACGATGCCGGCATCGTTGCCGCCCAGCTCCAGCGTGATGCGCTTGAGCGTCGCCGCCGCGCCTTCCATCACCTTCTTGCCGGTGGCAGTCGAGCCGGTGAACGAGATCTTGCGCACGTCGGGGTGCCTGGTCAGCTCGCCGCCCAGATCGTTCTGGTCGGTGATGATGTTGATGACGCCCGCCGGTACCACCTCGCGGATCAGCTCCGCCCAGCGCAGCGTCGCCAGCGGCGTCGTCGGCGCCGGCTTCAGCACGATGGTGTTTCCGGCCAGCAGCGCCGCCGGCATCTTGAGCGCGATCAGCACCAGCGGGAAATTCCACGGCATGATGCAGCCGATCACGCCCAGGGGCTTGCGCCGCATCTCGACGGTGCGGCCTTCGCTCTTCTCCAGCACTTTCATCGGCAGGTCGAGCGAGGTGAAATAGCGGCAGAACGCGGCCAGTCCATAGGCTTCGCCGATCGCGTCGCCCAGCGGCTTGCCCTGTTCCTGCGTCAGAAGCCGGCCCAGTTCCTGCGCATTTTTCTCCGTGACGTCGGCGATCTTGTTCAGCACCGCCTTGCGTTCGGCCAGCGACGTCTGGCTCCACGCCGGGAAGGCGGCCTTGGCGGCGGCGACCGCCTGGTTGAGCTGGTTCTTGTCGGCGCGCGGGCAGGTGGCGAACACCTCTTCCGTCGCCGGATTGATGACGCCCATGGTCGATGCGCCATCCACCATCTGTCCGTTGATCAGCAGTTTGTACGCCATGCCTTCCTCCCGTGTTTTCTGACCGCGATGTTCGCACGAATATCACGCCTGTGCGAGCCGCCTTTCGCTACGGAAGGTGCCGTTTGCGGCGGTTGACGCGCGCGTTGCTGCGCTTAACCTGCCGCCTTCCTTCCGGAGACTCCCATGTCCAAAGCCAAGGACCGCAAATCCATCTTCATCACCGGCGCCGCCTCCGGCATGGGGCGCGAGACCGCCAAGCTGTTCGCGTCCAAGGGCTGGTATGTCGGCGGCTACGACGTGAACGCCGACGGCCTCAAGACGCTGGAACAGGAGATCGGCTTCGACAATTGCAAGACCGGCCTGCTCGACGTCACGCTGCGCGAGAAATTCGCCAAGGCGCTGGCCGACTTCACCGCCGAAACCGGCGGCACGCTCGACATCCTCTACAACAATGCCGGCATCGGCCGCGGCGGCTTCTTCGCCGACCAGTCCTTCGAGGACGTGATGGCGGTGGTGAACACCAATTTCGTCAGCGTCCTGATCGGCATCCATGAGGGCATCAAATACCTGAAAGCGACGCCCAATTCGCTGTGTTTCACGACCTCGTCGTCCTCCGCGACCTATGGGATGCCTGGCATCGCGGTCTATTCCGCGACCAAGCATGCCGTGAAAGGCCTCACCGAAGCGCTCGCCGTCGAGTTCAAGATGATCGGTGTGCGCGCTGCCGACGTGCTGCCCGGCCTGATCGACACGCCGATCCTGCCGCCGGGCGTCGCCGCTGCGGCGCCCAAGGAGGGCATGTTCCGCGCCATCCAGCCCATTGAGGTCGCCAAGATCGTGTGGGAGGCCTACCATTCCACCAAGCTGCATTGGTACGTCCCGCCGGAAATCTACGACCTCGACAAGGCTGCAACCCTGGATCCCGAAGGCACGCGCGACGGCATGGCCAACGGCACGCTGTTCGAGACGCTCAACAAGCTGTCCGGCACATGAGCGACGATCTCGTCGGCGAGGTCGCGCCCGCCCACCGCTTCGACGAAGCGAAGCTGCGCGCGCATCTGGAGAAACATGTCGACGGCTTCGGCCGCGACATGCTGGTGCAGCAGATCAAGGGCGGTGCTTCCAACCCGACCTTCAAGCTCACCACGCAGGGCCCAAACGGCCCGCTCCGCTACGTCCTGCGCAAGAAGCCGCCCGGCCAGCTCCTCGCCAGCGCGCATCAGGTCGACCGCGAATACCGCGTGATGAAAGCGCTGCAGGACACCGGCGTCCCCGTCCCGCGCATGCGCCACCTCTGCGACGATCCCGAGGTGATCGGCACGTCGTTCTACGTGATGGATTTCCTCGACGGCCGCATCTTCCGCGACGCGACATTGCCCGGCCTCTCCAAATCCGACCGCGCCGCCATCTACGACGAACTGAATGCCACGCTCGCGAAATTGCACAAGGTCGATTACGAAGCCGTGGGCCTCGGTGATTTTGGCCGCCCGGGCGGTTATTTCGAACGCCAGGTCGCGCGCTGGATCAAGCAATATCGCGGCGCCGAGTCCGAGCACATCCCCGCGATGGAAGCGTTGATCGAACAGCTTCCCAACCGCATCCCGCCGGACAATTCCGTCTCCATCGCCCATGGCGATTACCGCCTCGAGAACGTGATGTACCACCCCACCGAGCCGCGCCTGATCGCCGTGCTCGACTGGGAACTGTGCACCATCGGCCATCCACTCGCCGACATCGCTTACAATGGCTTTCTCTGGCATTCCGAGGCGCAGACCTGGGGCAGCCTTATCGGCGTCGACTTCGCCGCTTCGGGCATCCCGACCGAAAAGGAATATGTCGACGCCTATTGCCGCCGCACCGGGCGCGACGGCATCCCGGATTGGAATTTCTATCTCGCCTTCGGCATCTTCCGCCTCGCCTCGATCAGCCAAGGCGTCTATCGCCGCATCCTGTCTGGCAACGCCTCGACCGACCGCCCCGCGATCAACGGCACGCCGCGCCTCGCCGAGCAGGCGCTGGAAATCCTGCACCGGAAAAACTAGCGCAGTTTCAGGAACGCCGGATCGCGGAACGGATCGCCCTGCTGCATCGTCGATCCCGCCCGCCGCGGCCCCGCGCGCCCGGGCCGCGCGTCGTAGAAGCAGTCGCGGCCGAAGAACCGCAGCGTCAGCGTCCGCCGCCGCATCCCCGGATGGGTTGGCGCGCCGCCATGCAACATCTTGGGATGGAACAGCACCACGTCGCCCGGCTCGACCGCGAACGACACGATGTCGTATCGCGCGCGCTCCGCTTCGATATCCGGCAGGCGCGGCAGCGCATCGCCCGCATGTAGCGGCGCGGTATCGTCGTCCAGCGCGAAGCTGGAGCCGTTGTAGAGCATCCCCTTGTGCGATCCGCGCACGAACTCCAGCGAATCCGCTTTGCGCACCGCATCGAACGTGATCCATGCCACGGCCAGATCGTCTCCCGCCACCGTCAGATACGATGAGTCCTGATGCCAGGGCGTGCGCCGGCTCTCGCCGCCGTCCTTCAGGAACACCTGTTCGTACATGAACCAGACATCCGGGGTCTCCCAGATGTCGGCGATCAGCCCGGGCAACGGCGACGCCTCCAGCATCGAACGGTACGCCGCGACGCATCCGGGATTGTAGAGGTCCTGGTAGAACAGCGCGTCACCATGCTGCCGGATCTTGCTCGCCGCCGGCCCCGGATTTGCGAGGCTCCAATCATACGCCGCCTGCGCCTCGCCAAGCGCCTTCGTGCCCAACGCGTGCGGTAGGAACACGACGCCGTGCTCGGCATAAGTCTTTCGCAAATCTGCGAGGTCCATCCCCGATCCTCGCGCAAGCCGTGGAGCCCGTCCATATTTCCGTGACGGCATGTTGACCACTCACGCAAACCTGCCAGCATCCTCATATGGCCGAAGACCTCGCAAAAACCGTCGTCCCGCGCGGCGACACCGATTGGCAGAGCTTCCTCTCCGTCGATGCCTTGTCGGCGTGGATGGACGGGCAGGGCCTGCCGCGCGGCCAGATCGAGAAAGCCCATCTCCTCGGCGGCGGCACGCAGAACATCCTGCTGAAATTCGAGCGCGCTGGGCGCAGCTTCGTCCTGCGCCGCCCGCCCAAACATCTGCGCGCCAACTCCAACGAGACGATGCGCCGCGAAGCCCGCGTCCTAGCCGCGCTCAAGGGCACCGATGTGCCGCATCCCGACCTCATCGCCGCCTGCGGCGACGAAAGCGTCCTCGGCGCCGCTTTCTACCTGATGGAGCCGGTCGAAGGCTTCACCCCGCGCGAAGAGATGCCTCCGCTGCACGCGAGCGACCCCGCGATCCGCCGCGCCATGGGGTTCGAGATGGTCGACGCCATCGCCGCGTTGTCGAAAGTCGACTACGCCGCCCGCGGCCTGTCCGATCTCGGCAAGCTCGATAATTTTCTGGAGCGCCAGGTCGGCCGCTGGAAGGCGCAGCTCGAATCCTATGCCGAGTTCGAAGGCTGGCCCGGCCTCTCCGGCATTCCCGGCGTCGACGAGATCGGCGCCTGGCTCACCGCGCATCGCCCGAACAACTTTGTCCCCGGCATCATCCATGGCGACTTCCATTTCGGAAACGTGCTGTTCGACCGCCATTCGGCCAGGCTCACCGCGATGGTCGATTGGGAACTGACCACGCTCGGCGATCCCTTGGTCGATCTCGGCTGGCTCCTCTCCGCTTGGCCAGAAGACGGCGCGCAGACCGGCCCGGTCTTCGGATCGTGGACCGGCTTCCCCACCCGCGCCGAGATCGTCGCGCGTTATGCCGAACGCACCGGCCGCGACATGCGCGACGCCGATTGGTACGAGGTCCTCGCCTGCTACAAGCTCGGTGCCATCCTCGAAGGCACCTACGCCCGCGCCTGCGCCGGCCGCGCTCCGAAACAGACCGGCGACTACCTGCACGCCGCGACGGTGAGCCTGTTCACTCGCGCCCTCGCCAAGATCGGCCTTGCACCGCCCGCCTGAAACACGCTCCACTCGCCGCGCATCCGGGGCAGGGGGCCTCTTTTGAATCGTCTCTTCACGATCCTGCTCGCTGCCGCGATGGTGCTCGGCATCGCCGCCGGCCTCTTCGCCCATGCCGGGCTCGATACGGCGCAGCTCGCCGCGTTCACGCAGATTCTCGGCTACGTCACTTACATTTTCCTGCGCCTGATCAAGATGATCATCGCCCCGCTGGTGTTCTCGACCCTCGTCGTCGGCATCGCGCATATGGAGGATGCCGCCGCCATCGGCCGCGTCGGCGCCAAATCCATCGCCTGGTTCGTCTTCGCCTCGCTGATCTCGCTCAGCCTCGGCCTTCTGATGGTGCATCTGTTCCAGCCCGGCGCCGGCGTCGCGCTCCCCGCGGGCGCCGCCGCCGCGCCCGTGGCCGCGTCTTCGCTCGGCATCGCCGAGTTCATCGACCATCTCGTGCCGCGCTCCATCGCCGAGGCGATGGCGAACAACGAAATCCTCCAGATCGTCGTCTTCTCCTGCTTCGTCGGCACCGCCATCGCAGCCAGCGAGGACCGCGCCCCCGCCATCCTGACCTTGGTCGAGCAGATCGCGACGATCATGCTCAAGGTCACCGGCTACGTTATGTATCTGGCGCCGCTGGTCGTGTTCGCCGCGCTGGCCTCCGCCATCGCGGTGCACGGCGTTGCGATCCTGCTCACCTACGCCAAATTCGTCGGCAGTTTCTATTTCGCGATGCTGATCCTGTGGGCGTTCCTGCTCGCCGTCGCGGCGCTGATCCGGCGCGGCAGCATCGTGCCGCTGCTCCAGGCGATCCGCGAGCCGGTCCTGCTCGCCTTCTCCACCGCCAGCTCCGAGGCCGCCTATCCCCGCCTGCTCGAAGGCCTGCAGAAGATCGGCCTGCCGCGCCAGATCGTCAGCTTCGTCCTGCCGCTCGGCTATTCCTTCAACCTCGACGGCTCGATGATGTACTGCACCTTCGCGACTCTGTTCATCGCGCAGGTCTACCATGTCGATCTCAGCTTCGCGCAGCAGATCACGCTGGTCCTGCTGATGATGGTGACGTCCAAGGGCATGGCCGGCGTGCCGAAGGCCTCGCTGGTGGTGATCGCCGCCGCGCTACCCTATTTCCATCCGCCCGAGAGTGGCCTCGCCCTCGTTCTCGCCGTCGACTTCCTGCTCGACATGGGCCGCAGCGGCACCAACATTGTCGGCAATTCCGTCGCCTGCGTCGTGGTCGACGCCTGGGGCAAGCGCGCCGTCACACAGCCTTCTTAGGCTTCTTCGCGGGAGTACCAGCCGCGCGCACGAGATCGTAAGACAGGTTCGCCAGCCGCCGCACCTCGCCCGGCGGCACGTCGGCATCGATCTCGACCGCGATCCAGTGGCGCGGGTCCAGATGCGTCTTGTGCCCGATGCCGGCATATTTCGCCTTCAGCATCGGGATGCTGTCCGGCGCGCATTTCAGCACGACATAGGCAGTCTTGATCGACAGGATCGCGAACATCTTGCCTGCCGTCTTGTAGATCGCCACGTTTGGCCGGATGTTCGAACGTTCGGAGTCCGGCTTGCCGTCCAGAAATGTCTGCAGCGCCGCCACGCGCGGGGTCGGGAGCGCAGATTTGGCAGCCTTCATTTCGTCTGCCCGCCATCGACCGGCAGCACCGCGCCGGTGACGAAGCTCGCCATCGGGCTCAGCAGGAACGCCGCCGCGGCGCCGATCTCCTCCGGTCTGCCGTAGCGCCGCATCGGCACTTCGCGCTTGATCCAGCGCGCCCACGATTCCGCCCGCTCGCCGGTCGAGCGCGCCTCCCAGTCACCGCCGGGGAAGATGATATTGCCCGGCGCGATGGTGTTCACCCGCACCCCCGATGCGCCGACGACCTTCGCCAGTTCCTTCGACAGATGGTTCATCGCCGCCTTCGACGTGCCGTAGGTGATCGGCGTGCCGAGCGCCCCCAGCCCCGCGATCGACGAGATGAACAGGAACGCGCCTTCCTTGCGCGGCGTCATGCGCTTCAGCGCGGCCCGCGCCAGGCGAAACGCCGAGTTGAGATTCTGCGAGATCGCGCCATCCCAATTCTCGTCGTCCACGTTGAAACCCGGCGGCGTGTCGTACAGCCCGACATTGGCGACCGCGCCCCAGATCGGTCCAAACGCGTTTTCCACCGCCATCAGCGCCGTCTCGATCGCAACGCTGTCGCGCATGTCGCCCGCCATCGACCAGACGCGGTCCTGACCGTATTGCGCCGCCAGCCGCTGGCATGTCGCCGCCAGTGCCTCCGCGCCGCGCGCCGTCACCGCCACCCGCGCACCTTCCTTCAGGCAGCTCTCGACGATGCCCAGCCCGATGCCCCGGCTCCCGCCCGCGACGAAGATCACCTTGTCCTTCAATTGCAGATCCACGGCGTTCTCCTCAAAGACCCAGCACGGCCTTGGCCAGGATGTTTCGCTGCACCTCGTTGGTGCCGGCATAGATCGACCCGGCGCGGTCGTTCAGATACTTCGCCGCCACCGTCCACGTATACTCCGGCCCGACCGGTGCCTCATTGCTGAGCCGCCGGAAATTCGGCGTCGGCCCGCCCGGCGAGACCGCGAAGGGCTGATAGGGCGCCGCGTAAATGCCCGCCGCCTCCAGCGCCAATTCCGTCAGGCGCTGGCTGAGCTCCGTTCCCACCATCTTCATCATCGACGATTCCGGCCCCGGCGGCACACCGTTGCTGAGGCTCGACATCACGCGCAATTCCACCGCTTCCAGCCCCGCGACGTCGATCTCCGCCTGCGCCAGCTTCGCGGCAAACGTCTCGTCCTCGTCGATCCCTTCCGCCGCCGCCATCTCGTGGATGCGCGTCAGCCGCACCTTCATCCCCGGTGCGCTGACCCCGCCGCCGCGCTCGAACTGCATCAGATACTTCGCCACCGTCCATCCGTCGCCGGCCTTGCCGACGACATTGGCCTTGGGCACCCGCACATCGGTGAAGAAAATCTCGTTCTGGATGTGCTCGCCGCTCAGCATGATGATCGGCTTCACCTCGACGCCCGGCGAGCGCATGTCGATCAGCAGGAAGGTGATGCCCAGCTGCGGGATTTTCTCCTTCGACGTCCGCACCAGGCAGAAGATCCAGTTCGAGACATGGGCATGCGTCGTCCAGATCTTGTGCCCGTTGCAGACATAGTGATCGCCGTCCTCGCGCGCGCTCATCTGCAGCGACGCCAGATCCGATCCCGAGCCCGGCTCCGAATAGCCCTGGCACCAGAAATCCTCGCCCGACAGCATGCGCGGCAGGTAATGCGCCTTCTGCTCCGCCGTGCCGTGTCCGATCAGCACCGGCCCGCACATTCCAATTCCCATCGGCGAGATCGGCGGCGCGCCTGCCGCAGCCGTTTCGCTCGCCCAGATGTAACGCTGCACGACGTTCCAGCCGCAGCCGCCATATTCCACCGGCCAGGCCGGCGCGACCCAGCCTTTCTTGTGCAGGATGCGCTGCCATTTCAGGTTCACGTCATAGTCGGCATAAACCGAAGTCAGCGATTTGCCCGCCTTGCGCAGATCGTCGGTCAATTCGGCCGCAAGAAATTCGCGCACCGCGTCGCGAAATCGCGTATCGGCGGCGCTCCAGCTCAAATCCATCGCATTCTCCCGCTAGCGAGAGGGAGTGTGCGGATCGTCCGTAACGGAAGGCAAGGTCAAAACACGCTCGGCCCGTCGACACACGACATATGCGCCAGCGCCGCCAGCGTCGGCCAGTTCTCGTAGGGATTGCGCGTCCCGCCGCACACGAAGCCGCCGGCATGGGTATGCGCTCCGGCGCACAATTGCAGATGCACATGCGGCCCGGTCGAGCGCCCCGTGCTCCCCGCCAGCCCCAGCACGTCGCCGCGATGCACGACATCGCCCGGATGCACCAGCAGCTGCTCCATGTGCCCATTGACGATCGTCGGCGCGCCGTCGCGGCCGCCGACCTGCAGCGCGGTGAAATTGCCCAGCCCCGCATCGGTATCGGCGAACAGGATGCGGCCGTCCGCCATGGCATGCACCGGCGTACCTTGCTCGACCGCCACGTCGACGCCCTGGTGATGCTGCGCGTGCCCCGGCGCCAGCGGATCGTCACGCCAGCCATACAGGCTCGACACGTGACACGGCACGCCCGGCGCGAACAGCGGCCCATAGGTCCGATCGGCTGGCGCCAGCGTCTCGCCGCCCACGGCGAAGCTCATCCCCTCGCGCGCATCCGCGCCGGTGTAGTGCCGATATGCCGCCTGTGCCGCGATGGCGAGCACGCACAAACTCACCACCAGTCCGCTCACCGCCGCGCGCCGGTGCGCCGTCTTGGGCTCGGCTTCGACCGCGCTCTTGGCCTGCTTGGCGCCCAGCAGCAGCGCCGCGGCGCCCGCCACGCCCGGCTCGAAATACGATACCAGCGCCGCGTTGAACGCCGCGATCCGCGCGGTTGCTTCGCCGCCGGCGAATGCCACCGCCGGTTTCAGCATCCACGGCACGAAGTCCGCATAGCCGAACATGACTTCGAGCCAGATCCCCGCCGCGAACATCATCGCCGCCAGAACAAATCCGAGCACCCGCGACGAGGTATGGGCGCGCCGGTCGAAATAGGCGTGAACGGCCTTCAGCCCGGCAAACGCAAACAGCGCCAGTCCGACATACGGAAACCCGTTGTTGAGTACGACATAGAGCGTCGCCGCCGCGTTCAGCGCGACCGCGATTTGCATCCCGGCCGCCGTCATGGTCAGCGCCGGCAGCAGCAACAGCACGCTTGCCGCCGCATTGCCCACCGCTTGCGCCGTCGACTCGTGGGCGAACCAGCGCCACACCAGCCCATGCGTGCCGCGCGCCGTCGAGCGGGGCATGATCCCGGCATCGACCAGCGTCTCGTGCAGCGTGCGCGGCTCGCGGCGCCGCGGGATGCGCACCGGTGCCCGCACGGCAATCGCCGGCGCGCGTACGGCGCGCGTCGCAGGCTTGCGGGCCAATCGCGTGGAAGCCATGCCTTGAGTTCCCAACACCCCTCCGGCGGAGCCGCTTGTTGCAGCCCTTCATGACCGGACGAGGGCATGATGCACGAACGGCGCGGCGCGGTAAAATTCCCCGTTGCGCCGCCGCAATCGCCTGTAAGCTCCGGCGGAACCCACGAGGCCTCCCATGCACGACCTGCTGCCGCTCGCCGAACGCGTCGGCCAACGCCTGAAAGACCGCAAGGAAACCATATCCATCGCGGAATCCTCGAGCGGCGGGCTCCTCTCCGCGGCGCTTCTCGCCGTGCCCGGCGCGTCGGCCTATTTCACCGGCGGTGCCGTCGTCTACACCGCCAAGGCCCGCGTCCTTTTGATGGACCTGCCGCGCGAAGCCGTCGCCGGCATGCGCTCCGCCAGCGAGCCTTACGCGCAACTCCTCGCCCGCACCGCGCGCGAGCGGTTCGGTGCGACCTGGGGTTTGTCCGAGACCGGGGCCGCCGGCCCGACCGGCAACCCCTATGGCGATGCCGCCGGCCACACCTGCATCGCGCTCGACGGACCTATAAGCCGCGCGATCACGCTCGAGACCGCCCAATCCGACCGCGTCGCCAACATGCGCGCCTTCGCCAAGGCGGCACTGGAACTCCTGCTCAGCGGCCTCGACTAGCGGAACCCAAATCCGCCACAGCGAGTTTCCAAAGGCCCGAACCTGGAATCGCCATGAGCCGCGCCTTCGTGAAAGAGCGAGACGACCTGCCGCCCGACGCGCCGCCGGAGCTTGCGATCGGTGACGGCCCCAACCTCGTGACGCCGCGCGGGCTTCGCCTGATCGAATTGCGTCTGTTCGAACTGAAGGAAGCGCTCGACGCCAACCCCGACGAGGCGCTGAAAGCGCGTCTGCTGCGCGATCTGCGCTACTGGACCGCGCGCCGCGCCTCGGCCCAACTCGTCGAGCACAACACGCGCGACCGCGAGATCGGCTTCGGCAGCGAAGTCACCATCCGCCGCCACGACGGCCCACCCGAGACCTGGGAGATCGTCGGCGAAGACGAAGCCGACCCCAAGAAGGGCAAGATCTCCCACACCTCGCCCATCGCCGCCGCTTTGATGGGCGCCCGCGAAGGCGAGACCGTCGAACTCGCGCACCGCAAGCCGCCGCTGGAGCTGGAAATCCTGTCGGTGCGCTAGCTTGCCTGCCACCGCCCTGCGGCGTCTACTTCCGCGCATGACCAAGCGCCTCATCCTCGACATGCCCGCGCCGCGCGACGTGACCGTGCTCGGCCACCGCATCCGCTATTGGGACGAAGGGCAGGGCGACCCGCTCGTCCTCGTCCATGGCTTTTCGGGTTCTGCGATGTTCGAATGGGCGCCCGTCTTCGCGCCGCTCGCCGAACGTCACCGCGTCGTTGCGCTGCAGGTCATCGGCTTCGATCCCTCCGAGCAGCCCGACATGGTCTATTCGACCGATGCGCTGGTCTCGCACCTCGGCGAATTCATGCGCGTGCTCGATCTGAAGAACATCACGCTGCTCGGCGAATCCTTCGGCGGCTGGCATGTCGCCGCCTATGCCGCGCGTTGCACCGCACTGAACCAGCCGCCGATCGCCAGGCTCGTCCTGGTCGGCGGCGCGATCTGCGTGAAGCGGCCGCCCCCGCTCGAAGCCCGTGGCTTCGTCGATCCGCAGCTGCAAACGGCAGCCGACGCATACGCGTCCTCGTTTCCGGCGAGCTACGAGACCACTCGCATCGCCATCCGGCGCGACAGCGGCCTCACCAAGCGCGAGCCGACACGCGAGCAGCTGGCGCAAATCTCCGTCCCGACATTGCTGCTCTGGGGCGAGAAGGACGAGCTGATCCCGCTCGAATGCGGTCAGGACGCCGCCGGCCTGATCCCGAACGCGAAGCTCGTCGTGCTGCCGAATGTCGGCCACATCCCGTCCATCGAAGCACCCGCCGCGTTCGTCCGCATCGTCTCGGATTTCATGCGCTGCTAATGCGCATCGACCGGCGCCGCTTCGCCCACCGGCGCGGCCTTGGAGAACGGCACGATGGCCAGCGCGATCACGAACAGCGCCGCCAGCAGATAGAACACGTCCTGGAACGCCTGGCTCAGCGACTGCTGCGTGATGAACTGGGTGATCTCGCCCGACAGCACCAACCGCGCATGTGCTGCGTCCGCGCCATGCGCCGCCAGCCGCCCCACCATCGCGCCGAGCCCGCTCTGGTTGCCGTGCGCCAGCGCCTCGCCGAACGCCTCGCCGTGGATCTTGCCGAAATCCTGTAGCAAGGTCGTCGCGATGGCGATGCCGATCGCGCCGCCCAGATTGCGCATCAGGTTGAACAACCCCGAGGCATAGCGCAGCTGGTCCGGCGGCACGCCGTTCAGCGCCATGCCCACCGCCGGCACGATGCACAGCAGCATCGCGAAGCCGCGCACCGCTTGCGGCCAGAACATCTGCCAGAAGCCCCACTCCGGCGTGATGCCGGAGAACAGCCAGCACGCCAGCGCGAACAGCGAGAACCCGACCGCCATCACGATGCGCTGGTCGATCAGGGTCGACAGCCGCGCCGCGATGGGCGCGCTCAGGCTCATGCACATGCCGGTGACGAAGATCGTCGTGCCGATCTCGAAGCTGGAATAGCCGCGCACACGTCCGAGGAACAGCGGCGTCAGATAGGTCGCGCCGTAAAGCCCGATCCCGATCACCATGTTCAGCGCGCAGGCGAGCGCGAAGGTCGGCCGTCGGAACGGCGTCAGCTTGAGAACCGGCATCAGCGAGTAGAAGCTGCGCTCGAAGAACACCACCGCGCCGACGAACGATATCCACGCCACCGTCATCACCGTCTGGTCCTCGAACCATTGGTGCCGCGGCCCTTCTTCCAGCACGTATTGCAGCGCGCCGAGAAACACCGCGAGCGAGATGACATGCAGCCAGTCGATCCGCTTGAGCATCGGCAGGTTCGGCTCGTCCACCTTGCCCAGGATCGGCAGCGCGATGGCGATGAAGGCGCCGGGCACGATGTTGATGAAGAACAGCCAGTGCCAGCTTGCCGTATCGGTGATCCAGCCGCCGATGGTCGGCCCCAGCGTCGGCGCCAATGTCGAGACGAGTCCCAGGATCGCCGGCACCATCGCGCGCTGCTTGCCGCTGAACATGGCGAAGCCGGTCGCGAACACCGTCGGCACCATTGCGCCGCCGACGAAGCCCTGCACCGCGCGAAACACGGTCATCGACTCGATGCTCCACGCCATGCCGCAGAGCAGGCTCGCCAGCGTGAACGCCACCGCCGAGGCTGTGAACAGCCAGCGCGTCGACAGCGCGATGGAGAGATAAGCGGCGAGGGGGATCATCACGATCTCCGCCATCAGATAGGCTGTCTGCACCCAGGCGATCTCGTCCGGCCCGGCCGACAGCCCCGCCTGGATGGAATTGAGCGATGACGCCACGATCTGGGTGTCCAGCAGCGCCATGAACTGGCCGAAGGCCATGATTCCAAAGATCAAAAGCTTGCGGCCATGGCTGTAGCCGGCGAGCGGCGAGGGCCCTGGAACAGCGATGGTGGCGGCGCTCATGTGACCCCTTGACGGATTATATTACGGGTATCATATAAAGCTGGCACGGAGGAAAGCAAGATGCGCTACGCCGACACGCACAAGGAAGAGACCCACAAGACGCTGCTCAAGGCCGCCGCCGCGCAATTGCGCGAGAAGGGCCCCGACCGGCTCTCCGTCACCAGCGTGATGAAGGCCGCCGGCCTGACCCATGGCGGCTTCTACGCCCACTTCAAATCCAAGGACGCGTTGCTCAACGAGACGCTGGCCGACACCTTCGGCCGCTCCAAGCGCCGTGTCGCGCGCCTGCTCGAAGGCCTGCCGCCCAAGCACGCGCTCGCGACTTATATCGACTTCTATGTCGCCGCCACGCACCGCGACAATCCGGCGAATGGCTGCCCGATCACCGCGCTCAATTCCGACATGCCGCGTCAATCCAAGAAATTCCGCGCCGCCTTCGAGGCCGGCGTCAAATCGCTCTCCGGCTTCCTCGCCGACCGCATGACGCACGCCGGCATCGCGAACGCCGAGGCGCTTGCGCCGTCGATCCTCGCGGCGATGGCCGGCGCCGTGGCGTTGTCGCGCACGATCTCCGATCCGGAATTGTCCGACGAGCTTCTCGCCTCGACCCGTGCCGGCATCAAGGCGCGCCTCGGCCTCACCGAACTCTCCCTTGCCAGCGAGTTGAAGCCATGAGCGACCTTCTCGAAGCACCCACCGGCCTCGACCAGATCCGGTCCTTGATGAACGGCACCTCCGACTATCGCGGCATCGCGCATCTGCTCGATTTCAAGCCGGTCGTCGCCGAGGAAGGCCTCGTCGTGTTCGAAGGTCATCCGACGAAGTCGGTCTACAATCCGATCGGCAGCGTGCATGGCGGCTATGCCGCGACGCTGCTCGACAGCGCCATGGGCTGCGCCGTCCACACGATGATGAAGCCAGGGCAGGGCTACACCACGCTCGAGCTCAAGGTCGCCTATCACCGCGCGATGTCCGACCAGTCCGGCCCCGTCCGCGCCGAGGGCAAAGTCATCTCGCTCGGCCGCCGTGCCGCCTTCGCCGAAGGCCGCCTCCTCGACAAGGACGGCAAGCTCTGCGCCACCGCCACCACAACCTGCCTGGTGTTCTCCAAATGACCACGACAACCTTCGAAGCCCCGCTCGTCGCGCCCACCATGCTCGGCCGCGTCCGCGCCCTGCCCAGGCGTCCGCTCCTGATCGCTGGTGCCGCACTCGTCCTCGCACTGGTCGGCGCCTGGTGGATCGCGCTGCCTGCGACCAGCGTCTCGACCGACGACGCGTATCTCAAAGCCGACTCCACCATCGTCTCGCCCAAGATTCACGGTCTCGTTGCGCAAATCCTGGTGAAGGACAATCAGACGGTGAAAGCCGGCCAGGCGCTGGTCCGCATCGACGACGACGATTATGCGCAAGCCGTGACGTCTGCCGAAGCCGATGTCGCCTCCGCGCAAGCCGCCCTGGCGCAGCAATCCGCGCAGCTCGATCTCGCTGCCGCCAACGCCCGCGCCTCGGCCGCCGCGATTCGCTCCGCCGACGCCCAGACGATCCGTGCCGAGGCCGACCGCAAACGCTTCGACGCCCTCGTCGTCACCGGCGACGTGCCGCGCCGTCAGGCCGAAGAGATGCGCGCCACCGCCGCCGGCGCGGCCGCCGATGCCGACAAATCCCGCGCCGCCTTTGCCGCCAGCCAGAGCCAGGTCGCCGTCGTCGCGCAGTCGCGCGGTCAGCTTGCCGCCGCGCTCGCCCGAGCCCAGGCTGCGCTGACGCTGGCCCAGCAGAATCTCAGCCACACCGTCATCCGCGCGCCCGTTGACGGCGTCATCGGCGACCGCCAGGTCCAGCTTGGCGAATACGTCCAGCCCGGCACCCAGCTTCTCACCGTCGTGCCGCTCAACACGCTCTACGTCGTCGCCAATTTCAAGGAGACCCAGACCGCGCGCATGCTGCCGGGCCAGAAAGCCCGCATCGCGATCGACGCGCTGCCCGGCGAGACGCTGGACGGCGAAGTCGAGAGCTTCGCCCCCGGCTCCGGCTCGGAATTCTCGCTGCTGCCGTTCGAGCCGGCCACCGGCAATTTCACCCGCATCGTCCAGCGCGTCGGCACCCGCATCCGCATCCTGCCGGGTCAGCCGGATGTCGCGCGCCTGCGCCCGGGCCTGTCGGCGGAAGTGAAAGTGGATCTGCACTGACCACGCCCTCTCACCTTCCCATGCTGGGGAGGTGAAAGAAATTGACTCCCCACTCGCCCCGCCTACACAGGCGCATGTATCGGCTGAAACCGATTCGCGTCATTCGCCGCCCGCGGCCGCCGCGCGCGTTGTTCCGCGGCGCCAATGCCGCGTTCGTCGCTCTGCTCCTGCTCGCGGCCGGCATTGGCGGCGGCCGCGCCATCGCCGGCTTCCCGGCACTGATCGCCATCGTGCTCCCGCCCGGCATCGTCGCGGCGCAAGCGAGCGACACGCCGCCCGATCCCGCGATCCATCTCGCCATCGAACCGCCCTTCGGCCCCAGCCCCTTTGCGCCGCAGGTGCTTTACCCGCTCGTCACCCACGACTTCCCCGACTGGATGACGGCGCACCGCGCCGATCCGCCTGCGCCGTCGCAACCCGCCGACCCGGTGCGCAATCCCAAGATCGCCATCGTCATCGACGATCTCGGCGCCGACCTTGCCCACACCGACCGCACCCTGGCGCTGCCCAAGCCGGTGACGCTGTCCTTCCTGCCCTATGCCGATGCCGCACCGTGGCTCTCCGCCGAGGCCTTGCGCGGCGGTCACGAAATCCTCGTCCACATGCCGATGGAGGCGGAAGGCGACCACAATCCCGGCCCGCTGGCGCTCACCACCGGCCTGCCGCCCGGCGAGATCCGTCAACGCCTGATCGCCGCGCTCGCCCGCGTGCCCGGCGTCATCGGCATCAACAACCATATGGGCAGCAGGTTCACCGCCGACCGCGCCGCGCTGATCCCGGTCGCCGAAGAGCTTGCCGCGCGCCATCTGGTCTTCTTCGACTCGCGTACCACCGCCGCGACGCAAGTGGTCGAGGTCTCGCACGCCTTCGGCGTCGCCAGCACCGGCCGTGACGTCTTCCTCGACGATGAGCAGACCGCCGGCGCCGTCGGCACGCAATTGGCGGAACTGGAATCCCGCGCCCGCGCCACCGGCATCGCGATCGCCATCGGGCATCCGCACGACGTGACGCTCGCCGCCCTGGCCGACTGGACGGCCCACGCCGCCGCGCGCGGCTTCACCCTCGTGCCGCTCTCCGAGGCGATCCGCCTGAAGACCGAACGCGATGTCCGGCTGTCCTCAGCGCGTTGATTTGCGTGCCGATCCCGTCTCGGAAAATATTTTCGCGCGAAAAGAAATTCGGCCTGTTGCACTGCATCAATTTTGTCTATCCCCGCATACGCAGGATTTTTCTGACGCAAATCGTGGCAAAAGAAATCCTGCGGCAGGGATAGTCTCAGCGAACGACTCGCAAAGATATTTTCCGAGGCGCTCTTGGTACTGGCCGGTTATGACCCCGAGTGGCCGGATTTCAAATCACAGCGACCGGTTTTGGATTGAGCGGTCCAAGCCGGGATAGGACGGGATTTACCGGGATATCAATGGCCGGATTCGGCGCCGACCAATGGTTGCGGTAGGAGTCGGGGATGGGGTGGATTAGCGGTACTAGGACTTGGCTTACGGGCAAGCTCGTCGGAAGCGCCCGCCTCGTCGTGTTCGCAGTCGAGAGTGGTGTCTACCTGTTTATCATTGGTATCTGGTTTGCCGTTTGGTTTTCCGCCGGCGACCCCGTGATTATCTGGCCCGTCTTGGTGATGGCAATTGTAGTTAGCGTGGCGTTGGCGCTTGTCGCACCAAATTGGTCCCGTATTGGCCGCGTTGCCTTAGTTATGATTGTGTCCGCGATTTCGGTTGGCGAGGGCTACTTTGTTTACCGGCACAATCATCCTGCAGTTCCGCCTTCATCAAGATTTGAAATGCTAAAACAGAAAACGGACAACTTGGCGGTTCAAATACTAGATTTTGTCGAGTTTCGCGAAGGCCCGATAAATGAATGGAAGCAGCAGGCGGTCGCACAAGCTTTCGTAGATGCGATACATAACAATCCAAGCGGTTATGAGCAGTTTCAGGAGCGTCTAAACGCATGGAACAACGACACCCAGCGCCGCTTTGAACAACTATATTGGCCGCAAGTAATGTCGTTATCACAGGATCTCGCAGATGATGATGTTGACGTTGAACCCCTAACTAATGCCGCCGCCCTCGATGGACCACGGCGCATCGGCTTTATGCTTAGTGTGGTCGCGAGCCGCATCGGGAAACGACCTCCATTTGGTCGGACCATTACCCCACTAGAAGCAAAGGCCATAGTGCGGGATATCGGGACAAATGACGTCTTTATCTACGCCTCACTGAGTGATCCAAATTCAAAAGAGATCGCGGAAGTATTGCGCAGCGAATTCCAGCGCCAAGGGCACAGGATAACCTCAACCGTCTTGCCTATAACTCCCGGCGCTCCGAAGCACGGCATCCATATCGTGTATCCCTATCAAGACATGGCGACCGCACTTGAAAACCTCTCTTCAGAATTGCAGCTCTGTGATTGGGAGGTTTTCATCGACATTCGCCCCCCAAAACGACCCTCTCCCGCAATAAGAATCGAAGTGTGGCCGTCTTCTGGCCTGGATCCGAATAGGATGATGGGGCACCGAAACTTCCTCCAGCCATAACTGGGTCTATAGTCGCAACTCTCGCACCCCAATCGCCTCTAGGCACTGGATCAAAAACACCGCCACAAAGCCGCCCCGCGCGATCTTGTTGTGCCCTTGAACCGAGTCGGTCCAAGCCCCATCTCCCGTAAATCGCAACAATTGTGAAACGACGAAACGGCGCGCGCTACTGCCCGCGCTTACTCGCCGTCGCAAACCGTACTGCTTCTTCCGCCGCGCGCATCAAGGCGGCAGCCTTGTTGACGGTCTCCTGGTATTCCGCTTCCGGCACGCTGTCGGCGACGACGCCGCCGCCGGCCTGGACGTACATCACGCCGTCCTTCACCAGCGCGGTGCGCAACACGATGCAGGTGTCCATCGAGCCGTCCGCCGCGAAATACCCGACCGCGCCGGCATAGGCCGCGCCGCGTTTTTCCGTCTCGAACTCGTCGATCAATTCCATCGCGCGGATCTTGGGCGCGCCCGACAGCGTGCCCGCCGGCAACCCGGCGCTCAGCGCGTCGATCGCATCGAGCCCGCCGCGGATATTGCCTTCGACATTCGACACCAGGTGCATCACATGACTGTAGCGTTCGATGAAGAAGCTGGCGGTGACCTTCACCTCGCCGGTCTTGGCAACCCGGCCGACGTCGTTGCGCCCCAGATCGACCAGCATGAGGTGCTCGGCGCGCTCCTTGGGATCGGCCATCAGCTCTTCGCCCAGCGCGATATCTTCCGCCGCGGTTTTGCCGCGCGGCCGCGTCCCGGCGATGGGCCGGATGGTGACGACGCCGTCGCGCAACCGCACCAGGATCTCCGGGCTCGAACCGACGATGGAGAATCCCGGGAACGCGAGATTGTAGAGGAACGGCGACGGATTGAGCCGGCGCAGCGCGCGATAGAGCGAGAACGGCGGCAGCGTGAACGGCCGGCGGAACCGCTGGCTCGGCACCACTTGGAAGACATCGCCGGCGCGAATGTATTCCTTGGCACGCTCGACGATGGCGAGATATTCGTCATGCGTCGTGTTGGATTCGATTTGGCTGAACGCCGGCAAATTCTCCGGCACCGGCGGCGCGGCGGGGGCAGGGCGCTCCAGATCGTCCACCGTGTCCGACAGCCGCTCCGAGGCGCGGGCATAGGCGGCGCGGGCGTCGACCCCGGCTTGTGGCCACACCGGCGTCACGATCAGGATTTCATCGCGCACCGTGTCGAAGATCGCGACGATGGTCGGGCGCAGCAGGATCGCATCGGGCAGGCCGAGCGGATCGTCCGGCACGTTGGGCAGTTTCTCGATCAGCCGCACCATGTCGTAGCCGAGATAGCCGAACAGCCCCGCCGCCATCGGCGGCAGCCCGGCCGGCAATTCCATGCGGCACTCGGCGATCAGCGTGCGCAGGCTCGCGATCGGCTTGTCGGCTTGGCTGTCCGGCACGAAACCGTCGGCCTGGGCGCGCGCGTTGCGGTTGATCTCGCATCTGCCGCCCTGGCAGCGCCAGATCAGATCCGGCTTGAGCCCGATGATCGAATAGCGTCCACGCGCCTCGCCACCCTGCACGCTCTCGAACAGGAAGGCGTTGTCGCGGCCTTCGCCGAGCTTGAGGAACGCCGAGACCGGCGTCTCCAGATCGGCTACGCGCCGCGTAAAGAGGACCTGCGGCCGCCCCGCATCGTAGACGCGCGCGAAGGCGCCAAAGTCGGGTTCGCTCGCCATCGCGGGGTCACGAACCCGAGCCCGAATTGCCGACCGTCGAGTCGACCAGCTTCTGGTTGACCGTCGTCCTGTCGTGCGCCTGCTGGGCCTTGGCCAGCGAGACCGTGAGGTCGGAGGCGATTTCGCCCGACAATTGGCTCACCCCGCGCAGATAGGAGATGTTGCCCGCCGGCGGCGGCGGATGCGCCACGCCGGACACCCGCGCGATGATATAGCTGCCGTCGCCATTGGCCTGGAAGATCGTCGCACCCGGCATCGCCGCGAAGATCGCGGCCACCACCGGCTTGCTGAACGTCGGCGTCTCCGTCCCGCGCGTCAGGGCGGGGCTGAACTGCGTCGGCGCGCTCAGCGCGGCGGCGACGCCCGCCAGCGAGTGCTCCTGGTTCGCCTTGGCGGTCAGCATGCGCGCCTTGGCGAGCAATTGCGTCTGGCTTTGATCCGCGATCCAGCTCGCGGTGGCGGCAGCGCGCACCGCGTCGAGCGGCTTGGGCCTCGGGGGCGTCACGCCATTGACCTTGATGGCGAAGAAATGCCCGTCCTGGGTCTGGATGGGATCGCCATCCTCGCCGGTCTCTGCCTTGAAGATCGCGGCCAGCAGCTCGGGATTGTCCGCGCCCGCGACCTTGCTGCCGTCCGGGCCATTGCCTTGCGGATCGAGCGCCGCGACATGAAAGAACTTCATGCCGGATTTGTGCGCCGCTTCCTCGACGCCCGCGCCGCCGCCCACCGCGTCGGTATAGGCGTTGGCCATGTCGGTCATTTTGGCGAGCGCCAGCTTGCGCTGCAGCGCCAGCTTGATCTCGTCATGGCTCTTGGCGCTGCCGGCCGTGATCTTGGTGGCGCGGATGATGACCCAGCCGAAATTGCCCTTGATCGGGTCGCTGGCGGCGTTGAGCGGGAGCGCGAACGCGGCCTTGGCGCGCGCCGGATCGATGGCGAGGTCGGCCTGCGTCAATTCTCCGAGCTTGTAGTCCGCCGGCGAGAGCTTGCGCTCGAACGCCACCTGCTCGAACGATTTGCCGCCGGCCAGTTCGGCCTTGCCCGCCTTGGCGTCGGCTTCCGTCTTGAAGCTGATCTGTTCCAGCTCGCGCTTCTCGTCGACGATGTACTCGGCGCGGTTGTTCGCGAGTTCGTCGTCGATCTGCTTGTCGGTCACCGCAATCGACGGCGCGACGTCGTCCGCCCCGATCGCGGCGATGCCGACGTCGCGGTATTCGGGCGTGCTGAAGCTTTCGGGATGCGCCTTCACATAGGCCGTCAGCACCGCATCGCTCGGCGGCGCGATCGTGCCGGCCGATGTCTGTGTCAGCGTGACGTATTCGGCGGCGCGCGTCTCGTTGATGTAAGAGAAGACCGCGCGGGCATAATCGGCCGGCATCGCAAAGCCGCCTTCGACGGCGCGCAGCATCTCGCCGCGCGCCACGTCGCGGCGCGACACGGCGACGAACTCGTCCTCGCCATAGCCGGCCTGGCCGATGACCTGGATGAACTTGTCGTGGTCGAAGCCGCCGAGCGGGCCGTTGAACGCCTGGATGTTCTGGATCTGGTGGCGCACCTGCGCGTCGCTCGCCGTCAGGCCCAGCTGGCCGACGAGATTGTCGAGCGCGGTGCCCAGCATCATGCGGTCGAGCACTTCCTGGCCCATCGCCTTGGCCTGGTCGGGCGGCAGGACCGTGCCGGCATTGCGCAAAGCGTTGTGATAGTCGCGCGCGAAGGAATCGACGGGCACTTGCGTGTCGCCGATGCTGAACACGGTGTTGTCGGAGGTGCCGCGGAAGATGTCGGCGATGCCCCAGACCGCGAAGCTGAGGGCGAGCCCCCCCAGGAAGATCGAGGAGACCCAAGACTTCGCGTATTTCCGCATTTCCTGAAGCATGAACAATCCTGACAGAGGCCGGTTTGGCCGGGCCGTAGCAGCAAAAAGCGGCGGATGATAGGGAGGGGGTGGGGCAAGGGCAAGGCAGGGTGTATGGGGGATTGGGCGGGGTTTTTCCAGGCCGAATTGGGCGCCGCCGCGGCGCTTGCCGGCCTCGTCATCGTCGCGATTTCCATCAACATCGGCCGCATCCTGTCCGAGCCCGTTCTGCCCGGCCGTGCCGCCGAGACGCTCATCTCGCCGAGCGGCGTCCTGGTCGCCTGTTCCTTCGCCCTGGTCCCGCACCAGCCCGCCTGGGTGATGAGTCTCGAATTCGGCGCGACGGGGTTCGCGATGGCCGCGGCGACGGCTGTCATCCTGATTCCATTGCTGCGCTCTGCCGCCCCGGCGCATGGCGGCTACATCTTCGGCCGCATGCTGCTCGCGGGATTGTCCTGTCTGCCGTTCGTCGTCTGCGGCGTTCTGCTCTGGCAGGGCGATCCGCAGGCGCTTTACTGGCTGGTGCCCGGCGTGATCGTGTCGTTGCTCGCCACGGTGCTGAATGCCTGGGTGCTGCTGGTCGAGATTCTGCGTTGAGCCCCTCTTGAGGACGACATGCGTCAACTGATCGCCGGAAACTGGAAGATGAATGGCCTCGCGGCGTCGCTGGCCGAAATCGAAGCGCTGGCGCGCGCCGTGCCGACACCATCCTGCGACGTCCTGATCTGCCCGCCCGCGACCCTGGTCGCGCGTGCCGCCGCGGCCGCCAGGGGGACCGCCGTCGCCATCGGTGGCCAGGACTGCCACGCCGAGATCTCCGGCGCCTTCACCGGCGACGTCAGCGCCGAGATGCTGCGCGACGCCGGAGCCACGGCAGTGATCGTCGGCCATTCCGAACGCCGTCAATACCACGCCGAGACCGACGCGATCGTCGCCGCCAAGGCCAAGGCCGCCTGGCGCGCCGGCCTGATCGCGATTATCTGCGTCGGCGAGACCGAAGCCGAACGCGACGCCGGCAAAGCCTATGACGTCTGCAAATCGCAGCTCGCCGGCAGCGTCCCGCCCGGCGCCACCGCCGCCAACACGGCCATCGCTTACGAGCCGGTCTGGGCCATCGGCACCGGCAAGACTCCCACCACGTCCGACATCGCCCAGATGTATGTCCACATCAAAGCCTGTCTCGCCGCGCCGCACCGCATTCTTTACGGCGGCTCGGTAAAGCCCTCCAACGCGAAGGAAATCCTCGGCCTTGCCGATGTCGGCGGCGCCCTGGTCGGCGGTGCCAGCCTCAAGGCATCGGATTTCCTTACAATTGTCGCGGCTGCGCGGGTTCCCGTTTAACCCTGTTTTCCCACCGTTCTTTAACCCACCGCGTGGCATTTCTTACCGGTTAGAAACGCTTGTGGCGGACGGGCGCGTGAGCCGACTGAGCTACGATTCCACGGAAACGCTGGTCTACGATCCGGTGGCGGCCAACCGCACCGCGACGCGTGCCGCGCTGTACACGCTCGGCTTCCGCCGCATCGAGACCGTCGCAACGCTCGATGCTTTCAACGATGCGATCCGCCGCCGTCCGCCCGATCTGGCGCTTTGCGAAGCCCAGGGCGCCGACGGCGATCTGTGCCGCATGATCCAGGAATTGCGCCAGGGCGCGGCCGGCTTCAATCCGTTCATCGTCATCATCGTCACCGCCTGGGAGAAATCCGCGGCGCTCGTGACGCGCGTCGTCAATTCCGGTGCCGACGATCTTCTGCTGCGCCCGTTCTCGACGACGCTGCTCGGCCAGCGCATCGAAGCGCATGTCGAGCGCCGCAAGGGCTTCGTCGTGACCAGCGAATATGTCGGCCCCGACCGCCGCAAGGACATGTCGCGTCCTTCGAACGTCGAGCTGTTCGATCCGCCCAATTCGCTCAAGATGAAAGCCAAGGACCGGCTCTCCGCCGAGGAGGCGACGATCCGCCTCGACGCCGAGTTGCGCGCGGCGCGCGAATTGCTGAACTCGGAGAAGCTGCGCCGCGACGCGTTCCAGATCTCGATCCTGTGGCGCCTGATGCAGGAGCACATCCCCGGCGCCAAATCCTATGAGCAGGAGCTCGCCAAGATCGCGCTGCTCTCCAAAGGTGTGGCGCGCCGCTGCCGCGACACGCCCTACGAAACCTCGGTCGATTGGTGCGATTCCATCGTCGCGGCGGTCGAAGGGCTCCAGGCCGGCGTCGATCGCAATGCCTCGATGCACTTGCTCGGCCATGCCGCGCTGAGCCTCAACCACGTCTTCCACAGCGAAAAATCGACCACCGACATCCTCACCGAGATCGACGCGACCGTCGCCATCATCCGCGCCCGCAGCCTCTCGGCGGCAGCCGCCGCAGCAGCGCGGTAGCCTCGACTGTCATGCCCCGCGAAGGCGGGCATCCAGCAGCGACCCGGCAAAACCAAAAAGCCCTGTCCGGTTCATGGTTTTCCCTTGTTCCGGCTTCCCTCCGTCCCCACTTTCGTCTATTGAGCCCGCCCTGAGCGCGGCCCCGTGCGCCGCAGGAGACGTTCCGTGCAAGCCATTCTGATCGCTGTCGAACTTCTGGTCGCTGTCGGCCTCATCGTCACCGTGCTGTTGCAGCGGTCCGAGGGCGGCGCGCTCGGCATGGGTGGCGGCGGCTCGGGCCTGGGCGGGTTGTTCTCGCCGCGCGGCGCCGCCGACACGCTGACGCGCACCACGACGATCCTGGCTGGATTGTTCTTCCTGACCTGCCTCGCGCTCAATCTGCTGGCGCTGCATGGCCGCGACGAGAAGTCGTTCCTCGAAGCCCCTGCCAGCACCGCGCCCGCCAAGCCGGTCCTGCCGGCGGCGCCCACTGCGCCCGGCGTTCCGACCCCGCACTAGCGTTCAATACCCCGCCGTCACGCCCGGGCGCGCCGCGCGAACGCGCATCAGATAGGCGCGCACATCCGTGTCCGGCGCCTCGGCCACGCCTTTGCCGTCGCCCGGCGCCGCCAGTTCCGGCAGCGTGAAATCCATCCGCGCCTCGTAGGTGCGGTCGATCTGGTTGCGCAGGTTCTGCTCGGCCGCATACCAGTCGCGCTTGACCGCGCCATCGGCGCAGGACGCCAATTCGCCGGCATCGGTCGCGCCCCAACGCCGCTCCACGCAGTGATAGGGATCGAACGACATCGCGAACAGCCGCTTGCGCGCGTCCTCATAGCCCAGCGCGACGCTCACCCCGTCGCTGCGCGTGTAACGGATCGTGCAGGCCGCCGTGTCGCGGTCATAGGTCTGGAGCAACTCGCCCACCATGTCGTCGCCCAGATAGGTCAGATGCGGGTCGCCGCCGCGCTCATACATGATGACGAAGCGTTCCGCAGTGTCGCGCAATTCCTTGAACGCGGTCTTGAGCCGCGCATCGCGCGACGGCGTCGAGAAGGTCTCCCAGTCGCCGTCGGTCCCGTAGATGTTGGACGGTAGCCGGTCCGGCTCTGCGCGGCGCTGGATCCCGGCGGCAATCGCGACCTCGACGGCCTGCACGCGGTAGCGCAGATCCGAGCAATTGGACTGTACCATCTCGTGAACTTCCTTGATGGGATCGAACACCAGCAGGCCGCCCGACAGCTTGGCGCGCAGATAATCGTAATAATTCACCGTCTCGCCGTTCAGCGTGAATTTGCCCGTGAACCACGCCGCGTCCGCCGGGCGCTCGCCATTGCCGAAGAATTGCTCGGTCGAGAAATCGGTGATCTGCGCATTGGCCGCCAGCTCGATATGCCCGCCCGTCAGTGTCCCGTCGGCCTGCCGCTTCGCGCCGACCAGAGATTGAGGCCGCCAATTCTTGAACCCAGCGCCGGCACCCGGAACCGCCCGCGCAAAACGCAGATCGTAGACAACCCGCGTCAGGGTGAAGTCGGGATGCGAGTCGAAATAATGCACCCGCCCATCGGGATCGACCCGGAACACGACCGCGACATGCCCCGCTGGATCGTAGATCAGCGTCCCGGGCCGGATCGATTTGGGATCGAGCGACGCCGAATACAGATCGGGCCGGATCGGGCCATCGACATCCGGGTGCAGGCGGTAGCTCGCTGACGATACGTCGTCGCGCATTTTGTTCAGGATTTCGACGCCGCTCATCGTCCCTCCGGGGACGTCGTGGCGCGAGGTCACCAGATTGCCGTTCGGGCTGTAGCGGATGTCGCTCGCCGCGCCGCGCGCCGTCACCCCATCCTCATAGGAAAAGGGCAGGCCGCGCTTCCACGCGTAATAGAAACGCAGGACATAGGCGAAGTCGGCGCAGTCGGATTCGAACACCGTGCCGGCGGGATCGCTGGCGCGGAACGGATTGGCCGCGTTGTGCAGGCAACTGTCGACCGTGCTGCAGTCGGCTTCGCCCAGCGCCGCGACGAAATCGCGATAGCCGCGCTCGTCGTCGTCCGACCAATGGTCGTAGCGCACGACATAGGTCGTGCCCGGCGCGGCGTGCGCCACGGGAGCCGCGAAAAGAACAGCCAAGCCGATCAGGCCAAGTATCGAGAACCGCATACGCCACAACCCCACGCCCCGGCGACGCTAGCGCGGCGCCGTGCCTCCACCAAAGCCGATTCGCGCAAAAGGGTTGCCGGCCTTGCCGACGCCGTCACAAATCCCGCTGCGAGACCCTTTCGTCCACAGGGACAAGATGCGAAATCCGCGGCATTGGCGCAGATTTGCCGCGGCAAAAATCTTTGTCACGAATCCGCATCTTTCCGCTTGAGTGCGCAGCGCTCTTTCACCATAACGGCCTTCCATGGCGCGGTTGATCTTCATCACCGGCGGCGTGGTCTCTTCCCTGGGAAAAGGTCTTGCGTCCGCCGCACTCGGAGCTTTGCTTCAAGCTCGCGGGTACAAAGTCCGTTTGCGGAAACTCGACCCCTATCTCAATGTGGATCCGGGGACCATGTCGCCGTTCCAGCACGGCGAGGTCTACGTCACCGATGACGGGGCGGAGACCGATCTCGATCTCGGCCATTACGAGCGCTTCACCGGGGTCTCGGCGCTGAAATCCGACAACGTCACCTCGGGCCGCATCTACAGCCAGGTGATCGAGAAGGAGCGCAAGGGCGGCTATCTCGGCCGCACCGTGCAGGTGATCCCGCACGTCACCGACATGATCAAGGAATTCGTCCTCACCGACATCGGCGATCTGGATTTCCTCCTGGTCGAGATCGGCGGCACGGTCGGCGACATCGAGGGCCTGCCGTTCTTCGAGGCCATCCGCCAGCTGCACAACGACCTGCCGCGCGGCCAGACCGCCTTCGTGCATCTCACCCTGGTGCCCTATATCGAAGCCGCCGGCGAACTGAAAACCAAGCCGACGCAGCACTCGGTCAAGGAATTGCGCGCCATCGGCATCCAGCCGGACATCCTGATGTGCCGCGCCAGTCACCCGATCCCGCCCGACGATCTGCGCAAGATAGGCCAGTTCTGCAACGTGCCGGGCGAGAACGTCATCCCCGCCCTCGATCTCGATACGATCTATCGCGTGCCCATGGCCTACCACGAGGCCGGCCTCGACACCCAGCTTCTCAAAGTGTTCGGTATCGAGGATGCGCCGCCGCCAGATCTGTCGCGCTGGAAGGCCGTGGTCGAGCGCGTCAAGAACCCGGAGGGCGAGGTTCGCATCGCCGTCGTGGGCAAATACATGCAGGTCAAGGACAGTTACAAATCGCTCTCAGAGGCGCTGGTCCATGGCGGCATCGCCAACAATGTGAAGGTCCACCTCGACTGGATCGACTCGGAAATCTTCGAGCGCTCCGACGCCGCCGCGTTCCTCGAGAATGTCAGCGGCATCCTGGTCCCCGGCGGCTTCGGCGAGCGCGGCACGGAAGGCAAGATCGACGCGGTCAAGTTCGCGCGCGAGCGCAACGTGCCGTTCTTCGGCATCTGCTATGGCCTGCACATGGCGGTGATCGAGGCGGCGCGCGACCTGGCCGGCCTCGATGGCGCCGGCACGACCGAGATCGGCCACCCCAAGCATCCCGTCATCGGCCTGATGACCGAATGGACCAAAGGCAACGAGAAAGAGACGCGCCACGCCGACGGCGATCTCGGCGGCACGATGCGTCTGGGCGCTTACACCGCGGTGCTGACGCCCGGCAGCCGCGTCAGCGAAGTCTATGGCGGCGCCACCGAGATCAGCGAGCGCCATCGCCACCGCTACGAGGTCAACACCAACTACGCCAAGATGCTCGGCAAGCACGGCTTCGAAGTCAGCGGCTGGAGCCCCGACGGCTTACTGCCGGAGATCATGGAAATCCCCGACCACCCGTGGTTCATCGGCGTGCAGTACCATCCGGAGCTGAAGTCCCGCCCGCTGGAGCCGCATCCTCTCTTCACGAGCTTTGTCGCGGCAGCGGTGCAGAAAAGCAGGTTGGTGTAGCGGACGGCGGCGTCATGCACTGGGTGACGCTATTCGATATCGAGCAATCCGGTTTCAAGGATTGGTGGCCGCTTTGCTTCGTTGCTGTCTTTATGGCGGCGATGGGTTTTCTCGCCTTGGCGCCGAATGATTTCTATCGACGCTTGCTGGATCGCTTGCCTCACCACATGCCGCGGCCCGGATTGTCAAATTCATCGCGCCGCTTCTTCGGCGGCGCTGGATTTGCGCTCGCACTGCTATTCGCTGTGTCCGCCGGTCGCGATCTCTACTTGAACTACAGGGCGTTGCGCGATGCGCGCGAAACTGGCGCGTTTCGCGTCGTCGAAGGGCGCGTGGATGACTACCGGTGCTGCAAGGACGTCAGCTTCGAGGTCGATGGCGTCGCGTTTATGTATAGCAGCGATGTTCTGACTTCGGCTTTCAACGACGATGGCGGTATGTTCGATCCGGGCGGGCCGGTGAAGGCTGGCATGCGCGTTCGCATCGCTTATGTCGATCGCCGGAACAGCGTCTTCTATGCCAGGCAGATTGTCAGGGTGGAGGTCCTGCAATGATGCGCGCGGCACTTGCGGTCTTAGGTCCTACCGCCCGATAAACCGCGGCCGCCGCTTCGCCAGGAACGCCTCAACCCCTTCGGCGAAATCCGCCGTGCGTCCGCAGGCCGAGATCGCCTGGCGTTCCTGCTCCATCTGCGTCTCGAGGCCATTGCCCGCCGACACCGCGTAGAGCCGCTTGGCGTGTGCCAGCGCCTCGGTCGGCTGCGTCGCCAGATGCCGGACATACGCCTTGGCGCGCTCGAGAAACTCCGTATACGGATAGACGTGCGATACGATGTGCAGGTCCTTCGCCTCGTCCGCGGACAGCGTCCGGTTGCTGCAGGTCAGCTCGAAAGCGAGCTTCGGTCCGACAAGCCGGGGCAGGTGGAAGCTCAATCCGCCATCCGTCACCGCGCCGATCCCGGTATAGGCGACCGTGAACCGCGCCGCGTCCGACGCCACCACGATGTCGCCGGCCAGCGCCACGCTGAGGCCGCCGCCCGCCGCCACGCCGTTGACGCCCGTCACCACGGGCTTGCGCATCTGCGCGATGGTCGAGATCACGCCGTGGAACCGCACCGTCAGCATCTTCAGATACGCGCCGGCATTGCCGCGCGCCTCGACCGCGTCCTGCATCTGCCGGATATCGCCGCCGGCGCAGAACGCGGGCCCGTTGCCGGTGATCAGCACCGCGCGCACGCTCTGGTCCTGGTCGCAGGTGATCAGCGCATCGAGAAACGCATCGGTCAGCGAAAGGTTCAGCGCGTTGAACGCCGCGGGGCGGTTCAGCGTGATGACCGCGTGTCCGTCCGCGATATCGAGAACAACCGGCCTGTCGTCGCTCGTGACCATGATGCTCCCCCGATTTGCGCGAGTGCCATCAGGCCACAGCATCCGTGCCCGCGTCATCGGCCTCACGCGCTCGTGATGACCGGCGAGCCCCGCTAGTTTTCAGCCATTCCCGAAAGGCGCAGCTGCGCTAGCGCGGCGCCAGGATCATCTTGATCCCGTCGCGCGGCCGCATCGTCACGCGGTGCTGCAGCACGATGTCCTGCCCCGGCACCAGCCGCGGCCGGAAGCGTTGCGCCAGCGTCGCCAGGATCAGCATCGCCTCGTTCATCGCGAGCGCCGCGCCGATGCAGACGCGTGGTCCGCCGCCGAACGGCATATAGGCGAAGCGCGGCCGTCCTTGGGCGCGCTCCGGCGAGAACCGCTCGGGATCGAAGCGCTCCGGATCGTCCCACAGCTTGCGATGGCGATGCACGACCCAGGGCGTGATCAGCACCATCGCGTCCTTCGGGATCGGCTGCCCGGCGATCTCGTCCGCCTCGAGCGCGACGCGTCCCGAAAGCCCCGGCGCCGGCGGGTAAAGCCGCATCGATTCCTCGATCACCATCCGGGTGTAGGGCAGGTTGGCAAGGTCGTCGTGCGCCGGCGCCCGACCGCCCAACACCGCCGCCAGTTCGGCATGCAGCTTGGCCTCGATCGCAGGATGTTGCGACAGCAGATACCAGACATAGGTCATCGCCAGCGCCGTGGTCTCGTGCCCGGCGAGGAAGATGATCACCAATTCGTCGCGGATTTCGGCGTCCGTCATGCCGGCGCCGGTTTCGCTGTCCTTCGCCGCGAGCAGCCGGTCGAGCAGGTCCTTCGGCGTGCCATCCGCGCGTGCCGCCGCCGCGCGCGACCGCATCAGGTCGTACATCACCCCGTCCATCTCGCCGAACGTCGCGCGCACCTGTGCCAGCCGCCGCTTGATGCGGCCCGGCCCGATGAGCGGCAGGATGTCGAGCAAGCCGAAGGTCAGCAGATCCTGGCCGCGCCGCATCGCGCCGTCGACCATCCCGCCCAGCCGGTCGGCATCGGACGAGAACATCGTGCGCGAGATGATGTGCAGCGCCAGATGCGTCATCTCCTGCGCGATGTCGACCACCGCGCCGGTGCCCTTGGCGCTCCATTCTCCCGCCTGGGTCAGCGAGCACTCGACCATCGCCGGCGCATAGGACACCAGGCTCTTGAAGTCGAAAGACGGCGCCATGATGCGGCGGTGCGATTTCCATTTCTCGCCTTCGCTGACCAGGATGCCGTCGCCGAACGCGGCGCCCAGGCCTTCGCGCTCCTGCGCCGCCTTGGGATATTTCGCGACATTATCGAGCAGCACGCGCTTGATGCCGGCCGGATCGTTGATGAAATAGGCGGTGCCGAAAAAGCCCTTGTGGACATAGACCGGCTGCTCATAGGCGGCGCGCGGAAACGCCGCCATCTGGTTCTCGCGCGCGACCTGGATCTCCTTGAAGAAGCACAGCTTCTTGTCGGGAATCTTCGGTCCCATCAGGACCGGCGCGGCATCCAGGGCAACACTCATGATTGCAGATCCCCCATCGACATAAGCGATGTAGGGAGGAACCCCGCGCCGTTCAATGACGCGAGTCCATAGACGTTGAGAATTCCCGCAACCGCCAAAGCGCCGATCAGGCTGGTTTCCGCTGTAAATCCGGCATGCGACAGCCCGGCAAACGCGGCGATCGCCAGCCCCGTCGCGGCAAGCGCCAGGAGCAAGGGCTTGGCCGTCTGAAAGAACTCACCCATGTCCGCGTCTCCGCTTGTGTTACGGTCATAAGATGCGGCCGGCCACCTGATCGGATGCAGAAGGTTTACGAATCTTAAGGGTCCGCCGCGCGGCCCGGCGCGATTAACCGCCGGTTTACTGCACCGCTAAAACCGTAGGGATTCCGAAAGACCCGCCCGGTACAGTGCCGCCATGGATCGGATGTCGCCCTTTGCCGCCCGCGTGCTCGGCGCGCTCGCCTTCGCCGTGGCGATGGCGTTCGGCGCAGCCGCGTCCGCGGCGATGCCGTCCGACGGCGGCGCCGACTATCGCCTCGGCATCAACGACAAGATCAAGGTCACGGTTTATGACGAGGCCGATCTCAGCGGCGAATTTCAGGTCGACGCCACCGGCTTCGTCCGTTTCCCGCTGATCGGTCAGATTCGTGCCGGCGGCCTCACCGCGCACGATCTGGAACGCAGCGTCGCCGCCGCCCTGTCGCAGGGCTATCTCAACGACCCGCATGTCAGCGTCGAGGTCTCGACCTATCGTCCGTTCTACGTCGTCGGCGAAGTGCTCAAGCCCGGCGAATATCCTTATGCCAACGGCATGACCGCCGCGAGCGCCGTCGCGCTCGCCGGCGGCTATTCGCCCAAGGCGGTGAAAAGCACAGTCTATGTCCGCCACCAGGGCGAGACCCGCGAAGAGCAGGTCGCCGCCAACGACGCCGTGCCGATCCTTCCCGGCGACGTCGTGCGCATCGACTCGACGACCTTCTGGGACGTGATGGACGTGCTGGCGCCGCTCGCCGGCGTCAGCGCCTTGCGCTACACGGTCCAGTAACGGCGCGGGTGGACGTGCCGCCACTTGGTGTATAAGCGGCCCTGCGTTTCCAGGAAGCCCGCATGGCCGCCGTCAAGCCCAATGCCGTTGTGAAAGCCGGTTCCGTCGAGATCGGCAATGCCAGAAAGCTCGCGCTCATCGCCGGCCCGTGCCAGCTCGAAAGCCGCGCGCACGCTTTTGAAATGGCTGCCGCGTTGAAAGAGATGGCCGCCAAGGCCGGCCTCGGCCTCATCTACAAGACGAGCTTCGACAAGGCCAACCGCTCCAGCCTGTCGGGCCAGCGCGGCCTTGGCCTCGAAGAGTCGCTGCCGATCTTCGCCGATATCCGGTCGCATTTCGGCTTGCCGGTCCTGACAGACATCCACGAGAAAGAGCAATGCGCGGTCGTCGCGCAGGCCGTCGACATCCTGCAGATTCCCGCCTTCCTCTCGCGCCAGACCGATCTCGTTCTCGCCGCCGCCGCGACCGGCAAGATCGTCAACGTCAAGAAAGGCCAGTTCCTCGCCCCGTGGGACATGCAGAACGTCGTAGACAAGGTCACTTCGGCGGGCAATCCCAACATCCTGCTGACCGAGCGCGGCGCCAGCTTCGGCTACAACACCCTCGTGGTGGACATGACCGGCCTGCCGCAGATGGCGAAGACCGGTGCGCCGGTCGTGATGGATGCGACGCACGCGGTGCAGAAGCCGGGCGGGCAGGGCGCCAGCTCCGGCGGCGACCGCGAGATGGCGCCGTATATCGCGCGCGCCGCGGTCGCGGTCGGCGTCGCCGCCGTGTTCATGGAAGTGCACGACGACCCCGAGCGCGCTGCGCGCGAAGGCCGCTCTGATGCCCTCAACATGCTCTATCTGAAAGACGTACCGGCGCTGCTCGGCGACCTCGTCGAGATCGACCGCATCGCCAAGCGCCCGTTTCTCAACTAGGCCGTATGGTCCAGCGCGGCAATGACGAGCCCCGCGCCGGCGAGGATCGTCAGGATCGCGCTGCACGCTCCACTCATCATCGCGCCGAGCAGCCGGCGCTCGGGATCGGCCATGTAGCCGGCGCGATAGATCAGCCGCGCGATCACCCAGACGAGGCCCACCAGTGGCGCCAACCAGGCCCAGCCGATCGGGTACAGCGCCGCCAGCCATAGCATCGGCAGGAAGATGCCGAACTGCTCCAGCGTGTTGAGCTGTACGCGATAGGCGCGGTCGAACGCGGGATGGCCCTCGCAGGCCGGCGCCTTGATGCCGTGCCGCCCGCGCAGCTGCCCCACCATGAATGCACTGAAGAAGTAGAACAGCCCTGCGAGAAACGTCACGGCCGCGGTCAGGAACACGGTGCTGGGCAGATGCATGGCAAAGCCCTCCGCCCGCGACTCAGACCGCGTGCACCGCGATCCAGGCCTGTACGATGCCCCAGATCGACAGGACCAGAAGCCCCAGCGTCGCCAGCAGCGTGACGAGGAAGCCGGTGCTGCGGCGGCCGGGGTCTTGCATGTAGCCGATCATGTACAGGAAGCGACCGACGATCCAGAGCAGGCCGAAGGCCGCCGGCAGCCACGCGAGCGTGTGGAAATAGGCGGTCGCCAGATAGAGCAGGGGGAAGAACACGACGGCTTGCTCGACCGTGTTCATCTGCACGCGGATCGCGGCTTCGAGCATCGGATGGCCGGTGATCGCCGGCGCGTTGATCTTGGTCGCGCCGCGGGCGCGGCCGACGTTGAACACGGTGACATAGATGAAGATCACGGCAAGCACGGCAACGGCCGCGCTCAAGAGTTCGGCTGGCATCACGGTCATGGCATTCGCCCCCTGGAAATAAGCTGAACTCCCGCGCGGGACGCGCGGGAGCCTTATTGTCTCAGCTTATACGGATTCGGGCGATTTGCGCCGGATTAGTGCCCGCCGTCGCCCTGGCCGTTCATGCGGGCGGCGCGGAAGGCGTCCATCTTGGCTTTCATGTCGGCCTGCTGCGCCGGCGTCAGCGCGGCCCAGCGCTTGTCGAGGTCGGCCTTGAACTTGGCGCGGTCGGAATCCGACATCGCCATGATGCGATCGCGCTGCGTCTGGCGATAGGCGTGGCGCTGGTCGTCGGTCATGCCGGCCGTGGCCTTCATGCCGTCGGCGAACAGCATCATGCGCTCTTCGGGGCTGAACATGCCGGCCATCATGCCGTGACCGGCCATCGGCGCGGCGGCGGGCGCGTCGGCGGCCAGCACCGGCGAGACGAACAGCGAAGCGGCAAGTGCCGCGAAAGCGAATTTGGAAAGGGACATGCATTTTCTCCTGGGCAACGTCGTTTGAACGCGCGGTGCATAACCCATCCGTCGCTCGGCAATATGGCGTCCATGTGTCTGTCATAAATGTAATTCGGAAGTTGCACGCGGGAACATCGGGACATAGCGGAAACTAATCTTTGTACGGATCAAAAAGCCGCAAGCGTCACCAGATGTTGCCCCGCAAAACGCCGGTTCCGGGGTGGCTTGAAGCGCCCGGAACCATCGCCTAGAAGGTCCCGCCTTCCATCGGAACCCGTCCATGACCGCCATTCTCGACATTACCGGCCGCGAAATCCTCGACAGCCGCGGCAACCCCACGGTCGAGGTCGACGTCCGGCTGGAAGACGGCTCGCTCGGCCGTGCCGCCGTCCCCTCCGGCGCCTCCACCGGCGCGCATGAGGCGGTCGAGCTGCGCGACGGCGGCAAGCGCTATGGCGGCAAGGGCGTCGAGAAGGCGGTCGCTGCGGTCAACGGCGAGATCTTCGACACGCTGTGCGGCATGGAGGCGGAGGACCAGATCCGCCTCGACCGCCAGATGATCGCGCTCGACGGCACGCCCAACAAATCGCGCCTCGGCGCCAATGCGATCCTCGGCGTCTCGCTCGCCATCGCCAAGGCGGCGGCCCAGGCCGCGAACCTGCCGCTCTACAAATATGTCGGCGGCGCCAAGGCGCACACGTTGCCGGTGCCGATGATGAACATCATCAACGGCGGCGTGCATGCCGACAATCCGATCGACTTCCAGGAATTCATGATCATGCCGGTCGGCGCGCCAAGCTTCCGCGAAGCGCTGCGCATGGGCGCCGAGGTCTTCCACACGCTCAAGAAGGCGTTGCACGACGCCGGCCACAACACCAATGTCGGCGACGAGGGCGGCTTCGCGCCGAACCTCAAAAGCGCCGACGAAGCGCTCGCCTTCGTCATGAAGTCGATCGAGAAGGCCGGCTACCGTCCCGGCGAAGACGTCTATCTCGCGCTCGATCCTGCCTCGACCGAGTTCTTCAAGAACGGCAAATACGAGCTGGAAGGCGAGGGCAAGTCGCTGACGCCGGACCAGATGGTCAAGGTCTACGAAGACCTCTGCGCCCGCTATCCGATCATCTCCATCGAGGACGGCATGGCCGAAGACGATTGGGACGGCTGGGCCGGCATCACCAAGGCGATCGGCAAAAAGGTGCAGCTCGTCGGCGACGATCTCTTCGTCACCAACACCGCGCGCCTCAACCAGGGCATCGCCAAGGGCGTCGCGAACGCGATCCTGATCAAGGTCAACCAGATCGGCTCGCTGACCGAGACGCTCGACGCTGTCGACACGGCGCACCGCGCCGCCTATCGCGCCGTGATGTCCCACCGCTCCGGCGAGACCGAGGACAACACCATCGCCGACCTCGCGGTCGCGACCAATTGCGGCCAGATCAAAACCGGCTCGCTCGCCCGCTCGGATCGTTTGGCGAAATACAACCAGCTCCTGCGCATCGAAGAGCAGCTCGGCGATCAGGCAACTTACGCGGGAAAGTCCGTCCTGAAGGGCTAACGGGTTGTTGCCGAACCGGTTATATTCGGCCGCATGACGAAGGACGAAATCGAAGCTGTTTTCGCGCGTGTCCTGCAGACGTGGCCGTTGGAGCGGCAGTCGCAAGTGGCGGCCTATCTGCGAGCCATCGAAAAGCAAGGCGACGGCTATTGGCCGTTTTCCGATGAGGACATCGACGAACTCGTCGAAGCGGATGCTGCGATGGAGCGCGGCGAAGCTGCATCCGACGCCGAATTGGAAGCAACCTTCGGCCGCCGGTTTCGGTGAGGCTTTCGATTAGTCTTCGTGCAGCGCGCGAAATCCGAGAGATTTATTTTTATATCGCGCGTGACAATCAATTCGCCGCCGACAAGGTCCGGACGCGGATATACGAAATCATCGACCACATCGCGCGCTATCCGCGAAGCGGTCATGCATCGGTCTTTCGCGATTGGCGGGCTATGCCTGTCGGCTCCTATCCTTATGTCATTTATTTCAGGGTCTCGCTGAAACGTCAGGAGGTTCGTATCCTGCAAGTCGTTCATGGCGCGCGTCGTCGACCAGGCTTGCGCGAAGAGCCTTCCGAGTTCCGCGCCGGTTCTTAACGCCCACGATTGCGCCTTTAACGAAAAACACCTTGACCACGCGAATCGGTTCGTGATTCGGTCAACCCATGCGCATTCGTCGTAGCGTCACCCGTTTCTTCGGCATCGCCGTGGTCCCCGCGATCAGCGCGGCGGTGGTCGCATACTTCGGCTACTACGCGATCTGGGGCGAGCGCGGCCTGCTCGCGCTGTCAGACGTTCAGGCCCGTCTCGGTGTCCAGAAGGAACTCCTGGCGCAGAAACAAGACGACCGTGCCCGCCTCGAACATCGTATTTCGCTGATGCGCCCCGGCGCCGCCGACCCCGACCTGGTCGAGGAACTCGCCCGCGGCCAGCTCATGCTCGGCGCCCCCAACGAAGTCGCCGTCTCCCGCGCCTCCCACTGACGGCTGACAATCCGTCAACGCTTGCCAATTAAGGCTGCGCTTGCCAAAACGCGGCATGCCTTTCCTCACCCCGGCGCACGCGAAAGTCGCACCCCAATGACAGAGCCACAAAAGGCCGTGGTAACCGGTGTCAAAGCCGGCTCCAATTCCGTCTCCCTGACCGGCTTCTACCGCGACATGCTGCTGATCCGCCGTTTCGAGGAAAAGGCCGGTCAGCTCTACGGCATGGGCCTGATCGGCGGCTTCTGCCACCTCTATATCGGCCAGGAGGCCGTGGTGGTCGGCATGCAGTCGGCCCAGCGCCCCGACGACCAGGTCATCACCGCCTACCGCGAGCACGGTCACATGCTCGCCTGCGGCATGGACCCCAAGGCCGTGATGTCCGAGCTCACCGGCCGCGCCTCCGGCTATTCCAAGGGCAAGGGCGGCTCGATGCACATGTTCAGCGCCGAGAAGAAATTCTATGGCGGCCACGGCATCGTCGGCGCCCAGGTGCCGCTCGGCACCGGCCTCGCCTTCGCCAACAAATATCGCGGCAGCGACGCGGTCAGCATCACCTATTTCGGCGACGGCGCCTCCAACCAGGGCCAGGTCTACGAAGCCTTCAACATGGCCGAGCTGTGGAAGCTTCCCGTCGTCTACGTGATCGAGAACAACCAATACGCCATGGGCACCAGTGTCGAACGCTCCAGCGCCGAGACCCATTTCTTCAAGCGCGGTGCCTCATTCAACATCCCCGGCGAGCAGGTCGACGGCATGGACGCCGAGGCGGTGCACGCCGCCGCGACAAAGGCCCTGGAATGGTGCCGCGCCGGCAACGGCCCGATCATTCTGGAGATGAAGACCTACCGTTATCGCGGCCACTCGATGTCCGATCCCGCCAAATACCGCACGCGCGAGGAAGTCGCCACGGTGCGCGAGAAGCGCGACCCCATCGAGCATCTCGGCCAGAAGCTCCTGGCGCAAAAACTCGCGAGCGAAGACGATCTCAAGGCGATCGACAAGGAGATCCGCGGCATCGTCAACACTGCCGCCGAATTCGCCACCGACAGCCCCGAGCCCGATCCGGCCGAACTTTACACCGACGTGATGGCGTAACCCCCATGTCCATCCAGATCCTCATGCCCGCGCTGTCGCCCACGATGGAAGAGGGCAAGCTCGCCAAATGGCTCGTCAAGGAAGGCGACACCGTGAAGTCCGGCGACATCCTCGCCGAGATCGAGACCGATAAAGCCACGATGGAGTTCGAAGCCGTCGACGAAGGCAAGATCGGCAAGCTGCTGGTTGCCGAAGGCACCGAAGGCGTCAAGGTGAACCAGCCCATCGCCACCATGGAAGGCGACGGCGAAGCCGCGCCGGCCACCGCTGCAACCACCGCGCCCGCGCCGCAAGCCGCGCCCAAGCGCGAAGTGCAAAAGCAGGTCGAACAGGCGCCGGCGCCCGCCGTGCACAAGGTCGAAGTCCAGGCCACGCTGAGCGACTCCGAAATCCCCGAAGGCACGCAGATGGTCACCATGACCGTCCGCGAGGCGCTGCGCGACGCGATGGCCGAGGAGATGCGCCGCGACGACACCGTCTTCCTGATGGGCGAAGAGGTCGCGCAATACCAGGGCGCCTACAAGGTCAGCCAGGGCCTGCTAGAAGAGTTTGGCGCCCGCCGCGTCATCGACACCCCGATCACCGAGCACGGCTTCACCGGCCTCGGCGTCGGTGCTGCGTTCGCCGGCCTGCGCCCCATCGTCGAGTTCATGACCTGGAATTTCGCGATGCAGGCGATCGACCAGATCGTCAACTCCGCCGCCAAGACGCGCTACATGTCCGGCGGCCAGATGGCGAGCCCCATCGTGTTCCGTGGCCCCAATGGGCCCGCCGCCCGCGTCGGCGCCCAGCACAGCCAGGACTATTCCTCCTGGTATGCACACATCCCCGGCATCAAGGTCGTCGCGCCGTATTTCGCCGCCGACGCCAAGGGCCTGCTCAAGGCCGCGATCCGCGATCCCAATCCGGTCGTGTTCCTCGAGAACGAGATCGCCTATGGCCGCTCCTTCCCGGTGCCCAAGCTCGACGATTTCGTCCTGCCCATCGGCAAGGCGCGCATCGTCAAGCCCGGCAAGGACGTGACCATCGTCGCCTATTCGATCTGCGTCGGCCTCGCGCTCGAAGCCAACGAAAAGCTCGCCGCCGAAGGCATCGATGCCGAGATCATCGACCTGCGCACGCTGCGCCCGCTCGACATCCCCACCGTCCTCGCCTCGGTGCGCAAGACTAACCGCATCGTCACGGTGGAGCAGGGCTGGCCGGTCTGCTCGATCGGCTCGGAAATCTGCGCCGAGGTCGCGCTCCAGGCCTTCGATTATCTCGACGCCCCGCCAACCAAGGTCAACGGCAAGGACGTGCCGATGCCTTACGCCGCCAACCTCGAAAAGCTCGCGCTGCCGCACGCCGACGACATCGTCGCGGCGGTCAAAGCGGTCTGCTACCGGACCTGACCATGGCGGCGAAGAAGGCCCAGTCCTGGCATAGCGGCGGCTGCCATTGCGGCGCGGTCCGCTTCGAGGCGCGCACGCCGGCGGAGATCGAACTCGTCGACTGCAATTGCTCGATGTGCCATCGCAGCGGCTATCTGCACCTGATCGTGGCGAAGAAGGACTTCAAGCTGACCAAGGGCGAAAACAAGCTCACCAGCTACGCCTTCAACACCGGCGCCGCCAAGCATCTGTTCTGCTCGGTCTGCGGCATCAAATCCTTCTACGTACCGCGCTCGCACCCCGACGGCTACAGCGTCAATTTCCGCTGCCTCGACGACCGCGACGCCTTCGCCTCCGTCACCACGACGGAATTCGACGGCAAGGAATGGGAAAAGAACGCGGCCAGTCTCGCGCCGCTGGAGAGCCGCTAGTGGCCACGCAAATCCTCATGCCCGCACTGTCTCCGACGATGGAGGAGGGCAAGCTCGCCAAATGGCTGGTCAAGGAAGGCGACACGGTGAAGTCCGGCGACATCCTCGCCGAGATTGAGACCGACAAGGCGACGATGGAGTTCGAAGCCGTCGATGAAGGCAAGATCGGCAAGCTGCTGGTCGCCGAAGGCACCGAAGGCGTTAAGGTCAACGCCCCCATCGCCACCCTGATCGGCGACGACGGCAAAGCCGATGTCGACATCTCCAAGGCGATGCAGTCGATAAAAAGCGCGGTGACCGAAGCTGCGCCGGCTGCGAAGCCTGCGCCCGCAGCCAAAGAAGTGGCAGCAAAAGAAGCGACGCCAGCCCCCCAAGTCACCCTCGCCCCCGCGGAGCGGGGGAGAGGGCAGGGTGAGGGGGCGCCTCCACAAGCTCAGAAACCCGAAGGCGACCGCATCTTCGCATCCCCGCTCGCCCGCCGCATCGCCGCGCAAAAAGGCGTCGATCTCGCCGCGATCAGCGGCACCGGCCCGCGCGGCCGCATCGTCAAATCCGACGTCGAAGCCGCCGAGCCCGGCGCAAAGCCTGCCGCTGCTGCAACACCTGAACCCATTGCCGCGAAAGCTTCGGCGCCCGCGCAAGCCGCGCCCGCCGCTGCAGCAATCTCTGGCATCACGCCGCTCCCCGACGCGCGCGCCTTCTACAAGCCCGGCGAATACGAGGAAGTCCCGCACGACTCCATGCGCAAGACGATCGCGCGCCGCCTGACCTCGGCGAAGACGCTGATCCCGCATTTCTATCTCACCGTCGACACCCGCATCGACAGCCTGATGGCGATGCGCGCCCAGCTCAACGCGACCTCGCCGAAAGAGAACGGCTTCAAGCTCTCGGTCAACGATTTCGTCGTGAAGGCCTGTGCCCTCGCGCTGATGCGCGTGCCCGAGGTCAACGCGAGCTGGACCGAGACCGCGATGCTGCGCCACAAGCGCGCCGACATCGGCGTTGCCGTCGCGCTCGATTTCGGCCTGATCACGCCCATCGTCACCGGCGCCGAAGGCAAGGGCCTCGCCGTCATCTCCAACGAGGTCAAATCCCTCGCCGAGCGCGCCCGCGCCAAGAAACTCAAGCCGTCGGAGTTCGAGGGCGGCAGCTTCTCGATCTCCAATCTCGGCATGTTCGGCATCAAGGACTTCACCGCCGTGATCAACCCGCCGCAATCGGCGATCCTCGCGGTCGGCGCCGGCGAGAAGCGCGCCATCGTGGTCGGCGACAAGCTCGAGATCGCCACGCTGATGACCGTCACGCTGTCCTGCGACCACCGCGTGATCGACGGCGCCACCGGCGCCCGCTTCCTTGCCGCCTTCCGGCAGTTCATCGAAGAACCGGCCTCGATGCTGCTATAGTGCGCGGGGCGTCGCGCGAGGGGGCCGGTATGGAAGATACAATCAGAGCCTGCCGCCCGCCGGACGAGACGGCCAGGTCATGACCGACGATCTCGAAGCCATTCTCGAAACGGGCGGCATTCTCACGGTCGAGGCCGCCGCCTCCGCGCTGGCCGCGCGCGGCACGAAAACCGCCGCTTGCGCCAATTGCGCCAAGCCGCTGCTAGGCGCCTATTGCGCGGTGTGCGGTCAGCCGAGCAAGACGCGGCGCCGCTCGATCCGCAACCTGCTGCACGATTTCTTCGTCGACCTCGTCAATTTCGACAGCCGCGTCCTGCGCACCACCCGCGCGTTGCTGTTTCAGCCCGGTGAACTCCCCGCGGCGTTCCGCGAGAACCGCACGCAGCCTTACGTGCCCTCGATCCGCCTCTATTTCTTCGTCTCGCTGATCTTCTTCCTGCTCCTCAGCATCACCGGCATCGCCATCCTGCAGATCCAGGTCACCGCCACGCCGACCAAGGTGGTGTGGGACGCGCATGGCAACGCCTTCCTGCCCAATCCCGCCTACGACAAGGACGACAACGATCCCGACGTGAAGAAATACGTCAAACCGCTCATCCCCATCGACAAGGCGAAGGCGCAGCAGCCGCATTTCAATTTCTCGACCAAGGCGCATTTCTTTTCGCGCATCGGCGCCTACCGCTCGCAGCTGACGCAAATCCAGCGTGATCGCCTGCTCGAGCTGCCGCACAACATCCAGCTGGGCGTCAGCGACAAGGGCAAGACGCGGGCCGCCTCTTTCGAGCGCAGCATAGATGGCACCATGGCCAAGCTCGCCGCCGATCCTGCCGCGCTCAATGGCCCGCTGACGACCTGGATGCCGCGCGCCCTGTTCCTGCTTCTGCCGCTTTACGCCCTGATCCTGGCGCTGTTTCATATCCGCCGGCGCAAGGATTTTTTCCTGGTCGACCATCTGGTGTTCTCGCTCGGCGTCCACACCTTCGCGTTCGTCGCGCTGATCGCCGGCGTCGTGCTGTCGCAAGCGGTCGCGGGCGAGTGGGTGGCATGGCTGTTGTTCGCGGCGATGTCCGTCTACATCTTCGCGGCGATGAAGCGGTTCTATGCGCAGGGCTGGGCCATGACGACGCTGAAGTTCATCGCGGTCTCCGGCCTCTATACGGTGTTCTGCCTGTTCCCCGCGATGCTATGCGTGCTCGCGCTCAGCGTGTTCGGAGGTGATTTTGTCTGAGACCTTTGATGTCATCGTCGTCGGCGGCGGGCCGGGCGGCTATGTCTGCGCCATCCGCTGCGCCCAGCTCGGCCTCAAGACCGCGGTGGTCGAACGCGACCGCCTCGGCGGCATCTGCCTCAACTGGGGCTGCATCCCGACCAAAGCGCTGCTGCGCTCCTCCGAAATCTGGCACCTGATGCACCGCCTGAACGAGTTCGGCTTCAGCGCCGACAATCTCAAATTCGACATTGCCAAGATCGTCGAGCGCTCACGCAAGGTCTCGCAGCAGCTCTCCAACGGCGTCGGCTTCCTGATGAAGAAGCACAAAATCACCGTGATCGCCGGCGAAGCGAAACTGTCGGGCAAGGGCAAGCTCGCCGTCACCAAGGACGGCAAGACCGAGGAATACGCCGCCAAGAACATCGTGCTCGCCACGGGCGCGCGCGCCCGCAGCTTCCCGGGCATGGAGCCGGACGGCAAGCTGATCTGGACCTACCGCGAGGCGATGGTCCCGCCGTCCTTTCCCAAATCGCTCCTCATCGTCGGCTCCGGCGCCATCGGCATCGAGTTCGCCAGCTTCTACCGCACGCTCGGTGCCGAAGTGACCGTCGTCGAAGTCCTCGACCGCGTCCTCCCCGTCGAAGACGAAGAAATCTCCGGCATGGCCGCCAAAGCCTTCACCAAGCAGGGCATGAAGCTCCGCACGTCCACCACCGTCGAAAAACTCGACAAGGGCACGGATAGCGTCACCGCCACGTTGAAGACCAAGGACGGCAAGACGGAAACCCTCACCGTCGAGCGCGTCATCCTCGCCGTCGGCATCGTCGGCAATGTCGAGAACCTCGGCCTCGAAGCCGCCGGCGTGAAGATCGACCGCAACCATGTCGTGATCAACCCATGGGGCGAGACTGGCGTTCCTGGCCTGTGGGCCATCGGCGATCTCGCCGGCGCGCCGTGGCTCGCGCACAAGGCGATGCACGAGGGCGTCATCGTCGCCGAGCGCATCGCCGGCGTGAAAGGCGTCCACCCGTTGGACACCTCGAAAGTCCCCGGCTGCACCTATTGCTGGCCCCAGGTCGCCAGCGTCGGCATGACCGAAGCGAAGGCGAAGGCCACAGGCCGCAAGATCAAGGTCGGCCGCTTCCCCTTCGTCGGAAACGGCAAGGCCATTGCGCTCGGCGAGGCGGAAGGCCTGGTCAAGACGGTGTTCGACGCCGAAACCGGCGAGCTTCTGGGCGCCCACATGATCGGCGCCGAAGTCACCGAGCTGATCAACAGCTACACCGTCGCCCGCACCGGCGAACTCATCGACGCCGACCTCCAGCACACGATCTTCCCGCATCCCACCCTGTCGGAGATGCTGCACGAGGCGGTGCTGGACGCGGATAAGAAGGCGCTGCACATTTAAAGCAGGCGTGGCACCACTACAAAAATCCCGTCATGGCCGGGCTTGTCCCGGCCACCCAGGATCACCCATGTGGCGGTGGGGAGTATGGATGGCCGGGACAAGCCCGGCCATGACGATTGGTGAGTGAGTATTACTGCAGCAGCTTCCCGATATCGCTGGTTAGTCCTTCGACGTCCTTCGTCTCCGTCGCCACCAGCCTTGCACGGCCTGTCTTGTCGAACACGAACACCGCATTCGAGTGCATCACCTCATACGGCGGCCCGACCGTCACGCTGAACGCGACGCGATAGCGCCGCGCCAGCGCGGTCAACTGGTCCGGCGTGCCGCGCAGCCCGTCGACCTGCGGCGCGAACGAATTCACATAGCCCTTCATCAACGCCTGGCTATCGCGATCCGGATCGACCGTCACGAACAGCACGCGCACATCGTCCGCGTGGCTGCCGAGCTTCTGCAGAACCTCTGCCAGGTTCGCCAGCGTCGTCGGGCAAATATCCGGGCAATGCGTGTAGCCGAAATAGAGCAGGGCGACCTTGCCCTTGTAGTCCGCCGCGCTCACCGCCTTGCCGTCATTGGCCCGCGTCATCGCCAGATCGAGCGCCGGCATCGCGCCGGTGATGTCCGTGGCATGCCAGCCGGAATCGCTCCGCCCGCATGCCGCGACGAGGCAGAGCAGGGCAAGGACGATGAACCGCGCGCGTTTCATGTCCGCAGGCATAGCACGCGCGCCGCCTCCGCGCCCGCTGTGACCAAACGCCTCGCAAACCGCCGCGCCCCCGATTTATAACAGCCGCGATGACCGCGCTGGCCCTCAACCGCCCCCTCGACACCAGGCTGCTCTATGGCGGCATCGTCGCCGTCGGCATCGCGCTCGACGCCGCCTGCCGCTTCGCACCCGCCGCGCTGCCCGTCTGGATGCCCTGGGAATTCTCCTGGCCGGTCTATCTCGCCACGACGCTCGCAATCGCCTGGTTCTGGCGCGGCTGGACGCGCATCGCCGCAGACGAGCGCCCCTCCGCCTGGCGCGGCGCCTGCTTCGTCGCCGGCGTGCTGTCGTTCTACATCGTGCTGCAGACCCGTATCGATTATTACGCCCAGCACATGTTCTTCATCCACCGCGCGGCGCATTTCGTGCTGCACCACGCCGGCGCATTTCTGATCGGCCTCGGCGCTTGCGGACCCGTCCTGCGCGCCGGCATGCCGCAAGCGCTCGAGCCCCTGCTCGACGCCAGGCCGGTCCGCCGCACGCTCGATGTCCTCCAGCATCCCGCTGTCGCGCCGCTCCTGTTCGTCGGTCTACTCTATTTCTGGCTGCTGCCCGCGATCCACACGCGCGTGATGCTCGACGCCAATCTCTACGCGCTGATGAACTTCACCATGGCGATCAACGGTGTGATGTTCTGGTCGCTGGTGCTGGATCCGCGCCCCAAGCCGCCGGCGCGCTACTCGCATCTCATGCGCGCCGCGATGATCCTGATCATCGAGCTGCCGCAGATGGTGCTCGGCGCCATCCTGTCGCTGTCGATGACCGATTATTACCCCGTCTACGAGATCTGCGGCCGCCTCCTGCCGATGACGGCGCTGAGCGACCAGCATTATGGCGGCCTGATCATCTGGCTCCCGGGCACGCTGACCAGCTTCGCCGCGATGATCGTGGTACTCTGGACCATGCGGATCAACGAAGAGAAAGCCGAACATGCGCAACAGAGTGCTTGAAGCTGCCGTCGCCCTGTTGGCCGGTGCGTTCTTCATCCAGGCCGCGTCGCTTAGCGTCATGATCTCGCAGCCGACCCTGCGCCTGATCCCCGGCGGGGTCCCCGCGGCGGGCTATTTCAACATCACCAATTACGCGAGCCAGCCCGCAATCCTTACCGGCGCGCAGTCTTTCGACTGCTCCTCCGTCACGCTGCACAAGAGCAGCACCGCCGGCGGCGTGGCGCGCATGGAAGACGTCCCGTCACTTACCCTCGCGCATGGCGAGCGCGTCGCGTTCCAGCCGGGGAGCTATCACCTGATGTGCATGCGCCCGTCGCCGCGTCTACGCGTCGGCGGCACGACGACGATCACGTTCAATTTCGCCGGCGGCGCCCACACCGACATCACCTTCACCGTCGTCAACGCACGAGGCGGCCTATGAAGATCGACGGCGCGTGCCACTGCGGCGCGATCGCCTACGAAGCCGAGATCGACCCCGAAAAGGTCGGCATCTGCCACTGCACCGATTGCCAGACCCTGAGCGGCTCGCCTTACCGCGTCACGCTTCCGACGCCGACCCAGAACTTCCGCCTGTTGCGCGGCGAGTTGCGCACCTACATCAAGACCGCCGACAGCGGCACCCAGCGCGCGCAAACCTTCTGCGCCAACTGCGGCACACCGATCTACGCCGCCGCGCCGCAAAACCCGCCGACGATCTCGCTGCGCTGGGGCGCCATCCGCCAACGCGTCCAGCTTCCGCCCAAGCGCATGATCTGGTGCGGCTCGGCCGCGCCGTTTGCGCAGGATTTGACGGATTTGCCGGGCGTCGACGGCCAGCCCTAATACCCGATCGCCATCCCGTCCTTGCGCATCTCCGACCCGCCCCAATACACGCGGTTCTTCGCGTCCCACATGATCGCCTGATATCCGCCGAACGCGCCGGTCCCCGGCTTGATCTCGTAGCCGCGCGCGGCCAGCGCCGCCTTCACCGCCGGATCGAACCCCGACTCCATCTCGACGATGTTGCCGGTCGGCTTCTCGCCCGTCACCTCGCTGCCGCCCGTGTGATACCAGCGTGCCGCGTCGCCGGCCTCCTGCACGTTCATCCCGAAATCGATCATGTCGGTCAGCACCTGGACATGGCCTTGCGGCTGCATGTCGCCGCCCATCAGCCCGAACGACAGGAAAGGCTGGCCGTCCTTCATCACGAAGCCCGGAATGATCGTCTGGAACGGCCGCTTGCCCGGCGCATAGACGTTGGCGGCGCTGGGATCGAGCGAGAACAGCTCGCCGCGATCCTGGAACATGAAGCCGAGCCCATCGGGCACCAGCCCCGATCCCATGCCGCGATAGTTCGACTGGATGATCGACACCATCATCCCGTCCTTGTCGGCGGTGGTGAAGTACGTCGTGTCGCCCTGCGAAAGACGCGGGTCGCCCGGCGCCACGTTCGGATTGGCCTTGGCGATATCGATCAGCTTGCGCCGCGCATCGGCATATTTGTCCGACAAAAGCTCTTTCAGCGGAATCTTCACGAACGCCGGATCGGCGTACCATTTGGCGAGATCCTCATACGCCAGCCGCTTGGCCTCGATCATCGCCGTCAGCGTATCCGTGCTGCCCGGACCCATCTTCTTCAGGTCGAAACCCTTCAGGATCTGCAGCATCTGCAACGCCGCGGCGCCCTGGCTGTTCGGCGGCAGCTCATACACGTCATAGCCGCGATAATTCACGCTGACCGGATCGACCCACTCGCCGTGATGCGCCGCGAAATCCGCGTAGCGCAGATCGCCACCGATCCGCTTGAAATAGGCGTCGATCTTGTGCGCGATTTCGCCCTTGTAATAGGCATCGCGCCCGCCCTTGGCGATCAGCGACAGCGTATGCGCCAGGTCCGGATTGCGGAACACCTCGCCCTCCGCCGGCGTCTTGCCGCCGATCAGATAGGTGTGCCGCGCATTGTCGAGCTCCTCGATCATTCGGGCGTTGTTCTCGAACGCCTTCATGTTGCCCTTCCAGTAAAGCGCGATCAGCTGCGACACTGGAAAACCGTTCTGTGCATAGGCAATGGCAGGCGCGAGGTCTTCCGCGAGCGGCAGCTTTCCGAACTTGGCGTGCAGCGCGCCCCACGCATCCACCGCCCCCGGCACGGTGATCGCCAGCGAGCCATATTTCGGGATATGCGGCACATAGGGCACGCCCATCCGCGCCGACACCGCCTTGATCTCATCGACCATTTTCGCGAGGTCGCGCCCCTGCGCCGCCCGGCCCGAGCCGTTATAGCCGTAGAGCTTCTTGGTCTTGGGATCCCACACGATCGCGAACAGATCGCCGCCCAGCCCGTTCGACACCGGCTCCATCAGCCCCAGCGTCGCGTTCGCCGCGATCGCCGCGTCGACTGCTGTGCCGCCCTTCTTCAGGATATCGATCGCGACCTGCGAGGCGAGCGGCACCGCCGTCGCCGCCATGCCGTGCTGCCCCAGCACCGGCGAGCGCGTTGCCCAGCGCGTCCCCGAATAGCGGTCGCCGCGTTCCAGCTGCCCGAACGCGACATTCGAAACCATTCCCACTGCCATGATGAACAACACCCCCGCCAGTCCGGCCGATATCCGCATGCGACTCCCGCTCCCGCGTAGCTCGGCGCCACGCTGGCGTGCGGTTCCCGCCGATGCAAGCCCGGGCAGGGCGCTTACGGCGTACATCCGGCGCGCCGCGCGTTTGACGATGGAGGCCCAAACCCATAAGTCCTGAAGCATGCTCGACACCGCCTTCCGCTCCCGCCTCGACGGCATCGTCGCGCCCGTCACGGCGCGGGTCGCGGCCCTGCGCATCGGCGCCAACCGGCTGACCGTCGCGGCGTTCCTCCTCGCCGCCGTGGCGATCTTCGACATCAGCCGGCAGTTCTACCTGATCGGTCTGGCCTTCCTCATCGCCGCCCGGCTGCTCGGCGCGCTCGACGGCGCCGTCGCCCGGCTCAAAGGCGCCACCGGCTTCGGCGCCTACCTCGCCAGCATCCTCGACCTCATCGTCCTTGCCGGCTTCCCCTTCGCCTTCGCGCTGGCCGAGCCGGAGCGTGCGCTGGCCGCGATGTTCCTGATGCTCGGCCTCACCGCCCGCGCCGGCGCCCTTGCCACTGTCGACCAGCCACCCCAACCCGACCGCTCCGTCACCTTCTTCAACCGCGTCGGCATGCTGGTCGAAAAAACCGATCTGTTCGTCGCCTATGCAGTCGCCTGCATCTTCCCGCAGTGGTTCAGCATCATCGCTTATACCTTTGGTATCTTGTGCTTTATCGCCGTCGGCGCGCGCGTCTCCGCCGCCGCCTATCAGCGTCCGTGAAGGTCGTCATCATCGGCGCCGGCGTCGCCGGTCTCGCCATCGGCTGGCGCCTGCGCCAGGCGGGGGCCGAGGTCACGATCCTCGAGCGCGCCCAGCCCGCCCAGGCCGCGACCTGGGCTGCCGCCGGCATGATCGCCGTCGCCGGCGAGATGGGTGACGCCCAGACACCCGAAGCCGAATTCGGTCAACATTCCAGCCTCTTGTGGTCCGACTTTGCCAAGGAGGTCGAGGCCGCCTCCGGCCACGCCATCGGCTATCGCCGCAACGGCGCCCTCATAGTCGCGCGCGACCAAGCCGAGGCCGCTGCCTTCGAAAGCTGGGCCGGCGTCGACCGTCTCACCGCCGCGCAAGCCCGCGCCAAAGAGCCTATGTTGACACCCGACATCGCCGGCGCACTTTGGGCGCCCGACGAGGCCCAGGTCGACAGCCGCGCCCTCGGCCAGGCCCTCGCCATCGCCTTCGCCAAAGCCGGCGGCACCCTTAGCATCAACGAAGCCGCCGTCCGGTTCGAGATCGCCGACGGCCGCGCCGTCGCCGTCTCGACTCCCTTTCACCGTTACCACGCCGACGCCTTTATCCTCGCCGCCGGCGCCTGGTCCGGCGACATTGGCGGCCTGCCGCCCGAGGCCATTCCACCGGTCCGTCCCGTCAAAGGCGAGATGATCGCTGTCGCCCCACCCGCCGGCATGGCCCTCCCGCAGCACGTCGTCTGGGGCAACCACGTCTATTTAGTCCCCCGCGCCGACCGCCTCCTGATCGGCGCGACGGTCGCCGAGGTCGGGTTCGACACGTCGGTCACCGACGCCGCCGCCGACTGGCTGTCGTCCCGCGCCATCGCCCTGATGCCTGCGCTCGCGACGTGGCAAGTCGTCGAACGCTGGGCCGGGTTGCGCCCCGGCTCGCCAGACAACCTGCCGCTGCTTGGGCCGAGTTCCATCGCGGGACTGTTCGTCGCGTCCGGCCAGTTCCGCAACGGTATCCTCTTTGCACCGGCTGTCGCTGAGTTAATGTCTCGTATCGTTCTGGAACGCGCGCCCGCACTGGCGGCCTTCGATCCGCGCCGCTTCCCGACGAGCTAAAGACAAGACCGGGGTCGTTGTGGGTTTTCAGATGGTGCTCCTGTTGTTCGGGGCCGGGCTGGCGTTGCTGGCGCTCGGCGGTGAGGCCGTCATTCGTGGCGGCGTCGCCCTCAAGCGCACGCTCGGCATCGCGCCGGTCATCGTCGGCCTGTTCGCGATCTCCATCGGCACCGCGTCGCCCACCCTCGCCATCGCCGCCACCGCCGCGCACGCAAACCTCCCCGACATCGCCATCGGCACCGTGATCGGCGCGACGCTGATCAACCTTCTCCTGATCCTGGGCCTCTGCGCCCTGATCCAGCCGATGCCCAGCGCCCCCAAAGTCGTCCTGCGCGACGGCGGCGCCATCCTGGCCGCCGGCGCCGCGCTCGCCGCACTGGCCTGGTACGGCGAGATCGGCCGCCGCGAGGGCGTCCTCTTGCTCGGCGCCTTCGCCATTTACGCCGTGATCGTCGTGGTCTCCGATTGGCGCCGCTCCATCGAGCATTCCGTCGCCTGCGCCGAAGCCGAGAATCGCGCCAGCCGGGAAGAGCCCTCGATCTTCGGCAGCCTCTTCGTCCTCTTCGTCGGCGCCATCTGCTTGCTGGTCGGCGCCCATTTCATCGTCGGCAGCACGTTATCGCTCGCCGCGCACTGGCACCTTCAACCCGCGACCGTCGCGATGACCGCCGTCGCCTTCGGCGCCGCGCTCCCCGTCTTCGCGATCACCGCCATCGCCGCGCTGCGCGGCTACACCCACATCGCCATCGGCCATCTCATCACCGCCAGCGTCTTCAACGTCTTCGGCGCTCTCGGCATCGCTGCGCTGGTCCACCCGATCACGATTTCGCACACCAGCTTCGCCCCCGCCGACACCTTCGCCGTCCTCGGCGCCGCCGTGTTGCTCCTGCCGCTGCTCTCGATGAACTGGCGCCTTTCCCGCGCCAACGGCGTGCTGCTGATGCTGGCTTATATTGGCTATCTGGGCTTCACAGCGTGGCGCTTGGGCTTGATCCCACACGTTGCCGGAATCATTTAAGCCAATATTTCTAATCTCCACTCTCTCCACCGTCATGGCCGGGCTTGTCCCGGCCACCCAGGATCACCCATGCGGCAGTTGTGATCATGGATGGCCGGCATAAAGCCGGCCATGACGGGGGTGGAAGAGTGGGGAAGAATTATTCTGGCAATTTCCACAAACCCCACGGCAGTTTCCGCACCCCCGACAGCGTCGTCCGCGTGACGTATCCGCCCAGCGGCACATAGCGCGCCCCGACCAGGAACGTATCGCGCAGCCAAGCCATCACCCGGCTGTGCGACTGGAACGCCGGCGTCAGCGCCCGCGAGGTCAGCTGGTAATACGCGACATGCGCCCGCCGCATCGTCTCATACAGCGCAATCGCGCCCACCGCGTCGCCCGTCTTGCGCACCGCATGCGCGATCGTCACCGCATCGATCAGCGCCAGATTGGCGCCTTGCCCGAGCTGCGGACTCGTCCCATGCGCCGCATCGCCGAGCACCACCACGCGCCCCTGGCTCCAAGGCCGCATCACCACATCGCGATAGCTCGCCAACGCCAACTGATCGAACGATGTAATCTCGTCGAGCACCGCCCCGATCTGCGGCCACACCGCCAGCGCCCGCGCCTTCAACACATCGAGCCCCGCCGCCTTCTGCGCCTCGACCTCGGCAAGCGGCAGGCTCCAGAACCACGCGACATGCGGCCCGTCGGCGCCCGGCGCGCGCCCAATCGGCAGCACGCCCATCATCGTGTGCGCGCCGTCATAGGTCTGGCGCAGCCGCTCCGTCCACGCGCCCTTGCGATCCGGCACCGCGCACCACAACGCACCCCACGGATACACCGGCGCCTTCAGCCGCACACCGAGACTCTCCCGTGCCGCGTCGTGCGACCCCGCACAATCCAGCACCAGATCGAACGGCCCCTCACGCCGCCCATCCTTGGCGACCAGCACCGGCGCATCCGGCGTCTCGATCCGCGAGACCTCGAACCCCAGCACCAACCGCGCGCCGCTCGCCATCATCCGGTCGTGCAGAATCTGAAACAGCGCCGCGCGATGAATCCCCAGCCCATGGGCCCCGCCATAACGCAGATCGAGCACCCGCCGCCCCCGCGGCGTCCGCCCATCGAGCTCGAAGATCTTCGCACCCCAAGCTTCAGCATCTTCGCGTGCACCCAATCGTTCGAGCACTTGCAGTCCCGATGGCTGCAGCAGCAACCCCGCGCCCACCGGCCGCGCCGCCGCGAAGCGTTCGACCACCGTCACATCGTGCCCGTCGCGCGCCAGCCCGATAGCCGCCGCCTGACCCGCCACGCCGCAACCGATGATGCCGATGCGCAAACCGCTCTCCGTCCCGCGATGCTTCGGTTATGTTCGATTCCGCAATCCGGGGCAAAGCCATGACCGCCAACTTCACGCTCGACCCGCACCTCGCCGCCGACGCCGTCTTCGTCGCCGATTGGGGCCTGTCGCGCGTTCTGCTGATGAACGACGCGCGCTATCCCTGGCTGATCCTCGTACCGCGCGTCGCAAACGCCGTCGAACTTATCGATCTCGAACCGCAACACCGCGCCGTCCTCACGGACGAAATCGCGCGCGCATCGCAAGCCCTCAAACAGGTCGCCGCGCCGGCGAAACTCAACATCGGCGCTCTCGGCAACATCGTCGCGCAGCTCCACATCCACATCGTCGCGCGCAATCCCGGCGATCCCGCCTGGCCAGGCCCCGTCTGGGGCCACAGTCCGCGCGTGCCCTACACCGACGCCGCGCGCGACGCGGTCCTCGCGCAACTCGTAAACGCGCGTTAACCAGCCTGGCACGGCTGTTGCTACATCTTCCGGCAGGAGAACCCGTAGCCATGCTGGCAGAAGCCGCGACCGCCACGTCCAATCGATCCGCCGTCCTCAGCGCGCTGCAAGACGCAGCCCAGGCGACCGGCGCCGATTTCCACTATCTGCTCGGCACCGCGATGCGCGAGTCGAGCCTGAAACCCTCAGCCCAGGCAGGCACTTCGTCCGCCGCCGGCCTGTTCCAGTTCGTCGAGCAGACCTGGCTCGGCGTGGTGAAGACCTACGGCGCCAAGCACGGCCTCAGCTCCTTCGCCAACGCGATCACGCAAGGCAGCGACGGCCGTTTCCACACGTCAAATTCCGCCGACCGCTCGGCAATTCTTGCCCTGCGCAAAGACCCCAAAGTCGCCTCCCTGATGGAAGGCGAGTTCGCCCAAGCCACCCGCGCCACGCTGCAGGACAATCTCGGCCGCGACGTCTGCGGCGGCGAGCTTTATGCCGCGCACTTCCTCGGCCCCGACGCCGCCTGCCGCCTGATCCGCATGAACGACAGCCAGCCGAGCGCCAAGGCCGCCAACGCCTTCCCCGCCGCTGCCGACGCCAACCGCAATGTCTTCTTCCACGCCAACGGCACCGCCAAGACGGTGCGCGAGGTCTACAACTGGGCGCTCCAGCAGCCCAACGGCGCCGCCGCGCTCGACACCGCGCCGCTGGCCCCGAACGCCGCGCCCATCGTCGTCGCGAGCAACACCTCCGCGCCCGACCTCAGCGACATGATGTCGAGCATCACGTCCTGGCGTCCCGGCCACGGCTTCTTCGCCTCCGACATCGCCAACCAGAGCGGCGACATCCCTGCCACCCCATTCCTGCTGACGCCCGGCGTGATGGACGTCCTCCAGTCGATGAGCCCCGCCCCCGACACGCGCGCGAACTAGGCGCTAGCAGCAGCAGCCATACTGCAATTGCTCGTCCCAGTTCGCCGGCCGTCCCTCGTGCGTCAGGTCCATCAGGGTCCACAACGGCTCCACCGTTCCCATATGGCGCGGGTCCTGTCCCGGATCGGCCAGCGCGAACAGCATTTCAGAACTCCAGAAATGCCGGATGCCATCGGCATCGCGGCGGAACACGTTCATCATCGGCTGCTGCTGCCCGTCAGAGTCCTCGGCGCCATAATCGGTCTTGAACCGGTTCCCCGCCGAGGAGAACAACCGCAAATACCGCCAGCCGCGATCCTGCGCGAAGGCCGCCAGCCGCGCGATCGGCGCCTTGGCGACCATCACCAAATTCAATGTCTGTTCGAGATGCCGCGCCGCGCCGTCGAACTGGTCGAGCTGCGCGACACAGGACGGGCAGGGCCCTTCCTCGCGCGGCAGATCCGCTGTCGATCCGCTCTGCGCCTTCGCGCGGTCGTCATTCTTGTGACGCGGAAACATCATGTTGTAGACGATCAGCGAATCCTTGCCCGCCGCGAACATCTCGGACAGCTTCACTTTGATGAAGGTGCCATCCGCACCGATCCCATCGAACACGTAGTCCTGCGGCACCAGGCCACCCGGCGGGAGCGCCCGCCGCGCCGCCGCCAGCGCCTCCATCTCGCGCCGCAGCGCGATCTCTTGATCCAGCAGCCTGTCGCGTGCGGCGCGGTATGCGGCACTTTCGCCGGGGAATTCGAGTTTCATCGCCATCGGCTCCTGCAGCTTTCCCTTTTGCGCGACACACTTTAAGCACGCCGCCAGCAAGGGGACATCATGCGCCGCGCCGTCGCTTCCGTCTGGGCCGTCATCGCCACGATCTTCTTCGTCCAGACCGCCAACGGCCTGCAGACCAGCCTGCTCAGCGTCCGCGCCGGCATCGAATCCTTCCCTGCCTGGACCATCGGCATCGTCATGGCGAGCTATTACGTCGGCTACTCCGCCGCGCCGCTCGCCAGCCGCGCCATCATCGGCCGCGCCGGCCACGTCGTCACCATGGCCGTCGGCATCGCCTGCGCCGCGCTGGTGATCGCCGCGCACGCCTTCCTCGTCACGCCCGTCGCCTGGGCCGTGCTGCGCGTCGTCTCCGGCTTCGCGCTCTCCAGCGCCTATGTCGGCGCCGAAAGCTGGATACACGACCGCGTCGAGAACGCCCAGCGCGGCCGCGTCTTCAGCATTTACATGGTGGCGCAGATGGTCGCGATGACCCTCGCGCAAGGCCTGCTCAGCATCGGCGATCCCAAAAGCAGCTTTCCCTTCCTCCTCTCCGCCGCGATCTTCGTGATCGGCGCTGCGCCCGTCGTTGTCGCGCATCACACCGCGCCGCACCGTGCGCCGCCCGAGCCCTTCAGCATCGTCAGGCTGTTCTTCGCCTCGCCGCTCGGCGCCATCGCCACCGTGCTGGCCGGCGTCTCGTGGTCGATCGTCTTCACCTTCGGCCCCGTTTACGCCCAGAAGAGCGGCTTCGACCTCACCCATGTCAGCCTGTTCATTGCGCTGGCGATGATCGGCGGCGCGCTGATCCAGTTTCCCTTCGGCTGGCTGTCCGACGCGCTCGGCCGCCGCGTCACCATCGCGATCATGTCGGCCGGCGGCATCGCCGTGTCGCTGTTCGGCCTGTGGGCGGACGGGCAGGGCGACGTGATGAAATACATCGCCTCGGCCTTTGTCGGCGGCCTGATCTTCCCGATGTACGCGGTCTCCGCCGCCCACACCAACGACGCCGTCGCGCCGCAAAACCGCGTTGCCGCTGCGGCAGGATTGGTCCTGCTGTTCGGCCTCGGTTCGATCTTCGGCCCGCTGGTCGTCGGCGGCGTCATCACCGGCCTCGGCCCTTCCGGCTATTACGTCGTCCTCGCCGCAACTTTGAGCGCCAGCTTGGCGGCGAGCGCCACCACGCGCTAGCCTCCGGCAAAACATCGCGAGGAAACATGTCCGATTCCGCCAAGCCGTCCGTCGTGCCGGTGCTCGCCGCCACGATCCTCCTGCTGCGCGACGGCGAGGCCGGGCTCGAAGTCTTCATGGTCAAGCGTCATCATCAGATCGATTTCGTCGCCGGCGCGCTGGTCTTTCCCGGCGGCAAGCTGGAGAAGGGCGACAGCGATCCCGCGCTCGCCGCGCACAGCGACGGCGGCGCCGACTGGACGCCCGAGATGCGCGCCCTCGGCGCCGGCGCCATCCGCGAAGCCTTCGAGGAATCCGGCATCCTCCTGGCGCGCGACGCCCGCACCGGCGATTTCGTCTCCGCCGCGCGGCTCAACGAGCTGCAGCATTACCGCAAGCTCCTCGACAAACGCGAAGCAATCCTCTCCGAAGTCCTCGCCAAGGAGGGCCTGCGCCTCGCCCTCGACCAGCTCATCCATTTCGCGCACTGGATCACGCCGGATAACATGCCCAAGCGCTTCGACACGCATTTCTTCCTCGCCGTCTCGCCCATCGGCCACGCCGGCAGCCATGACGGCCACGAGTCGGTCGACTCGATCTGGATCACGCCGCAAGGCGCGATCTCCGACCGCAAGAAGTGGAACGTGATCTTCCCGACCAAGCTCAATCTGATGAAGCTCGACAATTCGAAGACGGTCGGCGCCGCCATCGCCACCGCGAAGACGACGCCCGTCCTGCCCGTCACGCCCTGGGTCGAGAATGGCCCCGACGGCCAGATCCTCAAGATCCGCGAAGACGCCGGTTACGCCCAGACCTCCGCGAACATGAAGGAAGCGATGTAGCGTCTAGCCCGCCGTCTCCGCGAACACGCCGCGCGCGATCGTCAGCGCGGTGGCCGCCGTCGGCCAGCCCGAATAGAACGCCAGATGGGTAATCGCCTCGACGATCTCGTCGCGCGTCAGCCCGTTCTGCAGCGCCCGTTTCAGGTGACCCGGCAGTTCGTTCGTGCGGTACAGCGCGACAAGACTCGCCACCGTGACCAGGCTGCGGTCCCGCGGCGACAGCCCCGGACGCTTCCACACCTCGCCGAACAGCACTTGCTCGGTGTAGGCGGCAAGCGCCGGCGCTATGTCGGCGAAGGGCGGTTTCACATCGTTGCTCATGATCGTCTCCCTCAGCGGCCCGTCAGCTTCTCGAGCGCCTCGGGATAGCGGTTGCCCTGCACGGTGATCGCCGCCGACCCGCTTTCGAGTTGGCCAAGCTCGTCCGCCGTCAGCACCACATCCGCCGCGCCGAGGTTCTCCTCGAGCCGGTGCAGTTTCGTCGTGCCCGGGATCGGCGCGATCCAAGGCTTGCGCGCCAGCAGCCAGGCCAGCGCGATCTGCGCCGGCGTCGCATCCTTCGCCTTGGCGATTTTGCCGAGCAGATCGACGAACGCCTGGTTGGCCTTGCGCGCCTCCGCCGTGAAGCGCGGCAGCCCGCTGCGGAAATCGTTGCTGGCAAAGCTGGTCTTGTCGTCGATCGCGCCGGTCAGGAAGCCCTTGCCCAGCGGGCTGTAGGGCACCAGACCGATGCCGAGCTCCTCCAGCACCGGAATGACCTCGTCCTCCGGCTTGTGCCACCACAGCGAATATTCGCTCTGCAGCGCGGTGATCGGCTGCACCGCATGCGCCCGCCGGATCGTACCGGCGCCCGCTTCCGACAGCCCGAAATGCCCGGCCTTGCCTTCGCGGATCAGATCCTTCACAGCGCCGGCGACGTCTTCGATCGGCACGTTCGGATCGACCCGGTGCTGATAGAACAGATCGATACGATCGGTCTTCAGCCGCTTCAGCGACGCCTCGGCGACATGCCGGATATTCTCCGGCCGGCTGTTCAGGCGCGGCCCACCGGTGATGCCGCGCGGATCCGACGACAAATCGAATCCGAACTTGGTCGCGATCACGAGCTTGTCGCGCCGCCCCACCAGCGCGTCGCCCAGCAATTCCTCATTGGTGAACGGCCCATAGACTTCCGCCGTGTCGAAGAACGTCACGCCGCGATCCACCGCCGCGTGAAGCAAGGCGATCATGTCTTTCCTGTCCGGCGGCGTGCCGTAGGAAAAGCTCATGCCCATGCAACCCAGCCCGATGGCCGAGACTTCCAGTTTTCCGTTCCCGAGTTTGCGCGTTTGCATCGTGGTATCTCCTGCCGGTTTGCGTGCGGCAGATGTAGGGCGGGGCTATTCTTGTGACTAGCCGCAAGATATCGTATGCCATCATGAGAGAATTTCATGAATAGCCCGACACCCCTCGACGACCTCGCCGCTTTCCTCGCCGTCGCACGCGAAGGCAGCTTCACACGCGCCGCCGCCGGCCTCGGCGTCTCGCAATCGGCGCTCAGCCACACCATCCGCGGCCTCGAAACGCGCCTGGGCCTGCGCCTCCTCAACCGCACCACACGCAGCGTCGCGCCGACGCAAGCCGGCGAGCGCCTGCTGCGCACAATCGGTCCGCGCCTCGACGAGATCGGTGCCGAGCTCCGCAGCATCGGCGAGTTGCGCGACAAGCCCTCCGGCACGATCCGCATCACCGCCGGCGAGCATGCCGCGAGCACGGTGCTATGGCCACGGCTGAGCAAGCTGCTGTCCACCTATCCCGACATCAACCTTGAGATCGTCGTCGATTACGGCCTCACCGACATCGTGGCGGAGCGCTACGACGCCGGCGTCCGCGCCGGCGAGCAGGTCGCCAAGGACATGGTCGCGGTCCGCATCGGCCCGGACATCCGCACCGCCGTGGTCGGCTCGCCGGAGTATTTCGCGCGCCATCCGCGCCCGAAGGCGCCGCAGGACCTCACTGCGCATCGCTGCATCAACCTGCGCCTGCCGATCTATGGCGGCGTCTATGTCTGGGAGTTCGAAAAGGCCGGCCGCGAAGTCAACGTCCGCGTCGAGGGCCAGCTGGTGTTCAACAACCTTGCGCTGCGCGTCGAGGCGGCATTGGCCGGCTTCGGCCTCGCCTATCTGCCGGAAAGCCGGGTGGCGCCGCATCTGAAGGACGGCAGCCTGATCCGCGTCCTCGCCGATTGGTGCCCACCCTATGCCGGCTATCATCTTTATTACCCCAGCCGCCGCCAGGCGACGCCGGCCTTCGCGCTCGTCGTCGACGCACTGCGCTATCGGCGTTGAAGCGTCATCACAGCCGTCTGAAATTTATTCGCGCGAAAAACCTTCGCAGCGCAAACCAACATCTATCCCCGCCGCATCGCGAAAATCTCCGCGTCTTCCGCGGCTCCGCACGAATCGAAAACGGGATAGAGCGCGTTCGAATTTATTTTCCGACTCCCCTTGAACCGAGTCGGTCGAACGACCATCTCCCGTAAATCCCCACAGGAGTATGCAGACGAAACGACGCGAAAAACCGCGCGGCCGCAAACCCGCGATTCCCGTCGCACCCCGATTGCGTCTGGAGGGACTCTACGCGCCGTCGAGCATCTCGCCGACGCGCGCTTCGAGCTCTTCGACGAGCACGCTTGCCATGCGGTCGGTGGTGGATTTGATCTTGTCGCGGAACACGACTCGGATCGCCGCGACATGCGCATCGACGAGCCCGAGCGGAATCGCCGTCGAGACGTTGGTCGCGTCGATCAGCTTGGTCAGCGATGCCGCCATCCGCGCGATCATCGGATATTCGAAGGTGTCGGCCTCGCCCTTGAGGTCGTGCGCCGCGCGGAACAGATCCTCGCGCGTCTTGGCCGACGGCGCCGCGGCGAACGCGTCGCGGCTGGCACCCAATTGCGCCACGTCGCTCGCCAGCCAGTCGTTGAATTCGACCTTCAGCGTTTCCATCGCCGCCTCGGCGCGCTTGATCGCCGCCATGTCGATGCCGCCGGCCGCACTGCCGACCTTCGCCTTCAGGATGTTCGGCGGCATGAAGATTTCGATGGGGAGCTGGCGTGCCATGCTGGGTCTCTCTTGCCGGCTCACGCCGCTGCGTCGGTCGGCACGGCCTCGGCCGGCGTCGAGCGCCGTTCGGGTCCGCGGTATTCTTCCTTGCCGCGCCGCCGCCGGCACGGCCCGAAATAGGCCTTGGTGCGCACATAGGGGCGCGGATGCTCGATCACCGAGACCAGCCGCGACATCACGGCCTTCACCGACACCGGCTTGGCGAGGAATTCGTTGACGCCGGCATCGCGCGCCTGGCGCACGTGATCGATCTGGGTGTAGCCGGTCAGCATGATGATCGGCACGAAGGGATTGGGCGTCTGGCTCAAGGTCCGCACCATCTTGACGACCTCGATGCCCGAAAGCCCTTCCATCATCCAGTCGAGGATGACGACGTCGGGATTGGATTCGCGCAGGGTCGTCCAGGCGCGGTTGCCGTCGGCCGCCTCGAAGATCTGGATGACGCCGAACGCCTGCAGGATCGCGACGACGAGCTTGCGCATGTGCTGGTTGTCGTCGACAACCAAAACCTTCAGCCTGTCGAACCTGTAGCCGCTCATGTCCGCCGCACCAACGCCCCAGCGCCCGCCCTTCGCCGGACGGGCTGCCGCGATGGATCAAGTTACGCCGGTCCCGTTAACGTCTCGTGAAGTCCACCGAACCGGGGTTTTCCGGGGAATTAATCGACGAATTGCTCGGCCAGGATGCGTTCGTCCAGGCTGTGCCCGGCGTCGAACAGCATCGTCATGCTGATCGAGCGGTCCTCTGCCACGTCGACCGCCGTCACGTCGCGTGCTTCCAGATCGTCGGCCACCGCGCTGACGGGCCGCTTGCCGGCCTCCAGGATCTCGAACCGCACATGCGCCCGGTGCGACAGCAGCGCGCCGCGCCAGCGCCGCGGCCGGAAGGCGCTGATCGGCGTCAGCGCCAGAAGATCGGCATCGATGGGAAGGATCGGACCATGCGCCGAAAGATTGTACGCCGTGCTGCCCGCCGGGGTGGACACCAGCACGCCATCGCATATCAGCTCCGCGATGCGCGGCTTCTCGTCGACCAGGATGCGCAGCTTCGCCGCCTGGCGCGTCTGGCGCAGCAGCGAAACCTCGTTGAACGCGAGCGCCTCGGTGACGCCGCCCGGTCCTTCGGCCCGCATGCGCAACGGGTGCAGCTGCGCCGACTCCGCCGCCGCCAGCCTTTGCTCGAGGTCGTCCTCGCGAAACTCGTTCATCAGAAAGCCGACCGAACCGAGATTCATCCCATAGATCGGCTTCTTGCGGCTGAGGAAATTGTGCAGCGTCTGCAGCATGAACCCGTCGCCGCCCAGCGCCACCACGACATCGGCCGTGTCGGCGCCCGCATCATGATAGCGCGCGCGCATCAGCTTCAGCGCCGCCTGGGCGTCGGGCGCGGCGGCGGCCACGAAATGAAAGCTCTTTGCCATGCGTCAGCCGCCCGTCAGCGACATATGCCGCTCCAAGGCCGGCGCCTTGTGCCGGCGATCGATGATGAAATCGTGCCCCTTGGGCTTGCGCGCGATCGCCGCGTCGATCGCCTTGTCCAGCGCCGCGTCGTCCGGCGATGCGCGCAGGGGTTTGCGCAAATCCGCGGAGTCCTCTTGCCCCAGGCACATGTACAAAATCCCGGTGCAGGTCAGCCGCACCCGGTTGCAGCTCTCGCAGAAATTGTGCGTCAGCGGCGTGATGAAGCCGAGCCGTCCGCCGGTTTGCGCCACGCGGACATAGCGGGCAGGGCCCCCCGTCCGGTGATCGCTTTCGTCCAGCGTGTACCTCCGCGCCAGCCGGGCCCGCACCAGCGACAGCGGCAGATACTGGTCCACCCGGTCGCCGTCGATCGCGCCCATCGGCATGGTCTCGATCAGCGTCAGGTCGAAGCCGCGCCCATGCGCCCACAGCATCAGGTCCTCGATCTCGTCCTCGTTGACGCCGCGCAGCGCCACGGTGTTGATCTTGACCTTGAGCCCGGCCGCGTCCGCCGCGTCGATCCCGTCCAGCACCTTGCCGATCTCGCCCCAGCGCGTGACCCGGCGAAACGTCGCCGCATCGCGCGTATCGAGCGACACGTTTACGCGCTCGACCCCGGCATTCCTCAGGTCGCGGGCGAACCGCGTCAGCTGGCTGCCATTGGTCGTCAGCGTGACTTCTTTCAGGTTGGATTTGCCGATCTGTGCGCCGAGCGCGTCGAACAGGCGCATCACGCCGCGCCGCACCAGCGGCTCGCCGCCCGTGATCCGCAGCCGCTCGACGCCCTTGCGCACGAACGCCATGGCCAGCCGTTCGATCTCCTCGAGCGACAGCACATCGGCCTTCGGCAGGAATGTCATGTGCTCCGACATGCAATAGACGCAGCGGAAATCGCAGCGATCCGTCACCGAAATGCGCAGATAGGAGATATGCCGGCCGAACGGATCGATCATCCGGTCAATCTAGCAGGCGCCGCCGCCAGGAACCAAATTTTCCCGGCCGATCGGCGGTCTTCGGGATCGTTCTCAGTGGAGGGGCAGGCTCGCCAATTCCGCCAGCGCCGCGGGCCGCGCGGTGGTGGCGAACACGCGGTCCACCTCCGCCATGTCGGCATGGCTCAGCGATGCGCGCATGTCGCGCGCCTGGCGCGACAGGTTGAACACCGTGTTGAACACGCAGCGGTCGATCCCGACGCCGCGGCAGGCCAGCGCCACCGCGCGCGGTCCGCCATCGTAGAATTTCTTGCGCAGCTCCGGCAGCGGCAGGCCCACCAGCTTGGCGAGCGCCAGGTCGAACAGATCGAGCTGCCCCTGGTGCAGCACGCGCAGCAGGAACCCGGCCTTGAGCTGTCCCGAAGAGGCGAGCTTGTCGATCAGCTTCTGCGCGCTTTCCGCCGGCGGGTTGCGCGGCGGCGCCGGCTCGCTCTTGATCAGCGTCTCGGCGGCATTCATCGCGCTGGAAAGCTTCTCCGGCGCGATCTGATAGTTCTTGGCGATATAGGTCTTGAGCGCGTCGCTCACCCATTCGCACATCCGCGTCGCCAGCACCGGCGGCATGTCGCTGCGCTGCGTCAGGGGCTCGTGCAGGCTTTCGATGTTGCGCGACTTCTCGACCAGGGTCTCGAAGGTCATGGCGGAGATTTTCGCCGTCGCGTTGCGCACCAGCGCCACCAGCACCGACTCCACTGGGCTGTTGGCCAGCACGTCCGTCACCGGCTCGCCGATATGGGCGCGCGCCGCGACCGCTTCGTGGTGCGCCTGGCCGCTCTCGGCGATCAGCTTGAGGAAGTCGCCGTCGGTCAGGAGCGGGCTGCGCAGCAGCAGCGGCCGCGCCACCTCGATGCGGTCGTCGGCGAGCAGCAGGATCAGGTCGTGCGGCGCCGTCGTGTCGTCGGCCAGCCGTTCGGCCAGCGCGATGCGGATCGCCATCTCGACGTCGCGCGTGAGACGGCGCAGGATTTCATGCATCAGCGCGCGCTCGCGCTGGTTCAGGCCCGTGCCCTGGATGCGGTACAGCGATGCGACGGCGAGGTAGATCTCCTCCCGGCTGGTGCCTTGCGGATTCACCGCGAGCTGGGCCAAACGCCCCATATCGCTCATGTCGTGCGCGGTAAGCCCCACGGTCTGCCCCACATGCGTTCTGCACACCGGCCCGTTCTGAGCCGTTGGACACGAGTACCAAATCGGCGTTAACAGCGTGTTAAGCTAATTTTCTTGCGGCCAACCGTTCTGTCCCGGATCGACCCATGACCACTGCCGAAGCGCCCTACATCCTCGCCATCGACCAGGGCACGACCTCGACCCGCGCCATCCTGTTCGACGCCGCGGCGCGCCCCGTCGCGTCCCACGCCATCGAATTGCGCCAGATTTACCCGGCAAATGGCTGGGTCGAGCACGATGCCGACGAAATCTGGCAGGCGACGCTGGGCTGCTGCCGGGCCGCGCTGAAAGGCGTGCCCGCCACCGACGTCGCCGCGATAGGTATCACCAACCAGCGGGAAACTACCGTCATCTGGGACCGCAAAACCGGCGCGCCGCTGCACAATGCCGTCGTCTGGCAGGACCGCCGCACCGCCGAGCGCTGCCGCGCCCTCAAGGCGAAGAAGCTCGAACCGAAGATCACGGCCAAGACCGGCCTGCTGCTCGACCCCTATTTCTCCGGCACCAAGATGGAGTGGCTGCTCGACCACATCCCGGGCAGCCGCCGCCGCGCCGCCGCCGGCGAGATCGCGCTCGGCACCATCGACAGCTGGCTGATCTACAAGCTGACCGGGGGCAGGGTGCATGCCACCGATGTGACCAACGCCTCGCGCACCATGCTGCTCAATCTGAAGACGCTGGCCTGGGACGCCGCGATGCTCGACCTGTTCGGCATCCCGGCGGCAGCACTGCCGCAAGTCCGCGACAGCGCCGGCGATTTCGGCACGGCCGACGAGACGCTCCTCGGCGCCGCGATTCCGATCCTCGGCGTCGCCGGCGACCAGCAAGCCGCCGCGTTCGGCCAGGCTTGTTTCAACCCTGGCGATGTGAAGTCGACCTACGGCACCGGCTGTTTTGCGCTGGTCAACACTGGCGCGACCGTGCCCACTTCGAAAAACAAGTTGCTCGCCACCAGCGGCTACAAGATCGGCAGGAAGACCGCCTACGCCATCGAGGGCAGCATCTTCATCGCCGGCGCCGTGGTGCAATGGCTGCGCGACGCGCTCGGCGTCATCCGCAGCGCGCAGGAGATCGAGGCGCTCGCCCGCACCGCCAAGGATGCGCCCGGCCTCTACTTTGTCCCCGCCTTCACCGGTCTCGGCGCGCCGTACTGGGACCCAGAGGCGCGCGGCGCGATCCTGGGTCTCACCCGCGACATGGGCGCCGCGGAAATCGCCCGCGCCGCGCTCGACGCGGTCTGCTTCCAGACCCGCGACCTGCTCGAGGCCATGGCGAAAGACATGAAACGTTCCGGCCTGCGCAATCCGCGCGCGCTGAAAGTCGATGGCGGCATGGTGCGCAACGACTGGTTCTGCCAGCGTCTCGCCGATCTCACCGGCTTGCCGGTCGATCGCCCGGTGGTGACCGAGACGACCGCGCTCGGCGCCGCCTATCTCGCCGGCCTCGCTGCCGGCCTGTTCGCGGATACGAAGGACATCGCATCCCGCTGGGCTCTCGATCGCCGCTTTATCCCGCAGATGAAAGTCCCAGCGCGCAACACGCTCTACGACGGCTGGAAAGCCGCCGTGAAGCGCGTGCGCTGAGCTTTACGGCGTGATGCCGTGCGCGACCAGCCAGTCGCTGACGGTATCGACGGTCGACAGGTAGCGCAGCCAGCCGCGGATACGCCCCGAGCCAAGGGAGACGTTGGTCGACCAATTGAGATTGATCGGTGCCGAGCCGGGAAACGACGCGACCAGAAACCATTGATCCGGAAAGCCCAGATTGGTGTCCATCGTGAAGTTGCCGCCGCTCGGAAACGTGAAGCCCTCGAAATTGCCGCCGCCGTCGCAGTAGCCGGTGCCCGCCGCCGCGGCGGCGCAGGGCGGCACGGTGGTGACCTTGATGTTGCCGGTCCCCGGCGTCGTGATGCTGTTCCAGACCAGATTCAGGAACACCGTGCACAGCACGAAGCTGTTGCCGCCGACAGGCTGGACCACGAGGTTGGAGTGCTGGGCCTTGTAGCTGACAGTCGGATTGGTGCCGCCGTCCCCCATCAGGGTCGGGACAATATTGTACACGTTGGGAAATGCCATGCTCTTAACTCCTGGTGAAAACGCAACTCAGGCTTTCTGGAAAATTCCGGCATAATTCGTCTGACCGCCATTGTCGTAGCCGGTGACGTCGCTGAGCCAGAAGCCGTTGCTCGTCAGGCTGTCGAACGTCTGCTGGAACTGGGCCGTCGTCAGATTGTGATGCGCTTCCCATGCCGGGCCGCCGCTCTTGTCCCAGATCGCGGCGAAGCGCGGCCCGACGATGGTGGAATAGCCCTTCACCTGGCGCAGCCGATAGCCCTGCGCGCCCAATGCATCGAATTTCTGCTGGTAGTCGCCCGGGGTCATCGCCGCATACGACATGAACGCGCTGCCCGATTTCTCGAACAGTCCGCTGTAGCCGTTGGTCACCAGCCCGCACACCGTCGTGCAGGTCAGCCGATAGCCCTGCGCCGTAAGCTGATCGAAGGTCTGTTGGAACGCCGCTTGCGTCATCGCATGCCGCGCCTGCCAGTCCGCGCCGCCGCTTTTGTCGAAGATCGCCGCGAACAACTGCCCGCCGGGGCCGAAATAGGACGTGATCCACACCGGCCGATAACCCTGCGCGGTGAAAGTATCGAACGCCTGCTGGTATTGGCCTGCCGTCATGTTGTGGCGCGCCACCCAGGCCGGCCCTGGCCGCTTCATCCAGATGGCGGCGAAGTTCGTCGAGCCGCTCACGGTGTAGCCGTCGACGGCGAGCAGCCGGAATCCCTGCGCGGCCATCTGGTCGAATTTGGCCTGATAATCCGTGCCACTCATGCCGCTGCGCGCTTCCCAAGCTGGGAAGGCGAAGGCCGCGGTTGGAAGACCGGCAGCAAGCGCCAGTGCGGAGCCGCTGGCGAGGACGGTGCGACGCGACATATCCATGACGATTTTCCCCAGAAATTCCCCGCGAATTTACCATGAGTCCCGAGGTTTGACAGGCGAACGGCGCGGGCTCACTCTTGCCGCATCGCAATTGAATCCCTTTGCCGAGGACGCCCGATGAGCAGCGCAGCACGTAAGATGCCGGAAATGCAGGATATATCTTCGCTCAAGGACAAGGTCAGTGCCGAGGAATGGGCGGTGCGCGAGGATCTCGCCGCCACCTATCGTCTGGTCGCGATGCATGGCTGGGACGACATGATCTTCACCCACATCTCCGCCCGCGTGCCCGGTCCCGAGCATCACTTCCTGATCAACCCCTACGGCCTCCTGTTCGAGGAGATCACCGCATCTTCGCTCGTGAAGATCGATGTCGACGGCAACAAGATCGTCGAGTCGCCTTTCCCGGTGAACGCCGCCGGCTTCACCATCCATTCGGCGCTGCACATGAACCGCGACGACGCCGGCTGCGTCATCCATCTGCACACCACTGACGGCGTCGCCGTCTCGGCGCAGAAGGACGGTCTGCTGCCGCTCGACCAGCATGCGATGATGATCTCGGGCGAGATCGCCTATCACGACTACGAAGGCGTCGCCCTCGACCTCGACGAGCGCGACCGCCTCGTCGCCGATATCGGCGAGAAGAACGCGATGCTCCTGCGCAATCACGGCACGCTCGCGCTCGGCAAGAACTGCGCCGATGCCTTCCTGCGGATGTATTATCTGGAGCGCGCCTGCTCGATGCAGGTTCGCGCGTTGGCCGGCGGTGCGCTGCCCAACTGGCCGAACCAGGGCGTGCCCGAGAAGACGGCGATGCAGGGCAAGGGCGCGTTCAACGGCATGGTCGGCGCGCTGGCATGGCCCGCGCTCCGCCGCAAATGCGACCGCCTGGATCCGAGCTACAAGAACTAAGTTGTCCTCCCCCGTTCACGGGGGAGGTGGCTCGGCCGTACTTCACGGCCGAGACGGAGGGGGGAGCCGTCCCGCTCAAACCGAAAAACAATTATATTGCCGAAATTCCCGTAATCGCTTGAATCAGAACACCTAACGCAAACAGCGAGACCGCCCATGAAATTCGGCGTCGGCCAGTCCGTCAAACGTACCGAGGACATCCGCTTCATTACCGGGCAGGGCCAGTACACCGACGACCTGCATTTCGATAACGAAACCTTCGCCTGCTTCCACCGCAGCGCCCAGGCCCACGCCAAAATCCTCTCTATCGACGTCTCCGCGGCGAAGGCTGCACCCGGCGTGATCGATGTGATCACCCATGAGGACGTCGAGGCGTTCGGCGCCGGTCCGATGCCGCTGATGGCGCCGGTCAAGAGCCGCGACGGCTCGTCGACCCGCATTTCCGACAAGCCGATCCTCGCCAAAGACAAGATCACCTTCACCGGCGAAGCCGTCGCGATGGTGATCGCCGAAACCTACGCCCAGGCCAAGGATGCCGCCGAGCTCGTCGCCGTCGATTACGAAACCCTCGATGCCGCCGGCACGCTTGCCGCTGCACCCAACGGTCCGCAGATCTGGGACACCGCGCCGAACAACGAAAGCTTCGACTGGGCCGATGGCGACGAGGCCGGCACCGCCGCCGCCTTCGCCGCCGCGGCGCACGCCGTCTCGCTCGAAGTCGTCGAGAACCGCGTCAGCGCCATGCCGATGGAAACGCGCAACGCCATCGGCCTCTACGATGCGGCGGACGACAGCTACACGCTCTACGTCACCTCGCAAGGCGCGGCCAACATCCGCGGCGGCCTCGCGTCGCGCCTGCTGAACGTTCCGCCCGAGAAGGTCCGCGTCATCACCCGTGACGTCGGCGGCGGTTTCGGCATGAAGGGCTTCCTCTATCCCGAGCAGCCCGCCGTGCTGATCGGCGCCAAAAAAGTCGGCCGCCCGGTGCGCTGGAGCGCCGAGCGCACCGAAAGCTTCCTCGCCGACGATCACGGCCGCGACATGATCACCACCGGCGAGCTCGCGCTCGACAAGGATGGCAAGATTCTCGCGCTGCGCATCGTCGGCACCGCGAACATGGGCGGTTATCTGTCGGTCTACGCGCCCTTCATCCCGACGCTCGCCGGCAGCCGCATCTTCGGCGGCGTCTACCGCGTGCCCAAGGCCTTCGCGAACGTGAAGGGCTATTACTCGAACTCCGCGCCGGTCGATGCCTATCGCGGCGCCGGCCGTCCGGAAGCCGCCTACCTCATGGAACGCCTGATGGATGCCGCGGCGGCGCAGACCGGCATCGACCGCGTCGAGATCCGCAAACGCAATCTGCCGTCGCCGTCCGAACTGCCTTACACCAATCCCTGGGGCATCAAATACGATTCCGGCGACTACCCGCGCCTGCTCGAAGAGGGCCTCAAGCGCGCCGGCCAGGCCGGCTTCGCAGCGCGCAAGGCGGACTCTGCAAAACGCGGCAAGCTACGCGGCTTCGGCTTCGCCTATTACGTCGAGATCACCGGCGCAGCCGGACAGGAACCCGCCGCCATCAAGTTCACCGAGAATGGCGGTGTCGAGCTCTATTGCGGCACCCAATCGAACGGGCAGGGGCATGAAACCTCGTTCGCCCAGCTCGTCGCCGAGAAGCTCGGCGTGCCGTTCGAATCGATCACGGTGAAGCAGGGCGACACCGAATGGGTGAACGGCGGCGGCACCGGCGGTTCGCGCTCCCTCAACATGTCCGGCGGCGCGCTGATGCTCACCTCCGACGAGGTCATCAAAAAGGGAAAGGTCGCGGCAGGGCAGGTGCTCCAGGCCGGCGGCGCCGAAGTCGGCTTCGAAGTCGTCGAAGGCGTCGGCAAATTTGCCGTGACCGGCGGCGACCGTTCGATCTCCGTCGGCGAGCTCGCCGTCACGCTCAAGCGTGACAAGCTCCCCGGCTTCGAGGACGGCCTCGACAGCGCCGCGAACTACCAGGGCAAGGCCTCGACCTTCCCGAATGGCTGCCATGTCTGCGAGGTCGAAATCGATCCCGAAACCGGCGACGTCAAGATCGTGTCCTATCACGTGCTCGACGATTTCGGCCGCGTCATCAATCCGATGCTGGTCGCCGGCCAGGTCCATGGCGGCGTGGTGCAGGGCCTCGGCCAGGCGCTGATGGAGAACATGGTCTACGACCCGTCGTCCGGCCAGCTCCTCTCCGCAAGCTTCAGCGATTACGCCATGCCGCGCGCCAGCGACATGCCGGACATCGATTTCAAATACGAAGAGATCCCGTGCGTCACCAACGACCTGGGCGCCAAGGGCTGCGGCGAAGCCGGCACCGTCGGCGCGCTGCCCGCGATGATGAGCGCGGTGGCGGATGCCCTCGGCGTCCTTCACATCGATATGCCCGCGACGCCGGAACGGGTGTGGCGCGCGCTGCAGGACAAGAAGAAAGCGGCGGCGTAGCGCCGCTCAGCTCTGCTTCAGGTCGAAGCTCTTCAGGTTCCAGCCGCGCCCGGTGTTGTGCTCGCCGTTGACGGTGTTGAAGTCCCAGCTCAGCTCCAGCTTGCTGTGGCCCTGGCACGGGATGTTCACCGTGACCGTCGTCCACTCGATCTTCACGCTCGGCTTGGGCATGGCCTGTTCGACCCAAGGGGCACTGTCGAGCCGGTAGCTGAACACCAGCTTGTCGACGTTCGGCGCCAGCCGGCTCGCATCGCCCAATGCATAGCTGTGCACGAAGCTCACCGTGCACGCCATCTTGGAGTTGATCGCAAAGGTCGGTGTCCAGAATTGCCCGCGGCTGCCGGGAATATCCCCGACACCATAGGCATAGGTCGCACGGTTGAACGCACCGTAATGCAGTGTTGGCGTCTTCTTGCCCATCACGAGGTCGTGCGAGTACCAGCCGACGTCGTGGGATTTCTTGTCGTAAGCCTGCGCCGGCCCGGTCGCCATGTAGTGCACGCCGTCCGGATTCTGGTCGCGCTTCAGGTCGAGATTGCTGAGGTCCACATGCATGTTCAGCGGGGGCGGTTCCGCCGCGGGTGCAGCCGGCGCGGTCGGTCCGGCAGCGCCCAGCAAAAGAGCCACGATCGGGCCGGACACGGCAATGCTCCGGCGCAAGCCGGTCTCGAACGATGCGAACACGAAAGGTCTAGCCTCCGGACGGTGCCGCCGGAGTCGCCGGCGCGGCCGGTGTTGCCGGCGCTGCTTGTGTAGCCGGAGCCGGCGCCGGTGCATAGGCGGCGACCGCCTTGGTCAGGGTGTCCCGCTCGTCGCAACCCGATGGGCAAAGGCTCGCCAGCGTGTCGAGCTCGTGCTGGGCCGACGGCAGATCGTGCATCTGCAGGTACAATTCGCCGAGATATTCGTGCACGCCCTTGTGATCGGGATCGAAGGTCAACGCCCGCTGGTAGTACGCCAGCGACTGCGGGTACTGTCCGAGCATGCGGTTGGAGTAGCCCAGATAGTTCAGGATATCGGCACTGTGCGGCCGGTCGCTCAGCGCGGTGAGCAGGTGCGGAATCGCGTCGGCATACTTCTCATGCTTGATCAGGCGTACCGCCACCGCATAGTCGTCGAAGCTGGCGCCGCCCATGCCGCTCCCGCCGCCGCCGGAGTACCCACCGCCGCCACCGCCGCCGCCCATCGAAAATGACGGCGTCGTCATGGCGATCGCCGCCGCGGTTCCCAGGACCAGCACCCATTTGCGCATTGTGACCCTCCCGTGAATTTGCCGTAGTGTAACCCGACGCAACGGTCGGCAGAAGCCGTGCGGATTGTCTTAGGATGTAAAACCGCAGGGGATGTAACGCGTATGGATCAAGCCGCTTTGGTGAAAGCGCCGGACGACGGGCGTCCCGTCCGCCGCAAGCCCGAGAGTCTCGCCAAGTTGAAGCGTGCCGCGCGCAAGCTGTTCGTGGAACGCGGCTATCACGCCACCCGCCCGCAGGACATCGCGCGCGAAGCCGGCCTCGGACACGGCACCTTCTATCTGCACTACCCCGACAAGAAAGCGTGCTTCCTGTCCTTTGTCGAAGACGCCCGCGCCGAACTCTACGCCTTCATGCAGGCGCGCCAGCCGGAGCATAAGACGCTGGAGAGCACGATCGCGGCGAATTTGAAGGCGGTCTACGAATATTCCGCCGACAATCCCGGCGTGCTCGCCGCCGCGATGACGGACGAACTGGTGATCGACGCCGAAGGCGTGCAGGCGACGCCCCTGTTGGTGCGCTGGGGCCTCGACTGGGGTGAGGTCGTGCGCGAAGCGATGCGCAACGGCCAAGCCTGCACCACGTACAATGCCGAGATCGTGGGCCAGGCGATCCTCGGCGCCATCCATCAGGTCGCCAGCGAAGGCGCGCGGTCTCAGCGTGGCCGCGAAGAGGTCCTGGACAATCTCACGCGGTTTCTTGCGAAGGCGCTAAAGCCGTAACGCCCCCCGCTCCCGCCGAGACACCCGCCCCCGGGTGTCTCGGACGAAGCGTCAGTTCAGCTTGAAGCTCAGACCCGCCAGCAGCGCGTGATCGGAGAAATGCTGGTGCGCGACGTCTGTGCCGTCGGACAGCAGCACGGATTGGGCCTGGCTGAAGCGATATTCGCTGAACAGCGAGGTATTCTCCGCGATGTCGGTGCGCAGGCCGGCTTCCGCCTGATAGGCCGGCCGCCAGTCGCGTCCCGAAAGCCCGTTCACCGTGCCGCCGACGTTCTGCACGCCGATGCCCGCGCCGACATAAGGCGTGAACTGCGCATCGGGCAGCAGATCGTACGTCGCATTGGCCATCACGCTGGTGGAGGACAGATGCCCCGCCGCGAGCGCGCCGTTCAGCCGGCTGACGTCGCTGTGCTGGTAGAGCGAGTCGAGTTCGAGCCGCCAGCCATTGCCGTAGTCGTAACCCGCCGCGCCGCCGACCGCGAAGCCGGTACCGAAGCTGTCGCGCTGCGGGCCCAGTGTCGGGCTATTCACGTGCAGATCGGGCAGCAGCGACACGCCGCCTTCGCCGCTGACGTAATATCCCGGGGTCCCGGCTAGCGCCGCCGCGACGCCGCAGCCGATCGCAATGCCGAACGCGGCCGCAAACACGATTCCCTGTTTGAGGTTTTGTCTCACGCTTTTCTCCTTGGTTTGGGGGCGGGCGGTCCTGGGACTCGCCACACGGCCACGCTCTGCGCGGCCTGTCGCGAGAGTGTGTCTCACTCCTCGCAACGTCTTCACAACGTTGCACTTTTTGTTTCGATCCTTGCTGTCCGCTAGGTGTCGGCGATGTAACGCCCGGTTGACAGAACGGGCTGACTGACAAACTATCAGCAGGACAGGGGTGCGTTGGCGAGCGAAGACTCCCGCGCCGCGTGGAGGAATTCGCCCATGACCAAGCTCAATTACACGCGCGACGAGATCATGGCCGATCACGTCTATGCGCAGCCGCAGATCGAGGCCGGCTATCGCCTGCATGGCGGGTTCGACGCCGCGGGCACTTACGTATCACCGCGCACTTTGAATCGCTGGCCCGCTGTCGAGGCATGGCAGGGCGAATTGAAGAAGCATGGCCTGGACATCATCGATGCTTCGACCCGCCTTCTGAAGCGTGGGCCTTATCCGACGGTCGAGCAGCAGAAATTTCTCCTCGGTCACGGCTTCGGCGAGACATTGTGGAACTCGCTCACCATCACCGGCATCATCGAGGCGCGCGGCGGCATGCTTGCCCAAGCCGTGGCACCCGATTTCCAGGCCATCGTGGTCGAAGATATTTCGAACATGAGCCTTGGCCATCTCAACAAGGGGCTGCTCGCAGCGCACGGTTATGATGAGGGCGGCCAGAAGTCGCTCGGCATCGGCGGCCATGACGACATGTGGTTCGCGGTACGCGACGCCCTGTTCGGCAAGGATGCCTACCCGATCCCCGAGGTGCCGGGGAGCATCGGCCGTCCCGAAACCGGCCGCCGCATGCCGCAGATCCCGAAGGAATACGAAGACTGGATCCTGCTCCTGATGAACGTGCTGATGATCGAGGTGCGGGCCGAGAGCTTCTTCTCGTTCTGCCAGGCGATCATGCGCGATCCGACGAATTTCACCGACCGGCGCGCCGCCGCCAACCATGCCGCCGATCTCGTCGAGCGCATCCGCACCGACGAGGCGATCCACGTCGCCTATCTCGCAACCGTGATCTCGGAGCTGCGCGGTCTCACGCTCAAAACCGTCGAGGGCGGCACGGTTTCCGGCGCCGATGTCATCGATCCGGTATGGAACCAGATGATCGAATGGCACGCCGTGACCCAGGCTGATTTCGCCCACACGCAATCGCGCGACGCGATCCATGGGCGCCTGAAGGCCAAGCCCAATGGCCCGGCACTCGTCGCCACCTTCGACAGTCTCGAATTCCAGCAAGCCGCGGAATAAAGCCCATGAAAGATTTCAAAGGCCGCACCGCCTTCATCACCGGCGGCGCCAGCGGCATCGGACTCGGCATGGCCCGTGCTTTCGGTCGCGCCGGCATGAACGTCGTCGTCGCCGACATCGATCTCGCCGCGGCCAAGGCCGCCGCCGAACGTCTCGCGTCCGAGCAGATCAAGGCGGAGCCGGCCTATGTCGATGTCACCGATCGCGCCAGCGTCAGGAGCGCCGCGCTCGATGCCGTCGCGGCCTTCGGCAAGATTCACGTCGTCGCCAACAATGCCGGCGTCGCTGTCGGCGGCCCGCTTGGCACCGTCCGGGAGCGCGACTGGGACTGGATCGTCGACGTCAACCTGAAAGGCGTCGTCTACGGCACGGAAGTCTTCGCGCCGCTGATCAAGAGCCATGGCGAGGGCGGGCACTTCGTCAACACCGCATCGATGGCTGGCATGGTCTCGCCGCCCGGCATGGAGCCTTACACCGCGACCAAGTTCGCCGTCGTAGCGATGAGCGAAGGCTGGGCCGGCCAGCTCGCGCCGCTGAACATCGGCGTCTCGGTGTTGTGCCCCGGCTTCGTGAAGACCCGCATCCACGAAAGCGGACGCGCGCGGCAGGACAAATATGGCGGCACCGGTGTGGTCGATCCCGGCGTTGGTGCCACGCCGAGCGAAGCGGCGGCGAATGTCCTCGGCGGCATCGATCCCGACATCGTCGGCCAGCGCGTGCTCGAGGGCGTCCGCGACAATGACCTCTATATCTTCACCCATCCCCACTTCCGGGAATTCACCGAGGCGCGCTTCAACGCGATCCTTGCCGCGTTCGACAAATCCGCCCAGAGCGAGGCATTGGCCCAGGTCAAGACGTGGCAGCCCGTGATCCGCAGGGAGCCTTGACGCTCGTCAGTGATCGGACGGCTTCTTGCCTGCCGCGATGTGTTTGGCTTCGATTGCGGCGAGGTCGAGCAGATGTGCCAGCATCGGTTGATCGTAAAGCGTTGCCATATTCCTGAGCGAATGCAGCAAGGCCTCGGTATAGGAGGCGTATTCGCGCAGCGTGATCTTCGGGTCGGCTGTGTCAGCCGGACTTTTTCGACCCCTCGGCATTGTGCGCCGCTATCCTTGTTGGCAACTAGTCGGTTGGTCCCTCAATAGATTCGGGGGAACTTGCAGTAATTGAGTACCTTGCCTTCGCAACCACTGATACCACCCAATTCAATAGTTCAGGTTGTAATTCGCAATTCCGCGCGGAGTTCTCTTACACTGCCGTCGATTCCCATCCAGTTCCGAAAAATCGCGACACGGTGTGATGATGAGCAACGTCCCTTCGGCGTTCCGCGCGAAGCTGCGCATCGTTGCGCAATGGTGCCGCGAGCACGCCGAAACGATCGAGGGCCGGGAGCGGACGGAGTGGCAGAAGCTCGCCGCCTTCTTCGAATTGCTCGCCGGCGCTTCCTAGTCCTGGGTCCATAGCGACACGCTGATGCCTTTCTCGTCCAACGCGTTCTGCCCCGCCGGTGAAAAGAACGCGCCGACCTGCAGCGACCAGTGGCGTGATAATTTGTTTACGACCGATAGTTCGAGCTTGTGACTGCGGTAATAGGTGTAGGGCGCGACGGCGTCGCCGGCGCTGACGATGTTGAAGCTCTGTGCCATCACCATCGTGTCCTTGGTGACCCACAATCCGGCGGTGAAGTCGATTGGCGTCTCATTGGGCCTCGGATGATCGATCCAGCGTTGCGCGGCCTGGACATCGAAGAACCCGTTACGGCCGAACAGTTCGAAACTCGTGCCGTAGAGCAGTCGCAATTCGATTTGCCGCCCCGGCTCGTGCGCCACCGACACCGACAGGTCGAACGCGCCGGAGGTCTTGTAGGAGGTTTGCAGCGAGAGCTTGCCGAGATGGGCGAACAGCATCATGCGAACGCCGCCTTCGAACGACGTGTTGTGCGCCACCGTCAGCGGCACGGTGGGCGTCTGCACCTTGGCCGAGACATAGGCCGGCGTTGCGAACAGCGTAATCGCGCTGGTCAAGCCGTATTCGAAGGTGTTCTGCACCAGCAGCTTCTGGAAGGCGGTCGGCACGCCCGCGTGGCCGGCATCGTCGAAGCTGAGGCTGGCCTGGCTTTGGGTCGAGGAGGTGAACACCTGCCAATGACCCTTGCCGAGCGTCCAGGCGCCGCCTTGCGCGCTCGTTGTCGCAGCGGCCAGCATCAGCGCGGCAGCGAGGGCGCGCATGCGATCAGCCTGCCCGCCGGCGGCTGAGGCCGTGCGCGGTCTTTTCCCAGTGGAACGGGTTGACGATGAGCTGGTGCAAGCCGCGCCAGGCGGCGAGTGAGATCAAGGCCCAATAGAACGTCACCGTCAGCCCATAGGGCGCCAGATCGCGCCAGCCGCGCCGCAGCGGTCCCATGACGGCAAGCGCCGTGAGGACGGCGTTGCCGCCGATCAGGCTCGACAGCATGGCGGTCGAGGCGCCGTCGCGATGCGGCCAGAAAAGTGAAAGTGCGAAGAGCAACCAGAGCAAAGGATTGGCGAGGGACGCGGCCACCGAACCGCCGATGAACAGATGAAAGGCGAAAAATCCGCCGGCTCCGGCGCGGCGCACCAACCCGAATGGTTCGCGCGTGTGGACCAGCCAGGTCTGCATGTATCCCTTCAGCCAGCGCGAACGCTGCTTGAGCCACACGTCGAGCCGCGTCGGTGCTTCCTCGAACGTCGTCGAGTCGAGCATCGCGACCCGGCTGCCCAATTGCGCGATGCGGATGCCCAGATCGGCATCTTCGGTGACGTTGAAAGGGTCCCAGCCGCCGAGCTCGCGCAGCATCGCCGTGCGGAAATGGTTGGAAGTGCCGCCCAGCGGCATCGGCACGCCGATGCGGTCGAGCCCCGGCAGCAGCACGTCGAACCACAGGGCATAGTCGAGCGCGAACAGCCGCGTCAGCCAGTTCTCGCCGGCATTGTAGAAGTTCAGCCTTGCCTGCAGGCAGGCCACTCGGGTGGGGTGGGCGCAAAATGCCGCGACGGCCTTGCGCAGTTGATCGCGCTCCGGCCGGTCCTCCGCGTCGAAGATCACGGTGAATTCGCCCCGTGCGAAGTGCAGGGCGAAATTGCACGCCTTGGGCTTGGTGCGTGGTCCGACCGTCGGCACCGCGATGACGTCGAACGGCCCTCGGCAGGCGAGCGTTTCGGCCACGGCCAGTGTCTGTGCGTCGTCCGCCTCGACGATCAATTTGATGTCGAGCTTGTCGTGCGGGTAGTCGAGCAGCAGGAGCGCCCTTGCCAGCCGCGGCAGCACATTGGCCTCGCGGTAGAGGGGCACGAGAATGGTGTAGACGGGAAGTTCGCCCGGGGCCTCACATGCGCCGCCTTTCGGCAAGCCGCCGACGCAGGCGAGCACCGCACGAAAAAGAGTGCCGGTCAGAAACGCGCCGGATGTGAAGACCGCCAGCGTTAGCCAGGCGGAATGCGGCGCCAGAATTGTGAACCCGCCGCATGCGATGGCCACGGCGGTCAGTGTGGCGGCCTGCCGGCCCGTGATCACCCGATGCGCCGAAAGCGCCGGCATTCGGCGGGCGAGGCCATGAGCCGCATCGTCGGCAAGCGTCAGCGCCTGCGCCGAGGGCGCATGGCCACAAGTGTCGTCCTTCGCCCCCATGAAGGTCTCCGACGCTGGCACAAGGAATGGACGCCGCAGGCCGCCGGGTGGCGGCCGCGAGAAGCGGAAGAAGCGGTGAGAACAAGCGCAGGCACACGCGCAGCGCGAATCATCCGATGCAAGCTATTGGTTGAGCAACAAAATTTGCCACAACCAAGAGTAGGCGATGGAGCCGACTATACTTGCGAATGAGTTGCGATTACACTGTGCCGGTAATCGCACGGACCCTCGTTAGGTATGCGCAACATCGTCTTTTTCACGGCCTGCTTTGCCCTCATCGCCGCCCCGGCTTTTGCCGACAACGCCATTCCGTTGGTCCTCAAGGATCACAAATTCGCACCGGCGACGATCCATGTGAAAGCCGGCGTCCCGAACGTCATCGCCATGACCAACAACGACGACACAGCGGAGGAATTCGATTCCACCGCGCTGAAGGTCGAGAAGGTCGTCGCCGGTCACAGTTCGGGCAATGTGCGTCTTCGGCCACTGGCACCGGGGCGTTACCCGTTCGAAGGCGAATATCATTCCGACACGGCGCAGGGCGTCGTGATCGCGGAGTAAGCCATGCTCGCCTCGCTGATCATCGTCTTCCGCGAAGTCATCGAAGCCGGCCTGATCGTCGGGATCGTGCTGGCTGCGACGCAGGGCGTGCTGGGACGTTCGTTGTGGGTCGCGATCGGCGTCGGCGCGGGTGTCCTCGGAGCCTGCATCGTCGCGCTGTTCGCCGAGCAGATCTCGGCGCAGTTCGAAGGCTCGGGCCAGGAATTGTTCAACGCCACGATCCTGCTGCTCGCCGTCGGCATGCTCACCTGGCACAATGTCTGGATGGCCGGTCATGGCCGCCAGATGGCGCGTGAGATGCGCAGCCTGGGCGCCGAGGTCACCGCCGGCCAGCGCACGCTCACCGCGCTCGCCATCGTGGTCGGCGTCGCCGTGTTGCGCGAAGGCTCGGAAGTCGTCCTGTTTCTCTATGGCATCGCGGCGCAGGGCGGATTGACCGCCGCATCCGTGTTGGCAGGTGGCGCGCTCGGTCTCGCCGCCGGCGCCGCCGTTTCGGCAGCGATGTATTACGGCCTGTTGACCATTCCGGCGCACCGCCTGTTCTCGGTGACCGGTTGGCTGATCACGCTGCTGGCCGCAGGCATGGCCTCGCAGGCCGTGCTGTTCCTGCAGAACGGCGGCTATCTGCAAGTCCTCATGACGCCGATGTGGGACACATCGTGGCTGCTGCCCGAAGGCGGCGAGGGCGTCCTGGGCATCATCGGCCGCATGCTGCACACGCTGATCGGTTACAGCGACCAGCCCGACGGTCTTCAGCTCATCGCCTACCTGGGAACCATCGCCGCGATCAATGTGCTGATGCGCGTGGTCAACCGCGGCAAGCGGCTGCCTGCTGCGGTTCCCAGTCCTGCGGAATAACTACTTGTGCACCGTCGCCTTCAGATCGGCGGCGAGCTTGGCATCCTTGAGATATGGCGCGACGTCCGCCGGCGACAGCGTCAGAGGATCGGCGCAGGCTGCGATGACATGCGGGAAATCCGGCTGGAAAACCATGCCACCTTTGGCGTCGAGCCACACGATCGGTGCGCTGGAAAAAGGATCCTGTCCCGTGATCACATCCCGGCAGTCTTTCTCGCCTCTATATCGGGCGCGATAAAGCTTGGTGAGTGCCGAAGGCGGTGCCTTGTCGGAGTCGCTCGATGGCGCCAGGAAGCTTGGCTTGAACATCGTCGTCCAGTCGATCTGGACGCCGGTCGAAAGATCGTAGGTCAGCGGCGTTTCCGCGCCATTGGTCGGATAAGCGCCGGCGCAGTCATAGCTGGTCACCACTTCTATGCTGAGCGCGCGTATGGACAGATATCGGACGGCGACGTCCTGGGAATAGGTGTCCTTGTCCGGCTTCATCTTCATATCCTTGAGTTGTGACAGGCAATCGGCATAGGCCGACGCGTTGTCCTTCTCGGCGGTTGCCAGCTGCGCGTTGACCTTGGCCAGGATTTTCGCGTCGGGGAATTTGGTCAGGCGCGGGTAGGCCGGCTTGGTACCGGAGCTGTGCAGCGGCGCGGCGGCGACAGTTGGTGCGGCCGGCGCGGCCGCAAGCGCGACCAGCGGCAACGCAGCCAAGGCCGCACCAATGGCAAAAGCGGATGAGCGATGCATTTCGATTTTCCCCGGATATCGACAGCGAAATCTTCTAAAGCGCGCCGTAAACCGCGTCCAGCAATGCGCGATTGCGCGGGTTCTGCCAGCGTGGACCCATGTCGTTGGTGACGTAACCGAACGCGACACGCGCCTCAGGATCGCAAAAGCCCAGCGAGCCGCCGGCGCCGAAATGGCCGAAGGCGCCCGGATTGGGACCGAGGGGCCGCTCGGGTTGGGTCAGCTGAAAGCCGATCCCGAAACGGCTCGGCCGGTTGTTGATGATGTCATGGCCGTTCACCTGTTCAGCCGTTGCGGCTGCCAGTGCGTCACGGCTGAGGACACGCACGCCGCCGATCGTGCCGCCATTGGCGAGCGCCGCATAGACTTGCGCGATGCCGCGCGCATTGCCGTGACCGTTGGTCGACGGCACTTCCGCCGCGCGCCAGCGCGGATCGTTGACCCAGTGCGAACCGGAAAACCCCGGCGGATTCCAATAAGTGTTCCAATGCATCAACGCATCGTCATTGGCGATCTCAGGTCTCGGCGGATTGCCCGGCCACAGAAACGCGGAGACACGGTGGTGCTCGCTCTCCGGCAAGCCGATATGAAGATCGGCGTCGAGCGGTCCGGCGACATCCTCGCGCAACAGCGTGCCGATGCTCCGACCATCGATCCGGCGCACCAGTTCGCCGGCGAGAAAACCGAAGGTGTTGACGTGATAGCCATGGCCGCTGCCCGGCACCCACCATGGCGTCTGCTCGGCGAGCGCGTCGACCATCACGGTCCAGTCCAATGCCGCGCCATCGGGCAATGGTTTACGGATCGCAGGCAATCCCGCCTGATGCGACAGCAATTGGCGCACGGTGATGGTCTCCTTGCCGCCGGCGGAAAACGCCGGCCAGTAGCGCATCACCGGCTGGTCGAGATCGAGGCGTCCGTCATCGACCAGCCGCATGCAGGCGATGGCGCAAAGCGCCTTGCTCACCGAAAAGAAATTTACGATCGTGTCGTCCCGCCACGGCGCCGTGCGTTCGACGTCGGACCAGCCGCCCCACAAATCGGCAACCAGCCGGCCATCGTGCCAAATCGCGACAGCGCCGCCGCGTTCGGCTCGCTCGGAAAAGTTTCGCGCAAACTCGTCACGAACCCGCGCGAAGCGCGCGTCGCAGGTTCCGCCCATGGGTGTTTCCACGCAGTCGCTCCATGCCTCTATCTGCGAAGTTCCGTCTTTACCATAACCCGCGGCGGCGCCCTGGAGACAAATCGCGTAGAATCCGAACTATCGGTTTGCACCTTTGGTAACGCGGGCCTGCCATCCTGTGTGCATGGGTGAGGGTGCTGTGCAGAACAATGCAGTGAGCGACCGCGGGCAGGACCGCGCCGATACGCGTGCGACCATCCTTGGCGCCGCGCGCGCCGTCGCCGAGCGCGACGGGGTCGAGAATCTGACGCTTGGGAAAGTCGCGGCCGAGACCGGCCTGCAGCGCTCCATCGTCTATCGGCAGTTCGCCCGCAAGGAAGATCTCCTGATGTCGATCGTGTCCGAGGATTTGACGGCGCTCGCCCGTGGTCTCGGAAGCATCGATTGGCCCGCGGGCGGCGATGTGCCGGAGACCGCCGTCATTCTGTCCATGCCGCGCCCCGCCGAACCGGCGGTGGCCGAACCGGCGGCTGCCGCGCCGGCAAGCGCGAAGGCCGCGGACGAAGCTGCGGAAATCGTCAAACCCGCCGAACCGGTTGCCGTCGCGCCTGCCGAAATGCCCGCGCCCCGTCAACGCCTCGCGCGGCGCACGGATCTTTCGCAATCGCTCGATTCCAAACAGAACGCAGACGAACCGGAAACCAAGGCCGCCGACGCGCCGCGCACGCCGGACGCATGGCTTGAGCGCCGCCTGCGGACTTTCGAACGCAGCGTGTCCGGCCTCGAGTCGCGGCAGGACCAGGTCGAGAAGAATGCCCGCTCCGCCGCCGTCGCCGCGGAAGAGGCGATCAAAGCGATGCAAGCGACGATCCAGGAACTCAAGGACCGCGCCGACGCCGCCGAGGCCCGCCACAAGTCATCCGCGACGGAAGTCCGCACCGCGCTGAACGAGACCAATCTGCGCCTGCAGACCGTGGAAGGTGTCGCGCGCGCGGCTTTGGCGGAAAACGCGCCTGCGGCCGATGCCGCCGAGATCGTGGCCCCGATAGCCGAGGTTGAAGCCGCGCCAGCTGCCCCCGAAAGTGTTCCCGCCGACACCGCTCCGAAATCGTTCATCGCCGGCGTGCGCCAGAACGTGGTCGCGGCCAGCGCCGCTGCTGCCGCGCAGGCCGAAGCCGAGGTTGCGGTCAAGGCAAAGAAGGGGCGAAACAGCCTCACGCGCTATCTGCTGTCCGGCCTGGTCGTCATGACGCTCTTCATCGCCGCCGCCGGCGTGGCGTTCAGCAAAGGCGTCGATGACGGCCGCCGCGACGCTCTGGCGCATCGCGCGCCGTTCGCGGCGCTCCTGCCGGCGACGCATGTGTCTTCGCTCGACCAGTTGACCGCGCGCGCTCGCGCCGGCGATCCGGCGGCCGAGCTTCAGGTCGGACTGCGTTATCTCAATGCCCCGCCGAAAGATGCCGCCGCAGCCTTCCATTGGATTACGCTCGCCGCGATCCATGGCCAGCCGGTCGCGCAATACCTTCTCGGCACGCTGTATGCGCAAGGCTCCGGCACGAGCGCCGATCCGGCCAAGGCGTTGCAGTGGTACGAGGCGGCGGCGCTGCAGGGCAACCGCAAGGCGATGCACGCATTGGCGATTTCCTATGCCGAAGGCCTTGGCACGCAGAAGAGCCCGTCGGAATCGGTGCGCTGGTTCAGCCGCGCGGCAAGCTTCGGTTACGTCGATTCCGAGTTCAATCTGGCGGTGCTTTACGAGCGCGGTGCCGGCGTGCCGCAAAGCCTTCTCGACGCCTACAAATGGTACGCCGTCGCCGGCCGCCAGGGCGATGCGGAAGCCAAGCTGCGGATCGAAGCGCTGCGCACGCAACTGAACGGCGACGATCTTGCCGCCGCCCAGCACGCCGCCGACGCGTTCCGCACGATGCCGCTCGACGCCGCGGCGAATAGCGTGCCGAGCTAGGCAGGCTTGGCCGGCGCCGCTCGTGCGATCCAAATCTGCGAGCCGCGCGCCATCAATGCACCCTTCGCGTCGAACAGTGCGACACCGGCGACGAATTTGCGCCCGCTTTGCTCGATCGGCCATGCGGTGACGATGGTGTCTTCGCCCGCGCGCGGCAGGCGCAGGATTTCGCCGGTCATCGTGCCGAGCAGGCCGCCGCCCATGCCGGTCTTGACGATCCAGGCGAGCGAGCCGGGGCAATCCAGCGCCGCCCACACGATCTCTTCCGGGATGACGCCATCGGCGCCGGCAAAGGACGCATGAGGCGTCCACACACAGGCGATATGTCCCTCCGGTGCACCGGCGATCTGGCCGGGCAGGATGCGCAAGCCGTCGCCTTCCGCGCGGATCGAGCTGCAGGTGAAGCAAGGCGGATGAAACGGCTTCTCGATCACCGGGCAGCGCGCGCCGGCGGCGCGAGCTTCTTCGAGCGAAGGCGCCGCTGGCGGATCGGGCAGGGGTGTGCTCGCGCGCAGCCCCTCGGCGATCAGCGTGCCGTCGGCGCCGACCAGCCGCGCGCCGTTATCGATCGCTTCGAGCCTGAGCGGCACGTCGAGCGGGATGAGCGCGCGCAACGCCACGGTCGAGGCACCGCCGACCGCGCGGGCCAGCACGCCGCAAACATAGCCGCCATTGCCCGAATTGGGCGGCCCGCGGAATTGCCGCGCAATCACGATCTCACGCATCGTACCCTTCACAGTATTTGAAGAACTTCAGACGGCCTGCGCACTCGGCGGCGTCTCGCATACGGCGCTTTGCTGGCTTCCGAAACGCCCGGCAAAGACCTTGGTGAACTCCGCCCCCAACAGAAAGACCTGAGCGGAGTAGTACACCCAGAGCAGCATGACAATCAGGCCGCCTGCCGCACCGTAAGGCGTCGCCAGGCTGCTGCTGCCGAGGTAATAGCCGATCAGGAACTGACCGAACTCGAACAGCAGTGCGGTGCCGAGCGCGCCGATCGCGACGTCGCGCCATTCGAGATCGCGGTTGGGCAGTATCTTGTAGATCGCGGCGAACAGCAGCGCCATCAGCATCGTCGAGATCGTGAAATTGATCGCCGCCAGCGCCGCCTGGCTGTAAGGCGTATGGTTGTCGATGTAATGGCCGAGCGCGGTGATCCCGGCGGTGAACACCATCGAGATCAGCAGCAGGAAGCCGAGCCCGATGACGAGCACGATGCTCACCGCCCGCCCGCGCAGCAGCCGGCGCAGCACCGAACCTTTGCGCGGCGCGCGCCAGATGACGTTGAGCGCATCCTCCATCTCGCCGAACACGCCCGACGCCGTCAGGATCAGAGTCAGCGCCCCGACGATGCCGCTGAGGATGCCGGTCGAGGTGCCGCGCGCGTTGTGGATGGCGAGCTGCAACAGGGCGGCGCTCTGTTGCCCCATCAGATGGCTCAGCTGATACGCGATGGCGCTGCGCGCGGCGTCCCGCCCAAAGCCCAGGCTCGCCACGGTGATGGCGATGAACAGGGTCGGGGCGATGGCGGTCGCCGCATAGAACGCGATGGCCGCGCCACGGGTCAGTGCCTCGTCGGCGATGAAGGCATCGATGCCTTCGCCGAGCAGACTCCACAGCGTCCTGATCCAGGTTCCCCGCATGCGGGGAACAACGCGCGGGAACCGTACTTGTTGCAATGTTTGCAGCCCATTGCCCCGCGCCGCGTTGTCCCATTGGAGGATTTTCATCATGGCCGTGGCGCCGGGACATCAGGATACGCATACGCGCGGCAAAACGGCTGTTTTGGCGGCCAAAGATGGATTCGCGCGCGCCGGCCGCTGGCTGCACAAGCTGTTGTTCGCCACCGACTGGACGATCGGGCGGATCGTGAAATGGATCGCCGTGGTGCTCGTTGCCCTGATCGCTGCGGCGATTCTGTGGCTCTACTTTCTCGATTGGAACACGATGCGCGGGCCGGTTTCGCGCTATGCCTCGGCGCGACTCGGCCGTCCGGTGCATATCGACGGCAATCTCGATGTGCATCTGTTCAGCTTCACGCCGCGTGTATCCGCCTCGAACGTGCGGATCGACAACCCGGATTGGGCCGGCTCGCCGCACGCCGCGGACCTGCCGAACCTCACCTTCACCTTCCGTCTCGTTCCGCTCCTCTTCGGCAACACGATCCTGCCTTTGGTGCGCTTCGATCATCCCGACATCGTCATCGTGCGGCAGGTTGATGGCCGGACCAACTGGGATTTCGGCGGCGGCAATACCGGCTGGGACGTGCCGCCGATCCAGCGCTTCCTGATCCGCGAAGGCCATATCCGGATCGACGACCGCGTGCGCAAACTTGTGTTCACCGGCACGGTGTCCTCGGAGGAGAACGCCGGCGCCCGCGGCGCGGCGTTCCAGCTCACCGGCGACGGCACGCTGAACGGCAACACCTTCGGCGCCGAATTGCACGGCGGACCGCTGATCCATGTCGACGAGACCAAGCCCTACAGCTTCGTCGCGAACGTTCATTCCGGCGGCACCCGCATCTCCGCCGACGGCGCGATCACTCATCCATTCCATCTGGGCCAGTTCGCCGCGGCGACGACGATCAGCGGTCCGAACCTGTCCGAACTTTATTACCTGACCGGCCTCGCGATGCCGCAGACCGCGCCCTATAGCGTGAAGGGCGAGCTGTCGCGCGACGGGACGCTGTACCAGTTCAAGGACTTCGCCGGCACGGTCGGCTCGTCCGACCTGCATGGCAGCCTCGCCATCGAGACCGCCGGCGCCAAGCCGCTGATCAGCGGCGCAGTCGCATCGAATGTTCTCGACTTCAAGGATTTGGGCCAGTTGTTCGGCGGCAAGTCCGAGACCGCTGTCGAACAGGGCCGGCTGTTGCCCGACCTTCCATTGCATGTCGAGCGCCTGCGCCAGATGGATGCCGACGTGACCTACGACGCCGGCGCGATCCGCAGCCGCGATTTCCCCTTGCGCGGTTTGCACGCCCATATTGGCCTCAAGGATGCGGTGCTTCTGCTCAAGCCGCTGGCGTTCCAATTCGCCTATGGTCGGCTCAGCGGACAACTGCGGATCGATGCGCACAAGCAGGTCACAGCGACCGATGTCGACGCGCGGGTCACCGATATGCGGGCGGAGCAGTTCGTCTCCGGCAAGCCGCCGGCGATCGAGGGCATGCTCGAGGCGCGAGCGGTGCTGCATGGCACGGGCAACAGCGTCCGCGCGGTGGCGACCAGCGCCGGCGGGCAGGCGACCTTCGTGGTGCCGCACGGCAAGTTCCGCGAGGCCTTCGCCGAACTCACGGGCATCAATCTACTCAACGGCCTCGGCCTGCTCCTGTCGGGCGACAAGAGCGACACTGGCCTGCGCTGCGCCGTAGCGCATTTCGATGCCTCGGGCGGGGTGTTCCGCACCCAGCAATTCGTATTCGACACCGATCCGGTGCGCGTCGAGGGCAAGGGCAGCATCGATCTCAACAACGAGACGCTCAACCTTCAGGTCACCGGCAAGCCCAAGGAATTCCGCATCGGCCGCATCCACGCCCCGATCCTGATCACCGGGCCGCTGGCGCATCCCCAGATCGGCGTGCGGGCGCAGGATGCGCTGCTCCAGGGCGGCATCGCGGCGGCGCTTGGTGTGCTGTTCCCGCCAGCGGCAATCCTGCCCTTCGTCGATCCGGGGCTCGCCAAAGATGCCAATTGCGCGGACATCCTTACCCAGGCGAAGGCGGAAGGCGCGCCGGTAAAGCCGGCGCATCGGGCGCGGCGCCGCTGATCAGTTCTTGAAACCGTCAATGATCGCCGCGATCTGCGGCCATGCTGCGGATTGCGGGTCGATCAACTCGAAATGTCCGGCCTCGGGAATGCCGAGCGACGCGGGTTTCTCGCCCACCGCATTTGCCGCCGCGACATAGGACAGGCGCCAATGATCCGGCACGATGCGATCCTGGCCGCCGGAGATGACGGCCTGTCTCGTTGCGATAGGCAGCAAGGACAAGGGCGACGTGTCGGCATAGACATCGCCTGTCCGCTGCGCCGCTCCGGTGATGCCGTCGACCGTCGGCGCGCCGCCACAGGCCGCGCCGTCTTCGCGATAGCCTTTCAGGTCGAGAATGCCGGCCAGGCTGACCACGGCGGAGATCTTCAGCGGATCGGCCGACCGCAGCGGACTGGTCGCCGGCAGGTGGCCGCGCGCCGCCAGCCACATCGCCAGATGTCCGCCGGCGGAATGGCCGACCGCGATCACATGGCTGAGGTCGAGACGATACTTGCCCGCGACGCTCCGCATCAGATCGGATGCCGCGGCCGCATCGGTAAACGTCGCCGGATAGCCGCCGCCCTGCGTGCCGATGCGGCGGTATTCGATGTTCCACACCGCATAGCCGCGGTCGCGCAGGACTTCCGCCATCGGCGTCATCAATTCGAGTCCCGGCAGTTCGGAGAGCCAGCAGCCGCCATGCACCAGCAGAACCACCGGATGTGGCCCGCCGGTCTTCGGCAGCCAAAGCTCCACAAACTGCTCCGGCCCCGCGCCATAGGTGAGCCTCGCATCCGGCGTGCCGTGCGGCCGTGCCAGGATGTCCTTGTACGAAACCAGTCCCGCCATCGCGCCCACGCTCATGCAAACCAGGGTGATGCCAATTGCCAGTGTGCGCGCGATGTTTCGCATCGCTATTCCGCCGCTTTGGCGAATTCACTGGCGGTGCCCAGGTGGCGCACGAAGAACCGCTCCCACGACGCCCCTTCGAAATTCGGAATCGCGACATGCGCGCCCGGATTGATGTGCATCGTTTTCTCCGCCGAGCCGAAAGCGTTGAACAGCGCGATGCCGTTCTCGCGCGGCGCGACGGCGTCTTCCCACTGGAACACGAATTCGAGCGGAATGGCGATCGCCTTGGCCGCCTGCTCGAAAGCCTCCGCGCCGGGCCTGAGGCCGGCCAGACCCAAAACCGCGCATTGGATCCTGGGCTCGGCGGCGAGGAACGGGACGCCTATGGCCGTGCCCATCGAGACGCCCCAATAGCCGACCGGGCCGCCGCTGCCGACGAAATCGAGCGCTTGCACCGCATCGAGCGCCGCTTGCCATTCCGGCACCGCGCGGCGGGTGCGATCCGCCATCGTCTTCATCATCTCCGCGCTCATGCCCGGATTGCTGCCGGCCTCGCCGCGCACCCGTGCGCCGACTTCGGCGGCGAGCTTCTCGGCCTGTTCGCGGCTGATGCGGTCGCCATGGCCCGGCGCATCGATGGCGAGCACCGCATAGCCGAGACGCCGGGCGTATTGCCGGGCGCGCGCCGCCAGCGTGCCGATCTTCTTGTGCTGCGAGCCGCCATGGCCCATCAGGACCAGCGGCCGCAGGCCTTTTGCAGCCTCCGGCGCCCACAGCACCGCCGGAACGCGTTCGCCGTCGACCGTGAGATCGAACAGCCGCTCGGTGACGCCGTTCTCGGATTTCTCGCGCGTGAAGCTGACCATGCGTTTCCCCTGTGCTGTTTTCTCCAGCGTGGCGCAATGCGTGGGCCAGTCAAGGCGGCCAGGGCAGGGTGCGGCGAAAGCGGACGCTGGATGCCTAGCCCAGCAATTCGTGCACCGTCTCGCTCGGGCGGCACAAGCGCGCCGCCGCCGGCGTCACAACGATCGGCCGGTTGAGCAGGATGGGATGTGCGGCCATCGCGGCAAGCAATTCTGCGTCGCCCACGCCGGGTTCGCCAAGACCAAGCTCTGCGAACAGCGCTTCCTTGCTGCGGACCATGTCGCGCACCGGTATTTGCAGGCGCTGCGACAACGCCGCGATCTCATCGCGCGTCAGCGGCGTCTTCAGATATTCGACGATCGCCGGTTCGTGACCGGCGGCGCGGATCGCCGCCAGCACCGTGCGCGACGTCCCGCAACTGGGGTTGTGATAGATCGTGATCTGCATCGCCATTTTCCCTTTTGGGAACTTTCTGGGTTGCCCCACGTTTTCCCGGTTGCCGATTGCCAGTATCGCATTTGAACCCAGGAGCGCTTCATGAGCCAGAAGACCGACAAGCCCTTTCTCACCGACGTGAAGACCCTGCGCGAGCGGGCGCGCGCCAATCTGGACGACGGCGCCATCGGCTCTTCGAGCTACAAGGGCGACGTCAAGAAAACCATCGAGATCCTCCAGGCAGTGCTGGCGACCGAGATCGTCTGCGTGTTGCGCTATTCGATGCATTCCATTGCCGCTTCGGGCATCTCCAGCGAATCGGTGAAGGCGGAATTCGCGCAACACGCCAAGGAAGAGCACGAGCACGCGATGGAAGTCGCCGAGCGCATCAACCAGCTCGGCGGCAAGCCGAACTTCAATCCCGAAGGGCTTCTGACGCGCTCCGCCTCGCAATATGTCGAAGGCGAGAACCTTGTCGACATGATCAAGGAGAACCTGGTCGCCGAACGCATCGCGGTCGATCACTATCGCGAGCTGATCCGCTATTTCGGCGACGACGATCCGGGCACCAAGACGATGCTGCAGGGCATCCTGCGCGTCGAGGAAGAACATGCCGACGACATGCACGATCTGCTGGTCGCGCATGAAGGCAAGCCGATGCTCAAGGGCTGAGGAAGCGCTCGTTTTCGGGCCTGAAAAACAAGCGGCGAGGTCCTGAGGACCTCGCCGCTCTTTGACAATCTAGCCGCGTGGAGCCGGGGGGAAAGCCAGCGGCCGGGCTGCCAAATCGGTTTCAAACTGCTCGAAACCGTATCATGGAACATTACATTGCAACCACTAATATTTTTTAAAAAGCACTTCAATTATTTGGATATTACGTAGAATTCCGAAGTTGATCATGTATTCGCCAAATGAAATGCAATGAAGATGGCGCAATACGCCAATCATCGCGCCGATGCCGCCGGGCGCGCCTTCCTCCTTGGTCTTTTTCGGTCCGTCAGTAGTTGACGGTGACCGTTACGCTGTCGGTGTACATGCCCGGCGTCACGAACTGTCCGCCGAACACCAGGCCGTATACCGTGAAGTTGACCGAGCCGAGATTGAGCAGCGTGTTGTAGGTCTGTTTGACGCCGCCGCTGGAGTCGCCCCACACGCTGCCGTGTCCGTTGGTCGTATACAGATTGTAATTCAGATGCGTGCCGCTGCGCAGCATGTAGCGCGTGGTCGGGTTGCCGCCGTTTCCGCCCGACAGCGAAAGCGTGAAGTTCGGCAGCAGGTCGAGGCTCAACAAGCCGCAATCGAGCGTGATCGTGCCGTTGACGGGCAGATCGCCATTGCCGGGAAAATACGAGCCGAAACTGAGGCCGGTCGTCGTGGCGCGCACCGGCTCGAGCACCGTGCCGCACAGCAGCGCGCTCGCCGGCGACGGCGCGCCGGCGGCGAGGGCGCAGAGCAGCGCGGCGGTCAGCCTAACCCGCATCGTCGGCCTCGCGCAGACACAGAAGCGGGTCGCCGCCCGACGCCAGGACCGGTGTTTGCGGTTCGACACGCGTCAGGCAGCGCTTGCCGCGCACCACCATCTCGACCGTGCCGGCGGTTTTGAGGTCCGGAATGAACAGTTTGCCGTCATTGCCGATCAAGAGCGTGCCTGGCATGCCGGGCATTTCGACATGGGTGCCGGCCGGCGGTGCCTGGCGCGCGCCGGTCTCGATGGTGACGAAGGCCGGATTGAACGAAACCGGCGCGAAGTCGACGACGATGCCGCCGAGCCGGCGCGGCATCACCGTGCGGTTGGTGTCGGCCAGGAGGGCGCCGATCGGATAGTCGCGCGCCTCCACCGAGAGATGGTTGTCGGCATTGGCCGCAAGCTGCGTCAGGAGCGCCTGGCCACCGGAGTCGGACACCGCCACCGGGCGGTTCTCGCGATAGACACGGACGCCGGGCAGGCCGGTATCGACCAGCGCGACGGCGGCGCCGGTGTCGCGTGTCGCGAACAGGCTGCCGTCGATCAGGACCAGCGCGCCCTGCACGCCGCCGCGCAGCGCGACCTTGCCGCCATCGACCGCGATGTCGCCGTCGATGCGGGCTTTGGTGCCGAGCCAGGAGGCGTTGGCCTCGGCGCGATTGACGTCGCCGGCTTCGCCTTGCACCCGATAGCCGAAACCGCCATCGGGATTGACCGGCTTGTCGACCATCGCCTGGACCGAGGCGCGGCCGTCGTCATAAAGCGGCGAGACGGAGGCGTAGCCGTCGCCGACCGGCACGGTGAGCGCCGCCTGCGCCGACCACCTGCCGGACGAAAGATCGCGCAATGCCGTGATCGAGAACACCGCGCCATTGCTCCAGTTCTGCGAAAAGGAGCCGGTGACGAACGAACTCGACTCGCCGCTTTGCGGCTTGCTGCCGATCCAGCTCAGCGCGAGCGAGCCACGACCGATGCCGGCGGAGACGCCGAGCTGATAGCGCAGGCGATCCGGAGGCGTGCCGTCGACGCTCGCCAGGTCGCGGAACGCGCCGCTGGTCGCGGTCAGCGAGCCGAACGCCGTGAAGTCGCCGCTTCGGGTCTCGAAGCTCGCGGCGCCGAACCAGCCGGAGCCCGCGGTGCTCGTGCTGCCTGCGCCGTCGAGCGTGATCGCGCCGAGATCGCCGATGCCGGCCTGGGCGCCGAGGCCGAGCAGGCCGAGACCGGGCGCTGCTTCGCCGTGACCCTGGATGGTGATGTTGTTGTCGAGGCCGTGGCGCACCGTCACCGCTGCCATTGGCGTGGCATAGGCAAAGCTCCGCTCGCCGTAACCGCGGCGCAGGAAGCCGGCGTCGAACGCGAAGCCGGTGAGGCCGGGCGCGAGCAGGTCGGCGGTGGTGTAGAGCGAGACGCTCTGCGCGCTCTGGCGGCCGAGCACGTCGGTGGTGACGACGGTCGCGGTGCCGGCGCCGGTCACGACCGGCAGGTCGCGCAGCTCGAACGGGCCGGGCGGCACGTCCTGCTCGAACACGCGGGCGCCGCCGGAGAACACGTCGACGGTGGTCGGCACCGCGGCATTGCCGAAGAAGGCCGGCAGCGGCTGGGTGACGAGGCCGGGCCGCAGCGTGAAATCGCGGGCATATTCGATGCCGCCGAAACGCACGGCGCGCGACCAGTCGAGCGAACCGCTCACCGCATCGCCGATGACGAACCGGGTGAGGGCCGCGGAATTGTCGAACTCCAGCGCAGTGTCGAGCCGCGCGCCGCTGCCGTCGAGATTGGCGAAGCCGTCGGCGGAAAACAGCAGATCGGGCGTAAAGACGTCGAGCGCCAGCGTGCCGCCGCCGCTGCCGGTGCGGCCGGGGCGTGCGATGTCGTCGGCGGCGCCGGAGACTTCGTAGTTGAGCACTGCGCCGGTGGCGGAAGAGGGCGCACTATCGTCGTGCTCCGACGGGCGCAGATCGTAGACCTGGCGCGCAAGCAGACTCGGCGGCGCCGTCACGACAAGCCGCTGGTTCGGCCCGTCGACGGTTGCGCTGACACCCGCAATGCCCGTCACGTCGATATCTCCTTCCCCGTCGACATTCATGCCTGCCCTGGCAAGCGCCGTGCGCGAGACCATCAGGTGTCCGTTGTCCATCGTGACGCTCACCGTGCTCGCCGTGTCGCGGCCGTCGATCCAAAGCGCGAGCAGCAGCCGCTCACCGGCCTGCGCCCGTCCGACCAACAGGGCCGCGAACAGGAGAGCCAGCGTGAACCGCCCCCCGGCGCACATCAGGGTCGAACGACGACATCGGCCGCCACATCCTTTTCGCTGCGCAAATCGCGAGCCGCGACATGCAGCGCCGTTCCGGCCGCGGCGGACGCGAATGCGAAGTGCCGCGTCGCGCCGGGCAGGACATAGACGAAACTGCCGTCGCCCAAGGTTTTCACAGGCGTGGCGCCGCTTGCCAGATACGGCGCCGTGAGCTTCACGGCGTGCGTGCCGCTGTTGTGCACGGCGAGATCGAGCCGGCCGTCGCGCGGCGTCGCGCTCCAATCCAATTGCGGCGTGTCGGCGCCGCTGCCGGCGAACACCGGCACGCCGAAGCGCAGCAGGATGCGCACCGCATTGCCTTCCACCGGCGCGTCGTCGGCGAGCTGGCTGACCATCAGCCGATAGGTGCCTTCCGCGGCGCCATCGGCCGGCGGCGCCATCACGCGGATGAGCTGGCGCGCGCCCGGCGCGATCGTCGCCATCGGCGGGCTCGCGATCAGTTGCGCGCTCGGCGTCAGCGTGTCGTCGCCTTGGCTCTGGCTCCAGTCGAACGCCTCGATCTGCACCGTGATCGGCGCCGGGCCGTGATTGGCGGCATAGAACAGCTCGACGGCGCCCGGCTTCAGCTCGAGCGTCGTCGGCGCGACGTCCATCGCCGCCGCGACAGGACTCGCCGCCGCGCAGTGCGGCAAAGCGAGCGCGGCCAAAGCCGCGATGAGAGCCCCCGTGCGCATCGCGGTCTCAGTAATTGACCGTGACGCCGACGGAATCCGTATATCCGCCCGCGACCACGAATTGCGACACGGGGATGCGGCCGAACACCGGGAGGGTCTGCGCCGCGCCGTTGCCCGTGCCCGACACGGTCGAGGTTGACAGATTGCCGTCGCCCCAGATCGTGGTGTGATTGGACGCGGTGTAGAGCGCGTAGGTCAGGTTGTGCGACGAGCCGTCCGTCATCGCCCGCGCGTTCACCGTGGCGGTGTTGGTGCCGCCGTCGAGCGCGACGGTGTAGGCAAGGCCGCTGGTGCAGGTGACGACGACGTTGCTGCTCGCATCGTTCGGCGTGCCGGACGAGGCGATATAGCTTCCGAACGCCAACGCGCCCGCAGTCACGGAGCAGGACGACTGCACGTTCGCGCTGACCGCGAAGGAGGTCGTCGCCTGGCCGGCCAGCGCCGGACACATCAAACTCGCAACGAAACCAGATGCGATTACAAACCGAACCAACAATTCTTTGGTCATGTCCTGCCTCTTCGAGTTCCCCGGCAGGTACGCAATCGGTACGAGCGCCATTCATAGGCCGCAACCGTTAACGTGCGATTAATGGTGTGAGGGTTTGTGCCTAAAATGGCAGCAACCACCCGGACAGCGAAAATGGGTAGGGCGTGAGGCTAAGTGCCGGTGCCGGCTACAGGACTCGAACCTGTGACCCCCTGATTACAAATCAGGTGCTCTACCAACTGAGCTAAGCCGGCCTGCGCCGTGCGTACTTATACACGCCGCAAAAGGCAAATGCGCCGGCCGTTACGGTGCGGCTTCCGCGAGCAGCAACCCGCCCTTGCCGGTCACCGCTCGCACGCCGAGATACAGCATCAGACCGATGGGGCCGGCGAGCAGCGTCACCACCAGGCAGGGGATGACCAGCCCATGCGACAGGCCGCGGCGCCGGGCGTCACGCTGTTCCCAGGCACCGATGAAAAGGTCGAAGATCAGATAGTGGATCCAGCCGAGCGTCGCCGCGATGGGCGAAGAGAACAGGGCCATCACTCCCGCGAGCGAGGTGAAACTGGCGCCTTGCGGGCCTTCGCCGCCCAGCGTGACGCGCCACAGCAGCCACGCATAGGTGAGACCGAGGATGACGGGGATTGCCACCGAGTGCACCGCGATCTGCGTCACGCGCCAGCGCGGCGCGACGATCAGGAGCAGCCAGAAGGGCAGGATGCCGTTGTTGGCGATGGTGAAGATGGTTTGCGCGGACATCGGGGGTTCCTTCCAGCGCGGATCGTGGTCATCGAATCCAATTCTGGTGGGCTTGTTTGGTGAAAGCGCAGGATTTTGATCATTGTTTTACGGATTTTCCAAAAAGCGGGTCCGTCTCAGCGCAACGCCGGCGCTACGGTTTTCCAGCAATCGAGACATGGTCCGGCGTTACGGCGCCGCCGGAAAGGATCATGGTCATGGCTTCGTCGCTTTGCAGCTCGGTCATGGTCAGCTTGGCGAGCGGCAGGATCTGCAGATAGCCCGAGGTCGGGTTGGGCGCAGTCGGGACATAGACGGCGGCCAGCATCTCGCCGCTCTTGGCATCGGGAAAGGTTCGCATCACGAAGCCGATGGCCTTGAGGCCTGGGCTGGGGAAGTCGATCAGGACGACGCGCTGGCTTTCGGCGCCGGGCTTCTGGCGCAGCACGTCGACCAGCTTCTTGGCCGCCGAATAGATCGTCTCGACCAGCGGGATGCGGACGATGAGCTGCTCGAACAGGTGGATCAGCCGCTGGCCCAGCACACGGCTGGCGACGGCGCCGATCGTGTAGAGCGCGAGCAAGGCGACGATCACCCCGATCACCCAGCGCACCCCGGCATTGTCGAGCCATGGTTTCAACATCGGGAAGTGATCGTCGAGGAACAACGTGAACTCGACGGCGAGCGGCTGGCCCCATTGCGACAGCGTCTCCAGGAAGAAATCGAACACCAGCCAGACGATGATCAGCGGCGTCACGGTGAGCAGTCCGGCGATCAAATTCGACTGGAAATTCGCCTGGAACAGGTGCCCGCGAACCGGTGTTTTCGACATGACGCCCACTCTTCGCATGCGGCCTTTGCAAAGCCGCGCCCCAGCCCTTAAGGGTGGACGGATTCGCGCCAGAAGTTAATCTGCGCGCCCTTTTATCGAGCAGGCCATGAAGCGCGTCCTCATCACCAGTGCCATCCCGAGCGTCAACGGCGTCAAGCATCTGGGCAATCTCGTCGGCTCGCTGCTGCCGGCGGACGTCTTCGCGCGCTTCTGCCGGGCGCGGGGCTACGACACGCTGGCGATCTGCGCCACCGACGAGCACGGCGCGCCGATCGAACTGGCCGCCGCCGAGGACGGCATCGCGGTCTCCGACTATTGCGACAAGTGGCATGCGGTGCAGAAGGATCTGGGCGACCGCTTCGGCCTGTCCTGGGACCATTTCGGGCGGTCCTCCTCGCCGCAGAACCACGAGCTCACCGATCATTTCGCGCGCGCCCTGTGGAAGAACGGCATGCTTGACGTGCGCACCACCAAGCAGGCCTATTCGGCGACCGATGGGCGCTTCCTGCCGGACCGCTACGTCATCGGCACCTGCCCGCATTGCGGCTACGCCAACGCGCGCGGCGACCAGTGCGAGAACTGCACCCGCGTCCTCGATCCCGTCGACCTGATCGAACCGCGCTCGGCGGTGTCGGGCGCCAAAGACATCGAGATCCGCGACAGCCGGCATTTGTTCCTCAAGCAGTCGAAATTCGTCGACGAGCTGCGCGGCTGGATCGCAAGCCACAAGAACGATTGGCCGGTGCTGGTCACGTCCATCGCCAACAAATGGCTCGACGAGGGCCTGCAGGACCGCGGCATCACCCGCGACCTCGAATGGGGCTTTGCGGTGCCGGACGACGTCGCGGACGGCCAGCTCAAGGGCAAGGTGTTCTACGTCTGGTTCGACGCGCCGATCGAATATATCGGCGCCACCAAGGAATGGGCCGACAAGAACAAGCTCGGCGACGAGGCGTGGCGCGGCTGGTGGTATGGCGAGGCGGCCAAGGACGTCACCTATTTCGAATTCATGGGCAAGGACAACGTGCCCTTCCACACCATCATCTTCCCCGCGATGATCCTGGGCACCGGCGAGCCGTGGAAGCTGGTCGACCGGCTCAAGGGCTTCAACTACATCAACTACGACGGCGGCAAGTTCTCGACGTCGAGCAAGCGCGGCATCTTCATGGACGGCGCGCTCGACATCCTGCCGGCGGATTACTGGCGCTATTACCTGATGGCGAACGCGCCGGAGAGCTCCGACAGCAATTTCACCTGGGAGCACTTCGCCGGCGTCGTCAACAAGGACCTCAACGACGTCCTGGGAAATTTCGTCAACCGGATCACGAAGTACTGCGCCGCGAAGTTCGACGCCGCCGTGCCGGCGGAAGGCGAATATGGCGAGGACGAGAAGGCGGTCTGCGCCGAGCTCGACGAGCGCGTCGCGCGGTACACCGAAAATCTCGAGGCTTGCGAATTCCGCAAGGCGTTCGGCGAGCTGCGCGCCATCTGGGTCGTGGCGAACGAGTACGTCGCCAAGGCGGCGCCGTGGACCGCGATCAAGACGGATCGCGCCAGGGCGGCTGCGGGCGTTCGCATGGGCCTCAACATCGTGCATCTCCTGGGACACCTGACCTGGCCGGTGATGCCGACCCTGGCACGCGCGATCCATGGCGCGATCCAGGATGCGCCGGCCATCATTCCGTGGCCCGACGAGCCGATGGCGAAATATCTCAGCCAGCTCGAGCCGGGCCAGAAGATCAATCCACCGGCGGTGCTGTTTTCCAAGATCACCGACGAGCAGATCGCCGAATGGCGCACGCGCTTCGGAGGCGCGGCATGATCACCGTCGCGCCGCTCGGGCCGGACGACGCCGAGGCTTTGCGCGAGATCCGGCTCGAAGGATTGCGGCTGCATCCGTCGGCGTTCAGCGCCGATCCCGACGTCGAGGGCGCGCGCCCCATCGAGCGCTGGCGCGATGCCTTGAAGGCGCGGGTGTTCTTCGGCGGCCGGATCGACGGCGTGCTCAGCGGCATCAACGCGTTCGGCGCCGACACCGGCTCGCAGAAGACGAAGCATATCGGGCACCTCGGTGCGATGTATGTGCGGCAAGCGGCGCGCGGCAGCGGCCTCGCCGATGCGTTGATCCAGGCGGTGCTCGACCACGCCGCCGGCAAGGTGGAACAGGTGCTGCTCACGGTCGAGGCGAACAATGCGCGCGCGATCAAGCTCTACGAGCGTCATGGCTTCGAGACCATCGGCCGTCTGCCGCGCTCGATCTTCACCGGCGGCGTCTACTATGACGAGTTCGAGATGTACCGCGCGATCTCGTCAGGCGGCTGAGCGGCGGGGTGCGCCCCAGACCAGCGTCGACGTCAGGTTCAGCGTCAGCTGTCCGTCCTGCGCCCAAGGCCGCAACAGCGCCGCGAGATCGCGGTCGAATTCGGCGCCGAGGGCATCGCCCATCAGCGTGCGCGACCAGCTGGCACGGGAGTGCTGGCAGGCGATGAAATCGTCGATGCTTTGGCGATACGTGAATTCGAAATCGCGGCGGCCGGCGATGTCGAGCCAGGGCTCGTAGCGCTGGCCATCCGCCGCGAACGCGGTCTCGTCATAGGTTTCGCCGTGCAGGCGTTTGAGCCACGCGGTCATCGCTGCGCGCCAGGCGTCCTGCCAGGGCGGATCGACCGGCATGTCGCCGGTGACGATGGCGACGAGGTTCGTGCGCTCCGCGAGCTTGGGAAACAGAATGTCGTGCGCCATCCAGTGGATGGCCGTGCCGGCGATGGCGAGATCGATTGGGTCGGGCAGGGGCGCGTCTTCGGCGCGGGCTTCCAGCCAGGCGATGTTCGGGTGGCCCGCGCCGTAGAGCGCGCGCGCTTCGCCGATCATCGCGCTTGCGGGATCGATGGCGGCGACGTGCTCGAATGCGTCCGCCAGCGCCGCCGCGATCTTGCCGGGGCCGCAGCCGAGGTCGACAAGCATGCGCCGCCGCGGCACCAGGCCGAGCAGGAAATCGTAGAGCGCCGGCGCATAGGGCGGCCGGTGCCGATAGCAGCGCGCCACATCCGCATCGTCGAAGATGGCGGCGCGTTGGTTTTGCGTGCGCATGCCGGGTGTCTCCCGTTGACGCGCGAATTTAGGCGCCTAGGCTTTCGTTCGGTACTCGCGTTTCGAAAGGTCGCCGCGATGAAGAAACCTTCGGACTTTCAACGCCGTAAGCCGAAACAGGCGCGGGCGCGGGCGACCGCCGATTCAATTCTGGAGGCGGCGGTTCAGGTGCTCCAGCGCGACGGCGCCGCCGGATTCAACACCAACCATGTCGCCGAGCGCGCCGGCGTCAGCATCGGCACGCTCTACCAATATTTTCCGGGCAAGGAGGCGATCCTTCTCGCGGCGGCGAAACGCGAAATGGAGAAGCCGGACGCCGGTGGTCACCGATCGCTGCTCGAAGCTCTGATCCGCGCGTTGGAGACGTTGCTGAGCGGCGAGACGGTGCGCGCGAACCGTTCGATGCGCGTGCCGCCAAGGCGCGGACGCAATGCGGGCGCGAACCGGTTGGTGTCGTTGATTGGCGATGTCGTTTCGGATTGGATCGCGTTGCTCTTGCCCGTGCAAACGTTGGCGCCCGCGCTGTCGAGGCGACGGCGCGTTGCGCATCGGATGTGATTGTCGGGATGTATGGGAGATGGCGTTTGGACCGACTCGGTTCAAGGGGATTTCGAAAATAAATTCCGATGACGTCTATCCCGCAACGGAGTGGAGCCGCAGAGGACGCGGAGAAATTCGCGATGCGGCGGGGGTAGAGATCGTGTTGCGCTGCGGTGGGCGCGAGATTTTTTTAACGCGAAAATATTTTGGGCGACGATATCCTCGCCCGCACTTCGCGGGAGAGGTTAGGGGGATTAGATTCGCCGCCACCCATCGCGCCCGAGCGCTTCCATCGGCTTGAAGCGGGTCTTGTAGTTCATCTTCTCGCTGCCCTCGACCCAGTAGCCCAGATAGACGTGGCCGAGGCCGCGGCTGCGGGCGTCGCGGATGTGGTCCAGGATCATGTAGGTGCCGAGGCTGCGCGCATCCTCGCCCGGATGGAAGAAGCTGTAGACCATCGACACGCCGTCCTTCAGCACATCGGTAAGCGCGCAGGCGATCAACGGGCCGGGCTTGCCGTCCAGCGTGTGGCGGCGGTACTCGACGATCTGGGTGTCGACCGGGGTCTCCTCCACCATCGCGACGTAGTCGAACAGGCCCATGTCGGACATGCCGCCGCCGGCGTGGCGCGAGTCGAGATAGGTGCGCAGCAGCGCGAATTGCTCGCGCGTCGCCTCGGCGACGACTTCGCTGCGCACGAGGTCGGCGTTGCGCTTCTCGATGCGCTTGAAGGTGCGGCCGGGCTCGAACCCCTCGACCAGGATGCGGACCGAGACGCAGGCCGAGCAGCCCTCGCAGGCCGGGCGGTAGGCGATCGACTGGCTGCGGCGGAACCCTGAATGGGTGAGAGCCTCGCTGAGCGGCTGGGCGAAGGCGCCGCTGAGCCGCGCGAAAACCTTGCGCTCGACGCGGCCCGGGAGGTACGGGCAAGGGCCGCCCGGCGTCAGGAAAAACTGCGGAACGCGTGCGTTGTTCTGCTCTGTCACGTGTCTGCCTGCGCCCCTTTCGGAAGCGACTATGACAAGAATTTTTGGGCCGGCGCCAGTCTGGACAAATCCGAACTTTGTTTACAGTTGACGGCCCGGCGGCACCGGCGGCGCCTCGCGCAGCAGCACGATGCTGAGCCGGCGATTGGCCGAGGCGTTCGGGTCTTCGGGCAGCAGCGGCTCAGAGCCGGCCTTGCCGGCGACCTCGTAGATCCGGTCCTGCGCGAGACCGCCGCCGGTGAGCAGGGCGCGCGCGGCGTTGGCGCGGGCCGACGACAATTCCCAATTGGTCATGCCGCCGGGGCCTTCGAACGCCGCCGATTCGGTGTGGCCGCTGATCGAGACGCGGTTGGGCAAGCGGTCGACGATGCGGCCGATCTCGGCGAGCAGGCGCTTGGTGTAGGGCATCGGGTCCGAGGTTCCCTGCTGGAACATCGGGCGCCCGTCCTGGTCGACGAGCTGGATGCGCAGGCCCTCCGGCGTGTTGTCGATCATGACCTGCTTGGAGAGCGTCGCGATGTCGGGATTGTCCTGGATCGCCTGGTGGATCGCCTCGGCGGCGTGCGCGAAGTCGCCGTCCTGCGACGAGGCGGTGCCGTGACTGTCGGACGAGCCGGAGGCGCCTTGGGCGTTGGCATCCGATGCGCCGCCATGGCTGGCGCCGGTCTGCGTCGAGGGCTTGGCGGCGGACGGCGAGGTCGGGGAATTCTTCTGGAACACGGAGGCCGCGCCGCCGGCCTTGGAGCTGTCCTCGCCCATCACCTTGCCGCCCAGCACGCCGCCGGCGCCGCTGACCGTCTCGGCGATGCTCTGGGGCGCGAAGTAATCGGCGATGCCGCGCTTCTGTTCGGGTGTGGTGGTGTTGATCAGCCACATCAGCAGGAAGAAAGCCATCATCGCGGTGACGAAGTCGGCATAGGCGACTTTCCACGCGCCGCCGTGATGGCCGCCGTGACCGCCCTTCTTGATGCGTTTGATGATGACCGCGCCGTCGCTGGCCATGGCGTTCTGCCCCTTACTACCAATTACCCTGCGGCAGGTGAGACGGTCTTTCTGCCGCCCCATGCCTTGCCTAACATGGGAGGAACCATGCCTTATGGCGCCTTAACCGAGTGTGAAACGACATGACCTTCGATGCGCGCGCCTTCCGTTCGGCGCTGGGTTCTTTCCCGACCGGCGTGGCCGTGGTGACGACGGCGGCGAGCGCCGAACATCATCTGGGCATCACGGTGAATTCCTTCACCTCGGTGTCGCTCGATCCGCCGCTGGTGCTGTGGTGCATGGACAAGAAGTCGGATCGTTACCACGCATTTACCAAGGCGCGATCCTACACCGTCAGTATTCTGGGTACGGAGCATCGCGAAGTCTCGTCGCGGCTCGCCACCCAGGGCAATCACAGCCTCGACGGCATCGCGCTGAAGACGACGACGCTGGGGCCGCCGGCGCTGGCCGATGCGCTGGCGATCTTCGAATGCGAGGCCGAGGCGGTGCACGAGGCCGGCGACCACGCGATCCTGATCGGCCGGGTGGTGCACTTTTCGCGGGCCGAGGAGGGCGCGCCGCTGGTGTTCTTCCGCGGCAAGTATGGGGCGCTGGCGCAGGCGGAGTGAGGCGCAGGCTGCCCATCCTTCGACAAGCTCAGGATGAGGATTGAGCTTGGACCTCATCCTGAGCCTGTCGAAGGATGGCCGCAGGCTCAAATCTAACAAATTGATGCGTTGACCGCGGGTTTGACCGGCGGCTAAGCCACCGCATGACGATTGAGGCCAAAACTGCCTCCGGAACGGATGTACCGCGCGCCGGGTTGCGACTCCTGTTGCGCGCCGCGGCGGCGCTGCAGCGCGCGGTGCGTTCGAGCGAGCCGGCGCAGATCTTCTTCTGCGCGCTGGCGGGCGCGGTGATCGGCGCGCTGGTCGCGGGGCTGCGGCGCGGGGTCGACCTTGCGCATCGCATCAGCTTCGCGCTGCCGGACGGCGTGGCGCTCAGCACCGGGATCGGCGTCTCGCCCCTGCGGATCGTCATCGTGCCGGTGTGCGGCGGGCTCCTGCTCGGGCTGGCGGCGCTGATCGTCAGCCGCTACCGCTCGTCGGAGATCGTCGATCCCATCGAGGCCAATGCGCTGCATGGCGGGCGGATGTCCATGCTCGACAGTTTGCGGCTGGTGATCGCGACCGTGGTCTCCAACGCCTCCGGCGCGGCGGTGGGCATGGAGGCGGGCTACAGCCAGTTCGGCGCCGCGGCGTTTTCGAGTCTGGGCCAATCGCTGCAGCTGCGCCGCGCCGATCAGCGCGTGTTCGTAGCCTCCGGCGCGGCGGCGGCCATCGCGGCGGCGTTCAACGCACCGCTGGCGGGGGCGTTCTATGGCTATGAGCTGATCCTGGGCAATTATTCGGTGCGCGCGCTGGCGCCGATCGCGGCGGCGTCGCTCGCCAGCGTGCTGACCGAGCGGGCGCTGATCCATCCCGAGCCGCTGTTCGTCATCGGCCAGGCGTTCCACTTCAAGGAGTCTGTCTATCTGCTGTTCGCGCTGCTCGGCGTGTGCGCGGCGGGCTTTGCGGTGCTGGCGATGCAGGCGGTGACCTGGGTGGAGCGCGCGCTGCGTTTGGTGAAGCTGCCGCAATGGCTGCGCCCGGCGATCGGCGGGGTGCTGCTGACCGGTATCGCGCTTTATGTGCCGCAAGTCCTGGGCAGCGGTCATGGCGCGATCCAGTTTCATTTCGATCACCGTGTCGCGCTGGAGGCGCTGGCGGTCGTGCTGCTGGCCAAGCTGGTGGCGTCGGCGATCTCCATCGGTTCGGGCTTTCGCGGCGGGATGTTCAGCTCGTCGCTGTTCCTGGGCTGCCTGTTCGGCGCGGTGTTCGCCGACGGCGCGGCCTGGGTGGCGCCGCGTCTGGCGAGCCAGCACGCGGCACTGATGATGGTCGGCATGGCGTCGGTCGCCGCCGCGGTGATCGGCGCGCCGCTCACCATGGTGTTCCTGGTGCTGGAGGGGACGGGCGATTTTCCGATGACGGTCGCGGTGCTGGTCGGCGTCGTGATCGCCTCGACCATCGTGCGGCTCGCCTTCGGCTATTCGTTCTCGACCTGGCGTTTCCACCAGCGCGGCATCGCGATCAAAAGTCCGCACGACATCGGCTGGCTCGCCGATCTGACGGTCGCCAAGCTGATGCGCTCCGATCCCAAGATCGTCCCGGCGGGCATGCCGCTCGCCGAGGTGCGGGAGAAATACCCGCTGGGCGGCGCCAAGCGCGTGTTCGTGACGATGCCGGACGGATCCTATCTCGGGGGCCTCGACATCGCGGCGGTGCATGACAAGAAGCGCGATGCGGTGCTGGGCAGCCTGACGGCGGGCGAACTGGCGTCGGGCGGTGACGCCTTCCTGCTTCCCGGACTCAATGTCCGCATCGCGCTGGCGCGATTCGAGGACAGCCTGGTCGAGGCGATGCCGGTGGTCGAGTCGGCTGCAACCCCCAGGATCGTCGGCTACATGACGGAAGCCTATGCCTTGCGCCGCTATAGCCAGGAATTGGAGCGCCGCCGCAACGCTGAGTTGGGGGCACGCGACCTCTTTTCCATCGCCGAACCGCGCGGCTGAAACGCCGGACAGGACGCCGCACCGTGGCCGATCCGCCGCATCTTACGGCATAAGTTCGTAGTCACATTAGCTTCACAAAACTGTCGCCGTCCCGTTACGCCGGGCCGTCATTTCGTCGCCCGGGAAGCGGGCGCAGCAGTGAAGCGGGACCCCTCCCTAACATTTTCGATGAGGGGTTTCATGCGAGGGAAAACAATCTTGATGGCCGGTGTCGCGGCTGTCGCCTTGGCCGCGTCCACGGGCGCCGGCCTTGCCAAGTCGTCGTCGGACCAGTCGCCGCCGTCGGCCTCGAACGGCCCGACCAATGCCGAGCTGGCCGCGCGCATCGACGCGCTGGAAGCCGAGCTGCAGGCCGAGACCGATCACCGCGTCGCCGACCACACGCGCCTTTCGACTCTCGAGCAGAACTTCAACGACACCACGTGGTCGTTCGACAATGCCCGTCCGACCGTGAAGTCGGGCGACGGCCGCTTCTCGATGGCGTTCCGCGTGCGCTTCCAGGCCGACTTCGCCGGCTTCTCGCAGGATGCGAGCCACCCCAACCTCGTCGGTCCGCCGGTCAGCGTGTTCAACGGCCCGACCGACCTGTCGTCCGGCTCCGTCGTCCGCCGCGCCTATTTCGGCGTCGAAGGCAAGGCGTTCACCGATTTCTCCTATGAGCTGCGCCTCAACGCGGGCGGCACCAATGGCGGCAGCGCCGGCGCCGGCGGCGTCCCGACGGCGGGCGAAGGCGATCCGCTGCTCAACAAGGCGGTCATCACCTATACCGGCATTCCGTACTGGCACTTCAACGTCGGCGTGATCGAGCCGGCCTTCATGTTCGAAGGCACGACCTCGTCGGCCTCGCTGATCTTCATGGAGCGCCCGGAAATCGACAACATCGCCGCCGACTCGTTCGGCGCCGGCGACTCGCGCCGCGGCATCGAGCTGGGCTTCGCCAAGCAGGACACGCTGTGGGCCGGCGACAACCTCGCCGCCACCGTCGCGTTCACCGGCCAGAAGACCGGCTCGACCGCCAACCATGGCGGCGTGACGGGCACGCAGCCGGGCGACGAGAACTCGCAGATCCTCGGCCGCATTTCCGAGCGTCTGTGGACGGACAACGTCTCGAACATCCAGATCGGCATGAGCGGCGCGCACGTCTTCATGTCGGGCGACACCACGACGGCCGGCGTCACCAACCCGAACGGCGGCAGCCAGACGATCAATCTTCAGGATCGTCCGGAAATCCGCGTCGACGGCACGCGCCTGATCTCGACCGGCGGCATCAACGCCAAGACGGCCGACATGTTCGCGGTCGATTTCGGCGGCAACTGGGAGAACTTCTTCCTCGGCGGCGAATACGCCAAGTTCATGCTCGACCGCGAAGCCTCGCCGGGCAGCCTGACCGTGATCGACCATCCGAGCTTCAGCGGCTGGTATCTCGAAGGCTCGTGGATCATCACCGGCGAGACCAAGGTCTACTCGCCGAGCGCCATCAACAACGAAGTCGGCGGCTTCAACGCGCCGATCCCGTCCGCTCCGTTCTCGCTCTCGGGCGACTCGTGGGGTGCGTGGGAAGTGGCGCTGCGTTACAGCAACACCGACCTCAACTGGAACACGAGCTCGGCCACCGGCATCTTCGGCGGTGACGAGCGCGTCTTCGCCCTGGCGTTGAATTGGTATCTGAACCGTAACATCCGTGTCATGTTGGACGACAACATTGTCACCGTGAAGCGCACCACCTTCGCCGCGACGACCAACCAGAACCAGGACATCAACATCGTCGGCCTGCGCCTGCAGTTCGCGAACTAAATTACGGGGCGGGGCACGCCCACCAGAGGGGCAGATGCCCCAAGAAAGGGATTGATATGAAGAAGCTTGTGAGAAATGTGATCGTTGCCGCGGCGGTTGCCGCGGCGGCGGCCACGAGCGCCTTCGCCGCGAATATTTCCGGCGCGGGCGCGACGTTCCCCTATCCGATCTACGCCAAATGGGCCGCGGCCTATTCCGGCGTGTCGGGCATGGGCCTGAATTACCAGGCCATCGGCTCGGGCGGCGGTATCGCGCAGATCAAGGCGAAGACCGTGACGTTCGGCGCCTCCGACATGCCGCTGCCCAAGGCCCAGCTCGACGCGGCCGGCCTGGTGCAGTTCCCGACCGTGATCGGCGGCGAAGTCGCCGTCTACAACGTGCAGGGCGTCGGCGCGGGTCAGCTCGTCCTCGACGGCCCGACGCTGGCCAACATCTATCTCGGCCACATCGTTCGCTGGAACGACCCGGCGATCAAGAAGCTCAACCCGTCGGTCAATCTCCCCGACCAGGCGATCGCCGTCGTGCATCGCTCGGACGGATCGGGCACGACCTTCGTGTACGCCACCTACCTCAGCCGCGTCAGCGCCGAGTGGAAGGCCAATGTCGGCGCCGCGACCTCGGTCGACTGGCCGGTCGGCATCGGCGCCAAGGGCAATGAAGGCGTTGCCGGCAACGTGGCGCAGACCGCCGGTTCGATCGGCTACGTCGAATACGCCTACGCGCTGCAGAACCACCTGAAGTACGCCCGCATGATGAACAAGGAGGGCAAGGTCGTTGAGCCTTCGCTCGCGTCGTTCGGTGCGGCCGGTTCGCATGCCGACTGGAACCAGGCGGCGGGCAACAGCTTCTACGTCATCCTCGTCGACCAGCCGGGTGCCGATTCGTGGCCGATCACGGCGACGACCTACATCCTGATGTACAAGCAGCCGTCCGATCCGGCCGCTTCGGCCGAGGTCCTGAAGTTCTTCAAGTGGGCCTATGCCAATGGCGGCGACATGGCCAAGGGTCTCGTCTATGTGCCGCTGCCGGCCAACGCCGTCTCGGCGATCCAGGCCAGCTGGCACCAGATCCAGGGCTCGGGCATGTAAGCCCAAGCCTTCGGGCAAAGTCAGAGCAGGGGCGGGTGCGAACCCGCCCCTGTTTTCTTTTGCGCGGTGCAGGGACAGCGTGCGGCATGACCCGCCTGACGATTCGAGTCGATTTCGCCAATGGCTCGGCCTTGGGGCCGGGCAAGGTCCGGCTGCTGGAGCTGGTCGGAGAGACCGGATCGATCCGCAAGGCCGCCGCCGGGATGAAGATGAGCTATCGCCGCGCCTGGCTGCTCCTGAAGGCGCTGGACGAGGCTTTCGGCGCTCCCTTGATCACGACCGCGACGGGCGGAAAGGCCGGCGGCGGCGCGCTGCTGACCGCGCTTGGGCAGCAGGTCGTTAAACAGTATCGCGCGTTGGAAGAGGCGTCGGCACGCGCCGGTGCGCGTTATCTGACCGTCCTGGCCAAGCGGGTGGATGCTGGAAAACCCAGGAAATCCGCCAAAAAGCGAGCGCTCAAGCGGTAAGATACGTAGAAAGAAAGCCACGTTATGGTCTTGCGAGATAATATAACGCACCTTATGTTATCAGGACTTAGGGACCGCTCTTTTCATGGCGCAATCGTTCGACCGGGACTTGCTGATCGTGCTGCACGACGTGGCGCGGACGCTGCGCACGCGCTTCGACCAGAAGGCGCGCGCCACCCACGCCATGACGCGGGCGCAATGGGTCATCCTTTCGCGGCTCGAGCGTCAGCCGGGCATGTCGCAGAACGAGCTGGCGGCGATCTGCGAAGTCGAGCCGATCACCGTGGCGCGTCTTGTCGACCGGCTGGAGGCGCGCGGCCTTGTCGAGCGCCGCGCCGATCCGTCGGACCGCCGCATCCGCCGGCTGCATCTGTTGCCCGCCGCGGCGCCGATCCTCGAAACCATCAACGAGGCTCGTGAAACCATGAATGCGCGCATCATCAGCGGCCTCGACGAGCCGACGCGCAACACGCTGATCGATGCGCTTTTGACCATCAAAGAGAATCTCGCAAACCAAGGTCTGACCGGCGACAAGCTGGCAGAAGCCGGAGAGTAGAAAGAGTAGCCATGTCCGTCAGAACTGATTCCGTCGATTACACCGCGCCCGGCGCCGGCAGCCGCGTCCGAGACTGGTTCGGTGCCGTGTGGTCCGACAAGGCGCGCCTGCGCCGCATCCTGATGTATTGGGGCGTCGGCGCCGTCGCGCTGATCGCCGCCACGCTGTATCTCACCGGCGGGCGTTACGTCTCGACCGACGACTCCTATGTGCGCGCCGCCAAGCTGATGGTCTCGACCGACGTGTCGGGCCTCGTCGCGACGGTCAACGTGCACGAAGGCCAGCACGTCAAGGCGGGCGACGTGCTGTTCACGCTCGACACCAAGCCGTTCCAGATCGCGCTCGACACCGCGAAGTCGGCGCTGGCGCAGACGGTGCAGGGCGTCGCGGGCACGCGCGCGCAGTACCTCTCGATCCAGGGCCAGATCGCCTCGCAGCAGGCGCAAGTGACGCTCGCCGGGCAGACCTATGCCCGCTACGCCGCGCTGCAGAAGCAGAACGCCATCGCCGGCACGCAGGTCGATACCGCGCGCGGCGCGCTGCAGAGCGCGCAGGCAACGCTCGTGTCGCTGCAGCAGCAGGCGGCGCAGATCCTGACCCAGCTCAACGGCAACCTGAACCTGCCGGTGGAGCAGTCGCCCGCCTACCAGCACGCCCAGGCCGCGGTTGCCGAGGCGCAGCGCCAGCTCGACCACACCACCGTGCGCGCGCCGTTCGACGGCGTGGTCGGCGAGGTGGATTCGCTCCAGCCCGGCACGCTCGTGATCTCGGCGATGAGCGCGTTCACGACGACCAGCGCGGTCGGCCTCGTGTCGTCGAAGGATCTGTGGATCGACGCGGCGATGAAGGAGACCGATCTCACTTACGTGCGCAGCGGCAATCCGGTGAACATCACCATCGACACCTATCCGAGCTGCAGCTGGACCGGCAAGGTCGACGCGGTTTCGGCCGCGAGCGACAGCGCCTTCTCGGCGCTGCCGGCGGAGAACGGCAGCGGCAACTGGGTCAAGGTCGTGCAGCGCATCCCGACGCGCATCCGCATCACCGGCAGCACCTGCCCGGACGTGACCTTAAGCGCCGGCATGAGCGCCTCGGTCTCGATCGACACCGGCAAGCGCCGCTGGAACCGGATGCTGGGCGGCTAAAGCGCGATGTCCGCACACACGGCGCCCGCGCAAGGTCTGCATTCGGCGGAGTCGTATGACAGCAAGCTGGCGCTGTGGATCGTGCTCGGCTCGTCGATGGCCGGCACGCTCATGCAGGCGCTGGACTCGACCATCGCCAACGTCGCGCTGCCTTACATGCAGGGCGAGCTGTCCGCCTCGCGCGACCAGATCACCTGGGTCCTGACCTCCTACATTGTCGCCGCCGCGATCATGACCGCGCCGGTGGGCTGGATCGCGTCGCGCTTCGGCAAACGCAATTTCCTGCTGATCTCGCTCGCCGGCTTCACGATCACCTCGATGATGTGCGGTCTGGCGCAATCGCTCGAGCAGATGATCCTGTTCCGGCTTTTACAAGGTTGTTTTGGTGCGGCGCTGTCGCCCCTGAGCCAGGCGGTGATGCTCGACCTCTACCCGCCGCACAAGCGCGGCAACATCATGGCAATCTGGGGCATGGGCGTGATGCTCGGCCCGATCCTGGGCCCGACGCTCGGCGGCTATCTCACCGATGCCTATAGCTGGCGCTGGGTGTTCTACGTCAACGTGCCGTTCGGCATCGCCGCCGTCGCCGGCATCTGGTTCTTCTTCAAGGACACCAACCGCGCCCAGGGCCTCAAATTCGACTGGTTCGGCTTCACCGCGCTCGCCATCGGTCTGGCGGCGCTGCAGCTGATGCTCGACCGCGGCACGGGGCAAGGCTGGTTCGGCTCGGGCGAGATCATCGCCGAGGCGGTGATCGCCGGCGTCGGCATCTATGTCTTCCTGGTGCATATCATCCTGGGCAAGAACCCGTTCATCCCGATGAAGATGTTCGACGACCGCAATTTCGTCTCGGGCCTCATCCTGATGTTCGTGATCGGCGCCGTGCTGCTGGCGAGCTCGGCGCTGTTGCCGCCGTTCCTGCAGAACCTCGCGGGCCTCAGCGTGTTCGACACCGGCATGCTGATGGCGCCGCGCGGCTTCGGCACCATGTTCGCGATGATGTTCGCAGGCCGCATGGCGCTGCGTTTCGATCCGCGCGTGCTGATGACGATCGGCTGCTCGATGCTCTTGTGGTCGATGTGGGACATGTCGGGCTGGACGCCGCAGATCAGCGACAACTGGCTGATCTTCGTGACGTTCCTGCAGGGCATCGGCATGGGCTTCGTGTTCGTGCCGATGAACCTGACGGCGTTCGCGACCTTGCCCGGCCAGTTCCGCACCGACGGCACCGCGATGACCAACCTGATGCGCAATATCGGCAGCGCCATCGGCGTCAGCGTGACGACGGCGGTGATGGGCGGCAGCGCGCAGATCGCCCATGCGCTGCTCGCAGGTGCTGCCTCGCCGTTCAACCGCGCGCTCGGCGTCAACGGTCCGTCGATGATGATGAATCCGCAGATTCCGATGGGCCTCGCCAATCTCAACAGCCTGATCGGGTATCGCGCGCAAGTGATTGCGTTCCAGAACGACTTCCTGTTCATGTTCTACGCGAGTCTTCCGGCGCTTCTCGTCATCTGGCTGATGAAGCGGCCGCAATTCGTGCCGGGTGCGCCGAAGCCGGAAGTGGAAGTGATGGAATAGAGGGGAAGGTCATGCGCATCGCGTTTCTGGGACTGGGCGTCATGGGCTACCCGATGGCGGGCCACCTGGAGCGCGCGGGCCACGACCTCACCGTCTACAACCGCACCCGCGCCAAGGCCGATGCCTGGGTCGCCGAATATGGCGGCGAGGCCGCGCCGACGCCGGCGGAAGCTGCGGCGCATGCCGACGTCGTGCTCGCCTGCGTCGGGCGCGACGACGATGTGCGCGAAGTCTCGCTCGGCCGCCATGGCGCGTTCGCGACGATGAAGCGCGACGCGGTGTTCGTCGATCACACGACGGCCTCGGCCGGGCTGGCGCGCGAACTGGCCGAAGCGGCGCACCAGCGCGGCATGCATTTCGTCGACGCGCCGGTGTCCGGCGGCGAGCAGGGCGCCAAGAACGGCCAGCTGACCATCATGTGCGGCGGTACCGCCACCGCTTATGCCAAGGCCGAGCCGGTGATGGCGGTCTATGCCCGCCAGTGCCGCCTGATGGGTGAGGCCGGCGCCGGCCAGCTCACCAAAATGGTGAATCAGATCTGCATCGCCGGCCTGGTCCAGGCGCTGTCGGAGGGGCTCAGCTTCGCCCGCTCGGCGGGGCTCGATCCGCAGGCGGTGGTGGATGTGATTTCCAAGGGTGCGGCGCAGTCCTGGCAGATGGAAAACCGTCACAAAACGATGCTCTTGGGACAGTTTCGACATGGTTTCGCCGTAGAGTGGATGCGTAAGGATTTGGCCATCTGCCTTGACGAGGCACGACGGAACGGCACGTCGCTCCCCGTTACAGCGCTGGTCGATCAGTTCTACGCGGAGGTGGAAAACATGGGCGGCAAGCGCTGGGACACATCGAGCCTGTTTGCGCGTCAGGAAAGCCTCAGGAAAACCTCCTGATGGACAACCCCAACCCGCCTGAGGATCACGCCGCGGCGCCCCGGGCCCGCGCCTATCACCATGGCGATCTGCGCAATGCGCTGCTGGACGCCGCCCGCCGCATCCTCGAGGAAGAATCGCTCGCCGATCTGAGCCTGCGCGCCGTCGCGCGCCGCGCCGGCGTCAGCCATGCCGCGCCGTACCGGCATTTCCCCAACCACGAAGCCCTGCTGGTCGAGCTTGCCCAGGAAGGCTTTGCCGAGCTGCGCCAGGACATCGCCTCGGCCGGCGCGCACACCGGCGCCGAATCGGATCGTATCGCCAAGATCGGTGCCGCCTATATGCGCTTCGTGGCGCGGCGGCCGGAGTTGGCGAGCCTGATGTTCGGGCCGCAGCTGCCCAACCGCGAAGCGTTTCCCGAACTCGGCATCTCCGCCGACGCGATCGGCAATGAGATCGGCACCGCGCTGCACGACACGGCGCTGGGGCTCGCGGTGTGGGCCGCGGTGCACGGCCTGGCCATGCTGATCCTGCGCAACGTGATCGACCTGGGCCAGCGCAAATCCGGCCTCGACGTGTTGCCGTCGCGCGCCGAGATCATCCTGCGCAGCCTGTTCTCGACGCGGCGGGATTAGTTTCTCTCACAATCCCACTTCACTTCATCGTCATGGCCGGGCTTGTCCCGGCCATCCATAATCACAACTGCCGCAGTCGGGAGTATGGGTCCCCGGGACAAGCCCGGGGATGACGGTTTTTGGTGTGGGGTTTAAAGCGTCCGCAACAGCTTCGCCGCGTCGCGCGCGAAATAGGTCAGAATCCCGCTCGCGCCGGCGCGCTTGAAGCCGAGCAGGCTTTCCAGCATCACGCGCTCGCGCTCCATCCAGCCGCGTTCGCACGCTGCGGCCAGCATCGAATACTCGCCGGACACCTGATAGGCGAAAGTCGGCACGCCGAACTCCGCGCGCACGCGGTGGACGAGGTCGAGATAGGGCATGCCCGGCTTGACCATCACCATGTCGGCGCCCTCGGCAAGATCGAGCGCGACCTCGCGCAGCGCCTCGTCGCCGTTCGCCGGATCCATCTGGTAGGTGCGCTTGTCGCCCTTGAGCGTCTTCGACGAGCCGACCGCCTCGCGGAACGGGCCGTAGAATGCCGAAGCGTATTTGGCGGCATAGGCCATGATCAGCGTGTCGCGGTGACCGGCGCCCTCGAGCGCGGCGCGGATCGCGCCGACGCGGCCGTCCATCATGTCCGACGGCGCGATGATATCGCAGCCGGCTTCGGCCTGGACCAGCGCCTGGCGCACCAGGATCTCGACGCTCTCGTCGTTGGCGACATAGTCATCGATCAGGATGCCGTCATGGCCGTGGCTGGTATAGGGATCGAGCGCGACGTCGCAGAGCACGCCGATCTGCGGCACCGCCTTCTTGATGGCGCGCCCTGCGCGGCAGATCAGGTTGTTCGCGTTGGTCGCCTCGCGCCCGTCTTCGCTGCGCAGCGCCGGGTCGGTGTAGGGAAAGAGGGCGATCACCGGGATGCCGAGTTTCGCCGCTTCCTCCGCTGCGCCCACCGCGAGATCGACCGACAGGCGGTCGACGCCGGGCATGGAGGGCACCGGTTCGCGTTTCTTGTCGCCGTCGATGATGAAGATCGGCCAGATGAAATCGGCGGCGCTCAGCGTCGCCTCGGCGACGAGCCGGCGCGTCCAGTCGTGGCGGCGCAGGCGGCGCAGGCGGGTTGCGGGGTATTGGCTCATGGCCCGTGTCATGCCAAGTCCGGTTCCGGCTGGCAAGGCGGCGCCTTTGCCGGGCGGCAAAAGCGGGCTAATCCTGTGGCAAATCTGGAGCGTCCATCCGTATGAACAAGTTTTTCGCCGCCGCCGGTTTGCTGACGTTGGCCCTGATCGGTTCGGGCGCGCGCGCCGGCGACTATTACGACACGCATCTGCTGACGAAGCAGGATGTGCAGCTTTATCTGCGCATCATGCACAAGGCCGCAGACCAGGCCGATGCGTTCCGCGCCAAGCAGAAGCCGTGTCCCAAGATGGTCGAACCGCCGAAGGGGCGCATGCCCACCCAAGCCGAGATCACAGCGATGACCAACGCCGCGACCTGCGCTGCCAATTCCATGGCGGTCGCCATGACCGACGACGCCATCGCGCAGCAGGAAGGCGCCGAGCCGCACTATGGCGAGGTCAAGGACGCGATCGAAAGCCTGATCCAGCCGAACCGCCACAGCCGCGATGGGGCAGGTCCCATGGAAGACGTCGCCAGCTGCGGCTCGGTGGGAAACGAGTGGGCCTGCGCGCCGCCAAACATGACACCGCAACAAAAGGCTTATTGGGAAGACAAGGACAAATTCCCCCGCGACAACAACAAATTCCTGCAGCCTTATCGCGACGAGATCCAGCGCCTCGAAACCCGCGTGCGCCGCATCGGCGAGGAACAGCCCAACCCTCTCGCTCCGCCGAGCGGCCCACAGCCGAAGCAATACACACCGCCGCCGAAGCATCATTAGGATACCGCCATGGATTTCGCACTCACCGAAGACCAGCGTGCCATCGAGGATGTGGCGCGGCGCTTTTCGCAGGAACGGCTCGCGCCGTTCGCATCGGAGTGGGATGCCACAGAGCATTTCCCGGTCGACCGGTTGCGCGAGGCGGCGGCGCTCGGCTTTGCCGGCATCTATGTGATGGGCGATGTCGGCGGCTCGGAGATGTCGCGGCTCGACGCCGCCATCGTGATGGAGGAATTGTCGGCGGGCTGCACCTCTACGGCAGCGTTCATCTCGATCCACAACATGGCGTCGTGGATGATCGACCGCTTCGGCAGCGACGAGCAGCGCAAGCGCTTCCTGCCCAAGATGACGACGATGGAGAAGATCGCGAGCTATTGCCTGACCGAACCCGGCGCGGGCTCCGACGCGGCGTCGCTCAAGACAAAGGCCGTCAAGGACGGCGACCATTATGTGCTGAACGGCGGCAAGGCGTTCATCTCCGGCGCCGGCGTGTCGGACGTCTATGTCTGCATGGTGCGCACCGGCGAGGACGGACCCAAGGGCGTGTCGTGCCTCGTGGTCGAGAAGGGCATGCCGGGTCTCTCCTTCGGCAAGAAGGAGCGCAAGATGGGCTGGAACAGCCAGCCGACGGCGCAGGTGATCTTCGAGGATTGCCGCGTGCCGGTCGCCAACCGGATCGGTGCGGAAGGCGAGGGCTTCCGCATCGCGATGGCGGGGCTCGATGGCGGGCGCATCAACATCGGTGCGTGCTCGGTGGGCACGGCGCGTGCCGCGCTCGAAGAGGCGCTGGCCTACACCAAGGACCGCAAGCAGTTCGGCCGGCCGATCGGCGATTTCCAGGCCTCGCAGTTCAAGCTCGCCGATATGGCGACGGAGCTCGAAGCGTCGCGCCTGATGATCCGCGCCGCTGCCGCCGCGCTCGACCGCCGCGATCCCAAGGCGACGATGCTATGCGCGATGGCCAAGCGCTTCGCCACCGATACGGGATTCAAGATCGCCAACGACGCGCTGCAATTGCATGGCGGCTACGGCTATCTGAAGGACTTCCCGGCCGAGCGGCATGTGCGCGATCTGCGCGTGCACCAGATTTTAGAAGGTACCAACGAGATCATGCGGGTGATCGTGGCGCGCGAGCTTTCGCGCCAGTGAGCGTGAGGTTTCTTACGGTAAACCCCTTATAAACCAGGCCTTTTCATCGCCTTTTAAGAAATGGCTTCTAGTGTCATCACCATAACAACAGGTGGGCCCCGCAAAACGCGGGGGATGGTGATGACAGCACATACGAAACCGCAAAACGCGGTGCTCGAAGGCACCCGCGTGGAAGCCAGGTACTACCTGGAAACGCTCAATCTGGTCGAGCGTCTGCACCGGCAATTGCTCGACGTGATCAAGGACGAGCTCGACCGGCGCGACGAACGCGAGATCAACAGCGTTCAGGCCCTGCTTCTGTTCAATGTCGGCGACCAGGAACTGACCGCGGGCGAGCTTCGCACGCGCGGCCATTATCTGGGCTCCAACGTCTCCTACAATCTCAAGAAGCTCGTCGAGAGCGGCTATATCCACCACGAGCGGTCGGAAGCCGACCGCCGGTCCGTCCTGGTGCGTCTGACGCGCAAGGGCGAAGCGGTGCGGGACATGCTGCGCGAGCTGTTCGAGCGGCATCTGGCATCGCTCAACGCGGTGGGCAATGTCGCCTCGGCCGATCTCGACGGGATGAACGTGACCCTGAAGCGCATGGAGCGCTTCTGGATCGATCAAGTCCGCTTCAGGCTCTAAAGGGCACTGTTGCGCGACGGCTGGTGGCGGCTCCTCCCCCTTGGCGCCGCCGGCCGTCGCGCTTTTTTTCTTTAGCGCTGCGGCGGCCACGGCACGAAGGCGCTGGTGCGGCGGATGTACTCCGCGTAGCCGGGCCGGCGATCGGCGATGTCTTCCTCCATCAGGCTGACGCCTGAGACGCGCAACAGCAGGATCGTCATCAGGGCGGGACTGAGCAGCAGCCACCAGGCATGCGACCCGGCAAAGCCGATCAGGAAATAGCCCCACCACATCAGCGCATCGCCGAAATAATTGGGATGCCGCGACCACGACCACAGGCCCTGGTCCATCACCTTGCCCTTGTTCGATGCGTCGTTGCGGAAGCGCGTGAGCTGCCAGTCGGCGAGGCCTTCGATGACGAGGCCCGCGGCGGCGAGCGTGGTGCCCAGGCAATCGAGCAGGCTCCACGGCGCCGGCGCGGCGACCGCGACCTGCAGCGGCCAGGAGATGATCCAGAGCAGCAGTGCCTGCAGCCAGAACACCTGGAACAGGCTCCACCACCACCAGCGCGCGCCGAACTTGGTCCGCATCGCGCCGTAGCGGTGATCCTCCCCGTGATGGCGCAGGAGGATGTGCAGCCCCAGGCGCAGGCCCCATAGGCTCGCCAGCGCCAGCACGACCCAGCCGCGCGGGCCGATGGGCGGCGACGCCAGCGCCGCAGCCCAGGCGAGCAGGGCGAAACCCGGCGCCCAGAAGATGTCGATGATGCTGACGTCGGCGATCCTGAGGCTTACCAGCCAGAGCAGGGTGCAGGCGCCGAACGCAATCCCGAGGGTTAAGAGCGGCGCCGTCATGTGACAAAAAGCATAGGCCGGGGGCGGGCGATTGGAGTATCGTCCGCGCCGGTTGAAACCGGGCGGGGCAAGCCCCACATCCGGGTGCAAGAGACTGGAATCATGGCGTTTCCGTATCAGGGCCGCTTTCGCGACGCACTCGCAGGTTTACGGCGCGAGGGCCGCTACCGCGTTTTCGCCGACATCGTGCGCCAGCGCGGCGGCTATCCCAAAGCCGATTTCTATACGGACGCCGACAAGCGCCCGATCACCGTGTGGTGCTCCAACGATTATCTGTGCATGGGCCAGCACCCGGTGGTGCTCGCCGCGATGCATGAGGCGATCGACGCGACGGGCGCCGGCGCCGGCGGCACGCGCAACATCTCCGGCACCACGCACTACCATGTCGAGCTCGAGCAGGAGCTCGCCGACCTGCACGGCAAGGACGCGGCGTTGCTGTTCACCTCCGGCTACATCTCGAACGACGCGACGCTCGCGACGCTGGGCAAGATCCTGCCCGGCCTGATCGTGTTCTCCGACGAGCTCAACCATGCCTCGATGATCGAGGGCATCAAGCATGGCGGGATGGAGAAGCACCTCTTCCGCCACAACGACACCCAGCACCTGGAATCGCTGCTTGCGTCCGCCGATCCCAATGCGCCCAAGCTGATCGCGTTCGAGTCCGTCTATTCGATGGACGGCGATTTCGGGCGGCTCAAGGATTTCTGCGACCTGGCCGAGAAATACGGCGCGCTGACCTATCTCGACGAAGTGCATGGCGTCGGCCTCTACGGCCCGCGCGGCGCCGGCGTCGCGGCGCGCGACGGCGTGATGGACCGCATCGACATCGTCGAGGGCACGCTCGCCAAGGCGTTCGGCGTCATGGGCGGCTATATCGCGGCGTCGCATGAGCTGGTGGATTGCATCCGCTCCTTCGCGCCGGGCTTCATCTTCACGACATCGCTCGCGCCGGCCATCGCGGCCGGCGTGGTCGCCAGCATCCGGCACCTGAAGACCAGCGAAGTGGAGCGTTCGCGCCTGCACGAGCGCGCGGCGCGGCTCAAGCGGCTGTTCGCCGAGGCCGGGTTGCCGGTGATGGACTCGCCCAGCCATATCGTGCCGGTGTTCGTCGGCGATGCGGCGCTGTGCAAATCGGTGTCGGACGCGCTCTTGCGCGACCACGCGATCTACGTCCAGCCGATCAACTATCCCACGGTGCCGCGCGGCAAGGAGCGGCTGCGCTTCACGCCGTCGCCGATGCATACGGATGAGATGATGGACGCGCTGGTCGTGGCGCTCGATGCCGTGTGGACGGCGCACCGGCTGGCGCGCGCCGCGTAATGCCCGCGCCGGGAAACAGCGACGACGGCAAGATATTCATCGAATTTCTGGTTCAGGGCAGCGTGGTGAAGGTCACCGCGATTCATCCGCTCAGCGGCACCGAAGCGAGCATCATGGGGCCATCCGGCGCACCGCGTGCGACGCTGTCCGACGCCGCGGTCCGCAAGCTGCGTTATGTGCTGCAGAAGAAGAACGGCGGCGGCTAAACGCCGCCGTCTTCGTGCTAGCGGCGGCCCTTCTTGGGCGGCGAGGTGCGGCCCAGGCCGATCTTCTTGGCGAATTCCGAGCGCTTCGCGGCGTAGTTGGAGGCCACCATCGGATAATCGGCGGGCAGGCCCCACTTGGCGCGATACTGGTCGGGCGTTAGCTTGAAGCGCGAGCGCAGATAGCGCTTGAGCATCTTCAGCTTCTTGCCGTCTTCCAGGCAGATCAAATAATCCGGCGTGATCGACTTCTTCACGGGCACCGCAGGCTTCTGCGTGGTGACCATGTCGAGGCCTTCGACACCCGACAGACCGCCGAGCGTGGAATGCACGCTGCGGATCATCGCGGGAAGGTCGCTGACGGAGACCGGATTGTTGCTCACATAGGCGGCGACGATGTCGCTGGCCAGCTTCAGGATCTCGTCGGAACGCCCGAGAGACATGTCGTCATTACTCATGGAACACACCCTCTACTCATGGGTTGGAAAAGAAAGACTCGTAACCACTCCGGTATTGCGTGGGCCGAGGCTGAATGCAAGGACATCTACTCAATATGAGGAGGCTGGATTTGGACTGCGGCAATATTTCTGTATTTATTTGTCTCAATTCTGGACGGTCCAAGTCTGAAAACGCCGTGTTCCTTTCCGAGCGCGATTTTGCCGCCGTCATGACTTGGTGAACACCAATCTTCCCTTGAGGGTCGCTTGGCAGGGCGATTTTGGGCTGCCGCCGAGGCCCTTGTTGCGGGCCGCACCGGTGGCATGCGAAGGGCGGTCTGGCGCTAGATTTGGTAAAGCGCTAGGGGTAGCGCCCCGGCGGAACCCGAGGCCGGGATCAAAGCATTGCGAGGCAGAGGAATGGCGGCTGTGGTGGACGCGGCAGGCAAGGAAATGCTGGGTTTTTTCAGTAAATCTCTCGGCGAGAGCGACCCGGATGTGGCGCGCGCGATCGGGCTCGAACTGGGGCGCCAGCGCGACAAGATCGAGCTGATCGCGTCGGAGAACATCGTCAGCCGTGCGGTGCTGGACGCGCAGGGAAGTGTGCTCACGAACAAGTATGCGGAAGGCTATCCGGGCCGCCGCTACTATGGCGGCTGCGAGTATGTGGATGTCGCCGAGGAGCTGGCGATCGAGCGCGCCAAAAAACTTTTCCACTGCGATTTTGCAAATGTGCAACCCCACTCGGGGGCGCAGGCCAACCAGGCGGTGTTTTTTGCGCTTATGCAACCAGGGGATACATTCCTCGGTTTGGACCTCGCGGCGGGGGGGCATCTGACCCATGGGTCGCCCGCGAATCAGTCCGGCAAGTGGTTCAAGCCGGTGTCCTACACCGTCCGGCGCCAGGACCAGCGCATCGACATGGACGAGGTCGAGGCCCTGGCGAAGCAGCACAAGCCCAAGGTGATCGTCGCCGGCGGCTCGGCCTATGCCCGGATCATCGATTTCAAGCGCTTCCGCGCCATCGCGGACTCGGTCGGCGCCTTCCTGATGGTCGACATGGCGCACTTTGCCGGCCTGGTGGCGGGCGGCGTGCATCCCAACCCGGTCGAGCACGCCCATGTCGTGACGACCACGACGCACAAGACGCTGCGCGGCCCGCGCGGCGGCATGATCCTGTCGCGCGATCTCGATCTCGGAAAGAAGATCAACTCGGCGGTGTTCCCCGGCCTGCAGGGCGGACCGCTGATGCACGTCATCGCCGCCAAGGCGGTGGCGTTCGGCGAGGCGCTGCGGCCCGAGTTCAAGCTCTACGCCAAGGCCGTGGTCGACAACGCCAAGGTGCTGGCGGAGACGCTGCATGCGGAAGGGCTCGACATCGTCTCGGGCGGCACCGACACGCATCTGATGCTGGTCGATCTGCGCCCCAAGGGCGCCAAGGGCCGCGACACCGAAAAGGCGCTCGACCGCGCGGCGATCACCACCAACAAGAACGCCGTGCCGTTCGATACCGAGAAGCCGGCGATCACCTCGGGCGTGCGCCTCGGCACGCCGGCGGGCACGACGCGCGGCTTCGGCACGTCCGAGTTCCGCGCCATCGGCAAGCTGATCGTCGAGGTCGTCGATGCCGTCGCCAAGAGCGGCGAGGCCGGCGATCCCGCGGTCGAGGCCTCCGTCGCGTCGCGTGTCTCCGATTTGTGCCGGCGTTTTCCGATCTACCCGTAACTTCGAAAGCTGACTGCCATGCGCTGCCCGTTTTGTGGACATGACGACACCCAGGTGAAGGACAGCCGTCCGAGCGAGGACAACGCCGCGATCCGGCGCCGGCGGCACTGCCCCGAATGCGGCGGCCGCTTCACCACCTTCGAGCGGGTGCAATTGCGCGAGCTCGTCGTCGTCAAGAAGAACGGGCGGCGCGAGCCGTTCGAGCGCGAGAAGCTGGAACGCTCGATGAACCACGCGCTGCGCAAGCGCCCGGTGGAGCGCGAGCGCATCGACCGCACCGTCACCGGTATCGTGCGCCGGCTGGAGAGCATGGGCGAGAACGAGATCCCGTCCGAGGTGATCGGCGGGCTGATCATGCAGGCGCTGCAGAGCCTGGATAAGGTCGCCTATGTCCGCTTCGCCTCGGTCTACAAGAACTTCCGCGAGACCAAGGATTTCGAGATGCTGATCGGCGAGCTCGAAGGCGACGAGAAGGACAAGGATTAGAGTTGTTGTTGCTCCATCTTCTCAACGTCATGGCCGGGCTTGTCCCGGCCACCCAGGATCACCATGCGGCAGTTGTGATCCTGGGTGGCCGGCATAAAGCCGGCCATGACGGTTGTGAGAAACGAGCATGACCGAACCAAGCATCGCCGAAGCTCCCACCACCTCCCGCGACGGGCGGGTGCGCTGGTACGATCTGATCATCGCGTTCGTCGGCGGGAATATCGTCGGCGTGATCGGACTGGTTCTCGCCGGCGTCGCCGCGTTGCTGATCGCGCGAAATTACGGCGTGAAGGTGGGCTCGCAGCAGGATCTCGCCGCGCTGGCCAACAGCCTCCAGACCAATTTCTGGGCGATCCATGTTTCCGTGGTCGTGTCCGACCTGTGCGTGCTCGCCGCGGTGTGGTTCGTCGCCTGGCGCCGCTTCGCGCATCCGTTCGGCGTGTTCTTCCCGCCGGTCGGCCTCGGCACGATTTTGCTCGCGGCGGCGAGCGGGGCAGGGCTGTCGATCCTGCTCAACGGCAGCAACGAGCTTCTCGCGCATAGCGGCTGGGTGCATATCACCGACCTGCCGAGCGAGCTTGCCCTGGTGCCGCATGGCGCGGCGCAGATCGCCGGCACGATCGCGGTGGTCGCGCTGTTCGCGCCGTTCGTCGAGGAGTATTTCTTCCGCGGCTTGTTCTTCGCCTGGGCGAAACGCTGGGGCACGGCGTTCGCCGTGACGATCACCGCGCTCGTCTTTGCGCTGGTGCACGGCCATCTTTTCATCCATCCCGGCGTGCAGGGCTGGCTCTATTCCTTCGAGCTGTTCCTCGCCGGCGTCGTGCTTGCGCTGTGGGTCGTGCGCACCGGGTCGCTGCGCACCTCGTTCGCCACGCATGCCGCCTACAACGCGACCGCGATCCTGTTCACCGTGCTGGTGCCGTGAACAGCGATGCGCGGCATATGCGCCATGCCATCGCGCTGGGCGCGCGCGGTGTCGGACGCACGGGCCGCGTGCCGTCGGTCGGCTGCGTTCTCGTGGCGCCGGATGGCCTCATCGTCGGACGCGGCCGCACCGACGAAAGCGGCCGGCCGCATGCCGAGGCCGTGGCCTTGGCGCAAGCCGGCAGCGCGGCGCGCGGCGCCACGGCCTATGTCACGCTGGAGCCGTGCGCGCATCAGGGCACGTCGGGCGGGCCCTGCGCCGATGCGCTGATCGCCGCCGGCGTCGCGCGCGTGGTGATCGCGTGCGGCGATCCCGATCCGCGCACCGATGGGCAAGGCATTGCGAAGCTGAAGGCGGCGAACGTCGCGGTATCGGCCGGCGTCCTGAAGGATGAGGCGGCGCAAACGCTGGCGGGTTTCTTCATGCGCCTCGCGCACAACCGCCCGCTGGTCACGCTCAAGATCGCGCAGAGTCTCGACGGCAAGACCGCGACCGTGTCCGGCGACAGCAAATGGATCACCGGCGAGGAAGCGCGCCGCTTCGGGCATCTGCTGCGGGCGCGGCACGATGCGATCCTGGTCGGCGTCAACACGGCGCTGGCCGACGATCCGGAACTGACCTGCCGCATCGCGGGGCTGGCGGCACATTCGCCGATCCGCGTCGTGCTCGACACGCGGCTGCGCCTCAGCGAGTGGTCCAAGCTCGCGGCCACGGCGCGCGACACGCCCACACTGCTGTTCACAACCGCACCCCAGGGCGGCGAAAAGCTTGCCGCGGCCGGAGTCGAAGTGATCCGCGTCGCGCGCGACGCGCGGGGCCGGCCCGATATCGGCGCCATGCTGACGCAGCTGGCGGCGCGCGGCATATCGAACCTGCTGGTCGAGGGCGGTGCCACCGTCCATGCCGCGTTCCTCGACCGCGGCCTTGCCGACCGCCTCGAAATCTTCACCGCGCCAATGACCCTAGGCGCCGCAGGGCATAGCGCCATCGACGCGCTGGCCGCACTGACGCTGGACGAAACGCCGAAGTTTACCCGCACGTCGCGTCGGGAATTCGACACGGACGTTCTGGAAAGCTACGTCCGCAAAGCCTAAAAGAGGTCCCATGTTCACCGGAATCGTCACGGATGTCGGACGCGTGCGCCATGTCGAAAAGCGCGGCGACACCCACGTCGTCATCGCCACCAATTACGACATGAGCCAGATCGAGATCGGCGCCTCCATCGCCTGTTCGGGCGTGTGCCTCACCGTGGTCGATAAGGGCGCCGGCAAGGATGCCTGGTTCGCCGCCACCGCCTCGGGCGAGACGCTGTCGAAGACGACGCTGGGCGGCTGGAAGGTCGGCGATCCGATCAATCTCGAGCGCCCGATGCGCGTCGGCGACGAATTCGGCGGCCACATCGTCGCGGGGCATGTCGACGGCGTCGCCGCCGTGAAACTGGCCGTGCCGGAAGGCGAGTCCGTGCGCTTCACCTTCGACGCGCCGGCGGCGCTGGCGAAGTTCATCGCGCCCAAGGGTTCGGTCGCGCTCGACGGCGTGTCGCTCACGGTCAACGACGTCGACGGCACGCGCTTCGGCGTCAACATCATCCCGCACACCCAGAAGGTCACGACCTTCGGCAAGCTGAAACCGGGTGCGAACGTCAATCTCGAGGTCGACCTGATGGCGCGTTACGTGGCGAGGCTCGTCGGCAAATGAACGTGCCCGTCTATCACGACTACATCGCCGCCATCGAGGACGTGATCGAGGACGCGCGCAACGGGCGCATGTTCATCCTGATGGACGCCGACGACCGCGAGAACGAGGGCGACCTCGTCATCCCGGCGCAGATGTGCACGCCACAGGCGGTCAACTTCATGGCCAAGAACGGCCGCGGCCTGATCTGCCTCGCGCTGACGCAGGACCGCGCCAACCAGCTCGCCATCCCGATGATGACCGCGGTCAACGGCACGCCGAACCAGACCGCGTTCACGATCTCCATCGAAGCGAAGGAAGGCATCTCGACCGGCATCTCGGCGCACGACCGCGCCCACACGATCAGCGTCGCGATCGACCCGACCAAGAGCGCCAGCGACATCACCTCGCCGGGCCATGTCTTCCCGCTGGTGGCGCGCCATGGCGGCACGCTGGTGCGTGCCGGCCACACCGAGGCGGCGGTCGATATCGCGCGCCTCGCAGGGCTCAACCCGGCGGGCGTGATCTGCGAGATCATGAACGACGACGGCACGATGGCGCGGCTGCCCGACCTCGTGCCGTTCGCGCAGCTGCACGGGCTCAAGATCGGCACCATCGCCGACCTGATCGCCTATCGCCGCAAATACGATCACTTCGTCAAGCGCAAGGTCGAGTCGCCGTTCGAGAGCCACAATGGCGGCGCCTGGAAGATGATCGTCTATGTCAACGAGCTCGAATATGCCGAGCATATCGCGCTGGTGAAGGGCGACATCTCGACCGACGAGCCGGTGCTGGTGCGCATGCACGCGGTCAACATCTTCAGCGACATGCTGGAGTGGAAGCCCTATGAGCGTGACGTGCTCGGCGAATCCATGCGCATCATCGCCAAGGCGGGCCGGGGCGTCGTCGTCCTGCTGCGCACCACGCGGCCGACCTTCGTCTCCGATGTCGTGACGCGCACCGTGGCGGAAGACATCGATCGCCGCCGCGTCAAGGAATACGGCGTCGGGGCGCAGATCCTGCTCGACCTCGGCGTCCAGGACATGATCCTCCTCACCGACACGCCGGAGAAGAAGATCGTCGCGCTCGAAGGCTACGACCTCAACATCGTCGGCACGCATGCGATCCGCGGCAAGGCGAAGGACGGCGAGGCATGAACGACACGCCCAACATCCTGATCGTCGAGGCGCGGTTCTATTCGCATATCTCGGACTCGCTGCTCGACGGCGCGACGGCGGCGCTGGAGAAGGGCGGGGCGCATTTCGAGCGCCTCGCGGTGCCGGGCGCGCTCGAAATCCCGATCGCCATCGCCATGGCGGCCCGTGCCGGCGAGCACGGCGGCAAGAGCTATGACGGCTTCATCGCGCTGGGCTGCGTCATCCGCGGCGAGACCTATCATTTCGAGATCGTGGCGAATGAATCCGCGCGCGGCATCATGGACCTCGGCATCAACCTCGGCCTGTGCATCGGCAACGGCATCCTCACCGTCGAGAACGAGCAGCAGGCCCTGGAGCGCGCCGCCGTGGACGACGGCGACAAGGGCGGCGATGCCGCGCGCGCCTGTCTCGCACTGCTGAACGCGCGCAACCGTTTCGGCGTGCACCGATGACGGATGTGTCGTCCGGCGCACACAATGCGCGCCACGCGTCCCGCCTGGCCGCGGTGCAGGCGATCTATCAGATGGAACTGACCGGCATCGACGCCGAGGACGTGTCCCGCGAGTTCATCGAACATCGTTTCGGATTGGGCGAGGACGGCAAGGTCGGCATCGCGCCGGACGCTGAGTTCTTCGAAGCCGTGGTGCGCGGCGTGCCGCATCACCAGGTCGAGATCGACCGTGCCATCGCCAAATGCCTCGCCGATAACTGGCGGCTGGAACGCGTGGATTCGATCCTGCGCGCCATCCTGCGCGCCGCCGCCTTCGAGTTCATCGGCCGCGCCGATGTGCCGGCCCGCGTCGTGATCGACGAATATGTCGAGATCGCGCATGCCTTCTTCACCGGCGACGAGCCGAACTTCGTCAACGCCGCGCTCGATAAAATGGCGCATCGCAAACGCGCGCCGGAGTTCGGCGAAGAGCCGCCGGATGATGAGCTCCAATTTTGAGAACCTTCGCCGACTTTATCCTCCCCCGTTTACGGGGGAGGTGCCGAGCGCTAGCGAGGCGGAGGGGGGAGCCGCCCCGCGCCGGTGCGGGACGGCTCCCCCCTCGCGCATACGCTGTCGCTATGCGCCGCCCGTGAAGTACGGGCGTGCCACCTCCCCCGTAAACGGGGGAGGATAAGATATGCCGCGCCTCTCCGAATTCGATCTGATCAAGACGCTCTTCGCGCCGCTCGCGGCGAACAAGGCCGCGCTGGGTCTCACCGACGATGTCGCGCTGCTCGCGCCGCCTGCCGGGCAAGAGCTTGTCCTCACCACGGACGCGGTCCTCGAAGGCGTCGATTTCTTCGCCGACGACCCGCCGTTCGCCATCGCGCAGAAGGCGCTACGGGTGAATCTCTCCGATCTCGCGGCCAAGGGCGCCAAGCCATTCGGCTACCTGCTGATGCTGGCGCTGCCCAAGCGCATCGATATGACATGGCTGAAAGCATTCGCGCGCGGGCTTGCGTCGGATCAGAAGGAATTCGGCATCACGCTGCTCGGCGGCGATTTGTCGGCGACGCCCGGGCCGCTGACGATTTCGGTGACGGCGTTCGGCTATGTGCCGAAGGGCAAGGCGATCCTGCGGCGCGGCGCCAGGCTCGACGACCGGGTGTTCGTCACCGGCACGATCGGCGACAGCGGCGCCGGGCTCGCGGCGCTCAAAGCGAAACGCCGCACCGCGGCGCTGGTGTCGCGCTATCGCGTGCCGCAGCCGCGCGTTGCGCTGGGTCGGCGGCTGCGCGGCATCGCCAGCGCCGCGCTGGACGTGTCGGACGGGCTGCTCGCCGATCTCGGACACATCGCCGATGTTTCGAAAGTGCATGTCGTGGTCGATGCCGCGCGCGTGCCGTTGTCGCCGGCGGTGCGCAAGCTGTGGGGCGCAGAGGCGGTGCTGCATGCGGTGACCGCCGGCGACGACTACGAGATCGCCTTCACCGCCCCGCTTGCGAAGCGCGCGCAAGTCTTCGCCGCCGCGAAGGCCACCGGTACGCCGGTGACGGAGATCGGCTGGGTGATGAAGGGCCGGGCCGTGGCCCTGATGGGCGCGGACGGACGGCCGATCCCGGTCGGGAAGAAGGGCTGGGAGCATTTCTAATTTTACCTCCCCCTTTGTGGGGAGGTAAAAAGGATCGGTAACGCTCTATTAGCGTCATTTTGCGACGCTGCCGGGATGCGCCGCGCCGTCATCCTTGCCATTGCCTTGCTCGTTGCCGCTCCCGCCTCCGCTGCGGAGAAAGCCGGCGATCCGGGCACCAATGTCGAAATGCCGTTCCTCATCGCGCCGATGAGCAAGGACGGCAAGCTGCTCGGCTATGCCTATATCTCGTCCAAGCTGGTCGCCTCGTCGCAAGCGGCAGCGCTCGAGATCCGCGACAAGATCGTCTTCATCCAGGATGCCTTCGTGCGCGACGTGAACGCCGCCGGTATTGCCAGCGGCGCCGATCCGACCGTCGCCGACCCCAAACTGCTCGCCGACCGCCTCGTCGCGGACGCCCGCAAGGTCGTGGGCAGCGCCAAGGTGGTCCGCATCACTTTCGGCGACGGCGACAAGGACACCGGCATCGTGTTCTCGCCCCTGCATCAGACCCAGGCGCCGGCCAAGCCGTAGCATTTGTGCGTGCTTCGAGGCTCGGCTCTGGCCTCGCACCTCAGCATGACGAGAGCGGAAATACCCCATCAAAAAGGGAAATACTCCCATCTCGTCATGCTGAGGTGTGAGCGCCAGCGAGCCTCGAAGCACGCACGCCCACAAAAGCCCGGTTGCACCGCCGCGGCTCTTTTGGCATACCTCGCGCGCCCTTGAAGCGGCCCCGGGAAAGCAATTCCAGTCCGGCCGGCCATGGGGACCAGCGGCGCTGGTCGCTGGTTGCTTCGGGACATCAAACAAAAGGGGAAAAGCCATGGGCTTGGAACTCGTACTCGGCGCAGGCGTCCTTGCGCTGCTTTATGGTCTTTGGACCATTCGGTCCGTGCTGGCGATGAGCGCCGGCAATGCGCGCATGCAGGAAATCGCTGCCGCCATCCAGGAAGGCGCGAGCGCCTACCTCAACCGCCAATACACCACCATCGCCGGCGTCGGCGCGGTGATCTTCATCCTCGCGATCTTCGGCCTCGGCTGGCAGGTCGCGGTCGGCTTCCTGATCGGCGCCACGCTGTCGGGCGCCGCCGGCTATGTCGGCATGTACGTCTCGGTCCGCGCCAATGTGCGCACCGCCGAAGCCTCGCGCCAAGGTCTGGCGCAGGGCCTGTCGGTGGCGTTCCGCTCCGGCGCGGTGACCGGCATGCTGGTCGTCGGCCTCGGCGTCATCGCGGTGGCCGGCTACTACGCCGTGCTGACCATGATCATGGGCCTCAGCATCAACGTGCCCGAGCAGAGCCGCACCATCGTCGACAGCCTCGTCGGCCTCGGCTTCGGCGCCTCGCTGATCTCGATCTTCGCCCGTCTCGGCGGCGGCATCTTCACCAAGGGTGCGGACGTCGGCGGCGACATGGTCGGCAAGGTCGAAGCCGGTATCCCCGAAGATGACCCGCGCAACCCGGCGACGATCGCCGACAACGTGGGCGACAATGTCGGCGATTGCGCCGGCATGGCGGCCGACCTGTTCGAGACCTTCGCCGTGACCACGGTCGCGACCATGGTCCTCGCCTCGATCTACTTCACCGGCGACCAGAAGGCCCAGCTGATGCTCTATCCGCTGGCGATCGCCGGCATGAGCATCATCACCTCGATCATCGGCACCTTCTTCGTCCGCCTCGGCAAGTCCGGCAACATCATGGGCGCGCTGTACAAGGGCGTCATCGCCACCGTGGTGCTGTCGCTGATCGGCCTGTGGCCGCTCACCAACTACCTGATCGGCATGGACACCGACCTCTCCAGCGGCGGCGTCAGCTACACCGGCATGACGCTGTACGAATGCGGCGTCGTCGGCCTGATCGTCACCGGCCTGCTGATCTGGATCACCGAGTACTACACCGGCACCAACTACCGTCCGGTCCGCGTGATCGCGCAGGCCTCGGTGACCGGTCACGGCACCAACGTGATCCAGGGCCTCGCCATCTCGATGGAAGCCACCGCGCTTCCGGCGCTCGTGATCTGCGCCGGCATCGTCGTGACCTACCTGTCGGCTGGCCTGTTCGGCATCGCCATCGCGGTGTCGACCATGCTCTCGCTGGCCGGCATGATCGTCGCGCTCGACGCCTTCGGCCCGGTGACCGACAATGCCGGCGGCATCGCCGAGATGTCGGGTCTCGAGGGCGACGTCCGCAAGACCACCGACGCGCTCGACGCGGTCGGCAACACCACCAAGGCCGTCACCAAGGGCTATGCCATCGGTTCGGCCGGCCTCGGCGCGCTGGTTCTGTTCGCGGCCTACACGGCGGACCTGAACTACTTCTCGGCCAACGCGAACGGGTCCGGCTACTTCGCCGGCCTCGAGATGCCGACCTTCTCCCTGGCCAATCCCTGGGTCGTGGTCGGTCTCTTCATCGGCGGCCTGCTGCCCTATCTGTTCGGCGGCATGGCGATGACCGCGGTCGGCCGTGCGGCCGGCGCGGTGGTCGAGGAAGTGCGCAAGCAGTTCCGCGAGATGCCGGGCATCATGGCGGGCACGCAGAAGCCGAACTATGCCCGCGCCGTGGACCTGCTGACCAAGGCGGCGATCCGCGAGATGATCATCCCGTCGATGCTGCCGGTGTTCTCGCCCATCGTCCTGTTCCTGATCGTCGACGCGATCGCGGGCAAGACGGAGGCGTTCAACGCGCTCGGCGCCATGCTGATGGGCGTGATCGTGACCGGCCTGTTCGTCGCCATCTCGATGACCTCGGGCGGCGGCGCGTGGGACAACGCCAAGAAGTTCATCGAGGACGGCCATCACGGCGGCAAGGGCTCCGACGCCCACAAGGCCGCGGTGACGGGCGACACGGTCGGCGATCCCTACAAGGACACCGCCGGTCCGGCCGTCAACCCGATGATCAAGATCACCAACATCGTGGCGCTCCTGCTGCTCGCGACGCTGGCCCACCTGTTCTCGTAAGAGACGGACTCTCGAATAAAAAAAGGCCCGGAGCGATCCGGGCCTTTTTGTTTGCTCGTGTCGGAACGTGAAAATGATCCCGATACTCTCACTCCCATCCGTCATGGGCGGCCTTGAGCCGCCCATCCAACGTGCCGCATGCGGGAATTTCAAAGCGCTTTCGGCGCGCCGCGGCGCAGCAGTTGGATGGGCGGGTTAAACCCGCCCATGACGGAGATTTTTTATACCAACCGATTGCAGGCCAACTAATGCGGCGGGCCGCCGCCATTGCCGCCGCCGGGATTGGGATTGTTGGTGCCGCCATTGGCGCCGCCGAGCGGCACGCCGGGGGTCGCGTTGAACAGCTGCTGCAGGAAGGTCAGCTCGCGGCCCTTGGACGGGGTCTGGCGCGTCTCGAAGGCGACGACATGGCCGTCGCGCAGGGAATAGTGCTTGAGGTCGGTGACCTTGCCGTCCTTGTCGAAATAAATCGCCAGGATGGCGCGGCTGGTCGTGTTCGGCGCGAAGAACGCGATCTGCTTCTGCACCGAGCTGATGTAGTACCAGGCGTCACCGGCCTGGACGAAGGTCGCCTGGGTCGAGGGGAAGCCGAGGGCCTGCTGGACGCTGGTCTTGGTGTCCTTGCCGACCGCGATCTTCCTCTCGGCGTCCGGATCGGGCAAATAGCCGCGGTTGTTGAGCACCGGGGTGCAGCCCGCCGCGGCGAGCGCCGCCAGGGCGCCAAGGGCCAAAACCGTTTTTCGCATGCACACTGTCCTCAAACAGGATAAATCCCCGCCCGGCCAACGTGCTAGCCTCAGGCGGGCGCGCTGGCAAGACCGCCCCAGCCGGAAGGTTCCGTCATGCTGAATGCCCTGCGCCGCAATGCCCGGAAGACGCGGCTGGTCCAGGCCCTCAACGCCGAGTTGACCCGGCAAGCGCGCCTGCCGGTGTTCTTCCGCGATTTTGGGGTTCCCGACACGATCGACGGCCGCTTCGACATGGTCGCGCTGCATGCGTGGCTGGTGTTCGACCGGCTCAAGACCGCTGGGATGAGCGACGCGGCGCAAGGCCTCTCCAACACCATGTTCGTCGGCTTTGACGAGGCGCTGCGCGACCTGGGCACCGGCGACATGGGCATGGGGCCGCGCATGAAGAAGATCGGCAACGCCTTCAATGGCCGCATGCAGGCCTATGAGGCGGCAACGGACGAGGCAGCCCTCGCCGAAGCGATCCAGCGCAACGTCTATCGTGGCGAGGCGGGGCACGAGGCGGCGGCGCTGTCGCTGGCGCGCTACGCGCTGGCGGCGCGTGCGCGTCTGGCGCACTGCGATCCGGCCACCGGCACGCTTGATTTCGGCCCGGGCCCGACGACATAAGGACGCGATGAGCGAACACCTTCCGTTCCAGGAACTCTACGACCTCGGCGACCTTGGACGCGGGACCGCCGAGCTGCGCCTGACCGCGGACGCGGACCAGCGCGCGCGCATCGCCAAATGGGCCGATATCCAAGGGGTCGAGTCGTTCGCTGCCGAGGTGGTCCTGCGCAAGCACGCCGCCAACAGCTTCTCATTCGACGCCGAGCTGACCGCCGACATCGTGCAGGACTGCGTTGTGACACTGGAGCCGGTACGCAGCCATATCGAGCGCCATATCCACCGCGAGCTGCATCTGGCGCATCACATGCGCCACCGCAGCGACACCACCATCGCGCTGTCGCAGCATGCCGGAGAGGACGACGTTCCCGAGGAGATCGACAGCCTGGAATACGACCTGGCCGGCCCCCTGCTGGAGGAGCTGGTCCTGGCCATCGATCCTTATCCCCGCGCTCCGGGTGTGGAATTTGCCGCGCCGGAGCCCGCCGCCCCCGAACCGAAGCCCGAAAGCCCCTTTGCCGTCCTGAAAAGCCTGAAAACGCAGGATTAGGGCGCTCGCGCGGCCCTCTCAACCGTCATGGCCGGGCTTGTCCCGGCCACCCAGGATCACCCGTGCCGCAGTGGGGAGTATGGATGGCCGGCATAAAGCCGGCCATGACGGGTAGGGATTTGGCGGATTTCGGACGGTTTCACTTGCCGCTCCGCTCCAAATCCAGCTTGAATCCGCAGGGGCTTTCCTGCTACCCACGCCCCTCGTTTCGGCCCGCCCTGCGGTGCAACAAGGAGTGACCCGCGATGGCGGTGCCCAAAAGAAAAACTTCGCCGTCCCGGCGCAACATGCGCCGTGCGCACCATGCCCTGAAGCCGGCGGCGCACAATGAGTGCCCGAACTGCGGCGAGCAGAAGCGTCCGCATCACGTTTGCGGCGCCTGCGGCCATTATGACGGCCGCGAAGTCACCAAAGCTCAAGCCTGATCCGGGCTAGCGAGAGCAGTCGGACAGGGACAGCGAGGCAAGCTTGGCCCGCGATTTGACCGTCTCGATCGACGCCATGGGCGGTGACCTGGGCCCGGGCATCGTCGTGGCCGCTCTGGCGCGCGCCGTGGTGCGCCATCCCGCCGTCAAGTTCATCCTGCATGGCGACGAAGCCGAGCTGAAAGCCCTGCTCGCCAAGCGCGGCAAGCTGGGCGAGCGGATCGATGTCCGCCATGCCGCCGAACGCGTGCGCATGGAGGAGAAGCCGAGCATCGCGCTGCGCCGCGGCCGCAACACCTCGATGTGGCATGCCATCGACTCGGTGAAGACCAAGGACGCGCAGGTCGCTGTCTCCGCCGGCAATACCGGCGCGCTGATGGCGATGTCGATGTTCCTGCTCGGCACCCTCGAAGGCATATCCCGTCCTGCCATCGCCGCGCTGTGGCCGACCAAGCGCGGCCAGAGCGTCGTGCTCGACGTCGGCGCCAATGTCGTGGTCAGCGCCGCGCAGCTCGTCGATTTCGCCGTGATGGGTGAGGCGTTCGCCCGCGCCATATTGGGCCTCGAACGCCCCACGGTCGGCATCCTCAATGTCGGATCCGAGGACGCCAAGGGCAACGACGCCGTGAAGGGCGCCGCGCATATCCTGCGCAGCAACACGACGCTGCCGATCGAATTCGCCGGCTTCGTCGAAGGCGACGACATCTCCGAAGGCACGGTCGACGTCGTCGTCACCGACGGCTTCACCGGCAATGTCGCGCTGAAGACCGCCGAGGGTACCGCCAAGCTCGTCTCCCATTATTTGCGCGGCGCGCTGATGCGCTCGCTGTTCGGCCGTGTCGGTGCCCTGATCGCCAGAGGTTCGCTCAGGGCCTTGAGCCGCAAGCTCGATCCGCGCGCCGCCAATGGCGGCATCTTCCTCGGCCTCGAAGGCGTCGTGGTGAAAAGCCATGGCGGCGCCGACGAGCTCGGTTTCGCCAGCGCCCTCGACATGGCGATCGACATGGCGCGTTCCGGCGTCATCGAGCGCATCGTCGCCGACCGCTGCTGCGTACAGAATACCTCGGAAGGGCAAACGCCTGCCGTTCAGGCAGAACCGGAGACCGCGCCCACGTGATCCGTTCCCGCGTAGTCGGTCATGGCGCGTACCTGCCGGAGACCGTCGTCACCAACGCCGAACTCGCCAAGCGCGTCGATACGTCCGACGAGTGGATCCGCGAGCGCACCGGCATCCACCAGCGCCATATCGCCAAGGAGGGTGAGAAGACCTCCGACATCGCGCTGGAAGCCGCACGCAACGCCTTGCGGCAGGCCGGCATGGATGCCGGCGAGATCGATCTCATCGTCTGCGCCACCACGACGCCGGACCAGACCTTTCCCGCCACCGCCACCGCGCTCCAGGCCCGTCTCGGCATGAATCGCGGCGCGGCGTTCGACGTCCAGGCGGTGTGCTCCGGGTTCATCTATGGCCTGGCGGTCGCGGACAATTTCATCAAGTGCGGGCAGGCGAAGACCGTTCTTCTGGTCGGTGCCGAGACCATGTCGCGGCTGATGGACTGGACCGACCGCACCACGTGCGTGCTGTTCGGCGACGGTGCCGGCGCGATCGTGCTGCAAGCGACAGAAGGCGAGGGCAGCACGGACGACCGGGGCGTGCTCAACACCAAAATCTATTCCGACGGCCGGCTCAGCCATCTTCTCTATGTCGATGGCGGCCCGTCCTCGACGCAGACGACGGGACATCTGAAGATGGAAGGCAAGGAAGTCTTCCGCCACGCCGTCACAAACATCTCGGCGTCCATCGTCGCCTCGGTCGAGGCGGCGGGCCTCAAGGTCTCCGACATCGACTGGTTCGTGCCGCACCAGGCCAACCAACGCATCCTCGACGGCACCGCCCGCAAATTGCATATCGATCCGGCCAAGGTGGTCTCGACCGTTGCGATGCACGGCAATACCTCTGCCGCGTCGGTGCCGCTGGCGCTCGCCACGGCGGTCGCCGACGGGCGGATCCAGAAGGGCCAGCTCGTCCTCCTCGAAGCCATGGGCGGGGGCTTCACCTGGGGCGCCAGCCTCATCCGCTGGTGAATGCGACAGTTCAAAGGCTCCGCCCAACCCTTTGACGTTGACGGATAATCTCCTCGCGCCTAGGTTCCGTTAGGCATAAGGAGTCGCCCATGACCACCACCACGCTGACTCGCGCCGACCTGACGGAGTCCGTCTTCCAGGCCGTCGGTCTGTCGCGCAACGAGTCCGCCCAGATGGTCGAGGACCTGCTGGAAGAGGTCTGCGCCGCGCTCGCCCGCGGCGAGACCGTGAAGCTCTCCTCTTTCGGCACCTTCGCCGTGCGGCAGAAGAGCCAGCGCATGGGGCGCAATCCGAAAACCGGGGATGAAGTTCCCATCGCGCCGCGCCGCGTTTTGGTGTTCCGCCCGAGTCACGTATTGAAGGCCATCATCAACGGGCAGACGCCCGATCCCGACAAGAAGGATTAAGCCTTGCTGGCCCAGGCATCGCTCGCCGCCCGCACCAAATCGCCGGAAGCCTTCCGCACCATCAGCGAAGTGGCCACCGACCTCGACGTGCCGCAGCATGTGTTGCGTTTCTGGGAAGGCCGCTTCGCGCAGGTCAAGCCGGTCAAGCGCGCCGGCGGCCGCCGCTATTACCGCCCCGAAGACGTCGACCTGCTGCGCGGCATCCGCACGCTGCTCTACCGCGAGGGCTTCACGATCAAGGGCGTGCAGAAGATCCTGCGCGACCGGGGCTTGCGCCATGTCGCCGAGATCGGCCGCGGCGAAGCGCTGCTGTCGCCGGCGCCGATTCCCGCCCCCCGAGCGCCCGTCGTCGCGTTCGAACGCTCCAACGTCATCGCGCTGGAGCGCGTGCCCGAGCCGGCCGCTTCGGCGCTGGCCGAGGAAGAGCGCGTGAAACTCGAAATCCTGCTCGCCGAATTGCAGCAGTTGAAGGCCAGGCTTCGGGGCGTCCCGCGCCCCGGCTGACGCGGCGCCGGCCGCCGAACAAAGCGCATTTTGCGTGGATTTCGCAGGTTGCTCCGCTGGGGAGCGGCGACTATAGTCCGCGACCTTTCGCGAACCGGAACCCCACCGGCAGGGCAAGCGCCCTCGCAGCGAACACATTGGATACGGAGCGTGGCGCAGCCTGGTTAGCGCACTAGTCTGGGGGACTAGGGGTCGTGGGTTCAAATCCCGCCGCTCCGACCAATCACTTTGCATTGACGAGCGTCCTGGCCGGTCCAGATCGTCTCGCCATGCCCTCTAGCCGCCGTCATACTCGCCGGCAAAGCAGAGGGGGATCTCATGCAAGCGAAATATTTGTCCGCGACCGCCTTGGCGGCGGTGTTGGCGGCGTCCGTCGCGATCGGCGTGTCGGGCGCGCCAGCGTCCAAACCACCCACCGCTGCCGAAGCGATGGCGTTCGTCGCGCAGGCCGAAGCCGACCTTGCCAAGCAGGGCGAATACCAATCCCACGCGGCGTGGGTGCAGGCGACCTACATCAACTCGGATACCAGCTGGCTGGCGGCCAAGGCCGGAGCCGAAGGCACCGACATGGCGGTGCGTTTCGCCAAGGAGGCGGCGCGGTTCGATCATGTGACGGTCGACCCGGTGACCCGGCGCAAGCTCTATCTGCTCAAGCAGCAGCTCGTCCTGCCGGCGTCGTCGCGGCCCGGCGCGTCGCAGGAACTGGCCGACATTCGGGCGCGGCTGAGCACGGATTATTCGACCGCCAAGTTCGTCTATCACGGCAAGACGCTGACGCTCGACGACATGGAAGACATCCTGCGCACCTCGCGCGATCCCAACGAGACGAAGACCTTGTGGGAAGGCTGGCGCGCGGTGTCGGCGCCGCAGATGGTCGGCGATTACACGCGGCTGGTGTCGTTGGCGAATGAGGGCTCGCGCGAGCTCGGCTTCCCCGACACCGGAGCGCTGTGGCGCTCGTGGTACGACATGCCGGCGGATGCGTTCGCGGCGAAGACCGATGCGCTGTGGGACCAGGTCGCGCCGCTTTATGCCAAGCTGCATTGCTATGTCCGCGCCAAGCTGAGCCAGAAATACGGTCCGGCGGTGCAGCCGGCGACGGGGCCGATCCGCGCCGACCTCACCGGCAACATGTGGGCGCAGGACTGGGGCAACATCTACGACGTCGTGGCGCCGACGGGCGGGCCGGGGCTGGGCTACGACCTGACCAAGCAGCTGGTCGATCACGGCTACGACGCGGCGAAGATCGTGCACACCGCCGACAATTGGTATCAGTCGATCGGCTTTGCGCCGGAGCCGCCGACCTTCTGGGTGCGCTCGATGATCACGCGGCCGCGCGACCGCGAGGTGGTGTGCCACGCCTCGGCGTGGGATGTGGATGCCAAGGACGATCTGCGCGTCAAGGCGTGCTTCACGGTGACGGCGGACGATTTCTACACCGCGCATCACGAGCTCGGCCACAACATGTATCAGCGGGCCTATTCGTTCCAGCCGACGCTGTTCCGCGGCGGCGCCAATGACGGCTTCCACGAGGCGATCGGCGATTTCGCCGGGCTCAACGCGCTGACGCCGGACTATCTCAAACAGCTCGGTCTGATCGACAAGGTGCCGGGGCCGGAAGCCGACATCCCGTATCTGCTGCGCATGGCGATGGACAAGGTGCCGATCCTCGCCTTCGCGCTGATCGTCGACAAATGGCGCTGGGGCGTGTTCTCCGGCGCGATCACGCCGGCGCATTACAACGATGCGTGGTGGGACCTGGTGGCGAAGTATCAGTATTTGATGCCGCCGGGGCCGCGGCCGGCCGATGCGTTCGATCCCGGCGCGAAGTATCACGTCGCGGCGAACACGCCGTATACGCGCTACTTCCTGGCGGACATCTATGAGTTCCAGTTCTACCGCGCGGCGTGCAAGCTGGCTGGATGGACGGGGCCGCTCAACCGCTGCAGCATCTACGGCAACAAGGCGGTGGGCGCGAAATTCGAGGCGATGCTGAAGCTGGGGCAGTCCAAGCCCTGGCCGGAGGCGCTGGCGACGTTCAGCGGCGAGCACGACATCGATGCCTCGGCCATCGTGGACTATTTCGCGCCGCTGTCGAAATGGCTGGATGAGCAGAACCAGGGGCAGGTGTGCACGCGGTCGTGAGGCTGCGCGGCGTGCGTAGAATTACGCGCGCCGCCTTCACACCATTTTGACAATCCGCAATGCGGTGCGAGTCTAAAGGCGCTTCCATGCGATTCGCCGGATGCAGAAGCTCCGGTTCATCGCGAAGGGCCCGCAGAATGCAGGATCTCAGCCAGACGACACCGACCGCTCCGCGCAGCTTGCGCGCGGGCGTCGGCGTTCGTGCTCTTGCCGGCGGCGGCGCACAGCGCACGCAGCGCGGCCGCAAGGCGGCGGCTTCGAACATTTGGCGGCGCTGCGAAATGGGCACCAATCATATCGCCTGTTTCGGCGTCTGGCGGCGCGGCACGCGCCGGCAGGCGGTGCGCAATGCTCGTCCGGGCACGACGCGATGGCACATGCCGCACCGGGACGGTTCGGCGTTCGTCTTGCCGGGAGCTGCCTGTGAAATCGCCTACCAGGATTGAGTTGTTTGGCCGCCATTCGGTGGTCTCGCTGCCGGTGCGTCTGCACCCGGCCTATGTCCCGCATGTCGTGCTCGGCGCGGCGATCGTACTGGCCTGGACGGTCGATGCCGCGCTTGCGGCGGCGAACTGGGCCGGGCTCGTCTAGCGGATAAGCCAAAGCAGGCCGCGAAGAGTGCTGCGCCTTTCGGCGCTGCGCATTCGAACCTGCTGCGGCTCGATGCGGCTTGGCTGGCATAGGCAAGGCTCCATCGAGCCAACCCACATGCACGGTCACCGCATCCCTGGGACTCTTCGGATCGTCTTGGCGCCCCCCGCCACCGCGATTGTCCGAACGGATGCGCGAGCGCGTGCATCCTCGTCCTGTATGGCCTCGCATTCGATCAAATGATGGCCGTTTGTCCTCGTTATTTCGAAGAACAAAATACGCAGCGTGCAAGGCGATTTGAAGTTCGGATAGACGATTTAATGTTGGGCGGAATTCGCCAAAAGATTCAGCGAAAGCGCGTGTAGGATGCACGCATTTTCAGGAGTCTTATCCCCAAGCGTGTTTTTTCACGACAGCGCGGCGCCGTAATCGTGGATCTGTTCGAGCCAGCGGATGCGCTGGGCGCAGGTGATGGATTCGACGCTGCCGATCAGCGTCGGCGCGCCGGCGGCGATGCCGCGCAAGGCGTCGTCCTTCAATTTGCCGCGATAGAGGAAGGCGGGCAGGCCGGTGGTGACCACGACGCGCGCCGCCTTGGCGGTGGCCTGCGGCTGCAGATGGGTCGTGAGGCGCGAAATGTAGTCGAACATCTGGCGCAGCTCGGCGGGCGGCTCGTTGGCCCACAGGGGATAGAAGATCGCGAGCCGGTCGGCGGCGCGGACGAGGCGGAACGCCTGCTCGATGCTTTCCCATTCGCTGTCGTCGTCGGCGAGGGCGGCGAGGTTGAGGGCACCGACATCGAGCCGCCGCGTGGCGCAGCCGCGCGCCGCGGCGCCGGCGGCATAGGCGTCGCACAGCGCGGCGCAGAAGCGCTCGGGCCGGGGGTCGGGATGGCCGTTGACGACGAGGATGTTGCGGCTCATGGCGCGGCAGCGGTGCGGGTTGCGGGGAGATTGTGGGGCGCGGGGCACGGGGTGTCGTTGCGATTTGTCAAAGGCGCCGTTTGACCTCCCCCTTTGTGGGGAGGTCGAAATTTGCGAAGCAAATTTCGGGTGGGGGCCGCTCTATCCGGCGGACACCGCCCCCCACCCGAAAAATCTTCGCTACGCTCCGATTTTTCGACCTCCCCACAAAGGGGGAGGTGAAAGTGAATTGACATCTGATATTGACGGCACGATCCCCCTCACCCCGGCCCTCTCTCCCGCTTCGCGGGGGCGAGGGGGAAGACGGAGTAAGATGACCGGCCTGCCCATTCCCGTGACGGCGCTCGATTATCTCGGCGTGGCCGTGTTCGCGATCACCGGCGCGTTGGCGGCGGCGCGGAGCAAGCATGACGTCATCACCTTTGCGGCGTTCGCGATCCTGACTGGGATCGGCGGCGGGACGCTGCGCGATCTGCTGATCGGCGTGCCGGTGTTCTGGGTGCATGCGCCGGGATACATCTATGTCTGCCTCGCGGCGGCCGGCGCGGTGTGGATCGTGGGTGAGCGGCCGTGGCGGTCGTCGGCGCTGACCTGGTTCGATGCGATCGGGCTTGCCGCCTATGCCGTGCTCGGCGCGGCCAAGGCGCTCGGCGCCGGCGTGCCGCCGCCGGTCGCGGTGGTGATGGGGACGCTGACGGCGACGTTCGGCGGCATCATGCGCGACCTGCTCGCGGGTCAGCCGTCCGTGCTGCTCAAGCGCGAGATCTACATCACCGGGGCGGTGCTGGCGGCGACGGTGTTCGTCGCGGCGACGACGCTTGGGCTCGACGCCGACATCGCGGGACTGATCGCGTTTGGCGCCGGGTTCGGTTTGCGCGCCGGCGCGATCGCGTTCGGCTGGACGCTGCCGGGGTTTGCGGCGCAAGAATAGCGTGACGATTCTGTGAAGGTTTTGTGATGCTGCGATGGTTCCAGGCGTTGATGCCCAAGGAAGAGCGGTTTTTTGGGCTGTTCAACCGCCACGCGCAGACGCTGGTCGACGGCGCCGGGGCGCTGCGCCAGGTGCTGCAGGGCGGCGACGGCGTCGCCGATGCCTGCCGCCGGGTGATGGACTACGAGAACCAGGCCGACGGCTTTGCGCGCGACGTGCTGCTCCTGACGCGGCGCTCCTTCATCACGCCGTTCGACCGCAGCGACATCCAGGACCTGATCGGCTCGCTCGACGACGCGATCGACCAGATGCAGAAGACCGCCAAGGCGATCCTGCTGTTCGAGGTCAAGGATTTCGAGCCGCAGATGGCGCAGATGGGCGACACCATCGTGCAGGCGGCGGCGCTGACCGTCGAGGCGGTATCGCTGCTGGGTGCGCTGCGCCAGCAGTCCGGCCGGCTGAACGTGCTGACCGAGGAGATCATCCGGCTGGAGGACAATGCCGACGGGTTGCACGATCTGGGCCTCAAGGCCCTGTACACCAAGCACCGCAACGGCAACGCGATGGACTACATCGTCGGGGTCGAGATCTACGATCACCTGGAGAAGGTGATGGACCGCTTCGAGGACGTCGCGAACCGCATCAGCGGCATCGTCATCGAGCAGGCCTGAAGACGTGGAACCGCTGCTCATCGGCCTGATCGCCGTCGCGCTGACCTTCGACTTCCTCAACGGGCTGCACGACGCGGCCAATTCCATCGCCACCATCGTGTCGACGCGGGTCCTGTCGCCGCGCTATGCCGTGTTCTGGGCGGCGTTCTTCAATTTCGTCGCGTTCCTGGTGTTCGGGCTCAGTGTCGCCAAGACGATCGGCAGCGGCATCGTCGCGCCCGACGTGATCAGCGACCAGGTCGTGTTCGGCGCGCTGATGGGCGCCATCGTGTGGAACATCGTGACGTGGCTGGCGGGCATTCCGTCGAGCAGCTCGCATGCACTGGTCGGCGGCCTGGTCGGGGCCGGCGTGGCGCGGGCCGGATGGCACGCGGTGGTGTGGAGCGGGCTGGGCAAGACGGTGGGCGCCATCGTGCTGTCGCCGGCGCTTGGCCTCGTGCTGGCGCTGCTGCTGGTGCTGCTGTTGTCGTGGCTGTTCGTGCGCTCGACGCCGGCGCGGGTCGATGCGCTGTTCCGGCATGTGCAGTTCGCTTCGGCCTCGCTCTATTCGCTCGGTCATGGCGGCAACGACGCGCAGAAGACGATGGGCATCATCACCGCGCTCTTGATCGCGCATGGCGGCATCCATGGCGCGTTCCACGTGCCGTTCTGGGTGGTGCTGAGCTGTCAGGCGGCGATGGCGCTGGGGACTCTGTTCGGCGGCTGGCGCATCGTGCGTACAATGGGTTCGCGAATCACGCGGCTTACGCCGTTCCAGGGCGTCTGCGCGGAAACAGCAGGATCGATCACCTTGTTCCTGGCGACGGGTTTGGGAATACCGGTTTCGACGACGCACACGATCACCGGCGCCATCGTCGGCGTCGGCGCGGCGCGCCGGGCCTCGGCGGTGCGCTGGAACGTGGCGCAAGACATTGTTATCGCCTGGATCGTTACCATGCCGGCGGCGGGCCTGATGGGCGCCGCGTTCTATTGGCTTTACGGGGCCGTGGCATGAGGGTGAGCATCGCAGCGCCGCATGGTGCGGCAGCATCGAAGAAGACGACCGGCACGCAATATGCGGCGCTGCCCTATCGCGTGGTCGACGGGGCGGTGGAGATTTTGCTGATCACCTCGCGGCGGACGCGGCGCTGGATCGTGCCCAAGGGCTGGCCGATCGAGGGCTTGTCGCCGTCGGCTTCGGCGGCGCGCGAGGCGCTGGAGGAAGCGGGAGTCAGCGGCGAGACGCCGGCCGAACCGATAGGATTTTTCCACTACTTCAAGCTGTTGCGCAACGATTTGAATGTGCCGTGCAAGGTCGATGTGTTCGCGATGAAGGTGACGCGGCAGCGTAAAACCTGGCTGGAAAAGGATGCGCGCGAACTGCGCTGGTTTCCGCTCGCCGAAGCGGCGCAGACGGTGCAGGAGCCGCAGCTGCGCAAGCTGATCCTGAAATTTGGGGCGCAGTTCAAGCCCGCCCCGCCGGCGCACTAGTCCAGCACGTCCGCGGCGTCCTTGTGCCGGCGGAACCAGGCGAAGGCGTAGGAGCAGGTGGGCGTGATCTTGAAGCCCTCGGCACGGGCGCGTTCGACGATGCCCTCCATCAGCCGCGACGCCGTGCCCTTGCCGCGCAGCGCCAGCGGCGCCTCGACATGCGGGATGACGACGTGGAGGTGGTTGCGCTGGTAGTTGGCGAAGGCGATCTCGCCGTTCTCCTCGAGCTCGAAGCGGTGATAGGGCTTGTTGTCGGTGACTTTGATGTCGAGGTCGGGCATGGGGCGGTAACGGCTCAGGCGTTGACAGGTTGCGTGGACCGGGCGGCGCGGATGCGGTCGGCCACAAAGAACGGCGCATAATAGATCAGCGTCGAGGCGAGGCCCATCGCGATCAGCACGCCGATATACCACGGCCAGGGCGGCATGACGTCGAGGATGGTCGGGAAGGGCGGCTTTCGGTGCAGCATCCCGTAATTGGCACCGGTGAGCCAATCGAAGACGCCGGCGACGCCGACATAGACGAAGGTCCAGCCGATGGCGCGCGGCAGCGACGCCGGGTAGGGGCGCATCTTCAGGCCGAAGGTGAGGTAAAGGACGCTGGCGATGATGCCGCCGTGGAACAGGAAGAACAGGACGAACTGGATTTCCGGGAAGTCGTAGACCACGTCGGGCGTCATCATGCCTTGCAGCGTGCCGGCCAGGGCCCAGAAATAGGCGAGCTCATAGGTGCGCTGGTTCGGCCAGAACAGAGTGATGACGGTGACGACGGTCGCCCAGTCGCACAGGTTCAGCGGGAATTCATTGTCGACCCCGAGCCAGCCCTTGCCGTGCAGCAGCAGCATCCAGCAGGCCCAGTTGATCGTCATCGCGGCGCCGAACGCCCAGCGGAGGTATTTGTCGGCGCGCGTGTGTTCGAGCGGGCGGACGATGCGCGCGACGATGAAGGGAAGAACGAACGGCACGATCAGCGCGATGAGGTGCGAGGTGCCGAAGAGGACGAAGGGGGTGTTCATCGACGATCCTCTACCGCGCAGGCATCCTTCGAGGCTCGCTGCGCTCGCACCTCAGGATGACGGGTTGAGATTGCTCTCGTTTGGATTTGCAATGCTCTCGTCATGCTGAGGTGCGAGCCGCAGGCGAGCCTCGAAGCACGCACCACTTCTAAACCCGCACCATCAGCTTGCCGCGGTTGGCGCCCGCGAACATGCCGGCGAGCGCCTCGGGCATCTTCTCGAAGCCTTCGACGACATCGACCGCGGCCTTGATCTTGCCTTGCTCCACCCACGCGGCGAGCGCGGCCTCGGCTTCGCGGCGGCGGTTGTAGAAATCCATCACGACGAAACCTTCCATGCGGATGCGCTTGGTGACGAGGAAGCCGGGGACGCCGGCGGGGCCGGGCGCCGGCGTGCCGGTGTCATAGTTCGAGATCGCGCCGCAGCACGCGACGCGGCCATAGACGTTCATCCGCGACAGCGCGGCAGCGAGGACTTCACCGCCGGTGTTGTCGAAATAGACGTCGACGCCGTTCGGGCAGGCGTCCTTGATGGCGCGGTGCAGGTTGCCGGACTTGTAGTCGACCGCGGCGTCGAAGCCGAGTTCGTCCGTCAGCCATTTGCACTTGTCGGCGCCGCCGGTGGTGCCGACGACGCGGCAGCCCATCAGCCTGGCGATCTGGCCGGCGATGGTGCCGACGGCGCCGCCCGCGCCGGAGACCAGCACCGTCTCGCCCGGGCGCGGCTTGCCGACATCGAGCAAGCCGAAATAGGCGGTGAGGCCGGTGATGCCGAGCACGCCGAGGATGTGCTCGGGCTTGTGCGCTTTGTCGTGCTTGGTGAGCGCGCGGGCGGGCAGGGCGGCGTATTGCTGCCAGCCATATTCGCCGCTGACCAGGTCGCCGGGCGCAAAGCCGTGCGCGTTCGAGGCGACGACCTCGCCGATGCCCCAGCCGGCCATCACGTCGCCGGGGTTGAGCATCGAGCGGTAAGTCTGGCCCTGCATCCAGGCGCGGCTGGCAGGATCGAGCGAGAGCAGCGTGGTGCGCACCAGGACTTCGCCGTCCTTCGGCTGCGGCATCGGTGCCTGGTGGAGATCGAAATTGCCCGGGCCGACCTGGGCGTTGGGCTTTCGCGCGTAAATCCATTGCTGGTTGGCCGTCATGCGTCCCTCCTCGTGTTTTGACCAGTTTGACTCAATGGGCGCGATTTTCCGATGCTGCGGCAACAATAATTGCGCACCAGGAGACAGCCATGAAATACCGCAAACTCGGCGCCAGCGACCTTACCGTGTCGGAGATTTCCCTAGGTTCGTGGCTGACTTATGGCGTCGGTGTGGAGAAGGATGCCGCAATCGCCTGTGTCGACCGCGCCTTCGCGCTCGGCATCAATTTCATCGATACGGCGAATGTCTATGGCCGCGGCGCGTCGGAGACGGTGCTCGGCGAGGCGCTGGCGGGGCGCAAGCGCGATTCCTATGTCCTCGCGACGAAGGTGTTCGGCGACATGGGCGGCGGCAATCAGGGCCTGTCGCGGGGACAGATCGAGAAGCAGCTCGATGACTCGCTGAAGCGGCTGCGCACCGATTTCGTCGATCTCTATCAGTGCCACCGCTACGACACCAACACGCCGCTGGCGGAGACCATGGAGGCGCTCACGCGCGCGGTGAAGAGCGGCAAGGTGCGCTGGCTGGGATTCTCCGAATGGTCGCCGCAGAACATCTCGGATGCCATCGCGATGACGGGCGTCGAACATTTCGTCTCCAGCCAGCCGCAATACTCACTGCTCTATCGCCGGCCGGAGGCGAAGGTGATCCCGTTGTCGGCGGCAAATGGCATCTCGCAGATTGTGTGGTCGCCGCTGGCGCAGGGCGTGCTGACGGGGAAATACGATCCCAATTCGCCGCCGCCGGCGGGGACGCGCGCGACCTCGGACCAGATGAGCAGCGCCATCGCGCTGGATGGAGAAGCCGGTGCTGGAGGCGGTGCAGAAGCTGAAGCCGCTGGCGCAGGCGGCGGGGCTGACGATGGGGCAGTTCGCGCTGGCCTGGGTGCTGCGCGAGCCGAACGTCGCGTCGGCGATCGTCGGCGCGAGCCGCCCGGCGCAGCTCGACGAGAACGCGGCGGCGAGCGGCGCCAAGGTCGATCCGGCGCTGTTCGCCCAGGCGGAAGCTATACTGGCGGAGGCCTTGCCGCGGCGCTAACCTGTACTTGGCGCTGCTATCGACGGCGGCGCTTTTACAGACATGGAGAGCCGAAATGAGTTTCGATGCTTCGACGCAGATTGCTCTGGGCTATGACGAAGCGATTCCGATCGCGCGGCTCGCCGTCGCCGAATTCGTGTGGGGCGGTACCCTGAACCCGGATCAGGCCCCGGTCTGGACGGCGCAGGCTGTCGAAAGCAACACGGCCACGGCGCCCGGCGTCACGACCCAGATGCTGTCCATCCGGTGCGCCGAGCAAAGTCTGCTCGTGACGCCCGGCCAGGTGTTTCCGGTGTGGCCGCTGGGCCACCTCATGGCGGCGAGCGCTCTGGTTCCGGGCACCGACCGGCTCTATTCCTTGACGGGCGATCCGGTCACCATCATCGCGATCGCGAGCGGGCAAACCAATTTTACGGTCCATTCCCTCGCGACGACCACGAGGGGCGAAGGCCGCGCGGTGGACAATCACCTGATCGGCGCGAATGGGATCGTCGCGGGCGACCAGACGCTGGAGCAGCAATCCACCCGGAAATCGCGCCTTCCCTAACGGCATAGTTGCGTTGTGCGCGGCGGCGCGATTTGCTGCGCCCCAGATTCACGGGAGACCATAGATATGTCAGCCGCAGCCGCGAAGCCCGCGCCGACGACCAAAGGGGCCGTCGCATTCCTGAAGATTCCGAAGGACGGCGGCGCGCCCTATCTCGCCGGCTCCAAGTGCGGCAAATGCGGCGAGGTCGTCGTCGGCGTGCGCGATGTGTGCGGCAAGTGCGGCGCGCGCAAGGGCGTCGAGGCGATCAAGCTCGCCGACACCGGCAAGCTCTACAACTACACCGTCGTGCACCGCAATTTTCCCGGCGTGCCGGTGCCGTTCATCTCGGCGATCGTCGATCTCGACGGCGGCGGGACGCTGAAGGGCAACCTTCTGGGCGTCGAGCCGGATCCGGCGAAGATCAAGTTCGATATGCCGGTCAAGGTCGTCATCCGCGAGGTCCCGCAGAAGGACAAGGACGGCAATTCCTATCTCGCCTATTTCTTCGAACCCAAAGCCTAAGGAGCGCGCCATGAGCAACGACGTCTACGTCGTCGGAACCGACATGATCAAGTTCGGGCGCTTTCCCGAACGCACCGTCCCCGAGCTGGGCGCGCAGGCGGCGCTGATGGCGCTGGACGATTGCGGCCTGACCATCCAGGACATGCAGGCGCTGTACAGCGGCAATCTGTTCGAGGCCTCGGCCGGCGTCGGCCAGCGCATCTTGCGCGAGATCGGGCAGACCGGCATTCCGGTGGTCAACACCGCGAACGCCTGCGCCACCGGCGCGACCGCGTTCCGCGAAGGCTGGATGGCGATCAAGGCCGGCGTCTACGACATCGTGCTGTGCGTCGGCTCCGAGCAGATGGGCACCGGCCTGCTCGGTGGTGGCGGCGGCGGCAAGGGCATCCCGACCGAGGGCCTGCTCGGCTCCGGCACGATGCCCAGCGTGTTCGCGCATGTCGGCCTGGAGCACACGCGGCAATACGGCACGACGTTCGAACAGTTCGCCAAGGTGTCGGTGAAGAACCATCACCATTCCACGCTCAATCCGAAGGCGATGTACCAGAAGGAAACGCCGCTGGAAGAGGTGATGGGCGCGGAGATGATCTCCTATCCCAACACCAAGCTGATGTGCTCGGTGAATGTCGACGGCTCGGCGGCGGCGGTGCTGTGCTCGGAGAAGAAGGCGCGCGAGCTCGGCCTGATGGGCCGCGCGGTGAAGGTGCGGGCCTCAGCGCTGGCGTCCGATCCCTACACCTCGCGCAACATCGCGATGATGGATTTCAACGCGGTGACGCGTCTGGCGGCCAAGACGGCGTATGAGATGGCCGGCTTGGGCCCTAAGGACGTGAACCTGATCGAGCTGCACGACTGCTTCGCCACGGCGGAGCTGGTGCACTATGAGAACCTGGGCATCTGCGGCGATGGCGAGGCGGGGCGGATGATCGATTCGGGCGCGACGCAGCTCGGCGGCAAGATCCCGGTGAACGTCTCGGGCGGGCTGCTCTCCAAGGGTCATCCGCTGGGCGCCACGGGCATCGCCAATATCTACGAAGTGACGACGCATCTGCGCGGCGAGGCGGGCAACCGCCAGGTCGAAGGCGCGCGCATCGGGCTGACGCATGTCGTCGGCGCGGGCAGCGCCTGCGCGGTGCACATCCTGGAAAAAGCGTAACGCATAGCAGCCTTGTGGGGACAAGCGGACGCGGTGGGAGTAGTCTCCCGCCGCGTTTTGCTTTTCGGGGGGATGGCATGAAGCGGCTTGGGTTTGCGTTGGCCTTGTTCGCGCTGGGCGCGGTGCCGTCCTCGGCGACGCGGGAGACCCTGGTCGTTACGGCCATTCCCGAACGCACCGTCGTGGTCGTGCTGTTCGACGGGTTCGCGCCGGCGGAGCTCGATGCGGCGCATCCGACGCCGAATTTCGACCGGCTGAAGCGCGAGGGCGCGTGGTCGCGGCATCTGGTGCCGGCGTTCCCGACCGTGTCGCTGATCAACCACACGACCTTCGAGACCGGCTGCTGGCCGGAGCATCACGGCATCATGTCGAACATCTTCGTCGATCCCAAGGCGGGGCGGCGCTTCGGCGGCGACAACAATGGTGATGCGGGCGACGGCGCGTGGCGCACCGGCTGCGAGACGATGTGGGAGGCGGCGGAGCGCCAGGGCGTGCGCAGCGCGGCGTTCAACTTCGTCGGCCGCTGGTCGAGCAAGACCGGCTATCGCGAGACTTACTACAATCCGGAAGTGCAATGGAAGCAGCATGAGAGCGACGACACCATCGTCGACCGCGCGCTGAAGCTGCTGAAAGACAACGGCCCGAACCACGCGCGGCTGATTGCGCTCTATTTCTCGATTCCGGATCATGTCGCGCATCAATACGGCGTGACGGGGGCCGAGACCCAGGCGGCGGTGCGCGAAGTCGATGCCATCACCGGCAAGCTGATGGCGGGGATCAAGGCGCTGCCGCCGGGGCGCGAGGGTACGCTGGTGGTCGGCACCGATCACGGGATGATGGACGTCGGCAATCTCGTCAATCTCGGCCGCATCATGCGCGAGAACGATATCCATGCGCAGCAGGCGACCGACGGCGCCAGCGCGTTCTTCTATCTCGACAAGGGCGAGAGCATCGACCGGGTCGAGACCGCGCTGAAGCAATATCCCGACATCTTTTCGGTCTATCGCAAGGGGCATTATCCGGCCTATGCGCATCTGGGCACCGGGCCGCGGTCCGGCGACCTGATGGTGGTGACGCATCCGCCCTATTGGATGGCGGGGCCGGAATTGTTTCCGGCGTGGACCGACTGGGTCGGGATGAACTGGTTGTGGCCGCACACCTTCAAGGCGTTCACCGTGCCGCTGAAAGCGACGCATGGCTACGACCCCGCCGTCGTGCAGATGCACGGCATCTTCTATGCCTGGGGTGCGGGCGTGAAGCCGGGCGAGATCAAGCGGCTCGACCAGATCGACGTGCATCCGACGGTGATGCGCCTGTTGGGCTTGCAGCCGGGACGGCCGGTCGATGGGCACCCGATTGCCGCCGTGTCGGCGCCGCAGCGGGGATGCGTTGGGCTCGCGTGCCTTCATGGATAAAGCAGCATGCGATGCGCATGTGGCGCGGGTGCAGCGCGACGGTTTCACCATCGTCGAGAACGCGATCGAACCGGCGTTGATCGAGGCGCTGAACGCGGCGTTGACGCGGCTGGAGCGCGAACTGGGTGCCAAGCCCGCGATGAACGGCTTCGAGGGGCACAAGACCGTCCGCATCTACAATCTGCTGGCGCATGGCGCGCCGTTCGCCGCCGTGCCGGTGCACGCCAACGTGCTGCCGGTGATCGAGGGCGTGCTGGATGCGGGGTGCCTGATCTCGTCGCTGTCGTCCATCGCCATCGATCCGGGCGAGGCGGCGCAGCCGATCCATGCCGACGACATGGTGATCCCGCTCGACAAGCCGCACCGCGCCATCGTGTGCAATTCGATGTGGGCGCTGACCGACTTCACCGACGAAAACGGCGCGACGCGGCTGGTGCCGGGCAGCCACAAGCTGGCGAACCCCGATTACGGCGGGCAATACGACACCGTGCCGGGCGCGATGAAAGCGGGCAGCGTGCTGATCTGGGACGGCGCGCTGTGGCATGGCGGCGGCGCCAACCGCACCGATGCGCGGCGAACCGGCATCGCGATGAACTATTGCGCCGGCTTCATCCGGCAGCAGGAGAACCAGCAGCTTGGGTTGTCGCCGGAGTTGGTGAAATCGTTCCCGCCGCGGCTGCAGGAGCTGATCGGCTATGGCGTCTATCAGGGTTTGATCGGCCATATCGACAAGAAGAGCCCGGCGCAGCTCCTGAACGGCGGCGGCGATTTCCAATCCATCTGGAACAGGACCTGAGATGCAGAAGCGCAAATTCGGGGTGTTGGGCGAGGTCAGCGCGCTGACGCTGGGCGGTGGCGGGATCGGGCAGATCTGGGGCGCCAACAGCCGCGACGAGTGCATCGCGACGATCCATGCCGCGGTCGATGCCGGGATCGACCTGCTCGACACCGCGCCGATGTACGGCAATTGCGAGGCGATCGTCGGCGAGACGCTCGGCGGGCGCGTGCCGGATGGCCTTCGCGTGACGACGAAATACGGCCTCGGCACGCCGGCGCCGCGCGACGTGGAGCGGCTGATGACGGCCTCGCTCGAGGCGAGCCTGAGGACGATGCGGATGGATCACGTCGACATCTTCTTCCTGCATTCGAATATCTGTGCCGACGATTACGTCTATGCGATCCGGCCCGATGCGCAGGACACGTTCGCGACGCGATGGTCGGTCTATGCCGAGCTGGCGATCCCGGCGTTCGAAAAGCTGAAGGCGGCGGGTAAGATCGAAAGCTGGGGCATCACGGGATCGGGCGTGCCGGATGCGATCATCCGCGCGCTCAAGCACGATGAGAAGCCGGGCTTCGTGCAGGTGGTGACCAACCTGCTCGACAGCGCGGGAAGCCTGCGGCGTTACGCAGAGCCCGCGAAGCCGCGCGAGATACTGCGGACGGCGGTGGGGCAGGGGGTCGGCGTGCTCGGCATCCGCGCGGTGCAGGCGGGGGCGCTGACGCGCGAGATCGACCGGCCGCTGTCGGCGAACAATCCGGACACCAAGGATTTCGCGCGGGCGGCACCGTTTCGGGCGCTGTGTGCGGAGATCGGCGCGGACCCGGCGGCGGTGGCGCATCGCTATGCCCTGTCGATGGATGGCGTCGCGACGGTGATCCTCGGTGTGAAGAATCGGGAGGAACTCAAGCAGTGCGTCGATGCCGAGGCGGCGGGGCCGCTGGATGCGGCGCTGCTCAAGCGGATCGATGGGTTGGGGTTGCGCGCGTAGCGGTCACGTCCCCTGCTGCACGAACGGGACCCGCGCGAAGAGTTCGCGCTCGCGGCCGCGCGGGTCGTTCTCCATGTGCGATTGCACGTCGAAGATCATCGTTTCGCGGTTCGGCAGCGTGTAGGGCGTCCACTGCGGCAGCATCTTGTTGTTCGGGTTGCCGGTGCGGGCGAAGGCGATGAAGGTTTCGCTCATCTGGGCCGCCAGTGCGCGCGCCTGTGGGCCGTTGCCGGCGAGCGCTCCGGGCTTGTCGGTGTTGTCGAAGGCGAGCGCGATGTCGATGGTGTGCGGTGCGTGCCATTTGCCGCCGTCGACGGGCGACTGGAAATCGACCTCGTAGGCGTAAGCCGGCGTGCCGGCCTGCGCGCGCAGCTCGTCCTCGATGATCGCGGCGCGCCAGGAGCGGCCGGCGGTGGTCGCCTTGTAGAACAGCTCGGTCGGCGTGATGCCGGGGAACCATTCGCGGTATTGGGCGATGACGGTCTCGGGATCGAGATCGACGCGGTAGTTGGGCGCGAGGCGTGCGGGGAGCTCGTCCCAGGTCACGGTCGTGGTCCAGGCATCCTGGATGAACAGGCGCGTCTCGTCATGGGTGTTGCCGATCATCATCGGGATGTTCGCCGACTGCGACGGTGCGTCGGGATAGAACGGATGGCGTGTGAGCGTGCGCTCGTCGAGGACGGGGCCGAAATAGATGCCGCCGCTGCCGATCACCGGGTCGGTCGCTTTCAGCGCGGCGACGAGTTGCGCCGCGGTCAGCTTCAGAAGGTCCTTGGTTTTGTCGGGCGTGAGGTTCAGCGCGGCTATATAGGCTTGCGTGCGCTTGGTCGCGTTGAACGGGCCGGAGGCGGTGACCTGCTGGCCGCTCATCGTGATGGCGCGGTGGAACAGGCCTTTGGCGGCGGGCGTCGCCATCAGGGTCGCGATCTTGGCGCCGCCGCCGGATTGGCCGAACACCATGACGCAGTCCGGATCGCCGCCGAACTCGGCGATGTTGTCCTTCACCCACTCGAGAGCCTGCACCAGATCGCGCTGGCCGGCGTTGCCGGAGTCCGGGAAGTCCTTGTCGAGGCGCGCGAGATAGAGATAGCCGAACGCGTTGAGGCGATGGTTCAGCGTCACCACCACGACATTGCCGCGCCTCGCCAGGTTCACGCCGTCATAGAGCGGGCTGGAGCCCGAGCCGTTCGAATATGCGCCGCCATGGATGTAAACCATCACCGGCCGCTTGCCGCCGTCGCGCAGGGCGGGCGTCCACACGTTGAGGAAGAGACAGTCCTCGCTCGCGTGATCGTCATCGCGGCCTTGCGGGCAGGAGGGGCCGTAGGCGAGGGCGTCGGCGACGCCGTGCCACGGCTTGGGCAGTCGCGGCGGCTGGAAGCGATAGGCGCTGGTGTCGGCGCCGTAGCGGATGCCTTTGAACACGGCGATGCCCTGATCGGTGGCGCCGCGCACCTTGCCGGCGCGGGTCACAGCGACGGGCGCCGTATCGGCGGCGCGCGCTATCGCTGGCGCGGCAAGCGTCGCGGCTGCAAGCGCGAGAACGGCGCGGCGGTCGATCTTGGAAACCGGTGTCATTTTTGGTGATCCTTTCCAGCGCTGCAGACGGGTTCAGGCTTTCGTTTTGGGTTCGCGGTACATCCAGGGAAACAGCGCGCCGACCGGCACGGCCCAGAGCGTGCCGGCGAGGGCGTAGAACAGGAACGCGGCGAAGCTGCCGGCATGCGGCAGCAGATGCGCGGCGACGCCGATGGCGAGGATCGCGTAGACCGGCACCCAGAGCAGGATGAGGATCGTGCCGATCAGCTTCTTGATGCGCGGGCTCATGCGATGACGCGTTCGATCCAGGCTTGGAGGTTGGCGACGACTTCGCCGCGGTTGGTCTCGTTGAGCATCTCGTGGCGGCCGTCTTTATAGAAGTCGGTCGCGATGTCGCGGATGCCGGCTTCGCGGTAGCGCTCGACCAGCGGAGTGAGGCGCGTCATGTCGGCATTCACCGGGTCCTTGTCGCCGGCGAAGATGTAGAACGGCAGGTCTTTGCGGATGCCCGCGAGTTGCGCCGGGTCTGCCGTCGGCGCGGCGGCGACGAACATCGATTTGCGCGCGGCGTCGTTCACCGAGAAGCCGCACAACGGATCGGCGATGTATTTGTCGACCTCGGAATCGTCGCGGCTCAGCCAGTCGAACGGCGTGCGCGGCGTCGCGGCAGTGTTCATCGTGGTGAGGATGTCGCCTTTGACCTCCTTGGGAGGGATCAGCTTGTCGACCGCGGCGGAGCCCGACAGGATGAAGCCGTCGATCAGGTCGCTGTGGGTCAGGACATAGATCTGCGCCGCGAACGAGCCCATCGAATGGCCCATCAGGATCAGCTTCTTGCCGGGATTTTCCTTCCGGATGAGGCGCGAGAGTTGCGCCATGTCGTCGACCACGGTGGCGAAACCGCCGGGGCCGAAATCGCCCAGCGCCGCCTTGTCCGGCGCGGTGCGGCCGTGACCGCGATGGTCGTTGGCGTAGATCGCGATGCCGGCGTCGAGCAGGGGCTGGAGCGGCTCGCGGTAGCGCAGCGCGTGCTCGCCCATGCCGTGCGCGAGCTGGAGCACGCCGCGGATCGGGCCGTCCGGCAGCCAGCGATAGGTGAAGATCTTCGCGCCGCCGGCGCCGTCGAAGGTGAAATGATCGTCCATGTCAGAACCTTGAAGCGATGAGTTTCACGTCCGCGAGTTGCCAGGCGGTGTCGAAGGCTTTGCGGGTCGCGGCGGCGCCGGCATGGTCGCCTTGGGCGTCCTGCGCTTGAGCGAGGCCGTAGAGCGCCCAGCCGTCGAGGCGGTAGGTCATCAGGCTTTTGCGATAGACGGCCTCGGCCTCTTTCGCGCGGCCGGCCTGCAGCAGCACGGCGCCGAGGAGTTGGCTCACCGGCTGATGCCAATAGGGCGGCTCGGTGTAGGGCAGGGCCTGCTCGATCTGCGACGCCTTGGCGAAATCGGCGATGGCGGTGGGGAGATCGCCGGCGGTGCGCGCGATCTCGCCGTCGAGCTCGTCGAGCGAAATCTGCGCCATCGCGGTGGCGGGCGGGCCGCCGGGGGCGTCGGCGTAGGACGCGAGGTCCTTGTCCTCGACGAGGGCGTCGAGTGCGGCACGTTCGGCGGCGGCCTTGGGCCCGTCGCCGGTGTTGGCGTAGGCGAAGCCGCGCGCGAGATGGCTGAGGACCAGGACGAGCTTCTGATCGGCGGGCGGTGTCGGCTCGGCGAGCACCGCGTCCCATTTGCCGAAGCGCAGCAGCGTCGCGATGGGGGTGAATTGGTAGAGCTGCGCCGAACCGCCGAGGCGGCGGGCGTCGCGGCCCACGGCTTTGACCAGGCGGCGCGCGGCGTCGATCGAAGCCTGGTAGCGGCCCTCCATCTCCGACGAGGTCCACAGGAAGTGGATGTTGTGGCCGTAATAGCCGAGCGGGTAGTAGCCCTGGGCGTGGCAGGCGGCGATGTATTTCTCGTCGACCAGCGCGGCAAGCTCGTTGACATGCGCGGCGTCGCGGTAGCGGCCGATGCGGTAATAGATGTGCGACGGCATGTGCACGATGTGGCCGGCTTCGGGCATCAGTTTTTCGAGCCGGTCGGCAGCGGCTTCGCCGCGCTCGGGCGTCGTCGTGGCTTCGACGGCGTGAAGATAGAGGTGCAGGGCGCCGGGATGGTTCGGCTCGCGCTTGATGATGCTTTCCAGCGTCGCGACGATGGCCAGCGCATGGCCCTTGGGCGTGACGCCGTCCATCTCCCAATAATCCCAGGGCTGGGTGTCCATCATCGCCTCGGCGTAGAAGGTGCCGGCGTCGAGGTCGTTCGGATATTTCTTCCACAGATCGCCCATCGCCGACGCATAGGCTTCGTCGAGGCGGGCGCGGTCGGCATTCGGATCGGCGGAATACCGCGCGGCGACGGCGTCGATCCAGTCGCGCTCCTCGGCCGAGGCGTAGCGTTTCAGCGCGATGGCGTTCTGCAGCGCCTGCCAGGCCGGCTTGTTCGCGTCCTTCGGCATCGGCAGGTTGATGTTGGAGCCGAGCGCGTTGGCGATGCCCCACCAGCACATTGCGCAATGCGGATCGAGCCGCGCCGCCTCGCGGAACGAGCGGATCGCCTCGGCATGATTGAAGCCGAAGGTCAGGTTGACGCCCTGGTCGAACAGGAGCTGGGTGCGGGCGTTGTGCGTGCTGATCTTGTGATGGTGGGCGCCCAGGCCTTTGAAGACCGGCGCGCCGGGCTTGTCCGCCTCGCCCATATACACGCCGGGCATGGGGTCGAGCATTTTCATCGTCATGCCGCCGGCTGGCGCGGGCATGGCCGGCGGCATCGCATACGCCGCCGGCGTCAGAGCCGGGATCGCGATGGGGCGGCAATCCGGAAAGGTCGCGCCTTCGGCCTTGGCGTCGGCGATGAGTTTCGTCGTGTCGCCTTTCGTGCCGTCGGCGATATAGAACGACGCGTGGAGCGCGGCGGCCTGCGCGGTATAGCTGCGGAACAGCTTCCAACTGGTCTGGGTACCGTTCCAGACCGGCAGACCGCCCGGCGACAGGTTCAGGTAGACAACGATCGCTGGCGATTGCGCCGGGCAGGTTTTCGCCGTCGCGGCGACCGGCAGGAAAGCCAGTGCGGCCGCGAAACAAAGGACAATCGAACGCTTCATGACGCCTCCACCTGTGCGGACTTTAGCGTCTGCACGTCCCGCGACAAGATGGCGGCAAGACCTTAAGGCCCAAGGGCTTTATTCAGGTCTCATGACGACGACCCAGCCCTTCTGGCATAGCCGCCGCGCGGTTGGATTCTGGCTGCTTGCCGTGGCGGCGGTGATCCTGGCGATGATCACGGTCGGCGGGCTGACGCGGATCACCGGCTCGGGGCTTTCGATCACGCAGTGGGACCCGATCATGGGCGCGATCCCGCCGCTCAGCGACACGGCGTGGGCCGAGGCGTTCGCGCGTTACAAGCAAATTCCCCAATACATCCACGAGAATGCCGGGATGAGCCTGGAGGCGTTCAAGGGCATCTTCTGGTGGGAATGGACGCACCGGCTGCTCGGGCGGCTGCTCGGCGTTTTGTTCTTCGTGCCCTTCGTGTGGTTCGCCTGGGCGGGCGCAATCGCGCGCCGCGAATGGCCACGCATGCTGGTGCTGTTCGCGCTGGGCGGGCTGCAGGGCTTTGTCGGCTGGTGGATGGTGCAGAGCGGGCTGGAGACGCGGGTCAGCGTCTCGCAGTACCGGCTGGCGATACACCTTGGCGTGGCGCTGATTTTGCTGGTGGCGATTTTGTGGACGGCGCTCGAATACCTGCGCAAATCCCCACCCGAAACGCTTCGCGTTTCGACCTCCTCACGTTGGGGAGGTGAAAGAGGAGCGTTTGCGATTGCCGGCCTGGTCTATTTCCAGATGCTGCTCGGTGCGCTGGTCGCGGGGCTGCATGCGGGGCTGCTGTACAACACCTGGCCGTCGATGGACGGGCGGTTCATGCCCGAGGATGCGTTCGCGCAATCGCCGTGGTGGCTCAACTTTTTCGAGAACCCGGGCATGGCGCAGTTCGATCACCGGATCGGGGCCTATCTTGTAGCCGTTAGCGTTTTTGCGTTGTGGTGGCGCGAACGCGGCAAGCTGCAAGGCGCGGCGCGGCGCAGCGGCAACGCGCTGCTGCATCTGACGCTGTTCCAGATCGCGCTTGGGATCACGACGTTGCTGCTGCAGGCACCCGAGACGCTCGCGGCGGCGCACCAGCTGGTCGCGGCGCTGCTGCTCTGCACCGCGGTGTGGCATGCGTTTGAAGTCCGCTTGCGCACGACGTGACTTACGGCATCGCCTCGATGCCGGTAAATCCAAGGTGATGCACGCCTTTGCGCATCGCCAGGGCCATGAACCCGGCAACGGCGTCGTAATTCGCGTGCCGGTCGGGTTCGAGATGGACCTGCGGCTGCGGTTTCTGCCGCGCCGCATCGTCCAGCAGCCGGTCCAGCGTCGCCGGGTCCACGGCTCGACCGTTCCATAGAACCGTGCCGTTTTGCGCGATGCGAACGGTCACGACCACCGGCGCGGCTGGGTGCGGCGGCGCGGGCGAACACGCCGCCAGCAGCCAGAGACCGGCGAGGGCCGCGCACCGCGCCATGGCGATCAGGCGTCCAGCGCCTGATCCAGGTCGGCGATGACGTCCTCGACGCTTTCGATGCCGATGGAGAGGCGCATCACGTCGTTGCCGGCGCCGGCGCGGGCGCGCTCGTCGTCGTTGAGCTGGCGGTGCGTCGTCGAGGCGGGGTGGATGATCAGGCTGCGCGTGTCGCCGACATTGGCGAGGTGGCTGATCAGCTTGACGTTGTTCACCACCTTCACGCCGGCGTCGTAGCCGCCCTTGAGGCCGAAGGTGAAGACGCTGCCGGCGCCCTTGGGGCAATAGGTGCGGTGCAGGCCGTAGCTCGGATTGCTCTCCAGGCCGGCATAGTTCACCCACGAGATCTTCGGATGCTTCGCGAGCCATTGCGCGACGGCCAGGGCGTTGTCGCAATGGCGCTGCATGCGTAGCGGGAGCGTTTCGATGCCGGTGAGCACGAGGAAGGCGTTCATCGGCGACAGCGCCGGGCCCAGATCGCGCAGGCCGAGCACGCGGCAGGCGATGGCATAGGCCATGTCGCCGAAGGTCTCCCACAGCTTCATGCCGTGATAGGACGGGCAGGGCTCGCTGAGCGACGGGAATTTGCCGCCGCCCCAGTTGAACTTGCCGCTGTCGACGATCACGCCGGCCATCGAGTTGCCGTGGCCGCCGAGGAATTTCGTTGCCGAATGCAGCACGATGTCGGCGCCCCACTCGATGGGACGGATCAGATAGGGCGAGGCCAGCGTATTGTCGACGATCAGCGGCACGCCCGCGGCGTGCGCGATGCCGGCGATGGCTTCGATGTCGCTGATGATGCCGCCCGGATTGGCGATGCTCTCGATGAAGACGGCGCGGGTGCGGTCGTCGATCTGGGCCTTGAAGCTTTGCGGATCGGTGGTGTCGGCCCACTTCACGCCCCAATTGAACTTGGCGAAGCCCTGGGAGAACTGGTTGATCGAGCCGCCATAGAGCTGGCGCGCCGCGACGATGTTGTCGCCGGGCGACATCAGGGTGTGCAGCGCGATGAGCTGGGCGGCGTGGCCCGAGCCGACGGCGAGCGCGGCGCGGCCGCCCTCGAGCGCGGCGACGCGCTCCTCCAGCACGGCATTGGTCGGGTTCATGATGCGCGAATAGATGTTGCCGAAGACCTGGAGGTTGAACAAAGCGGCGGCGTGGTCGGCATCCTCGAACACGTAGGCCGTGGTCTGGTAGATCGGCGTGGCGCGCGCGCCGGTGGCGGGATCGGGCTGGGCGCCGGCGTGGACGCTGAGGGTGTTGAAGCCGTAATCGCTCATGCTGCTCTCCTTGGGGGCCGGCGCGGACCAAACCACACGATTTTGACCATTGTTTTTCAAAAACCGGCAGAACGCGTATAGCAATGAACGCGTGCGGGGGGCTAGAGCGGCGGACGCATCGCCGGTTTGCCCGGGATGGGAGCCTGCGCGATCTCTAGCCCGTCACGGGGACAGGACATGCTGAGCAAGCAGATGCGCGAGGCGCTCAAGGCGCGGGCGGCCGGCGATCCCAGGGCGCAGGCGCTGCTGGCGCAGATGCTGGCGGGCGAGCGGCGCTACAACGAGGCGTATGCGCTGGCGATGGCGGCGCAGGCGGCGGGCGCCGGCGATCTCGAGATCGAACGCCTCGTGCGCGACGTGCTGAGCGCCGTGACGCGGCCATGGTTCTTTCCGCTGGTGCGCGACGAGGTGCGCAATGCCGCCTACGACGCGGCGATCCGTGCGGCGGTGCGGCCCGGGATGCGGGTGCTCGATATCGGGACGGGTACCGGAATGTTCGCGATGATGGCGGCGCGCGCCGGCGCGGGCCACGTGGTGAGCTTCGAGCAGAACGCCGCGACCGCCGAGAGCGCGCGGCGTGTCGTGGCGGCGAACGGCTATGCGGATCGCATCGTGATCGTGACGGCCGATGTCACGCATGTGAAATCCGCAGAAGAGATCGGCGGGCGGGCAGACCTGATGCTGTCGGACATCATGAGCGTGAACCTGCTCGATGCCGCGGCGAGCGCGGCGCTGGCGCATGCGGCGGCGCATCTGCTGGCGCCGGGCGCGAAGCTGATCCCGGGGCGCGCCGTGGCGCGTGTCGCGCTGGCGGAGGATTCGCAATGGGCGGCGTGGCGCATGGATCGTCACGGCGGGTTCGATCTGTCGCCGTTCAACCGGCTCGCGCCGGTGCGTCATCTGACGGCGGGAGAGGTGCGGCTGCGCAGCACCACTGCCGATATTCTGGTGCAGGATTTTCCGCCGCCGCAGGCTCCGCTTGCGGGCGGCGCCGTGCTCACGGCCTCCGGCGGGCGCGCCAACGGGATCGTGCAATGGATCGCGCTCGATCTGCAGAACGGCCACGCGCATGAGAACGCGCCGGGGACGGATGCGGGGCGCGGCTGGCTGGCGGCATTCTTTCCGTTCGAGAGCCCGCGCGATTTCGCAGAAGGCACCAAGGTTCGCGTGCACGCCGAGCAGCGCGGTGGGGCGCTGCACGTTTGGACGGACGACGCGGGTTAATAGGGCGTACCGTCCTTGTGGACGAAGCGGCCGTCGGCGTTCGCGCTCATCATGTCGATGTCGGAGCAGGTGGTGAGGTCGGCGGGATTGCGCGAGCCGGCTTCGAGATAGAGCGCCGTCGTGGACGACCGGTTGATCAAATGATGGCCGTTGCCGGTGCCTTTGGGAAAGGCGGCGCTGTCGCCGGCGCGCAGCAGGGTTTCGCCGCCGTCCTCGACCAGCACCAGTTCGCCTTCGAGCAAATAGACGAACTCGTCTTCGTGGCTGTGCCAGTGGCGCTGGCTCGACCAGCCGCCGGGCGGCAGGGTCATCAGATTGACGCCGAAATCCTTGAGGCCGCCGGCGTCACCGAGGCGGCGGCGGGTGCGCGTGGCGCACGGCGCGTCGAACGGTTTGGGATAGCCGGAGCCGAGCCGGGCAGGGACTTTGTCGATGTCGATCTTGGGCATGTTCTAGACCCGTTTGAGGCTGCCGTCCTTGCCGAACAGCAGCGGCTTGCGGTTGTCGATCAGTTGTTTTCGGATTTGAGGTTCTTCGGACGCGACCCATGCAGCAAGAGACGTGCTGCGGCCGCCGGAATTGGTCTCAGTAATTGCGTGCATCCGCCGTGCCGGGATTCAACAGGAATTCCTCCTTGTGAGAACCCTTTCCGTAGAAGTAGTCCACCGATGGACCGGCGCGGCCCCAAACCGCCATGTGTGAATCGCGCGGCGCCGATCCGGCCGGCCAGGCAAAGATCGTGCATTGCGGCGCGATGTATCCCTCGGCGCAGCGCCAGCGAAAATAGGCCTTGAGCTCTACGGGATGCGTGAGGTTTTCCGCTGACACTTCGAAATAATGGACCGTACTGACACCCACCAATGAGTTCTCAAGGCTTTCATGAATCAATTGCGGTTTGCCGCCATCGATCGCCGGGCCGTCATCGCAAGCTGCCAACAGCGACGCCAACAGCAACATCGCAACTGGCGCAGCCCCGCGCACGCTCAGACCCGCTTGAGGCTGCCGCCCTTGCCGAACAGCAGCGGCTTGCGGTTGTCGATCACCTTGCGGTTGACGCCCATCCAGCCGATCTCGCCGGAGAACCGGCCGTGCTCGATCTTGGGACAGCGGTCCATGATGACGGTGAGGCCGGCGGCGCGGGCGGCCTGTGCCGCGTCCTCATTGATGACGCCGAGCTGCATCCAGATCGTCTTGATGCCGAGGCGGTCCTTCTGCGCCAGCGCCTCGGCGACGATGCCGGGGGCGGCGTCGGAGGTGCGGAAGATGTCGACCATGTCGACCGGCGCGGGAACATCCTTTAATGATCCGTATACGGATTGATTGAGGATTTTCTTGCCCACCATGCCGGGATTGATGGGGTGGACCACATAGCCCTTGGCGAGGAGATACATCATCGCGAAATAGGACGGGCGCATCTCGTTGCCGCTCGCCCCGACCATGGCGATGGTCTTGGTCGAACGCAGGATGGTCTTGATCAGGGCATCGTCGTATTGGGGCATCAGGGCGACATCAGTAAGACGGTGGACACTACCACGCAGATGACGGCGGCCAAGACCCGTATTGCGGCCTCCATCCAAAAGCCGAACCCGTCTTCATCGCGGTAGCTATAGCCCGGCTCGCGGTCGCCCGGCGCGGGGCGTTGCCGCAACTCCCGCGCCCGCAACGTGGTGTCGAGGCTGGGGAATCGGCGCGAGAAACGCCCCGTGCGAAAACCGCGCGCCAGAATATAGACGAAGCCCGCACCCTCCAGCGCGAGGATCGCCGCGAGCAGGACGATGACCGGATGGCTCATATCGCTGCGGCCATTTCGATCAGCGTATCTCGGCGGCAAGCGCGTCGGAACATCAGGGCGCCGTGATGAGAACGAAGAGCGCCACGATACAGACCCCTACGGCAAGGATCTGCATGCCGGCTTCGGTCCAGAAGAGCGAGGTATGGAGGTCGCGATACGCATAGCCGCGTTCGCGCCCATCCGGATACGGCCCTTTGGGAAAGGGAAATGTGAGACGCCGTGCGATACGTCCTTCGCGAAACCCGCGCGCCAGGTAATAGGCCGAGACCGCGCCGCATGCGACGAAGACCACGGCGAGGACGGCGACGGCCGGATCTCTGAAGATCACTCCGGCCATTTCGGTTCGCGTTTTTCGACGAAGGCGCCGATGCCTTCCTCGGCCTCGGCGGCGAGCATGTTCGCCGTCATGACCTGGCTGGCGTAGTCGTAAGCCTCGGCGAGGCCCATTTCGAGCTGGCGGTAGAACGCTTCCTTGCCGATCTTGAGCGTGCCGTGCGGCTTGGTGGCGATCAGTTCGGCGAGCTTGGCGGTTTCCGCCTCCAGCGCGTCCGGCGCGACGACGCGGTTGATCAGGCCGATGCGGTGCGCCTCGGCGGCCGCGATCATCTCGCCGGTCAGCAGCATCTCCATCGCGTGCTTGCGCGAGACGTTGCGCGACAGCGCCACCATCGGCGTCGAGCAGAACAGGCCGATGTTCACGCCCGGCGTGGCGAAGCGCGCGGTGTCGGCGGCGACGGCGAGATCGCAGCTCGCCACGAGCTGGCAGCCGGCGGCGGTGGCGATGCCCTGGACCTGGGCGATCACCGGCTTGGGATGGCGCACGATCGTCTGCATCAGCCTGGAGCATTGCGCGAACAGCGCGGCGAAGAACGCCTTGCCCTTGTCGGCGTCGGCACGGTGCGCCGTCATCTCTTTCAGATCGTGGCCGGAAGAAAAGGCGGGGCCGTCGGCGGCGATGACGATCACGCGCACCGCCTTGTCGGCCGCAGCGGCATCGAGCGCATCCTGCAGCGCGGCCATCAGACCCTGACTCAGCGCGTTGCGCGCGCCGCCGCGGTTGAGCGTGAGGCGCAGGACGTTGCCGGTCTGCGCCGCAAGGACGAGGGGGGCCGTGGTGGGTGCGTTCATCTTCAATCTCCGCCGAACCAGTTGAATTGGGCCGGATAGACCTTGCCGCCGATGGTGAGCTTGCCGCGCAGCATCGGGCGGTCGTCGGGATGCGGCACGTCGGGCGCGGGCTTCTTGAAGAAATCCTTGTCGAAGGTGCCGACGAAGGTGACGGGGCCGAGCGCCTTGTCGGTGCCGGCGAAGGTCACCTTGTCCATGCCGACATGATAGGCGAGGGGCAGGATGCGCGTGTCGCGGGTGTAGAAGGGCTGGCCGTTCTCGCCGGTCTTCTGCGGGCTGGTGGTGTCGTCGAACTCGATCATCACGCCGCCGAACGCCTTGTCGGCCTTGCCGGATTCGAAGGATTTGAGATCGTCCCTGCCGCCGACGAAGACATCCTTGAGCTGCCATTTGCCGATCTTGAGCGGCTGGGCGGGCAGGAAATAGCCGAAATAGTCCTTCGATTTGTCGCTCACGAAAGCGGACGCCGGCATCGGCGGGGCGGCGAACGAAACCGTGCCCAGCGACAACGCCGCGGCGATCGCACCGCTCAAAATCCCTTTTCTCACGCAACGCACTCCATGACCGACGCGCCATTGATAGCAGCGGCGCGGAACCTGACAAAGCCCCAATGGAACTCGCAAAAGCGCCGGAACGAAGGCGGAAAGCGGACGTTCAACAACAGCGAAACAGGAGTATTCCATGACAACAGCAAGCGGCCATACGAGCGCGATCCTCGCCTCCAAGGTCAAAGGCACCACGGTCTATGACAGCGCCGGCGACAAGGTCGGGCATGTCGAGGACGTCGTGCTCGACAAGCAATCGGACCGCATCATGTTCGCCGCGCTCGGCAGCGGCGGCGTGCTCGGCATCGGCGAGAAGTTCTTCCCGGTGCCGTGGTCGATGCTCGATTACAACAAGGACAAGGGCGGCTATGTCGTGCCGGTGGCGCAGGACGTGCTGTCCAAGGCGCCGACCTATCGCCTGGAGGACCTGACCAAGGCCAATGGCGAGTTCGGCAAGATCCGCGAGAGTTCGTACAATTATTTCAACATCAAGCGGGACTGGTAGTTGCGTTAGTTCAGTCCCGTCACGGAAAGGCCCGGCAGCTCCCCCCTCGCGCCGGGCCTTTTCATATGCCTGAAGGTCAGATGCCCGCATCCCGCGTAACGCCGGAGAAGTCGCTGCGCGCCGGACGCTCGGTGTGGCAGGGCGCGCGCGGCGCTTCGGTGCCGCACAGCGCGCTGGCGGATTCGATCCGCTGCGACGTCGTCATCGTCGGGGCCGGGATCAGCGGCGCGTTCATGGCGCATGCGCTGGCGCCGCGATACGGCAAGGTCGTCGTGGTCGACCGGCGCGCGCCGATGGCGGGCGCCACCACCGCCAGCACCGCGATGCTGCAATTCGAGATCGACGAACCGCTCACCACGCTCGCCGACAAGATCGGCGCGGCGCACGCGGCGCGCGCCTGGCAGCGCTCGTTCCGGGCGACGCAGGATCTGGTGCGGCTGGTGCGCGGCGAGGGCATTCGCTGCGGGCTGGCGCGGCGCGAGGCTTTGTACCTCGCCGGCACCGATATGGGCGCGCGCGGGCTGAAAGCGGAGAGCCGGGCGCGGGGCCGCGCCGGTCTTCCGGGGGAATTCCTGGACGCGCACGCCTTGCGCGCGCAGTTCGGCATCGACCGCACCGGCGCGATCCGGAGCCCGAAATCGGCGGTGGCCAATCCGGTGCAGCTCGCGGCGGGCCTGCTGCGGCGCGCGGCGGAGCAGGGTGCCGCGATTCATGCGCCGACGAACGTGGAAGGCGTCGTCGCGACGCGGCACGGCGTGGTGCTCGACACCGGCGCGCACTTCATCGAGGCGAAGCATGCGGTGTTCTGTACCGGCTATGAGGTGCTCAAGGGCCTCCCGGCCAAGGGCACGAAGATCACGTCGAGCTGGGCGATCGCCTCGCGGCCGCGAGCCCATTATCCGCGCTGGCTGGACCGAACCTTGGTGTGGGAAGCATCGACGCCCTATCTCTACCTGCGCACGACGCCGGACGGACGGTTGGTCGTGGGCGGCGAGGACGAGGATGTCGATCTGCCGTCGCATCGGGCGCGCAGTCTCGCGCGCAAGGCGGCGCGGCTGGCGGCGAAAGTCGAAGCGTTGATTCCGGGGGTGGAGATGACGCCGACCTTCCAGTGGAGCGGCGCGTTCGGCGAGAGCGACGACGGGCTGCCGATCATCGACGCGGTGCCGGACATGCCGAACTGTTTCGCGGTGATGGGCTTCGGCGGCAACGGGACGATCTACAGCCTGATCGCCGCGCAGATCCTGCCCGGCCTGCTGCGCGGCCGCCCGGAGCGCGACGCGGCGCTGTACCGGTTCCGCTAGGCCCTTGCGTCATCTTCCTGCCAGCGATGGCCGAAGACGTGGTGTGTCATGGCGTCGGCCGCGGTGCGGGATCGGAGGCCGGGTCGATATGGCGAAGCTCCAAGCGGGTGTTGTCGCCGTCGCGCTCGACAAAGAGTTGCCAGAAATTGCCGGCGAGAAAGAGTTTGCGCCGACCGGCGTCGCCGTCATGGGCTTCGTCCGGATAGACATGCCCCGCGCCGTCATCGCGAAACTCATACAGCACCATACCGTGGCTCGCGAAACTGGCAGGCACCGCCGCCCACGCAGCGGCGGCGGACGTGATCGCTGCCTTGTCGCCCGCGCCGGAGATCGAGCAGCTGGTGCCGCTGTTGCGTGGCGGCAAGCTGGGCGGCACGGGGAGGAGGATGGTGCGAAACTCCACCATCAGCGGTTGGCCGAAGCCGGGGAGCGCCCAATCATGACCACCGGTATGGATCGATTCACCGCCGCCGGAGACGATGACGCCCGTGTTCTTTCCACCGGCGGCCTCCACGGCCGCCTGGATCCGGGCGACATCTGCCTGCGTGTCGATGCAAAAGGTCTTGAACACCGGGAAAATGTTTTCGGGTTCAGCCGCGCATGCCGCGTCGGTTCCGAACGCCGCCAAAGCCATCATTCCTGCGAAGAGGGTGCGCCGCGCCATGACCGCATGCTAGCACGCGCCGTCGCGAGGATACGGTATTATAATACCGCATCAGAATAACCGAGCAAAATCGCGGTTTTCGCTTGACCCGGAGGCGCAGCGCACGTATCACCCGCGCCCGAACATATCCTCCTGACAGGTCTCCCCATGAAAACCTACTCGGCCAAGCCGACCGAGATCGAGAAGAAGTGGATCCTCGTCGACGCCCAAGGGCTCGTCGTTGGCCGTCTCGCCTCGATCCTCGCGCTGCGCCTGCGCGGCAAGCACAAGACCACCTTCACGCCCCACATGGACTGCGGCGACAACATCGTCGTGATCAACGCGGCCAAGGTCGTCCTCACCGGCAACAAGATGAAGGACAAGACCTACTACCACCACACCGGCTATATCGGCGGCATCAAGGAACGCACCGCGGGCGAGATCATGCGCGGCAAGTATCCCGAGCGCGTGCTGCACAAGGCGGTCGAGCGCATGCTGCCGCGCGGGCCCCTGGGCCGCCGCCAGCTCGCCAATCTGCGCGTTTATCCGGGTGCGGAGCATCCGCACGAGGCGCAGCAGCCCGAGCCCTTCGACGTGGCGAAGCTGAATCCCAAGAACACCCAATATCGCAAGGCGAGCTAGGCCCATGGCGGAAGATGTAAAGAGCTTCGGCGAACTCAAATCCACGCTGATCAAGGCCAAGGTGCCGGAGAAGGCGGATGCCGGCGACGCGCCCAAGTCCAATCGCGACTCCAAGGGCCGCGCCTATGCCACCGGCCGGCGCAAGAACGCGGTCGCCCGCGTCTGGATCAAGCCGGGCCGCGGCCAGATCACGGTCAACGGCCGCGACGAGAAAGTCTATTTCGCGCGCCCCGTGCTGCGCATGATCCTGCGCCAGCCGCTGATCGCGGCGGCCCGCGACGGCCAGTTCGACGTCGTCGTGACGGTGGCCGGCGGCGGCCTCTCCGGCCAGGCCGGCGCGGTGCGCCACGGCATCAGCCGCGCCCTCGTGGCGTATGAGCCGGCGCTGCGCGCCGCGCTGAAGCCGGGCGGCTTCCTCACGCGCGACCCGCGCGCCGTCGAGCGCAAGAAGTATGGCCGGCCGAAGGCGCGCCGCAGCTTCCAGTTCAGCAAGCGCTAAACCGGAAGTTTCACTTTCGAACAGAACAGCGGCTCACAGAAATGTGGGCCGCTTTTTTTTGGCTGTTAGAGCCGTGCGCATGCACCGAGGCGGAAGCGATCATCGGGATGGCGTCGTCATGGAGTTCTGGCTCGGATTACAAAATCCCATCATCGAGCGCGCGAAGTCTGTCGCGTCGAAGCGAGCTATCCAGAATTCCCAAAGTTGAAATGCCGAACCGCGCGTGCCCAATCTGGGTGACCACTTCGTAGACAGGCGTGAAGTCTTGCGAGCATGCTTCATGCAGCTGCTCAATATTCTCAATATTAAAGCAAAGTAATCCGCAGCCGCGAACAATTCTGGAGGGGATGACGATGACAAAAGGCGCGTACATGACGGTGTTGAACCTGGACATCAGAGCCCACACTTCGCGCATCAACAAGGTGTGCATGTACTGGAACGGAGATGGCGGCGGCTCGCATCTGGAATACTTCGAAAACAATGCGAACTACGCGCCCTGCGGCTCCATCGGACCGGTTTACATCGTGGCAGACGGGAGTTTTGGTGAATGTTCGGGGAGGACGTCCCGGTTTCGGCTCTTTTTCGACTCGGGTTCGCGCGAAGATGGCTGGACCAACATAGCTCTCGGAATGATGCCGCCTCCGGTCGAGATCATCGATACGGTCGGACCGGTTTGGGTGCACGGCGCCAACCTCAATCCTGCGCAGAAAGATGCGAGCATCGGCATTCTTCACATCAATCCGAATTTGGCATCGGGAGCTCATTATGCCGCCAACGGCGCCGGCTGGATGGGCGCACTGATCGACTCTAACCCGGACTTTCTGGGTCGCCAGCTCAATACGGTTTCGCTGCCGGCAGCGCACGATGCCGGCATGTCCAAGGCCGACCCCACCACAACATGGGCCACCGTGGCCAACACCAAGACGCAGGACTTGACGGTTTCGCAGCAGCTTGGCGCCGGTGTCCGCTTTTTCGATATTCGCCCATGCCTGTGGAAGATTTCGGAAGGCGGAGGATTTCATGCCGGCCACTTCACCGAGAGAGCCAGTGGACAAGGCGGCCTGGGCGAATCCTTAAATGACATCCTGGGCGCGGTGCGGGATTTCGTCGATAAAAATTCGCGCGAAATCGTCATTCTCAAATTCAGCCACTATATGGACAGTGACGGTACGTCTTTGCCCGGAGTCATCCAAAAATTGATCGTGGACCAGGTCAAGACTAATTTGGGCCCCAGGATGCTGACCGGGCTGCCGACGTTGAAAGTCGGGTTGCTGACGATCGGCCAAATCATCGACGGCGGAAAAAGGATCATCTGCGTTTTCGACAGCCTGGACGCGGGGCTGTACGACGCGGCCAACGGCGTGTTGAGAATTTGGGGTATGGGCGGCGAACACCCTCAGCCGACTGCACTCTCGAACAACAGCAATTTGGACCTTTACGACGAATGGTCGGATTGTGAAAACACCGTGCAAATGATGGTAAGCCAGCGGGACAAATTTCACAGGTTCCACAATGCGGGCATGCACAATGGCGAGATGTTTTCGCTGTCCTATACGTTGTCGCTCACGGATGAAGACAACGTCGTAGGGCCATCGATCGTGGGTCTGGCGCACGCCGCGCGGCCAATGCTTTGGCATTATGCCAACGCACTCTATCCCGTGACCTCGCCGGGCGGGTTCGTGCGTCCGCCGAATTTTGTCTATGTCGATGCCGTCTCTGCCAATGCGGATGAAAACTCGGCGCTGCAGGCGGCGGTGTATTTCAACAACAAGGTGCCGGCCCCTCTCGATATGGGGCACGTGCCCGTCGGCCTGCGGTCAGCGGCATTCGTCAATGTCGGTCTGCGCTCCGACGGGAATGGCAAGAGTGCCAAATGCCAGTGGGGCATCGGTTCCGGAGAAAGGTTTTACCTGATCCCGACCGGGACGGCGGACCAATACCGCGTGCAGGCCGTCGATTGGGGCGCGTTTCTGAACCTCGATCCGCAAGGTGCGACGCAGTTCAGCTACCCCGGCGTCGGCAAGGCTTACTGGACGTCCGACCAGGCGCCCAGCGGCGTGTTCTCCGTCAAGCGCGCCGGAAGCGGACTCTACACCTTCGAGTCGGTGCAGCATCCAAATGTATTTCTGCGACTCGATGGCACCGGCGTGACGGGCTTCAACGCCGCCGGCGTGGGAACCGCGAATTGCCAGATCGGTCCCGCAGGCCCGTTTGAAAAAATCTACATCGTGGCGGCATAGGCCGCTGCGCCGCCCGCGGAAAAGCGGCCTGCAGAGATGCAGGCCGCCTTTTCGTTTATCGCGCCCAGCGCGTGTAGGGATTGGCGATCAGGCTGCTGTTGAAGTAGCGCGGATCGGACGAGACCTCGGCCGTTGCCCAGGCGGGCAGGGCGACCGCGGCATCGGCGTGTTCGATCTCGACCTCCGCCATGACGAGGCCGGCGTTCTCGCCATGGAAGACGTCGATCTCCCAGGTGCGGCCGTGCCAATCCTCGGCGTGGCGTGTCTTTTCGATCAGCGGCTTTTCGCACAGCTGTTCGAGCATCTGCTCGGCATCGGCGCGCGGTATCGGGTATTCGTATTCGAGGCGCGTGATGCCGCGCGAAATGCCTTTGACGGTCAGGAATGCCTCATGGCCGACCACGCGAACGCGCACCACCCGCTCCTTGACCGCACTCAGATAGCCTTGGCGGCACAGCACGCCTTGTCCCTTGGGCTGCCACAGGGTTTGGTCGACCAGGAATTTGCGCTCGATCTCGACGCCCATGCGGTCCCGCTCAACCCGGTTTGATCTTCACGCCGATCCGGTGCGCCACGGTGGTGCCGGACATGTAGGCGCCGCTGCAGGTCGCGAACATGCCGCCGGGCGCGACGGCCTCGCCGGCGAAGAACACCTTTTCCTCGACGGGCTGCGCCAGCGCCAGGCGGCTCGCGTGCTTGCCGGGCTTGGCGGCGGAGTAGGCGCCGCGCGCCAGCGGGTCGGTGCCCCACGGCGTCAGCAGGCCGCGCGTCACGCGGCGCGCGATGCCGGAGCCGAAAAGCCTGCTCAGCCTTTCCTTGGCATAAGCGACGGCCGCGCGCTGGCCTCCCTTCCCCGTCGACAGGTCCCAGGCGAACTTGCCGCCGACGAAGCCGACCATCAGGTCGCTGTCCCACGGCCAGGCGAGGAAATAGATGTCGTCGAGCGGGCCGTTCTGCTGCAGCACGTTGTCGTAAGGGCCGATGCCGCCCAGATAGTGGCTGATGCCGGGGATCTGCAGCGGGATCTTGGCGAGCAGGCCCATCGGCACATCGGCAATGGCGCCTTGCGTCGTGGCCGGAAGATCGGGCGTGAAGCGAATGGCGCCGGCGGCGAGCACGCCGGTCGACACGGTGACGATGACGGCCTTGGCGCGGATCGTGCCGGCGTGGGCCCCGCTCGTCATCACGCGCACATCGGGTCCGCTGTAGTCGATCGCGGTGACCGGCGTGTCGCGTACGATGTCGAGGCCGGCTTGCATCGCCACCGCCTTTACCAGTGTGCCGTAGCCCTCGCGCACCAGATAATTCGGGTCGTAATCCGCCATCGCGGCGAAATCGGCGGTGGAGAGGCTGTCGAAATCGACCGCCATGTCCATCGGGCCCATATAGGTCATGGCGGCATCCATCGGAGGCTGCCTGTCCTTGACCAGCGTGCCGGCGGCGACGTCGGGCGACTCCGCCATCAAGGTATGCAGGCTCTCCTCGGTCTTGCCGAGGAGCTGGACCATCGCCGAGCTGTAAGGCGTCTTGCCGTAGAACAGCCGCGTCACGCTGAGGTCGTGCATCTGCGTCGTGAATTGGAGCTTTTTCGACCAGGCCGCGAACGGATCGTCGTCGCGGTAGCGGTGGATCCAGGCACAACCGATGTCGAACGGCACCGCCTTGCCGCCGGCGCCCTTGAAGGTCGTGCTGTCGGTGAGGGCGCGGCCGCCCACGCGGCCCGCGGCTTCGACGATACGGCAGGCGACGCCCATGCGCTGCAGCGCGATGGCGGCGCCGATGCCGGCCGCGCCGGCGCCGACGATCACGACATCGACGTCAGAAGCGGAGGGTGCGGCGCGCGCACCTGCGAACGTCAGTGCGCCGGCGCCCAGAGCGCCGAACGCGCCCAGCACCGAACGGCGCGAGGTCGGAATGGAATACAGTTCTGCCGCCATGCTGTCCCCCCGGACGAATAATATTCGCCAAGACAATACCGGCTTCCGCGAAGAGTAAAGACGGTTCTATGAGGGTGTCGCTGCTTGCGCCTTGCGCAGCATCTCGGTGAGGTCGGCGACCGTCTTGGTGAGGTTGAGGACCTCGTTCTCGCGCAGCGCGTCGAGCTTCTGGTGCAGCAGCTCGATCTCGAGCTCGGCCTTGATGTTGATCTCGTAGTCGCTCTTGGCGGCGAGGCGGTCGATGTCCTGCTGGCGGTTCTGGCTCATCATGATGAAGGGCGCGGCATAGGCCGCCTGGAACGACAGCGCGAGGTTCAGCAGGATGAACGGGTAGGGATCCCACTGGTTGATCCACGCCGTGACGTTGGCGACGATCCAGAACGTCAGGATCAGCGACTGGATGATGATGAAGCGCCACGAGCCCATGGTTGCGGCGACGGTGTCGGCGACCTTCTGGCCCATGGTGAGCGGCGCCGCGCCGGGCGCGGCATCGGCAGCCGTATCGGTGCTGCGCCGGCGGCGGCGCAGCAGGCGCAATTCGGCCAGCAGGTGCTGCTCGGTCTCGTGAAGCTCGTGCTTGATGTGCGCGACGTCGACCATCGTGTTCCCCATTGCATCGGTCACAAACGACAAGCCCCGGCCGCATAGGCGGCCGGGGCTTGCTCAGGCTTGCAACATGCCGGCGGCGGTCAGGCCGTCGCCTTCGGATCGGGGCCATAGGCGTTCGGGCCCTTGGTGCCCTCGGCCGCGAACCACACGATCAGCAGGATGACGCCGACCAGCGGCACCAGCACGATGAAGTACCACCAGCCGCTGCGGCCCGTGTCGTGCAGGCGGCGCACCATCACGCCGAGCGACGGCAGGAGCAGCGCGACGGCGAACAGGCCGCCCAGGATGCCGCCCAGGTGCAGCATGCCGTCGATCACGTTGAGGACGATCGCGATGATGAAGTTGACGAGGATGTACCACCAGAACTCAGCGCGTCTGGCACGTCCATTGAAGTCGAAATAGTGCTGCGTGACGACCTTCATGAACCAATTGATGGGTTCCATTTTCTTCTCCCGATGGACACGGGGTATGCCCGGCCCAGCCCGATGTTGACGCGGAGGGAGCAGACGACCCATCGCAGCCATGTGTGGCGCGCAATGGTGCCGACGCTCGCACCCCCCGCAGAAAGGTGATACCCCACGAGAATCGTCAGCGTTAATGAGCTAAAAGTCCGGCCCGGAGCATGTCAAGGAACTCGGACCTTAATCTGGTGGGCAAGTGGCCGTCATGAATAGGAAAATCTTTATCGACGGCGCCGCCGGCACAACCGGGCTCGAAATCCGCGAGCGTCTGGCGGGACGCCGCGAGTTCGACGTGGTTCAGCTCTCCGATTCCGACCGCAAGGATGCGCGCGCGCGCAAGGCGGCGATAAATGACGCCGGCGTCGTCATTTTGTGCCTGCCGGACGAAGCGGCGAAAGAGGCGGTGTCGCTGATCGACAACCCAGAGGTGCGTGTGATCGACGCCTCGACGGCGCATCGCGTGGCGCCGGGCTGGGCGTTCGGGTTTCCCGAGTTCGAGGCGGGCAATTACGACGTTATCGCGACGTCCAAACGCGTCACCAATCCGGGCTGCTATGCCACCGGCTTCCTCGCGCTGATCCGGCCGCTGGTGTGCGCCGGGCTGGTGCCGGCCGACGCGGCGCTCAGCGTCAACGCGGTGTCGGGCTATTCCGGCGGCGGCAAGACGATGATCGCCGAGTTCGAGGACAAGGCATCGCCCGGCTATGTCGAGACCGTGGTGCGCACCTATGGGCTCAATCTGGCGCACAAGCATGTGCCGGAGATGACTCAGCGCGCCGGGCTTGCGCATCCGCCGGTGTTCGCGCCGAGCGTCGGGCGGTACTATCGCGGCATGATCGTCGAGGTGCCGCTGCATCTGTGGGCGCTGCCGGGAAGCCCGCGCGCCGCCGATCTGCGCGAGTCGCTGGCGCAGGCGTATCGCGGCCGGCCGTTCGTGGAGGTCGCGAGCGCCGAAGAGACCGCGAGCCTCAAGACGCTCGATGCCGAGGCGCTCAAGAACACCAACCGGATGAAGCTCTACGTCTTCGCCAATGAGGGCGCCAGGCAGGCGCGGCTCGTGGCGGTGCTCGACAATCTGGGCAAGGGCGCGTCGGGCGCGGCGGTGCAAAACCTCAACATCATGCTCGGCCTGCCCGAGACCACCGGGCTGGCGTGACGGCGCTGAATTTCGACACGGCGCTGGCGCGCGCCGGCGTTACCGACGCGACGCTCCGCGCGGAGGAGCGCGCGGCGCTCGACCGCGAAGGTTATGTCGTGCTGCGCGGAGTCTATGACGCGGCGCAATGCGCGCGGCTGCGCGAGACGTTCGAGCGCACCTATGTCCCGTCGCATGAATGGCCGATGCCGCGCGGCGCGGGAACGCGCCATGCGATGCTCGACAACGAGCCGGAGGCGTGGGCTGCGGCGCTGGCGCCGCGGGTGCTGGCCTGCGCGCAGTATCTGCTCAAGCGGCGCTTTTTCCTGTTCGACGTGCAGGGCCGCGATCCCAGGCCGGGGCAGGGCGAGCAGCGCCTGCATCGCGACTGGGTGATGCCGACGGGCCCGGCGCCGATCGTGGTCGTGCTGGCGTTCCTCGATCCGTTCGGCGCGGCGAACGGCGCGACGCGCGTCGTCCCCGGCACGCATCTCATGGATGGCGGCGCCGACGCGTTCTCGGAGATGGTGCGGCATCCCGACGAGGTGATCGTCGCCGGGGAGGCGGGCGACGTCGTGGTGTGCGACGGCTATCTGGTGCATTCGGGCACGCAAAATGTCAGCGGCGCGCCGCGGCGCGACCTGCAGATCGCGCTGCATGCCTTCGACACGCCGGGTCATGCGCCGCCCAAGCGCGATTGCGCCGGCGAACCGCCGCATATCCGCTATCTGCTCGGCGCGGAGGATTAGCGATGTACCGCCCGCGCGCCTTCGCCGTCGACGATGCCGATGCGCTGCATGCCTTCGTCCGCGCCCAGCCTTTCGCCACGGTCGCGGCGGTGGTGGAGGGCGCGGTGCAATTCGCCTATGCGCCGGTGGTGCTCGGCGCCGATGGCGCGGTGCGGTTTCATTTGGCGCGGGCCAATCCGCTCGCCGGCCTCGCCGATGGCGCAACGGTGCGGCTGTCTTTCATGGGTGCGCACGCTTACGTCTCGCCCGACTGGTATGCCAGCGAAGGCATGGTGCCGACGTGGAATTACAGCGCGGTCGAGGGTGTCGGCTCGCTGAAGCGGCTGGATGAGGCGGGTTTGCGTGCGCTGCTCGCCGATCTGTCGGCGGCGGAGGAAGCGGCGCTGCTGCCCAAGGCGCCGTGGACGGTCGACAAGGTGCCGGCGGCGAAGATGGCGACGCTGCTGAACGCCATCGTCGGATTCTCGGTCGTGTTCGACAGCCTGGAAGGCAAGTTCAAGCTGTCGCAGAACCTGGGGCCTAAGGATTTCGACGGCGCACAGCGCGGCCTCGATGCGCGCGGCGACGCGGCGAGCGCTGCGGTGGCTGCCGCGATGCGCAAGGCGCGTTAGGACTATCAGTCCATGCCGGGATCGAGCTTGGTGCCGTCGGGCCCGTAATAGCCCGAGCCCTCGGGGCCGTTTTCGACCCAGTCGTCGGTCACGCTGACATTGTAGTTCTGGCCGGTGTTGGGGTTGTGCACCCAGCCCGTGCCGAGCTGCGCGTTGTAGGTGCCGGCGAGATCGCTGTCGTCGCAATCGCCGCCGCCTTCGCATTTCGCCGACGTGCCGGCGCCATGACTGGCGTGGCGGTCGGTGTCGCCGCCGATCGGATGCGGGATGACGATGGCGTTGCAGCGGATCGCCGCCGCGACGCTGCCGGCGGTGGCGACCGATTTGGCGTCCGCGCCGAAGGCGATGCGCGCGATGAGGATATAGGCGCTCTGGCCGCCATCGGGCAGCGTGAAGTCGGGTGGCGCGTCGGCGCGGTAATACAGCGCGTAGCCGCTGTAATTGCCGGCGGTGAAGGTCATGACGGTGTAGCCGCCGAACGCCTGGCCGTCCGAGGTGACGTTGACGGCGCCGCCCGCGACCGCGCCGATGGCCTGCTGCAGCAGCTGGTTCGGCGGCGTGGTGGGGACGTAAATGCCCACGCTTGGTATGTTGGCGTCGCCGTGCATGCCCATCGCCATATAGGCGGCCTGCTGCGTCTGGTCGGCGGACGCGACACGGAAGATGGAGCCGTTGGGATTGGTCTCCACCATGGTCCAGCCGGCCGGGGCCTGGGTGGAGCATTGTCCGGCGGTGACGGGTGAGAGCGGCACGGGGCCCGAACCGGTGGTGCCGCCTGCCGCGAATATCCGGCCGCCGCCGGTGCCCGGCGCGCCGGGGACGCTGAGCCCGGCGATCTTCCACACGACGATCAGCGCGACGATGCCGACCGCGACGGCGATCAGCTTGGGCTGGTTTTCTTTGGAGAACAGCTTGTTCCAGTCGAACGGCGGCGGTCCCTCAGCCATCGCGATTCCCCTTGGTGCAGCGAGAAGTTTAGCGCAAAAGGAGATGGTGGGGAGGGGCCTGACGCGTTGCGCTTACGCCGCGAGAACGGCTTTCCTTACCGGATCGGGCAATTTGATCGGGCGGAAATAGGTCTTGGGATAGAGGTAATCTTCACCGGATTCGTCGATGACCCGAACCATGCCATGTCTTTCGGCGGGCGCATCGCGCAGCACCACATAAATCTTGCGCTTTTCAAGCGATGCGCCGTGGCCGTCGACACAAACGGCAAATGTTTCGCTCATACCCTCAACCGTCATGGCCGGGCTTGTCCCGGCCATGACGGTGGTGGGTGAGCGTTTAGGCGATGCCTACGTCGCCTTGATCTTCACATACGTCCCCGGCGCGTCGCCGAGCACCGGCAGCTTGCCGTCGCCGGGTTTGCGGGCGGGGATCTTGTTGCCGGAGAGCTTGCTCAGCCACTTGTCCCAGTCGGGCCACCACGAGCCCGGCGTTTCCTTGGCGCCTTCGAGCCACTTCTCGACCGTGTCGGGGATCTTGTCGTTGGTCCAGTATTGGTACTTCTTGGCGACCGGCGCGTTGATCACGCCGGCGATATGACCACTGCCGGCCAGGATGAAGCGGATCGGGCCCTTGAACAGCTTGGTCGTCTTGAAGATCGAACGATAGGGCGCGATGTGGTCTTCCTTGGCGCTCTGCAGATAGACCGGCACCTTGACCTTCGACAGGTCGATCTTCACGCCGCCCAGGGTCATCTTGCCCTTGGCGAGGTTGTTCTCCTTGTAGCATTCGCGCAGGTAGAACAGATGCGTCTTCTCCGGCATCCGCGTGGTGTCGGAATTCCAGTAGAGCAGGTCGAACGGCATCGGCTGCTTGCCGAGCATGTAATTGTTGATCACGAACGACCAGATCAGATCGTTGGCGCGCAGCATGTTGAAGGTCGTCGCCATCTTCGAGCCTTCGAGGACGCCGCCGGCGTTCTCCATCTGCTTCTTCATCGACTCCAGCTGCGCCTCGTCGACGAACACGGTGAGGTCGCCGGCCTCGCTGAAATCGGCCTGCGCCGCCCAGAACGTGGCGGAGTTGATCCGCTTGTCGTTCTTCGCGGCCATATAGCCGAGCGTCGCGGTCAGCAGCGTGCCGCCGATGCAATAGCCGACGACGTTGGGATCGGAGACGCCCGTCGCCTGCTCGACGGCGTCGAGTGCGGCGAAGATGCCCTCCTTCATGTAGTCCTCGAACGATTTCATCGCGAGCTTGCGGTCGGGGTTCACCCAGGAGGCGACGAACACCGTGTAGCCCTGGCCGACCAGCCATTTGATGAACGAGTTCTCCGGCCGCAGGTCCATGATGTAGAATTTGTTGATCCAGGGCGGGAAGATCAGCAGCGGCCGCTCATAGACCTCGGCGGTCGTGGGATCGAATTGCAGCAGCTCCAGCAGGTCGTTGCGGAACACCACCTTGCCCGGCGTGGTCGCGATGTTCTCGCCGATGCGGAACGCGTCGGCCGATTGGCGGATCGAGAGCTGGCCGTGGCCGCGCTCGATGTCTTCGAGCAGATTGTCGAGACCCTTGACCAGGTTCTCGCCGTTCGATTGCAGCGTGGCGCGCAGCACTTCGGGATTGGTCAGGATGAAATTGGTCGGCGCGATCGCGTCGGCGAACTGCTTGGTATAAAAGCCGACGCGCTTCCTCGTGTCGTCATCGACGCCGTCGACCTTGGCGACGGTGTCCTGCATCCAGTTCGCGGTCAGCAGATAGGACTGCTTGATGAAGTCGAAGATCTGGTTGTCCTGCCAGTCCTTGTCCTTGAAGCGCTTGTCGCCGGGCCTGGGCGCGACGACAGGCTGGGTCTCGCTGCCCAGCATCTTGCGGGCGGTGTTCTCCCACAGGCCCATGAAGCCTTTCCACAGCGCGAACTGGGCGTCGATCATCGCGGTCGGGTTGGCCGACATGGCCTTCATGAGCGTCATGAACGGGCCGGTAATGTTGAGCGGGTCGAGCGGTTCGTTGCCCGCGGCGGATTGGCGCTTGAGGAAATCGGTCAGCAGCTTCTGGGATTGCTGTCCGACGCGCATCATGTTGCGCGCGAATTCGCCGGCATCGCCCAGCGTGTAGGGATTCGCCGACTCAGCGGGTTTTGCCGCGTCGCTTCCCGCCGTTTTCCCGTCCGAATCGTCGAGCTTCTTTTGCATCGTCACCACCGGCTCGCGTGTTAGCTGTGATAGCGCGTGCGGCAACACGCCCGCAAGCCGCGCGGAATCGGGCAGCGGGGCCATTTGCCACAAGATTTCATGGATCGGACGGCCATAAGTGCTTGGAAGCCCTAGGCCTCGCCTGTATACCGGACGTTCAAGATTCAGACGAGGCTGAGGTTGAACGGCATGACCAAGAACTTGGTGCGCCTCGCGGCAGTGCTTGCGTTCGCCCTAAGCACATCCGCGTGCTCGACCCTCGACGACATGATCGGCGGCAGCGATACGCCCGCCTCGACGCCGGCTGCCGACCAGAACGGCTTCCCACCCGATCCCAATGGCGCGCCGCCGCCGCCCGCGACAACCGCCGACAATTCCGGCAACCCGCTGGCTGGCGGAACCCAGGCCGTGACGCCCGATGGGAGTGCCCCGGCTGCGACCGCTGATGCCGGCATGCCGCCGGCGCCCGCTGCGGCCGCGCCCGATCTCGCCAGCGTGCCGGAGAAGCCGAGCGGTACAACCACGCCGGACGACCAGCGCGAGGTCGCCGACTCGCTCGCCGCCGACCGCGGCCGTGCAACCTATAGTTCCGACGCTTTGCGTGGCGGCACGGAAGCTGCGGCTCCCCCGCCGGGCGCTGCGCCGCCCCCGGGCGCGGTCGCCGACAACGCCCCGCCGCCGGCCAGCGCGCCGGTGGCCGACAGCGCGTCGGCGCCGACCGCCGATAGCACCCCGCCGCCTTCGACGCCTGGCGCTCCGCCGGCTGTGGATAACACCCCGCCGTCCGCCGCGCCGACCACACCGGTCGCCGCGATGCCGTCGCCGCCGCCGCCGGGCAGCCAGCCGGCGGTTCCCGCCGTGGGCGGCATCCCCGGTTCCCAGCCGACGGCAATGAGCGACGCCGCGCTCGGCTTCAAGCCGTCGACCGCGCCGGCACTCGATCCCAGCATTTCCCAGTTCGTCGCCCAGCCGATCATCGCCCGCTACCAGCAGACGGCGTCCAATGGCGGCGTCGCCACCGGCCCGATCGCGCCGCTCAATGGCGGCAGCGCCACGGCGGCTGCGGTTCCGATGAGCAGCCCGCGCGGCCACGGCCGCGCCGTGGGCGGTCCGGAAGCGATGTCGGGCGCGGTGGTCGCCAATCTCGACGCGATCAACGACGCCAATGCGAGCACGCCCAGCGTCTACGCCAATGCCAACGGCATGCCGCCGGCGGCGGTCGTGATGTTCCCGGGCGACGGCGTGACGCTGTCGGCGGCGGGCCGGGCCCAGGTCCAGGCCGCGGTGGCGGCGTTCCAGCAGCGCGGCGGGGCCGGCTTCATCAAGGTGATCGGCCATTCCTCGAGCCGGACGGCCAACATGCCGGTCGAAAAGCACCTGGTCGCGATCTTCGCCAAGTCCCAGGCGCGGGCCAATGCCGTCGCCAAGGAGATCATCCGCGAGGGCGTCCCCGCCAGCCGCGTGCTGGTCGAGGCGGTCGGCGACAGCCAGCCGGTGTTCTACGAGTCCATGCCCCAGGGCGAAGACGGCAACCGCCGCGCAGAGATTTTCATCCAGAGCTGAGTTGGTTCGCCCAACTTATCGCCTCACCCACAAACGTCATGGCCGGCTTTATGCCGGCCACCCATGATCACAACTGCGGTTCGTGATCCTGGGTGGCCGGGACAAGCCCGGCCATGACGGTTGGTAGAGTGGGTGTTTAGGCCCGCTTCAGCTGTAATAGCTCGCCGGCAAGGTCGGCGCGTTGCTCGGGACGCTCACCACATCCGTGTTCAGCCAGTCCTGCGGTGCGCCGTTGGGGTAGGTGCCGCTGGCATAAGCGCCGACATAGGGCATCATGCGGGTCGTTTGGTAGATCCGCGGCGTCCACGGCGCGGGCGCCAGGAACACCGTCGTGCCACGCTTCTCGCTGTACGGGCAGGCGCCATAGGTCGCCGTGTTCCACAGTGATTTCTGGTAGGCGGCGTAGTCGATGTTGTGCCAGGTCGTCTTGCTGGCGCCCTCGGCCTGCCAGCCTTCGAGCTGCATGAAGGTGTTGTACTGGCCGACGGTGCCGCTGCCCACGCCGTTGACCGTGCGGCCGAACAGCAACGACAGGATCAGCCCGCAATTGAGCGGCGCGGCGTCCGAATTGATGTTCAGGTAATAGACCCCGGTCGTGTTGCCGACATCCGCATAATGCGAATTCACCAGGTCGCCGCGCTTGGGCAGCGACGAGTTGTTGAACGTCGAATAGAGGTCGCGGCTGTTGTAGCCGATGTTCTGGTTGGCGAAATCCTCGGTCGCCGAGACGGCGACGAAATGCGCGCCGCCGGCGAGCAATTGCAGGAAGGCGCGGACCGTCGGCTGGTACCAGGCGACCTGGCTGCCGCTGTAGGTGCCGAACGAGAACAACTGGTAGCCGGTCGGAACGCTGTTCGGGCCGGTGCCCAGCTCGTAGATTGCGGCGCCTTCGCTGGTGGTCGACTGGAAGCCGAAGGTCGGCACCCACATCTGCATCATGGGCTGGCCGCCGCCGGGCGCGAAATAGCCGCGCAGGAAATTCAATATCGGCGCATCCGTGCCGGTGCCCGTGTTCCAGCAATTGAGCAGCGTGGCGACGATGGTGCCCATCTGGCCGCCGCTGAAATCGGCCGGCGCATAGGGCACGGTGCTCTGGTTGAACGCCGCGGTGATCAGATTGCCGGACCGCATGTTGGGCCCGAACATCGAATTGGCGAAGTCCTGGCAGTTGTTCGTGACGTTGTAGGGATTGGCCTGCAGCGGCACGGCATAGCCGCCGGTATTGCCGACCGCGACTCCGAGATAGACGTTGGCCGTCGCGTTGATCGGATCGCCGCTATAGACCTGATAGTAGGTGCCGACGCCGTTCGCCGAGCAACTGGGCGGGCCGGCCGGATCGGTCTTGGCGTTCTGGAGCTGGACATAGCTCGCGCCGCCGGTCTGCGGGTGAGTGTAGAACACCACGTAATTGAGGTTGCCATTCATCCCGGCGGAGTTGTTGAGGGAGAAGGTGCCCTTGTTGCCGCCGTTGAACGCGGAGGTGTTGTGGGCGGTGACGGTGATCGTTTGACCGGGGGTGACGCTGGTCTTGTTGGCGGTGCAGGCCGGGCCTTCCTGGCTGGTGCCGGCCGTGAAGTAGAGCGTCTGGCCCGAGAGGTTCGTCACGACAATGTTGATGGTGCGGGACAAGTAAATCTCCTGATGAAAATGGGCGTTACCAAGAAAACCCTGCCCGATATCAAGTTTTCGATCCAGTTATGTTTCGAAGACTGTGAGGCTTGTCTTGGCTTGCCGGGTTTCGGTCGGCCACATCGCCACGCGGCCGTCATGCGCGGGGCCGTGTCCACTGCGTCCCGCGCACTTTAAAGTCGCGGTGTAACATCATTGACGGCGCAGCCTTTTTGCCCCGATTGTGCGCCCGCGAGGCGGATGCTTCGCGCCAAAACCACGGTCCGAACGCCATGCAAACCGATTTCTACCGCATCAAGCGGCTGCCGCCCTACGTCATCGAGGAAGTGAACACCCTCAAGGCGAAGGCACGGGCGCGCGGCGAGGACATCATCGATTTCAGCATGGGCAATCCGGACATGCCGACGCCCCGGCACATCATCGACAAGCTGGTCGAGACCGCGAACGACCCGCGCTCAAACCGCTATTCCGCCAGCCGCGGCATCAAGGGTCTGCGTCGGGCTTATGTGAATTTCTACAAGCGCCGCTTCGGCGTGGCGCTGGACGCCGACAGCGAGGTCATCGCCAATCTGGGCTCCAAGGAGGGCTTCGCCAACCTCGCCCAGGCGATCACGGCGCCCGGCGACGTAGTGCTGGTGCCAAACCCGGCCTATCCGATCCATGCCTTCGGCTTCATCCTGGCCGGCGCCGCGATCCGCCACGTTCCGGCGCGCACGCCGGAGGAGTACCTCAGCAATCTCAGCCGGGCGGTGAAGCATTCGGTGCCGTCGCCGTTGGCGCTGGTGGTGAACTATCCGTCGAACCCGACGGCGCAGGTCGTGGGGCTCGACTTCTACAAGGAGATCGTTGCCTTCGCGAAGAAGCACGAGATCTGGGTGCTGTCCGATCTGGCTTACGCCGACATCTACTTCGACGAGGCCAACCCGCCGCCCTCGATCCTGCAGATCGAAGGCGCCAAGGATGTCGCGATCGAATTCCAATCGCTCAGCAAGACCTATGCGATGCCGGGATGGCGCATGGGCTTCGCGGCGGGCAACCGGCATCTCGTGCATGCGCTGGGGCGGATCAAATCCTATCTCGATTACGGCGCCTATACGCCGATCCAGGTCGCGGCGGCGGCGGCGCTGAACGGGCCGCAGGACTGCGCCGAGGAGATCCGCCAGACCTACAAGTCACGCCGCGACGTGCTGGTGGATTCGATGAAGCGCGCCGGGTGGGACATCCCTTCGCCGCCGGCCTCGATGTTCGCCTGGGCCCCGGTGCCGGAGGCGTGGCGCGACAAGGGCTCGATGGAGTTCGCAAAACAGTTGCTGATCCACGCTAAAGTCGCCGTCCTGCCGGGCACAGGCTTCGGTGAATATGGCGAGGGATATGTCCGCGTGGGCCTGGTCGAGAACGAGCACCGCATCCGCCAGGCGGCGCGCAACGTGAAGAAATTCCTGTCGCTGCGCGTCAACGAGCCGGCCGAACTGGAAGACGCCAAGTGAACCCGCCTCTGCGCATCGCGCTGGCCGGCCTGGGCACGGTCGGCGGCGGCGTCGTCCAGGCGCTGGCCAATCCCGAGCTCGGCGAGCGGGCCGGGCGCAAGCTCGAGATCGTCGCGGTCTCGGCGCGCGACGCCAAGAAGGATCGCGGCTTCGACACCTCCAGCCTCAAATGGTTCGACGATGCGGCAGCGCTGGTGAAGACCGACGCGGACGTCGTGATCGAGCTGATCGGCGGCGAGGACGGCATCGCGCTCGCCGTGGTCGAAGGCGCGTTGAATGCCAAGAAACACGTCGTCACCGGCAACAAGGCGCTGCTGGCCAAGCATGGCGCGCGGCTCGCGGCGCTGGCCGAAAAGAACGGCGTCGCGCTCAAATGGGAAGCAGCGGTGGCGGGCGGCATTCCCATCGTGAAGGGCTTGCGCGAGAGCCTCGTCGCCTATGGCGTGGACGCGGTGCGCGGCATCCTCAACGGCACCTGCAACTACATCCTGACCCAGATGGAAGCGACGGGACGGTCGTTCGGCGACGTCCTCGCCGAGGCGCAGGCGCTCGGCTATGCCGAGGCCGATCCGGAACTCGACGTCGGCGGCGGCGACACGGCGCACAAGCTGGTGCTGCTGGCAAGCCTCGCCTTCGGCACCATCCCCGACCAGGAGAACATCCGCGTCGAGGGCATCACGGGCATCACGGCGGACGACATCCATTTCGCGCGCGAGTTCGGCCACAAGATCAAGCTCCTGGGTATCGCGCGGCGCACGGCGCACGGCATCGACCAGAGCGTCCGACCCTCCATGGTGAAGACCGGCACGCCGCTCGCGCATGTCGACGGCGTGTTCAACGCCGTCCTCGCCAATGCCGGCCCGGCCGGGCGGTTCTTCTTCGAGGGCCGCGGGGCCGGGCGCGAGCCGACCACCCAGTCCATCGTCTCCGACCTCGTCGACATCGCCCGGGGCAATCTGGGGGCCTCGTTCGGCTGGCCGGCGGCGCGGCTGAAGCCGTTGGCGCCCTCCGACCCCGGCGCGGCGACCTCGGCCTGGTATCTGCGCTTTGAGGTGCTGGATGTGCCCGGCGTCCTGGCCGAAATCGCCCGGCATCTGGCCGAATCGCGTGTTTCCATCGAAAGCATGATCCAGCGCGGCCGGAGCCCCGGCGAGCCGGTGTCGATCGTCATGATCACCCACGAAACCTCACAGGCTTCGGTCGAACGCGCCTTGAAGGCGATTGCCACCTCCGACAAGGTGCGCGCGCGCCCGTGCATGATTCCAATGGAGGCCGCGTGAACACGAACAAAGACCGGATCGAACCCGGCAGGCAGAGCCCGCTCGACCGCGCCTTCGCGCTGGAAGCGGTGCGCGTCACCGAGGCCGCGGCGATCGCCGCCGCCCAGCTCATCGGCCATGGCGACGAGCATGCCGCCGACGCCGCCGCCGTCGAGGCGATGCGCATCGCGTTCAACTCGCTGCCGATCTCCGGCACCGTGCGGATCGGCGAAGGCGAGCGCGACGAGGCGCCGATGCTGTTCATCGGCGAGGAAGTGGGCACCGGCGGTCTCGCGGTCGACATTGCGCTCGATCCGCTCGAAGGCACGACGCTGACCGCCAAGGCGATGGCCAACGCGCTGGCGGTGATGGCGATGGCCGAGCCCGGCACGCTGCTCAACGCGCCCGACACCTATATGGACAAGATCGCGATCGGCGGCGGCTATGCCGACGGCCTGATCGATCTCGACGCCGAGCCGGCGGAGAACATCGCCCGCCTCGCCAAGGCCAAGGGCGTGCGGCCCAACCAGATCACCGCCTGCGTCATGGACCGGCCGCGCCACGAACAGCTGATCGCCAAGATCCGCGCCACCGGCGCCGCGATCAAGCTGATCACCGACGGCGACGTCGCGGGCGTGATCGCCTGCACCGATCCGTCGACCGGCGTCGACATCTATCTGGGTGTCGGCGGCGCGCCGGAAGGCGTGCTGGCGGCGGCGGCGCTGCGCTGCGTCGGCGGCCAGATGCAGTCGCGGCTGGTGTTCCGCAACGACGACGAGAAGGCGCGTGCCGCCAAATGGGGCATCAAGGATCTGAAGCGCAAATATTCGCTGATGGAGATGGCGTCGGGCGACGTGGTGTTCGCCGCGACCGGCGTGACCGACGGCTCGATGCTGGACGGCGTGCACTACGACGGCAATTTCATCACGACGCACAGCGTGGTGATGCGCTCGGCGACGCATACGGTGCGCTGGATCAAGGCGCGGCATGTGCGGGCGCGGCACCTGAAGGATGAGAGCTGAAATCGAGTTTTGATTTGGCTTTGTCGAGCCCGTCATGACGGGCCTGTCCCGGCCATCCATGATCGCCCAAGCATCAACCTTGTCGCACCGTCATCACAAGCTTTAGCCAAAGCGATTCGAATCCGCGTGGGAGCCGGACTTGGCGCTGGTGCCAAGCTTGTGGCGCTCAATTTTGACACAATCAGATTGAATGTTTGGAATTCAACAAGCGAACGGTTCTACAGTTGGCGGCAATTGTGAAATTCTTATTATCTATTCTAATTGGCATATTCACTGTGTCGAATGCGTACGCTGATTGCATGTATGTGCCCGACAAGAAAGTCAAAGTGACTATAGATGAAATCAGTTTGCCAGTTTTTGATGCAAACGGCACCGAACAAAAAGGATGCCTCCTGCACTCAGGAGGAAAAGTGCTGGGGTATTCGATAAACGATGCCTTGTGTCATACCGCGCCAGGAAAGAATGTTGGTGTTCGTCTTTCTTACGGGTGCTGTGACACAGGCCCGAATTTTGGCGATCTGGAATGTATTGTCAGATCGAAACCCTCACTGGGCAACGGCGCAGCCCATGGGAACGGAACCATTGTAAATCCTTCGAACCCTTAAAGACTTCAATAAACTCCAAAATCCGGTTCGAACTTTGTCCACGCCGGTGCACCGGTTCTATATTCCGATACAACAAGTGTCCAAGTGAACGTCATACTAGCTCGATGCCCACCCACCCCAGTCAAGAGCCAGCAGTTCCCGCGTTCGGCATCGCGCGCTCCTTTGCAGGGCGTCGCTGGAAACTGACGACGGGCGACGACGCAGCGGCGGAAAAGCTTGCGCGCGATGCGAATATTCCTGCGGCGCTGGCGCGGTTGCTGCTGGCGCGCGGGATCGGCGCGGAGGATGTCGCCGATTATCTACATCCGACGCTGAAGCGCTTCCTGCCCGAACCGCTGACGCTCAAGGACATGGACAAAGCCGTGGCGCGGGTGCGCCGCGCGCTGGAGAGCGGCGAGGCCATCGCGATCTGGGGCGATTACGATGTCGACGGCTCGGCCTCGGCGGCGCTGCTCAGCGAATTCCTCGGCGCCACCGGCGCGTTGCCGCGCATCTACATCCCGGACCGCATGACCGAGGGCTACGGCCCCAATGCGGCAGGATTGCTGATGCTGAAAGAGCAGGGCGTCAGCCTCGTCATCACAGTCGATTGCGGCGCCGGCGCGGTGGCGGCGCTGGGCGCGGCGCAAGAGGCCGGGCTCGACGTCGTGGTGCTCGACCATCACGCGGTCGAGGTGCCGCCGCCGGCTGTGGCGCATGTCAATCCGAACCAGCCGGGCGACGCGTCGGGCCTCGGCCATGTCAGCGCCGCCGGGATCACCTTCCTGTTCGCGGTCGCGCTCAATCGCGCACTGCGCGAGGCGGGCTGGTATGCCGCGCGGGGCACGGCCGAACCCGATCTGCGCATCTATGCCGACCTCGTCGGCCTCGCGACGGTGTGCGACGTCGTTCCGCTGACCGGCGTCAACCGCGCCTTCGTGCGCGCGGGACTGGCGCGGATCGACCGGCTCGAACGGCCGGGCTTCGCGGCGCTGGCCGAGGTCGCGGAGGGCAAGCCGCCGTTCACGCCCTATCATCTGGGCTTCATCTTCGGGCCGCGCATCAATGCCGGCGGACGCGTCGGGCGCAGCAGTCTGGGCGTCGAGCTTCTCACCGCGAAAGACACGGCGCATGCGCGCGAGCTGGCGCTTGCGCTCGACACGCACAACCGCGAGCGCCAGCACCTCGAAAAGCTGATCCTCGACGAGGCCATCGCGCTGGCGGAGCCGCAGGCCAACGCGCCGTTCGTGCTCGCGAGCAACGAAGGCTGGCATGCCGGCGTGGTCGGGATCGTGGCAGGGCGGCTCAAGGACCGCTTCGGCAAGCCGGCTTTCGTCGCGGGGTTCGAAGGCGGCTATGGCCGCGGTTCGGCACGCTCGGTGCCGGGCATCGACATCGGCGCGATGGTGCGCGCGGCGCGCGACCTGAAACTGATCGAGAGCGGCGGCGGCCATGCGATGGCGGCCGGGTTCGGCCTCAAGCCCGAGCAGGTCGAAGGCTTCCGCATCTGGCTGGCCGAGCAGTTCTCGGCGTCGGGCGACGCGCTCGCGGCGATGGGCGAGCTGGAAATCGATGCCGCGGTGTCGCCGGCGGGCGCGACGGTGGCGCTGGTCGAGGACATGGCGCGGGCAGGGCCCTATGGCGCGGGCAATCCCGAGCCATTGCTGGTGCTGCCGGACGTGACGGTGGTGTTCGCCGATGTGGTGGGCAAGGACCATGTGCGCCTCAGGCTCGCCGGCGGCGACGGGGCGCGGCTCGACGCCATCGCGTTCCGCATCGCCGATTTGCCGCTGGGCCGGGCGCTTCTGGCGGCGCGGGGGCAACGGATCCATGCCGTGGGGCGGCTGCGGGTCGACGAATGGCAGGGCCGAAAACGCGTGCAACTTCAACTGGAAGACGCCGCCCCGGCGGGCGCCTGAGGTCGGTTTGGGGACAGGGTTGCCAAGCGGCTTTTGCCGCTTTATAGCCCGCCCTCCGTGCGCCCTTCGTCTATCGGTTAGGACTCAGGATTTTCATTCCTGCAAGAGGGGTTCGACTCCCCTAGGGCGCGCCAACCTACGCTGCGCAGCAGCGGAGGTTGCCTCCCGAAGCCCACTTGGGCGTAGGGAGGCTGCGCCAAGGTTCGCGCGTTCATACGCTGTCGCTATGAACCAGTTGGCAGGCCACCTCATCTGGAATTCGGCGTAGCCGAATGACCCGTGAGCTCTCCCTCACTTGATCCGCTTCACCTCGTACGATCCATAGATCCCGACATCGCTCAGGATCGAGAGGTGGTAGCCGCCGAGCGAGCCGTGCTTGATGACCACGGTCTGGTCCTTGTGCAGATGCGCGACGCTGCCCTCGGTCTGTTGCCAGACCTGTCCGTTCTTCAAGGTCACCGTGAAGTGGCCGAAGCTGCTGACCGTCACCTGCGCGATGCTGTCGGTGATGCGGTCGAGCGGTTCGGGCGCCTCGGCGCTGCCGAACGTATTTTGCGCGGACGCGCTGCCGGTGTCCCGGGCGGCAGGCGCGGCAGCTTGCGGCGGAGCGGCGAAAGAGGGGGCGGTAGCCGGATGTGCCGCGTCGGTTTTGAGCTGGGCCGCGATGCGTTTGTAGCAGGCCAATTGTGCCGCGTCGCTGGGCAGCGCCGCGCAATTGAGGATGGCCGCGGACAGGCTTTCGCCTCGTGCCGCCGGCGCCGAGGCGACGGCGAAAAGAAGTGCGGCGGCCACGCAAAGGCTGCGCAAAGTCATCGGCGGCGCTCCCGTCATTTGTCGACCGGATCGTTCGGGTCGGACTGCCAGTCGAGGAAGCTCAGATAGTAGAGCGCGACATGCGGATAGCCTGCCTCTTTCGCGGCCAAGGCGCCGAGCGAGGAGCGGGCCCCGTCCTGGCAATAGAAGACGATCTTCTTTTTCCGGTCGATGCGATGCGCCTCGAAGACATGCGCGAGCCCGGCGGGGTCGAGCAATTCGTTGGCATGCGTCTTCTCGAACAGCTCGGCGATCGGAAGGTTCACTGCGCCGGGGATGTGTCCGGGACGCGTGATGCCGGGGAAGGCATCCGTGCCGTTGTATTCGGCCGGCGTGCGCACATCGATCAGCGTTACGTCGGAGCCGCGATACTCGTGCTGGACCTGCGCCCGCGTCGCCGCCGGAATGGGCGGCTCGATGATGTGCGCCGCGAAGGATGCCGGAACCGGTGCCGAGGGGCCGCTCTGCGTCTTGAGCTTGAGCGCGGCGAGCGCCTGCCAGCCGCCATTGACCAGCAGCGCCTCCAGCACGCCGAAATGGCCCAGCAGATAACGCACGCGCGAGGCGAATTTGAGCTCGCCATCGTCATAGACCAGGACCGGACGCTTGCCGTCGATCCCGAGCGCGCCGATCCGGGCGCTCCAGGCATGCCGATCGTCGAGCTGCGCCTGATGGCGGCTCGCCAACGTCCAGGCGTCCTCGTCGAGCAGCAGCGCGCCGGCGAGGTAGCCCGCCTGGCCATGCGCCAGCTTGGACTGCACCGCCAGGATGATGGGGTTGCGATCGTGCAGGAAGGCCGGCACGTCCTTGGCGCCGATGGTCAGCGGGGCGGCATGGGACATGGCGTTCCTCGAAAGTATCTGGCGCGGCGCAAGTGTTCCCGATTCCGGCGGGTTTTGCCACTCGCGGCGGACCGCGGCGCGTTTGCGTTATCATCGCATGCGATTCGCGAGAGCCACCCTGATGAAAACCTATCTTCGCCGCAGCTGGATCAGCCCAAAGCTGGCCGGCGGAAAATCGAAGATCCACGGCGACGGCATCTTCGCTGTCGCGGATATCGCGGCGGGCGAGAAGGTGATGGAATTCGGCGGCCACACGATCAGCCGCGACGAGGCGCTGTCGGACAATTATCGTTTCCGCTCGATGTGGATGATCGAATACGACGTTTTCCTCGCGCTGCCCAACAGCGACACCGCGCCCAGCCTCGACGAGAACCTCAACCATTCCTGCGACGCCAATATCTGGCTGGAGAGCGACGTCGACCTCACGGCGCGGCGCGACATCAAGGCCGGTGAGGAGATCACGCTCGACCAGGGCACCTGGAACGGTACCGCCTGGGGCTTCGACGAGGATGAATACGCCGCCGATTCCGAGGACGGCTGCTCGTGCGGCGCGGCGCAGTGCCGCCGGGCGCTGACCGAGGAAGACTGGAAGCTTCCAGCCCTGCAGGCGCAGTACCGCGGGCATTTCCATCCGCAAGTGCAGGCGCTGATCGACGGTCTGGCGCGCGCCGACGCCGCGGAATAGCGCCGACGCGCCGCTACTTCGCGCGGGCGAACCACGCGATGATGGTGCCGAACACCAGCATCGCCACGAGATTGAGCGCCTGCTTCACCGTGAAGGGCGGCATTCCGCCGCCGATGGCGGAAAGCGGCACCACGACATACGTCATCACCAAGAACACCGGCACGCCGTATGCGAGGCCGGCGGGCAGCCAGTGGCGCTTGAGGACGGGCAACAGATTGCTCGCCACGACAAAGATCGCCGCGATGATGATGCCCATGCCGATCTGCAGCGCCAGGCCGAGCGCCGCGATCTCCATCCCGCCCGCCTTCGCCGCTTTCAGCCCGATGAGGCCGGCGGCGATGAATTTCAGGATGCGGACCGGATTGATGAAGCCGTTGAGCGCGCTCGCCGCGCCGATGTCGACGATGCCGGCAATGGTGCCGCCGAGCAAAGCGGCGGCGACCGCGGAATGACGTCCACGCATGACAAGTCCCCCCCATGAATTTCTGCGAATGCCGGACCGGTCCCTACATCGGGATCGGCATGGTCTCGCAGACTTCGATCGTGCCGCCGGCTTTCAGATGCGGATGGCCGTCGGTGAGCTTGACCGCCTCTTCGAGGCTCGCCGCGTTGACGATGGTGTAGCCCGCGACCGCGATCTTGGCTCCGTGACCCACGGTCTGCTGCGGCCCGATGGGCGCGCCCGGATCGGCGAACTTGTCGCCCATCCTGGCGAAATAGCTCATCCAGTCGTTCATCAGGGCCTTGCCCTCTTCGGGCGATTTGGGCGGGTTGCCGCCGAAATAGAGATAGAGAAATTTCTTCATTGCGTGTCTCCCCGTGCACCCGGTGCGGGCCGACCTTAACGGATTTCCGCCCACGCCGCAGCCAGGCCGGCTCACGAAGTCGAGAGCTTCCTTTCGGGCCGCCGGCTGTGGCAGGGTCTGCGCGCGAAACCGTCACATTCTTTCGGAGTTCTACGATGTCGCTCAGGCCCGCCGCCGCGTTGCTGGCACTTGCCGTTCTCGTGCTGCCCGGGGCCGCGCTCGCGGCGAACGGCAAGGTGGGGCTGTGGTCGAGCACCGCCACAGTTTCGATGCAGGGCATGCCGGCGCAAAGCCATGCCTCGACCTATTGCATGACGGCGGCGCAGGTCGCGTCCAACGTGCCGCCGGCCGACAAGAATTCGGGCTGCAGCTACAAGAACGTCTCGATCCAGGGCCGCACGATGAGCGCCGACATGGTGTGCACCGGGCAGTTCGAAGCCACCGGGCGCTTCACCTCGACCTATGACAGCGACACGCACTACACCGCGACGATCTCGATGACGACCAGCGGCATGAGCATGACCAACCGCATCGAAGGCAAATGGCTGAAGGCCGATTGCGCCGGCGCCGACCACTAGCAGCGCCGGGACGGAGCATGGCGGGGGCAGGGGAGTTTCGGTTTCTCGACACTTACAATGTCGAGCTCCGCCCGCTGCTGAACAAGGCCCAGGCGCTGCTCGCATCCGATCCGGACACGCCGTATCTGTCGGCCGTGGTCTGCCGCCGTTTCGTGGAGCTGCTGGCGAACGAGGTTGCGAAGCGCAACGCCCTGCCGCTGCTCGGTCAGAACGGCGATCCCAAGGAGCAATTGGGCGCGTTCATCTGGCGCCTGAACCAGGCCGGAGTCCTCGCGGGCAAGCGCGGATCGTTCGACGACGTCCGCGAGGCAGGCAATGCCATCCATGCCAACAGCGCCATCGCCATCGGCGACGCACGGCGGATCGTGGACACTTGCAAGGATCTGGCGCGGTGGTTCGACGGCACGGCGCAACGCGCGCCTGCGAAGACCGGCAGCCGCGAGGGCTTTGCATTTCCCAGCCTTGGGGTGTTTGCGCTTCTGATCGTGCTCGGCATCGGAACGGCCTGGTATCTGGTGTCGGTCGGCTATATCGCCAACCCGCTGGCGCCGCCGCCGGCCGTCGCGGTGTTCGCGCAGCCGCAAGCGTTCGTGGTGACGCCGGGCGGGCGGGCGCTGCACGCCAATGTGCGCAGCCGGGCCGACGCCAATGCCGAGGTGAAGCAGGTCCTGTCGCGCGGCGACCAGGTCAGCGGGATCGGCCGCGTGGTGGGCGCGGACGGCGCCACCTGGATCGAACTCGCCGGCGATGCCGGGTTCATCAAGGAGAGCGTGCTGCGCGCCGCAACGCCGGCGCCCGGAGCGCCATAGGCGCTATTCTCTGTGCCGTGTCGGACGCTTAAGCTGGTCGACAGCGCGAAGGAGGCCGGGATGGGTTGGAACGACGAAGAGGACAAGACCATCTATCAGGTGGTCGTCAATCATGAAGAGCAGTATTCGATCTGGCCGGCGGATCGCGACTTGCCGCTCGGCTGGACGGCCGAGGGCAAGGTGGGTTCCAAGGCTGAGTGCCTCGATCACATCAAGGAAATCTGGACCGACATGCGGCCGCTCAGCCTGCGCAAGAAGATGAAAGAGATGGGATTGGAGTAGGTGCGATAGACGCGAACCGCAAACCGGCGCCGGACGAGGGCGCGGACGATCTCGCGGCGCTGCTGCGCGCGGCGACGCGCGTCGTCGTGTTCACCGGCGCCGGCATCTCGACCGAATCCGGCATTCCCGATTTCCGCTCGCCGGGCGGCATCTGGACCAAGATGATGCCGATCAATTACGACGAATTCCTCGCCTCGGCGGAGGCGCGGCGCGAGAGCTGGCGCCGGCGCTTCGAGATGGAGGAAACCTGGCGCGCGGTGAAGCCCAATGCCGGTCATGCCGCCGTGGCAGAGCTGGTGCGGCGCGGGCTCGTGACGCACGTCATCACCCAGAACATCGACAACCTGCACCAGGATTCCGGCGTGCCGGAGGACAAGGTGATCGAGCTGCACGGCAACACGCGCTATGCCAAGTGCCTGGACTGCGGCCACCGCCTGGAAATCCCTCATATCCGTGGTGTCTTCGACCAGACCGGCGAGCCGCCCGATTGCCCGCAATGCGGCGGCATCGTCAAAACCGCGACCATCTCGTTCGGCCAGGCGATGCCGGAGGTCGAGATGGACCGCGCCCAGCGCGCCACGCTGGCCTGTGACCTGTTCCTGGTGATCGGCTCGTCGCTGGTGGTCTATCCCGCCGCGGCGTTCCCCCTTGTCGCCAAGCGCAACGGTGCCCATCTGGTGATCCTGAACCGTGAGGCCACGGAGCAGGAACCCTATGCCGATCTCGCTCTGCACGGCGAAATTGGCCCCACAATGAGTGCGGCTGTTAAGGCGCTGGACGCCCGTTAACGCGCTATAACGCTTTCGCCGCGATGCTACGGGCGGCTACACTGGCCGCCAGATTCGAACCGTTCAGGAGTGCCCATTTTGTATCGCCTCGACGAAGAAGACGAAGACGACAAGTCCGAGAAGAAGTCGCCCGACCCGCAATCCTCGCAGGTCGCGAGCGCGCTGTTCAAATCGCGCACCGTGCTGATCTTCGGCGAAGTCGACATGAAGATGGCCGAGCGCGTCACGGCGCAGCTCCTCGCCTATGCCGAAAGCGAAGGCGACATCCGCGTGGTGGTGAACTCGCCGGGCGGCCACGTCGAGTCGGGCGATACGATCCACGACATGATCCGCTTCGTCGGGCCGCGGGTGAAGATGATCGGCACCGGCTGGGTGGCGAGCGCCGGCGCGCACATCTTCCTCGGCGCCAAGAAGGAGAACCGCTTCTGCCTGCCGTTCACCCGCTTCCTGCTGCACCAGCCGCTCGGCGGCGTGCGCGGCCAGGCATCGGACATCACGATCGAGGCGGAAGAGATCCTCAAGATGCGCGAGCGCCTGATCCGCGAGATCGCGGCCGAGACCGGCCAGCCTTACGAGCGCGTCGTGAAGGACACCGAGCGCAATTTCTGGATGGGCGCCGAGGATGCGGTGGCCTATGGCCTGGCGTCCAAGGTGATTTCGAGCGCCAGCGAAGTCTGAACGCGCGCGCCTTACGGCCCGTTGGTGTAGGTGCAGTGCGCGCCGCCGCCGCCATTCGACTGGACGTCGGTCGCGTTGATCGTGCACGAGATCGGCGCGACCGAATAATAGATCGTGCCCGCGGCGCCATCCGCCTGGACGCCGTTCTCCATCATCGTCGCGAGCAGCTCCTGTCCCGCGCGGCCGTTCAGCGTGACCGTGTTGCCGCCGAATTTGAGGTCGCAGGCGTGCCGCGTGATGTCGACATTGCCCATCCGGCAGGTGACTTGCGGAGAGGTCACGACGATGACGTTGGCGCCGGACGGGATCGGGAAGTTCGTCTGGCCGGCGAGGAAATGCGCCAGCACGAATTTCTTGGCCGGGGACAGGAACGGCGATTGCTGTCCGATCAGCGCAGCAAGCGCGAGCGCGCCATTGCCGCTCGAGCTGGACGCATAGGCGTTGCCGCTCACGAGCAGCATCGCGGTGACGAAGAGTGCCAGGCGTTTCATGATGTCCCCCATCAGAAATGATGGCCGCAGATTAGGGCGACCAGGCTCAATTGTCATGGCCCGCGAATGCGGGCCACCCAGTTGGTGCGCTCGTGCTTTCGGGACAGTTGGCTGAATCACCTGGGTGGCCCGCATTCGCGGGCCATGACAAGTTGTTGATTTGTTTGGTCGCGGCGGCTTTCGGACTCTAAACTGCCGTTGCTCGATTCGGAGGATGGGTTTTGACGGACAAAGCCGCTCCCGGCGCGCCTTGGTGGCGCGGTGCCGTCGTCTACCAGGTCTATATCCGCTCGTTCTGCGACTCGAACGGCGACGGGCAGGGCGATTTCGCCGGCGTCATGGCCAAGCTCGATTACATCGCAGACCTCGGGGTCGATGCGATCTGGCTGTCGCCGATCCATCCCTCGCCGAACCGCGACTGGGGCTATGACGTCTCGGACTACGAAGGCGTGCATCCCGATTACGGCTCGCTGGCCGATTTCGATGCGCTGCTGCGCGCGGCGCATGCAAAAGGCCTCAAGATCATCCTCGATGAAGTCTTGTGCCATTGCTCGGACGAGCATGCCTGGTTTCGCGCGAGCCTCGACGGCGCGTCGGACAAGGCGGACTGGTTCGTCTGGGCCGATCCCAAGGACGACGGCACGGTGCCGAACAACTGGCTCGCGGTGTTCGGCGGGCCGGGCTGGGCGTATTCGCCGGCGCGGCGGCAATACTACCACCACAAATTCCTGCGCCAGCAGCCCAAGATCAACTGGACCAACGCCGACGCCAAGCGCGCTTGCCTCGATGTGCTGGAGACCTGGCTGGCGCGCGGCGTCGACGGATTTCGCCTCGACGTCGCCAACGCGTATCTGCACGACGCCGGGTTGACCGACAATCCCGCGATCCCGCCCGCCGAGCGCGGCGGTTACGAGTGGAGCCACGCCGCCAACATGCAGCGGCATCTGCATGACTCGAACCTGTTCGAGAACCGCAAGGAGCTGGTCGACATCCGCCACGCGGTGGAGAAGTTCGCCGACCGTTTCGTGTTCGGCGAGTTCTCCGAGGAGTTCGAACGCTCCGGCGCCTATCTGGCGCCCGACGAAGGGCTGCATGCCGGCTACACTTTTGCGCTGCTGGTCGCGAGCCGTCTCGCGCCGAGCTACATCCGCAAGCATTTCGAGGGGCTGAACGAACACCCGAAGCACTGGCCGTGCATCTCGTTCTCCAACCACGACGTGCCGCGCACCGTGACGCGGTTCGGCGCGCCGCCCGAAGGCGATCCGGCATTGGCGAAACTGATGTTCGCGCTGCTGTGTTCCTTGCGCGGCACGACGCTGATCTATCAGGGCGAGGAATTGGGCCTGCCGGATGTCGATCTGCGCCGCGACCAGCTCAAGGACCCGGTCGGAGATCTCTATTATCCCATCGCCAAGGGCCGCGACGGCTGCCGCACCCCGATGCCGTGGGACGCAAAAGCACCAAATCTCGGCTTCTCGTCGGGCACGCCCTGGCTGCCGATGGGGCCGGCGCACAAGGCGCTCGCGGTCTCGGAGCAGGCGGGCAATGCGGACTCGCCGCTGGAGTTCGCGCGCCACTTCCTGGCGGGGCGCAAGAAGAGTGCGGCGCTGCGGCTCGGCGAATTGAAATTCCTCGACGCCGAGAAGCCGGTGCTGGCTTTCACCCGCGAGCACGGCGGCGAAAAGATGCTGTGCGTCTTCAACATGAGCGCCGGCGATGCGAGCTTCACCCATCCGCTGGTCGCGCAGAGCAGGGTGGTCGGGCTCGGCTGCGGCAACTCGCTGGACCGCGGCGCGACGCTGAACCTAGGCCCCTTTGCCGCCCGGTTCGCCGAACTCTGAGGCGTCGAAGGCGAGCAGCACCGCCTCGATCGGCAGCAGCACGCATTTGTGCCGGTTCTTGTGACCGGCGACGCCGTCGAACACCGCGAAGACGTCGAACGGCGCCGGCGGCGGGTCGGAACCCCTCAGCATCTTCGTCACCGCCCGGTGCAGGTCGGAGACCTCCTCGCGATTGAGACCGGCGATCTCGGCGCCGAGGATCGCGGCCGCCGCCTGGGTCAGGACACAGGCCTGGGTGTGGTGCGCCACGCCGACGATGCGGCCCTCTGCGATCGCCACGTCCATCACGACCTTGTCGCCGCAGGTCGGGTTGTGCGCCGTCCCGGTGCCGCAGGGCACCGTCAGCCGGCCCGAGCCGGTCGCATCGGCGGCGAGGCGGAGAAGTTCTTTTTTGTACAGCGGATCGCTCATTTTGCTGTCGCCGCCTCATAAGCCCGCAAGGCGTCGGGCGTGTCGATGTCGGTCAGCGGGCCGTCGTCCGCCGCCTCGACCTCGCAGACGAGGTCGCCATATTGGCCGATCAGGTGACGGGCGCCAACATCGCCTTCGATCGCCAGCATTTCGGGGAAAAAGCGCCGCGCCCACAGCACCGGATTGCCACGCTTGCCGTGCCGCGTCGCGATGCAGATCGCACGGTCCTCGCCGGGGTCGAAGGCGGCGATCAAGGTGTCGAGCAGGCCTGCCGTCACGTCCGGCATGTCGCCGAGCAGGACCAGCGCGCCATCGCAATCATCGGCAAGGCTGTTGAGACCGCGCTTCAGAGACGTGCTCAAACCCTTTGAATAGTCAGGATTGTCGACGTATTCGACCGCGAGCGGCGAGAGCGCGGCGCGGATCGCGGCGCTGTCGCGGCCGGTGACCACGACGACCGACGCCGCCGCGCTCGCCAGCGCCGCCTCGGCCGCATGACGGACCAGCGGCTTGCCGCGCACGGTCTCGAGCAGCTTGTTCGAGCCCATCCGCGACGACAGTCCGGCCGCCAGCACGATGGCGCCGACCTTGGGCAGGCGCGGCGTCTCGGCGGGGCGCTCGTCGCGCGGCTGGGGGCGGGACGGGATTTCGCTGAGGAGGCCGCCCACGCCCATCGCCGCGATCTGCGCCCGGCCGATGGGAAGCCCAGCAAGCAGGCGCCACAACACGAAATCGAAGCCGTTGAGCTTGGGCGAGCGGGCGCAACTCGGCAGCCCGACCACCGTCCGGCCGTCCACCGCGCCCAGCAGCAGGAGGTTGCCCGGATCGACCGGCATGCCGAAATGGCGGACGCCGCCGCCGCTCGCGACAATGGCCGCCGGGATCACGTCACGCCGGTCGGTGATGGCGCTGGCGCCGAACACCAGGATCGGATCGCAGCCCGCCGCCGCGGCCTCGGCAATGGCGGCGGCGAGTGGTGCTGTTTCATGGGCGACGCGGCGCTCGAAGACGAGGGACGAGCCGAGGCTCGCCAGCCGGTCTTCCAGCGCGGTCCGGTTCTTGTCGAGCAGCGACGGCTTGGTGTCGGGCAGGGCTGTCGAGATCAGGGCCACGCGGTGCGGCGCGAAGGGCGCGACGCGCACCGGCGCGGCCTTAAGGAGCCGCTCGGCGGACTCGACGGCGGCGCGGGGCGCGGCGAACGGGATGATCTTGATCGTCGCCAGCATCTGGCCTTTGGCGACGCGGGCGAAAGCGGGGACCGTCGCGATGGTGACCGCCTCGTCCAGATCGTTGAGCGCCGCGATGGCGCCGGCATCGATCTGCGCCAGGCCGGCTTCGAGCGCGTAGAGGTTCGCCCGTCCGGTGAACGCCGCCCCGATGCGCACGCCGGCGCCGCCGCTGCGCGATGCGATCCGCGTCGCCGCCTCGTCCTCGCCGACATCGGCACGCTCGAGCCGCACCACGGCCAGTGCCCTGATACCGGCGGCCGCGATCGTCGCGAGATCGCCTTGCGAAAGGACACGCCCCTTGCGGAACCGCGTCTCGCCCGCGCGCACGCCATGCGCCAGGATCGCGCCCAAGGCCTGCTCTGTCGCGACAGTGTCGAATTCCATCCGGCGAGTTTAAACCCGCGGACCAAATGAGAGCCACCGCATTCGAAAGCTCAAATGAATACCCTCGCCCCCTTCAGGGGGAGAGGGCAGGGTGAGGGGGCGTTTCAGGATATGGCGCGGAAAGTCGACAGAGCATTGTAGCAGAAGCTTCGCGTGATGACGGGCAGCGGAGATCGACAGCAACGCCCCCTCACCCCAGCCCTCTCCCCCGCTTCGCGGGGGCGAGGGAGTTTTTTGAATTACGCCGCCACGGCCTCGCGCGGCAAACTGAGGCGGGCGCGCAGGCCGCCTTCGCTGCGGTTCTCCAGCGTCACGCCGCCGCCATGGCCTTGCGCGATGGCTTTCACCAGCGTGAGCCCCAGGCCCGTGCCGCCGGTCTCGGTGTTGCGCGAGCTTTCCAGCCGCACGAAGGGCTCGAACACGCGGCCCTGATCGCCGTCGGGGATTCCGGGACCTTCGTCCTCGACCACGATCTCGTAGGACGCCGGCGTCTGCTGGATCTGCACGTCGGCGCGGCGGCCATAGGCGACGGCGTTCTCGACCAGGTTGCGCACCGCGCGGCGGATTTCGTCGGGACGGCATTGCAGCGGCGCCGGGCCGTGGGCGCGCCAGGTCACCGGCTCGCCCAGATCGTCGAGGTCGGCGCACAGGCTTTCGACCAGCGCCGACAGGTCGATGTTGCGCTTGGTCTCGCCGCCGGCGCCGCGCGCCGCGGAGAGCACGGATTCGGTCAGCGCCTGCAGCTCGTTGAGATTGGCGGTGAGGCGCTCGCGCAATTCCTCGTCGCCGACGAATTCCAGGTTGATCCGCATCGCGGTGAGCGGGGTGCGCAGATCATGGCCGACGGCGGAGAGCAGCTGGCGCTGGCTCTCCATCGTCTTGGTCACGCGCGCGGTCATTGCGTTGAAGGCGCTGGCGGCGTTGCGCACGTCGTCGGGACCTTCCTCCGGCACCGGCGGCGCCGTGCCGCCGCGCGCCGCGACACTGGCGGCGGCGGCAAGCGCGGTGAGCGGCCGCGCCACGCGGCGGGAGATATAGGCCGCCGCCGCCGACGCCACGACGATCGCCATGCCGGCGGCGATGATGATCTCGGTCGGCCAGGGCGGCGAGGGGGGACGGAAATAGGTCGCCTGAAGCTGCGTGCCGCGCACCACGGGTATGACCATCTGGACCGCCGGGCCGACCTCGCGGTGCAGCCGCGCCCGCCCGTCATTCGGCGGACTGGCCATGACGAATTTGAGCGACATCGGCTGGTTCGACTTGTCGTCGGGCAACAGATCCCTGAGGCGCGCGAGGAGTTTGGTCTCCTCCTCGTTCTCCGGCAGCGTCACCGGCTTGCCGTGCAGCAGCAGGTAATGCCAGGCGCCCGAGCTCATCGCGGTCGCGGCGCCCTCGCGCGCCTTGGCCGGGATGGCAGCCAGCAGCGTCGACATCGAGGCGGCGCGGTCGAGCAGGCGCTCGTTCTGGTCGCTCTCGCTCATGCGCTGGTTGCCGAGCTGGAACCACGCCGCGACGGCGAGGTTGGAGATCAGCACCGCCGAGGCGGTGACCATGATGAGCTGAACGCCCAGGGTGCGCGGCCACAGCTTCATTGCACTTCCGGGTCCATCGCGAAGATATAGCCGCCGCCCCACACCGTCTTGATGTAGCGCGGGTTCTTGGGGTCCGGCTCGATCTTCTTGCGCAGCCGGCTGACATGGTTGTCGATCGAGCGGTCGAACAGATCGGCGTCGCGGCCCTTGGTGAGGTCGAGCAATTGGTTGCGGGTCAGCGCGATCTTGGGCCGCTCGAGCAGGGCGCTGAGCAGGCGGAATTCGCCGCTCGACAGCGGCAGCGCCACGCCGTCGATCCCGATCAGCTCGCGCTGGCCGGTGTCGAGCAGCCAGTCGCCGAACTTGATGCGCTCGGCGGTCGGCGGCTTCTGGCGCGGCGGCAACGCATGCGTCCGGCGCAGGACGGCGGCGACGCGCGCAATGAGCTCGCGCGGGCTGAAGGGCTTTGGAATGTAATCGTCGGCGCCCATTTCGAGGCCGATGATGCGGTCGACCTCTTCGCCGCGGGCGGTGAGCAGGATGACCGGGATCTGCGAGGTCTCGCGGATCGAGCGGCACAGGCTGAGGCCGTCCTCGCCCGGCATCATGATGTCGAGCACGACGAGGTCGATCGCCGAGCCCTTCATCACCTTGCGCGCCGCGATGGCGTCGGCGGCGGTGGTGGCGCGGTAGCCCTGTTCGCGCAGATAGCGGGCGAGGGGCTCGCGGATGTCGCGCGCGTCCTCCACCAGCAAGACGTGAGGCTTGGTGTCGTCCTTGATCATGTGTCCGCAATCTGACCCTTCGGAACCGGCTCTGCAAACAGGATTGCGACAAAGTTTCCACGGCAATGTTTACGGCACACTTTGATACGGTCACGTTTTGTTCCGGTATCCTTTTGCGACCTCGGGTTGGTCTTCTGCAACCGCCGGATTTGGAAAGGGATGTCCCATGACCCGCAACACCAAAATCGCTCTTTTGCTGAGTGCCGCTATCATTCTTAGCGGTTCGAGCCTCGCTTATGCCCACATGGACGGACCGATCCCGCCGGACGGTCCGATGCAGGGCCTCCTGCATCGCGGCAAGCTCAGCGACCGGATGCTCGCCGAATTCGACACCAACAGAGACGGCAAGATCACCCGCGCCGAGTTCAACAATGTGCTGGGCACCCGTTTCGCCGCGGCGACGCACCACCAGCCCGGCATGACCGAGGACCAGTTCATCGCGATCCACCAGGACGAGTTCAACCAGCATGCCACGGAAATGTTCCGCCGCATCGACTGGAACGGCGACGGCAAGCTGTCGCTCGACGAGTTTGCGGCGCCGCAGCGGGCGCATTTCCAGATGATGGACCGCGACGGCACAGGCGCGGTGCCGTGCGGCTCGGCAACGCGTGCCGATTACCGTCCCGAGGGCGGGTACGATGGCGACGACTCCTATCGCGGACGGCGCCACAGCGATTGGCATGGCGGCGGCCACGGCCCGGGCGGCTTCGCGCGCGGCGGCTATGAGCATCATAGCTATGGCGGCAGCGGCTTCGGGCGTGCCCGGTTCTGCAGCGACGCCGACATGAGCCGCGACGGCACGGTGACGCGCGCCGAATTCGACGGCGTCATGGCGAAGCATTTCCAGGCCGCTTCGGGCGGCGCGCCCTATCTGACGCTTGCCGCCTTCACCGCCGACATGGCGGTGCGTTACCGCGACATGAACGACAAGATGTTCCAGCGCCTCGACAAGGACGGCGACGGCAGGCTGTCGATCGCCGAATTCGCCGCTTCGCCGCTCAAGCTGTTCGCGCGGCTGGACCGCGACCACGACGGCGTCATCACCGCCGACGAGATGAAGCCGCATTTTCGTGGCCGCGAGCGTGGCGGCTGGGACCATGGGCGCGGCGGCGATCATGCGTCGGGCGGCGACGAGTAAGCCCTTTATTCAAAGCCTAAAATATAATCGTCATGCCCGGCCTCGTGCCGGGCATCCATACGCGCCGTTTCGCCTTATGGTCTCGAAAGACAGCTTCAATGTCTTCATCGCCGTCTACATGATGGCGAACCGCAAGCATGGGACGATCTACACCGGCGTAACCAGCAAATTGCCTTCACGCGCCTATGAGCATCGCGAAGGACTGATAGAAGGATTTACCAAGCGATACGGACTGCATCGTCTCGTCTGGTATGAATGGAATGAATCCATGGTGGCCGCTATCCAGCGCGAGAAAACAATCAAGAAATATCCGCGCGCCTGGAAAACCAATTTGATCGAACGCGAAAATCCGGATTGGGAAGACCTCTACCCGGCGTTGGTAGGGATGCATCGCCAGAAACTTCCAGAGTCGTGATTATGGATCGCCGGGACAAGCCCGGCGATGACGGTATTGGGTTTAGGGGGCAGCTTTGGAAGCGGTCTTCGTCCCTCTCAACACCAGCGTCATCTCGGCCAATATCGATACCGCGATCTCAGCCGGACTCTTCGCGCCGATATCGAGGCCGACCGGGCCGTGGATGCGCGACAATGCGTTGTCGCCGAATCCCGCTGCCCGCATCCGCGCGGCGCGCGCGGCCTGTGTCTTCTTCGAGCCCAGCGTGCCGATATAGAAGCACTCCGATTTCAGCGCCGCGATCAGGCCGGGGTCGTCGATCTTGGGATCGTGGCTGAGGAACACGATGGCGCTGCGCCTGCCGAGCGGCGCCTTGGCGAGCGCTTCGTCGGGCCAGTCATGGCTGATCGCGACACCGGGAAAGCGCGCCGCCGTTGCGAACGCGGTGCGCGGATCGATGACGCGGATCCCGTAGTCCGCCTCGCGCGCCATGCGGCACAAGGGCTGCGCGATATGCGCCGCGCCGACGATCACGAGATCGAGCGGCGGATTGAACACCGACAGGAACCACGAACGGCCTTCGATATGCGCCGGTCCCGAGGTGTCGGCGCGCGCCGCGCCGGCGGCTGCTTCGCCCAGCGGCGAGGTGTCGGCCGCAGGATCGATCAGCACGTCTTCGCCGGTCGCAAGGTCGGTGGCGCGCACGATGGCGCGGCCCGCCTGGCGGGCGGTGTTCAGGGCTTTGAGAATTTCAATGCGCATGAGACCCACTTGTCATGCCCGCGCCCTTCGACGCCGCCTGCGGCGTCGCTCAGGGTGGCGGGCGGACATCCAGCCCATTGCCTCTGGATTCGCGCTTGCGCGGGAATGACCGTCACGCCACCGGCTCGACGAAAATCTCGATCTTGCCGCCGCAGGCGAGCCCGACCGACCACGCGGTCTCGTCGCTCACGCCAAAATCCAGCGTCCGCACCCCGCCGTCCGCCATCGCGGCGAGCGCCGCCTCGATCACCGCGCCTTCGATGCAGCCGCCGCTCACCGAGCCGACGAACGCGCCGTCGTCGCGCACCGCGATCTGGCTGCCGGCCTGGCGTGGCGCCGAGCCCCAGGTCTTGACCACGGTGCCGAGCGCCACCTTGCGTCCCGCATCGAGCCACTGCTCCGCCGTCGCCAGCACGTCGCTGTCGGCGCTCATGCCGCTTCCGCCACCGCGCGCTTCGCCATCACGGTGACGAGGTTGGCGCGGTACTCCGCCGAGCCGTGGATGTCCGAGTTCAGGCCCGAGGCATCGACCGCGATTTGCGCGATGGCATCGGCGGTGAAATTCGCCGCCAGCGCGGCTTCCATCTCCGGCACCCGGAACACGCAAGGCGCCGCGCCGGTGATCGCGACGCGGATGCCGCCGTCTTTCAGTTTCGCGACGAAGGCGCCCGCCATCGCATAGCGCGACGCCGGATTCTGGAATTTCTTGTAGGACGCCTTTTGCGGAATCGGGAATGCGACCTCGGTGAGGATCTCGCCCTCTTCGAGCGCGGTCGAGAACATCCCGGTGAAGAAATCGTCGGCGGCGATGCTGCGCTTGTTGGTCTTGATCGTCGCGTTCAGCGCGAGCACCGCGGCGGGATAGTCCGCCGCCGGATCGTTGTTGGCGACCGAGCCGCCCAGCGTGCCTTTGTGGCGCACCGCCGGATCGCCGATGATCGAGGCGAGATGGGCGAGGGCCGGGATGGCCTTCTGCACCGCGGCGCTGTCCATCACATCGAAATGCGTCGTCGCGGCGCCGATGGCGACCGCGTCGGCGTTTACGCGGATATAGTTGAGGTCCTTGATGTCGGAGATGTCGATCAGATCCGACGGATTGGCGAGGCGCATCTTCATCGCCGCGATCAGCGTCTGCCCGCCCGCGAGCAATTTGCCGTCGGCTGAGTCGCGCAGCATCTCTTCGGCTTCCGCCAGCGAATGCGCGCGCTTGTAGTTGAACGGGTAGGGGATCATGCCGCCTTCTCCGAACTCTCGGTCATGCGTTTGGAGGCATCCTCGATCGCCGAGACGATGTTCACATAGCCGGTGCAGCGGCAGATATTGCCTTCGAGCTCGTGGCGGATCGTGTCGCGGTCCATCGCGCCCTTGCGGCGGATCATGTCGACCGCGGTCATGATCATGCCCGGGGTGCAGAAGCCGCATTGCAGGCCGTGATTGTCGCGGAACGCCTCCTGCACCGGATGCAGCTTGCCGTCCTGGGCGAGGCCTTCGATGGTCGTGACCTGCGCGCCTTGCGCCTGGACCGCGAACATCGAGCAGGATTTCACCGCCTTGCCGTCGACATGTACCACGCAGGCGCCGCACTGGCTGGTGTCGCAGCCGATATGCGTGCCGGTCAGGCGCAGCTGCTCGCGCAGGAAGTAGACGAGGAGGGTGCGATCCTCGGTTTCGACCTGCACCGGATTTCCATTCACCGTCAGCGAGACAACCGTCATGACAAATCCTTATGGCGTGGGAAAGAGCCGTCCCGGCGGTTATGATAGCACCGAAGCCGGTCCCTCGGGGAGCGCTGCATGCCGTTCGCCATCGTCCATATCGCCGCCGGCCGCGCCTGTTAAGCCCGCACTGAAAACGCCAGCAGCAAAATCGCGACCACGGCGATAAGCCCGATCACCCAGACCGCCGGCGAAAGCCCGCGGCGTTCCGGCGCGTCGGCGACGACCTCGGCCGTCGCATGCGGCGTGTGATGCAGCAGGCTCTCCACCGGCGGGTCGGGCACGAGCTCGGGGCCGATCGCGGCGCTGAAGCGCTTGAAGAAGTCGTCGGCGATCATCTTGGCCGCGCCGTCGATCATGCGCTGGCCGATCTGCGCCAGCTTGCCCCCCACCGTGGCCTGCGCGGTGTAGGTGAGCACCGTCCCGTCGCCCTCCGGCGTCAGCGTGACGAGGGCTGTGCCTTTGGCGAATCCGGCGACCCCGCCGGCCCCCTCGCCCGACAACCGCAGGCTGTGCGGCGGGTCGAGATCGCTGAGCTGCACCTTGCCCTTGAAGGCCGCGCTCAGGGGGCCGATTTTCAGCCGCGCCGCGGCCACGAAATCGGTCGGCGTCGTCTTGTCGAGCTGCTCGCAGCCCGGAATACAGGCCTTGAGAACCGTGGGATCGTTGATCGCGTCCCAGACCCGCTGGGGCGGCGCGGCGATGCTGTAACGCCCGGTAAAGTCCATTTGAAGTTCCGTTCCGCTGGTTGCAGGAAGCGCTGACTACCCCCCTGAATGATGGGTACAGGCCGTCTGTTTATCGTGACAGATTCAACTCGGGCGCAAGGGGCTTGTGCCCGAGTTTTTTGCTTATTTCATGAGGCATGACATGGTTATGGCGGCAATGGCAGGCGGCATGGACGGCGGCGCCGGCCTCGAGGTCATGGGGCTGGTGAAGTGGTTCGACCTCAACAAGGGCTACGGTTTCATCCGGCCCTCGGGCGGGATCGACGGCGATATCCTGCTGCATCAGACCTGCGTGCGGCAATCCGGCTTCAAGGCCGCCTATGAGGGCGCCAAGGTCGTCTGCGAAGCGGTCCAGGGCCCGCGCGGATTGCAGGCCCGCCGCCTGATTTCGCTCGACAACTCGACCGCCCAGGCCGTGCCGCAGACCGGGCCGCGTCCGGCGCGCTACACCGCCGAGCCCGCCGGCGAGCCGTTCGATGCCATCGTGAAATGGTTCAACCGCGGCAAGGGCTATGGCTTCGTGTCGCGCGGCGGCGATACGCCGGACGTCTTCGTCCATATGGAGACCCTGCGCCGCTCCGGCATCCGCGAGTTGCGCCAGGGCCAGCGGGTCCGGGTGCGCACCGGCGAAGGGCCGAAAGGCGAGCTTGCAGCGGAGATCGTGCTCATCGATCCTTAAGCCGGGTTTTCACCGGGTGAGTCGATGAGCGATGTGATTGCGCGCCTGCGCGCCTTTCAGGCCGAGGCGCCGCATTGGATGGCGCTGCTGGCGCAAGTCCCCGCCAAACACGTGCTGCGCCACGACACGGCGCATCCCGCCTTCCATGGCTGCATCGACTGGCATTCGGCCTGCCATGCGGTGTGGGCGCTGCTCGCGTTGCGCGGCCAGACGGGCGATCTGCAATACGATCCGATCGTCGACGGCATCCTGATGCCGGCCAAGCTGGCGCTCGAGGCCGACGATCTCGCGGCGCGCCCGCAATTCGAGATGCCTTATGGCCGCGCCTGGTTCCTGCGCCTTGCGCTCGAAGACCGGCTGGTTACCGGCTCGACCCGGCTGACCTTCATGGCGCGCGACGTGGCAGCGTCGCTGATCGCGCAGTATCGCGGCCGGCTGAACGATCCTTTCGCGCGCGAATACGCCAATCCGTGCTGGGCCCTGATCAATCTGCTCGATTACGCGCAGGTCGAGAACCGTCCCGAGGCCGCCGATTTCGTGCGCGAGGCGGGCGCCGCCATCGCGAGCTATCTGAACCGTCTGCCGACCGAGGCCGAGGAGGAAAGCTGGCCCGACTTCATGGCCGTGACGCCGATGTTCTGCGAAGTGCTGGTGCGCACTGGCGCGGTGCCGGTGGGGCAGGTGATGGACAAGGCCGGCGCGCGCCTTCTTGCGTTGAAGCCCGTCACCGCGCCGCGCAAGGCGCATCATTACGCGCTCAATTTCAGCCGCGGCTGGGCGCTCCTCGCGCTCGCCGAGGCGAGCGGCAGCGAGGCGCTGCTGGCCAGCGCGCTCGATCACATAGAGGTTAACCTTCACCATCCCAGCTGGTGGCGCGGCGACTACCGCGCGGTGGCCCATTGGGTTCCGCAATTCGGAATCTTTGCGCTTCAGCGCGCGATGCGGCAGACTTTTCCGAAATAAACATCCAACTCGGGGGAGTTGAACATGCGCTTGGCTGCTTTGGGTCTCGTGGCGTCGATGTCCTTGTCGTCGCTGCCGCTGGCGTCGTGCTCGATGTTCGGCGACGCGCCGGCCCACAGGTCGGGTCTGCCGGTGGAGACGATCCGCGTCGACACCGCGAACGGACCCAAATCCTTCACGGTGGAGATCGCCGCCGACGCCGCCTCGCAGGAGCGCGGCCTGATGTACCGCCGCGAATTGCCGCCGGATGCCGGCATGCTGTTCGATTTCCACGAGGAGGCGCGGGTCTCGTTCTGGATGAAGAACACGCCGCTGCCGCTCGACATGGTGTTCATCAAGGCGGACGGCACGATCTCCTCGGTCGAGCCCAATGCGGTGCCTTATTCGACGGCCTCGATCTACGCCGCAGAGCCGGTCCAGGCGGTGCTGGAGATCAATGGCGGCGAGGCCCACGCCCTCGGAATCAAGCCGGGCGACAAGGTCCATTCGCTGATTTTCCACAGCGCGCGCTGAGCGCCTTGCCCCCCTCGGGGGCATGGGCTATCTGACCCTCGTCCGGTTCGGGGCGTAGCTCAGCCTGGTAGAGCATTAGCTTTGGGAGCTAAGGGTCGCGAGTTCGAATCCCGCCGCCCCGACCAACCTACGCTGCGCAGCAGCGGAGGTTGGTCGCCTGCCGAAGCTTTAGCGTAGGCAGGCTGGTGCAAGTTTCGCGCAGCTACGGTTGGCAGGCCAACCTACGCTGTTGATCGAGAGTGGAGATATTCATGCGTGCGCGCATCTATCAGCCGGCGAGGAACGCCATGCAGTCGGGCAAGGCGGGGACTCACATGTGGCTCCTGGAATACGAGCCCGAGGCCGCGAAGGCGCCCGATCCGCTGATGGGCTGGACCAGCTCGCGCGACATGCGCCAGCAGCTCGTGCTCGAATTCGACACGCGCGAGGAAGCGGTCGCCTATGCCGACCGCAACGCGATTCCCTATCAGGTGTTCGAGCCGCACAGACCGGCGCCCAAGGCCAAGTCCTACTCCGACAATTTCCGCGTCGACCGCAAGGAGCCGTGGTCGCACTGACCGGCGTGCGCCGTCACGCGTGCGGAACGGCGACGCAGTGGAAGACGCCGTCATAGGCCGTCTTGCCGTCATGGCTGATCAGGTCGCCCGAGTCGCGCCGGTAGCTGACGGTGTAGTCCTGCTCCACGAATTCGATCGTGTCGGCGTCGACTTTGGTCAGGCGCACCGTGCTGCCATTGCCGAACGCCGCGACGCCCTTGCCGAAATCGAACAGCAGCGAGACGCTCATGCCGCCCAGACCGTCGGCGACCGTGCCGTCGCGGCCGGGGCCGGATTCGGTGGGATCGAAGATGCAGGTCGCGTAAAGGTTCGGCCCGCCCGCCGCGGCGGCGGCGCCTGCCGGCAAGGACAGCAGCAATCCCAGCACCAGCCCTGCGGTTCGGCTCATCGCGCGCGGCCCCGAATTTCCGGTATTTTGTAACGCAGCCATCGAAAATTTCCCAATCCCCGTGTATTCCCCAGTCTGCGGCTCTTCGCCGGGCCGCAGACGGTCGTTGCGTCGACCCCGTAGCTCAACTGGATAGAGCACCTGCCTTCTAAGCAGGATGTTGCGTGTTCGAGTCACGCCGGGGCCACCATCGCGCCATTGCCGCGTAACCTGCGACCTGAAACGCTGTGGCGTCTTTCATCAGCGGATTCCCGGTCATGGCGCGCCGTCCCAACTTCCTCGTCATCGTGGCGGACGATCTCGGCTTCTCCGACCTCGGCGCGTTCGGCGGCGAGATCGCGACACCGAATCTGGATCGCCTCGCCCTGCGCGGGCTTCGCTTCACCGATTTCCACACCGCGCCGGCCTGCTCGCCGACCCGCGCCATGCTGCTCACCGGCACCGACCATCACATCGCGGGCCTCGGCACGCTCGACGAGGTCGCAACGCGCGAGCAGCGCGGCAAGCCCGGCTATGAAGGCTATCTCAACGACCGCGTGGTGACCGTGACGGAGCTGCTGCGCGACGCCGGCTATTTCACCGCGCTGTCGGGCAAGTGGCATCTGGGCATGACGCTGGAGACCGCGCCGCATGCCCGCGGCTTCGCGCGGTCCTTCGCGCTGCTGCCGGGCGCGGCGAACCACTACGCGTCCTCGCCCAAGGCCGGCACCGGTTTCCGCCGCCAGGAGATGCTCTACACCGAGGATGGCGCCTTCGTCGGATTGCCGGACGATTTTTATACCTCGGACGGCTTCACCGATAAGATGATCGAATACCTCGATGCGCCGCGCGAGGCCGGCGCGCCGTTTTTCGCCTGGCTCGCCTTCTCCGCGCCGCACTGGCCGCTGCAGGCGCCGGACGATCTGATCGCGAAATATCGCGGCCGCTACGATGCCGGGCCGGATGCGCTGCGCAGCGCGCGGCTCAAGGGATTGATCGAACGCGGCCTGTGTTCGCCGGACGTCGTTCCGCATCCTGTGGTGGCGCGCAACAAGCCGTGGCATGAGATGACGTCCGAGGAACGCGCCGTGTCGGCCCGCGCGATGGAAGTCTATGCCGCGATGGTCGAGCGTATCGACTGGAATGTCGGCCGGCTGATCGACCATCTCGAACGCCAGGGCGAACTCGACGATACGGTCATCGTGTTCCTGTCGGACAATGGCGCGGAAGGCGCGCTGATCGAGGCGGTGCCGGTGTTCGGGCCCAAGCTGATGGAGTTCATCGCCGAGCACTATGACAACCGGCTGGAGAACATCGGCCGGCCGAACTCCTATGTCTGGTACGGCCCGCGCTGGGCCCAGGCCGCGACCGCGCCGTCGCGGCTCTACAAGACCCACACCAGCGAAGGCGGCATCCGGGTCGTCGCATTCATCACGGGCAAGGACCTGGCGCGCCAGAACGCCATCAGCACCACTTTCGCGACCGCGATGGACCTCGCGCCGACGCTGCTCGACCTCGCGGGTGTGGCGCATCCCGACGGCACCTGGAACGGCAAGACGGTGGAGCGGATGCGCGGGCGCTCGTTGCTGCCCTATCTCTCCGGTACGGCCGAGGCGGTGCATAGCGATGCGACGGCGACGGGCTGGGAATTGTTCGGACGCTGCGCGATCCGGCGCGGCGACTGGAAGGCGCTGCTCCTGCCGCCGCCCGACGGGCCGGGCACCTGGCAGCTCTACGACCTCTCCGCCGATCCCGGCGAGACCGACGACCGCGCCGCCGCCGAGCCGGCGCGTCTTGCCGGCCTGATCGCGGACTGGCACCGCTATGTCGAGGAGACTGGCGTCCGCATCGTCAATATCGCGACGTAACTGCCTCCGCTGACTGACGGTCAGTCATGAATTTGTCTTGGAGCCCTTCGCGTGCCGGATTAGCGTCGTCATCGGCAAGCCCGGTTCGGTGTTGAATTCGCGCTGCATTCCAGGAGGACGGAATCGCCATGGCCATCTATCCCAAGATCCAAAGCCCGTGCCCGGTGAAGAACCAGATCGCGTCGTTCATGGACGGCGACATGTGCCGGCTGTGCAAGCGCCAGGTCTACGACCTCAGCGGCATGAGCGACGGCGAGCGCGTCGCGTTCATGAAGGGCTGCAGCGGCGAGGTCTGCGTTTCCTACAAGCTGCGGGTGCGGCCGGCACTGGCAGCCGCGGCGCTCGCAGTGGCGGCCGTCGGCCTGCCGACCGCGGCAGCCGCCTGTCAGGAAGAGGTGTACGTCACGATGGGCGGGATCAAGGACACGGCCAATGTGCAATACATTCAGGACGCCGGCGACAAGGCCATCCCGATGCTGCCCGTCGTCTATGAGAGCAAGCCCACCGCGCAGCCTGCGGCCGCGCACGATGCCGCGCCCGCGGCGCACGGCGCGGTCAGTTCGCCGGCGGCGCCCTGACCTCCGCCATGCCGTCCCAATGAAGCAGGCCGGCGCGCTGGCTGGCGGTCGCTAGCGAGGCTTCGTCGCCGTCGCCGACCGCCAGCGCGATATGCGTCGTATCGAAATTGCCGAGCGCGAGATCGAAGCTGCGCCATTGGCCGTCGGCCCAGGCCAGCGTCCAGCTGTGCGGCAGGAACGCGTTGCTGACGCCGTGATAGCTCTCGCGCGAATAGACCAGGCCGTTGGCGACGCGGGTCGGGATTCCGGCCGCGCGGCCCAGGGCGGCGAGCAGCACGGCGGCCTCGGTGCAATCGCCGGCATGGCGCGACAGAGTCTCCAGCGCCGAATAATGCCCGGTGAAATCGAGCCGCCCGAGCAGCGGCCACGCCTTGCGCAGCAGGAGTTCCATCTTGCGCGTGTCGGAGATGGGCTGTGCCGCGATCGGATCGGCGATCGCGTGCAGGGCCGGCGAGTCGCTCTGCATCCACACCGTTGGCTTCAAGGCATCGGCCAGAGTCGCCTTGTCCGAGGGCAGGCCGGGGCCGCAATCGCCGCAGATGTCGACGGTCGCGGCGCCTTGCGCCGCCGAGACGCGCTGCTCGCCGGTCTGCGGCACATCGAACGCGACGCCGTCCGGGAACGAGAAGCTGTAGCGGATATGGCTCTGCAGCGCGGAAGACGGGATGCGGAACGGCGACTTCGCCATGACGTCGGGCAAAGGATGATAGAACGGATGCGGCTTCAGTGCGGTGGCCCGGTCGCTCAGCCGGATCGCGATGCTGCTGCGGAACATCGGCTGGTCGGTCTCGACGATACGATGCACGCTGTCGAGAAACAGCCGCGCGAACGCGGTTAGGTGCCCGTTGCGGAAGCTCTTGCGCAGCACCGCGAGGCGGCCTGCGGGGTCAGGCGACGGTGCCAATTCGATGACAACGTGCTCCACCGCCATGGCGTCGATGTCGAAGGCATCGAATTCGAGCCGTGGCGTGGCGGCCGGGTCCCAGCCGGGCAGCAAGCCCTCGCCATCGTCGAACCGGACGCCCGGCGGCAGTGCCACCGTCACGCTGCGCGCATCGACCGCGGTGGTGCGGGTGACCGTGGCGGAGTCCGTGTCGATGCGGGCATCGAGCCGCGCGCTGTCGCTGCCGATGGCGGACTGGGTGCTGAGCGCGACGGCGCGGCCTTCGGCATCCTCAGTCAGCACGGTGCGGCGCGTCTGGATCCGTTCGCTGGGGATGGTCAGCCAGGGTTCGATGGGGGAGGGCGAGCCTTCGGCGCCGACATCGACCGTCTGGCTGTCGATGATGTCCCGGCCGCCGTCCGGCCGCGGCGCCTCGTCGTGCTCGGCGTGGCCGATGACGCTGCCGTCCGCCACGCTGATGGTGTACCATAGCGGCCCATCCGGCGGTGCCGCGAAGGCCGCCGTGACGGCCAGCGCCGCGCATGCTCCGAACGCCAGCGATCTCATGCGCCGAGGCTAGTACGCCGCGAAAAATTCGCAAAGCCCAGGGAAACAAGCCGCGGATTCGCCGTTCCCTCAGCGGGCAGTGACGTCAGGAGTGAGCGATGAGCGCCGAATTCGTCCGTGTGTGCAAAAGACTGACACTGGCCACCGCCATCGCCGTGCTGGCGCCGCTCGGCACCGCCGTCGTGCTCGGTGCGACTGAGGCCGTTGCCTCCGACGCCGATGCCGCGCCCGCCGTCGCGCAACCGGCGACCCACACCGCCTCGCTCGACACGTTGGGACGCGCCACCGCGGTGTCGTGGGTCAGCACCGGGCACATGGCGCGCTATTGATCAGCGGCCTTCGAATTTCGGCGCGCGCTTGGCGAAAAAGGCGCTGACGCCCTCGCGCACGTCCTGGCTCGGGTTGGCGATCATCACCGATAGCGCGGCGTCGTCGAGCGAGTTCTCCAGACTCGAATCCAGCCCCTTGCGCATCATGTTCTTGGCCAGCCGCACCGCGAGCGGCGCCTGTCTGGCGATGGCGCGGGCGAAGGCGAGGGCCTGTTCGGGAAGTTCGCCCGCCGGCACGACCTCGGTCACCAGGCCCAACGCGAGCGCCTGCGACGCGGGATAGACTTCCGCCAGCAGCGACATCTTGAGCGCGCGGTCGAGCCCCATGACGCGGGGGAAGAACCACGCCCCGCCTTCGTCCGGCAGCAGCGCGAACTTGCCCGAGGTGTCGCCGAGCCTGGCGGTGTCCGCCGCGATGCGGAAATCGCACGCCAGCGCCAGCGTCAGCCCGCCCGCCACCGCCGCGCCGTTCACCGCCGCGACCACCGGCTTGTCCATCCGGTGCAGCGTGGCGATCACGCGGTGCATGCCGACGCGCATCTCCTGGCCATGGCCCATCTGCTTGTTGCGAAAGTGCGGCGAGGGCAGCTCGCCCTCACGCGGGCTGCCGCTGACATCGCCGCCGGAACAGAAGCCGCGCCCCGCGCCGGTCAGGATCAGGCAGCGCAGCGCGTCGTCGTCCATATAGGCGTGCAGCGCGTGCACGATCTCGTCGCACATCGGATTGGTGTAGGCGTTCATGTGGTCCGGCCGGTTCAGCGTCAGCCGCGCGACGCCGGGCTCGACCGTCTCGAACAAAATCGTGCGATAAGTTTCCGTCATGGAAGGCTCCCGATGGCCACGGGAATATGGGATCATGCCCGGCAGGCCGCCGCAACAGAGCGCGCCAGCGCGGAGGAGCACGATGAGCAAATATCCCGACATTCTCTACGACGTGAAGGACCGCATCGCGACCATCACGCTGAACCGGCCCGACCGGCTCAATGCCTATACCGACAAGCTCGCGACCAGCCTCAAGCACGCTTTCGCCGACGCGGCGAACGACACGAACGTGCGTGTCATCGTGCTGACCGGGGCGGGGCGCGGCTTCTGCGCCGGCGCGGACATGGATCTGCTGCAGGGTATCCAGGGCGCCGGCGGGCGCGAGTCGCTGCCGCCGGCCGATGCCGAGCTGATGCCGCGCTTCAAGTCCGGCTACGGCCCGGACCTCGACGAGGATTTCGGCGACATGAAACGCTTCGCCTATTTCATGCGCACCAAGAAGCCTGTGATCGCCGCGATCAACGGTCCCGCCGCCGGCATCGGCCTGATCATGGCGCTCTATGCCGACATGCGCTTCCTCTCCGACAAGGCGGTGATCACAACGGCGTTCGCCCAGCGCGGCCTGATCGCCGAGCACGGCATCTCGTGGCTGCTGCCGCGCCTGGTCGGGCCCGCGCATGCGCTCGACCTGCTGCTGTCGTCGCGCCGCGTCTCGCCGGCGGAAGCGCTGCAGATGGGCCTCGTCAACAAGGTGTTCGCCGCCGACACGTTCATGGACAACGTCATGGCCTATGCCCGCGGGCTCGCCGATACGGTGTCGCCGCGCTCGATGGCGGTGATGAAGGCCCAGGTCTGGAAGTCCTACTTCCAGGATTTCGGCGAAGCCCTCGTCACCGCCGACGCCGAGATGCCGCCGAGCTTCAAATGGCCCGACTTCAAGGAAGGCGTCGATCACTTCCTGGAGAAGCGCGCGCCGAAGTTCGCGGATATCTAGGCCGCTGCGGGGCGGGCGCCGGGAAACCATTCGACGTGGCTGTCGCCGTTGCGTCCGTAATAGACGACGCGCTTGCCGGCGATGTGGACGTGGTAGCCGACACAGCCGGCGGCCGCCGCGCGCTCGCAGAATGTCTTGTAGACGATCGTGCCCGCCTGCGCGGCGCGCACCGCCGCTTCGACGCCTTGCGGCGAGAACGCCACGTCCGGCGCGGCCGCGAGCGGCGCATTGGGCACGCGCTCGGAGTCGCCGTCCGGCCAGTAGTAGATTTTCTCCGCCCGCGTCAGGTCGGCGTGGTAACGCTCGACGCCTGCCGCGTTCAATTTGCCGACGATCTCGCCGAAGCTGGCGGCGCCGGCGTCCGAGAGCCTCGAGCATTCGCGCACGGTGTCTTTGCCGGTCATTATCTTTCTCCTGTCATTGCGTCGGTACGGTGCGCAAGCCGCAGCGGCGGACGATCTCCCGCATCGCGTTCTCGATGATCGCGCGCTCGCCGGCGGGCAGATGCGAGAAGAACTCGGCATCGTTGCGGTCGGCGAGGGCGCTGAGTTCGGGCACCAGCTTGCGGCCCTGCGGCGTCAGCGCCAGTGTCTGAAAGCGCCGGTCCGCGGCGTCCGCCGTGCGGGCGGCAAGCGCTTTCTCGGCCAACCGGTCCGCGAGCTTGGAGATCGCGCCGCGAGTCATGCCCATGCGCTCCGCCAGCGCGCTCGGCGCCGTCGCGTCCTTGTCGTAAAGCTCGCGCAGCACCACCCATTCCGCCACCGTCACGCCGCGTGCCGCGAGCTTGACGCCGAACGCGTGACTCACCTGGTTGGAGACGAAGCGCAGCCAGTAGCCGAGATGCGCCTCCAGCGGGCTGACGATGTTGTGTTTGCGCTTCATGGCTGCTCAATTGGTTTCCACGGAAACTACCGCAAACAGTTTCCTTGTCAACTGTTAAATCGCAAGGTGGGTTTGCGCAAAAAGCAAGATTGACGGCGGCGTCACGAGGTCTACAACGCCGCCGGTCATCTTCGGGCGGCAGCCATGAAAATCGTCGGCGGGAAATGGTCCAACTGGTCGGGCGGCGTGGTGTGCAAGCCGCGCCAGATCGTGGCGCCCAAGGACGAGGTCGATCTCGCCGCCGCGGTGCGCCAGGGCCAGGCGCCGGTGCGCGTGCCGGGCACCGGCCATTCCTTCACCCCGCTCAACGCGACCGACGGCACGCTGATCGATCTTTCGGCGTTCACCGGCCTCAAGGGCTTCGATCCCGACGCCCAGGTCGCGACCTTCGGCGCGGCGACGCCGCTGTGGGAGATCGGCTCGCTGATCCATCCGTTCGGCTGCGCCCTCAAGAACATGGGCGATATCGACCGCCAGACGCTGGGCGGCGTGGTCGGCACCGGCACGCACGGCACCGGCACGACGCTGGGCAGTTTCTCCGCCGAGGTCGCGCATTTCCAGCTGCTGCTGGCGAACGGTCAGACGCTGCATTGCTCGCCGGAGGAGAACCCCGAGGTCTTCGCCGCGGGCCGCACCTCGATGGGCACGCTCGGCGTGATGCTCGAGATCGCGATGAAGGTGCGCCCGGTCTACAAGCTGCTCGAAAGAGGCTTCCTGCTGCCGATCGACGAGCTGTGGAGCAAGCTCGACAGCCTCGTCGCCGACAACCGCCATTTCGAATTCTTCTGGTTTCCCTATGCCGATGTCGCGGTGTGCAAGACACTCAACGAGAGTGACAAGCCGGCTCCCGAACCGCGCTCCGCGGAACATATGCGCGACCGCGGCCTGAAGAGCGGCGCCAATGCGCGGATGTTCGAATGGATCAACGAAGTCCTGCCCTATGCGCCGTTCCTGCTGAAGCGGGCGCATCGCCTGTTTTCCGGCAATATGGGCGGCGGCGAGCGCGTGCGCTGGAGCCATGAGATCCTGCCGAGCCCGCGCAACACCCGGTTCAACGAGATGGAATATGCCGTGCCCTACGAGAAGGGGCCGGAGACCATTCGCAAAATCGTCGCGGAAATCCGCAAGCGGCGCATCAACACCGGCTTTCCCATCGAATACCGCACGGTGCACGCCGACGACGTCTGGCTGAGCCCGTTCTACCAGCGCAAAAGCGCCACAATCGCGGTGCACCAATACCACCGGGTGAACACGGCGCGGCTGTTCGACATGTGCGAAAGCATCTTCCGCAGCGTCGAGGGCCGCCCGCACTGGGGCAAGCGCCATACCCGCACACATGAGGAATTCGCGGAACTTTATCCGAAATTCGGGGATTTCTGCGCATTGCGCGAAAAGCTCGACCCGGCCATGACCTTCTTGAATTCGCACTTGCGCAGCATATTTGTGGGCTGAGGCTTCGAAGGAGCCGACCATGCGAAAACGGACGATGTACCTGGTCTGCGCGGTGCTGGGAGCGGTGGCGCTGCTCGCGGTTGCCGAATCGAACTGGCTGCTCGCGCTGATCACCGGCGCCGGGATCGGCCTGACCGTCGCGCTGATGGTCCACACCTATCCGAACGACATCGCGCCGCCCTCCGACCGCCGGCACGAAGCAACCCAGCGCCGCAAGGGCGCGCGGGTCTAGGACCCCGCCGAATCCGGGCGACTCATTCGTGGCCCTTGCACACCGTATGGAATTTGATCGCGGCGTTGGCGCAGATCCAGGCGTCAAGCAGTCGATTGTCGGCGCCGGCAAGCGCGGCGAGCATCTCCGTTTGTGTGCGATTCAACCAATCCTGCCGGCCTTTCGGCTTGTCCAGCGGAAAGGCATCGACGCTCAATCCGGCATAGAGCGCAAACTCCACGGGCAGCGTGCTCCAAAAGCGCGCCTTGCCAGTCGCGATCGCCCGCGCATCGGTTGTTGGCAACAAGGTGAGCGCCTGCTGGTCGTCCAGCGTCATGACCGCCGCGGAGCCGTTGACACCGGCCTTGAACGAAGTCGTCACACCATTTCGGAAGAAATAGTTCTTGAAATGGCCTGGGACTTCCATGTCTTCCATGACGTTGCCTGACACCGCGAACATCAGGCCAGAGTTGTTGGTAGCGTCCTTCAAAACGGCATCGAAGCAAGTGTCCGGCGCCACAACCAGTTTGGCGCATGCGGTCTCGATCCACAGGGCGATCTTCGCAGCGGGTATGTCCAAAAGATAGGCGACGGCGGTGCGGTCGATGTTCAGTCCGCTGTCGTGCATCTTGTACTCGCAATTCAGCACCAACCCCTTCGGCCAGCCAAACTCAATGACATCCAGCGCCGGACAGTTGTTCGTGCTGTATTTGACTGCATAGGGCTGGGTACCCTTGAGGACATGATCGACCTGCGCGATATGCGCCGAACTCTGAGCGAGAGCCGGCCCCGGCAGGACGGCGCAAATGATCGCAAAGGCACAGGACAATCTTGCGGCAATCATCGAAAGCCCCGCGACTGGAAATCCGAACGATCATTGCAAAAGGGCGGCGCGGCCGTCTAGTCGATCTTCGCTTGCCGGAAGAAACAGCTCGGCGCGCCGGTGTGGCAGGCCGGGCCGATCTGGTCGATCTTCATCAGCAGCACGTCGCCGTCGCAGTCGATCCAGGCCTCGACCAGGCGCTGGACGTGGCCGGACTCTTCGCCCTTGCGCCACACCTTCTCGCGCGAGCGCGACCAGTAGGTGACGTGGCCGGTCGCGAGCGTATGCTCCAGCGTCTCCCTGCTCATCCACGCGAACATCAGAACCTCGCCGGTCTGCGCCCGCTGCGCGATCACCGGCACGAGCCCGTCGGCGTTGAACGCGACTTCGGAGATGAATTTGGCGTGGGAGAGGATGTCGGTCATGGCGTGGATGTGAGCCGTTCAAAGCCCTTGGTCAAGTCGGCGATCAGGTCGCCCGAATCTTCCAGCCCGGCGTGGATACGGATCACCGGACCTTCCGCTGCGAAATGTTTTGCCGTGCGATGGACGTCCGACGGCACCAGCAGGCTTTCATAGCCGCCCCATGAGAACCCGAGGCCGAAATGCGTCAGCCCGTCGATCATCGCGTCGACCGCCGCCTTGCTCGCGGGCTTCAGCACGACGCCGAACAGGCCGCACGCGCCGCTGAAGTCGCGCTGCCACAGCGCGTGGCCGGGATCGCCATCGAGGGCAGGGTGGAGCACCCGCGCCACCTCCGGCCGCCCTTGCAGCCAGCGCGCCAAGGTCAGCGCCGTCTCCTGATGCCGCTTGAGCCGCACGCCGAGCGTGCGCAGGCCGCGCAGCGCGAGAAAGGCGTCGTCGCCGCTGACATAGAAGCCGGTGTGATGATGGAAATCCTCGAGGCGCCGGGCCCAGGCCTCATTCGCCGCGACATAGCCCATCATCACATCGGCATGGCCGCCGATATATTTCGTCACCGCCTGGATCGAGAGGTCGGCGCCGCGCGCCAGCGCCGGATAGAAGAGCGGCGTGGCCCAGGTGTTGTCGAGCAGCACGGCGGCGCCGCGCGCGTGCGCCACCGCGGCGATCGCCGGCACGTCCTGCACCTCGAAGGTCAGCGAGCCCGGGCTCTCGCAGAACACCGCCTTGGTGTTCGGCCGGAACAGCGCTTCGATCCCGGCGCCGATGGTGGGGTCGTAGTACGTCGTCTCGACCCCGAATCGGCGCAGCACCTTGTCGCAGAAAATCCGTGTCGGGGCGTAGCAGGTGTCGGCCATCAGCAGGTGATCGCCGGCGGAGCAGGCCGTCAGGATCGCGCCGGTCGCGGCGCCGAGGCCCGACGGGAACAGCGCAACCTTCGCCGCGCCTTCCAGCGCGCCGACCGCCTCTTCCAGGCTGCGCACCGTCGGATTGCCGCGCCGCCCATAGGAAAACGGCATGCCGTGCGCGTCGAGCGTCGCGACATCCGGGTAAAGAATGGTCGATGCCCGATAAACCGGCGTGTTGACGACGCCGAAATGCGCCGCGCTCTCGCGCCCGGCGCGGCTCAGCAGCGTTTCGGGTTTTTCCTTGCCGTCGGCCGTCACGGGGCGCTCCCCATCGGGAAAATTCCTGTTAGGCTGCATCCCTAAACTGCCGGGCGCCGCGCCGCAATGCGCGCGGGCGCGGGTTTGTCATGGGGGCGTACATCTTGAAAATACGAGCGATTCTGCTGGGTCTGGCGGCATTCTTGGCGCTGGCCGCTCCGGCCGGTGCCAACACGCTGGACACCGTGCGCAAGAACGGCTTCATCCGTTGCGGCGTCAGCGAGGGCCAGCCGGGCTTCTCCAATCCCGATGCGCGCGGCAACTGGACCGGCATCGACGTCGATTATTGCCGCGCCGTGGCGGTGGCGATCTTCAACGATCCGAACAAGGTGCGCTTCGTGCCGGTGTCCTTCGCCGAGCGCTTTACGGCCTTGCAGGCCGGCCAGTTCGACATCCTGTCGCACAACACGACCTGGACGATGGACCGCGACGTGGCGCAGGGCCTCGAATTCATCGGCACGATCTTCTACGACGGCCAGGGCTTCATGGTGCGCAAGTCGCTCAACATCAAGAGCGCGATGCAGCTGAACGGCGCGACGCTGTGCACCCAGACCGGCACGACCAGCGAGCTCAACGCCGCCGATTACTTCCGCGCCCACAACCTCAAATACAAAATCCTCGTTTATCAGAAGGAGGCGGAATACATCGCGGCTTACGACGCGGGGCGTTGCGACGCGGCGACCACCGACCGTTCCGGGCTCGCCGGCGACCGGCTGAAGCTCAAGACGCCGGCCGACCACATCCTCCTTCCCGACACGATCTCCAAGGAGCCGCTCGGCCCGGCGATCCGGCAGGGCGACCAGCAATGGGGCGATCTGTGCCGCTGGACGTTGTTCGCGCTGGTCAACGCGGAGGAATTGGGCGTCAGCTCCAAGACCGCCGACGCGATGCTGAATTCGACCTCCCCGGAAGTGCGCCGCCTGCTCGGCAAGGAGGGCGGCTTCGGCGCTGAGCTCGGCCTCACCAATGACTGGGCCTATCGCATCATCAAGCGGCTGGGCAATTACGGCGAGATCTATGAACGCGGCGTCGGCCTCAGCACACCGCTGAAGCTGCCGCGCGGCCTCAACAATCTCTGGAACAAGGGCGGTATCATGTACGCGCCGCCGATCCGCTGAGCATGGCGGGACCGCGTGCACGCCACGCCTGGTGGCGCGACACCAAATGGCAGGCCGTTCTGTACCAGGCGCTGGTGCTGCTGGCGCTGGCGGCGGTGTGCGTCTGGCTTGGCCACAACGCGGCCGATGCGCTGGCGCGCCGCCACGTCGCCTCGGGCTTCGCCTTCCTCGACAAGACCGCGGGCTTCGGCATCTCCCAGACGCTGATCGATTACACCGAGGAGGCGAGCTACGGCCGCGCCATGTGGGTCGGCCTCGTCAACACGCTGCTGGTGTCGGCGGCCTCGATCGTGCTCTCGACCCTGATCGGCTTCATCGTCGGCATCGGGCGGCTGTCGAGCAACTGGCTCGTCGCCAAGCTGTGCACCGTCTATGTCGAGACCTTGCGCAACATCCCGCTGCTGCTCCAGGTCGTGTTCTGGTATTTCGGCGTGCTGCAGACGCTGCCCGGCCCGCGCGACAGTCTGCATGCCGGCGCCTGGATCGTGCTCAACAACCGTGGCGTCTATGTCCCCGAAGTGATCTTCCAGCACCATTCATGGATCGTGGTCGCGGCGCTCGTCATCGGACTAGCGATCTCGTTCGGCTTGTACCGCTGGGCGCAGATTACACAGCTTCGCACCGGCCACCGTCCCTCGGTGTGGTGGGCGATGCCGCTCCTCATCATCGGCCTGCCGACGCTGGCGCTGTACGCGACGCATGTCCCGTTCGCGCTGAGCTGGCCCGAACTCGCCGGCTTCAGTTACGAAGGCGGCCTCCAGATCAATCCCGAACTCGCCGGCCTGACGCTGGCGCTGTCGATCTATACCGCCGCGTACATCGCCGAGATCGTGCGTGCCGGCCTGCTCAGCGTCGCGCGCGGGCAGGCGGAAGCGGCCAGCGCCCTCGGCCTCAAGCGCAGCCTGGCGCTGCGTCTCGTCCTGGTGCCGCAGGCGATGCGCGTCATCATCCCGCCGCTGGCGAGCGAATATCTCAGCCTGACCAAGAACTCCTCGCTCGCGATCGCCATCGGCTATCCCGACCTCGTCGCGGTGTTCGCCGGCACGGTGCTGAACCAGACGGGGCAGGCAATCGAGATCCTGTCGCTCACCATGGCGATCTATCTGGTGCTCAGCCTGATCGTCTCGGCGCTGATGAACCTCTACAACAAGGCGCATGAGCAGGAGGGCTTCGCGTGAGCGGCACCGCCTTCCGCGCGCCGCCCGTGCACCATGTCGGCGTGGTCGGCTGGCTGCGCGCCAACCTGTTTTCCAGCATCGGCAATGGGGTCCTGACGATCCTGATCCTCGCGTTGCTGGTCTGGACGATCCCGCCGCTGCTCAACTGGGCGATATTCTCCGCTGTGTGGCACGGCACGACGCGCGCGGCGTGCAACGACGTCGGCGCCTGCTGGCCCTATATCTGGCAACGCATGGGCCAGATCGTCTACGGCTTCTACGATTACGACCAGCGCTGGCGCGCCGACATCGTTTATGCGCTGGGCGCCTTGGGCATCGCGTGGCTGACGATTCCGCGCCTTCCCTACAAATGGTGGGCCGGCGCGCTGATGCTCACGGCCTATCCGGTCATCACCTTCGTCCTGCTCAGCGGCGGCGTGTTCGGGATGCCCGTGATCTCGACCGAGCGCTGGGGCGGCCTGCTGCTCACGCTGGTCGTCGCCTTCATCGGCATCGTCGCCTCGCTGCCGCTCGGCGTGCTGCTGGCGCTCGGCCGCCGCTCGCATCTGCCGGTGGTGCGCATCCTGAGCGTGATCTTCATCGAGGTGTGGCGCGGCGTGCCGATGATCACGGTGCTGTTCATCGCCAGCTCGATGCTGCCGCTGTTCCTGCCCGAAGGCCTGCAGATCGACAAGCTGTTCCGCGCCCTGATCGCCATCGCGCTGTTCAACGCCGCCTACATGGCTGAGGTGATCCGCGCCGGCTTGCAAGCCCTGCCGCGCGGCCAGCGCGAGGGCGCCGCCGCGCTCGGCCTCGGCTATTGGCGCGCCACCACGCTGATCATCCTGCCCCAGGCGCTGCGCATCGTGCTGCCCGGGATCGTCAACAACATGATCTCGATGTTCAAGGATACCTCGCTGGTCTCGATCATCGGCTTCTTCGATCTGCTCGGCGTGATCCAGGCCGGCTCGACCGATCTGGAATGGTCCAGCCCCAACACGGCGGTGACCGGCTATCTCTTCGCGGCGCTGGTCTATTGGGCGTTCTGTTTCTCCATGTCGCGCTACAGCGCGAAACTCGAACACGATCTGGCGGCAGGTGACCGAAGATGAGCGACGCAGCACCGATCATCACGCTCGACAATGTCTGCAAATGGTTCGGCCAGTTCGCCGTGCTCAAGAACATCAACCTCAACGTCCGCCCCGGCGAGCGTATCGTCGTGTGCGGGCCCTCCGGCTCGGGCAAGTCGACGCTGGTGCGCTGCATCAATCGCCTCGAGGAGCATGACGAGGGCCGCATCGTCGTCAACGGCACTGAGCTGACGCGCGACGTGCGCAACATCGACACCGTGCGCCGCGAGGTCGGCATGGTGTTCCAGCAGTTCAACCTCTTCCCGCATCTCTCGATCCTGCACAATTGCACCCTGGCGCCGATCTGGGTGCGCAAGATGCCCAAGAAGCAGGCCGAGGAGATTGCGATGCATCATCTGACCCAGATGCGCATCGCCGACCAGGCGAACAAGCATCCCGCCCAGCTCTCCGGCGGCCAGCAGCAGCGTGCCGCCATCGCGCGCGCTTTGTGCATGAATCCCAAGATCATGCTGTTCGACGAGCCGACCTCGGCCCTCGATCCCGAAATGATCGGCGAGGTGCTGGAGGTCATGGTCGACCTCGCCAAGCAGGGCATGACGATGATCTGCGTGACGCACGAAATGGGCTTCGCGCGCGAGGTCGCCGACCGCGTCTGCTTCATGGACGCCGGCGAGATCATCGAAGAGGCCGACCCGCAAACCTTCTTCACCGCACCCAAGCATGAGCGCTGCAAGCTGTTTTTGAGCCAGATATTGGATCACTAACGCACCCGTCATGGCCGGGCTTGACCCGGCCACCCAACTTCCTTGTGCGCGTCCAGTGAAGTTGGATGGGCGGCTCAAGGCCGCCCATGACGATGAAGCTTGTTACCCCGCCGGATGAATCTCCGCGCCTTGCGGCTCCACCACCGCGTTCGGCTCGCTCTTGGCGTCCAAGATCGGGCGCAGCGGCCGGTCGAACAGCCACGTCACCACCGCCGCCGCCGCCGCGATGCCGGCGCAGAGCAGGAAGAAGCTCGGCTTGCTCATGGTCGTGAAGAAGGTGCCGATATAGCCCTCCAGCAGATTGCCGGTGAAGCTGGTGATGAACCACAGCCCCATCATCATCGACAGGATCTGCGGCGGCGCGACGCGCGCCACCAGCGCGAGGCCGAGCGGCGACAGGTACAACTCGCCCAGCGTGATCACGACGAAGAACGCGCCCAGCCACAGCCAGCTGACATGCGCGCCCGGCGGGTTGATGTACACGGCGAGCGCCATGATCAGGTAGGACAGCGCCAAGAGCCCGTCGCCCATCGCCATCTTGGTGACCGTCGATTGCTCGCGGCCGCGCTTGGCCTGCCAGCCCCACAGCAGCACGATCAGCGGCGTGAAGGCGAAGATCATGAACGGGTTGAACGACTGGAACCAGGTCGCCGGAATCTCCCAGTTGATCACGCCGGGGATCAGGCGCCGGTCGGTGAGGTTGGCCGCGAACAGGTTGATCGTGTTGCCCTGCTGCTCGTAGATCGCCCAGAAGAACGTCGTCGGGATGCATAGGAGGATGAGCGCCACAACCGCGCGCCAGTCCTGCCGCGTCAGCGGCTTCTTGGGCTCGGTGCTCGTCGCGGCCTTGGCGATCCGGTCCTTGGGCAGCGTGCGCAGCGCGAAGACGTAGATCAACTGGCCCAGCACCATGCCGACGCCGGCGGCGAAGAAACCCCATTTGTAGCCGAACGCCGGGTCTTCGGCGAGCGAGCCGCAGATCAGCGGCGAGAAGAACGCGCCGACATTGATGCCGACATAGAAGATCGAATAGGCGCGGTCGATCCGGCTGTCGCCCGGCTTGTAGAGCCCGCCGACCTGGGTCGAGATGTTCGGCTTGAAGAAGCCGTTGCCGATGATCAGCAGCAGCAGGCCGATGAACAGCAGGTTCGGCTCCATCAGCACGAACTCGGCGACCGCCATGGTGATGCCGCCGATGATGACGCTGAAGCGCTGGCCGATCACGCGGTCGGCGAGGATGCCGCCGAAGAACGGCGTCAGATACACGAAGCCCGTATAGAAGCCGTAGATCAGCGAGGCGAATTGCGGCTGGTAGGTCGCGTCCTTGACCGGCCCGGTGTCGAGCGCGCCGAACAGCGACTCGCACAGATGGTGGAACCACTGATAGCCGATGACGTGGTCGAAATGGCCCGGAATGAACAGCAGCTTGGTGACGTAGAGCACCAGGATGGCGCGCATGCCGTAATAAGAGAAGCGCTCCCACATCTCGGTGGTGAACAGGAACGTCAGTCCGCGCGGATGCCCGAACAGGGTCTTCTCTTGCGGCGCGGTGTCGATGATCGCCATGTCGGCGCTTCCCCCAAATATGTGCCGGGGGAGCATGCCCAAGGATTGGCCTTACGGCAATTCGATGTAGCGGTCTTCGCGGCTATAGGGCGTGAAACCGAGCCGCTGATAGAGCGGCAAGGCGCGCGGGTGGTCCAACGTGCAGGTGTTGACCAGCAATTTGGAGATCGGCCGCGCCCAGGCATTGGCCACGGCGTGGTACAGGAAGAAATATCCGAGTCGTTTGCCCACCGCTTCCGGCATCAATCCGAAATAGGCGAGCTGGCCGGTCGCCGCGTCGCGCATGTCCAGCTCCGCCATGCCGGCCGGGTTGCCGTCGAGATAGAGGACGTGGAGTTCGACCTCGGGATCCTGGATCACGGCGGCGAGCGCTTCGGGCTTCAGCTTGCGGCGGTCGACCCAGAAATAGGCATCGCCGATCGTGTCGTAGAGATAACGGTAGAAATGTACCGGCGGGTGCATCGCGCGCATGATCGCGACCTTGCCCTTGGGCACCGGCGGAGGCAGGGCGGCGGGCTTGGCGGTCATCTCCAGGAAGGTGACGACCATCGGGATGCGCCGGCCGGATTCGCGGCCCCCCAGATCCTTGGATGTCACGCGCCCGTCTCCACCGGCGCGTCGCTGGCGCCCCATTCCGCCCAGGAGCCGTCATAGAGCGCGACGTCCTGCGCCCCCGCGACGGTCAATGCCAGCATCACGATCGCCGCCGTGACGCCCGAGCCGCAGGTCGTGACCGTCGGTTTCTTAAGGTCGACGCCATGCGCCGCGAACAGCGCCTGCAGGTCGGTCTTGGATTTCAGCGTCCCGTTGGGATGGGTCAGCTCCGTATACGGAACATTGAGGCTGCCCGGGATGTGCCCGCCGCGCACCCCGGCGCGCGGCTCGGGCTCTATGGCGCGGAAGCGCGGGATGCCGCGCGCGTCGATCACCTGTTCGTGCTTGCTGTCGAGATTGGCTTTCATCTGGCGCAAATCGCGGATCAGCGCGTTGTTCGGCCGTGCCGTGAAGTGCCGCGCAAAGGGCTGGGCGCTCATGTCTTCCAGGGCGCGGCCCTCGCTGCGCCATTTGGGCAGCCCGCCGTCGAGCACCACGACCTCCTCGTGCCCCATCGCGCGCAACATCCACCACGCCCGCGCCGCGGCGTAGACGCCCGCGCTGTCATAAACCACGATCAGGTTGCCGTCGCCGAGCCCCAGCTTGCGCATCCGGCTGGCGAACTTCGTCGCCGGCGCCAGCATATGCGGCAGCGGGTTCTTTTCGTCCGACAGATCGTCGATGTCGAAGAAGATCGCGCGCGGGATATGCGCCGCGGCGTATTCGGCGCGCGGATCGCGGTTGGCCTGCGGCAGATACCACGACGCGTCGGCGACGCGCACATCCGGCGCGTTGATCCGGCTGGCAAGCCAGTCCGTCGACACGAGCGGCGAGGGCAGGGTTGTCATGCGAACGGCACGCTTGTGAGTTTCTTGGGGCCGGTCAGCCAGCGCGGCACCGGCAGATGCTTGCCGCGCAGGAATTCCGGGTTGAACAGCTTGCTCTGATAGCGCGTGCCGTAATCGCAAAGGATGGTGACGATGGTGTGACCCTTGCCCATCTCGTTCGCCATGCGCACCGCGCCGGCGATGTTGATCCCGGTCGAGCCGCCCATGCACAGGCCCTCATGCTCGAGCAGGTCGAACACCGGCGGCAGCGCCTCTTCATCGGAGATTTCATACGCATCGTCGATCGGCGCGCCTTCGAGATTCGCCGTGACGCGGCCTTGCCCGATGCCTTCGGTGATCGAGCTGCCATGCGCTTTCAGTTCGCCGGTCTTGATCCAGGAATAGATCGAGGCGCCCAGCGGATCGGCCGCGGCGATCTTGATCGACGGCATCTTCTCTTTCAGTGCGATGGCGACGCCGGCGAGCGTGCCGCCCGAGCCGACCGAGCAGGTGAACCCGTCGATCCGCCCATTGGTCTGGTGCCAGATTTCCGGCCCGGTGCCTTCGATATGCGCCTGGCGGTTGGCGACATTGTCGAACTGGTTGGCCCAGATCGCGCCGTTCTTCTCGGTCCGCGCAAATTGCTCGGCGAGACGCCCGGAGATCTTCACGTAATTGTTCGGGTCCTTGTACGGCACAGCCGGCACTTCGATCAGCTCGGCGCCCAAGAGGCGCAGCGCGTCCTTCTTCTCCTGGCTCTGCGTCTCGGGAATCACGATGACGGTGCGAAAGCCCATCGCGTTGCCGACCACCGCCAGCCCGATGCCGGTGTTGCCCGCAGTGCCTTCGACGATCGTGCCGCCGGGCTTCAGCGTGCCGCGGCGGATCGCGTCCTGGATGATGTACAGCGCGGCGCGGTCCTTGACCGACTGGCCCGGGTTCATGAACTCGGCCTTGCCCAGGATTTCACAGCCGGTGAGATCGCTGACGCGGTTCAGGCGGATGAGGGGCGTTCGGCCGATCGCGGCAACTACGTCTTTTTTGATGTCCATCTTCGCGCGAATGAGGGAAGGGCCCGACGAACCTAATGAACGGGGCAGGGCCCTTCAAGGAGAACTCACCGCTCTCCACCGTCATGGGTTAGCTGCGCGGAAGACCCTTGAACGCCGCGAGCGCGCGTTCGCGGCCTTCCGCAAGGTCGACAATCGGTTCGGGATAGTTCTTCGGCGGCGCCAGCCACGGCTTGTGGATGAATTTGTCGGGCAGTCCGGCGAGTTCCGGCACCCAGCGCCGGACATAGGCGCCGTCCGGATCGAACTTCTCGCCTTGCAGCACCGGATTGAAGATGCGGAAGAACGGCGCCGCGTCCGCGCCGCAACCCGCCACCCATTGCCAGCTCGCGGCATTGTTCGCCAGATCGGCATCGACCAGCGTGTCCCAGAACCACGCCTCGCCGCGCCGCCAGTCGATCCCCAGATGCTTGATCAGGAACGACGCCGCGATCATCCGCACGCGGTTGTGCATGTATCCGGTGTGCCAGAGCTGGCGCATCCCCGCATCGACGATGGGATAGCCGGTGCGGCCCTTGCCCCAGGCCTTGAACATCTCGGCGCTGCCCGTCCACGGGAAGCGCGCGAATTTCGCATCGAGCGGCGCCTCGGGCAGCGCCGGATTGTGGAACAGCAGGTGATACGAGAATTCGCGCCACCCGAGCTCGGAGAGGAACTTGTCGCCGTCGCCGCCATGCTCACCGGTCTGCACCGCATGGCGCACCTGGCGCGGCGAGATCTCGCCGAAATGCAGATGCGGCGACAGGCGCGAGGTGCCGTCCGCGTCGTCCGGCCGGTCGCGCGCGGCGCGGTAGCCTTCGAGGTGTTTGAGGAACCGGGTCAGCCGCCGCCGCGCCCCCGCTTCGCCCGGCGTCCAGGTCTCGCGCAACCCGCCGGCCCAGTCCGGCTCGTGCGGCAGCAGGCCCCAATCGGCCAGCCGGTCGGTTGCGACCTCGCCCGGGAACGGGGTGACCCTCTTGGGCGCCGGCAGCGGCTTGCCGCTGTCGGGCAGGGCACGAAGCGCCCGCCAGAACGGGGTGTAGACCTTGAACGGGGTCCCGGCCCCGGTGCGGACCTCCCAGGGCTCGGTCAGCAGTGATGCGTTGAAACTTGCTGCCACGAGCCCCGCCCCCGTCAGGTCGGCCTTTAACCTTTTGTCCCGTTCGACGGCATAAGGCTCGTAACACCGGTTCCAGAAAACGGCGGTCGCGCCGATCTCGCGAGCGAGAGCCGCCACGACCGAAGCGGCAGCGCCCCGCCGCAGGATCAGGCTTCCACCGATCTCTGCAAGATCGCCGCTAAGCGCCTGCAAACTCTCATGAAGCCACCAGCGCGAGGCCCCGCCCAGGCGCCAGTCGCCGGGCGTCTCATCGTCCAGCACATAGAGCGCCAGAACCGGCGCTCCGGTCGCCACGGCGTGGGTCAGGGCCGGATTGTCGGCCAGGCGAAGATCTTGGCGGAACCAGACAATGACCGGCGGCATGTTAACGAATACGTCGAATTACCTACTGCAGATCAAGGGCTTATTTACGGAACGAAGCGTCCGGCTTGGCGTTTTTGCAAGGACTGGCGGGGTAGGTTGCACCGGTCTAGGGGCGTCGCATGTCGAATTCACCCGATTACAGCAAGGACCGCGGGGCGCCGGTGACTTCACTCGCCCTGGAACGGATTGTGCGCTCTCCCGCCGCTCTTATAGAGAACCTCCCCATCGGCATCTGTACCTGCGACCTGGGCGGGGTGCTGATCCAGCACAACCGCCGCGCTGCCGAGATCTGGGGCCGTGCGCCCGCGGCCGGCGAGTCGCTGGGCCACTTCTTCGGCGGGTTCAAAGCCGCCGGCGGCGCCGATTTCGACCTCGAGCAATCGCCCATGGCGGCTGTCCTGCGCACCGGCCAACCGGTGCGCGACCGCGAACTCACCATCGAGAAGCCCGGCGGCGATCGCCTCACGCTGCTCGTCAACGTCGACCCCGTCCTCGACGAGCAGGGCCATATGGTCGGCGCGATCAACTGTTTCCAGGACATCACCGAACTCACCTCCATGCGCCGCCAGGTCAGCGAGAACCGCCGCCTCGGCCGCGACGTCATGGAAGCGCTGCCGACCGCGATCTACACCACCGACGCCGAGGGTCGGCTGCTCTATTTCAACAAGGCGGCGGAGCAGATGTGGGGCCAGACCCCCAAGCTCGGCGAGCAGCATTGGTGTGGCGCCTTCAAGCTCTACACCGCCGACGGCACCTTCCTGCCGCACGATCAATGCCCGATGGCGGTGGCGATCCGCGAAGGCCACCCGATGATCGGCCCCGAGGCGATCGCCGAGCGTCCCGACGGCACGCGCGTGCCGTTCCTGCCGCATCCCACGCCGATCTTCGACAGTTCCGGCAAGATGATCGGCGCGGTCAACATGCTGGTCGATCTGAGCGGCCAGAAGCATGCCGATGCCCGCCAGCGCGGCCTGATCGACGAGCTCAACCATCGCGTCAAGAACACGCTCGCGACCATCCAGTCGCTGGCGACCCAGACCATGCGCGGCTCGCACGATCAGAGCGCCAAGGATTTCGAGGCGCGCCTGCTGACCCTCAGCCGGGTGCACGACCAGCTCAGCCGCCACAGCTGGGAATGGGCCGACTTCACCATCATCGTGCAGCAGACCTTCGCGCCGTTGCGCGGCTCGGCCAATTGCAATGTGCATCTGGACGGTCCGTCGGTGCATCTTTCGCCCAAGCGGGCGCTGGCGCTCGCGATGGTGCTGCGCGAGCTGGCGGCGAACGCCGAGAAGCACGGCGCGCTGTCGACACCCGCCGGCTCGCTGGCGTTGAGCTGGCATCTGGGCGGCGGCAAGCTGCGGGTTGACTGGCGCGAGCAGGGCGGCCCCACGGTGTGTCCGCCGCGCAAGCGCGGTTTCGGGACGCGGCTGTTCGAGCGCAGCATCGGCGCCGAGCTGGGCGGCGTCGCCCATATCGATTATCTGCCCGCCGGCGTGCATTGCACGATGGAAATTCCGCTGCCGGAATAGTACGCAGACACCATGAGCGCCAAGCGCATACTCGACGGCCTGCGCGTGCTGGTCGTCGAAGACGAAGCCATCATCTCCTTCCTGCTGGAGGACATGCTGGGCGAACTCGGCGCCGCCGATGTCCGCCACGCCGGTAACGTCGCGAGCGCGCTGGCGTATCTTGCGGACCACACCCCCGATCTCGCCGTCCTCGACGTCAATCTCGGCGGCGAGCGGGTCTATCCGGTGGCGGAGCGGCTGGAAGCGCTCGGCGTGACGTTCCTGTTCACCACCGGCTACGGCAAGAACGGCCTGGAGCCGAAATGGATGGAAAAGCAGGTCGTGCAGAAACCGTTCAACTCCGATGCGATGACGGCGGCGTTGCGTGAGCTTTTGGCAGTGTCCTAGAAGCTCAAGCGACCCTACCTCCACCGTCATGGCCGGGCTTGTCCCGGCCACCCAGGATCACAACTGCAGCATGGAGATCCTGGGTGGCCGGCATAAAGCCGGCCATGACGGTGGAGAGAGCGGTGAGAAAAACGTCAGCGCACATCACGCCGCCCTTGTATTCAACAGCTCATCCAGCCGCGTGAAGCTCGTCTCGTCGATGAACGACACCAGCGTCGCGCCGTCCGGCAGCCGCGTCAGCGCCAGCGACAGCGTCTTGCCGTCGGAGCGCTCGATATTGCCCCATTTGCTGTAGCTCTCCGGCTCCGCCGACGACACCGCCGACGAGATGATGTTCCAGGTGTTGTCCTGCTCGAAGCGCTGCAGGCTGAGCGCCGCCAGCGTCTTCAGATGCGGCTCGCCCGACAATTCGGTCGAGGAGAATTTCCACAGCGCGGCGAACGCTGAATTGTGCAGCTTGAGCCGTCCGTCGGTGCCGAACACCGCCATGCCGTCCTCCAGCGTGTCGAGCGTCGCGCGCTGCACCCGGATCAGGTTGGTGTAGGAGCTTTCCAGCCGCAGCTGGTCGCTCACGTCCTCGTAGAGGAACGTCAGTCCGCCGAGCAGATCGGGCTGCGCGCTGACGCGCAGGCTCTGGCCGTTCGGCAGGTGCCAGTATTCCTCGTCCGCCTTGGCGTTGGTCTCGAACAGCGACAGCCGGTCGAGCTTCCAGCCCGCGAAGTCGCGCTGCTCCGGCAGTTTGCGCAGCTCGCGCATCTTGTCGAAGATTTCGCCGGCATGCGGCCGCGACGCGAGCCACGCTTCCGGCAGATCCCACAGCCGCACATAGGCGCGGTTGAAATGGCGCAGGCGGCGATCCTCGCCGAACATCGCGACGCCGATGTCGAGCCGGTCGAGCACTTCGGCATTCGCGTCGGCCTGCAGCCGCAGCTTGGCCTCGGCCTGCGCCGTGTCGGTGACGTCGAGCGCGGTGCCGATGATTGCGCCGTCCGGCAGCGTGTCGAGCATGAAGGTGAAGGCGCGGCGCTTGTCGCCGGCGAAGGCATAGCGGCGCGCTTCCGCCGGTCCGCCGAACTCGCGCACCGTCTGCGCCAGGTCGCGCTCCGATTTGTCGAGGGCGAGATCCTCCGCGACCGCGTCGTTCACCGATTTGAGACCGGTGACCGCGAGGAAGGCGCGATTGACCCAGGTCAGCCGCTGATCGGCGGCGCTGCGCAGCCACACCGGCTGCGGCAAACGGTCGAGCGCGGCGCGCGGATCGGCATTGGCGCTGACGCCTTCGGCGCGGCGCAGATAGAGCACGGCGCGCCGCCCGATCGGATAGCCGCGCACCCGCGCGTGACCGCCGCTGGCGATCCGCGCCCTCAGGTCGAACGCGACGCCGGCTTCGAGCAGGCGGTCGAGCGCCGCGGCGAGGCCGGCGGCGTCCTGGCCGGACAGGCAGTCCTGCAGCATCGAGCTGCCGCCGCCGAAGGTCAGCGGCACGCTCATATCGACGCCCATCACCACGATGGCGTCGCCGCCGCCTTCGATGATCGCATCGCGCAGAAGAAGAACGGCGCGGCTGCGCGCCAGCTCGCTGCGCATCTCGCGGCGATGGAAGGTGTAGCGGGTATGCGCCGCCGCCGCCCACAGGCTGGCCGCGATGCCGACCACCACCGCCGAGACGATGAACGCCGCCGTCAGCGCGGTCTCCCAGGTCGGCGCGTGGTTGCCGATGCCGGCGATGGCTTGCGAGACGAAATTGGAAAGATAGGCGAGGGGCGAGAACAGCGTTGCGATGAACTGTGAAAAGCTTTGCATGGCGTGTGCCTAGATCTCCACGGCGAGCGCGCGCAGCGCCGGCAGGTTGGTCAGCACGATCTCGTTGACGTTGGGCACCGTCGCGATGCCGGCGCGATGAAACGCGCGGATGGTGCGGCACACCGTTTCGATGGTGAGGCCCAGGTGATCGGCGATGTCCTGGCGCCCCATCGGCAGCGCGAGCCGCGCGCCGTTCTTGAGGCCGGCGCGGCCGGACAGGCGCAGGAAGAACGACGCCATCTTCTCGCGCGCGTCCTGGCAGCCCAGGATCAGCAATTGTTGCTGCGCGGTGAGCAGATTGTCCGACACCGCCGACAGGATGCGCCGGCGCAGCATCGGATCGGCCGCCGCCAGCCGGTCGAGCCGGCTGCGCGAATAGGACACCAGCACCACATCGGTCACCGCCTCGGCGGTTACGGTGTGCTCGCTGTGCTCGAGCAGACCGAACACTTCGCCCGGGATCGCGAAGTCCAGGATGTGCCGGCGGCCGCCCGGCGTGTGCTTGGCGAGGCGCACCGTGCCGCTGACCAGCTCATAGACCTGGTCGGTGCTGTCGCCTTCGCTGAAGATCGTGTGGTTGCGCGTCAGGCTCTGGCGGACGCCGAACAGCTGGGCGCGGTGGAGGAACTCCACCAGCGTGACCGGTTCCGGGTTGCCTACCGGAACCAGGGTTGGAGTTGCAAGGCGCGGCGGCGGGACGAAACGCGTTTCCGTGAAGACAGCTCTGGCGGCAACGGACATGTGTGTGAGACCCCTCATCCAATTTCTTTGGACTTGTCGCTCTGATCTGCGTTCTGCAAACCATCTGCACACTGACTGTCGTGGTGATTCGAACGGCGCGATAGGTTGGGATTACACGTACGAGAATCCACGTAACACCTTCGATCACTCGCGCGACAAAATGCGCGCGTTGCATTTGATCCAGCATTCACGGGCTTTTTCGAAGCAGTGTTCCAAAATGGAACACAAATTTTTTGTGCCGCCGGCGTCCAGGCTTCGTAAACGCGCGTACACTCCATACTTGCGTATGTGCGTGGTTTCCCTCTGCACGCGAGGAATTTGTCTGCCTAACGTAGTAAACAATTCGAACCAGAAAGGTTATTTGTGATGAATGCGTTCAGTAGGGCTGCGCACGAGTTCCGCGGCAGCGAAGATCACCTCAAACACCGTTCCCATGCGCGGAGGCCGGGGCGGATATTGGTGGCGACCAAGGCCGGCGCGCATCGTGCGACGCTGAGCAAATTCCTCTTCAATCGCGGCCAGGCCTGTGTCGTCGCGGAGACCGCGCAGGAAGTCCTCTTTCACCTGAAGGCGGGCGGTTTCGACCTTGTGGTATCGGCCTTGCGCGACGCCGACGGCTTCGAGCTGACGCGGCTGGTGCGGCGCGTGGCGCCCGGCCTGCCAGTCGTGGTGGTCGCGCTCGGCGAGAGCGATCTCGACGCCGCGCATCTGGATTTCGCGACCGGCCTCAAGCGCGAAGTGTTCGGCGAGACCGTCTCGGCGCGGCTGAGCGGCCTCACCGCGCGCGAGCGCCAGGTGCTTGGCCTCGTCGTCGCCGGCCGCACCAACAAGATCATCGCCTATGAGCTCTCGATCTCGCCGCGCACGGTGGAGAACCATCGCGGCCGGATCATGGAGAAGCTGAACGTCAAAAGCGTCGCCGAGCTGGTGCGCCTGTCGCTTGCCGCGGAAAACGCGACGCCTGGCACGCTCGAGATCGCCGCGTCGCGCGATGCGGCGCGCCATCTGCCGGCGGCCGCGGCGCTGTAAATCGCAAGTTCCGCGCGGCGGGCGGAAGGCACCCCATACTTAAGTATGTGCGTGCTATCCCTCTGCTCGCGTGCGTTGGAACTTCGCCCGCAGTACACCCCGCGCCCTTGAGCGAAGGGCAAAGGGCATGACAGACGTGAATTCCGGAACCGAGTCGTTTTGCGACGTCGGTCCCCTCGGCGAGCGGCCGGCGGGCGGCAGCCATGTGCTGGTCGCGACCGTCGACAATGGCCGCCGTGCGGCGGTCGCGCGCTTCCTCGAGGGCCGTGGCTACGGCTTCGCGTTCGCGGACACGCCGCGCGACGTGCTGGCGCAGCTGCGCACCGGCAAATTCGATCTGGTGGTCTGCGCCTTGCGCGATGCCGACAGCTTCGAGCTGATGCGCCAGGCGCGCCGCCTGATGCCGGGCCTGCCGGTGATCGTGATCGCGCTCGGCTCGGGCGAGCTGGACATGCAGCACCTCGACTGCGCCACGGGGTTGGCGCGCGACGTCGTCGGCGAGGGCATGGGCGCGCGGCTCGCGAGTCTCACCTTGCGCGAACGCCAGGTGCTCAATCTCGTCGTCGCCGGCCGGCCGAACAAGATCATCGCCTATGAATTGTCGATCTCGCCGCGCACGGTGGAGAACCACCGCGCCCGCGTGATGGACAAGCTGCGCGTCAAGAGCGTCGCCGAACTGGTGCGCCTGGCGCTCAGCGTGGAGGAATTCGCCGGCGCGCGGGGCGACAAAATCCTGCCCTCGAATGATAGCGGTAACGAACACTCCGCGGCGCTCTGAACCTCACTGCGGCGCGGTGACCTTGCCGACGAAGATGTAGCCGTCGTTGCGCACCGTCTTGATCAGGCGCGGATCGCGCGGATCGTCGCCCAGCTTCTTGCGCACGCGTCCGATGCGCACGTCGATGCTGCGGTCGAACGCCGGCGTGTCGCCGTCATAGATCAGATCGAGCAGCTGGTCGCGGCTGAGCACGCGGTTGGCGTTGCTTACGAAAACTTCGAGCAGCTTGTACTCGCCGCTGGTCAGCGGCACCGCGTTGCCGGTGGCGTCGTTCAGCGAGCGCGCGGTCATGTCGAGCAGCCAGCCGTCGAAGGCGAGGCGCTGGCGGCGCATCTGCGGCAGTGGTGCGGCGGCGCTGCGTCCGTTGCGGCGCAGGACGCTGCGCACCCGCGCCAGGATCTCGCGCGGCTCGAACGGCTTGATGACGTAATCGTCGGCGCCGAGCTCGAGGCCGACGACGCGGTCGGCAAGATCGCCGCGGCCGCTCACGATGATGATGCCGCCGTCGAACGAGGCGCGGATCTGCCGCGTCAGCGTCAACCCGTCGATCCCCGGCAGGCCGACATCGAGGATGACGAGGTCGTGATGCTGCGCGGCGAGCATCGCTTCGAGCCCGACGCCGGAGCCGAGCGCCGTCACGCCATAGCCGTCGGCGGCGAGGCTGCGTTGCAGGATGGCGCGCACATCCGGATCGTCTTCGACAATCGCCAGCTGCTGATTCATCGCTTCGTGCCCCCGAAATGAATTGTGGTAAAGCGACATAAAGCGAAACCGTTACGAAAAACCTTCGTCACGCCGCGGCCCTAGCGTCGCGCGTGCCGGACACGCTTGCCGCCGTCCGCGCGCCGCAGACGGAGATGCATTTGAGCAAGGAATTTCGGGCACTTCTGGCAATCCGTGCCGTGTTCTGGGTGATTATACTCAGCGTGCCGATCTATGCGCATCGCGCCGATGCGCAAGACGCGCCGGCGCCGTTTCATGTCGCGGCGTTCGATGTCGGCGATGTCCTGGGCAACGCTGCCGGCGGTCTTCGCACTGGCGCGCGCGTGCTCGACAAGCTCGATCTCACCGCAAGCTATCTCGCCGAGGCCGATGGTCCGCTGTCCGGCTGGTCTGCCTTCGCCGATCTGCAATGGACCGACGCGGTGGATTTCAACGGCACGCTTGCCGGCAGCCTGCAAGGCGTGTCGAACATCGATGCGCCGTCCGGCGTGCGTCTGCTCGACGCCTGGGTGGCGCGCGATTTCGGCGGCGTCGGCGGAATCAAAGCCGGCATCGTCGATCTCAATTCCGAATTCGACGTCCAGACGACCGGCGCGCTGTTCCTCAACCCGTCGCACGGCATCGGTCCGGATTTCTCCCAATCGGGCGAGAACGGCCCGTCCATCTTCCCGTCGACCGGCCTTGGCATCATCGCCTGGTGGCTTCCCGGCGCGCATTGGCAACTGAAGGCCGGTCTCTTCGAGGGCATCTCCGGCGACCCCGCGCATCCCGGCCGCGAGTCCATTGCGCTGACGGCGCGTGAGGGTGTGCTGATCGTCGTGGAGGCGCGCAACCACGTCACCGAGCATTTCGTGCTCGGCGCCGGCGCCTGGGTCTATACCGCTGCGTTCGATACGTTCGGCGGCGGCCGCTCGCACGCCAATTCCGGCGTCTACGCCATCGCCGACGGCAAGCTGATCGCGGTCGACGGCCACGACGACCAGGGCCTCAGCGCCTGGCTGCGCGCCGGCGTCGCCAACGCGGCGACCAATCCGGTGCAAGCCTATGTCGGCGGCGGCATCGTCTACACCGGCATTCTCGCCGATGGCGACCAAGCCGGCTTCGCGGCTGGATCGGTCATGCTCGGCGCTCCCGCGCGCGATGCCGCCATGCGCGCCGGCCAGCCGCTCGGCAGCGGCGAGACGACGCTCGAAGCGACCTACAGTGTGCCCGTCACCGACTGGCTGACCGTGCAGCCCGACCTGCAATACGTGATCTCGCCCGGCGCCGATCCCACGCTTGGCGACGCGCTCGTCATCGGCAGCCGCGCCACCCTGACCTGGAACTGACGGAATTCAGGGCACGACACATACCGACACATAGCGACGCAGCCGCGAAATCACCGCATCACGCAACACCGCCATTCTCTTTCCCGCAACGGGAGCAACGCATGGCTCCCATCGACAACTTTCGGAGACCGTCATGAGCTGGTTCACCAACCTCACCATCCGCACCAAGGTCGTCGGCGCGTTCGGCGCCGTCCTGGTCGTCACCGCGATCCTCGGCCTGTTCGCGATCCAGCGCCTGGCGCTGGTCAATGCCTCGACGGTCGAGATCACGGGCAATTTCCTCACGGCGCAGACCCAGCTCGGCATCATCAACGGCTCGGCGATGCGCTTCCGCCAGCTCGAGGCGACTCACGTCTTTGCCGACACGCCGGAGAAGAAGGCCGGGGAAGAGACCACGATGACGGCGGTGCTCGGCGAGGTCGAAGCCGCCTGGGCCGTCTACGCGCCCACCGTCGATCCGGGCGAGGAGAAGGATCTGGCCGACCAGCTCACGCCCGCCTGGTCGCATTATCTCGAACTGCATGAGAAATTCCTCGCATTGTCGCGCAACGGCGACGCGCGTGGCGCGCAGGCTTTCTATGTCGGCGAGATGCGCCAGTCGTTCAACGGCTATTACAAGCTGCTGCACGCGCTGATCGAGCACCAGATCAAGGGCGGCAAGGAAGAAGCCACCGCCGCCGCCGACACCTATGCCTCCGCCTGGAACTGGATCGTCGCCATGCTCGTCTTTGCGGCGCTGATGTGCATCGCGGCGGGATATTTCATCGTCTCGGGCGTCTCCAAGCCGATCCGCGTCATGACCGATGCGATGGGCCGCCTGGCGAAGCACGACCTGGCGACGCAGATCGCCGGCGTCGGCCGCAAGGACGAGATCGGCCAGATGGCCGCCGCCGTCCAGGTCTTCAAGGACAGCATGATCGAAGCCGACCGCCTCAAGGCCGAACAGGAAGCCGCCCAGCGCAAGGCCGAGGAGCGCGCCCGCCGCCTCGATGCGATCACCGCGACCTTCGAGAGCAATGTCGGCAGCGTGGTGCAGACCGTCGCGGCCCAGGCGACGCAGATGGAATCCTCCGCCCAGTCGATGAGCGCCACCGCCGAGGAAACCACCAAGCAGGCCAGCGCCGTCGCCGCCGCGTCGGAGGAAAGCTCGGCCAACGTCCAGACCGTCGCCTCCGCGACCGAAGAACTGTCCTCGTCGATCTCCGAGATCGGCCGCCAGGTCAGCCATTCCAGCCAGATCGCGGCCAACGCTGTCTCCGAGGCCGGCAAGGCGAACGACAAGGTGCAGGGCCTGGTCGGCGCCTCGCAGAAGATCGGCGAGATCGTGTCGCTGATCAACGACATCGCCGACCAGACCAATCTGCTCGCGCTCAACGCCACCATCGAGGCGGCGCGTGCCGGCGAGGCGGGCAAGGGCTTCGCGGTCGTCGCCGCCGAGGTGAAGAACCTCGCGACGCAGACCTCGCGGGCCACCGAGGATATCTCGGCCCAGATCACCAGCGTCCAGGCCGCGACCCAGGATGCGGTGCGCGCCATCGGCTCCATCGGCAAGACGATCGGCGAGATCGACCAGATCGCCACCGCCATCGCCGCCGCGGTGGAAGAGCAGGGCGCCGCGACGCAGGAGATCGCGCGCAATGTCGAGGAGGCCGCCAAGGGCACGCAGGAAGTGTCGTCGAACATCGGCGGCGTGACGCAGGCGGCCAACGGCACCGGTGCCGCCGCCGGCCAGGTCCTCACCGCCGCACAGGCGCTGACCGGCCAGTCGGGTCATCTGCAGACCCTGGTCCAGAAATTCCTGACGGATGTGAAGGCCGCTTAAGCCCCATGCCGCAGGACCCCGATCGGGCAGATCGAACGACTTGCCGACGCGCCGTCCCCCCAAGCGCCTCCGGCACAGATCTTCGGTCTGCCCGGCCACCCCAGACAGAACGGACGAACAGATGCAGGACCAAGCTTCGACCGCGATGCGCCACGAGGACGGCACGGTCTCCTTCGTGACCTTCGAGGTCGCCGGACAGATGTTCGGTGTGCCGGTGACCCGGGTGCAGGACATCCTCACGCCGGACGCCATCGCGCCGGTGCCGGGCGGCCCGGCCGAGGTGAAGGGCCTGATCAATCTGCGCGGCCGCATCGTCACCGTGATCGATCTGCGCACCCGCCTGGGATTGAAGGCGGACGAGACCGCCGCGCGCCGCGGCATGTGCGTCACGGTCGAGAACGACGGCGAATCCTACACGCTGTTCGTCGACCGCGTCGGCGACGTCGTCACCCTGCCGGCCGCGTTGCGCGAGGACGGCCCCGCGACGCTCGACGCCTTGTGGCGCGAGGTTTCCGACGGCGTCTGGCGCGCCGGCGACCGCCTTCTCGTCATCCTGGATGTCGCGCGCCTGCTCGCCATCCGCGCCAAAGCTTGAAACAGGAGAGCGCCGTGGACGATTTGCTCCAGGAATTCCTCACCGAGACCAATGAAAGCCTCGCCACGCTCGACAGCGAGCTGGTGCGCTTCGAACGCGAATCGTCGGATGCCAAGATTCTCGGCAACATCTTCCGCCTGATGCACACCATCAAGGGCACGTGCGGCTTCCTCGGCCTGCCGCGGCTCGAAGCGGTGGCGCATGCCGGCGAGAACGTGCTCGGCAAATTCCGCGACGGCGAGATCGCGGTCACCCCGGGCGCCGTGACGCTGATCCTGCGCGCCATCGATCGCATCCGCGAGATCCTCGTCGTCCTGGAAGAGACCGGCGCCGAGCCGGCGGGCGACGACCGGACGCTGATCGCCCAGGTCAACGCCGTCGCGTCGGGCGAAGTGTCCGATGCGGTCGACGCCATCGACGACGAAGGTTTCCCCGTCGCCGCCGAACTCCTCGCCGAAGTCGCGCAGGCCATCGGCCAGGACGCCTCGCTCGGCATCGCGATCGTCGCGCCGAAACCGGCAGCCGAAGCCCCGGTCGAGCCGCGCGAGGACGCGCCGGTCGCCGCCGCCGCGTCGTCGATCCGCGTCAATGTCGACGTCATCGAGAATCTCATGACGCTGATCAGCGAGCTGGTGCTGACGCGCAACCAGCTGTTGCAATTGCAGCGGGTGCAGAAGGGCAACGAGTTCAAGGTCCCGCTGCAGCGCCTCAGCCACATCACATCCGACCTGCAGGACGGCGTCACGCGGATGCGGATGCAGCCGATCGGCAATGCCTGGGCCAAGCTGCCGCGCATTGTCCGCGATCTCGCGGTGGAGACCAGGAAGCGCATCGAGCTCGTCATGCAGGGCGCCGAGACCGAACTCGACCGCCAGGTGCTGGAGATCATCAAGGACCCGCTCACCCATATGGTGCGCAACTCCGCCGATCACGGCATCGAGAGCGCCGCCGCGCGCCTCGCCGCCGGCAAGCCGGAGACCGGCACGATTACGCTCAAGGCCTATCACGAGAGCGGCCACATCTTCATCCGCATCTCCGACGACGGGCGCGGCCTCAATGTCGAAGGCATCCGCCGCAAGGCGTTGGCCAACGGGCTGGTGACGGAATCCGAACTCGCGGCGATGAGCGAGCAGCAGATACTGCAATTCATCTTCCGCCCCGGCTTCTCGACGGCAGAGAAGGTGACCAGCGTCTCCGGCCGCGGCGTCGGCATGGACGTGGTGCGCACCAATATCGAGCGCATCGGCGGCATGATCGAGATGACCTCGGAAGCGGGCGCCGGCACCACCTTCCTGATCAAGATCCCGCTGACCCTCGCCATCGTCTCGGCGCTGATCGTGGAGGCCGCGGCGCAGCGCTTCGCGATTCCGCAGATCAACGTCATCGAGCTGGTTGGCGTCTCCGACCGTTCCGAGATCAGCATCCAGAAGATCAACAACGCGCCGGTGCTGCGCCTGCGCGACCGGCTGCTGCCGCTGGTGTCGCTGCGCGGCCTGCTGCACCTGGGCGAGGCCGAGCCCGGTCGCACCGATTACGTCGTGGTTGCGCAGGTCGGCGCCGCGAAATTCGGCATCATCGTCGACCGCGTCTTCGACACCGAGGAGATCGTGGTCAAGCCGGTCTCGCCGATCCTGCGCGGCACGCCGTTCTATGCCGGCAACACGATCCTGGGCGACGGCAGCGTCATTCTGATCCTCGACCCCAACGGCATCGCCACCGCCGCCAAGCAGAACGCCGCTGACGAAGGCGCGGTTGCCGACGCGCAGGCCGGCACCCATGACAGCAAGGACGAAACGTCGTTCCTGCTGTTCCGCGCCCGCGGCGCGGAGCTCAAGGCCGTGCCGCTCGAACTCGTCGCGCGCCTAGAGGACATCGATGCCGCGAGCATCGAGCATGTCGGCGGCCGTCATGTCGTGCAGTATCGCGACCACCTGATGCCGCTGGTGCCGTTCGACGACGCGCATGAGTGGCCGCAATCCGGCAAGCAGGCGGTGCTGGTGTTCAGCGATCACGGCCGCTCCATGGGTCTGGCGGTCGACGAGGTCGTCGATATCGTGCGCGACCGCATGGGCGTAGAGCTGTCGTCGGAGCGTCCGGGCCTGCTCGGCAGCGCCATCATCGCCGGCAAGGCGACGGACATCGTCCATATCGGCCATTTCCTGACGCGCGCCTTCGCCGATTGGTTCGACGGCCAGGACATCGCGGCCCGCACCGCCGCCGCGCCGCGCCGCGCGCTGGTGGTCGACGACAGCGCCTTCTTCCGCAACCTGATCGTGCCGCAATTGCGCGCCGCCAAATGGCACGTCACCAGCGCGGCCGACGGCGCCGAGGCGTTGTCGCTGATGGAAAGCGACCGGCCGTTCGACATCGTGATCAGCGACATCGAGATGCCGCAGATGGGCGGCCTCGACTTCGCCGCCGCGGTACGCCGCGACCGGCGCTGGCAAAGCGTGCCGATGATCGCGCTGTCCAGCCACGCCAATGCCAACGACGTCGCGCAGGGCCGCGCCGCGGGCTTCGACGCGTATCTCTCCAAGGCCGACCAGCCGCATCTGCCGGAGAATCTGGCACGCGCCATGGACGCGGCGGCGCAAGGCCGCGCCGCGAACGGGAGGACCGCCTCGTGACCGCATTCTTCCGGCCCTCCACGACCATCGACGGTGATCCCATGGCGCAATTCGAAGACCTGCCCAAATTCTGCCTCGTGGTCGACGACAGTTCGACCATCCGCAAATTCAGCAGCCGGCTGCTCAAGACGATGAACTTCGCGGTCGGCGAGGCCGAGCATGGCCTGGTCGCGATCGAAGCCTGCCGCCTGGTGGTGCCAGATCTGATCCTGCTCGACTGGAACATGCCGGAGATGGACGGGCTCACCTGCCTGAAGGCGCTGCGCGCCATGGATCTGCAGCCGCGCCCGCGGATCGTGATGTGCACGACCGAGAACGTCCTGCCCAAGATCACGCAGGCGCTGGAAGCCGGCGCCGACGAATACATCATGAAGCCGTTCGACCGCGACGTCCTGCGCGACAAGCTCAGCCAATTGGATCTGGTGTGAGCGCGATGTCATTGCCCGACGCCACCGCAAAAACAACGAGCGGCTCCATCCGCGTGATGGTGGTCGACGATTCCGCCGTGGTGCGCGGCTTCATCGTGCGCCTGCTCGAGGCCGAGCCCGGCATCGACGTCGTCGCGACCTGCGGCAACGGCCAGATGGCGGTGCAGCATGCCGCGCGCACCGCGCTCGACGTGATCATCCTCGATGTCGAGATGCCGGTGATGGACGGCCTCTCCGCGGTGCCGAATATCCTCGCGGTCAATCCGTCGGTGCGCATCGTGATGGCTTCGACCCTGACCCAGCGCAATGCCGGCGTCAGCCTCGAAGCGCTCCAGAAGGGCGCCGCGGACTATCTGCCCAAGCCCACCACCAGCGGCATCAGCACCAATGGCGATTTCCGCCGCGAGCTGATCGCCAAGGTCACCGCGCTGGGCCGCAGCGCGCCCAGGCGCGTTGTCGATCTGGCAGCGAAGCCGGCCGTGCGCACACCGCAACGGGCCGCAATCGCCTTGCGCGCCGCGGCGCCGTCGCGTCCGCAACTCCTGCTGATCGGCAGCTCGACCGGCGGCCCGCAGGCGCTGATGACGCTGCTCGCCGCGCTGCCGCCCGCCGTCAACGTGCCGATCCTCATCGCCCAGCACATGCCGGCGACCTTCACCGCGATCCTGGCGCAGCATCTCGCGCGCGCTTCGGGCCGGCCCTGCGCCGAGGCTGTCCATGGCGCCCCCTTGCGCGCCGGATCGATCGTGCTCGCCCCCGGCGACTTCCACATGGAGGTCGCGCGCGACGGCACCGCGCATGTCGTGCGCCTCACCCAATCCCCGCCGGAGAATTTCTGCCGGCCCTCCGTCGATCCCCTGTTCCGCAGCGCCGCGCGGCTGTTCGGCGGCGACGCCTGCGCCATCATGCTGACCGGCATGGGCAGCGACGGCCTCGCCGGCACGCGCCAACTCGCCGCCGCCGGCGCGCCGGTGATCGCACAGGACGAAGCCAGCAGCGTCGTCTGGGGCATGCCCGGCGCCATCGCCCAAGCGGGCCTGTGCTGCGCCGTCCTGCCGCTCAAGGACATCGCCGGCCATCTCGCAGGCCTGTTCGCCGGAGGCCGCCGATGATCCCCGCCAATTTCGACTTCATCGCCGCGCTGCTCAAGGAGCGCTCCGGCCTCATCGTAACGCAAGACAAGCTCTATCTGCTCGACGCGCGGCTGTCGCCGATCGCGCGCAAACACAACCACGCCGGCCTCGACGCGCTGGCCGCCGCGATGCGCGTGCCGTTCAGCGAGCCTCTGATCGGCGAGGTCGTGGACGCGATGACGACCAACGAGACCTCGTTCTTCCGCGACAAAAATCCGTTCGAGGCGCTGCGCACCGTCCTGATCCCCGGCCTGATGACGCGCCGCGCGCCGCAGCGCGCGATCCGCATCTGGAGCGCCGCCTGCTCGACCGGGCAGGAGCCCTATTCGCTTGCCATGCTGCTGCGCGAACATTTCCCGGCGCTCAGGGATTGGCGCGTCGAGATCGTCGCCACTGATCTGTCGCCAACCGTGCTCGATCGTTGCCGCGAGGGCGTGTTCAGCGCCTTCGAGGTGCAGCGCGGCCTGCCGATCCAGATGCTGGTCAAGCATTTCGACCAGGAGGGCCAGGCCTGGCGCATCAAGCCCGAGCTGCGCCGCATGATCGATTTCCGCCCGCTCAACCTGCTGGGCGGCATCGAGTCGCTCGGCCGCTTCGACATCATCCTGTGCCGCAACGTGCTGATCTATTTCGACCAGCCGACCAAGACCTCTGTGCTGAACCGCATGGCGAAGATGCTGCCGCCCGACGGCGCGCTGATGTTGGGCGGCGCCGAGTCGGTGTTCGGCATCTGCGACGCCCTGCAGGACATCGCCGGCCTGCGCGGCGTCTACGGACCCGCCACCGCAAAGCCGAGACCGGCCGTGTCCCTGCCAACCCGTATCGCTTCGTAAGGAGAACTCCATGACCCTCGACAAGAAAATGCGCATCCTCATCGTCGACGACTACACCACGATGCTGCGTATCCTGCGCAACCTGCTGCGCCAGCTCGACCTCAACAATGTCGATGAGGCGCAGAACGGCGAGGAAGCGCTGTTCAAGCTGCGCAAGGAGAGCTTCGACCTCGTCATCTCCGACTGGAACATGCAGCCGATGACCGGCATCGATCTGCTGCGCCAGGTCCGCGCCGACGCGAAGCTCAAGCGCATCCCGTTCATCATGGTGACGGCCGAAAGCAAGACCGAAAACGTCATCGTCGCCAAGCAGGCCGGCGTGTCGAACTACATCGTCAAGCCGTTCAACGCCGAGACGCTGCGCCTCAAGATCGAAAGCGTCTTCAAGGTCGCGGCGGCCTGAACGATGTCCAGCGCAAGTGAGCAGGGCATGCCCCTGCACCTCGACAATGCCCATGGCTATCTCGACCGCGTGATCCGCGAGCTGCACGGCATGCGGACGGAGAAGAAGCACCCCTTGGTCGGCGTGCTGCAATATCTCTCCGATCACATCCGCCACACCCGCGCCGAGCTCGGCACGCTGCGCCCGCGCGGCGCGAGCCTCGCCTCCACCGCCGACGAGCTCGAGGAGATCGTCGCCGAAACGGCGCGCGCCGCCAACGAGATCATGGGCGCCGCCGAGACGATCGAGCAGCTCATGCCGCGCGTCGACAGCGACGTCTCGGTGCAGCTGCTCGCGGCCGTGACGCGGATCTACGAGGCCAGCGCCTTCCAGGACATCACCGGCCAGCGCATTACCAAGATCATCCGCGCCGTGCAGGACATCGAGGAGAAGATCGAGACCCTGGTGGGCGCCTGCGGCGACACGCTGGATGCGCCGCTCGACCCGCGCAGTGGCGACGACGCCTTGCTCAACGGGCCGCAGCTCAACAAGGCCGCGAACACGCAAGACGACATCGACGCCTTGTTCGATTCCCTCTGACCGCCGGGTACCGCCCATGAACGCGCATGTCCCAGCCCCCGCCGAGATCCAGGATGGCGACCGCGACGCGCTCCACATCCTGCCGCTCGCGACCCTGCCCATCGCCCATCCGGTGCTGCGCCGCGCCAAGCTGGTGAAGAACGCCAAGCTCGACGCCGCCATCGAGATCTTCAACGCGCCGGGCTGCGGCAGCGGCCAGTTCGACGTGCCGGAAATCTCCAAGCTGCTCGGCCTGCAGAAGGCGCCGCCCGATCCCGATATCGATCTGCTCCAGCGCGCCGCGGTGCTGCCGAGCTACGACGTCTACAGCCTGCGCATCCTGCTGCGCGCCTGCGCCATCCCGATCGCCGCCGACAATTCGGTGTTGAACCTGTCGCCGGCGAAGATCGACTCGCTGAGCGCCTATATGGCGACCTTCACCCGTCCGCTGGTCGAGGAGATTTTCGGCGCCGAGACCAATGTCGCCCACTTCACCGATATCCTGGGCATGTTCCGCGATTGCAGCGCGCAGACCGTGCTGTCGCGCCTCGCCACCATGGCGGACAAGCTCGGCATCCCGGTGCCCGGCATCCCCAAATTCCTCGAGGACTATGCCGACATCTTCATGTCGCTGTCCTATTACAAGCAGTGCCTCGACCAGATCCTGCCGCAGGTCCAGGCCTTCATGATCTCGCTCGCCGACATCCGCGGCAATCACCAGCTGCGCAACGACGCGAACCTGATGAAGACGGTCGACTTCACCGAGGCGACGATCAACGGCACGCTCGCCAACATCACCGGGCGGCTGGAGAGCTTCGACAAGAGCACCGCCGACATGTGGCGCAACCTCTCCGCCGAGCGCTTCCGCAAGATCGAGCAGCTGATCCTCGGCTACCACACGGTGATCGGCGGCGTGCTGTGCGCCCTCAGCGTCAAGATGAACGCCTGGACGCGGCAATTCCCGGCCCCCGGCGCCGCCGGTCCGGTGCGCCGCGCCGCGTTCATCATGTCCGACATGCGCCTGGGGATAGACCGCATCAGCGCCATCGAGGACACCCGCCCGGTGCTGTCGGAGCTGAATGACTGAGTTCCGGCGCGATACCCAAATCCGGCAGGTGAAAATACGCGATTGGCGCTATGCTCGTTCTGGGCGACAGGTCTGGGCATGACGATCCCATCGGCACAGCAGCAGGACAGGCGCCGTCTCACGGCGGCGGATGCCGCCATTGCGGCCGGTGCCGTGGTGGCGGCCGCGATCCTGTTCTACATCGACAGCACCCAGCCGCGCGGCGTGATCGACGGCGTCGGCTATCCCGCGGTCGTGGCGCTGTCCTCCTGGTTCGGCCGCCGCGTGCTGCTGGCAACCGCGGTGCTGTGCACGGTCCTGATCGTGGTGGCGCATTTCCTGCTGCCCGACGCCGGGATCAGCGTCGCGGGCGAGCTCGGCAACCGCGCCTTCGGTCTCGCCTCGATCTGGATCATCGCCGATCTGCTGCGCAGGCGCATCGCCATCGAGGCGCAGCGCGCCGAGCGCAGCGCGATCCTGCGCCGCAACCAGGCGGCGCTGGCGCGCATCGTGCGCGACGCGCTGGTCTCGGAGCGCAGCTTCATCGAGCGCGTCCGCCTGGTGAATGCCATCGCTTGCGAGACGCTGGACGCCGACCTTGCCGGCACCTTCCGCTTCTTCGAGCGCGGCCTGTTGCTGCGCTGCATCGACGTCTTCCAAAAGACCACGAACAAGCATTTCGTCATGATGGACATCCGCACCGCCGACACGCCGGGCTATGACCGGCTCGCGCGCGAGGACTACACGCTCGCCATCGACGACATCGATAAAACGGCGGCCTTCGGCGCCCGCCAGTTGATGGCGAACGCGCTGGACATCAAGGCGTCGCTTGCCGTGGGAATTCTATCAGGCTCCGATCTTGCCGGTCAGCTTGTCTTCTCGCGGCTCGGCAAGCCCTACAAATGGACCGAGCAGGATATCGCCTTCGCCCGCGCCGTCGGCAATCTTCTCACCACGCTGTTCGCCGCCGAACGCAATGCCGAGACGCTGGCGGCGCTCGATCTGGTGGGCGAGGGTATCTTCACCGAGAACGAGGCCGGCGTCGCGATCTATGCGAACAGTGCCGCGATCGAGATCGCGCTGTCGGGCAAGCCGGACGGCGCCATGCTGCCGATGTCCGCGATTGCGTTCCCGCGTCCGGCAGCGCCGCTCACCGCCGCAGTCGACCAGACGCTGGTCCCGTTCGCCGGCCGCGAGCTCGAGATCCAGCGCACCCGGCTTCCCGATGGCGGCATCATCAGCCGCGTCAACGACGTGACGGCGCACAACGCGGTCCAGCGCGAGCGCGACCAGCTGCAAACCCGCCTGCAGCAGGCGGCGAAAATGGAAGCCATCGGCCAGCTCGCCGGCGGCGTGGCGCACGACTTCAACAACATCCTGGGCGCCATCATGGGGTTCGCGGGCTTCCTCGCGCAGGACCTGCCGGCGAATTCGGAGCAGCATCATTTCGCGGCGCGCATCCTGTCGGCGTCGCAGCGCGGCAAGGAGCTGGTCGACCAGATCCTCACCTTCGCCCGCGCGCGCGGCGAAGGCGGCGACAGCGCCGATCTCGGCCGCGCGCTGCGCCAGACCGCAGATCTGCTGCGCGGCTCGTTCCCGCCCGCCATCGCGCTCGACATCGCCAGCGATGCGCACGGCCTGTTCGTCGCCTGTGGCGCCTCGCGCCTTTCCCAATTGCTGCTCAATCTGTGCATCAACGCACGCGACGCCATCGGCGAAAAGCCGGGCCGGATCGATTTGCGCGTCGCCGCCGCGCCCGGCAGCGAGCCGGCGGCGCTGGCCGCGGCGACGGCGCCGAACGAAGTCACCGTCGGCGAAGCCGACGCGGCGCGCGATTATGCCCGCATCGAAGTCAGCGACACGGGTGGCGGCATCACGCCCGAGAACCTGGGCCGCATCTTCGAGCCGTTCTACACCACCAAGGACCGCCAGCGCGGCACCGGCCTTGGCCTCGCCGTCGTGCACGGCGTCATCGAATCCTGCGGCGGCTTCGGCCATGTCCGCGTGGTGCCGGGCGAGGGCACGACGTTCCGCGTCTATCTTCCGCTCGCGGCCGGCACCCAATCGCCATCGGATGAAAACGCCGCAGTCCCCGATCAGCCGCGCGGCTCCGAACGCGTCCTGGTGGTCGACGACGAGCCCGATATCGTTGACATGATGGTGATCGGCCTGGAGCGGCTCGGCTATCGCGCCGTCGGCGTCAGCGATCCGCACGAGGCGCTGGAGGCATTCCAGGAAGATCCGCACGCCTTCGACATCGTCGTCACCGACCTCGTCATGCCGTCGCTGCACGGCAGCGAATTGATCCGCAAGATCAAGGCGATACGTCCCGACATCCGGACGATCCTGTGCACCGCCTTCAGCGACGGCAGCGATGTCGGTGCCGCCACGCAGGCCGACGCCCATTTCCGCAAGCCGGTCGCCGCCCTGGCGATCGCGAGCTGCATCCGGTCACTGCGCGAGGGAACCGGGTAACACTACAGTGCTGCGCCGTGACGGCGGATGGGTTAACATGTGTCCGTCATGAGGCTGAAGGCGCAATGAAGATCCTCGTCGCGGACGACCATCCGCTGTATCGCGAGGCCGTCATCACCCAGATCCGCCGGCTCTATCCCGACGCGGACGTCGATCAGGTCGGCACGTTCGACGACATCCTCGCCGCCGCCAAGCGTAGCGGAACCGCCTACGATCTCTTTCTCGTCGACTTCCACATGCCCGGCATGATGGAGCCGGGCATCACGCGCCTCGCGCAGGCTTTCGCCGGCACGCCGATCGCGGTGATCTCCGGCACCGCGAACGCCGACGACGTGCGCGCCTCGATCCGCGCCGGCGCGCGCGGCTTCGTCTCCAAGACCGCCACCGCCGATCACCTGGCGCACACCATCCAGCTCGTCGTCGCCGGCGGCACCAGCGTGCCGGCCGACATGCTCTCCGCGCCGCCGCAGGGGCTGCCCGGCGGCGGCCCCGAATGGTTCGGCCGATTGTCTCCGCGCGAGCGCGAGGTGCTGGCCGCCGTGGCGCGCGGCATCTCCAACAAGCAGGTGGGGCGCGAGCTCAACCTCGCCGAGGTGACGGTGAAGCTCCATCTGCGCGCGATCTTCCGCAAGACCGGCGCGCGCACGCGTTCCGAAGTTGCCGTGCTTGCGACCAAGGCCGGCATCGGCTGACTCGGTAGGACTACGTAATCCTTCCGTATGTCCGTCATATCCCTCTGCACGCAGGCAATTCCACACACGCCCCGCTATGCAACGCGCCGCAGGACGGGGAGAAGCGGGTGTCGGATTCCGAGAAAATGACGGCGCTGGTCGAGCTTGCGGGCGCCGTCGCGCACGAGCTCAACAACATCTTCACCGCCGTCACCGGAAACCTGTCGCTGCTCGACGAGGAATTGCCGGGCGTTGGCGACACCGGCGTTCGCCTCAGCGAAGTCATTCGCACCGCACAGCGCGGCATCGTGCTGTCGTCCAAGCTGCAGGCCTTCGCCGGGCGCCAGCCGCTGCGCCGCAAGCGGATCGACGTCAGCTGCCTCGCCGGCCGAGTCGTCCAGGAACTGCCTTGCGCACACTTGAACGGCGTGCACATCCACATCGCGCTGGCGCGGGAGGAATGCCCGTCCTTCGTCGACGAAGACAAGCTGCGCGCCTGCATCGGCGAAATCCTGCGCAACGCGCTCGCCGCGATGCCGGGCGGCGGCCGGATCGTCGTCGAGACCCGCATCCACATCGCGGCCGAAACGCCCGCGAAGAACGCACCGGCCTTGCGCCCCGGGCGCTACGCGATGATCGCCGTCAGCGACACCGGCAAGGGCATGGCGCCCGAGATCGCGGCGCGCGCCGCCGATCCCCTGTTCACCACCAAGACACCCGGCATCAATGCCGGCTGGGGCCTCTCCAGCTGCGCCGGCTTCGTGCGCCAGTCGGGCGGCTACATGACGCTCGCCAGCAAATGCGGTCTGGGCACGCGAGTGGAAATCTATCTGCCCTTGCAGCAGGGCTGAGTTCGCGCCGGCGTGAAGCGTGCGATGCTGTGCAGCGGAATCGGACACGGACGCGCGCGATGTACACGCTGTATTATTTCCCCGGCAATGCCAGCCTGATGCCGCACATGCTGCTGCGCGAGCTCGGCGTGCCGTTCGAACTGGCACTGGTCGATCGCGCCAGCCACGCGCAGAAGAGCGACGAGTACCTCAAGCTCAATCCGAATGGCCAGATTCCCGTCCTGGTCCATGACGGCGCCGCGGTGTTCGAGACCGCCGCGATCGCGCTCTACCTCGCCGACCGCCATCCCGATAAACATCTCGCGCCCGCCTTCGATTCCGCGCGGCGCGGCGACTATCTCAAATGGATGGTGTTGTGCACCAACGCGCTGCAGACGCAATTCCGCGCCTGGTTTTACGCCCACGAGTTCGTCAAGAACCCGGCCTATGTGGATTCGGTGAAGGCCGCGACCGCGGCGCGCCTCGCCAGGACCTTCGCCATCTTCGCCGCACAGCTCGAGACCGGACCCTGGCTGCTCGGCGACACGTTCAGCGCTGCCGACCTCTATCTCTTCATGTTCACGCGCTGGGGCAGGGCGCTGCCGAACCCGCCGCGCAACATCCCGGCGCTCGCCCGCCACGCCGAGCGGGTTGCAGCCCGTCCGGCGGTGCTGGAAGCGCTGCGCGTCGAAGGCATTGCGCCGCCTTTCATCTGATCTGCGACAATTGCCGCGAAAATCCGGTTGATCGTTTGGCCCGGTACCCCGGTCGTGCGGCATGTTGTCAATGGACGCGCTTTCGAATTTGCGACAATTTGATACAAATCCGATACAAGTATGAATGCGGATGGGGCTGATGGGGCGGACGGCGCGTGGCGGCATCACCTTGGGGATCATGTCCCTGGCGATGGCTGCTTCGCTCCTGCTGACCGTCATCGCGATGTGGCTGTCGGGCTGACGGCGGCGGGGGCAGGGCGATGGGGATATGGGCTGGCGGCCGCGCCGCGGTTGCCGCGGCAATGCTGTCTTGCAGCTTTGGCGCCGGGGCGATGGCCTCGGACACGGCTCCGGCGGTCCTGACCATCAAGGTCGAGAACGTCTCGGCCAAAGGCGGTCTGGTGCAGATCGCGCTCTACGACAGGAACAGCTACGACGGTCACGGCCAGATGCCCGTGGCCAGCCTTGCGGTCGAGGCGCATGCGCCCGAGACCGTGGTGACGCTGCCCAGCGTCAAGCCCGGTGTCTACGCCGTCAAGATGTTTCAGGACATCGGCAAGACCGGCGCGTTCGCGACCAGCGCGCTCGGTCTTCCCGAAGAGCCTTACGGATTTTCCAACGACGCGCCGCCGCTGTTCGATCAGCCGAGCTTCGATGCGACCAAGTTCAATCTCATCAATGGCGAAAACCGCATCGTCGTGCATTTGCGTTCGCTGTTCTGAAAAAGGGGGCGCCGACGTGACGGACATGCGCGATACGCCGGACCACGCTGCGAGCCATTCTTCCACGCGGCATGGCCCTGCAGGGCGCACCGGGCGAGTCGAAAGTCTTTCGGTGGAGCGCACCGCCGCGCGGATGCGCCGGCGCTTTGCCGCCGAATCCAGCGCGCTCGCGCTGCAGCGCGCCGACGCGCTGCTGGAGCAGGGTGACGGCGAAGGGTTTCAGCGTTGGCTGCGCGTCGCCGAGATCATCGACGCCCAGACGTGCGCGGCGGAGACGAAAGCATGACGCGGCGGGTCGATGGCGAGTGGGATGCGGCCGTGTTCGCCGACGTTGGCGCGCATTGGTCCAGGCCTCGCGCGCACCCCATCGCGGCGCGTTGGGCCGGGCCGCAAGCCCGGGATTTCCGCTTGTGGATTGCCCAGGCGCTGATCGCGCTTTACGCGGCGATGGTGGCGAATTTGCTCTACGGCCTGCCGCTCGGCGCCGTCGCCGACATCGTGCTGCCGCTGCAATTCTTCCTGCCATTGGCATATATCGGCCACTACCTTGTGACCTGCGCCGCGGTCGACGGCCATGCCGAGAAAAGCGGGCCGGCCGGGGTGCTCATCGGAAGCCTGCTGTCGCCGTTCGCGGCCGCCGCCGTATTTGCGCTCTACGCCGGCGTTTACGATGCGGGCCCGATCGGCCAGTCGGTGTTCTTCAGCGGATTGGTGAATCACATGGCGCAGGGGCTGCGCCTGGTTGCCGGCCTTGGTACGGCACTGGATATCCCGCACGCCGAGGCCTTCGCCGACACGGGGTTTGCCGCGCAGGCGCCGTTCGATCTGGCGGCACTCGGAGTGCTGGTGACGGTGGTGAACGGCGTGCGCCATCGGCGCAGCTGACCGGCGCCGGCCATGGCGGAAAAATTGGCTCCCCGGGCGGGATTCGAACCTGCGACCAATCGATTAACAGTCGATTGCTCTACCGCTGAGCTACCGAGGAACACAGTGGGAGGCGGTGTCTAACGTGTCTCTTTGGCCTTGGAAAGCCCAAAGTCGCGCCTCGCAAAACGCTGCCGATCCACAAAGAAAAAGAGGCCGGGTGTAAGCCCGGCCCCAAGGCGTTGGGTAATGGTGGGGTGTCTTCAAGGGAAGACGATGGAACTCTGCGCTGCTAAGGTTAATAAAACCTTAACATGCTCAAATTTGCGCCAGATACTCAGATCTTGCGAAATTTGATATTCTGTCAACCAAGGGTTGCGCCAGCGGAGCTTTTTGAGGTCATGTGCAGAAAAACGAAGATCGAGCCGGCCTACGGCAACAAGGACCTGCTCGGCGAATTCGATTCGGCCAAGAAGGCATCCGTCGCGTTTGTCTTTTCGGTTCCGGAATTGTTCGAGCAATTCAGGGTCGACGACAAAATCGCCAATGCGGCACGCGACCGCACCAGATCGATCGGCACGCTCGCGGTCCTTTTCGTGTTCGTGGCGTTGGTCTCCGCGTCCTCCAATCTTCTGGGGCACGGCTCAGGCCCTTGGCGGACGGGGTTTGCCGTCGTGGCGGTGGTGCTCGGCGTGCTCGGCACGGTTCTGGGTCTTTGGGGCATGAGCCGGCTGTCCGGGCGGCGCCAATGGCTGCGCTATCGGCTGAAGACCGAGATGCTGCGCCTTTTCCACTTCCATTTCATGGCCGCCAATCTGCCCGCGATCCTGGCGGCCAGCGGCAATCCGGCGGCGGAGGAGGCTTATGTCGCGCAGCGCCAGGCCGCGTTCGCCAGACTGAAAGCCGATGTTTTCCGCGAGCCCGAGACGGAGCTGGAGCACATCATCGATCGCGACCGGGAGTACGACTTCAACACGTTGGCGCCACCGCTCGTGGCAACCGGCGCGATAACGCCTGTCGCCGCTGATCTGTTTGCCGCTTGGCACGAGGCGCGGCTGGACTGGCAAGGCGGTTACGCCAATGCGAAGCTGAAGAAGACGTCGCCGGTTTGGAATCCTCTGAAATCGGTCAAGGCCTTTACCAATCTCGGCTGGGCCTGCGTTGTGGCGATCTTTCTCCTTCATGTCGTCAACCTTGGCGTCTACGGCATCTCCTTTTGGCGCGGCGTCCCCGACAGATTGCCGGAGGGTTTGCTGGAATTCCTGTTGATCGTGATCGCGATGGCGGCCTTGGCGCTGCGCGCGATGGAGGAGGGTTCGCAACCGCATCGTGAGGTCGAGCGCTACGAGGGCTATCGCGCCAATGTGCGAGTCGCGACCGAGCGCTTCGACGCGGCCACGGACGTCGCGAGCAAGGCCGATGCGATGCGCGGCTTCGAGCGCACCAGCCTGGAAGAGATGCGCGTCTTCCTGCGCACCCACGCCGAAGCGAAGTTCCTGGTTTGAGCAGGCGACAGGGGGGTGGAGGCCACGCCCGGAATTGAACCGGGGTTCGCGGATTTGCAGTCCGCTGCGTCACCACTCCGCCACGTGGCCTCATTCCATTTTCCTAGCCGCGACACGGGGTTGCCGGGCGGTTTTGGATGCGGACGCGGGCTATATCAGATGCAAGCACCCGGGGACAACCATCCCTGCGTCCCAAACACCTATCCGCCGCGTTGTCAGGCCGGAACCCGCCCCGTATAAGCCACCCTCTTTAACCACGGCGAATCGCTCATGGCGGACTACGCGACCCAACGCTTCAACATGGTCGAGACCCAGGTCCGGACCAACGACGTCACCGACCCGCGCATCCATGCCGCGCTGTCGGCGGTGGCGCGCGAGACCTTCGTGCCGACGGCCCGCCGCGCCACGGCCTATGCCGACGTGCCGGTCGAGATCGCGCCGGGCCGCGTCCTGCTCGACCCGCGCACCTTCGCCAAGATGCTGCAGCTCGCGGCGCTGCGCCCGGGCGATCATGTGCTCGATGTCGCCTCCGGCACCGGCTATTCCTCGGTCGTGATCGGCAGGCTGGTCAAATCCGTCATTGCGCTGGAACAGGACGCCGATCTCGTCCGCATCGCCTCCGACATGGTGCCGGCGAGCGGCGCCACCAATGTCACGGTGGTGCAGGGCGGCCTCACCGAAGGCGTCAAGGCCAAGGCGCCGTTCGACGCGATCTTCATCGAGGGCGGCATCGAGGCGGTGCCGGAGCAGCTCACCGCACAGCTCGCCGAGGGCGGCCGTCTCGTCGCCATCGTGATGAAGGGCGCGCAGGGCCAGGCGCATCTCTATGTCCGCGAGAAGGGCCGGGTCGGCAGCCGCGCCGATTTCGACGCCACCGTCCCGCTGTTGGGCGGATTTCGCAAAGTGGTTGGATTCGTCTTCTGACATCCCCATGTGAGGGGGACGAAGACGGTTGAGGGGCTAGTATGAAATCGCACTACCGGATGGCTGCCATCCCGCTGCTGGCGCTTTGCGTCGCCGTGCCCGCTTCGGCGGCCAAGCCGCACAAGCACGTCAAGCCGGCGCCGGGTCCGGTGATCGCGGCGAACGAGCTCACCGCGCCGCCGCCCGCGCCCGCCGAGAAGCCGAGCCTCACGCTCGCCGAAGCGCTCGCCATCGCCTACGAGACCAATCCGCAGCTCGCGGCGCAGCAGGCCAGCCTGCGCGCCACCGACGAGAACGTCGCGATCGCGAACGGCGGCTGGCGCCCGACGATCTCCGCCGGCGGCACCTACGCGTTCCAGCAATATTTCTTCAATCCGGTCACCATCGCCGGCGTCGGCACCTTCTCGTCGATTTCGGGCCATCCGGTACAGACCGCGATCACCGTGACCCAGCCGATCTTCCGCGGCGGCCGCACCTATGCCCAGATCGGCCGCGCCAAGGCGCAGGTCCGCGCCGCGCGCGCGCAATTGATCGCTGCCGAGCAGACCGTGCTGCTCAGCGCCGCGACGTCGTACATGGACGTGGTGCGCGACACCCAGGTGCTGCGCCTGCGCGAGCACAATGTGCAGGTGCTGCAGAAGCAGGCCGACGCGACGCAGGCCCAGTTCAACGCCGGCTCGCTGACGCGCACCGACGTGGCGCAGGCGCAGGCGCGTCTCGCCGGCGCGCAGTCCGACCTCACCGCGGCGCAAAGCCAGCTCGCCAGCAGCAACGCCAATTTCGTCCAGGCCATCGGCCGCGTGCCCGAGACGCTGGAAGCCGATCCGGCGCTGCCGCCGGCGCTGCCCACGGGTGTCGACGATTCCATCACGCTGGCGCTCAAGCAGAACCCCGCCATCGTCCAGGCGCGCGAGAACGAGATCGCCGCCGATTATTCCGTCGATGACGCGATCGGTGCGATGCTGCCGACGCTGTCGGTGCAGGGCCAATACGGCCTCAGCCAGGGCGCCTTGGTCTCGCCGCTCGGCACGCTGAGCACGACGCCCGGCGGCAGCACCTCGCATGCGCTGACCGTGACCGGCCAGCTCAACGTGCCGATCTACCAGGCCGGTGTCGAAGAGGCGACGCTGCGCCAGGCCAGGGAATTGCACGCGCAATCCCAGTTCAACGTGACGGTGTCCGACCGCCAGGTGCGCGACGCCGTCGCCGTCGCCTGGGCCGCGTTCGAGGCCGCCGAAGCCTCCATCGCCTCCAACGAAGCGGCGGTGCGTGCCAACGAGATCGCCTTCGAAGGCGTCAGCAAGGAACAGCAGGTCGGCGGCCGCACCATCCTCGACGTGCTCAATGCCGAGCAGGAGCTGCTCAATTCCTCGGTCGCACTGGTGACCGCCAAGCGCACCGCCGAGGTCGCCGCGTTCCAGGTCCTCGCCGCCGCCGGCGCGCTGACGGCGCAGAACCTCGGGCTGAAGGTCAAGCTTTACGACCCGCTCGAGCACTACGACAGCGACGCCGCGGCGTGGGTCGGGTTCGGGGACTGAGAGATCGCGCCGGTTGCGCATCCTTCGACAAGCTCAGGATGAGGTCTTAGCTCGATCCTCATCCTGAGCTTGTCGAAGGATAGCAGTCTCGCACAATCGGACCACCACGCTCTCAAGGCGCGAGCCCTTCTTCTTTGAGCCGCTCCGGACGCTGTGGAATTCCTATTGCGGGATCGACAGGGATGACAGTCGCCCCGGTCGCTGCCAGCAGCGCGACCAAGCGTTCGCGGTACTCCGGCGTGCACACGACATAGATACGCGAGCCTTTCAAGGAATCCGGCTTCGCCTCGGCCAGGATCGGCGTCAGGGCTTTCACCAATGCGTCGTCGCCCCCCGGTGACCCGATCGCGATGACATGCGGTTCCGGCCATTCCAGGAAGGCGCGCCGCAGATCCGCGGGATCGCCTCCAAAGCCCTTCGCTGTGGCCGATGGAAGAATGATCTCATCCGGGCCCTTCCCGGAGTCGGATTCCTCCGCGTGCCAGTCGGGATCCGAGCGCGCGAATATCTCGTGCAGATAGGGCAGCCAGTCGGTCCACTCCGCCGTCTTGGGCGCCACCAGGGGACTGCGGAACCAGACATTCCGTTCGTCCTCGGATTTCTGTCGGTCAGCCGCAACTTTTTGGGCGACGAGGCGCGCGCGGTCCCAATCCGCGCCCGCCACCGGCAACACATCGCCGTTCGCAAGCCGCACCGGCAGCTCGACGTATTTTCTTTTATCGGAGAAGAGGTCGGCCTCGTCATCGGGCACGACCACCGACAGGATCAGCAGGCCGTCCCTGTCGGCGATGCGATGCTTGCCGCTCCACCAGATCGAACTTACCGATCGGGGCAGCGCCTTGACGTAATAATCGGGCAGAAGATCGGTCAACGCCAGGGAGCGAACCTGTTTGCCGCCCGCGCCATAGATGACCACGACATCGTTGCCCCAACCCATCATATGCCAATTGTCGAAGGTGACCACGTAGCGCGCGGAATTGGCGACCAGGGCGCTCACCGGCGAGACATCGTTGACAAGCTGCTTGTCCCAAACAACGACCCAGCGGCCCGCGCGATCCTTTCGCTCGAGAACGCCCCGCGCGTAGGGCGAGCCGCCAGAATCCTGGCCCGCGTGGTCCTCGTTCCTCGCCTTTCCCTGGAAATAGGCGAGCGGACTTCGCACGCCGCGTGGCGTCACCGTGAAGCGCGCGCTGCCGTCCTGCGAATAGTAGGTCTTGATCTCGGCGGGCATCCACTCGTCAGCCCGCGCCGCCACTTGCAAGGCGATGAAGCCGGCCAGCAGGAGCAGCAGCGTCAGCCAGCCGGCTGCAATTTTCCCTCTGACATCGGCGGATGTGTGACCCATGGGCGTCCTCGAGAGACGCAAAGCGTATCGCACAGCCGCCGTCGCATGCCACCGCTTTGACGGGGCGTTTTAATGCGGCCGCGTCACCGGCCGGCTCGCCGAGCGGTCCAGCGCGCCCGGCTCGTCCCAGCGCCCCTCCGGCCGGATGATCACCATCGGATCGCTGCGCATCGTCACGGCTTCCGGATGCGGCTCCAGCTCGCGCACGATCTCGACATAGTCGTGGTCGGAGAAATTGAACTCCGCATTGCGGTCCATCACCGAGAAGCCGTAGCGCTCCCAGAATTTCACCAGCCGCTTCTGCGAATGGCCATAGGCCTGGCGGTAGCCCTTGCGCCGCGCCAGTTCGAACGCGGCATGGATGATCTCGTCCTTCGCCGCCGTCTTGCGGAAGCGCGGCAGCACCGCGAGGCGCTCCAGCTTCACCCAGTCGGCGAAATAGCGTATGCGGATCGTCGCCGCCGGCTCGCCGTCGACCAGTGCGATCAGATGCGACGAGCAGAAATCGTTGTCGTCGAATTCCTCCTCGTACGGACAATCCTGCTCGGCCATGAACACCGCGGCGCGCAGCGCCATCGCCTTGGCGAGCCCGTCCGCCGTCGAAACCGTGGTCACCGTGACCTTGGGCAGCTTCACTTCGATCGGCGCGGCGGGCTTGGGGACGAAGCCGTCGAACAGGAACAGGTCGTTGAGCCCGTTCTTGCCGTCATGCACCGGCTTGTAGCCCATCTTGAGCGCGGCCCTGAGGCCCGCCTCGGTGACGACGATGGCATAGACCGGCAGGCGCTTGTGGATGCTCGCCATCATCATGATGATCGCCGGCCCGGCGGTCTTGCTGAGGCCGGGCCCCACCACGCACCAGATGTAGATCGCCGCCGGCCGCTCGCCGTGTACGGTGAGGTACATATCTTGCGGCCGCCGCGTATCCAGCGTGCCGTCGATCAGCGCCCGCTCCCCCGCCGCGTTGAGGAACATCACAGCCTGGTAGCCCGCCAGCTTCAGCGAACCGTCCGGCTGGCGCGCAAAAGCGCCGAAAAACGAGTCCGGATTGCGGGCATGAACGCGCCGGAGGCTTTCGGCCGGCGCGGTATTGTCCTTGATATACAGTGCCGTCAGCTCGAGCAGCTCCTCGATCCGCGAGGCGGGGAGGCGGCTGACCAGAAGGTCCGGCGCCACCTCGACAAGCCCATCCCAATGCTCCGGCGAAGCGGAATTAAGATTTTCGTTATGGTCGGTCATGGGGTCCGCGCGCTATAGTGGTGTCGAAGGCGCCTCGGATAGCGATGCGCGAAACAAATGTGACCGCCGCTCCATGCCGACGAAACCCGATAAAGCCGTATTGGGGCATACCCATATCGACAGGGTCGACATCGATCGTGATGGCCCGCTGGCGGGCGCCGACCTCGACTGGGACGAATTCCGCATCTTCGCCGCCGTGGCGAAAGCGGGCAGTTTCACGCGCGCCGCGTCCGACCTCGGCGTGCAGCAGCCGACGGTCAGCCGCCGCATCGAAAGTCTGGAGAGCAAGCTCGGCACGAAACTGTTCGATCGTGGACCGAGAGGGCCCGTGCTTACCTACGAGGGAACCAGGATCGTGAACGACGTGATCGCAGCCGGCGTATTGTTCGAGCGTGCGGCCAGAAGGGCGCGCGAGGCGGAGAAATCGGTGGCCGGCGAGTGCAAGATCATCATGACCGATGGTCTGGCCAGCTTCTGGTTCGTGCGCAACTTCCTGCCGCTGTTCGTGCGCCAGCATCCCAACATCGATCTGCGCCTGTTCACGACGACGGAGCAGGGCAAGTCGCACGTCCCGCCCTTCGACATCCAGCTGCAATTCGCCCCCGCCGGCGACCAGAACCTGATCAGCGCCAAGCTGGCGACCTATCACTTCAACTTCTTCGCCTCGCGCAGCTACATCGCCGAGAACGGCGCGCCCAGCCTGGTCGACGACCTCACCCACCACCGCCTGATCGACGTCGGCAGCTCGCTGACCTCGCCGGGCCACCTGATGATGTATTCGGTCGCCGAGCGCTCGACGCGGCCGATGCTGTTCACCAATTCCGGCGCGCTGGCGGCGGAGACGGTGCTGAGCGGCTCCGCCATCGGCTTCCTGCCGAGCTGCGCGCTGCTGACCTCGCCGGAATTCGTCCCCGTGATCCCCGGGTTCCACTTCCAGACCGGCGTCTACGTGAACTACGCCCGCGAGACCGCCGAGCGCGCGCCGGTGCGCGCCATGCTCGATTTCCTGCGCCGGGTGGTGTTCGACCGCCGCCGCATGCCGTGGTTCGACGAGGAGTTCAACTTCCCGCACGAGGGCTGGCGCACCTCGTTCCGTCAGATCCTCGACGACAGCGAGACGGTAAGGCCGTTCAAGCAGGGCTGAACGCCGTTTTTCGCCATTCGGCCTCTGACAAATGTCATTGTGTTAACTTATTTTTTGCCTTCGTGGCCCCACTGTCCTAGGGTCCAAGGGCAATTCCCAAGCCGCGCGCAATCCGGAGCACCAGTCATGGCGTCAAACCCGCAGCATGAACCCACGATGGAGGAAATCCTCGCCTCCATTCGCAAGATCATCTCGGAAGATTCGACCGACGCGGCGCCGCCCGCGCCAGCCCCCGCCGCCGCGGCGCCGCACGAGGCGGACGTCCTCGAACTGACCCAGGAACTCCCGGAGGAGCCTCCGCCGCCGCCCGCGCCCAAGCCGGAACCCGTCCGGGTCGCGGCCCCCGCGCCGGTCGCCCCGCCCAAGCCCGACGACATCGCCTTCGAGACCGTCGAAGAGCCCGCGCCGGCTGCGCATGACGACATCTTCTCCGACAAGACCCGCAAGGCCCTGGACGACAGCTTCAGCCGCATCCCCCAGGCCGTCGCGCCGGCACCGGCCCCCGCGCCTGTCGCCGCACCGGCCACGATGTCGATGCCCGAGGGCGCTTCGGTCGAAGCGGTGTTCGAGCGCGCCGTCATGGGCGCCTTCGATCCCTTGCTCCATCAGTGGATGGACAAGAACAAGACCGACCTTCTCTCCGCCGTGAAGCCGCTCATCCGCGAATGGATGGACGAGCATTTCCCGGCCCTGCTCGAAGGCGCCGTCCGCAACGAAGTCGAACGCGTCGTAAAAGCGCGCGGCGGAAAATAACGGCTCGCACCTGATGAGGTCCGGGCCGCCCGGACCTCAAGCTTCTTGACGAACACGGTCCGGACTTTCACAACCGGTCGTTCAAGAGGCTTTTCATGCTCGACAAGACATTCAATCCCCAGGACGTGGAAGGGCGCATCTACGCCCAGTGGGAGGCGTCCGGCGCCTTCAAGGCGGGGCGTCGTCCGGACGCGCCGACCTTCTGCATCATGATCCCGCCGCCCAACATCACGGGCCGGCTGCACATCGGCCACGCGCTGAACAACACGCTGCAGGACATCCTGGTCCGCTTCGAGCGCATGCGCGGCAAGGACGTTCTGTGGCAGGTCGGCACCGACCATGCCGGCATCGCGACGCAATTGATCGTCGAGCGCCAGCTCGCCGAGCGCCAGACCAGCCGCGTCGCGCTCGGCCGCGAGAAATTCCTCGAAGCCGTCTGGAAATGGAAGGACGAGAGCGGCGGCGCCATCATCCAGCAGCTGCGCCGCCTCGGCGCCAGCGCGGATTGGTCCCGCGAACGCTTCACGATGGACGAGGGCCTCTCCAAAGCCGTCCTCAAGGTCTTCGTCGAGCTGCACAAACAGGGCCTGATCTACAAAGACAAGCGCCTGGTGAACTGGGACCCCAAGCTGCAGACCGCGGTGAGCGATCTCGAAGTCGAGAACATCGAGATGAAGGGTCATCTCTGGTATCTCAAATACCCGATCGAAAACCAGCCCGGCCAGTTCATCACTGTCGCCACGACGCGCCCCGAGACCATGTTCGGCGACACCGCTGTCGCGGTGAATCCGTCGGACGAGCGCTACAAGGATCTGATCGGCAAGAACGTCATCCTGCCGTTCTCCAACCGCGCAGTGCCGATCGTCGGCGACGAGCATTCCGATCCCGAGAAGGGCACCGGCGCGGTCAAGATCACGCCCGGCCACGACTTCAATGACTTCGAGGTCGGCAAGCGCCACAACCTTCCGCTGATCAACATCCTGAACAAGGACGGCTCGCTCAACGACGCGGTGCCGCCGGCCTATCGCGGCCTCGACCGCGAGGTCGCGCGCAAACAGGTCGTCGCCGATCTCGAAGCGCTGGAACTGATCGACAAGATCGAGCCGATCACCCATTCGGTCCCGCACGACGAGAAGACCAAGACCGTCGTGCTCGAGCCCTACATGACCGAGCAGTGGTATCTCGACGTCGCCCCGCTCGCCGCCAAGGCGATCCAGGCGGTCGAGGATGGCCGCACGAAGTTCGTCCCCGACAACTGGACCGGCGTCTATTACAACTGGATGCGCAACATCCACCCCTGGTGCATCTCGCGCCAGCTGTGGTGGGGCCACCAGATTCCGGTGTGGTACGACGCCGACGGCAAAATCTATTGCGCCGAGACCGAAGAGGAAGCGCAGGCCCAGGCCGGCGGCAAGACGTTGACGCGCGACACCGACGTGCTCGACACCTGGTTCTCCTCCGCGCTGTGGCCGTTCTCGACGCTGGGCTGGCCCGACAACACGCCGGAGCTGAAGCGCTTCTATCCGACCTCGGTGCTCTCCACGGCGTTCGACATCATCTTCTTCTGGGTCGCCCGCATGATGATGATGGGCCTGCACTTCATGGACGAGGTGCCGTTCCACACCGTCTTCATCCACACCCGGGTGCTCGACGAAGCCGGCGCCAAGATGTCCAAGACCAAGGGCAACGTCGTCGACCCCATCAAACTCGTCGACCAGTTCGGCGCCGACGCACTGCGCTTCACCCTGGCGCTCGCCGCCGGCACCGGCCGCGACATGCGCATCGGCGCCAGCCGCGTCGAGCCCAACCGCAACTTCGCGACCAAGCTGTGGAACGCCGCGCGCTTCTGCGAGATGAACGGCTGCGTCACCGTGCCGGGCTTCGATCCCGCCAAGGTCGCGCTCGCCGCCAACCGCTGGATCGTCGCCGAAACAGCGCAGGCCGCCGCCGCCGTCACCACGAACATCGAAGCGCTGCGCTTCAACGAGGCGTCGGGCGCTGCGTACCACTTCGTCTACGACGTGTTCTGCGACTGGTACCTGGAAATCTGCAAGCCGGTGTTCAACGGCACGGACGAAAACGCGAAAGCCGAAACCCGCGCCACCGCCGCCTGGGCCCGCGACCAGCTGCTGAAGATCCTGCACCCCTTCATGCCCTACATCACCGAGGAGCTGTGGGCCCGCACCGCCGAAGGCGTCGCACCGCGCGGCAGCCTGCTGATCGAGGCGCCATGGCCCGATTTTGCCGCGCTGCCGAACTTCGACGACGCGGCGCGCGAGCTCAACTGGGTCATCGACCTCGTCAAGGGCATCCGCTCGATCCGAGCCGAGATGAATGTGCCGCCGTCCGCCAAGATTGCGTTGCTGCTCAAAGACGCCAGCGCCGAGACCGCCATGCGTCTCGACCGCAACAAGGATGTGATCCTCCAGCTCGCCCGTCTCGCAACCGCGGAGACTGCCGACACGCTGCCCAAGGGCACCGCGCAGTTCGTCGCCGGCGAAGCGGTCGCCGGCCTCCCGCTCGGCGACGTCATCGACTTCGCCAAGGAGCGCGCCCGCCTCGAAAAGGACCTCAAGAAGGCCAACGACGAGATCGCCCGCTTCGACGCCAAGCTGGGCAACGAACAGTTCGTCGCCAAAGCCCCCGAAGACGTCCTCACCGAGCAACGCGAGAAACGCGCCGAGGCCGTGGCGCTAGTCAACCGGCTAAGGGAAGCAATATTAAGGCTAGTGGGCTAAATCGCATGTATGATAGCTGATGTGCTTTCGCTACCTTTAGCTTGATTTTCGAAGTCGGATACTAGCGGGGGCAATATGGACGTAGATATCATCGGCTATGGTGGGCTGGCCGGCACTATTTTGTTTGGGATTTTATCTGCGGTTTTGGGTTATTTGGCCTGGAAGCCGAAAAATTTGTATTGGACTAGTGTAACGGCTGGAGTGAGTTTGGATGAATCAGATGACCGATTAAGCATATCATTCGGCGACAAAAAGTTATCGGAAGTATTTTTTACTCGAATCGCAATCTGGAACGCCGGGCGCGCCTCTATAGCGGAAAGTGATATTGCAAAATCGGATCATCTTCGTCTTAAATTTGAAAGCGACTTCGTATTTTTGAACGGATATGTCGAAGCAGTCACTGGCGACGCTATATCGCCATCCTGTATGATGGATAATCTCGACCCAACGCTTATTAATATCGATTTTGATGTTCTAAATCCAAAAGACGGTTTTGTAGTCAGGGTTATGCATGCCGGCGCTCGTAATGCTCGTCCGAATTTTCTTGGAACATTGCGCGACATACCTATTTTTAAATTCCAACGAACTGCCCGGACACGACTGAGTAAACGTGGTCGTGTGCTTTACAGAGTTATACTTGTAATTGATTTCCTTGCTACTGCGGCAATCATTTTTTTCCAGCCTAAAATCGCCAATTTATTACCGGGATTAATCGGAAAAGTTCTAGTACCTCTACTGTCTACTCCTCTTGGAGTGCTGGCAGGGTATTTGAGCGCAGCCTTAATAGATAATCGGAGACAGCCGCCCGATAAGTTGTTGGAGGTGGTTTTAGGGCGAACTCCAATCACGTTCCAAAAACGCTAAACCTACGATCGCCAGCATGCGCCTCTACCTCTCCTCCTACCGCTTCGGCGACCGGTTCGACGTCTTCCTCGCCATGGCGGGGCAGGGCGCCCGTATCGGCGTGATCGCGAATGCGCTCGACGCCATCCCGCAAGCCGACCGCGACGGCTATGCCCGCACCGTCCACGATCCCATCGCCGAATTGCGCAGCCACGGCCTCGACGCTGCCGATCTCGACCTGCGCCGCTATTTCGGCGCGCCGGAGCGTCTTGCCGAAGCGCTCGACGGCCTCGACGCCGTATGGGCGACGGGCGGCAACACGTTCCTCTTGCGCCGCGCGATGCGCCAGAGCGGCTTCGACCGCGTCGGCGTCGAACGCATCCAATCCGACAAGCTCGTCTATGGCGGCTGGAGCGCCGGCGCCGTCGTCGCCGGTCCCGATCTGCGCGGCATCGAGTTAATGGACGATCCCAACGTCCTCGCCGAAGGCTACGAAGCCGCGCCGGTGTGGGAGGGCCTGAACCTCGTCGCTGTGCATCTCGTGCCGCACTATGAATCCGATCATCCGGAGTCCGCCGCGGCGGACGAGGCCACCGCCTATCTCCTCGACCAGGCGCTGCCCTATCGCACGATGCGCGACGGCGACGTCCTGGTGCGCGACGCGAGCGGCCTGCGCGCCTATGAGCGCTAGTGAATTCTTTCACTAGCGGATTCCACAAACGTTTTCGTGTGCAGCCTCACGACAACTTTAGTTGAGTTGCACCCGGCGCCCGCGCAATTTCCTCCGCAGATCGCCGCCGTGACTCCATCGATGACCGACCTGCCGAAACGCGCGCCCACCGCCACCGTCTTCGCTAATGACGCCGCGCTGCGCATCGGGCCGAGCCGCGTCACGATCCTGCGCGATTCCTGGTGCGCCGGCATCGCGCAGCACGATTTCGACAGCACCGGCGACGGCATCGTCGCCTACGATCTGGCGCCGCACCTGAAGGCGCCGCGGCGCCTGCACTGGCACACGCGCGAAACCTGGACCGGTACGGTGCTGGACGGCGCGCTCACGGTGCGTCTCGCCGATCGCGACGAGACCTTGCACCGAGGCGCCACGATCCGCGTCCCGGCCTATTGCCCGTTCGCGTGGTCGAACCCGAGCGACACGCCGGCGCGCGTCGTGTTCACCTATTCGCCGGGCGGCTTCGAAAACTATTTCCGCGAGGTCGCGGCGCTGCTGGCCGCGCATCCCGGCCTAAACCTGCGCGATATCGCGCAAGAGTTGCCGGCGCTCTGGCTGCGCTACGGGCTCGAATACGAAGCTTGCTGAGAAAGAAAGCTGCCCAGGCGGAGCGAGGTGGGGGGACCTTCGCAGCGCCTGGGCACTTTGACCGGTGCGATGCGAGGGGGGAGCACGCGGCCGGTCAGAACTCTCGTCTATCTAACTTGGGAAGCCCGCCGCCGGTTTCAAGGGCGCCGGAAGAAATCCCTCTTTCGTGAGATTTATTGCAGATCGAAGCGGTCGGCGTTCATCACCTTGTTCCACGCCGAGACGAAATCCTTCGCAAACTTCTCCTTTGCGTCGGCGCTGGCATAAACCTCCGCGATGGCGCGCAGTTGCGCATGGCTGCCGAAGATCAGGTCGACGCGGGTGCCCGTCCATTTGACCGCGTTGGTCGTGCGGTCATGACCCTCATACACGCCTTCCACGCCGGCCTTGCGCCATTCGGTGCCCATGTCGAGCAAGTTGACGAAGAAGTCGTTGCTCAGCGTCCCCGGCTTCGCCGTGAACACCCCATGCTGCGACCCGCCGGCATTGGCGCCCAGCACGCGCAAGCCGCCGACCAGCACCGTAATCTCCGGCGCCGTCAGGTTCAGCAGCTGCGCCTTGTCGATCAGCGCCTCTTCCGGAGCAAGGAACTGCTTGCCGCTCAGATAGTTGCGGAAGCCGTCGGCGCGCGGTTCCAGCGGCGCGAAGGAATGCGCATCGGTCTGCTCCGCCGTCGCATCGGTGCGGCCCGGCGCGAACGGCACCTTCACGTCGACCCCGCCATCCTTCGCCGCCTTCTCAATGCCCGCCGCGCCGCCCAGCACGATCAGATCGGCCAGCGACACCTTCTTGCCGCCCGCCGCCGAGGCGTTGAAGTTCTTCTGGATCATCGCGAGCTTGTCGAGCACCGCCGCCAGCTGCTGCGGTTGGTTGACGTCCCAGTCCTTCTGCGGCGCCAGCCGCACGCGCGCGCCATTGGCGCCGCCGCGCTTGTCCGAGCCGCGGAAGGTCGAGGCCGACGCCCACGCCGTCGCCACCAGCTCCGACACCGAAAGCCCGAGCGCCAAAATCCGCTGCTTCAGCGAGTCGGCATCCGCCGCGTCGATGGTCTTGTAATCGGCCTTCGGAACCGGATCCTGCCAGATCAGCGTCTCGCGCGGCACCAGCGGCCCCAGATAGCGCGCCACCGGCCCCATGTCGCGATGCGTGAGCTTGAACCACGCCCGCGCGAAGGCGTCGGCGAACTGCTCCGGATGTTCGTAGAACCGCCGCGAGATTTTCTCGTAAGCCGGATCGAAGCGCAGCGCGAGGTCGGAGGTCAGCATCGTCGGCACGTGTTTCTTCGCCGGATCGTAGGCATCCGGCACATCGGCCGCGGCGTTCTTCGCGCGCCATTGCTGCGCGCCGGCCGGGCTCTTGGTCAGCTCCCACTCGTATGTGAACAGATTGTCGAAGAAGTGATTGCTCCACTTGGTCGGCGTCTGCGACCACGTCACTTCCGGCCCGCCGGTGATCGCGTCGGCGCCATGGCCTTTGCCGTGGCGGCTCTTCCAGCCCAGGCCCTGGTCCTCGATCGCGCCGCCTTCCGGCTCCGCCCCGATCAGCGACGGGTCACCCGCGCCATGCGTCTTGCCGAAGGTGTGCCCGCCCGCGATCAACGCCACGGTCTCTTCATCGTCCATCGCCATGCGCGCGAAGGTCTCGCGGATGTCGCGCGCCGAGAGCACCGGATCGGGATTGCCGTTCGGCCCTTCCGGATTGACGTAGATCAGGCCCATCTGCACCGCGCCCAGGGGATGCGCCAGCTCGCGCTCGCCCGAATAGCGCTCGTCGCCGAGCCAGGTCCCTTCCGGCCCCCAGTAAAGCTCTTCCGGCTCCCAGGTGTCGGCGCGCCCGCCCGCGAAGCCGAACGTCTTGAAGCCCATCGACTCGAGCGCGACGTTGCCGACCAGCACGAACAGATCGGCCCACGATATCTTGTTGCCGTATTTCTGCTTGATCGGCCACAGCAGACGCCGCGCCTTGTCGAGATTGGTGTTGTCCGGCCACGAATTGAGCGGCGCGAAACGCTGCTGCCCGCCGCCGGCGCCGCCGCGCCCGTCCGCGATGCGATAGGTACCCGCGCTATGCCACGCGAGCCGGATGAACAGCCCGCCGTAATGCCCAAAGTCCGCCGGCCACCAAGCCTGCGAATCCGTCATCAACGCATGGAGGTCCTTGATCACCGCATCGAGGTCGAGGCTCTTGAACGCCTTGGCGTAGTCGAACCCGCTGCCCATCGGATCGGCGGCGGGCGACTTCGCATGCAGCCGCGAAATATCGAGCTGATCCGGCCACCAATCCTTGTTCGATCGGGCCCCGCCATGCATCACCGGGCACTTGCCGGCGGTCTGCGCGTTGTCGGATCTGGGGTCGTTGGCCATCGGTCGTTCCTCGGATATCTGGAATCGTTCTAATCTGAATTCTGCCCCTTGTCTAGAATAATTCCAAACTAAGTTTTCCGCCCGAATCCGTAGAGACTGCGCCCATGGCCAACCCGTTCTCCGAATTCACCGGTCTTTTGACGACGCCTTTCGCCCAGCTCGGCGGCGCGCCGATCACGCTGAGCGGTATCCTGCTCGCTGCCGTCATCGTCACCGTCTCGTTCCTGGCGTCGCGCATCGCCGTGCGTCTGCTGGCGCGGCTGCGCCGCAGCATGCGCGACGGCGGCACCGCGCTTTACATTCTGGAGAAGTTCATCGGTTACGGCATCGCCGTGTTCGGCGTGCTGTTCGCGCTCTCGACCGTCGGCATCAATCTGAGTTCGCTCGCGGTGTTCGCCGGCGCGCTCGGCGTCGGTGTTGGCCTCGGCCTGCAAGGCGTGATCAAGGAGTTCGTCTCCGGCCTCGTCCTTCTGTTCGACAACATCGTCAACGTCGGCGATTACGTCGAGCTGCAGGGCGCCAACGGCGTGCGCGGCCTCGTCTACGAGATCGGCGCCCGCGCCACCCATATCCGCACCAACGACAATATCGACGTCTTCGTCCCCAACTCCCGCCTGATCGAAGAGCGCTTCCTCAACTGGACCTACCAGGGCCAGACCAGCCGCATCCACATCCCGTTCTCCGTCAATCACGGCGCCGACAAGACGCTGGTGCGCGAGGTCGTGCTGAAGGCCGCGCGCGAGATCGAGTCGACCCTGCCGGAATCGGACAACCGCCGCACCCAGGTGTGGCTCGTCAGCTTCGGCGACAGCGCGCTGAACTTCGAGCTCGTCGTGTGGCCGCGCCTCGAAGCGGTCAAGCGCCCCGCCGCGATGCGTGCCGCCTACACCTGGGCGATCGACGACGCGCTGCGCGCCGCGAATATCGAGATTCCGTACCCGCAACGCGACATTCGCGTCCGCGCCGTCCTCGGCCGCGAGGGCGAGGACGCCTACCACGCGCTCGGCTTCAAATCGGTCAAGCCCGCGGTCGAAGTCCACGAGCCCGCGCCCGAGCCCGCCCACAACGATGCCGCCACCGACCTGGCCCGCCCGGAAGAGCCGCCGCCGCTCGCGGCGAAGCCTTAGGAATTGTTTTGATTTGAACTCATAAAGCCTTTGCACGAACAAGCCGGGCAATGATGGATTGGCTGGTTCAAAACAAACCGCTCTACTGCGTCGGGCTGCGCACGACTTCGCCGGGATGGCCGGTATAGTCGCCTGTGCCGCCGGCTACGGAATCCAGGAAGACCTTAAGCAGCGCATCCATCTTCGAGTCGTAATCGGCACCATGTCCGGCAAGGCGCGGCCACGCCAAGCGTACGTTGCAGATGACATCCGCCACCGGTGTAAAGGCGTCTATGCTCGTGTAGTGCCCAGGCGTATATTGGGTGGCGCCCTGGATTTCGCGTGGGTCCAGCGTCCAGTTCTTGTAGTGGATTACCGCGGCATCGCGATCCACATCGGCAATGTGCGCAAGCAATCTCCCGCCCTCGTCGCTGTCGCGCGGGATCATGTCGATGCGCAGATTGGTGGATTCCGGCGTGCCTTCGGCGGCGGCATCGGGAATCTGAAAAATGGAAATGGTGATCGGGGGGCGACTCTGCATGACTTTCACGCCCCAGTCTTCGCCGACGTCGAAACCGGCATAGCCGCCGGCGGTCCGCAAGGTGAACCGGATTTGGTGCGTGTCCGGCAGCCGCAGCACCGCGACGTCGCCGATCTGCAGCGTCGCACTGGCCGGTGACGCCGCGAAGATCGCGAAGGCGAGAAACGCGATGAGGCGGAGCATGGTTCTGCTCCACAGATGCAGGCTCGAGGGCCTTGACTTCGAGGACATTATACCTATCTCGCTTGTAGATTGGCCCGCCGCACTTGCAGCATGATACTCCGGAGCGTTAAGGGGTACCCCCCTCCGCCTTTTCGCGGAACAATTAAGTTGCTGAATATCACCCCTAGAGAGCACGTTATGAACAAATTCGACAAGTCCAGGCTTCCTTCCCGCCACGTGACCGAAGGACCCGAGCGTGCGCCGCACCGCTCCTATTATTACGCCATGGGCCTGACCGAGGCCGAGATCCACCAGCCCTTCGTCGGCGTCGCGTCGTGCTGGAACGAGGCCGCGCCTTGCAACATCGCGCTGATGCGCCAGGCGCAATCCGCCAAGGCGGGCGTCAAGGAAGGCGGCGGCACGCCGCGCGAGTTCTGCACCATCACCGTTACCGACGGCATCGCGATGGGCCACGAAGGCATGAAGTCGTCGCTTGTCAGCCGCGAGGTCATCGCCGACTCCGTCGAGCTCACCATGCGCGGCCATTGCTACGACGCGCTGGTCGGCATCGCCGGCTGCGACAAATCCCTTCCCGGCATGATGATGGCGATGCTGCGCCTCAACGTGCCGTCCGTCTTTCTCTATGGCGGCTCGATCATGCCCGGCCACTTCCGTGGGCGTGACGTGACCGTGGTCGACCTGTTCGAAGGCGTCGGCATGCACAGCGCCGGCAAGATGAGCGACGGCGACCTGCACGAGCTCGAATGCGTCGCATGTCCCGGGGCAGGGGCGTGCGGCGGCCAGTTCACCGCCAACACCATGGCCTGCGTCGCCGAGGCGATCGGCCTCGCGCTGCCATACTCGTCGGGCCCGCCGGCGGAAATCCTCAGCCGCGACGACTTCGCCAGGCAGGCCGGCGAGCAGGTGATGAATCTCGTCGCCCGCAATTTGCGCCCGCGCGACATCTGCACCCGCAAGGCGTTCGAGAACGCCGCCCGCATCGTCGCCGCGACCGGCGGCTCGACCAACGCGGCGCTGCATCTGCCCGCCATGGCCAACGAGGCCGGCATCAAGTTCGACCTGTTCGACGTCGCCGAGATTTTCCGCTCGACGCCTTACCTCGCCTCGCTCAAGCCCGGCGGCCAGTTCGTCGCCAAGGACATGTGGGAGGCCGGCGGCGTGCCGATGCTGATGCGCGCACTGCTCGACGGCGGCTTCCTGCACGGCGATTGCATCACGGTCACCGGCAAGACCGTCGCCGAGAACCTCAAAGACATCAAATTCAATCCCGACCAGAAAGTGATGCGCGACGTCGCGCACGCGCTGGCGCCGACCGGCGGCGTCGTCGGCCTCAAGGGCAATCTGGCGCCCGATGGCGGCATCGTGAAGGTCGCCGGCCTCAAGCACACGCGTCACACCGGGCCCGCGCGCGTCTTCGACTGCGAGGAAGACGCCTTCGACGCCGTGCAGCGCCGCGATTACAAGGAAGGCGACGTCATCGTCATCCGCTACGAAGGCCCCAAGGGCGGCCCCGGCATGCGCGAGATGCTGTCCACCACCGCCGCGATCTACGGGCAGGGCGTCGAGAACATCGCGCTGATCACCGACGGCCGCTTCAGCGGCGCGACGCGCGGCTTGTGCGTCGGCCATATCGGTCCCGAGGCAATGGACGGCGGCCCGATCGGCCTTCTCAAAAACGGCGACATCATCACCATCGACGCCGACAAGGGCACGATGGACGTCGCGATCCCCGACGCCGACATGGCCGAGCGCCGCAAGGCCTGGAAGCCGAAGGCCCCGTCGTTCCGCTCCGGCGTGCTGGCGCGCTATGCGAAAAACGTCGGCCCCGCCCGCTACGGCGCCCTCACCACGCCGGGCGCGGAAGAAGAAGTCCGCTGCTATGCGGATATCTGAAAAATTATGGCATGGCCGTTCTTCGGGGGTTAATCTGAAGGAGGGAGTGCGCCCATGCAGTCGGATCGCGAAGAAAATCTGCGAACGCAATTGTGCCAACTCAACGAGCGGGCGCGCTGGTATGGTCAACAGTACTGGCAGGTATCCCTCGCGTATGTCGCTTCGGCGTCAATAGCATTTGTTCAGGCGATCGAAGCAAAGACAGAAAATTCGTGGCTAATCGTCGGCGTTTCGATGGCCGCCGGAATTGCCGGGGTGTTTTTGATATTTCATCTAGATGTCGTCGAGAAAAACATGAAGCGCTGTGTCGATGGGATCATCGACACCGAAAAGCTTCTTGGCCTTCGGTGGCGTTCGCCTGACCGCGACAACGCTACACAAGCGATCTCGCCCGTATCCTTAAACGAGGATCACCATGTTCCGCTACGGTGGCTGGTTCTTCTACTGCTTTCGTTTTTTCTGTTATTCGGATTTTATGGCATTGCTTTCCGCTTGTTTTCGGTAACGGCGTCTCTCCGCTGATCCAATTTGATGCGCACGAGGTAGCCCTTCATGATGTTTATCCACGTCCCCGCAATCCTCCTTCTCACGATTGCGATAGTTGAACCGGCTCTCGCCGCCGACATCACCGACACGGTGCCGGACCACGCCGGTCTCACTTATGAGACGCTGCTGAAGCTCGCCATGCCCGGCATGGCCAAAGACGCCGACGGCAGCTGGGACAGCGGCCCGCTACACCACCTGCGCGGCCTCGACGACAAGCCGGCGCAAAGCGAGGATAAGCCGCCGCAGGATCTGCAGATATCGTTCACCAGCGTCGACAGCGCCACGATCCGCGAGGACGGGCACAACCGTCTCCTGCTCATGACCGACGGCAATTCCGGCGGCACCGGCTTCGACGGCGTGCTCGCCGCCTTCGACGTCGACGGTCCCGCGCCGCGCTTCCTCGACTACATCGACGCCGGCCGCGACCAGTGGAACGGCATGGGCCGCAAATTCGCCCTGTCGCCCGGCACCGACGCCATCGTCGCCTTCAGCTCGCACAGCAATTCGAACCAGAGCTACGAGATGACGACGCCCGTGTTCCTGCGCGGCGGCAAATTCCAGCCGGTCATGACGCTGTTCAGCTACGGCTCGCACGCCTGCAATTACGCGACCTCGCAAGAGGCGACCTTCGCGCCGCGCCCCGCGCCCGGCGCGCCGTACAGCGCGATCCTGATCGCCGTCGCCATCGAGACCACGCCTGGCGATCCCGATTGCGGCGAAGGCCAGCCGCAGGCGCGGCACAGCAAGCACACCGTCTCCGAACTCTATCGCTGGGACGCGAAAATGCACGCCTTCCGCGCCACCACGGGCCGGATCGAAAAACTCTCGGACAAGAACTGGAAGGACGCGACGGGGTAGGGTGGTTTGCCGCGCCGCGACGCCCGTGGCATCCTCGCTGCGATATCGTCGTCGGGGGGCGCGGATGTTCTCGTATCTCACGCTGGAAAATATCCTCAGCCACAGATTCATCATCCTGTGCGTCGTGCCGGTGGTCGTCGTCTATCTCGTGCTGACCATCGTCAATCTGGTGCGCGAGCGCGAATTTTCGCTGCGCAGCTTCATGGTCGGCTCCGACATGCTGCTCGGCACCGTCGCGGCGCTCGCGGTGCAGCTCATCACCGGCATCTACACGCTGCAGCTGACGCATCTGGAGCGGATGCAGCTCAAGCACGTGCCGCTGCATCTCTTCGGCTCGGCCGTCGCGCTGATCGCCGTCCTGCCGCTGCTCGTCCTGTGCTTGTCCTGGGAGCGCGCCGCGCACGAGCACCGCGTCGAGCGCCGCTTCGTGGCGCTGCTGGTCGACGTCGTCGCTGGCGCCTTGCCGCTGATCGCCACCGGCTATATCGCCGCCGTGCGCAGCGCGTCATGAACATGAGCCTTGCGGATCTGGCGTCGGTCGGAAGCATCGTCAGCGGTCTCGCCGTGCTCGTCTCGCTGGCTTATGTCGCCTACCAGACCCACCTGAACGTCAAGCAGTCGCGCGCGCTGGTTCAGCAGGCCCGCGCCCAGCGCACCATCGAGCTGCTCACGCGCTGGGGCGAGTTCGACTGGAGCGACGGCATGATCGCCTGCGCCGACGGCTCGCCGGACGTCAGCGCCGCCGATGTGCGCCGCTACATCAGCCTGATGCGCGCCTTGCTCGTGAACTACGAGGATTCCTATCTCCAGCATCAGCAGGGCCTCATGCAGGACGAGGTGTTCTCCAATGTCGACGCCGCGTTCCGCGCCGCGATGACGTCGCCCGGCCACCGCGTCGCATGGGCGACGGTCCGCCATTTCTTCGGGCCGGGATTTCGCGGCTATGTCGACCGGATCGTCGCCGAAACTGCGCCGGCCGCCGGCACGAGCGGCCTTCTGGCAAGTTGGCAGGCCGCGGCGAAAGCGCAGGCGGCCGCGCCTACCCGATAATCACGTTCTCCTCGCCAAACCACAGCGGCGAGCGCGGCAGGTCGATGAATTTGCGCTCGTCCTCGAGCAGCGCGAGGCCCGCCGCCGCCGCGCCGGGGTTGGGATTGGCGATGATGTCGTCGAACGAGTCCCACCACAGCTCCGCCACGCCGTCGAACATCTGCGGCGCGTTGCGGCTGGCGCCGATCCCGGCATTCATCGCGTCGCTGCCCGAATGGGTCTGGACATAACGCCGGATGCGCAGCACCTCCTTGTGCCGCGCCACCAGCGGCGCATGGTTCTCGAACCAGTAGCGCTGGAAATCTTCGCGGCTCAGATGCGGCAGGCGGTGCAGGCAGAAGGTGAGCTTGATCATGCGTCTGTCTCCGGGATCGTGCGAGCTTAAGCCAACTTGTCGGCCTGGCGGAAATTGCCCAATATCGGAGCGAGCCCGCGCCTCGCGGGAAAAGGCCATCGATGCGCTGGATTGATCGGGAACGACTGCGGCCGGTGCGGGCCGAGGCCTTGGCCACGCTTCTTGCCGGTGCCGCCGGGCAGGCCGCGCAACGCCCCGCCTGGCATATCGATCGCGCCCGCGCCCACGAACGGGCCGGCGACTACGCCGCCGCGGCGCAATCTTATGAAGCGGCGCAGCATCTCGACCCGCCGGCGTTTCGCGCCTGGCCGAATCTGGCGGCGGCTTACAACAAGCTGCGCCGTCACGATCTCGCGCTCGCCGTGGGCGACAGGGCGGGCTCTCCAACCGCCGCGCTCGTCAGCGAACAGGCGCGCGCGCTGCGCAAGCTCGGGCGCGAGGCGGACGCCATCGCCATCCTGCGGCCGGTGCTGGCGCAGGACGGCGCCGAGACCGCGATCGCGATGCTCCTGCGCATGCTCGCCATCAAGGACGACGGTGCGATGCTGCTCGAGGTCTGCGACGGGCTCATACCGCGCTACGCCAACACTGCCTTTGCGCGTGCCCATCGCGCCATTGCCTTGAGCCGCGTCGGGCGCACCGCCGATGCCCTGGCGATGGTCGATCTCGAGCGCCATGTCGTGCGCATCCCCTTCACGCCGCCCGCCGCGCTTGGCGCGCCCGAAACCTTCAACCGCGAACTCGCCGAAGAGATCCTCGCCGATCCGTCGCCGTACTCGCCGGTGCGCGACAATCTGGAGCTCAACTGGGCGCCCGCCGCCGGCCGCAGCCCGCGTTTCGCCGCGCTCTATGATTTCATCCGCAGCGAGATGCTGCGCTACATCGACGATATGCCCAGGCGTGGTCTGGACTCCGTACTGGCGCCCAAGCCGGACGCGGCGCATTTCTCGTCGTTCAACGTCGTGCTGCGCAAGGACGGCAGCAATGGCGAGCACGTCCACGCGCTGTCCTACATCTCGGCGGTGTATCACGTCGTGGTGCCGCGGGCCGTCGTGCAGGCGAACGACACGCGCGGCGCGCTGGCGCTGGGCTGCTGCACCTCGGTAACCAACGGCTATGCGCCGTGCTGGGGCGTGCGCCATATCAAGCCGGCGGCCGGCTGGCTCACGCTGTTCCCCGCGCATTTTTTCCACGATGTCGTGCCGTCGCGCACCGATGCGCCGCGCATCTCCGTCGCCGCCGATCTCAAACCGGTCCGGGATTGATCCGATGAACCTCGTCGCAAAAACCTATTGGGCCGGCACGCCGTTCAACATGCGCCGCTTGCCCGCCGATTGCGCGGTGGAGAGCCTCCTGCTCAAGGCCCCCGACGGGCGCGAGCATCGCGGCCTGCTGTGGACGTCGCGCAAGACGCCCAAGCCGAAGACCGGCGCCGTCGTCATGCATCCGCGCGGCGATTTCCAGCATCACTATGTCATCCCGCGCCTGGTCGAGGCCGGCATCGCGGTGCTTGCCGCCACCACGCGCAATCCCAACAACGACACCACGACGGTGCATGAGGAGATCGTGCTCGACGTCGCCTCGTCGGTCGCCGAGCTCAGGCGCCGCGGCGTCCAGAACGTCGTGCTGATTGGCAATTCCGGCGGCGGCGCGCTCAACGGCTTCTATCAATCCCAGGCTGTCGCCGGCAAAGGCCAGCGCATCGCCACCACGCCCGGCGGCCGTCCGACGCGGCTCAACCATGTCGAGATGATCCCCGCCGACGCGATGATCTACATCGCCGCCCACAAAGGCGAAGGCCTGATCATGAACGAGATCATCGACCCGTCGGTGACCGATGAGGCCGACCCGCACAAAGTCGACCCGTCGCTCGACCTCTACGACGAAGCCAACGGCTTCCGCGCGCCGAGCGCACTCGACGGCTCCGACGCGCTATGGAGCGAATACGATGCCGCCTTCATCGCCCGCTACCGCGCCGCGCAGCTGGCCCGTGTCGCGCGCCTCGACGCCATCGCCCGAGAGCTGATTGCGGATAATGTCCGCGCCGAACAGCTCCATGCCGATCCCGATTTCGCCGCGCTGCCGCCGGCGCGCCGCCGCGACATCCTGCGCCGCGAAGCCTTCGAGCCTGTGATGACGATCTACCGCACCATGGCGAACCCGCATTACGTCGACCGCCACCTCGATCCCAGCCCGCGCGACTATGGCTCGATCTTTTCGCCGCGGCCCGATCTGATGAACTGGAAATTCCTCGGCTTCGGGCGCTATGCGACGCCGCACGCCTGGCTCTCGACCTGGTCGGGTCTCTCCAGCCACGCCAATCAGATGCTCGACCTGCCGAAGATCGCCGCGCCGACGCTGTTCATCAATGCCGGCAAGGACCAGGAAATCTTCCCGCGGACCGATGCCAAGCCGATGTTCGATGCCGTCGCCGCCCCGGACAAAACCTTCATCGAATTCCCGGACGCCCAGCACTATTTCAACCCGCCCTTCGGCCACAAGGACGCGCCGGATGTCGAAAAGGTCATGGATGCCGTCGTTCCCTGGATTCTCGAGCGTTTCGGCGTATAGCTGACACAGTTCCCGGTTAACCGTGGCGCGGCTTCGTCTCGACTTGGCACACCGCGTTGCGTCAAAGTCGGCAGGGGCAGGGTACACGAATGACGCGTCGCTACGGCTGGGACTACCGGGACGAGTACGGCTGGTTCATGTCCGCCGCGCTGGTGCCGTTGTTCTTCGCCGGCCTCGCGCTGATCGTCGCGCATGCCCTGGTGTGGCGCTACGAGTGGAAGTTCGCGAACGCGCATCCCGCCACGCCGTCACAACACAGCGCGTCCGGCATCCCCGTTCTCGGCGCCGCAATCGGCGACGTTCCCGACGATGCCAGCCTCGCCGCGCTGCGCAGCGAACTCGATTCGCGCATCGCGGGACTGCCCTGGCGCCGCGCGCTGGTGCATCGCGGACCTGCCGCGCCCTTCGCGATCGAGAGCCTGTTCTTCGCCTTCGACACGCCGGCGCAGGCGCTGCAATTCTGCGCCCACGTCGCCGCGCTCGTGCCCGGCTGCAGCACCGTCATCGCGCCCAGCAGCGCGTTGACCACCTTCGACCGCCGCGCGGTAACCGCTGCGTCCCTCGTCCGCCTCGGCATCGCGCCTTACACGGGCAGCATCGCGCCGCCGCAGATCCGCACCGTCTACGTCCCGTCGCCGCCGAAGATCGTGGTCGCCGCGGCGCCGCCGCCCCAGACCATCGTCGTCCACGATCCTGCGCCGCCGGCGAAAACCATTATCGTCCACGACCCGGCGCCGCCGCCGAAGACGATCATCGTCCACGATCCCGCCCCGCCGCCGCCCAAGCCGCAGATCGTCTATGTGCCCGCGCCCGCGCCGCCGCCGAAGATCGTCTATCTCCCTGCACCCACGCCCGCCGACAAGCCGGCGCCCGCGCCATTGGTCGTCGCCAACACGCAGCCCGCGCTGCACCTCCAGCCCGGCCTCGGCGTTCCCGATGTCCGTTATCCGGAATCGCAGATATGGCTCTCGACCACTTACAAGCCCGGAGACCCGCGCCTCACCGACATCGTCGGCGCCGGCGACGTGATGATGGGCAGCATCGGCGCCGGCCTGAACCCCGCGCTCCGGCCCGGCGTCGACGTTGCGTCGCTCGTCGGCGACGGCCTCGCCGGCATCTTCCGCCACGCCGACGTCGCCTTCGTGAACCTCGAAGGTCCGCTCTATGAAGGCGCCCAGGGCACCGGCAAATCCTGCGCCCAGTGCTTCGCGTTCCACGGGCCCACCTTCTATGCTGGCATCCTGCGCAGCTTCGGCATCGACGTCGTCAGCCTCGCCAACAATCACAGCGGCGATTACGGCGAGGCGGGGCGCGACTCCACCATGGCCGCGCTGCGCGCCAACGGCATCGCCTATGGCGGCCTCGACCGCGACGGCGCGCGCGCCGGCGAGATGGTGCTGCCGAACGGCAAGAAGGTGGCGCTCGTCGCCTTCGCGCCCAACAACGGCACCCTCAACATCAACGACCTGCCCAAGGCCGCGCAGATCGTGCGTGACCTGAAAAAGACCCACGACCTCGTGATGGTCTCGTTCCACGGCGGCGGCGAGGGCTGGACTTATGTCCATGTAAAGCCCGGCGCCGAGATGTTCGTCGGCGAGAACCGCGGCGACGTCACCGCCTTCGCCCATACCGTGATCGATGCCGGCGCCGACATCGTGATCGGGCAGGGCCCGCACGTGCCGCGCGCCCTCGAGGTCTATCGCGGCCATCTCATCGCCTACAGCCTCGGCAATTTCTGGACCTATGCGGGCGTTCAGACCTATGCCGTCTCCGGCATGGGTCCGGTGCTCGAAGCCTGGGTCGCGCCCGACGGCGCGATCGCCGGCTTCACCATCCATTCCACCCGCCAGGCCGGCCTGGGCGTGCCGCATCTCGATCCGCTCGACGAGGCATCGCGCTACATGCTGTACCTGACCAAAAGCGATTTTCCCGGCACCTACGCGCTCGTCGCCGACCACAAGCAGGTCGCTTCCCTCGGCTCCATGTAGGATGCGCGATGCAGACGCCATAGCGCGCCGGCTGTCGCGCGATTTCGAAGGCGATATTGTATTTGTACGGAGCAATGTCGTGCCGCACCGGAATTGCCGGCTGCCGCCGCGGCATTCCGGCGGCCCCGAAATTCATCTCGTCGACGAGACCCGGCAAAAAGGCGGATCGTTCAAATATCGCGGCGCCGTCCTGGGGGTGAGGAACAACCGGCGGGGCGTCGTGGCCTTCGGTTCCGGCAACTTTCCGATCGCCGTTGGGCTGGCCGCCGCAAGCCTGAACGTGCCGGCGCTCGTCGTCATGCCCGATGACGCGCCGCAGATCAAAAAGCGGCTTGCGCAGGAGGCCGGCTCGGAAACGCTTTTCGTGCGCCGCGCCGAATTTGCGCAAATCGTGAAAAAGGAAGCGCTGGCCAGGGGCTGGGATGTGCTGCACCCCTTCGCGAGCCCGGAAATGCTTCTGGGAAGCAGTTCTCTGGGATGGGCGTTGGCCGAAGACATCGAAGCCCTCGGCGCCGCGGCGGACCCTGTTGTCGTCGCCTGCGGCGGGGGCGGTCTCGCCGCGGGCGTGGTGCTCGGTCTTCGGCGCAAGGGTGCCGGCAATCCGGTTTACGCCGTCGAACCCGAGCACTATCCCTCCCTGACCGCCGCCTTCGCCGCGGGGCAACCGGTCGAGATCGAGCCCACGGGCCGTACGAATTGCGACGCCCTGCGGGTCACCGGGGTAGGGGGCCTGGCGTTCGACACGATGCGAACGCTGGGTGTCTGTGCAACGACCGCGACGGACGATGGGGCGGCGGCGGCGCAAGCGCTGATGGCTGAAGATTGCGCGATCCATGCGGAACCGAGCGGCGCGCTTGCTTTGGCCGCGCTGCTGGAAAACCGGATACCGGGACATAACGGCCGCGTCTGGGTGGTCGTGTGCGGCGGCAATGCCTGATTTGGCGGCGGCGCGTGGTCGCGGGCCATGACGGGTTCTGCTATGGTCCCGACGACTTTGAATCGGGCGCAACATGTCCATCCAGCTGAAGATCAACGGCACCGTCCACGACCTCGATGTCGAGGACGACGCGCCGCTGCTGTGGGTGATCCGCGATGAGGTCGGCCTCACCGGCACGAAGTTCGGCTGCGGCATCGCGCAATGCGGCGCCTGCACCGTGCATATCGACGGCAACGCGCAGAGAAGCTGCGTCACGCCGGTGAACTCCGTCGTCGGCACCGAGATCACCACCATCGAAGGGCTGAGCGCCAATGGCCTCACGCCCGTGCAGCAAGCCTGGATCGATCATCAGGTGCCGCAATGCGGCTATTGCCAGTCCGGCATGATCATGGCGGTGAGCGCGCTGCTCAAGACCAACCCGAAGCCGTCCGACGACGAGCTCGCGGCGGCGATCACCAACATCTGCCGCTGCGGCACCTATCCGCGCATCCGCGCCGCGGTGCATGCGCTGGCTGAGAAGGCCTGACCATGAACGCGCATCTGCCCTCGCGCCGCATGATCCTGCTCGGTGGCCTCGGCGCCACCGGTGCGCTCGTCGTCGGCTATGCCGTGTGGCCGAGCCACCGCCTCGAAGCCGACGATGCCCTCGCCGCGAAGCCGAACGAGAAATTCATCAGCAACTGGATCAAGATCGCGACCGACGGCACGATCACCATCGTCGTACCCCATTGCGACATGGGCACCGGCATCTTCACGGCGCTGCCGCAGATGGCGGCCGAAGAGCTCGACGCCGATTGGAGCAAGGTGCGCAGCGAAGCCGCGCCGCCCGATCCACTGTTCGCCAATGGCGCGCTGGCGGAAGGCTTCATCCTGAGCGGCCAGGACATGACGGCGGACGACCTGCCGGCGTTCCTGCGCGGCACCGTCGCCAACACCTTCCGCACCGTGGCCGGGTTCATGAGCCTTCAGGTCACGGGCGGCTCCTCGGCGATCCGCTTCACCGGCGTCTACGGCATGCGCCTCGCCGGCGCCGCGGCGCGCGAGATGCTGGTCAAGGCCGCGGCCGCGCGCTGGAACGTCGATCCCGCGGCCTGCACGACGAAGGACAGCCGCGTCTTCCATGCCGCGAGCGGCCGCAGCCTCGGCTATGGCGAACTCGTCGCCGATGCCGCGACGTACACGCCATCCTCGAACCCGGCCGTGAAGCCGCGCAGCCAGTACAAGCTGGTCGGCAAGCCGATCCCGCGCTTCGACATTCCGAAGAAAGTCGATGGCACCACGCATTACGGCCTCGACGTCAAGCAGCCCGGCATGCTCTACGCCGCGATCCGCATTTCGCCGGTGTTCGGCGGCAAGCTGACATCCGTCGACACCGCGCCGATCGCACAAGCGCGCGGCATCAAAAAGGTTGTCCATCTCGATGACGCCGTCGTGGTGGTCGCCGACCGCTTCTGGCGCGCCCGCGACGCGGTCGCCGCGCTCGATTCCAAATGGGATACCGCCGGCAATGGCGGTGTCACCTCCGGCCAGATCGCCGCGCGCCACGCCGCGGCGCTGCGCGGCGCCGACCTCAAGAAGGACATCACCAAGGGCGACGGCGCCGACGCGCTGGCCGGCGGACGCCTCGTCGAAGCGACCTACACCGTGCCCTATCTCAGCCACGCGCCGATGGAGCCGATGAACGCCACGGCGCTGTGGAAGGACGGCGCACTCGAAGTGTGGTCCGGCACGCAGGACGGCCTGGGCGCGCGCGCCTTCTGCGCCAAGACCGCAAATCTTCCGTTCGACAAGGTGACCTATCACCTGCTGCCGATGGGCGGCGGCTTCGGCCGGCGTCTTCCCGGCTATTTCAACTTCCTCGAACACGCGGTGAAAACCGCGATGGCGCTGCCCGGCATTCCGGTCAAGCTGATCTACACCCGCGACCAGGACATGCAGCACGATTACTACCGCCCCAACGTCACCAGTCACTTCCGCGCCGCGCTGGGCGCCGACGGAATGCCGCTTGCCTGGGTCAACGACTACACCACCGACACGGGCGCCAACGCCGAGGCGCATATCATCTACGGTATCGCCAACCAGGCGCTGCGCACCGCCAAGGTCGAGACCCATGTGCCGGTCGGCCCGTGGCGCAGCGTCGAGGCGTCGTGGCACGGCTTCTTCATCGAGAGCTTCGTCGACGAACTGGCGCATGCCGCCGGCCAGGACCCGCTCGCCTATCGCCGGTCGTTGCTGGCGCACGCGCCGCGCCATCTCGCGGCGCTCAACCTTGCCGCCGAGAAGGCCGGCTGGGGCACGCCGTTGCCGCAGGGCAAGGCGCGCGGCATCGCGATGTTCGAGAGCTTCCAGACCATCGTCGCCCATGTCGTGGAGATCACGCTGGCGCCGAACGGCGCGCTCAAGGTCGATCGCGTCGTCACCGCCGTCGATGCCGGCATGGCCGTGAACCCCGACGGCATGACGGCGCAGATCGAAGGCGGCATCATCTACGGCCTCACCGCCGCGCTGAACGGCGAGATCACCATCGACAAGGGTGCCGTCGTCCAGGCCAATTTCCCCGACTATGAGATGGTCCGGCTGGCCGAATGCCCGCAGATCGAGGTCCACCTGATCACGTCCGACGCGCCGCTGGGCGGTGCCGGCGAGCCGGGTGTTCCGCCGCTCGCCCCCGCCATCGCCAACGCGATCTTCGCCGCCTCGGGCCAGCGAATCCGGGAGCTTCCGGTCAAGAACCACAATCTGACGGTTGCTTCGGCGTTCTAGCGCTCGCATGCCGCGCCCGCTCAAGACCTATGTGACGTCCATCGGCTTCTTCGATCTGGCGGTTGCCGCCCCGTCGATGAAAGCCGCGCTCGAAGCGTGGGGCTCGGATCGCAATCTCTTCCACCAGGGCTTCGCGCGGGAATCGGACGATCCGAAAATCGTGCAGGCCACCATGGCCAAGCCCGGCATCGTGCTGAAGCGCGCCGTGGGATCGCGCGATGCTTATGCCGAGCAGGCGGAGCTTCCGAAGTCGCTGCCGTCCGAACGGCCCAAAAAACGGCCGGCGCCAAAACCCAAGCCGCCGAAGGCGAGCAAGAAAAAGCCCAGCGCGACGGTCATAAGCTTGTCGGAACGCCGCGAGGCAAAACACGCGCAAGCGGCATTCGAGAAGGAGCAGGCCCGGCGCGAAGCCGAAGAGCGCAAGGAAGACGCCGCACACGCGAAAGACCAGGCACGGCGCGCCGCAGCCGTCGCAAAGGCCAAAGCAGCCCTCGAAAACGCCGAGGCGCGTCACGCCGGCATCGTCCGGGACATCGATGCCGGCCGCGAAGCCTTGGGCCGCCGCGCCGAGCGGGAGGACGCGCGGTGGGACAAGGAGCGGCGGAAGCTGGAATCGGCGCTGCGCGCGGCGCGGGACTGACGCGGGTCTGGTTTGGGACCGCCAAAACCGCGGAACTTCCGCCCCCAAAGCCCCTCCACCCGTTAGCCATATCGCATAACCGTCTCTTGTTGGCACAGGCCACAGCCCCTAGACTGCCGCCAACTGGGTTTGGGTTAGGGGCTTGAGACCATGCGATTTTTGAAGCTTGTCGCGGGCGCGGCGCTGGCGTTGGCTGCCATCGGCAGTGCGCAGGCCCAGGACGACGACCGCATCGCGCTGTTCCAGGCCAAGACCATCTTCCACTCCGGCCTGCGCCACGCCCATGTCGTCGCGCTCACCTTCGACGACGGCCCGAACCAGAACACGCCCGCGGTGCTCGACGCGCTCAAAGCGCTGAACGTCAAGGCGACCTTCTTCATCGTCGGCAACATGGCGCATCGCTATCCCGACGTGCTGGCGCGCATCGCCGCCGAGGGTCATCTGCTCGCCAACCACAGCGCGACGCATCCCTTGCTCGGCCGCCGCTACGACAACCATCCCGAGATGCTGATCAACCAGCTGCGCGAGGTGCACGACCAGATCGCGCCGCTGATGAAGCCGACCGACAAGTTCTACTTCCGCGCGCCCTACGGCTCGTGGCGCTATGCCCATGCCGCGATCCTCAACGCCGATCCGATCCTGCGCAATTATGTCGGCCCGATCTATTGGGACGCCGGCGGCGACATCTCGATGACCCGCGATGGCTACGTCATGAGCGCCGCCGACTGGAGCTGCTGGCACCATCACTGGGAAGCCTCGACTTGCGCCAAGGGCTATCTGCGCGAGATCCGCCGCGACGACGGCGGCGTGGTGCTGATGCACTGCATCCACCACCAGTCGGCCGCTTTGGTCGAGGCCGTGGTCCCCGCGCTGATCGAGGAAGGCTACCGCTTCGCCCGCATCGACCAGGTGCCGGAGTACAAGCAGTACGAGACCCCGCCGTCCAACGCGGCAGTGGCCAGCGCCGCGCACCCGGATGCAACGCGCTACGCCGCGTTCACCCCGCCGGCGAAGGTGAAGTAAGCAAAAGCGCCGGTGCCGCAATAAAGAATTCCGTCATGGCCGGGCTTGTCCCGGCCATCCAGGATCACCCATGTGGCAGTTGTGATTATGGATGGCCGGGACAAGCCCGGCCATGACGATTGGAATTTATAGCGCGCCTAGTGAACCCACTCCGCCTCATCCGTCCCCAGCGGCACCACGCCCCGCGTCCATCGCGCCGGCGTCGCACTCATCCGCACCGGCGGACGCAGATGCGTCATTGGCCCGAACCCCGTCTCGCTATGGATCGAGAACGCGGCGACCTCATCTGCGCTGAGCGCCCGCACCGCATCCAGCCGTGCCGCATCGCCAAGCCCCAGCGAGCGGATCCACATCGCCGTCTGCGCCAGCGACACCCGCACCAGATACGACCCGCCATAGAGCGCCCGCCGCTGCAGCGCCACCAGGCTGCCGAACGCCGCAAGAAACCCCGTCGTGTAATCCGTCACCGCGCCCGGCAGCAGCTTCGGTCCGTCGGTGCCGCCATGCACCGCCGCCAGCCCGCTGACCGTCTGCCCGAGCTGCTCCCAGCCCGGGCGCGCGCGCCACGGCCCCTCATGGCCGTAGCAATTGATCTCGGTACAGACGATCCCGGGCCTGAGCGCCGCCAGCGCCAGCGGCCCGAAGCCATGCCGTTCCATCGCGCCCTGGCGATAGCCCTGTGAGAACACCTCCGCGTCGCGCACCAGCTCGCGCAGCCGCGCCCGGCCATCCTCCGTTGCCAGATCGACGAACGCCGCGCGCTTGCCGTGCCCCGTGTCGCTGACGAAATAGGGCACCGACGGCAAATTCGGCGACGAGATCACCAGGGCCTCTGCGCCATACTGCGCCAGCGTCCGCGCGCAGCTCGGGCCCGCCAGCACCCGCGTCAAATCGAGCACCCGCACACCCGACAGGGGCGCGTCGCCGCCGCGCGCGAACGACTCCGGCGCGCTGTCGCCGATCCGGACGATCTCCACCACCGGACGTGCCGCCAGGACGAGTCCCGGCTCGGACGCATCCCATTCCTCGGGCGTCCGCGCCATCGCCGCGCAGGCGCCCACCGCGGCAACCGCGTTCTCGAAATCGAGCGCATCCCATCTCAGCATGGTCGCCGCGACCGCCTCCGGCGTGTCGGGGCAATCGAGCACTTTGAGCAGCCGCTTGGTGCTCTCCGGAAAGCTCGGATGCAGGAAGACGAACCGCCCATCGCGCGTCCGGTGAAATCCGTTCGCCGCCGTGTTCGACGCCGCGAGCTGCCCGCGCGGATCGGGCGCCTTCGACGCATCGGCGAATTTCTGGTGCAGGAAGCCGGTCAACCCCGCACCTGCCTCGCGCGTGTTCACGGTGACGCTCTGCGTCTCGCCCGCGCGCAGCGTCCAGATATCCGCCGCGACCATCGCGCCCGCCGCGACCGCCGCCGCCGCGGCCTCATCGGCATAGAACTGTGTCTTGAGGGCAGGGGCCTCGCTTTCGATCCGCACGAAATCCGGCGCCGCGCGTCCCGCCAATGTCACCAGCTGGGCGAACGCGCCGTCGGCGACGCTCACTCACCGCCTCCGTTGGCCGGCGGAGGCGCTGGCGGCTTGGCGCGTCCGGCTTCCGCCGCCGCCAGCACGCGCAGCACATTGCCGCTCCAGAATTTCTCCAGGTCGCTTTGCGAATAGCCTTCCTTGATCAGCCGCGCGGTGATCTTCCAATTGCCCGCGCAATCCTCGAGTCCGGTCACACCGCCGCCGCCGTCCCAATCCGCGCCGATCCCGACATGCTCCGGTCCCACCGTCTTCAGCGCGTGCAGGATGTGGTTCATGTAGTCCTCGAACGTCGCGCGCGGCTCCGGATATTTCGCGTTGAGCGCCTTGAGCGCGACCGACGCGTCGGCAATCGCTTTTGTCGCTTGCGCCGGCGTCATCGCCGAAAGGCCACGCAGACTGGCATACAGCGCGCCTTCCGCCTTGTCGCGCTCCGGGTTCTTCGGCACGTCGATCAGGTAGTTGCTCAGCGAGTTCACCTGGATGACGCCGCCGCTGTCGGCCAGCTTCTTCATCCGTGCATCGTCGATGTTGCGCGGATGGTCGTGCACCGCGCGGCAGCCCGAATGCGACAGGATGATCGGCGTCTTCGATCCCGCCACCATCTGGTCGAACACGTCGTCCGAGGAATGCGACGCATCGGGAATGATGCCCAATTCGTTGCACAGCGCCAGGAAGTCGTGCCCCATCGGCGACAGACCCTTCCACGTCTTCGCCGCGTCGGTCGCGCTGTCGCCGAGCTGGTTGTCCTTGAAATGCACCGGCCCCGCCATCCGCACGCCCAGCGCATAAAAGCTGCGCAGCAGCGTCACGTCGTTCGCCAGCGGATAGGAGTTCTCGATCGACTGATAAACGATCCGCTTGCCCGAAGCCGCGATCCGCGCCGCGTCCGCCGCGGTGAAAGCGAGCTCGAAATGCGCCCCGTTCTTCGCCACCATCTCGCGGATGCCCGCCGCGCGCAGCAGCGCCGCGTCGCGCGCCGCCATCATGCCCTCAGGCGTCAGCGGACCTTGCGCCGTGTAGATCGCGAAGAACCCGCCATCCAGCCCGCCCTCGACCATGCGCGGATAGTCGACCTGCGACAGGTCCGTCTCCGCGCCATGCCGTTTCATCATGTCGAAGCCCGGGCGCACGAACACCGCTGGCGTGTCGAGATGGGTGTCGAGGCAGATCAGCTTCTGGTGGATCGCCTTGATGTGATCCACCGTCGACTGCGGCTTGCCTTTGGCAAACGCCGGCGCCGCGGCGAGCGCGGCTCCGGTCGCCAGCATCGTGCGGCGTGTCAGCATCACTTGAACCAGTTGTTGGAGTTGACGTTCTGCCCCGCCGCGACCAGCACGAAGTTGGGATTGCAGCCGTGATGGCTGCAGCGCGGGAAGATGTGGCCATAGATCACCGTCACATCGTGATCGGGCGTATGCTGCGGATCGTGCACGGCGCGATAGACGCCGGACTGGTTGCAGACCTCGCGCGACTTGAATTCGTCCGCCACAACGCCTCCCGCTCCGATTCCAGGGGAGTGTGCCGCAAGCCGCCGCCCGCGGCCAGCGCTCTCAGGCCGCCGCGGCCGCCGCGTCGCCGTAATAGCCGGGCAGGGTGAAGGCGAACACTGTGCCGCCGCCCTCCGCCGGTACCGCCCAGATGCGCCCGCCATGGTCGCTGACGATCTTGCGGCAGATCGAAAGCCCGACGCCCATTCCGTCCGGCTTGGTCGAGACGAAGGGGCGGAACAGCCGCTCGGCGACCTCCTTGGCCAGGCCAGGCCCCGTATCGCGCAAGGCGAACTGGACCATGCCGCCCGGCGCCGCGCTGACGCTGAGGTCGAGTTCGCGCCGCTCGCTCGCCTGCATCGCCTCCAGCGCGTTGCGCAGCAGGTTGACCAGCACCTGCTCGATCTGCACCCGGTCGATGTAGAGATTGGGCAAGCCGGGCGCGACCTCGGTCTTCAGCCGCACCGTGGTGCGCAGCGTGCCGAACAGCGACACGGCTTCGGCCACCACCAGCGCGGCGCTCTCGCTCGCGCGCTCGGAATCGCGCTTGGCGATGAAGTTGCGCAGGCGTTGCACGATGTTGACCGCGCGCGCGATCTGCTCGGCCGCCTTCTGCGCCGTCTCGCGCAATCGCTCCGCACCGTCCATGCCCATCGCCAGCCGGTTCACCACCGACAGGTAGTTGGTCGCCGCCGCCAGCGGCTGGTTCACCTCATGCGCCAGCATCGATGCCGTCTCGCCCATCAGCGCCAGGCGCTGGGTGTGGATCAGCTCCATCTGCAGCTCGCGCGCATGCCGCCGCTGGCGCTCCTGGAACAGCAGATAGACCCCCGCCACGCCGCACAATGGCGCCAGCAGCGCCAACGAGATGGACAGATAGTTCAGGAGCGTCGAATCGCGCTCCGCAAAGGCTCGGCGCTCGTTCAGAAGCCCGATCTCGATGGCGCGGAATGCCGTCAGGTGGGCGGCGATCTTGGCGGACAGGCGCTTTTGCTCCGCGCGCGCCGCGCCGGGCGCGGCGACGAGAGCGGCGCGCGCCGCCGGGTCCTGGCGCACGAACCATTCCAGCCGCGCGAAACGCGCCTCGACCAGGCGATAAATCTCGTCGAGCCGCTGCTGCTGCGCCGCATTGTCGGACACCAGGCCGCGCAAGGCAGCCTCGTCGGCGCGCCATTGTCTGTGGGCCGCCGCCAGCGCGGCGACATTCGCCGAATCGGGGTTGAGCGCGAAGGCCCGCACATTCGCCTCCGCCTCGAACACGTTCTGCTGGATGTCCACCACGCGCAGCAGGATCGCGTCGCCATGCTGCGTCCAGGCGAAGCTGTCGCTCAGCCGCGTCAGGCTGATGTTGAGCATCGTCCCCAGCGCGATGAACAGCGCCACCGCGACGGCGAGAAGGCTGGCGCCGCCGAACCAGGAAAGCGAGACGCGCGTGGTGGCACGCTCGAATTGCCGCATCGAGCTGCGTGCGTCGGCCCAATGGTCGAGATCGCCGCTCACGGCGGCCGGTTCCGCAAGGCGCGCCCGACGCCGTCCAGCACCGCGACGATGAGCTGGCGGTTCATCCGGATGACCACCACCGTGGTCGCCGACACCGCCGCCATCGGGATGTAGACCAGCACCACCGCCCACCACGGCCCGGTCGGCATGATGAAGATCATGGCGAGATGCGACAGGCCGCAGAACGCGATGAAGCCGATAAACAGATTGAAGATCAGCGACACCGAGTCGAACGGCAGGGAGCGGCGCCAGTATTTGATCTCGTTGGGGATCAGGAAATAGGAGAACGAGGTCACCAGGTTTGCGGCGCACCACAGCACGGCGCGCAGATAGTCGTCGACCGTCTCGATCCGGTACCAGGCATGATTGTTCATCAGGGTGTGGAGCAGGTCGTTATGCGTCATGTCCATGAAGGCCTCCCGCTTCGCCTTCGCGAAAACGCGCGTAGTCCCCCCACCCGATACTGTTCATCATCTTACACCAATTCGGTGTACGATAGTGCACATAGGTTCGCGTCTCATCCCCCTGATTGCGGGGGACGGCGGCGTCGGGGCAGACCGGCGCCGGCCCTGTTTTGCGCCGCATCAGGCCGTTCGGTAGTCGACGTAGGGCCCGCCTGGGGTCTCGACGATGCTCGCTTCGACGTCGAAGACGGCCCGAACCATCTGCGGCGTCAGAATATCGGCCGTACAGCCCGCGCTCCGCACGGTTCCGTCCCGCAGCGCCACGATATGCGTCGCATAGCGGCCGGCGATGGTCAGGTCGTGCAGCGACGCCACGACGATCTTCCCTTCGCGCGCGGCCGCCCGCAGGCGCTGCATGGCGTCGATCGAATGGCGCGGATCGAGGCCGCTGATCGGTTCGTCGACGATCAGCATGTCGGGATCGCCGACGAAGGCGCGGGCCAGCATGGCGCGGGCGAGCTCGCCGCCCGACAGCGTCGTCGCCGGCTGCTCGCGGCGGTCCAGCAGATCGCACTGCTCCAGCGCGCGCGCGATTTTCTCCAAATCTGTGCCTGGCAGCCCGCCAAACGCGGGCAGGGTGGGGGTGAGACCGAGCGCCACCAGCCGTTCGACGGAGATCGGCCATTCGCAGCGCGGATTTTGCGGCAGGTACGCGCGCCGGCTCGCCAATTCTCGTCCTGAGTGTTCTTCGACCGGCTTGCCGTTCACCGAAACGGCGCCGGCGTCGGGCTTCAACAGTCCCGCCAGCACCGAAAGCAAGGTCGACTTGCCGGCACCGTTGGCACCGATGACCGCCACGAAGTCGCCGGCGCCGGCGGCGAAGGACACGTCGTCGAGGATGGCGCGGCCGCCGCGCCGCACGGTCAGTCCGGACGCGTTCAGTGTCGTCATGGCGCGACCTTGCGCAGGCGGATCACCAGCCAGAAGAAGAACGGCGTTCCGATCAGGCTGGTGACGACGCCGATCTTGAGTTCGGGGCCGATGCGAATCAGCCGTGTGGCGATGTCCGCCGACAGCAGGAGAAGCGCGCCGAGCAAGGCCGCCGGCAGCAGGATGCGGCTGGGCTGGTGACCGGCGAAAGGACGCACCATGTGCGGGGCGATGAGGCCGACGAAGCCGATCGCGCCGGTGACGGAGGTCGCGGCGCCCACGGCGAGGGCGGTGCCGAGGATCGCCAGGATGCGCAGATGGTCGAGATTGATGCCGAGACTTTGCGCCTGCACCTCGCCGAGCGAGAGCGCGTCCAACGCACGCCCCGTGAAGCCCAGCATGGCACAGCCCAGGACGATGAACGGCAGGACGAGCAGGACGTGGTTCCAGCTGCGGTCGCTCAGCGATCCCATCAGCCAGGTCATGATCTCGTAGGCGGCATAGGGGCTGGGCGCCAAGTTGAGCGCCAGCGAAATGCAGGCGCCGGCGAGGCCCGAGACCGCGGCGCCGGCCAGGATGAAGGTGATCGTGCCGCCGCGCCGGCCGAGCGCGAAGGTCAGCGCGCTCGCGCCCAGCGCGCCGATCAGGCCCATCACCGGGCCGCTGACTTCGAACAGCGCTGTCATGCCGAAATAGATCGCGATCACGGCGCCGAGCGCCGCGCCGGCCGAGACGCCGAGCAGGCCGGGCTCGGCCAGCGGATTGCGCGTCCAGCCCTGGAGCACCGCGCCGGACAGGCCGAGCGCCGCGCCGACCAGGCAGGCCAGAACGGCACGCGGCAGGCGCAAATCGGTGACGATCAGCGCGGCGAGACCGGGCGTGGGCTTGAAGAGTTCGCTCAGGATTTCCCGCGGATCGAGCCAGACCTGCCCGACGATCAGCGAGAGCGCGAACACCGTGGCCAGCAGCCCCGTGACGATGGCAAGGACGAGGCCCGAACGATTCACGGCATCGCACCCTTTCGCGCCATGGCGGCCAGCATGCTGGCACGCAGCTGGCGCGCGGCCTCAGCCGTTTCGGGGACGCCGCAGCTGAACAACCCTTCCGGATAGGTGATGCGCCGGTTGGCATAGACTTTCAAGACGAGCGGATGCTGGTCGGTGTCGGTGCGGCGGCCGGCGATGCCGATGCTGTCCGCGCCATAAGCCAGCAGGTCGGGATGCGCGGTCAGCAATTGCTCGATGTCGAACGAGCCGCTGCTCGCGCCCGGCACCGAGGCGGCGATGTTCGTGCCGCCGGCAACGGTGAGGATGGCGTCGAACAAGGTCCCCTGGCCGGGAACGTAGCCGCTGCCGTCCCAGCCCGCGACGCGGATGACCCGGTGGGGGCGCGTCGCGGCCAGCGCGCGCAGATTGGCGTCCATGACGCGCAGCAGCGCTTCGCCGCGCTCCGGCTCGCCGACCGCGCGCGCGACGCGGCGCGTCACGCTGCGGATGTCGTCGAAGTTCGCGGCGGGATCGACTTCGAGGATCGGCGCGCCCCATTTCTTCAGGATCGTCCGCGCCGCCGTGGTGGTGTAGGTGCCCGCGAGGATGAGATCGGGCCTCGCCACCAGAACCTCTTCCGCGAGGCCGTGATTGACCGGGACGCGCAGGGCCCGCCGCCACAGGTAGGAATCGCTCGGCGACCGCGCCAGGTCGGTGACGGAGGCGATGCGCTGCGGCGGCACGAGGTCGAGCAGGAGCTGGTCCGTACACAGATTAAGCGACATGATGTGCATCGGCCTGGCCGCCGCCGCGCCGCCGCTCCACGCGAGCGTCACGGCAACGGCCAGGACGGCGATGCGCATGGTCAGATCTTCGCCTTGATGCCGGCAAAAAGGCCCCGGCCCGGCGCCAGGTATCCGGTCGGGTTCTGGTAGGTCTTGTCGAGCAAATTGTCGACGCGGCCGAACAGCGTGAACTGTTCGTTCAGGTCGTAGCTCGCCGCGACGTTCACCGTCGTGTAGCCCGGCGCCGTCAGACGCGAGATCGAAAAGTCGCGATTGCCGTCGATGAACGAGCTGACATAGAGCAGCGTCGCGTCGACCGTGAGGCCGGTCATCGGCTGCCAGCGCGCATCCAGGTCGATCTTGTGCTTGGGCCGGCGCAGCAGCTCCAGATGCGTCGTTGCGTCATAAGCCTCGGTGAAGGTGTAGTCCGCGCGCAAGCTCAGCGTGTCGAGCGGCTGGTAGGCGGCGAACGCCTCGATGCCGTCCGTCTCGGCCCTGCCGATATTGGCATAGGTCGTGCCGGTAAGGTCGCTGGTGATCAGATTGCGGATGTCGTTGTGATACCAGGTGACCCCGCCCTGCAGCTTGTCGCCCAGCAGCGACTGCTCCACGCCGACATCGTAACCGGTGCTGGTCTCCGGCTTCAGGTTCGGGTTGGCGAAGAAGAACGGCGGGAAGCTCTGGAACAGCTCCGTCAGCGTCGGCGCCTTGAAGCCGGTGCCGAAGGTCGCCTTGAGCTTCGTGCCGGTCTCGGGAATGAGATAGGCCGGCGCGACGTGGAAGGTGGTCTTGCCGCCGAAACGGTCGTTGTCGTCGTAGCGGACGCTGACGGCGTCGTGGAAATTGCCGATATCGGACTGAAGCTCCACATAGCCCGAATTGATCGTCTGGCTGGCTGAGATCGGCAGGCTGATCGCGTCGCGCGCGTGTTCGGCGCCGACCACCAGCAGTTCGCCTTCGCCGAGGCGGATATTGTTCTGCCAGTCGAGCTTGATGCGGTCGCCGGCATTGGGGCTCGCAAAGCCGAAGTCGATCGCATTGGTATGATCGCTGCTGTAGGCAAGGCCCAGCGTCGAATCCAGGACGCCGCCGAACAGCACGAGATGGCCGGTGCCGCGTGTGTCGTATTGCAGCACATGGCTGGCGCTTTGCTGCGCTTCCGGGAACGCCGGGAAGGTGCTGAAATCGTTGCCCGTGAAGCGCAAGGTGGTGTTGGTGTAGCGGCCGACGAAGCCGAGGTCGAAATTGTCCGTCACGTCATAGCCGAGCTTGGTCGACACGGTCAGGTTGTCATAATAATCGTCGTTGCGCACCTCGCCCGGAAGCAGCAGGTCGAGCGGCGTCACCGGCGTGGCGCCGGCGTGCTCGTGCGCGACGGTGGCGGTGTAGTGCAAGCCCCCCGTCGAGCCCGAGAGGCCGCCGCTCTCATTGAGGGTGTCGAACGAGCCGCCCTCCGCGCTGAGGTTCATCTGCAGCGGGCCTTCCCCGCTCTTGGTGACGATGTTGATGACGCCGCCGATGGCGTCCGAGCCATACAGGCCGCTCTGCGGACCGCGCAGCACTTCGATCCGCGCGATGTCCTGGGTCAGGAATTGGCCGAAATCGAACGCGTCATTGCTGCTCGGATCGCTGACGTCGATGCCGTCGACCAGCACCTTGGTGTGGTTGGAATTGGTGCCCCGCATGAAGATCGAGGTCTGGCCGCCCGGGCCGCCGGTCTGGACGACGTTCAGTCCCGGCACGTCTTTCAGCAGATCGGGCAGGGTGCGATCCTGCTTCGCCGCGATATCGGCAGCGGTGATGACCGTCACGCTGCTCGCGACCTGGTCCTCGGGTGTCGCAACGCGCGTCGCCGAGACGACGACGGTTTCGATGGTATCGGCATGCGCTGCCGGGGCAGCGGTGAAAGCGATCAGTCCAACGGTGGAAAGCAGAAGGGATTTGCGCATGACATGCTCCTGGTTTGGATCCAGGAGTCGTCCCGCGAAGACGCGCAGTCATTTGAAACAGAGATAGACAAACGGCGGCCCCGCAACGACGACTCCAACAGTGTCGTCGCGACGGTTTCCCCCGCAGCTCCCGGCGCACCCCGGCCGGAAACAGGACGACGGCGCGAGGCAGGTCTCCTGGCTCCCGGGTCGCCGCTTCTTCGTCCGCCTTCCCAGAGCTAGGCTCCAGTGGCCGTTGGACAAATCGCTCGCCGGTTACAGTTGCGGGGGCAGCCGCGGTTTCAAACCGCGTTCCCATTCAAATCCCTTGCGGGAACCTTGCGCGTGGCCGGACCATAGCGAATGTTGCGGCGAGGTCAATCGAGCGAACGCCGCACGGTGGCCTGCCACCCGAAGCACGCGGGGCTGATACAGCCTCCCTACGCTAAAGCTTCGGGAGGCACCCTACGCTGAATGCATTTGCGGTGGCCTGCCACCCGAAGCTGCGAAGCAGCGTAGGGTGGCGGATGGGGTGGGATTTGAACCCACGAGACCCTTTCAGGCCTGCCGGTTTTCAAGACCGGTGCAATCAACCGCTCTGCCACCCATCCCGAACCGGACCAGATACTGAGCTTCGCGCCCCGCTGCAACTGCAGGTCCGGCGCCGTGCCGATGCTGTGACCGGGTGATGTTTGCACCGCCCGAATATCGGCTAAAGTGTTGCCGATTTCGAACGTTCGTTCTTTTTGGGGGACATCGCATGCACGCTTTCAAGGTTGGTTTGATCATGGGCGCGGCGCTGCTGCTCGCGGCGCCGCCGGCACAGGCGCGCCCGCCGCGCGTCGGCATCATCCTGTACCAGGAGGATCATTTCGGCGGCGATTCCCGCGAGATCCGCGACGACCAGCCCGATCTGGGCTGGATCCATTTCGACGACCGCGTTTCCAGCGTCGAGGTCCGCCACGGCGTGTGGGAGTTGTGCGAGGATTCGCGTTATCGCGGCCGCTGCATCACCGTCGATCACGACATCGACAAGCTCGACCGCCTGCATTTCGACGACCGCATCTCGTCGGTGCGGCGGATTCGCTAGGCGCGCTATTCCGGCTTCGCGGGAGGCGCCTCATGCGAGGCGCCTTCCGGCGCATGCTCGCCCGGCGTGACCGCGTGCGACACGCCTTCCGGCTTGCCGGGCGCCGCTTCGCCATGGGCGCACGCTTCGCCTTCGCACGCCGCCACTGGCGGATTGAACTGCAGCGGCTTGATCGCCACGATCGTGCCCATCATGACCACGACCAGCACCAACGCGCCCACCGCATACCAAAGCGGTGAAGGTTCCGATCCGTTGCCGTTCTCGTTCGCCATGAAAGCCCCCATCTAGCCGCGGCCAATTTAGAGCGATTCCCGCTCCGCCCCGCAACCCGCTTCAACCCTCGATCGGCTCGTCGAACATCAGGGCGCGGACATAGCGCGCCGGCGCCGAGCCATAAGCCAGCACCTTGTCGTGATAGGCCTTGAGGCTGAACGCCGCGCCGGCGCGTTTCTCCGCCTCCGCCCGCATCGCATTGTGCTCGGAGACGCCGACGAAATAGGTCGACAGCTGGGTCGAGCTCAGCGAGGCGCGCACCCATTTGCCCGAGGCCTCGCGCTCCTGCTGGAACGCCGTCTTGGTCATCAGCGTCATCGCGTCCTCCTTGCTGATCCCGTCGACATGGATCGCCTGGTCGAGGATCGAATTGCTGATCGTTCGGAGCAGGACCTTGAGCTGCGCCAGCTTGTAGAGCGGATCGCCGCCCAGGAACCCCTGGTCCGCCATCATCGCCTCGGCATAGACCGCCCAGCCCTCGACGAACGAGCCCGACGACAGCACCGCGCGCAGCACCGACGGACAGGCATTGGCGTGCCACAGCTGCACGTAATGCCCCGGCATCGCCTCGTGCACCGCGATGTCCTGGATGCCGTAGGAATTGTATTCGCGCAGGAACGAATCCGCCTGCTCCTGGGTCCAGTCGTCCGGGATCGGCGAGACGTCGAAATAGGTCCGCATCCCCTTGTCGAGCGGCCCCGGCGAGTCGCAATAGGCGACCGCCACGCCGCGCGCGAATTCGGGCATCAGCACCACCGCGACCGGCGAGTCGGGCAGGGTGATGAGATCCTTCGCCTTGACGAAATCCGTCGCCTTGGCGAGCGCCGCCTCGGCGGCTTCCACCACCTTGTCGCGCGCCGGGCGCTGGGCATAGCCGAGCGCCAGCGCCTCTTCGATCGTCCTTTGCTGCATGTCGGGCGTGATCACATTTCCCATCACCGCGGGCGTGCCAGCCTGCTCCAGCGCTTTGATCGAAAGCGCGTACATCGCGGCGCGCGTCGCGGTGATCGCCGCTTCGGCGCGTTCGCGGATATCCTTGCGGCTCAAGGTCGAATTGAGCGTGAAGACGAGCTTCTCGTCGAACAGCTTCGCCCCGATGCGGAAATCGCCCTTGGCGTTCGGCACCAGCACGCCGTCGAGCCATTTCTGGTGATCGGCGACGGCCGCTTTCAGCGCCGCTGCGCCCGCCGTCAGCCGCGCCTGGTCGGCGGCGCTGAGCTCGCTCGCATGCGGCATCACCATCGAATCGAGCACCTCGATCACGCCGCCATTCTGCTTGGCGACCGTCTGGGCATGGATCGGCGGTACCCGCGCCGGCACGAGGTTGGCGCGCGTTTGCTCGAACAGCCTGGGCAGCTTCTCGATCCGCGACACTGCCGCGCGCATGCGCACCGGCAGCGGCGCGAACTCGCGCGCCATTAGCGAATAGAGCGCATTGCCCGCGAGCCCGGAATATTGCTGCGGATCCCATGCCCAGCTCTGCATGGTCGTTTCGTCCCAGATATCGTGCTTGAGCTGGCTCGCCAGGATCGCCGCATCCACCTGGTTGTCGCGCGACAGCTTGGTGCGATCCAGCGCCGTCAGTTCGGCGAGCAGGTCTTGCCACGCCTTGAGCCGCACGCCGCGTCCCGCCGCGCTCATGTCGTCGATCTCGCCGTCGAAGCGATGATCGCCGGTCTGCGTCGCGCCCACCGGCTGCAGCCGCATGAAGGCATCGAGCCATCGCGCCGACAGATCGGCGAAACGGGCATCGGCAGACGTGAGTGGCCGCATCTGCTTGGCCAGCGCCGGCACGGTCAGAGCGGTCGCGCCCAGCAGCAGAGCAACGGAACGGCGCGTCAAAGACAGATCCACGGCAAGCCCCCGGTTCAAAGCGGCCACACCCTGTTCCGCCCCGCCGCGCGGATCAAGCCCGTCACGAACCGTTGAACAGCGTCATCTAGCGACCGTGCGTGCGCAGCGATTCCTCTATGCGTTGGATTGCGCGCTCCCGCCGCGCGGGCGCCACCCCCGCGAGGAGGTGGACACGGGCGATGGGCAAGTATGGCTCCATCGCCGCCGTCAGGGCCGCGGGCGACATGCCGGCCAGCCGTGCATACTCGGATTGCAAAGCCGCGTTGACCGCACGCGGCCGCGCCGGATTGTCGGCGACCTCCGGCGCGAGTTCGGAAAGGCTGACGTGGCAGGACGCAAGGTCCAGCGCGGCAGGCGCGCGGACAGCTCCGTCCCAGTCGATGATCTTCGGACCATCCGCCGTCATGATCACATTGCCGGGATGAAGGTCGTAGTGGCACAGCCCGTCCCCTGGCGGCAGGCGTTCGATCAGGGAATGGATGCCGGCGGCGACATGTTTCGAAAGCAGCCCGCCCAAGAACTGCAAAGTGCCATCCATCCCATCGCGCAAGGACGGTATGTCCGGTGGCGGGGGCGTCTTGTGAACAGCCACGCAGGCCGCCGCGAGGACGGCTCCCGTCTGCGCGAACGACAGAGCGCCGCTGCGCGAAAGCTGCAGCAATGTCGGTCCGTCGAGGCGCGTCAGCACGATGCCGAAGCGCCCATCCACATCCACCTCGTCGAACACTTGCGGCGCCGGGGCACCCGCGGCGAAGACGGCGCGAGTCACCCGCGCCTCGTGCCGGCCGATCCGCCGCGGGACGCCGGCCTTGAACAGCTTCACGACCTGACCAGGCGCCCAGGCATGGACGTCGGCAAAGGCGCCTTCGCCGATCTTCTCACCGAGAGAGCCCTGCATCGCCCGCGCCGCGTCTACTGCGTGCATCCCGGCTTGGCGATCTCGACGCGGCGGTTCTTGGCGCGGCCTTCGTCGGTGTCGTTGGTCGCGACCGGATGCGTCTTGCCATAGCCCTTGAACGACAGGCGCGCTTTGTCCACGCCATGCGCCGCCAGCCAGGCGAGCACCGACTGCGCCCGCGCCTCGGAGAGTTTCTGGTTGTAGTCGTCGCCGCCGACATTGTCGGTATGGCCCTGCACCTCGAGCTTCAGCGCCGCGTCGCGCTTGAGGAAATCGAGCACGTCCCCCAGCACGGCATCGGATTCCGGCTTCAGCGTCGCCTTGTTGAAATCGAACAGCACGCCGGTCAGCGCGACATGGCAATCCCTGGCGAAGGTCTTGGCGAGATCGTCCGCGCTCCCCGCATCGGCGACCTTGATCGTGTAGTCCTCGCCGCTCATGTGCAGATAGGCCCAGATGTTGCGGCCGTTCCTGGCGAAATGCGCCGTCAGCGTCGCGTCGCTCTGGTGCAGCCCCGCGCTTTGCGCGACGATGTCCCAGCCGGCCTTCACCAGCGCATCGTGATAGACGGTGACGAACTGCAGGGTCGAGACGCCGGCCACCGCGGAATAGGATTTCGTGATGCTGTCGCTGCCGACGATCTCGTCGGATGGCGCGCCCGGCAATCGCACCAGCATGACGCCGCCATGACCGGTGTGCGACGGGCCCGAGCCGGGCAAAGGCGGCAGCCACGGAAAATCGCCGTGTTTGAGATCGATCGGCTCGACCACCGTGCCCGGCGGCACCGCGCTCAGCGTCATGGTCGACGGCGCCAATTCGACGAGATCGAGCCGCATGTCCTTGGGCCCGAAGATCTCGATGAAGCCCCAGGTCTCCTTGCCGTCCTTCTGGTAGTGCAGCACCGCTTCATAGGGATTGAGCGAGGCTTCCGACGGCACGGTCCAGCCGCCTGCCACCAGTGCCGGCTTGAGCAGCGCCCAGGCGCCCGCGGCGTCGAGCTTCGGCGGCGGATTGACCACTTCCAGCGGCGCCTTCCAATGCTTGCCTTGCCGCACATCCTGCGCGTCATGGCCGACCGCGACCGGAATCTCGGCCTGGCCGAAATCCTCGAACCGCACCTTGCCGCCGCCTTCGGTCGCGGGCTTCACGGTATCCGGCAGCGTGAAATAGGCCGGCAGTGTGATCGGCGCCGGCTTGGGCGCCTTCGCCGCGAACGCCGACGCCGCAAGCGCCACGGCCAACCCCAAACCCAGAAGAGCGATGCGTTTCATGGCAATGTCCCCGCGTTCCAAATCACTGCCGAACCTATCGGGCGCTGCCGCAATCGCAAAACCGGGACGATGCGGGTGACATGCAAGACAGGACAAATCGGTAGGGAATTGCCCTGCGTTGAGCCGCTCTCCCGCTTCGCCTATCGTGCGGCGCTCCCTTGGGCTCGATTCGCTGCCATGATCCGGACCGCGCAACGGCTGGCCGTCGTCGTCTCACTCGCCGCGCTCACCGCGGCCTGCGCCACCTCGTCCGCGGACGACAACGCCGTCACCGTTCCCGCCAATGCCGGCGTCTACAAGATCGGCAAGCCCTATCAGATCGGCGACACCTGGTATTACCCGCGCGAGCAGCCCGATTACGATGAGACCGGCATCGCCTCGTGGTACGGCCCGACCTTCTACGGCCACCGCACCGCCAATGGCGAGATGTACACCGCGCAGGACCTCACCGCCGCGCACCGCACCCTGCCGCTGCCGGTCAACGTCCGCGTCACCAATCTCGACAATGGCCGCTCGCTGATCGTGCGCGTCAACGACCGCGGGCCGTTCGCCAAGGGCCGCATCATCGATCTCAGCGAGCGCGCCGCCGAGCTGCTCGGTTACAAGGAGAAGGGCACCGCCCGCGTCCGCGTCACCTTCGTCGCCCGCGCCGATCTCGACGGCGGCCGCCCGCCGCCCGACGAAACGCCGCCCGAGATTGCCAGCGCCGTGCCCGCCGTTCCGGTTCCGCCCGTCGCCATCGCGCCGCTCAGCGACGTGCCCGGCACCGCCGTCGCGCCGCCGATCGCCGTCGCCGCGCTGCCGGCCCCCGCCGCTGTCATACCCAGCGCCGACACCGCCGCCGCGACCCAGCCGACCGGCATCGTCACCCAGGTTCCGGTTCCCGCGGCGACGCGGCTCTACGTCCAGGCCGGTGCCTTCAGTTCCTACCAGAATGCCGCACGCCTGGCGGCGCATCTGGGCGGCGGCATGCAGATCTCCTCGTTCAGCCAGGGTGGCCGGACGATCTATCGTGTGCGCAGCGGCCCCTATGACGATGTGGGCGACGCCGATTCCGCGTTGGCGCGCGTCACCGGCGCTGGTAGTAACGACGCGAAAATCGTGGTTGATCGCTAAGATCAAAAAGCCATCGGAGTCGCTTGCATGACCTATCGCCTGTGGGGCGCCTTGCTGTTTCTCGTGACGGTGTTCGCCGCGCCGCCGGCGCTGGCCGAGATCACCACGACCGCGAACCACGCCCTTCTGATGGACGCCGATTCGGGCGAGGTCCTGTGGGCCAAGGACGCTTACGTCCCGATGCCGCCCGCCTCGATGAGCAAGCTGATGACCATCGAGATGCTGTTCCAGCGCCTCAAGGACCACCGCGTCAAGCTCTCCGACACCTTCCCGGTCTCCGAGCGCGCCTGGCGCGAGCGCTCGGGCTCCGAATGCTTCGTCAACATCGGCGACCGGATGAGCGTCGAAAACCTCATCCAGTGCATCATCATCGTGTCGGGCAACGACTCCACCATCGTCGTCGCCGAGGCGCTCGGCGGCACGGTCGAGGGCTTCGTCGGCATGATGAACAGCCGCGCGCGCGAACTGCACCTCGACCACTCGCATTTCGTGAACCCGGACGGCCTCGACGTGCCGCCCGGCCAGATGATGTCGGCCTTCGACCTCGCGACGCTGGCGCGCCACATCATCCGCGACTATCCCGACTACTATCACTACTTCGGCGAGAAGGATTTCGTCTGGAGCAACATCCACCAGCCCAACCGCAACCCGCTGCTGTTCAACACGCCGGGTGCCGACGGCCTCAAGACCGGCCACATTGAAGCCTCCGGCTACGCCCTGGTCGGCTCGGCGATCCGCAATGGTCAGCGCCTGATCCTCGTCGCGTCCGGCATGACGTCGGAGAAGGACCGCGCCGACGAAGGCGCCCGCCTGATGGAGATCGGCTTCCGTGAATTTCGCCGCTACAATCTCTTCAAGCCCGGCGACGCCATCGCCCAGGCCGACGTGTTCGGCGGCAGCGACAAGACCGTCGCGCTCACCGTGAAGGCGCCCGTCGCGCTGACGCTGCAGGTCGACTCCCGTCCCGGCCTGAAAGTCGCCGTGCATTACACCGCGCCGCTGCGCGCGCCGGTGGAGCAGGGGGCTCAGGTCGGCACGCTCAGTATCACCGCCCCCGACTTCCCCGGCATGACCGTGCCACTGGTCGCCGCCCAGACCGTATCGCACACCGGCATCTTCGGCAGCTTCATGCTCGGCCTGAAGGCATTGTTCGGTTCGCGATGAAGCGTCCGGCGCGGTTCATCTCCCTCGAAGGCGGCGACGGCTCCGGCAAATCCACCCAGATCGCGCGCCTCGTCGCGGCGCTGAAGAAGCGCGGCATCGCCACGCTGGCGACGCGCGAGCCCGGCGGCTCCAAGGGCGCGGAGGAGATCCGCAAGCTCGTCCTCACCGGCGAGCCGGGCCGTTGGGACGTGATGACCGAGACGCTGCTGATGTTCGCGGCGCGCTCAGACAACGTCACCAAGGCGATCAAGCCCGCGCTCGCCGCCGGCACCTGGGTGGTGTGCGACCGCTTCACGGATTCGACCTACGCCTATCAGGGCGCCGGCGGCGGCCTCGCGCGCGAGACCATCCGCCGGATGGAAACGCTCGTGCTCCACGATTTCCGCCCCGACCTCACGCTGATCCTCGACGTCCCGGTCGAGACCGGCATCGCCCGCACACAAGGCCGCGGCCACGACGAAACCCGCTTCGAGAAATTCGACCTCGCCTTCCACGAACGCATGCGTCAGGCCTTCCTGAACATCGCCCGCCGCGACACCGCGCGCTGCGAGATCATCGATGCCTCGCAGGACGAAGACGCCGTCACATCCGCGATCTGGACCGTCGTCGCCAAGCGGTTCAAACTCAAATAATGCCCCCGCGCAAAAGCGTCGCCAAAGCCGAATACACGCCCGAGATCGACCGCCTCGAAGGCTTCCCGCATCCGCGCGAAACCCTGACGCTCGCCGGACAGGACGAGGCGCTCGCCCGCGCCGCGCGCGCCATTCGCGGCGGCCACCCGCCGCAAGGCTGGCTGCTCACCGGCCCGCCCGGCATCGGCAAGGCGACGCTCGCCTACCGCATCGCGCGCTACATGCTCGCCTATGGCGCAACCGCCGCCGGCCCCGAAGATCTCAGCGTCCCCGAGCGCGAGCCCAACGCGCTGCAGCTTGCCGCCGGCGCGCATCCGGGACTGACGGTGCTCAAGCGCGGCCTCAACGACAGCGGCAAGCTGATGGGCGAGACCTCGGTCGCCGTGGTGCGCAAGCTCGGCAATTTCTTCGGCATGACGTCCGGCGCCGGCGGCTGGCGCGTCGCCATCGTCGACACCGCCGACGACATGAACGACGCCGCCGCCAACGCGCTCTTGAAGATGCTGGAAGAGCCGCCGCGCCGCGCCATGCTCCTGCTCCTCAGCAACACGCCCGGCCGCCTTCTGCCCACCATCCGCTCGCGCTGCCAGCGCCTCGCGCTGCGCCCGCTGGACGACGTGACGCTCGAGCGCGAACTCGCCCGCCTCCTGCCCGACACCGACACTTCGGAACGCGCCGCGCTCGCCCGCCTCGCCGGCGGCTCCCTCGGCCTCGCGCTCCAGCTTGCCGGCGGCGACAGCGTCACCCTCGCGCGCGACGCCGACCGCCTGATCGATCAGGCGAGCGTCCCCGACATCGCCGCGATCGTCGCGCTCGGCGACCGCATCTACCGCATCACCGACGGGCTGGAGTCGTTCGGAACGTTCCTGCGTGAATCCCTTGTCCGCCGCATCCGCGCCCGTGCCCTCGCGGGCGGCGCGCATCTCGACCGCTGGACCGAGTGCCTCGCCCGTCTCGACCGAAATTTCGCGCGCACCGCCGCGCTCAATCTCGAACCGCGCCAGACGCTGCTCAGCGCCGCCGGGGCGCTCGCGCAAGCCAGCCGCAGGGCAGGGGCCATCTAGGATGCTCGTCGACTCCCACTGCCATCTCGACTTTCCCGAATTCGCGCCCGAATTGGACGCGGTGGTGCAGCGCGCCCGCGACGCCGGCGTGCGCGTTTGCGTCAGCATCGGCACGACGCTGGCCAAATTCCCGGGCGTGCGCGCCGTCGCCGAGCGCTTCGCCGACGTCTGGTGCAGTGTCGGCATCCATCCGCACGACGCGCAGAACGAATTGCTCGACACGCCGCAGAAGCTGCTCGACGCCGCGCGCCATCCCAAGGTGGTCGGCATCGGCGAGACTGGCCTCGATTATTTCTACGAACACAGCCCGCGCCCGCAGCAGATCCAGAACTTCCGCGCCCACATCGCCGCCGCGCGCGAACTGCGCCTGCCCGTCATCGTCCATACCCGCGACGCCGACGACGACACGATCCAGGTGCTCCAGGAAGAGATGGCCAAGGCGCCCTTCACCGGCCTGATCCACTGCTTCACCGGCACCCAGCGCCTCGCCGACGCGTCGCTGGAGCTCGGCCTCAGCATCTCGGTCAGCGGCATCGCGACGTTCAAGAAGTCGGACGAATTGCGCGCCGTCCTCAAAACCGTCCCGCTCGATCGTCTCCTGGTCGAGACCGACGCGCCCTTCCTCGCTCCCATGCCCCACCGCGGCAAGCGCAACGAGCCCGCCTTCGTCGCGCACACCGCCGCGATGCTCGCCGGCGTCAAAGGCGTCAGCCCCGAAGAGCTCGCCGCCACGACCACGGAAAACTTCTTCCGCCTGTTCACGAAGGTGAAGAGGCCGGAATGAACCAAACATCAAACCACCCACCGTTATGGGCGGGCTTGACCCGCCCATCCAACTTGGCGGCGAAGTTGGATGGGCGGGTCAAGCCCGCCCATGACGGATATGGTGTCTGACCGCCATGTCTGACGCCCACCTCGAACTCACCATCCTCGGCTGCGGCTCGTCCGGCGGCGTGCCGCGCATCGGCGGACCGGACAATGCCGGCTTCTGGGGCGTCTGCGATCCCACGAACCCGAAGAACCGCCGCCGCCGCTGCTCCGTCGTCGTCAAGCGCATCGCCCCCGCCGGCGAGACCATCGCGCTCGTCGACACGTCCCCCGATATGAAGGACCAGCTGATCGACGCCCGTATCGGCAAAGTCGACGGCGTGCTCCTCACCCACGACCACGCCGACCAGCTCCACGGCCTCGACGATCTGCGCCAGCTCGCGATCAATGCCCGCAGGCGCGTCGACGTCCACAGCGACGCGCAGACCTTTGCCGGCGTGATGCAGCGCTTCGGCTATTGCTTCGAGACGCCGCCCGGCAGCGACTACCCGCCGATCCTCAACGCCCACACGATCCCCGAACCGTTCGCGCCGTTCGCGCTGAAGGGGCAGGGCGGCGACCTGCCCGTCCTCGCCTTCGGCCAGCAGCACGGCCGCATCCGCAGCCTCGGCTTCCGCTTCGGTCCCATCGCCTATTCGCCGGACGTCGACGGTCTCGACGATGCGGCCTTCGAAGCGCTCGCCGGCGTCGAGATCTGGATCGTCGACGCGCTGCGCCACACGCCGCATCCCAGCCATTCCCACGTCGCCCGCACGCTCGAATGGATCGCGCGCGTAAAACCGCGCCGCGCCATCCTCACCAACATGCATGTCGATCTCGACTACGCAGCGCTCGCCGCCGAGCTGCCGCAAGGTGTCGAGCCGGCTTACGACGGCATGGTCGTGCACGCCACGCTCTGAAGCGCGGGACTGCTATCCTTCGGCAAGCTCAGGATGAGGTCCAAGCGCAATCCTCATCCTGAGCTTGCCGAAGGATGGGCAGCCTGCTCCGAAAGCATCATCTATCCCCATCGCCGAACCGCGCGCGCCGCGGAAAGGCTCGGTTTCCTTCGCGCGCGACGGGGATAAGTACTATATCCTAGATTGTGCTTGTAATCACATACAACTTATAATACATTCCTTCTCCGCAAGGAGAAGGACACCCGATGACTCTCGATCCGCCGCGCAGCAGCGGCGTCAGCGCTTTGGAGGCGATGCTCCAGAGCTGTTGCGAAACCGTGCAGCGCAGCCTCGATCTCGCGCACGGCATCGACCGCGCCAAGGACGATCATGGCCAGGACGTCGCCTATAAGCGCGCGCTCGCCTTCATGAAGGCCAGTGCCAAGGTCGGCCTGGCGCTCGGCAAGGTGCAAAGCCAGCACTCCACCAACATCCGCGTCCACCGCAGCGAAGACCGCGCCGGTGCCGGTCCCACCAAGCTGTCCGAGGCGCGCTCCAAGCTCGCGCTGGAAGCCGCGCGCCGCGCCGGCGACGAGGAATTCTGGGAGCGCTGGTCGCGTACCTTCCATGCCGAAGAGAACCGCGCTGCTGCCGAAGCGGCCGAAGCGGCCGAAGCGGCGAAAGCCGCGGAGGAGGGGGTACCCCCCTCGAATTCCGGAGGTTCGAATACCCCCAGCTCCTAACACCGCGCACGCCGAGGTGGCCTGCCCCCCGGCCTGTCCGCCAAAGCCCGAAGGGCGTGGGCGGAGCCCCGAAAGGCGCAGGGGCGGGCAGCCCGGCAACCGCAATCGCTGGCGCCACGGCGCCTACTCCACCGCCGCGCGCCGCGAACGCGAGACATTGCGCGCCGAACTGCGCCGCATCGACTTCCAGATCCAGCAAGCCCTCGCCTGGCATGCCTGCGAGACCGGCAAACCACCGCCGCTGCCGCCGAAACCGGCTGCGGCCCGTCCGGCCGCGACCGTTAACATCTTGCTTTTCGACGATTTTCCTTGGCCGGAGGAAAAACATTACGTAGTGTTCATGCGCTGTGTCCGTGGTCCTCCATCCGCGATTGGCGTGTCGATGTCCGTGCTGCGTATCTCCGATTCCAAGCCCCGCGCCCGGCCCGGCATCGTCGGTTTCGACCGCAAGGCGCATTTCCAGGATGTCTATGAGCGTGGCGGCCCATTCCTGCGGGCGCTGGCGGCGCGTTTCGATCTCCCCGGAAAGCGCGCATTGGCGCTGGCCAGCGGCAGCGCCGCCGAGGAGATCGCGCTCGCACAGGCCGGCGTCGCGGTCGACGTCGTCGAGCCGATGGCGCCGATGGTTGAGCTGGCGCGCGAACGAACCGCTGCGCTGGCGCCGTCCGCGCCGCTCGAATTCCATGTCTGTCGCGCCCAGGATTACGATGCGGCCGGGCGCTACGATCTGATCTACACCTCCTGTCCGCAGGATTGGATGAGTTCCGATTTTCGGCTTCTCGTCCCGGACGATTACATGGCGCTGTTCGCGCGTTACGCCGCGCCGCGTTGCGTCCTGGTCGTGCGGTTCTGGAGCGCGTCCTATTCGCACGACGTTCTGTCCAGCACCTGGTTCCCCAAGGCGCTGGCTGAACGGTTCCGCAGCCGCTCGGACTTCGCCTTGCGCGAATACTGGCTGGGCGCCAGCCGCAAATACGCGGTCGCTGTGGTGACCCGCGGCTATGGCGAACTCGTGCCGGGGGAGGGCTTCGCCGCCACCGTTGCGGCGCGGTTCGGCGAGCCGTCGTCGCTCCAGGGCCGCTGGCCGGCCGGCGTTGCGGTCGCGCCGTCGCCGCAAGAGCGCCTCACGCCGCACATCCTGGCTGTTCGCCACGCCATCCGCGCCGTGCGGATGCGCGCGCGGAAACGTGCGCGGGCGCTCCGGTAAGTGGGGATCGTCGCCATCTGCGTGAGGCCCGTATCGGCTCGCATCGAGCTCCCAAACGCACCGCCGATCGCCCGCCTAGGTGGCGCCGGCAGGGGCCCAGGCAGTGGGCGAGCTCTCGGAACCCCCTAAAGCATAAGGCTTCTAGAGTAATTTCCCATAATATTACTTATACGAATTTCTGATTTGGGCGCTCAGCCCGCCTTGGCCCAGCGTCGGCTCCGGTTCGCCTGCTCTTTCGCCTTGAACGCGGCTTCGAGATCGACGCCGTAGCGATTGGCGATGGCGCAGACATAGATCAGCACGTCGGCCAGTTCGTCCGGGATGCTGCCGACTTTCGAGGCGGCGTCGATCGCGATGCCTTCGGCCTTGCGCACCGCCTTGAACAGCTCGCCGATCTCCTCGCCGAGCAGCAGGCATTTTTCGACATTGCTCTCGCCCGTGAAACCGCGCGCGATCTCGAGTGCCGCGACATAGCGCTGGAAATCGGCCAGCGTCGGCCGCTCGGGCAATTCGGTCATGGCAAAGGCTCTCCCTCGTTCCGGCTCAGAGTGGGCTCTCGCCGATCATGTTGCCAGGCGGCCCATAGCGGCAGACCAGCACGTCCCAGCGTACGCCCGGCGCCAGCGCGCAACCGACCGCCGCGGTGGTCTTCCAGATCATCTGGGTGTAGTGGCCGACCGACTGCCAGGTGCCATAGCGCGCCACGTCCGGGAACTTCCCGGGCACGAAGTCCGCCTTCTCGCCGATCCAGCCGGACATCATCTCTGCCGTGCTGTAGCGCGCCGCCGTTCCCATCCACAGGTTCTCGCCCTCGCCGCGCCGGTCCGCCGGCGCTGAATGCTGCAGCGTGCCCAGCTCCGCCAGATGTGCCGCCCAGTTGGCGGCATGCTGGGCCAGCAGCGGATCCCAGCGCAGCGGCGGCGCGCCGACCGCGGTCCGCTCGACGTTGTGGGCGCTGAGGATGTCGTCCTGGAACCCGGCTGCCGCCGGCTGCGCCGCAGCCGTCAGAGCAAGCAGCGCGAAGACCATGATTCGCATGGGATAAGTCTCGAAGCGGCACCGCGGATCATGGCACATTTCGCCGGCTTGGTTTCTAGTCGGCGGATGACCGACATGAAGCCCTCCTCCGACATCGCCGCCCTCGTCGCGATCATGGCCCGCCTGCGCGATCCCGCTGCCGGCTGTCCCTGGGACCGCGACCAGACCTTTGACAGCATCGCGCCGTACACCATTGAAGAGGCTTACGAAGTCGCCGCCGCGATCGAGGCCCGCAACTGGCCGGAGCTGAAGGACGAGCTCGGCGACCTGCTCCTCCAGGTCGTCTATCATTCCCGCATGGCACAGGAGCGCGGCCTGTTCGCTCTCGGCGACGTGATCGAAGCCATCACCGCCAAGATGATCCGCCGCCATCCCCATGTTTTCGGCGAGGTCACTGCCGAGCGGACATCGCACCAGCAAAAGGACACCTGGGAGGCGATCAAGGCCGGCGAGCGCAAATCGAAGGGCGAAGGCGGCACCCTGGACGGCGTTCCGCTCGCCCTTCCCGCTTTGACCCGCGCCGAGAAACTTCAACGACGCCTTTCAAGCGTCGGATTTGACTGGAATTCTCCCAAGCTCGTGCTCGACAAGGTCGCCGAGGAAGCGGCCGAGATCGTCGAGGCCCACGCTGCCGGCGCCAGCCACGCCGAGCTCGAAGGCGAGATCGGCGACCTCCTCTTCGTCATCGCCAACCTGGCCCGCCACCTCAAAGTTGATCCGGAAGCCGCCCTCAGGACGACGAATTCGAAAGTCACCAGACGCTTCGGCTGGATCGAAGCCCAACTCGCCACCAACGGCCGCAAGCCCACCGAGGCGACACTTGAGGAGATGGAAGCGTTGTGGACCCAAGCGAAGACGACGGTCTAATACGCCATCGCCTCGACCGTCATGGCCGGGCTTGTCCCGGCCATTCATACTCCCAACTGCTGTATGGGTGATCCTGGATGGCCGGGACAAGCCCGGCCATGGCGGTTGTGAAAATGTATATTAGTTGAAGATCGAACTCTAAATAGCTGCCAAAGCGAACTTTTCTTTCGAAAATCGCTGCACAAACCTATCCACATCCCGCGGATCGACGGTCAGCGTCAGTGTGACATCCGCTTCGCCGTCCCGCCGCTCCAACACCTGGGCGTGCCGGTAAACCCACGCCAGCGCCTCGCCATCGGCGTGCGAAAGCGTCAGCCGGTAGCGGATGTTGGCACGCGTCAACTCGGCCTCGAAACGGCGCAAAAGCTGGTCCAATCCGTCGCCGGCCAAGGCCGACACCGCGACCGGTCCACCGCCCGTCTTCTCGTTGGCAGTGAGCAGTCCGGCCCGGACCTCGGGCTCGACCCGGTCGATCTTGTTGAGGATCTCGACGAACGGCCGCTCGCCATCGGTCTCGACCCCGAGGTCGGCAAGTACCTTCAGCACGTCCGCCTTCTGGGCGGCGCTCTCGTCATGGCTGGCGTCGCGGACATGGGCGATAATGTCGGCCTCCAGCACCTCTTCCAGCGTGGCGCGGAATGCCGCCACGAGTTCCGTCGGCAGGTCGGCGATGAACCCGACCGTGTCGGACAGCACAGCCCGGGTTCCCAGCGGCAGCTTCAGCCCCCGCATGGTCGGATCCAGCGTCGCGAACAGCAGGTCCTTGGCGACGACATCGGCGTCGGTCAGCTTGTTGAACAATGTCGACTTGCCGGCATTGGTGTAGCCGACCAGCGCGATCACCGGATACGGCACCCTCTTCCGCGCCTGCCGCTGCAGCCCGCGCGTCCGCTTGACGCTTTCGATCTCCTTCTTGATCCGCGCCACCCGGTCGCCGATCAGGCGCCGGTCGGTCTCGATCTGGCTCTCGCCCGGCCCGCCCAGGAAGCCGAAGCCGCCGCGCTGCCGCTCCAGATGGGTCCAGGACCTGACCAGCCGCGAGCGCTGATAGCTCAGATGCGCCAGTTCGACCTGCAACCGGCCTTCATGCGTCCGCGCCCGCTCGCCGAAGATCTCCAGGATCAGCGCCGTGCGGTCGAGCACCTTGGTCGCCCAGGCCTTCTCGAGATTGCGCTGCTGCACCGGGGAAAGCTGGGCGTTGACGATGATGACGGTCGGCTCCAGCGCCTTGGCCTCGGCCGCCAGTTCCTCGACCTTGCCGCTGCCGATCAGCGTCGCCGGCGTCGGCCGCACCAGCGGCACGATATGGCTCGCCACGACATGCAGTCCGATGGCGGCCGTCAGCCCGATCGCTTCGGCTAGCCGCTCGTCGGCGTCGCGGTCCAGCCGCGCGCCCTGGGCGCGCGCCTTGGGCTCGACATGGATGACGAACGCAGTGCGCGTCAGATCGCGCCCGCTGTCGAAGCCGGATTTGCCTTGTTGCTTGATTACGCCGTCTCTTTTGCCACGTCCGCCTCGTCCTGCAGCTGGATCGGTCCCAGCGGCATGACGGTCGAGATCGCGTGCTTGTAGACGAGCTGGGCTTGCCCGTCCCGGCGCAGCAGTACGCAGAAATTGTCGAACCACGTGATATTCCCCTGAAGCTTTACGCCGTTGACCAGAAAGATCGTAACGGCCGATTTGCTCTTGCGGACGGCGTTGAGAAACGTGTCTTGCAGATTTTGTTGTTTTTCGCTCATCGGGGATGTCCAGGTGAAATGTGCCGCGCGCCCCTGCGAAGCACTTAGCCCAGCATAGGCCGTCTTGCTGCGTTTGCGAAAGGGCTTAGCTGCCTGTTTTGGCGGCGCGCTGCCGTGAGGTCAGGGCGTAGAGCTCCTGGACCCGGCGGGTCAGCGGCCCCGGAACGCCCTCGCCTACCGGCTTGCCGTCGATGGCCGTGACCGGAAGGACGCCCGTCGCCGACGAGATGAACGCTTCCCGGGCCGCCGCGGCATCGGCGAGCGTGAAGCGCGTTTCATGGACCGGCAATTGGGCCGCGGCAGCCGCCTCGAGGATCACCCGCCGCGTCACGCCCGGCAGGATGTCGTTGCTGAGGTGGCGGGTCCGAAGCCTGCCCTCCCCGTCCACGATCCACGCCGTGGTCGAGGCGCCTTCGGTGACGAAACCCTCGCCGTCGACCAGCCACGCTTCGTAGGCGCCGGCGCGCCGCGCCGCCGTCTTGGCCAGCAGGTTCGGCAGGAGTTGCACCGTCTTGATATCGCAGCGCCCCCAGCGCTCGTCGGGCCGCGACACGACCGAGACGCCATCGTGACGGCGCTTGTCCAAGTCTTTCGGTGCGATCGCACGCGCGGTGAGGATCAGCGATGGCCGCGGAACGGTCTTCGGGATCGGATGATCGCGCCGCACGGCGCCGCGCGTCACCTGAAGATAGAGCAAGCCATCGCGCACCCCATTGCGCCGGACGAGCTCGCGCATCACGAGCGTCAGTGCGTTGCGCGGCATCGGCATCGCCATCTCGATCTCGCGCAGCGAACGCTCCAGCCGGTCGAGATGCTCTTCCTCGTCCATCAGCGCGCCATGCTCGACGCCGCAGACTTCATAGATGCCGTCGCCCAATTGCAGCGCGCGATCCTCGATGTGCACGCCCGCCCTGCCGTGCGCGACATAGCGGCCATCGACATAGGCGATGCGCCCCGCGGGCGCGCGGCTATCCCATTTCGTGTTCACGCGTTGAAGCCCTGCTCGCGGCCGTTCGGACCGACGCCGAGCGACTTCAGCTTGCGATGCAGTGCCGAGCGCTCCATGCCGATGAACGCCGCGGTGCGCGAGATGTTGCCGCCGAAGCGGTTGATCTGTGCCACCAGATAATCGCGCTCGAAAATCTCGCGCGCCTCGCGCAGCGGTAGTGAGATGACCAGATCGCCGCGCCCGCCGCCGCCCCACGGCGCGCTGGAGCCCAGATCGGCCGGCAGCAGATCGGCAGAGATCACCTGCGCCGCGTCGTCCGTCGCCAGGATCAGCAGCCGCTCCACGATGTTGCGCAGCTGGCGGACATTGCCCGGCCAGGTATGCGATTGCAGCACCGCCATGGCGTCATCGCCGATCTCGCGCGTTGCCAGACCCGACGTCGCCGCCAGGCGTTTCATGAAATGCTCGACCAGCAACGGAATGTCGTCGCGCCGCTCCGCCAGCGACGGCACACGCACCGGCACGACGTTCAAGCGGTGATAGAGGTCTTCGCGGAATTTACCGGCGGCGATCTCGGCGCGCAGATCCTTGGTCGTCGAGCAGATCACGCGGGCATCGACCTGCACCCGCATCGTGCCGCCGACGCGGGTGAAGGTCTGGTCGACCAGCACGCGCAGGATCTTGCCCTGCGTCTCCAGCGGCATGTCGGCGACTTCGTCGAGATAGAGCGTGCCGTTATGCGCCAGCTCGAACATGCCGGTCTTGCGCGCACCGTTCTCGCCCGCTTCGACGCCGAACAGCTCCGCCTCGATCCGCGATGGCGCCATGGTGGCGCAATTGATGGCGACGAACGCATTGCCGGCGCGCCGCGAGCGCGCATGGATCAGCCGCGCCACCACCTCCTTGCCGGCGCCCGAAGGGCCGGTGACGAAGATGCGGCTGTTGGTCGGCGCGATCTTCTCGACCGCCTGGCGCAGCTGCGAGATCGCGGATGAGACACCGACCATGTCGGAATCGTCGCCGGCCTTGAGCTTGAGCTCCTGCACCTCGCGCCGCAGACGCGAGGCCTCCAGCGCGCGGCCGACGACATGAATCAGCCGGTCGGCCTTGAACGGCTTCTCGATGAAGTCGTAGGCGCCCTTCTTGATCGAGGCGACGGCGGTCTCGATCGTGCCGTGGCCGGAGATCATGATCACCGGCAGGTCCGGCTGCTCGCGCTTCAGCGTATCCAGCACCTGGATGCCGTCGAGCTTGCTGCCCTGCAGCCAGATGTCGAGGACGACCAGTTGCGGCCGGCGCAGGCGCACGGCGTTGAGCGCGCCCTCGCTGTCGCCGGCGACGCGGGTTTCGAAGCCCTCATCCCGGAGAATTCCGGAGATCAGATCGCGAATATCCTCTTCGTCATCGATGACGAGGATTTCAGACGCGATCTGCGATCCGCTCTTGCTCATCCGAACTTCCTTTTTCCTTCGAACTCTTCTGGCGCGGCGGGAAGATCAAAACGACCTCCGCGCCGTGCTGCACATCGTTCTTTTGGTCTTCCGGCAGGTCGTGTCCCGCATCCTGCAAGACAAGCTCGCCGCCATGGTCTTCCATGATCTTGCGCACGATCGCGAGGCCGAGCCCGGTACCCTTCACCCGCGTGGTGACATAAGGCTCGGTCAACCGGTCGCGATGCTCATGCGGCAGGCCGACGCCATTGTCCGTGACGCGGAAGACGACGCGTTCGGCGCTGGGCTCCAGCGCGATGACGATGCGGCCCGGTGCCGTGTCCTCGCCCTTGCTCAGCCTGGCGTGGACGCCCTCGCCCGCATTCTTGAGGATATTGGTGAGCGCCTGGCTGACCAGCCGGCCATCGCACTCGACATAAACCGGGTCTTTCGGCAAGCGGGTTTCGAACGTGATCTGCGGATTGGCGACGCGCTGGAGGAATACGGCCTGCTGTACGAGTTCCTGCGCGTTCTCGCGCCGCATCACCGGCGTCGGCATGCGCGCGAAAGACGAGAACTCGTCCACCATCCGGCCGATGTCGCCGACCTGCCGGATGATCGTGTCGGTGCATTGCGCGAACACGTCGGGATCGGTCGTCACTTCGCCGGCATATTTGCGCTTGAGCCGCTCGGCGGAGAGCTGGATCGGCGTCAACGGATTCTTGATCTCGTGCGCGATGCGGCGCGCCACATCGGCCCAGGCTGCGGTGCGCTGCGCGGAGACCAGATCGGTGATGTCGTCGAAGGTCGCGACATAGCCGCTGGAATCGTTGCCGCGCTCGCTGGAAACCTGGACGCTGAGCGCGCGCGTCGTCGAGCCGCGCTTGACCGTGACCTCGCCGCCGGCGCGGCCGACGGGTTCGGTGATCGCGCGGCGGATCAGCGCCGCGAGTTCAGGCACCGATTCCGAATAGTGCCGCCCTTCCAGTTCCTCAGACGCCGAATTGAGCAGCCGCGCGGCGGCGCGGTTGACGATCGTGATCATTCCGTCGTGATCGAGGCCGATCACGCCGGCACTGACGCCGCCGAGCACGGCTTCGGTGAAGCGGCGGCGCTCCTCGTTCTGCCGGTTGGCATGGACCAGCGCGGTGCGCTGGTTGTCGAGCTGCGAGATCATGCGGTTGAAGGCGCGGCCGAGGAGCCCAACCTCGTCGTCGTCGCGCTCGACCTCGACCTGGGCCTTGAGATCGCCTTCGGATACGCGCTCGGCGGCGCCGATCAGGCTGGAGATCGGCCGCACCAACCGGTTGGCCGCCCACAGGCCCAGCCACACCGCCGCCAGCAGAACGACCAGCGAGACGACGACATAGAGAGTGCCGAAGATCAGCTGGACGTCGGAGCGGTTCTTCTCCAGCCGTTTGTACTCGCCGACCGACACCGTGGTGCGGTGGTAATAGCCGAACACTTTCGGGTCGACCTGCCGAACGACGAGCAGGTAGGCGTCGTTCAGGAACGGCATGTAGATCAGCGCGTGAATGATGCCGGTGTCGGGGTTGCCGTCGACCACGATGCTGCCGGCGCGCGCTTCGGCAAGATCGGCGGCGCTCGGCCTCAGCGCGGCCGAGTACGACAAGCCCGACGACTTGCCCAGTTCGTGGCCGTAGGAATCGACGAGAATCGAGCCGACAAGGCCTCGCGCGCTCGTCATGCCTTCCAGCTTCTCGAACATCACCGTCGTGATGATGTGCTTTTGCGCGTCGAACAAATGGGGGTCGCGCTCCAACCCTTCTTCGATCTCACCGGCGTCGAGCGTGATGCCGCGGCCCTTCTCCAACACGTATTGACGGGCGACGGCGATGGCGTTGTCGAGCGCAGTCTGGACGCGCGAGGAGAACCACGACTCCATGCCGAGATTGAGGGTGACGGCGGCGAAGATCGCCACGAAGATCGCCGGCACCACGGCGATCATGCTGAACATGAGCACCAGGCGCACATGCAGCCGCGCGCCGGCAATGCCGGAGCGCCGCGCGCCCCACAGCCGGATCAGCCGCCAGAGGATCAGGCAGGCCAGCGCCGCGCCCAGAATGGCGTTGACGACGAGAATGGCGACGAGGCCGTCGGGCGTCGGATTGTAAGGCAGCAATCCCATGACCGCGGCATAGGTCAAGGCGCCGGAAAGCACTGCCAACACGCCGACGCCGAACGCCAGCAGCGACGGCCGGGAAATCGCCCGGAGCCAAGGGAAGAAGCCGCCGTTGACCGGCGCTTCGAGGGCATTCGCTGTCGTCATCGCTATCCGGTTGCGGCCGCTAAATCTCTAACGGCGTTCAACAATCCGGCGCAGTGTACCCAAGACACAGCATGTTGCAAGAAAGCTGCGATGCAAAACCGCAACTGGGTTAAGAGCCCCCAGCTTTCATCGGGGTTTGAGGCTCAGGGGCCGACGTCTGCCCAGGGCGCGGTCACGGTCTGGTTTGACTGGCCCGTCGCCGTCACGGTCTTTGCCGTCGGATCGACGGTGATCTGCCAGACATAACGCGCGCCATCCAGGGTGACGTTCCGCACCACATTGTTCTTGGCGTCATAGGAGACCAGCGCCATCGAAACGCGATTGTCGATGAAGCTGTACATCCAGGTCGTGATGCCCATGTACTGGACCACCGGGCAGGTCGGATTCCCGTTGAGGTTGGACCCATTGGCCATGCAGGCGACCTTGAGGCCTGCCGGCACGGGCGGATTGCTGTTGGACGGCACGGCCGCGACTTGCGGCGGCGGCATCAGCTCGGCCCAGGTGGTCACGATGTTCTGGTTCGCCTGGCCCGAGAAGGTCACCGTCTTGTCGTCGACGCTGGAAAGGATCTGCCACACATAGCGCGCGCCGTTCTTGGTGACGTTGCTCACGACATTGTTCTGCGCGTCATAGGTGACCAGCGCCATGGCGACCCGATTGTCGATGAAGCTGTAGGCCCAGGTCGTGTCGCCCCGGAATTTCACAACCGGACAGGTCTTGCTCGACGTCAGGTCGGTCGGCCCCTTCATGCACGCGACTTTCAGGCCGGCGGGGATGGGCGGATTGCTGTTGACGGGGACATACACGACCGCGGGATCGAACGGGTTGGCATGTTTTCTGGGCGCCGAACTGACCGGTGCGGCGCACAGCGCAACGGCGCAGGCTGCCGAAATCGAAGCCAGAAAAATTCCCGTCGCGAACCTGTTCATGAACGCCCCCCCAAATTGAACGTTCAGGATTACACAGCTTTCCGGGTCCGACAACATTGCGCTGCAAAACAAACGGCAGTCGGCAAGCAAGTATTGTAGAGAAATCGATTATTCCGAGCGCAGGCCGCGTATGACTTCCAGGCCCAGATCGCGGATTTTCTTGCGCAAGGTGTTGCGGTTCAGGCCCAGCAGATGCGCGGCGCGTATCTGGTTGCCGCGCGTCGCGGCGAGACAGATCGACAGCAGCGGCCGCTCGATTTCCTGCAGGATGCGGTCATAGAGCCCCGGCGGCGGAAGCTTGTCGCCTTGCGCCATGAAATATTTGGTCAAATGGCGCTCGACCGCGGCACTCAGCGTGGCCGGCTCTTCGCCCGGATCGCTGTCGCTGATGCGGCTGGGCTCCTTGAGTTCGCTGGAAATCGCGCCGGCGAGGATCGTCTCGCCCGAATGCAGCACCGCAAGGCGGCGGATGAGGTTCTCCAATTCGCGGACGTTGCCCGGCCAGCGATAATGCTTGAGCAGGTCGAGCGCCTCATTGTCGAGATGCTTGGCGGGCAAGCCCTCGTCTTCGGCCTTGTGCAGGAAGTGGCGAACGAGATCGGGGACATCCTCGGCGCGCTCGCGCAACGGCGGAAGGCGCATCGGCACGACGTTGAGCCGGTAATAGAGGTCTTCGCGGAACAGGCCCTGCTGGATGAGCTGGCGCAGATCGCGGTTGGTCGCGGCGATGATACGCACATCGGTCTTGATCGGCGTGCGGCCGCCGACCGTCGTGTACTCGCCCTGCTGCAGCACGCGCAGGAGGCGGGTCTGTGCCTCCAGCGGCATGTCGCCGATCTCGTCGAGGAACAGCGTGCCGCCCTCGGCCTGCTCGAAGCGCCCTACCCCGCGGTTGGTCGCGCCGGTGAACGCGCCGCGCTCGTGGCCGAACAGCTCGCTTTCGACCAGCTCCTTGGGAATCGCCGCCATGTTAACGGCGACGAATGAGCCATGCCGGCGCTTGCCGTAATCGTGCAGCGCGCGCGCCACCAGCTCCTTGCCGGTGCCGCTCTCGCCCATGATCATCACGGTGAGGTCGGTCTGGGTCAGTCGGGCGATGACGCGGTAGATCTCCTGCATCGCCGGCGAGCGGCCGATCAGCGGCAGGCGGTCTTCGCCGCGCGGTTCCGCCGAGACGTCGCGCCGTGTCGTGGGGCTGGCCAGCGCGCGCTGCACGACCGAGGTCAGGTCCTTCAGGTCGAACGGTTTGGGCAGGTAGTCGAACGCGCCGCGCTCCGCGGCCGTGATCGCGGTCAGAATGGTGTTCTGCGCGCTCATCACCACGACCGGCAGCTCGGGCCGGATCTTCTTGATGCGCGGAATGAGATCGAAACCGTTCTCGTCCGGCAGCACGACATCGGTGATGACGAGATTGCCGTCGCCCGCCGAGACCCAGCGCCACAGGCCCGCCGCCGTGCCGGTGGTGCGCACGTCGTAGCCGGCGCGGCCCAGTGCCTGGTTCAGCACCGTGCGGATGGCGGAGTCGTCGTCGCAGACGAGTATCAGGCCGGCGGGCACTTCAGCCTCCTTCGCTCGGATCGGCGGCCTTCGGCAGCAGGATCCGGAAAATCGTTCGGCGCGGGGCCGAGTCGCACTCGATGACGCCGCCATGATCGCCGACGATCTTGGCGACCAGCGCCAGGCCGAGGCCCGAGCCGCGCGGCTTTGTGGTGACGAACGGATCGAAGATGTGCGGCATCAGGTCGGACGGCACGCCCGAGCCGTTGTCGCGCACCGTGACTTCCAGCGGCAGGCTGAGGCGCTCGCCGGCGACCGCCGCGCCGAAACGGACGCCGGGGCGATAACCGGTGGTGAGCGTGATCTCTCCGGACGTGTCGGGAAGCGCATCGGCCGCATTGCGCACGAGGTTCATGAAAACCTGGATCAGCTGATCGCGGTCGCCGAGCACCGGCGGCAGCGACGGATCGAAGGATTCCAGGATGGTGACGTCTTTGGCGAAGCTGGTCTCCGCCACTTTGCGCACGCGATCGAGCACTTCATGGATGTTGACCGGTGTGCGCGGGATCGCACGCGTGTCGCCGAAGGATTCCATGCGATCGATCAGGGCGCGGATGCGGTCGGACTCGTCGCAGATCAGTTGCGTCAGCGTCTTGTCGGCTTCGGTGCCGGATTGTTCGAGCAGTTGCGCCGCGCCGCGGATGCCGGCGAGCGGGTTCTTGATCTCATGCGCCAGGACAGCCGCCATGCCGTGCATTGAGCGCACCGCGCCGCGATGCAGGAGCTGGCGGTCGATGCGCTGCGCCAGGCTGCGCTCCTGCAGGATGAGGACGACGGCGTCCTCGGGCTCGGGCAGCGGCGTGACGTTGATATCGGCAACGCGTTCGCCGTTCCGCGGTGTCGTCAGGTCGACATTGCGCTCGCTGACCGAGGCGCCGCGCTCGCGCGCTTGGGCGACGAGCTGGATCAGCGGGCTGCCGAACGGGACGAGGTCGGTCAGGCTCTGGCGGACGAGGATGCCGGCGCCGGTGTCGAAGAACTGCTCGGCGGCCGGGTTGACGAAGACTATGTTCAGGCTGGCGCCGATGACGAGCAGCGGCATGGGCAAGGCGCCGGCGATGGCCGCTGTCGCTGCCCCCTCCTTCATATTCAAATCGGGCCGCGCCACGGATGGTCCTTGCCTATTGCTTAGGCATGGTACGGCGGTGTTCACAAACTAGGCAACAGAAATGTTGCGGTGCGGTAACCTTCGCCGTCTGCCTTGCCGATTTGTCGGTTCGTGGTACCCAGTCGGCGCGAAATTTCGGGAGACCGCATGTCTGGCGTCGCCGTCCTGATCGTCGCGGCTGGCCGGGGGGAACGCGCCGGACGCGACATCCCCAAACAATACGTCCCCCTGCTCGGCCGGCCCTTGCTGCGCTGGACGCTGGAGGCGTTCGCGCGGCATCCGCGCGTCACGGCCATCCAGGTGGCGATCGGTCCGGACCAGGACAAGGCCTATGGCGAAACCGTTTTGGGGATGGACGTCTTGCCACCGATCGCCGGCGGCGCGACGCGGCAGGAATCGGTGCGGCGCGGCCTCGAAGCGCTGGCGGCGTCGGCACCGGATATCGTGCTGATCCAGGATGGGGCGCGGCCGCTGGTTTCGGCGGCGTTGATCGATGGCGTGATCGCAGCACTCGAAGGCGGCGCAGACGCGGCGGTGCCGTTGCTCGCGGTCGCCGACACGCTGAAGCGCCAGGACAGCGGCAAGTGGACGACGGTGCCGCGCGAAGGGCTGCACCGCGCACAGACGCCGCAAGGCTTCAAATTCGCCAAGATCCTTCGGGCGCATCGGCACTATGCCCAGGAAGACGTCACGGACGACATGGCGCTCGCCGAGATGGCGGGCTTGCACATCGCAGCGGTTGCGGGCGAAGACGGCAATATGAAAGTGACCACGCCGGAAGACTTCGCCCTCGCCGAAGCGCATCTTCGCGCCCGTATGGGCGATAGCCGCACCGGCATGGGCTACGACGTGCACCGCTTCGCGCCGGGCGATCATGTCTGGCTGTGCGGTGTGAAGGTACCGCACGACTTCGCGCTCGAGGGCCATTCCGACGCCGATGCCGGGCTCCATGCCCTGACCGACGCCATCCTCGGCGCGATCGGCGAAGGCGATATCGGGCAACATTTCCCGCCGACCGACGAGCGCTGGCGTGGCGCGCCGTCGTGGAAATTCCTCGATCATGCGGCGTCGTTGGTGCGTGAGCGCGGCGGCGCCATCGTGCATTGCGACGTCACCATCATTTGCGAACGGCCCAAGGTCGGCCCGCACCGCGAGGCCATGCGGGCGCGGATCGCCGAGATCTTGAAGCTCGATCTTGGCCGCGTAAGCGTGAAGGCGACGACGACCGAGGGCCTCGGCTTTGAAGGCCGGCGCGAGGGCCTCGCGGCGCAAGCGATTGCCACGGTCAGGCTGCCCTAGATGAATATCGTCCTTCTCAAGCCCGGTGATGAAGCCCTGCTGCGGCGCGCGGAAGATGTCTTCTATCCCAATGCGATGTCGCCGGAGCGCGCCGCAATGCTGTTGCGCGAACCGACCTTCGTCATGGTGGTGGCGCTCAACGAGAACGAAGACGTGCTGGGCCGGATCTATGGCCACGTGCTGCACCGGTTCGAGGCGACCGACCTGCTGCTTTACGAAGTCGATGTCGCCGATGCGCATCAGCGGATGGGCGCGGGGCGGGCGATGGTCGAATTCCTCAAGGATTTCTGCCATGCGCGCGGTTATCGCGAGATGTGGGTGCTGACCGAGACGCACAATGCGGCCGGCAACGGCCTGTACCGCGCCGCGGGTGGCACGCTCGAAGGCTCGCCGGCCAACATGTACGTCTTTCCCATCGCGCGGCGATGATCGCGGCTGTCCTTTCGACATTTTTCGGTGTCGGCCGTTCGCCGTTTGCGCCGGGCACGGTGGCGAGCGCCGTGGCGCTGCCGTTTGCCTGGGCGATCCTGTGGAGGTTCGGGCCTTATGCATTGGCGGCGGCCAGCGTGGTTGCGTATCTGGTCGGGGTTTGGTCGACCGGCGTGTACGCCGCTGCGACGGGCGGTGACGATCCGTCGGAGTGCGTGATCGATGAGGTTGCCGGACAGTGGCTGGCTTGCGCAGTTGCGCCGCTGTCGTGGCTCGGGTTCGGGCTGGCCTTTCTGCTCTTCCGCGTCTTTGACATCAGCAAGCTGTGGCCGGTTTCGGCGGGCGAGAGATTGCCGGGCGGCTGGGGCATCATGACCGACGACATGATCGCCGGTGCGCTGGCGGCTGCGATCATTGCGGCTTTGCGCTGGCAAGGCCTAGTCTGAGCGCAACCAAAGGATATCCGATGTTCTCCTCGCCCCTGCTCCGCCTTGCCGAAGTCGTCATCGCCGATGCGCGGGAAGCCAAGCTGCGCATCGCCACGGCGGAGAGCTGCACCGGCGGAATGATCGGCGCACTGCTGACCGAGATCCCTGGCTCGTCCGCGGTGTTCGACCGCGGCTTCATCGTCTACACCAACCGCGCCAAGCAGGACCTGCTCAACGTGCCGGGCGACCTGATCGCCGACATGGGCGAAGTGTCGGAAGCCGTGGCGCGCATGATGGCGGAAGGCGCGGTGGAGAACTCCAATGCGCAGCTCGCCGTCGCGGTGACCGGCATCGCGGGGCCGGGCGGCGGCAGCGCGCGCAAGCCGATCGGCCTCGTCCACGTCGCGGCGGCGCGCGAGGGGCGTTCCATCCTGCATGAGGAGCAGCGCTTCGGCGATATCGGGCGCACCGAGGTGCGGCTGAAGACCTGCGAGGTCGCGCTGAACCTGCTGCGGCGATTGATGTGACGACGCTTTGCTGCGCGACATCATCGCGGCGGCGGCGTGACCGATAGCGCCTTGGCGCGGGCTTCGAAAGCGTCGGCCATCTTGACGTAGACCTTGCCGAAGGCGGCGCCGGCGACGGCGTTAAGGATGCGGCTCTTGAATTCATAGGCGAGCGAGAAGTCGACGCGGCAGCCGCCCTGCTCCGCCGGCGTGAAGCGCCAGTGGTTCTCGAGCTGCTTGAACGGGCCCGAAGTCTGCGCCACGTCGATGGTGCGGGCGGCGGGATCGAGGATGACGCGGCTGGTGTATTTCTCGCGCAGCGCGCCATAGCCGACCGCCATCTCGGCGGTCACGACGTCGCGGTTCTTGACCTGCTCGCGCGACAGGACGCGCAGCGCGACGACCCACGGGAGAAACTGCGGGTACTGCTCGACGTCGGCGACGACCCGGTACATCAGATCGACCGTATACGGAACAATTCGCGTTTCGGCGTGCGCGGTCACGCGCCGGACTTGGAGAGACGCGCTGCCTTCATCTGCGCGAAGTCGCTGTCGGCGTGATAGGACGAACGCGTGAGCGGCGTGGCCGAGACCATCAGGAAGCCCTTGGCGCGGGCGGTGGCTTCGAGCGCCTTGAACTCGTCGGGACTCCAGAAACGGGCCAGCGCGGCGTGCTTCCTGGTCGGCTGGAGGTACTGGCCGATGGTGAGGAAATCGACGCCGGCGGCGCGCAGATCGTCCATCACCTGCATGATCTCTTCGCGGCTCTCGCCGAGGCCGACCATCAGGCCGGATTTGGTGAAGCCGGTCGGGTACAGCTCCTTCGCACGTTGCAGCAGGCGCAGCGATGCGAAGTAGCGCGCGCCGGGACGGATGGTGAGGTAGAGGCGCGGCACGGTTTCGAGGTTGTGGTTGAAGACGTCGGGACGCGCCGCCATCACGGTCTCGATCGCGCCATCCTTGCGCAGGAAGTCGGGCGTGAGGATCTCGATCGTGGTTCCGGGGCTGGCGGCGCGGATCGCTTCGATCACGTGGGCGAAGTGCGCGGCGCCGCCATCGGCGAGGTCGTCGCGGTCCACCGAGGTGATGACGACGTGCTTGAGGCCGAGCTTGGCGACCGCGGCGCCGACATTGGCGGGCTCCTGCGCGTCGAGCGGTCCCGGCAATCCCGTCTTCACGTTGCAGAAGGCGCAGGCGCGGGTGCAGGTGTCGCCCATGATCATCATGGTGGCGTGGCGCTGCGTCCAGCACTCGCCGATATTCGGACAGGCCGCTTCCTCGCACACGGTGTGGAGGTTGTGCTCGCGCACCACGGCCTTGGTCGCGGCGTATTCCTTCGACACCGGCGCCTTGACGCGAATCCAGTCGGGCTTGCGCAGGATTGCGGAGTCCGGGCGGTGCGCCTTTTCCGGGTGGCGCGGCGGTGGATTGGTGCGGTCGATCACAACGGTCATGATGCAGCCGATATAGTGGTTCGCGATCGCGAAAGCATCGAAAATTGAACTTTTGGCAGCATGGTGCGTTGCACATAGCTCGAAGGAGATTTCACATGGCCCCCCGTAAAACCGCCAAAGCGGCGACGAAAGCACTTTCGCGCGGCAATCCGCCGACGCGGCGCAAGAAGGCCTCCGCGACTCTTCTGGATGGATTTCCGATTCGCACGGTCGCGGTGGTGATCGGCGTCGCCGGCCTCGCGGCCTTGGGCGTCGCCCTGTTCGGGCCGCGCCGCTTCCAGGACGAGATCGTCCGCCCTCTGACCGCGGCGACGTTGGTGCCGCTCGCGGCAGCGGTGACGCCGCAGGCCGACCGGGTCTGGGCGGAGACGCGGCCGTGGCGCAACCATGCGGCCCGGGTGCTGAACTCGATCAACACGGCAGAGGTCCGCGACCAGATCGTGGAGCGCCTCAACCACTGGGTCGATCGGTTCCGCTGACTCCAAGCCATTGATTTCATTGAATCGGTGTACATTCGAACCTCCCCTTCCCCATAGGGGGTGGGGTAGCTGGCTGTCCCGGCATTCGAACCTCAAATTTTTATGCCCCCTCCCCCGTTTGGGCCTCCGGTGAAATTGCACACCAGATGTGGACGATATCGCTGCGCAATCATCGGTAGTGTGATTTGGCTCCTATTGCGGCAGCTTCAAGAGGTGGCAGCCTGAAAAAATCCGTAATATGGGTTGAGCCTGAGTGTGGCCGTCGAAACCGCACCACATAAGAGCAACCTTGGGGTGGAAACATTGAGCGTCGCGAGCATCGCCGCAGCGTCCGGCGAGGAAACCGTGTCTTTCGATATCAGCCGTGCCCATCAACCCGTCTTCCATGCCCTGATCGAGGCGCGCTCGCGCTTCGGCGCCGAGCGCCAGATCCTGGTCGATGGCGACGAGCGCGTCCTGACCTATGAGGAGATCATCCGCGCGTCGCTGGCGCTGGGGCACGCCCTCAAGCGCGGCACCAAGGCGGGCGAGACCGTCGGCATCATGCTGCCGACCGGCGCCGGCTCTGTGATCGCGTTCTTCGCGGTGTCGGCCTATGGCCGCATTCCGGCGATGCTGAATTTCACATCGGGTCTTGCCGGCCTGAAGAGCGCGATGAAGACCGCGAAGATCAAGCGCATCGTCACGGCGCGGCGCTTCGTCGAGCTCGCCAAGGCCGACGCCGTGGTCGAAGCGATGTCGAAGCATTACGACATCGTCTATCTCGAGGACGTGCGCGAAAAGCTGTCGCTGGTCGACAAGATCTATGCCGCGGTCGGCACCTTCGTGCCGAGCCTGGTCGCTTCCAACGCGATGCATTCGACGCCGGCGGTGATCCTGTTCACTTCGGGCACGGAGGGCGAACCCAAGGGCGTGGCGCTCAGCCATTCCAACCTGCTCTCCAATGTCGAGCAGGTGCGGGCGCATATCGCGCTGTACCAGACCGACATCCTGTTCAATCCGCTGCCGACGTTCCATTGCTTCGGGCTGACCGTGGGCTCGCTGGTGCCGCTGCTTTTGGGCATCAAGGTGATCTGCCATCCGACGCCGCTGCAGCCGCGCGAGATCGCCAAGCGCATTCACGACACCGGCGCGACGATCCTTTTGTCGACCGATACGTTCATCTCGCAATATGCCCGCGCTGGCGAACAGGGCGATCTCAATTCGCTGCGCCTGGCCGTGTGCGGCGCCGAGCGGCTGCGCGACGAGACGCGGGCGCTGCTGCGCAAGAAGAATTCCATCGAGCTGCTCGAAGGCTACGGCGTGACCGAGGCGGCGCCGGTGATCGCGGCGAACCAGATCGAAGCCAACCGGCCGGGCACGGTCGGCCGGCTGATGGCCGGCATGACATCGCGGCTGGAGCCGGTGGAAGGCATCCCGAACGCCGGACGGCTGTTCGTGAAGGGGCCGAACGTCATGCTGGGCTACATCAAGGCCGACCAGCCGGGCGTGATCCAGCCGCCGGAGGGTGGCTGGCACGACACCGGCGACGTGGTCTCGATCGATGATGAGGGCTTCATCGCGATCAAGGGGCGGGTGAAGCGCTTCGCCAAGATCGGCGGCGAAACCGTGTCGCTGGCGGTGGTCGAGAGCATCGCCTCGGCCCTGTGGCCGGATCACAGCCATGCCGCGGTGGCGGTTCCCGACGGGCGCAAGGGCGAGCAGATCGTGCTCGTCACCACCAACAAGGAGGCCAACCGGCACGACCTGGTTGGCTGGGCGCACAATCACGGCGTCGCCGAGCTCGCCGTGCCGCGCCGGATCGCGACGGTCGACGAGATCCCGGTGCTGGGAACCGGCAAGACCGACTATGTGCAGGTCGAAAAGAGCGTGAAGGCGCAGCTGGAAACGGCCGCGCCGGCCTGACGGCAAGGCCGACATTGACAATCATTCTCAATCGCACCATATAAGGGCTTCCGGCTGAGGTCCGTTCTTGGATGATCGTCTGCGTCTGCAATAGGCTGAACGACACGAAGATTCGCGGCGCGATTGCGCAGGGTGCGGAGTCTTCGGACGATGTCTATTCCTATTGCAACGTCAGAAAGAATTGCGGCCGATGCCAACAAACAATCGAAAAAATGCTGGACGCCGTGCCAGCCCGCCCTCGCCTGCTGCAAGCGGCGGAGTAGCGCCCGGTCCCGAGCCGCATGCCGGTGTCGTGGGCGATCCCGAGACCATCCGCTGGCTCAACGTCATCCTCAAGAACGAGCTGACGGCGATCAACCAGTATTTCCTGCATTCGCGGATGCTGGCCGATTGGGGCCTGTCGCAGCTCGCCAAGCACGAATACGAAGAATCGATCGACGAGATGAAGCACGCCGATGCGCTGATCAAGCGCGTCCTGTTCCTCGGCGGCCTGCCCAACCTGCAGGATCTGGGCAAGCTGATGATCGGCGAGAACGTCAAGGAGGTGCTCGCCTGCGATCTGTCGCTCGAGATGATGTCCTATCCGGACCTCAAGAGCGCCATCGTGCATTGCGAGAATTCCCGCGACTTCGGCAGCCGCGAGCTGTTCGTGCACATCCTCGAAAGCGAGGAGGAGCACATCGACTACCTGCAGACCCAGATGCGCCTGATCGAGCAGATGGGCATCCAGAACTACGTCCAGCTCCAGACCAAGGCGAACGAGACAGGGTCGTAGGGCGGCGATGGACGCGGCGGGGCGCCCGGTTTTCTTCAGCTATGCCTCGACCGACCGCAAGGTCGCGGAGACGATCTGCACGGCGCTGGAGGCGCGCGGGTTCGGGTGCTGGATGGCGGCGCGCGACGTGAAGCCGGGCGAGAATTACCAGATCTCGATCGTCCACGCGATCAACGCGGCCAAGGTGCTGCTGCTGGTGTTCTCGTCCAACACCAATGCCTCGGACGAGATCAAGAAGGAGCTGTCGCTGGCGAGCAAGCGGCGCATGCTGGTCATCCCGGTGCGCGTCGAGGACGTGGCGCCGGACGAAGGCATGTCCTACGAGCTCGCGACGCGGCAATGGGTCGACCTGTTCGCCGGCTGGGAAGCGGCGATGGGCCAGCTCGCCGATCAGCTGGCGCGGGTGGTGGAGAAGCAGGCCGTGTTCGCGCCGGCGGCGAGCGCGGCACCGGCAGCCGCACCGGCGCCGCCTGCCGTGCGCAATACGATGCTGTATACGGGCGTGGCGGTTGGCGTTCTGGCGGTATTGGCGTTGGGTTATGTGCTGATCGGCCAACCGGGCCCGATCTTTGTCGGCGCGCCGCAAGCGCATCCTCCCCTGCCCGCTTCCGTGGCGGCGGAGATGCGCTGCATGCAGGCGGATGCCGATCTGGCGATCAAGGGATGCTCGGCGAACCTCGCCGATCCGTCGGTGACGGGCGCGACGCGGGCGGGTTATCTGCGCTTCCGCGGCACGGCCTATGCGCGCAAGTTCGAATACAAGCTGGCGATCGCCGATTTCAGCAGCGCCATCGCGCTGACGCCGGATGACGGCGAGGCCTTCTTCCTGCGCGCCGCGGTGCGCCGCGCCGCCGGAGACATGGCCGGCGCGGACGCCGATGACGCCCGCGCCAAAGCCCTCGGATATTCTCAGCGCTGACCGCTAATGGGTCATGCCCTGCATCGGCGCCGTCAGCGCGGGTGCGGTGCTTGCCTGCCCCGGGATCGCATAGGTCGGCGGCACGATCTCGACGTTCTGCATCATGCCCTGGTCCTCATGGTCGAGGATGTGGCAGTGCAGGACGAACTCGCCGATGTAGCGCTCGTACCGCGTGCGGATCACGATGTGATACATGCCCGCAACGGTCGTACCGGCGTTCTTCACCCAGATCGTGTCCTTCCACACGCCCTTGAGGCCCGGATATTCCGGATCGGGCGTGCCGGTGGTCGGCTTGCCGTCCGGGCCGAGCGCGAAGTCGTCGACCGCGCCCGGCGCGCTGACGTCCTTGCCGTTGGGATCGTAGATCGCGACGATCTGGAACGGATTGACGTGGATGTGGAACGGGTGGCTGACGAACAGCGACCGGAGGTCCCATTCCTGCGCCTTGCCGAGCACCAGCGTGCGGTCGATGCGGTCCATCTCGTAGGGCTTCAAGGTCGTCGGAGAATTGCCGACCTCGAACTGGGTGTTCGGCGTGGTCACGTCGATGTTGAAGTAGAGCTCCTCGTTCGGCGTGCCGGCGATCTCGGCGTCGGTCACGGTGGGATGCGGCACGAAGTGGTCCAGCAGCAAGCCTTTCTTCAGATCGGCTTCAACCAGCATGGCGATGCCGGGCAGCAGATTGCGGTGCGCGTCTGCGACGAGATCCTCGGTCAGCTTCTTGGTGATGTCGACGACCTTGGCCGGGCCGGTCGCGATGACCGTGCCGATCAGGCGGCCGGGCTCGGCCTTGCGCGAGACGTTGCTCGAGGCGGCAGACGATGCGTCGATCACGCAGTAATTGCCGGCCTCGGGGAACATCACCAGCGCGTCGACGCGATAGCCGGGCTGGAAAGTGGCGAGCGTCATCGGCTGCGCCTTCGCCATCGTCAGACCGTCCTGCGCGATGGCGTGGAACGGGATCGGATTGCCGACGCAATTCTGGTCGATGAAGGCCTGGTCGGCCCCCGGCGCGACGGCCGCGAGCTTCACGCCCGGCTTCATGCGGTAGAATTGCAGGCTGATCGTGTCGCGCACGCCGGCATGGATCATGCGCCAGCGGGCCATCTCGCCGGCGACGGCCTTGAAGGTCGGCAGCACGACGCCGTTGACGCTGGTGTAGCGGTCGGACTCGGCCCAGTTGCCGGGACCGTAGCCATTGCCGTTCTTGTCCGAATAGCCGAGCTTGCCGTCGGTGCCGATATAGGGGCCGACGATGCCGACCTGGTCGGGATTGCACGGCCAGGCGACGACTTTCGTCGCTTTGGGATCGGTCGGAGTCGGCGCGGGGACGGTCTGGAGCTGGATCGTGTAGTCCTTGGTCAGGCAGGCATATTGGATCTGCTGCATGACGAGGACTTCTTCCGGCACGCCTTTGAGCAGCGTGTCGATGTCGCCGGTCTTGGTGAGCGTCGGCGGGCGGTTGCCGCGGATGATGATCGCGCCGGCCATGCCGCTCGACACCTGCAGCGCGGTCGAGCCGTGCAGATGGGTGTGATACCAGAACGTGCCCGCGGGATGATCCGGCGGGACGTTGTAGATGTATTCGAAGCTCTGCTTGGGCGCGATGTTGAGCAGCACGTTATCGCTGTTGCCGGTCGGGCTGACCCACAAGCCGTGGCTGTGCAGGTTCGTGCCGTTGAAGCAGTGCGGATGATCCATGTTCGCGTCGGTGACGCCGAGGCAGGTCGGATCGTCCGGCAGATCGTTGTGCAGATTGATGTGGATCGTGTCGCCAGGGGTGATCGGGATGGTCGGGGCGACATACTCGCCGGCCGAGCCGTTGGCGGTGTCGGCATAGCTGCGCAGCGAGACCTGGTCGCAGCGGCCGGTCGACGGGTTGTAGATGTGGCCGATCGTGTAGACGACGTGGAGATCGAGCTCCTTCTCGCCCGGCGCAGCGATCTGGGCGGCGCTCAGGGCCAGCAGCGCGCCGTTCGGCGCGCGGCGCAGTGCGTTGATGTTGAACGTGGGCGGATTGGTGACCGGGCGGACGTCCGGCTTGCACTGCACCGGCATCGGGCCGGGCGGCGGAGGCGGCGGTACCCTGGAGGCGCCGAGCGCCAGCGTGGCCGAAGCCGCGAGGCCGGCAGCGACGCTGAGGTAAAGCGCGAGTGCGCGGATGTTCTTTGACATGGTCGTCCCCTCTTGCCCGTGACTATGGATGCGGCTGCGCAGGAAAACGCGCGGAGGGCGTAACGAAGAGATTGGCGCACCGGATGACCGCCCCTACACAGTCAAACCACCGGCGGCGCGCGAACACGACTCTGTGAAGGCTAGGACTGGCGTGATGCGAAGTCCAGTACGCGGAGCGTGTAGATCAGAATTCGGCTTCGAGTTCTTCCACCGCGTCGGGCTCGGTCTTCGCCGCTTCGGCCCATTCCAGCATGTCGGGGAGATTGAGGATCGTGTCGCAGTAGTCGGCGCACAGCCGGTCGAGCTTGACGTGATAGGTGACGAAGCGGGTGCAAACCGGGGCGTACATCGCATCGGCGAGCGTCGGCTTGTCGCCGAAGAGATAGGGGCCGTCATAGGTTTTCAGGCATTCGCGCCAGATCGCGACGACGCGGTCGATATCGGCCTGGGCGCCGGCCCAGATTTTGAAGCCCGGATAGTCGGCTTTGAGGTTCATCGGCAGCGCCGAGCGCAGATTGGCGAAGCCCGAATGCATCTCGCCCGAGATGGCGCGGCACTGGGTGCGGGCCTTCAGATTCTTGGGCAGGAGGCCGCAATGGGGGCGGGATTCGTACAAATACTCAGCGATGGCTAGCGTATCCCAGACCTTGATCTCGCCGTCGGTCAGGCAGGGAACCAGGAAGGACGGCGACAGGAGCAGAAGCTCGGCGCGCGCGTCAGGATCGTCGCTGGAGAGCAGCTTTTCGTGGAAATCCAAGCCCGCCAGGCGGCACAGGAGCCAGCCGCGCAAGGACCAGGACGAGTAGTTTTTGCTCGAAATCGTCAGGAGTGGTTTGCTCATGGCGGACGATTCCTTCTGCAGGGCCGTAACCAATTATTTCGCAGTGCAGCATAAAATGCACTAGCATTTTGCCGCGGTACAGCGTGAAATCGTTCAAATATTGCCGCACCGCAAAAGCGGCGGTCTTCGGGGGCATATCTTTCGCGTGATGTTGTACGACGCCTACCAGGCCCAGTCGGACTTGCTCGCGCCCCTGCGCGCCTGGGCGGGGCTGACCAGTTCGGTGTTCCGCGACACCTGCGCCGGGCCGAGCGCCAACTACGTCCTCAAGAGCATTTCGGCGGCGACCGAAATCGTCAACCGGGCGCACCTGATCCACGAGCGGCCGAATTACGAGATCGAGACGATCGAGGTCGAAGGCCAGACGGTGAAGGTGACCGAGGTCGCGGCGCTGGACACGCCGTTCGCCACCCTGCTCCGCTTCAAGAAAGACACGAACATCGAGCAGCCGCGTGTCCTGATCGTGGCGCCGATGGCGGGACATTTCCCGACGCTGCTGCGCCAGACGGCGCAGACCATGCTCGCCGATCACGACGTCTACATCACCGATTGGAAGAGCGCGCGCGACATTCCGCTGGCGGCCGGCCGCTTCGGCGTCGACGAGTATATCGAGCACACGATCCGGTTCTTCGAGAAGATCGGTCCCGGCGCGCATGTCGTGGCGGTGTGCCAACCCTGTGCCGCGCTGCTCGCGACGGTGGCGGTGATGGCGCAAGACAATCATCCCTGCCAGCCGCGCAGCATGACGCTGATGGCAGGCCCGGTCGACACCCGCATCGCGCCGACGACGGTCAACGAACTCGCCACCGGCCATCCCATCGAATGGTTCGAGAAGAACCTGATCACGACGGTGCCGCGGCGCTATCCCGGCGCGCATCGCCGTGTCTATCCCGGCTTCCTGCAAGTGTCGGCGTTCATGTCGATGAATTTGCCGCGCCACATCCGGGCGCATCTGGATCTGTTCGACCACATCCGCAAAGGCGAGGATGCGAAGGCCGAAGCCAACCGCAAATTCTACGACGAGTATTTCTCGGTCGCCGACCTGCCGGCGGAGTTCTATCTCGAAACCGTCCGCAAAGTGTTCCAGGAATTCCATTTACCTCGCGGCATCTTCGAATATCGCGGACGGCGCGTGGAGCCCGCGGCGATTCGAAAGACCGCGCTGTTAACCGTAGAAGGTGAAAAAGACGACATCTGTTCCGTCGGGCAGACGATGGCGGCGCACGATCTGTGCACGTCGATCAAACCATTCCGCCGGAAACACTATGTACAACCGGGTGTTGGACATTACGGCGTGTTTTCCGGGACACGATGGCACACGCAGATTTATCCGATTGTGCGGAACGTGATTTTGGCCAACAACTCATAATGGGCTTGCCTTTTTCTGCCCATATTTACACTGTCAGGTCGCAACACGGGCGCGTGGTAGGGGCGTCGCCCATAGGAGTGGATAATCCAATGAAGTTTCTTTCTCTCGCTTTCGCCGCCGCAATGCTCGTCGCAACGCCGGCTCTCGCCGAAGACCTTCACATCAACATCAAGAACAACACGAGCACCGAGCTGACCGAACTGTACGTCTCGCATGTCGGCACGAACTCGTGGGAAGAGAACATCCTGTCCGGCTCCGTCGGCTCGGGCGAAGATCTTCCGGTCGACATCACCGACGGCCGCACGACCTGCAACTACGACATCAAGGCCGTGTTCAGCGACGGCGGCACCGCGGAATTCCGCAACCAGAACCTCTGCACGACCGACTCGTTCACGGTTCACGACTAAGCCAAACGCATTATGCGGAAACGGCGCGGCCCTCGCGGGTCGCGCCGTTTTTGTTTGTGCCGCCCGATATTAACTGTCCGGACCGGGATTATCCTTGGACTGACAAAATATCGGCCTCTTTTTTCACCAAGCGCGACAATATTGCGTCCACCGCCGCGTGCAGTCGGAAGTTTTCCCCGCTATCGTCGAATCTTCGAGGGAAGGGGACATCCAATGAAACTACAATCCATCGCGGCCTTGGCCGCGCTCGGCGTCGCTTTGTCTGGCTGCGCGAGCATCGTCGAAGGCACCACGCAAATGGTCCAGGTCACGACGCCGCCGGTCGACGGCGCGGCGTGCACGCTGACCAGCAGCGAAGGCGTCTACACCGTCACGACTCCGGGCAGCGTCAAGGTCCACAAGACCAAGAACGACATGAAGGTGCTGTGCAAGAAGGACGGCTATCAGGACGGCATGACCGTCGTGGTGTCGCACTTCAATGGGGCGACGGCGGGCAATTTGCTGCTCGGCGGCGCGATCGGCATGGCGGTCGATGCCGGCACCGGCGCGAACTACAATTTCCCCGACGCGGTCTCGGTGCCGATGGCGCCGCTGGCGGCGCCGGCGGCGGCTACGGCGCCTGCCGCGACGGCTCCGGCCGACGGGGCCAAGACCAGCTCGTAAAGGGTATCGGCCGCCGTCACGCCTGGGCCGCGGACTGACGCAGCGCGAGGACCTCCTCGTGCCGCGCGCAGATCTTCGGCCACAGCGTGGCGGCTTCCGGCACATCGAGATCGAACACGGTGCGCAGCGTGGCGACGAGCTCGTCCGCGCCCGCGAGGGTGTGTTCCGTGGTGCCGGTGGGCGTGACGCGCGAGAGGATCCGGCCCCGCAGGATGGCGTGGCCCTCCTCCGTGTGGCGCTGTGCGACGAGGTTCTGCACGAAGGGCGAGATCGGCGCGGTCTGCAGCAGGACGCATTTCTCGGCGAGCAGCGCCTCATCGGCGGGCGCGAGGTGGAAGTCGAAGCTCTTGGCGCCGTCGTCGAGCCGCCACCATTCGCCGTCGAGCGCCGAGAGCGTGAAGGCAAAGCCGTTCGACGCAAACGGGCCGGGCGCGACGCGGATTGGATCCAACGGCCCGTCGCCGAAGCCGACATCGGCGAGATAGAGCCCTTCGGGCAGCGCGACTCTCAGCACAAGGTGGTTGCCGTTCTTCACCTCGCCGGCCCGGGCGCGCATCACCGCGCCGGTGGCGCGGGTGACGTCGAAGCCGAGTTCGCGCAGCGCCCAGCCGAACACGCCGTTCATCTCATAGCACCAGCCGCCGCGGCGCCGCGTGACGATCTTGTCGAACGCCGCCGCCGGCGACGTCGTCAGCGGACGGCCGAGCTGGACGTCGATGTTCTCGTAGGAGATCGCGGTGAGGTGGGCGTGGTGCAGCGCCGTCAGGCCGGCAAGCGTCGCCGGCGGGCGGGCGTCGAGGCCGATGCGGGCGAGATAGGCGTCGATGTTCATGTGTTTAGCCCCTGTTCCCGCACGATCATGGACTTTCGAAGGCCCGGTTCCCATGCGGAACGGTTATCCTTCGACAAGCCCAGGGTGAGGTCAAAGCTTAAAATCTGCGGCTTTGCGGGGGATTATCCCTGCGAATCGAATTATTTTCGACTTCAGTACAGTGGACCCTTGCATAGTGTGAAGTTCGTGCTAGATATGACTTCGCAATAGTCCAGGGAGGCGGAGAAGAGGCGTTGTGACCGAGGAATCTCAATTCACACGCAAATTCCGTAAAGAACTGATGGCCGGGCTTTCCTCGCTCGTCCTGCTGGCGGTGCTCGCCCGCGCAGGACGCGAAATGTACGGATACGAAATCGCCAAAGCCGTGAAGGCGGAAGGCGAAGGCGGACTGATCTTCAAGCAGGGCGCGATCTACCCCGTGCTGCGCTCGCTCAACGCCACCGGGCTGCTGCACAGCCGGGTCGAGGCGTCGGCGTTCGGGCCGCCGCGCCGCTACTACGACATCACCGATGACGGCCGAAAGGCGCTGTCGGAATGGCAGTTCGCCTGGCGCGACATGCGCGAATTCGTCGACGACGCGCTGCAGGCCGGCGTCACCCCAGGAGCGACCGCCGATGGTCATGCCGGCGCCAGCGCCTGAAACGGTCAACGCCTACCTGGCGCAGTTGCGCCGCGCGCTGAAAGGCGCGCCGGCGGGACTGATCAGCGACGCGCTCGCCGATTGCGAAGACCATCTCAACAGCGAGATCGCCACCAATCCCGATTTGAACGAAACCCAGATCCTCGCCGCCGTCGTCGAAACCTACGGCACGCCCGAGGAAATCGCCGAGGAGTACAGAGACATGGAACACACGATTACGACTCCGTTCCCCCAGCCCGAGACCGGCAGCGAAGAGCGCCGTTTCGGCTTCTTCAATGTCGTGAGCGATCCGCGTACCTATGGCGCCCTGCTCTACATGCTGCTCGCTCTGCCCACGGGCATCTTCTACTTCACCTGGTCGGTGGTCGGCATCTCGCTGTCGCTGGGCTTCGCCATCCTGATCATCGGCATTCCGTTCTTCCTGCTCTTCATCGCCTCGATCCGCGTCCTGGCGCATGTCGAAGGACGCATCGTCGAAGCCCTGCTCGGCGTGCGCATGCCGCGGCGCCTGCCCGCCACGCCCGGAACCGATGAAGGCCTCTGGACCAAGATCAAGGAGACCTTCAGCGATGTCCGCACCTGGTCGTCGCTGTTCTACATGCTGCTGCGCCTGCCGCTCGGCATCATCTATTTCGTCATCGCGGTCGTCGGCCTGTCGATGTCGCTCGGCGTCACCGCGGGCTCGATCTACAGCCTGATCACCGGCGAGTCGCATGTGCAGATTTCCGACGCGCCCTATCTGCAGCATTTCCTGCACACCGCGCCGGGCCTCATCGTGTTCGCGCTTTGCGGCATCCTGCTGTTCTTCCTCGTGCTGCATGTGGCGCGGGCGATCGGCTGGGTGCACGGCAAGATCGCCGAAGGTCTTCTCGTCCGGCTGTAAGCCCCCCTTGGAGCCGGACACCATGACCCGCGATGGAAACATCGCGGGTCTTTTTTTGCGCGACGAGAATCACAAAAGCGCGGAACATAAGTTCCTCGCGTTGCAACGATTCGTTAACCGCGCTGTAAGGGTTGACGCCCCTATTATGCGCAAGGCTATATGCCAACCGCACGCCGGCCCCCGGAATCGCGCATAGCGGATTCGAGGACCTCGGTGGGGGGCTTAACACTGGGCTGGGGCTGACATCGTTCGTCAGCTCTGAAAGACAGGAGCCGACGTGGATCGTCGTTTTGGTTCGACGCGCATCGACTTGCGCCGTTCGCTGCGCGCGGCATCGGCCGCACTCTCCACCACCGACGGCCGCTGGGCCGTGGTTTCGACATCCATCACGGGGCTGGTCGCCGGCTCGATGGCGTGGCTTGCGGCGAGCGCGATGCCGCCGCTGCATGTCCGAACACAGGACGCGTCGACGACGTTCCTGCCCTACAAGCTTTTCACGCAGCTGGTCCAGGCCGGCAACAACCTGATCGCCGGCTCGCCCGACGCGGCGCGCCGCGCGGCGCCGCCGCCGGCGCAGCTCGACCGCGCGCTCGCCGACGAGGAAGCCGGCGACAACGGCAATGCGACGCCGGGAATCGAATCGCGCACGCTGACGCTCGACACCGGCGACACGCTCGCGGGCGTCCTGGAAGACGCGGGCCTGTCGGACGAAGACACCAATGCGGCGATCGCGGCGCTCGCCAAGGTGTACGACCTGCGCGATGCCCGCGCCGGGCAGAGCTTCACCATCACCTTCGAATCGGCGCCGCAGGGCGCGCATCGCGAGACGCCGCCGGCCAACGCGGTGCCCGCGCCGCTGATCAACAATCTGTCGACGGACGGCGACGAGGACGATTCCGATCCCAACGCGCCGGTCATTCCAGTGCAGACGCTGCCGCTCGGCCGCCTGCTCTCGGTGTCGTTCTCGCCGTCGATCGAGCACGACATCACGGTGACGCGCCAGGCGGACAACAGCTTCACCGCCAACGACGTCGTCAAGCAGCTCGTCGAGCACACGCACCGCGCCGGCGCGACAGTGGACTCGTCGCTCTATCTCGCCGCGACCCAGGCCGGCATCCCGACCGACGTCACCGTCGCCGTGATCAAGATGTTCTCCTACAAGGTCGACTTCCAGCGCGATCTGCGCCCGGGCGACTCGTTCGAGGTCTATTACAGCTATTACTACACGCCCGACGGCCAGCCGGCGCGCGACGGCAATATCGACTATGCGGTGATGCGCACGGGCGGCAAAGAGTATGCGGTCTACCGCTACCAGCCCGATCCGAACCAGCCGGCGGAGTATTTCGACGCGCATGGCGCCAGCCTCAAGGGCATGCTGATGAAGACGCCGGTCGACGGCGCGCGCATCTCGTCGGGCTTCGGCATGCGCTTCCATCCGGTGCTCGGCTACACCCGCATGCACAAGGGCATCGACTTCGCGGTGCCGGTGGGCACGCCGGTGATGGCCTCGGGCTCGGGCATCGTGAAGACCGCCGGACGCAGCAACGGCTACGGCAATTTCATGCTGGTCGACATGGGCAACGGCTATGGCTTCGCCTATGGCCACCTGTCGCGTTTCGCGCCGGGCATGCATCCGGGCAGCCATGTGCACCAGGGCGAGATCGTCGCCTATAGCGGCAACACCGGCCTGTCGACCGGGCCGCATCTGCATTACGAGATCCGAATCCACAACGTGCAGGTCAATCCGCTGACGGTGAAGATCGCGCAGGGGCGCATCCTGTCGGGTCACGATCTGCGCGATTTCCTCGTGGCACGTCTGCACACCGATGCGGTGATGGCGTCGACGCCGCTGGAGACCAAGGTGGCGGACGTCGCGACCGACCTGCGCCAGGCGAAGGCGCGCTGACGCGACCTTCCGCCGCGTACGATCCCATGCGCTTTGCCGCATGATGGGCGCGACCGGGGGCCGTGCCGCATGACCATTCTGAGCGTTCGCCATCTGACGCGCTATCGCTACGCCAAGCGCGTGTCGTTCGGCGAGCACCGGATGATGTTCCGGCCGCGCGAGAGCTTCGACCAGCACGTGCTCGAATCCGTGCTGACGATCACGCCCAAGCCGGCGGAGGTTCGCTACGTCCACGACGTGTTCGGCAACTCGATCGGCATCGCGCGGTTCAACACCCGCGCCAAGGAACTGGTGTTCGAGAGCATCAACCGGTTGGAGCACCATCCGGAAAATTCGCTCGACGATCCCAAAGCGCCCGACTGGGGCCTCAACAAGTTCCCCTTCGTCTACAACGCGGTGGACGAACCCGATCTGGCGCCGTCCAAGGAGCGGCTTTATCCCGATCCCGACCGCGTGCTGGCGGACTGGTCGCGGCGCTTCCTGCAGGGCCTGACCACGCTCGATGCCCCACATGTGCTGGCGGCGATGACGCTGGCGATCCACGACGAGCTCGAATATCGCAGCCGCGCCAGCGGGCCGCCGCAATTGCCGATCGAGACGCTGCGTCTGGGCCACGGCACCTGCCGCGATTTCGCGGTGCTGATGATGGAGGCGTGCCGCACGCTCGGCCTCGCGGCGCGCTTCGTGTCCGGCTATCTCTACACGCCACCGCGCGGCGGCAAGGCGAGCTACAAGGGCGGCGGGAACACGCATGCCTGGGTGCGCGTTTTCCTTCCGAGCGGCGGCTGGGCGGAGTTCGATCCCACAAACGGCCTTGTTGGCAACCGCGACCTGATCCGCGTCGCGGTGGTTCGCGATCCGGTGCAGGCGGTTCCCTTGTACGGAACGTGGGACGGCGATCCGTCCGACTATCTGGGCATGGACGTCGAGGTGGACGTCGCTGCGGAAGACCCCAGCGGCGAAAAACGCAAGCGCGTGGTGCGATTGCGGTAGCGTTGCACAAGAAAGAGGCGGTGCCGGTTGCTGATACGATGCGGATACGACATCGCCTATGAATGCACCGCCGATACCCCGCTCCTCGCCATGCTGCATGTGCGGCCCGAGCGGCACATCAATCTGACGACGCCGGAGGCTTTCGCCGTCCTGCCCTATGTGCCCTATCGCACCTATCTGGACGGGTTCGGGAATGTCTGCACACGGATGGTGCTGCCGCCGGGGACGACGCATCTGACCTGCGATTTCACGATCTGGGATTCGGGCGCCCCCGATTATGTGCCCTATGGCGCGCCGCAGGTGCCCGTCGATCAATTGCCGCATGAGGTGCTCGTCTACCTGCTGGGCAGCCGGTATTGCGAGACCGACAAACTTTCGGCGCTGGCATGGTCGCTGTTCGGGCACATCGCGCCGGGATGGGGCCGCGTCGCGGCGATCGCGCAATATGCCCATGACCGCATCCGCTTCAGCTATCCCGATGCGCGCCCGGACCGTACCGCGTTCGAGGGCCATTTCGAGCAGATCGGGGTATGCCGCGACTACACGCATCTGGCGGTCACGCTGTGCCGCTGCATGAACATTCCGGCGCGCTATTGCACCGGGTATCTCGGCGATATCGGGGTGCCGCGCGATCCCAATCCGATGGATTTCTCGGCCTGGTTCGACGTCTATCTGGGCGGCGACTGGTATACGTGGGACGCGCGCCACAACGTGCCGCGCGTCGGCCGCATCCTGATGGCACGCGGGCGCGACGCGACCGATGCGGCGCTGACCACGGCATTCGGATCGGCTAAGCTGGTGCAGTTCACGGTGGTGACGGAGGAGATCTCGGGGGGATGAGATGCGTGCGGCCGCAAGCCTTGTGTTCGCGCTCGGGGCACTGGCGATGACCGGCGGTGCGGGCGGCGCGCCGGAGCAGGACGAATTCGTCATCGGACCCGACTATGCGCCGGCGCCGGAGTTCACGGTGCGGCCGGGCGTGCCGGCGGGCACGGTGCATGCCTTCACGATGCAATCGTCGGACAGCGCGCTTTATCCCGGCATTCGCCGGCTGGAGAACGACGTCACCAAGCGGCGCGATGCTCATGGCAATCGCATCGCCGCGGCGGAGAACGAGCAGTCGGAGCCCTACCCTTATACGCGCACGGTGTGGGTCTATGTGCCCAAGCAGTATGTGCCGGGCACGCCGGCGCCGTTCATGGTGGTGCAGGACGGGTACGGTTATCTGAACCGGTTGCCGCGCGTGCTCGACAACCTGATCGCGCAGAAGCGCGTGCCGGCGCTGATCGCGGTGCTGATCGACAATGGCGGCGGCGATGCGCAAGGCAGCGAGCGCGGGCTGGAATACGACACGGTGTCGGGCCGCTACAGCGATTTCGTCGAGACGGAAGTTCTGCCGCGCATCGCGAAGGACTACGGCATCGTGTTCACCACCGATCCCGACGGGCGCGCGACGATGGGGGCGAGCTCCGGCGCGGCGTGCGCGTTCAGCATGGCGTGGTTCCATCCCGAGCGGTACCACCGCGTCCTGTCCTATTCCGGCACCTTCGTGAACCAGCAATCGCCGCCGAGCGCGGACACGCCGCGCGGCGCCTGGGAGTATCACGCGCATCTGATCGCGGAGGCGCCCGCCAAGCCGATCCGCATCTGGATGGAGGTCGGCGAGAAGGATCTGCATTTCGACGATCCGGAAGACACCTGGCACAACTGGCCGCTCGCCAACCGGCGCATGGCCGACGTGCTGAGGGCCAAGGGCTATGCCTATCGCTATGTGCTCGCCAAGGCGGCGGTGCATGTCGACGCGCGGGTGACCGAGCAGACCCTGCCCGGCGCGTTGGAATGGCTGTGGCAGGGCTTTTGACGCGCCGGGCCGATCGCGTTCACTTGATCCTGGCTTTGAGTTCGCCAATGCGTCTGACGAAAGCCTGACGGATGCAGTCGATCGGATCGGTTGCGGTTTCGCATTGATCGCGTTGCGCGAGCCAGGCCCTCTGCTCCAGTCTGAGCTGCTTTCTTGCGTCGCCGATCGGCAACGGCGTCATCAAGGCGCGATAGACGTCACCCATCTGAGCGTCGAGCACGGCGAGATCGGGCGTGTCGCACACCTGATGCTCGGCCCACTTGTTCGCCTTGGCGCAATCGAAGCTCGGCGTGGCCACCGCGCCCGCATCGTTCGGCGCTTGTGGTGGGGGCGCGGCGTGCGGAACGGGTATCGCCTCGCTGTCGCCGGGATACAGGTAAGGCGCGGCAATCTCGGCCCAGATTTCGACGACGCCTCGTATGCCGCTGGGCGCCGAGGACGACTGCGAGACGTAATAGGCCAGCGGCGTCCATAGCAGCGTGACGCCGACACCGACCCACAATATCCGGATCAAATAGCGCACGGCGCTCGCGAAGAAATCGCCGGCAAACCGTTGCCGGTCGCTCGGCGACCGGCCGGCGAGACGCTCGCGATCGGCGAATTCGAAATCGATCCAGCCGCTCAAGTAATACATGCCCCGCAAGATGCCGTGCCAAACGAGCGTGGCGAGCGCGATGGTGAACGGTGCGTTCCACGGCCAGGCGGCAAACGCCGTCACCGCCTTGATCGCAGACGTCAGAAAATGCGGAAAGAACATGTTCAGCCTTCCGGCGGCTTGGGGACTTCCGTCACTTCCCCTTCGATGATGTTCGGGTCGGAGGGCTTGGATGTCGCCGGGGTTTCCAGGGCAGGCCGTGCCGGCTCCGAATGCATCCCGAGATTTTGCGTCACCGAACTGACGAGATCCTTGATCACATCTTCGGGCAACTGCATTTGCTCGACATAATCTTTTTCCAGGAGCTTGTTCAGCAGCGCGAGCTTTTCGCCGCGGGACTTTTCGGTTTCGGCGAGCTTGAGTTTGAAAGCATCGAGATATTTCTGTTCGCCCGTCGCCTGGTATGCGGCCATGAGTTTTTCGCCGTCGCGCAGCAATCCCTGCTGCCATTTGATCTCCTGGTCGGCAACGTCGGCGACCGCGGCGTTGCGGTTCTTGTCGATCTGGGCGGACTGGATTTCACGCACCTTCCGGGCAATCTCGTCGTCGAGCGCGACCTCGACGATGCCGGCCCGGAACGAAAAACGCTTTTCATCCGTCTTGAATTCGAAAAGCGTCGTGTCCAGCGCATCGCGCGCGGCATTGATGTCGAGCACGTCGCAAGACCGCGCCTTGGCGCGCAATTGCCGTTTCAGTTCGTCGGCGAAGATCGTCGTCAGATCCCGCAATCCCTCCTGCACGACTTCACCGGCTTTCGCCTTTTCAAGGGCGACCGTGTATTTCACCGTGAGCTTGAAAGGCAACGCGCCCTTGTTGGAGGGCGCTTCGAAAGTATCGGAGATTTCCCGCCGCCCGATGTTCACAAGGTAGTATTTTTCGATGCCGCCGAACATCCGTTCCCCGAACGTCGGCCCCTTGCCGTCGATGAAAGCGCGATAGCCGTTCTTGCCCTTGACCACCACCACACAGCCCGGCTCGGCTTTGAGTTCCTTTGTGTCTTCCTTGACGATTGGATCGATTGTCATGATGCCCCCCGTTCGATTTGTGGCCGGTTCTCACCCAGCAGGGATGCCGGGTAGAAGCCGCGAAATATGAACTCCACGCGCTGCCGGTCGATTGAACCGGGCTCGGCAAGTGCGAAAACCGCGCGTGCGAGCAGCAGGACCGGATCGGGATCAACGCTATGCTCTTTCTGATACCGGGCCCAGTTGCGCAGCACTTTCTGTGCATCATTGCGCACCTCCCGGCGCGCCAGCATGGCCAGGAAGCCCCTTGCGCACGCCCTCAGCGCGGTTTCAACCGTTCCTTCGCTCTTTAGATTGACCGAGCGCCGGTTCTCGAACAGGCGCGCGAGCGACGGCCCGCCGTCGGGGTCGGACGGCAGCAGCCCGCCGAGCGCCGACAGGAGCAGGAACATCGGCACGTAGCACGGGACATCGCGATCACCCGGCAGTTTCGCCCAATCGACCAATGCCGAAAGAAAGGTTGGAAGGTCAAAGAGCGCGTCGCCATCGCTGGTGCAGGCAAGCGCGACAAGGTTGCCGACCGCCTCGCTGGCATCGCCCTGAAGCCGTGCATGGCCGCGCTGTGCGATGCGTTTGAGCACGGAGATCGCCTGCGGTGCCAGGCGAAAACCGGTGCTGCCGCATGCGATCTCCACCGCGGCTCGGAGCTGGGGGATGGTCGCATTTTCGGCCGACCAATCCTTGATCAGGACGGAGCTGACGGCGTCCGCGACCTCCGGAGCGAGTGCCGCGACCGAAAGAGACAGATCCGCCGTCTGACGTGCCGGTTTGTCCCGATCCAAGGCCCACCCCTTGATCAAGCTCTCGAACACCGAGGGAAAAGAGCGCTGTGCCATGACGCCCACGGCAATAGCCACGCGATAACGCAAGTTGACGTCGGACAACTGCGCCAGATCATTCAGCCAATCCGTCAAGGGCTGCCGCAATTCGTCTATTTCTTCCCAGATCAGATTGAGCAGCGCGTGGCCCCTGCCGGCTTCCTCGAACCGCACGCAATCGATATCCATCTTCAGGCGCAGGGGGCGCATGGGAAATATTCTGGCCTCGATCGCGTGCAGCGTGCGTTCGCGGCTGCGCGTCAGCCGGCCCAGAGAAAGCGGGACGCGTTCTTCCGAAGTGGTCAGCGCGCGCAACGCCTTGCGAAGCGGCTCGGCTGCCGCGAGGACCGTTTCATAGGGCTCCGATTCCAACACAGCCACGGCCAAGGCGTCGGCGATCGCGTCGACCTCGGAGACTTTGGCGAGCCATTGCCGGGCACGGTCCCGGGGCGTGAGGTCGGTAGGCGCCGGCGCGTCCACGGGATTGGTGGCGGCGCCGCAAACCTTCAACAAAGCCGCCAGACGCGCATCGCCATCAAAGCGGTTGGCATCGTCCCAGCGCCCGGCATCCTGGATTTCGAAGCGGTCGATGAGCGCGATCAAACCCTCAAACTGGAATTTCAGCTTGGCGTCGTCGATCAGGATGGGGATGAGCTTCTGTTGCTCGCGCGCCAGCCTCGCCTCGACGAAGACATAGCCGGATTCCATCGAATTCCGGGACACGAACAGCAAAACCCGGCGCGCGTGGGTAATGGCGAATTCGACTTTGTTGCCCCAGTCGCCTTCGTTGAATTCCTGATCCCACCAGACACGCAGCTTTGCAAACCGGAAATAGTCCACAAAGCGCTTGACGATCGCGCGATCGGCGGAATTGTAGGAAATGAAGATGTCGTGATCGAACGGCTCTGCCGCGGCGTTGCCGGCTAAACTAGCGCTCATTGGTCCCCACCCAGCCAGAGCTATGCCGACGACTTCCGAGACCCCGGATCGCTCATTGTTCAGCGGTTGATTATTTCCGGGCGAGAAGCAGGCGACATCGTATTCGACAATTAAGCTACAGTATTGAGATCAAAGAAGCGAAATCAAGACACCGCATGCCATGAGCGCAGGTTGTGCAGCGGGTTGGCGTACGGATTGCTGTCGTTCGATCCGGAGCGACATCGGCGCGTGCTGGCCTACTCGGCACCTTCGCGAACCCGCAATCGCCGCCAAACCCGGACACGCCGTGAAGGGCTCGAGGTCGGTGAGAAGGATCTGCATTTCGACGATCCGGAAGACACCTGGCACAATTGGCCGCTCGCCAACCGGCGCATGGGCCGACGTGCTGAAGGCCAGCGGGGATGCCTATCGCTATGTGCTCGCAAGGCGGCGCATGTCGATGCGCGAATGGGGCTACAAAGCTCTATAAACAAGCCACTTTAGCGCTACCATAAAATCCGGCACACTCCCGCCGCCGACGCGGTCGGCCACAAAAAAACGGGAGGGCGTCATGGCATTGGAGAACACGCCGCAGGTCAATCCTGCGGGCCTCGGACTTGCGAGCTTCGGACTGACGACGGTTTTGCTCAGCCTGATCAATGCCGGCGTGCTGCCGGCCGGCGGCGAAGCGGTGGTGCTGCCGCTGGCGATGGCGCTGGGCGGCACGGCGCAGATCATCGCCGGCATCGCGGAGATCCGCACCGGCAATACCTTCGGCACGACGGCGTTCGTGGCGTATGGCGCGTTCTGGTGGTGGTTCGCGCTGCTGCTGATCCTGGGCCACAACGGCGTGCTCGACCTCAAGGAGGCCGGCAGCACGATCGGCGCCGCGCTGCTGCTGTGGGGCGTGTTCACGCTCTACATGTGGATCGCGACGTTCAAGCTGAACCGCGTCGTGTTCCTCGTGTTCCTGACGCTGTGGGTGACGTTCTTCCTGCTCGGCGGCGGCGCGGTCATGGGCAATCCATCGCTGTCCCATATGGGCGGCTGGCTCGGGCTGGTATGCGGATCGCTGGCGCTCTATGGCAGCTTCGCGATCGTGACCAACAGCACGTTCGGGCGCACGGTCCTGCCGCTGGGCTAGCCGGCTTCAGTATCCGGCCAGGGCGTTGGTCCAGCGTTCCGCGTCGCGGCCGGGGCGGGCGTCGTTCGTGAGCCAGATGTCCCTGACGCGGAGGCCGGCAGCGGCAATGGCAGCTGCGAGTGTCGCCTCGGTCATGTCGGTGAAGTGGCGCTCGCGGGCGAAGCGTTCGGTGTCGCCGTATTTGAACGACATGTACCAGGCGCCGCCGGGTTTGAGGGCGCGCGCGAGGCGCGTCATGGCATCGGGAAGCTCGGCGCGCGGGACATGCAGCAGGATGGCACAGGACCAGATGCCGTCGAATTGGTTTTGCCAGTCGATTTCGTCGAAGCGCTTGTGCTGGACGGGAAGGCCGCTGTGGGCGCGGGCGAGTTCGACCATTTTTTCCGAACCGTCGAAGGCGATGACGGCGTAGCCGGCGGTCTTGAAGGCAAGCGCGTCGCGGCCGACGCCGCAACCGGCTTCGAGGATCGTGCCGTTCGGTGGAATATGGGCAAGGAAGCGGGCGCGGGTGGCTGAAATGTCGGCGTGAGCGCTGTCGGCGAAGAAGAGGGCGGCGTTGCGGTCGTAGTAATCGGTCGACATGTGATTCCTCAAACCGACATCGTCATCGCCGGCTTTACGCCGGCGACCCAGGATCACGATCCAAGATCGTGATCCTGGGTGGCCGGGACAAGCCCGGCCATGACGATTTGTGGAGGGTGTTGCGTTCATTTCGAGGTGTCGTTGCTCGACATCGACACCCCCTCACCCTGCCCTCTCCCCCGGGAGGGGGAGAGGGTTCTCTCTTTTAATGCACCGCCCGGCTCGTCTGGGGCGAATGCTCGATGTCGAACTCGTCGTCGCCGGCGGCGAATTCGACGCCGTCGATGGTGAGGCCGTTCTTGCCGACGCCGACTGTCACCTTGGTACCGTCGAGAATCTTGCCCTCGAGCAGCATCTGGGCGAGCGGGTCCTGCAGGCGGCGCTGGATCACGCGCTTCAGGGGGCGCGCGCCGTAGACCGGATCGTAGCCTTCATTGGCGAGCCATTCGGTCGCCTTCTTGTCGAGCGCGATCTCGATCTTGCGGTCGGCGAGCAGGCGGTCGAGGCGGCCGAGCTGGATCTCCACGATCTTGTCCATGTTGGCGCGGGTGAGGCGGTGGAACAGGATGATCTCGTCGAGGCGGTTCAGGAACTCGGGCCGGAAGTGCGCGCGCACGGCCTGCAGCACGGCGGCGCGGGCCTCGCGGGTCTCCTCGCCGGTCGAAAGCAGTTCGGTGCCGAGGTTGGACGTCAGGATGATCACCGTGTTCTTGAAGTCCACGGTGCGGCCCTGCCCGTCCGTCAGGCGGCCGTCGTCGAGGACCTGGAGCAGGACGTTGAACACGTCGCTGTGCGCCTTCTCGACCTCGTCGAACAGGATGACCTGGTAGGGACGCCGGCGCACCGCTTCGGTGAGCACGCCGCCTTCCTCATAGCCGACATAGCCCGGGGGCGCGCCGATCAGACGGGCGACGGAATGCTTCTCCATGAACTCGCTCATGTCGATGCGGACCATGGCGGTGTCGTCGTCGAACAGGAAGGACGCGAGCGCCTTGGTGAGTTCGGTCTTGCCGACGCCGGTGGGGCCCAAGAACAGGAATGAGCCGATGGGACGGTTCGGGTCCTGCAGGCCGGCGCGGGCGCGGCGCACCGCGTTGGCGATGGCGCGCACGGCCTCGTGCTGGCCGACGACGCGGGATTCCAGCGCGCCTTCCATCTTGAGGAGCTTGTCCTTCTCGCCCTCGAGCATCTTGTCGACCGGGATGCCGGTCCAGCGCGAGACGACCGACGCGATCTGCTCGGGCGTCACGGATTCCTTGGCGAGGTTGTTGCTGTCCTTGTCCTCGATGGCCTTGAGCTTGCGCTCGAGGTCGGGGATGACGCCGTAGGAGAGCTCGCCGGCGCGGGCGAAGTCGCCCTTGCGCTGCGCGATCTCGACATCCATGCGGGCGCGGTCGAGCTGTTCCTTCAGGCCCTGGACGTCGGAGACGGATTTCTTCTCCTCCTGCCATTTGGCACTCAGCACGCTCGCCTTCTCTTCGAGTTCGGCGAGGTCGTGGGTGAGCGTCTTCAGGCGATCCTGCGACGCCTTGTCGGTTTCCTTCTTGAGCGCGGCTTCCTCGATCTTGAGCTGGATGATGCGGCGGTCGAGCTCGTCGAGCGCCTCCGGCTTGCTGTCGACCTGCATGCGCAGGCGCGAGGCGGCCTCGTCCATCAGGTCGATGGCCTTGTCGGGCAGGAAGCGGTCGGTGATGTAGCGGTTGGAAAGCTGCGCCGCGGCGACGATCGCGGAGTCCGTGATGCGCACGCCGTGATGGACTTCGTACTTCTCCTTCAGGCCGCGCAGGATCGAGATGCTGTCCTCGACGGTCGGTTCGTTGACGAAGACGGGCTGGAAACGGCGGGCGAGCGCGGCGTCCTTCTCGACATGCTTGCGGTACTCGTCGAGCGTGGTGGCGCCGACGCAATGCAGCTCGCCGCGCGCCAGCGCGGGCTTGAGCAGGTTGGACGCGTCCATCGCGCCGTCGGCCTTTCCGGCGCCGACCAGGGTGTGCATCTCGTCGATGAACAGGATGATGTTGCCGTTGGCGCCGGTGACTTCGTTGAGGACGGCCTTCAGGCGCTCCTCGAACTCGCCGCGGAATTTGGCGCCGGCGATCAGCGAGCCCATGTCGAGCGCCATCAGCTTCTTGTTGCGCAGGCTTTCGGGCACGTCGCCGTTGACGATGCGCAGCGCGAGGCCTTCGGCGATGGCGGTCTTGCCGACGCCGGGCTCGCCGATGAGGACGGGGTTGTTCTTGGTCCGGCGGGCGAGGACCTGGATGGTGCGGCGGATCTCCTCGTCGCGGCCGATCACGGGGTCGAGCTTGCCGGTGCGCGCGGCCTCGGTGAGGTCGCGGGCGTATTTCTTGAGCGCGTCGTACTGGTTCTCGGCCGTCGCGCTGTCGGCGGTGCGGCCCTGGCGCAGATCGGCGATCGCCTTGTTGAGGGCGAGCGCGGTGACGCCGGCGTCCTTCAGGATACGGGCGCTCTCGGTGCCCTTGGCGATGGCGAGCGCGAGCAGCAGATATTCGGCGGTGACGAAGCTGTCGCCGGCCTTCTTGGCGACCTGTTCGGCATTGTCGAACAGCTTGGCGGCGTCCTGGTTGAGATAGACCTGGGCGGACTGTCCCTGGACCTGCGGGAGCTTGGCGAGCGCGCGTTCGACGTCGTCGCGGACCTGCTCCGGCTTGCCGCCGGAGGCGGCGATGAGACGGGCGGCGAGGCCTTCCTCGTCGTCGATCAGCACCTTCAGAAGGTGTTCGGGGGTGAAGTATTGGTGGTTGGAGCGCTGGGCCAGGCCCTGGGCGGATTGCATGAAGCCGCGCGCCCGCTCGGTGAATTTCTCGACGTCCATTTTTGCCTCTCAAGCCCTTGCCCGAACGCGCATCCGCGCCGCCCAGGCGAGTCTCATGGATTTAGAATACGGCCCCGGATGGGCGCCGTTCCATGGTGGGGATGTGGGTTCCCGGTTTGGACTTTTCAAGGGGCTCCCAGCCAGCACAGGGTCAGCACCACGACACCCGCAAGCGCCAAAGCCGCGTGGCTGCCGATCAGCCAGCGGAAGCCACGGGGCGTGCGCATGGGCAGGAACGCGACGGCAAGCCCCGCGACCCAGGCGAGGCTGATCGGGATCGCGGCATAGGCAGCCCAATTGCCGCTCGCCACGGCGTTGTTCAGGGACAAAGCGAGGACCACCAAACCGAAGGTCCCGGCGATGCCATGCACGGCGGCCGCCAGCGGGGGCCGCGGCACGAGTGGTTTGAGATAGAGCAAGCCCAATGCGGCGCCGCCAAGCGCCGTGAGGACGATGGTGTAGAACGCAAGCGCGAACATGGGCCCGATGCTACGCCGATTCCGGCGGCGCGCCGGCGGGGTCTGCCTGCGTTTCGGAAGACGGAAATGCGGCCAGACGCCAGAGCGGCGTCGTCATTGCAAACAAAGGCGCGGCGAGGATACCGGCGACGGCGACGAACAGCCCTGCCCGCGGCCCCAGCAGCGAACCCAGGATGCCGCCGGCGACGGCACCCAGCACCGCCGGGGCGCCGGACGCCACGGTGAGCGCGGCGGCGGCGCGGCCGAGCAGGTCGCGCGGGATCACGGCCTGGCGCAGGCTGGCGGTCGGGATCATCGCGGCGACGGCGAAGGAGTCGCCGACGATCTGCGCGAGCATCAGGCTGGCGAGCTTGAGCCAGAGCGGGCCGGCGGCGAGCGGGATGAACAGCGTCGCGATGGCCGAGATCAGGAAGCCCAGCACGATGGCGCGGCCGACGCCGACAAGGCGGACCAGCGGCGCCGACATCACGGTGCCCAGCAGCGAGCCGAAGCCGCCGACCGCGACCGTGATGCCCATCAAGAGCGGGGTGAGGCCCAGCGTCCTGATGAAGAAGACCACGTAGAGCGCGCTGAAGATGCCGCCGAACAATGCCGAGAGCGCCGCCATGATCGGCAGCGGCCAGATCACGGGATGGTCCGCAAAGGCCGCGAAGCCGGCTTTGAGGTCGGCGAGCATGGTCAGGCGCTGGGCGGGCTCGGCGGCGGCCTGCTCGCGCTCGCGGATCGTGCCGAGGAACAGGGCGGAGACGGCATAGGTCGCTGCGTTCACCGCGATGGCGATCGGCGCCGTCAGGGTCTGCACCAGCACGCCGGCGAGCGCCGGGCCGCCGATCTCGGCCAACGAGTCGGTGGTCGAGAGCTTGGTGTTGCCCTCGAGCAGATGCTCGCGGTCGACGAGATGCGGCAGATAGGCGTGGTCGGCGATGTCGAACAGGACGCTCAGCGCGCCCATCGCGAGCGCGACGAGGTAAAGCTGGTTCATCGCCAGCACATGCAGCCACGCGGCGAGGGGCACGCTGAACAGGATCGCCGCACGCGCGAGGTCGGAGGCGATCATGATGGCGCGCTTGCGCGTGCGGTCGACGAAACCGCCGGCGGCGAGCCCGATCAGCACGCTGGGGCCGATGGAGAACGCCGCCAGGATGCCGAGCTGGTAGGGCTTGGCATCGATGGTGAGGACGGAGGCGAGCGCGAGGCCCTCGCGCGTGATGCGGGCGCCGAACGCGGACACGGTCTGCGCCGCCCAGAGACGGAGGAAGCCGGCATGGCGCCAGAGGGCGCCGGAAGGTGTGGGAAATCGCATGGAGGGACTCTTTTGAAATTTTGAGGTGTTGAGCGTCCCGGCCCAATTCCCCCACCCCGTCATGGCCGCCCTTGTGGCGGCCATCCATGATCACCGTGATGCATGGGTGATCCTGGGTGGCCGGGACAAGCCCGGCCATGACGATTGAAGGCGTGGTGGACGTGATCCCAACGGCTCGGGAAAATGGAATGAAGGCCGCCCGCCGGTGTTGCGGACGTTCGCGCCCTTGGCCGTCTTCGTGAAGACGGAAGGGGCTAGTGGAGAGCGAGAGCCTTCATGGCACAGCCTGTCCTGCCGGGCGATCCGGCTTCGAGAGATGACGCGCGGAAACTATTCCGGAACGCGGCGCGGCGCAACTCAGCCCGCGGCACGCATCCGCGCGAAGGCGCCGGGGCGCGTGCGCGTTTCCAGCGCGGCGATGATTTGTGCCGCCAATGCCGAGCTCGACGTCGCGGTTGAGTCGATCTCCAGATCGTAGATCGCGTGGGCATGCACGCGCGCCATCGCCTGCACGGCGGAGCCGGGGGCGCGGTCGCGGCGGGCGCGCTCGCGCAGGACAAGCTCGTCGGCGGCGCAGTGCACGCCGACGAAGAACACGTCGATGCCTTCGAGCGCGGCGACCCAGTCGTCGAGCAAGGCGCGCGAGATGATCGCATCGTCCACGATAACGCCGATGCCTTCACCTACGCAGGCGCGCACGGCGCGATGGAAGGCGCGGAACATCTTGAAGGGCTGGTCTGCTTGCGGTGCAAGCGCGTCGCCCTCGCCGCGAAGAAACTGTCCGATGGCCTCGAACCAGTCCGACGGGACGCGCTCCCAGACGAAATCGTCGATGCCCATGCGGATGAACGGCAGCCGCGCCTGCAGCATTCCCGCGAGCGCGGATTTGCCGGCGGAGGAGGTGCCGTTCAACAGGATGACATCGGGAAGCTTCATACCGAAGCTTAACGCTAAACGCTCAGAGCGTCAGCGGCGGCGCGCGAACCCGATCATGCCGGCGGAGATCACCAGAAGGCCGAGGCCGTACCAGATGAAGGCCCTGTTGTAGTCCATGACCGTGTTGGCCGGCCAAGGCAGCCAGCCGGTGCCCTGCCCGATCCAGTGAAGGCCGTAGACAAAAAGAAGCACGCCGACGACGAGCAGCACGGTCTTCATGGCAATCCCCGCAAACCGGTTCCGACAAACCAGTTCGCGCGGGGTGATGCCGTGGTTACAGGACGCGGCGGATTACTCCGCGGTTTCCTCTTCGCCCTCTTCCTCGGATTCGGCGAGGGAGAAGGACGGGCCGCTTTGCGCGGGCTGCTGGCCGGCGGGATAAGGCTGCTCGCCGCCCTGCGGGCCGTTGCCGCGGTTGGGATTGTTCTGCTGCTGCTGCAGCGCCTGCTGCTGCTGGTATTGCTGCTGCGCCTGCGCCTGGGCGGCCATGATGCGGTAATAGTGCTCGGCGTGCTGGAGATAGTTCTCCGCCATCACCCGGTCGCCCGAGGCGTTGGCGTCGCGCGCCAGCTGGAGATACTTCTCATAGACGTTCGAGGCCGAACCGCGGATTTTGACCTCCGGGCCGGACGAGTCGAAGGTGCGGTTCGGGTTGTGACCGCCGCCGCCATTGTTGTTGTTGCCGTTGTTGTTGTGGCCACCACCGCCGCCACCTGCGTGTTGCGGCCTGCGGCCGCCTCTGCGTGAACGTTTCAACCTTTTGCCCCTATCCAGGACGAGCATCGCAAGGTGCTGCGCGCGATGAATGCGCATATTCGGCTTGTCGCCCCATGGGCTGCCGCAGCAATGCCGGCTCGTCTTTCGTTTGCACAAGAACCGCGGCCTTGCCGCTCCGGCTCCCCCCGACCCCATGGGTCGCTGCCGGCAGGGTCCCTATGTCCCCACGGGGCCGGAAACTAGCGGCTCGCCCCGGATAATCCAACTCTTTTCTCAGGCCTGGGTATTGTTCCGCCGAACGGCCAAACAGCGCGGAATTCCGGCCAAATCCGCTGTAAATCGAACGGTTTGGAGGCCATTCTCGCGCATCAGCGCGGCGACTGTGTCACCCTGCCCGATGCCCAATTCCAGCAAAGCGTGGCCGCCGGGACGCAGCAGGTGCCCGATTCGAGTCGCCAAAGCGCGGTAGGCGTCGAGCCCATCGGGGCCGCCGTCGAGCGCGCCGCGCGGCTCGAAACGGGCGACTTCGGGTTCCAGTGTGTCGATGTCGTCGGACGGGATGTAGGGCGGGTTGCACAGCAGGAGGTCGAAGCCGGGCTTTGCTTCCTCAAGCCAGCCGCTTTCGATCAGCGTGGCGCGGCTTTGGAGATCGCGCACGTCGACGTTCAATCTGGCCCAGAAAAGCGCCTCGGGCGAACGATCGATGCCGACGCCGACGGCGTGCGGGTATTCGTGGAGCGCGGCGATCAGCAGCGCGCCGGAACCGGTGCCGAGATCGAGGATGGAGAGCGGCGCGGACTTGTCGGGATAGAGTTGGAGCGCCGTCTCGATCAGCGTCTCGGTGTCGGGGCGCGGGATCAGGACACCGGGACCGACGCCGAGCTCGATCGACCAGAACTCCTTGAGGCCGGTGATGTAGGCGAGCGGCTCGCGGGTGATGCGGCGGGCGATGAGGCGGTGAAAACGCGCTATTGCCTCACCCTCCCCTTGAGGGAGGATCGAAAAATCCGAAGGATTTTTCGGGGAGGGGTCAGGCGCCGAACGTTCGGTCTGAGCCGGACCCCTCCCCGAAATTTGCTCCGCAAATTTCGACCCTCCCTCAAGGGGAGGGTAGGATTTCTGTGCGAACTCCCAGAGCAACCGCGCATCCAGACGTGGATTGTCGACGCCCGCCGCGCGTAGGCGCGCCGTCGCTTCCGCGACCTCGTCGCTCAAGCTTCGGCTTCCATCGCGGCGAGGCGATCTGCCTGATCCTGCTGGACCAGCGCGTCGACGATCTCGCCGAGGTCGTCGCCGGAGATGATCTTGTCGAGCTTGTAGAGCGTCAGGTTGATGCGGTGGTCGGTGACGCGGCCTTGCGGGAAATTGTAGGTGCGGATGCGCTCGGAACGGTCGCCGGAGCCGACGAGGGATTTGCGCTCGCTGGCGCGGGCGCTGTCGACGCGCTCGCGCTCCATCTCATAGAGCTTGGCTTTCAGCAGCTTCATCGCATGCGCCTTGTTCTTGTGCTGCGACTTCTCGGTTTGCTGCGCGATGGCGATGCCGGTGGGCAAATGGGTGATGCGCACCGCGGATTCGGTCTTGTTGACGTGCTGGCCGCCGGCGCCTTGCGCGCGGTAGACGTCGATGCGCAGATCCTTGTCGTTGATCACGATGTCGACGTCTTCGGCTTCCGGCAGGACGGCGACGGTGGCGGCGCTGGTGTGGATACGGCCGCTGGCTTCGGTGACCGGCACGCGCTGGACGCGGTGCACGCCGCTCTCGAATTTGAGCTTGGCGTAGACGCCCTGCCCGGTCACGTCCATCACCGCGTCCTTGATGCCGCCGAGGTCGCTGTCGGTGCGCGACATGATCTCGGTCTTCCAGCCCTGCAGCGCGCAATAGCGGGTGTACATCGCCAGCAGATCGTCGGCGAACAGGGCCGCCTCGTCGCCGCCGGTGCCGGCGCGGATTTCCAGGATGGCGGAGGACGCGTCGGCGGCGTCCTTGGGCAGCAGCTGAATCTGCAGATCGTGCTCGAGCGCGGCGAAGCGTTGCTTGAGATCGGCGCGCTCCTCTTCGGCGAGGCTGCGCATCTCCGAATCCGTTGCGGGGTCGGCGATCATCGCCTCGGTGCTTTCGAGCTGGTCCTGCACCGCGCGGTAGTCCTTCACGACCTCGACGATCGGCGCGAGTTCCGCGTGCTCCTTGGACAGCTTGACGAAGCCGGCACCGCCCTGACCGCTGGCAAGCTCCGCCTCGACCGCGTGAAAGCGGTCCAGGAGACGTTCGAGCTTGTTGGTGGGGATCATGACGGGACTGTAATCGTTGCTGCGGTGGCGGGTATGCTAGGCCGGGGCGGCTTTGCCAAGGGCTTATTCGAGCAGCGGGGATATAGGGGCATGCGCAGCGGAGCAACCGTTTCGATTTCACGGCTTCTTCTGGGGATCGGCCTGGTGGCCGCCCTGTCGGGCGCCGCCGCGCCGCCGCCGGCCAAGCAGAACAACGCCGATATCTTCGCGGCCTTCGTCCAGGACGACGGCTACAAGGCGTTTCTGCTGCAAGCCTATAACGGCACCGAACCGGCGCCGCTGAAAGCCAAATGTCCGGCGCTGAAGATCGTCGGGGTCGGGCCGCCGGAGGTGATCAAGCCGCCCAGCTTCGTCAAGACGGGCGATGCGTTCCGCATCGCGGGCGGCGCCTGGGTGGCGCGTGGCCTGCTCAACCGCTGCGGCACGCCGGTGATCCGCCGGCTGGTGATCGAGGCGGTGCCGGCAACCGGCGGCCTGCATGCCATCACGCTGATCCCCGGGCAGTTCCCCGGCAATCTGCCGCTGGAAAAGACCGCGACGCACATCGTGCTGCCGCCGGCGATGGCCGCGGCGCGCTGCGCCGACTTCAAGAAACTGTATGTTCTCGACACCAAGCTGACGAGCCCGGCCAATCCCAAAGGCTGGACGGAGACCTGGACGATGCAGGCCTGCGGGCGGATGGTGACGGCGGATGTGATCTATGCCGGCGGCGCGAAAGGCATGACCGTCACGGCGAAGAACGTGAAGGTGCATTGATCGGACAATTGGTGATCGCGCGGATGATGGATCATCGATACGTCAGGATGTTTTCGGGGGGTGCGACATGGCCGGACGGATATTCTCGAAGCTTGCATGGGCTTTGCCCGCGCTGGCGTTGCTGGCGCCGGCGATGGCGGGCGCGGAGATGACCGATGCGCAGCGGTTTCCGGATTTCCTGCGCTCGCCCGAATATCGCACGCTCGTCACGCGCTATTTCAACGAGCAGGAGCCGCGGCCGCTCGCCGCCAAATGCGCGACGCTGAGCGTCGCGGCGTGGGGCGATCCGCTCGTGGTGGTGCCGGCGAAGTTCAAGAAGCAGGGAAATCTGTATGTGCTCCTCGCCGGAAGCTGGGTGCAGCCGGCGGCTCTGAATCGCTGCGGCGCGAAGGTGACGCGGCGCACGCTGCTGACCTTCGGTGACGGGATCCTGCACGGCAGTCCGCTGCTGCCCGGCCAGTTTGCCGGCAATCTCCAGCTCGAGAACAGCGCCGAGCACATCGTGCTGCCGGCCGCGATGGGCGTGGCGAAGTGCGAGGACTACAAGACGCTGTGGGTGCTCGACACCAGGTTGACCAGCCCCGCCAAGCCGCAGGGCTGGAGCGAGACCTGGAGCATGCTGGCGTGCAACCGCGCGGTGACGGCGGACGTGGTCTATACCGCCGACGCGACGGGGATGAACATCACGGCGAAGAACGTGACGCTGCATTGATCGACCGGGGGAGCCGCATGGTCATTCGCGCGCAACACCTTGCAATCCTCGGCCTCATCGGCTGCGGCGCGGCAACGGCGGCGGGATTCTCGCCGCAGCAGCAGGCGGTGTTCGATTCCTATCTGAAATCGCCGGCCTACAGGGCGATCCTCGAAAAGGGCTACAACGACGCCGAGCCGGCGATACTCAAAGCGCAATGCCCTGCCCTCAAGATCACCGGTTTCGATCCGCCCGAGCTCGTCCAGCAACCGCAGATCGCCAAGGGCGCAGGCGGCTGGCAGGTGACGGACGGCGCCTGGGTGCAGCGCGCGACGCTGGACCGCTGCGGCAAGCCGGCGGCGCGGCGCACAATGGTGTCGACCGGCGCGAACAACACCCTGCAGCTGCACGCGCTCCTGCCCGGCGATTACGGCGGCGGCTACCGGCTCGAATCCGATGCGCTCGGTACCGTGGTGAACAACATCTACTATGGGCTCGCGTGCAAGGACACGAAGACGCCGGTGGTGCTCGACATACAGCGCCTGCGCGACGTGCCCAAGCCGGGCTGGGGCGAGAAGTGGACGGTTTTCCTGTGCGGCAGGACGGCGACGGCGCGCGCCGTCTACGTCCCGAAGGGCGGGCAGACCGCGATCCTCATGTCGGAGATCGCGTACAGCAAATAGCGTTGCCTTCGCGAAGCTACTGCGCCGGCTCGAGCACCTTGCCGCGGGCTTCTTCGATTTCGCTCGCCTTCTTCTCGCAAAGCTCGACGACGTGCTCGAGGAGCTTTTCGTTGTCGAGGCGATAGGCCGGCTTGCCGTTGAGATAAATCATGCCGTGACCCTTGCCGGCGCCGCCGCCGGTGAAGGCGAGATCGGTCTCGCGCGCCTCGCCCGGGCCGTTGACGACGCAGCCGATGATCGACAGCGACATCGGCGTCGCGATGTGCTTGAGGCGGTCTTCGAGCTGCTTGACGGTCTCGATAACGTTGAAGCCCTGGCGCGCACAGGACGGGCACGAGACGATGTTCACGCCGCGGTGGCGCAGGTTCAGCGATTTGAGGATGTCGAAGCCGACGCGGACTTCTTCCACCGGATCGGCGCTCAAGGAGACGCGGATGGTGTCGCCGATGCCGCTCCACAGCAGCATGCCCATGCCGATGGACGACTTGACGGTGCCGGAGATCATGCCGCCGGCCTCGGTGATGCCGACATGGATCGGGCAATCGACGGCTTCGGCGAGCTGCTGATAGGCGGCGACGGCGAGGAAGGCATCCGATGCCTTCACGGAGATTTTGTACTCGCGGAAGTCGAGGTCATCGAGGATTTTGGCGTGGTTCAGCGCGCTCTCGACCATCGCTTCGGGGCACGGCTCGCCGTATTTCTCGAGCAGCTCCTTTTCGAGGGAGCCGGCGTTGACGCCGATGCGCATCGAGCAGCCGTGATCCTTGGCGGCCTGGACGACCTCCTTGACGCGGGCGGACGAGCCGATGTTGCCGGGATTGATGCGCAGGCAGGCGGCGCCGTTCACGGCGGCCTCGATGGCGCGCTTGTAGTGGAAGTGGATGTCGGCGACGACCGGGATGGACGACGCGCGGGTGATCGCCTTCATCGCCTTGGTCGCGTCCTCGTCGGGGCACGAGACGCGCACGATGTCGGCGCCGGCCTCTTCGATGCCGCGAATCTGGTCGATGGTGGCGCGGGCGTCGCCCGTCACCGTGTTCGTCATCGTCTGCACGCTGATCGGCGCGTCGCCGCCGACCGGCACCTTGCCGACCATGATCTGGCGCGACTTGCGCCGGTGGATGTCTCGATACGCGCGTACGCTCATCAGCCTGGTCCTCCGCCGGTGCGGTCGACAATGGATTGGGGATCGAGGGACAGGGCTTCGGCCATGCCGGAATCCTTGCCGGCGAAGCCCTTGGATTCGCCGTCGAGGTCGATCTCGACCGCGTTGGCGGCGGTGGTCGTCAGCGTCAGGCCGACGACGTTGGGCACCTGGTAGGTGTCGCCCGGCTGCAGCGTGCGGTTGATGTAGACCATGCCGTCGGCGCCTTCGACGAGGACGCGGGTCGGCTGGTGCACGCGCAGCACGACGCGCGCGCCGGCGTTGTTCTTGCCGAAGACCGTGCCTTGCGGCAGCGGGGCTTCGGCGGGCGGTGTCGCGGGCGGTGCGACCACGGCTGTGCCCGGCGGCGTCAGTGAGGGCTCCTGGCCGGTGGTGGTGCCGGCGGGCGGCGGCGTTGCGGTGGCCGGAGCGGGTGTCGCCTGCGGCGGCGGCGTGACGGGGGCCGGCGGCGGCGTTGCTGCGACGGGCTTGGGCTCGAATTGCTGCGGCGGCGCGGCGACCGGCTGGGACATCATCCCGCTGGTCGAGGTCAGCACATAATACGCGCCGTAAAGCATCAGAAGCACGGCAACGCCGGCGATGATCTTCCAGCCTTGCGGTAGGCGGCGGGTGTCGTCCTCGTCGATGACGGTGACGGGCTGCTGCACTTCGGTGTCGGTGCGGCCGGCGATTTCGGCTTTGAAACGCTCCAGCGTCTGGCCAGTGTCGAGGCCGAGATAGTCGGCATAGGAGCGCACGAAACCGACGGCATAGGTGCGGCCGGGCAGCGCGTCGAGGCGGTCTTCCTCGATGGCTTCGAGATGGTCCTTGCGGATCTTCAGGGCCTTGGAGACGGTGGCGAGGTCGTCGCCGCGGCGCAGGCGCGCGGCGCGCAGGTCCTGGCCCACGGTCTCCAGGGGCGTATCGCTGTCGCCGGAAATCTCACGCAGATGGATGCGGCGGCTCTTGATATTGCCGCCATCGTCCACCGTCAGGCGTGTCACTTTGGTCATCGGGCAACAGATATCCGCTGCACCGCACGCCTGCCAGCCAAATCTTTGAGACGGAGCGGAAAATCGGCGGTTTGGCGCGGGATGGGTGGGGTGGCTGATGGAATGTTTCTGGTAGCATCATATGCTCTGATTGTCATCCCCGGCCGAGCGCCAGCGAGGGGAAGGGGACCCAGGTGGGAGAGACCGTGACGGTGTTTCTCACCTGGGTCCCCGTCCCTTCGTGCCGCTTCGCGGCACTCAGCCGGGGATGACAGTGGCGTTTTTGGTTATTTCAGCGCAATCGCGCGTTCCGCGGCGAAGGCGGCAAGTCTCGTGCGCAGGCTGTGGTCGGTGCGGCCGCAGAGCTTGTGCACGAAGGGCGTGACCTCGCTGAGGTTCATGCTGCGGATCATCATCTTGATCGGGCCGATATTGGCCGGGTGCATCGACAGGGTGCGCAGGCCCAGCCCGAGCAGCGCCATCGCGTCGAGCGGCTTGCCGGCCATCTCGCCGCACAGCGACAGCTCGCCATGCGCCTCGGCGGAACTGTCGACGATCAGCTTGATCAGCGTCAGCGAGGCGGGGTTGAGCGGATCGTAGCGCTTCATGACGCGCGGGTTGGTGCGGTCGACCGCGAAGGCGAGCGACAGAAGATCGTTGGAGCCGATCGAGACGAAATCGGCGGAGCGCATCAGCTGCGGCAGCATGAAGGCGAGCGCGGGGACTTCGAGCATGGCGCCAACCAGGACCTGGCGCGGGCGGTCGAGGTTGAGGAGGCGCGAGCGCTCGACCTCGCGGTCGACCAGCGCGCGGGCGCGGTTGAACTCGTCGACGTTGGAGACCATCGGCAGGAGGATGCGCAGCGTGCGGCCGGCGCAGGCCATCAGCAGCGCGCGGACCTGGTAGCGCAGGAGCGCCGGACGATCGAGCGCGATGCGGATGGCGCGCCAGCCCAGCGCGGGATTCTCCTCGCGCTCCCAGCGCGCATAGGGGAGAACTTTGTCGCCGCCGAGGTCGAGGGTGCGGAACACGACGGGCTTGTCGCCGGCGGCTTCGACGATGTCGCGATAGAAGGTCGCCTGGTCCTGCAGGCGCGGCATGGTCTCGCCGATCATGAACTGCAGCTCGGTGCGGAACAGGCCGACGCCGTCGGCGCCGGATTCGGCGAGATGCGGCATGTCGAGCTTGAGCCCCGCATTCATCATCAGCGCGATGGGCACGCCGTCCTTGGTGACGGCGGGAAGGTCGCGCACCGCGGCGAAGCGGGCCTGGGTCTGCTCGCGCAGGCTGCGCTTGACCTCGAACGCCGCGACGATTTCGGGCTGGGGCCGCAAATGCAGCTCGCCGGCCTCGCCGTCGACCACGATGCTGTCGCCGGTCCGTGCCGCGTCGGTGATGCCTTGCGCCGAGCCGATCAGCGGCAGGCCCATCGAGCGGGCGACGATGGCGACGTGACTTGTCGATGCGGCCTCTTCGAGCACCAGGCCGACGAGATGCTCGCGGCCGTAGTCGAGCAGTTCGGCCGGGCCCATGCCGCGCGCCACGATGACGGCATTGAGCGGCAATTCCTGGATGCCGCTGTCACCGGTGAGATGGCGCAAGAGGCGGCGCGCAAGATCGTCGAGATCGTGCAGGCGTTCGCGCAGCACCGGATCGTCGAGGCGCTGGACGCGAACGCGCATCTCGTCCTGGACGCGCTCGACGGCGGCTTCCGCCGTGAGGCCGGTGCGGATGGCGTCGCGCATGCGGGTGCGCCAGCCCTGGTCGTGGGCGAACAGGCGATAGGCCTCGATGACCTCGCGGCCCTCGCCGGTCAGGTCGAGTTCGCTGGATTCGAGCATCTCGTCGACGGAGTCGCGCAAGCTGCCGATGGCTTCCTCGAGCCGGACAAGCTCCTCCGCCGGATTGTCGGCGATCATGCGCTCGACTTTGACGCGCGGCTCGTGGAGCACGACGCGCCCGACGCCGACGCCTTCGCTGAGGCCCTCGCCGTGGAAGACGCGCGGGCGGTCGACGCGCAACTCGGGCTCGTCGAGCTCGGCGATGTTGAACAAACCGCCTTGCGCCACGACTTCGGCGAGCACCATCGAGACGGTCTGCAACGCTTCGACTTCCTCTTCCGCGTAAAGCACCGCGGCGCGGTTCTGCACCGTGAGCACGCCGAACACCTGGCCGCCGCGCACGATCGGCACGCCGAGGAAGGATTTGAACGGGTCTTCGCCGGTCTCCGGGCGATAGGCGAAATGCGGATCGGAGGGCGCGTCGGACAGGTTCACCGGCTCGGCGGTTTCGGCGACGAGGCCGACCAGGCCCTCGCCTTCCTTGAGCCGCGTGTTGTGCACGGCGGCGTGGTTGAGGCCCTCGGTGGCGAACAGCTCCAGCGCCTTGCCGGCGCGGCTCAGATAGATCGAGCAGACCTCGGCGACCATGTTGGTCGCGATCACGGTGACGAGCTTGTCGAGGCGCGTCTGCGCGCTCGTCTGCTCGGCCATGATCTCGCGCAGCTTGCGCAGCAGCAGACGGGGACCGCCCGCGGCGACGGCCATCAGGCGGCGTCCAGCTCGTACGCCGAATGCAGCGCGCGGACCGCGAGCTCGACATACTCTTCGGCGATCAGGACCGACACCTTGATCTCGCTGGTCGAGATCACCTGGATGTTGATGCCCTTCTCCGACAGGGTGCGGAACATGGTCTGCGCCACGCCGGGATGGGCGCGCATGCCGATACCGATGATCGAGACCTTGGCGACGTCGGCGTCATGCGTCATCTCGCGATAGCCGATCTGCTCGGCGGCCTTTTCGATCGACGCCAGCGCACGCTGCAGCTCGCCGCGCGCGACGGTGAAGGTCAGGTCGGTGCGCTTGCCGTCTTCGGAAACGTTCTGGACGATCATGTCGACGTTGACGCCGCTATCGGCGAGGGGGCCGAAGATCGCGGCGGCGATGCCGGGGCGGTCCGGGATCTTCATCAGCGTGATTTTGGCCTCGTCGCGGCTGTAGGCGATGCCGGTGACCGGTTTCTTTTCCACGATGTCGTCCTCGTCACAGAGAAGCGTTCCGCCCGCGTCGGGGTCGAAGGTCGATAGCACGCGGGTGGGGACGCGATGAAGCATGGCGATCTCGACGGAGCGCGTCTGCAAGACTTTGGCGCCGAGCGACGCCATTTCGAGCATCTCCTCGAAGGAGATTTTCTCGAGGCGTCGCGCTTTGGGAACAATGCGCGGGTCGGTGGTGTAGACGCCGTCGACGTCGGTGTAGATGTCGCAGCGGTCGGCCTTCAAACCGGCGGCGACGGCGACGGCGGAGGTGTCGGAACCGCCGCGGCCGAGCGTCGAGATGCGGTCGTGCGGCGCGACGCCCTGGAAGCCGGCGACCACGGCGACTTCGCCGCGCGCCAGGCTCTCATTCATCAGGTCGCCGTCCATGCCTTCGATGCGGGCGGAGCCGTGCACGGCGGAGGTGCGCAGGGGAATCTGCCAGCCCATCCAGGAACGCGCCGGCACGCCGATGGCGCCGAGCGCCACGGCGAGAAGGCCGCTGGTGATCTGCTCGCCGGCGGCGACGATCACGTCGTATTCGCGCTGGTCGGGCATGGCGGGGGCGTTGCCGCCGGGCGGCTTGGCGATGTCGTTGCACCAGGCGACGAGCTTGTTGGTCTCGCCGGCCATGGCGCTGACCACCACGGCGACCTGGTTGCCGCGGTCGCGCTCCTTCTTCACCAGCGTGGCGACATGGCGGATGCGGTCCAGGTCGGCCACCGAGGTGCCGCCGAATTTCATCGCAATCTTGGCCATGGGTCCGAGTGTCGCTGGTTGCTGCGGGGATACATAGACGGGGTGGTGTCGGGGCTCAATGTGCTAGTCTTGCCGCATGACCACGACCGTCGACGATGCCGAGGTTGCCAAGTTCTCCGCCATGGCCGCGGAGTGGTGGGATCCGGCGGGCAAATTCGCGCCGCTGCACAAGTTCAATCCGGTGCGGCTCAAATTCATCCGCGACACGGTCGCGGCGCATACCGGCAAAACCGGGCTCAAGCCGTTCGCGGGGATGAGCCTGCTGGATATCGGGTGCGGCGGCGGGCTGCTCTGTGAGCCGATGCGCCGGCTGGGTTTTGCCGTGACCGGGGTGGACCCGTCGGAGAAGAACATCGGCACGGCGCGGGCGCATGCGGCGGCGGGGGGGATCGACGTCACCTACCGCGCGGCCTCGGCCGAGGTGCTGGAGGCGGAAGGCGCCCAGTTCGACGTCGTCCTCAATATGGAGGTCGTGGAGCATGTCGCGGACCTCAAGGCCTATCTGATGGCATGCGCCCGGCTGGTGAAGCCGGGCGGGTTGATGTTCGTCGCGACCCTCAACAAGACCCTCAAGTCGCTGGCACTGGCCAAGATCGGGGCAGAGTACATCCTGCGCTGGCTGCCGCCGGGGACGCATGATTGGAACCGCTTCGTCGAACCCGATGCACTTCGCAGGTTGCTGGAAGGTGCGGGACTCAACCCCTTGAAAACGCAGGGCGTTGCGTTCGATCCGCTGTCCTGGGACTGGCGCCTCTCCAACGATGTTGATGTGAACTACATGATAGTCGCGAGCCGCTGAAACCCCTAAGGTCCAGGCGATTTCAACGCTTTCAGGGGATTCGCATGAACAAACTCGCCGCCTTCGGGCTGGCTGCCTTCGCAGCCGCCGCCCTCATTGCTTCGCCCGCCGAAGCCAAGAAGAAACCGGCGCATCGCCCGGCCCATGTCGCGATGTGCCCGCTGGCGATGTCGCCCGGCAAGTCGGGCAAGCTGGTGAGCGATGCCACCCGCACCTTCTACGATTTCCAGGGCAAGATCCCGCAGAGCATCCTGCGCCAGGCCAAGGGCATCATCATCGTGCCGAACCTAGTCAAGGTCGGCTTCATCATCGGCGGCCAGGGCGGTGACGCCGTGCTGCTGCGCCGTATCGGCAAGGTGTGGACCTATCCGGCGTTCTACTCGCTCGGTTCGCCGTCGATCGGCCTGCAGGCCGGCATCTCCAGCGCGCAGATCGTGCTGGTGCTGATGACCGACCGCGCGGTCGACGCGGTGCGCCAGGAGCGCTTCCGTCTCGGCACCGAGGCTGGCCTCGCGATCTTCATGGCGGGCGGCAATGACGGCGCCTCGAACTATCACGGCGACATCATCGGCTGGGCTCGCGCCGGCGGCCTCTATGCCGGCCTGACGCTCAACGATTCGACGCTGGAGCAGAAGCCGGAGCTGAACTCCGAGTACTATGCCCGCCCGGTGCCGTTCGACGACATCTTCATGGGCCGCTCGTGCAACCGCGATGCGGACGCGCTGCGCACCGCGCTGAAGTAGGAAGGAAAGTGTGAGCGTGCCGTTGAGCAGCAATGCCCAGCGGCACGTCGCCCTTCGAGGCTCGCCTTTGGCTCGCACCTCAGGGTGACGCGCCTATTTTAGCAGTCGCGTCATCCTGAGGTGCGAGCGAAGCGAGCCTCGAAGGATGCCGCGCAGCTCAATTCACGCCGTCGAGATCCGGCGGCAGCGGGGCGACGTCGATGCCCTCCTCCACCATTTCCTTGGCTTCCTCCATCGAGGCTTCGCCGTAGATGTGGCGGTGCTCGGTTTCGCCGTAGTGGATCTTGCGCGCTTCCTCGGCGAAATTGGGGCCGACATAGTCGGCGTTCTCCTGCACATATTTGCGCAGGCCCGTCATGAACTGGCGCATCTGCTTGGCCTCGGCCGGCGTGACGCTCGACTTCTTCGCGCCGGAGACCGCGGGCGCCATGATCGCCTTCTCGACCTTGCGCGAGTCGCAGACCGGACAGGTGAGCTTGCCGCTTTGGGACTGCGCGTCGAACGCTGCGGAGTCGCGGAACCAGCCCTCGAACTCGTGGGCGTTGCGGCAGCGCAGGTTGTAGACGATCACGAAAGTGCCTCAGACAGGCGGTCACACGTCTTATACGCCCAAAACGGTGCCCGGATTGATATTTCGCAACGGCTTAACGCAGGCGCCGCCGCGCTGGCAAGCGCGCGCGCGTTAACCAACGCGTATCTTGCCGAAAGATGTCCCCAAGATGGGGATTGGCTTCTCAAGGACCTTCGAACGGCCGGTCGTGCTGCAGGTTCGGAACACGGCCGCGCGCATCGGTGACAGCAGCCGGATCGATGTCCGCGAGGATGATGCCGGGCTCGGTGCCGGCCTCGGCGAGGATCTCGCCCCAGGGCGCGATGATCAGCGAATGGCCATAGGTCTTGCGGCCATTGGCGTGGGTGCCGCCCTGCGCCGGCGCCACGACGAAAGCGCCGTTCTCGATCGCGCGGGCGCGCAGCAGGATGTGCCAATGCGCCTTGCCGGTGGTCTCGGTGAAGGCGGACGGCGCGGTGAGCAGGAAGGCGCCGTTCTGCGCCAGCGTGCGGTAGAGCTGCGGGAAGCGCATGTCGTAGCAGATGGTGAGGCCCATCTTGCCCCAGGGCGTGTCGGCGAGCACCGCGCGGTCGCCGCCGGCGACGGTGTTGGACTCGCGATACTTCTCCCCCGACGGCAGATCGACGTCGAAGAGATGGATCTTGCTGTAGCGCGCCGTGACGCGGCCTTTGGGATCGATCAGGAACGAGCGGTTGGCGGTCTTGGTGTCGCTGACCTTGATCGCGAGGCTGCCGATCAGCAGGTGGATGCCAAGTTCTTCGGCCAGCGCCGCGAAGGCGGGGAGCGCGGGATCGTGCGCCTCGTCATAGCTCGACGCGAGCTTGGCGCCGCCATCCGGCGCCATCAGCGTGGTGTTCTCGGGCGTGGCGACAAATTGCGCGCCCTTGCCATGGGCTTCGCGGATGAATTCGGACGTGGTGCGGATGTTCTCCTGCACGTCGTCGGTGGAGCGCAGCTGGACGCAGGCGGCTTTGAAGGCGGTCATGACGTCATCCTAGCATCAGTTCTGGCCCATGAAGATAAAATCGCCGCTGCGCATGTCGACGAAGCCGGTCTGCGAATTGTCGAACCACAGACCCAGATATCGGCCTTTGGATGAAAAGCGATGAAGCGGATCGTCAGCCATTATGCGGCGCAGGCCGGTGTCTGTCAGGACGGGCTGTCCGCCCCCGCGAAAACCGACGCCGACGATGCAGGCGGGCGCAACGCGGTAATTCGGGATGCCCTTATGCGGCGCGCGGCGCCACAGCAAATCGCCGGACGGCGTCACCGCCGTCAGATGCCGGCGATCCCGTGTGATCCGGTAGTCGATGCCCGAACGCGGGTCGCGATATCCCCAAAACTGGCCGGACGGATCAGCATGGGCAAAACGTGCGGTGTCGCAACGCGGACGGTATACCCACACGAAAGATCCAAGGGGAATTGTCAGTGGTGCCGTCGAAACCGTGGGCCTGGCCTCGGAGGCGGCGAAGACCGCCAAACATGCCGCGACGCCTAACGCGGCCCGGCGCACGTCTCTCAGCCTGCCAGAAGCGGATCGAGCTGGCCCTGGCTTTCGAGGGCGTAGAGGTCGTCGCAGCCGCCGACATGTTTGTCACCGATGAAGATCTGCGGGACGGTGCGGCGGCCTTCGGATTTCTCCTCCATCTCGGCGCGGGCGTCGGCGTCCATGAAGACGTCGACTTCCTCGAATTGGGCGCCTTTTTTCTTCAGGAGAGACTTTGCCCGCACGCAATAGGGGCAGATGGGCGTGGTGTAGATCTTGATCTTCGACATGACGGGCGACTCAGCAGCACCTTTTCACGACAGTTCTATAATATCCCCCGCGAGCGGCCGGACAACGCGGGCGAGCGCCAAAACGAAGACTTTCGCGGCCCCTGCGCGCTTTAGCGCACGCGCGCAGGCATCGACCGTGGCCCCCGTGGTTAACACGTCGTCGATCAACAGAAGATTACGCGCGGCGATGGCGGATTTGTGGCGCGGGGAAACCTTGAACGCTCCCAGCATGTTGCGGCGGCGCGCCTTGGCGGAGGGCATGGCGCCCTGGCTGGGCGTGGCGCGGCTGCGGGTGAGGCTGGCGATATCGAGCGGCTTGCCGGTGAGGCGGGCGAGCGCGCGGGCTAGCTCCGCCGACTGGTTGTAGCGCCGTGTCCACAGCCGATAGGGGTGGAGCGGCACGGGCAGGATAATTTCGGCTTCATCGAGCAGCGCCTGACCGCCGCGCCCAAGCCAGCGGGTGAATCCGGGTGCGAGGTCGAGACGGTCGCCATGCTTGAGCGCCAGGATCGGGCCGCGGCTGTGCTCGTCATAGCGCATCACGGCGCGAGCCTTGTCGTAGGCGGGCGGGCGCGCGTGGCAGCCGGCGCACAGCGTCTCGCCGCCGGGATCGAAATCGAACGGCAGGCCGCAGCAGGCACACATCGGGCCGTCGAGGAACTGGATGGTCTGCCAGCAGGTGGCGCACAGCGCGCCGGGCGCGGCGACCTGGGCGCGGCACGCGATGCAGAGCGGCGGGAACAGCATATCGAGCGCCGCCCTGCCTGCGCGCCGAATGCCGGTCTGTAGTGCCCCGCCCATGTTGGCTAATGTAGCGCAATGAGCGACGGACCGCCCCGGATATTCGACAACCATGCGTTGCTGCTGCATCGCGCGCGGGCGCGGCGGATCGGCGGCGATGCGTTTCTGAAGCGCGAGGCGGAGGCGGGAATCGCGGACCGGCTGGGCGGCGTGCAACGCAGCTTTGTCGACAGGCTCGACGTCGATGCGGCGCTCGATGCCGGCGAGCGGCTCGCGGCGCCGCCGGAGAGTTTCGATCTGGCGACCAGCGTTCTGACGCTGCACGCGGTCAACGACCTGCCCGGCGTGCTGACGCAGATCCGCCGCGCGTTGCGGCCGGACGGATTGTTCCTGGCGGCGCTGTTCGGCGGCGAGACGTTGGGCGAACTGCGCCGATCGCTGGCGGCGGCGGAGATCGAAACGCTCGGCGGCGTCAGTCCGCGCGTCGCGCCGTTCGGTGACGTGCGTGATCTGGGCGGTCTGCTGCAGCGCGCCGGCTTCGCCCTGCCCGTCGCCGATGTCGAGCGCACGGTGGTGCGCTATGGCGACGTGCTGACGCTGATGCGCGATCTGCGCGCGATGGGCGAGAGCAATGCGCTGGCGGAACGCTCGCGCAAACCGATGCCGCGCGCGCTGCTCGCGGCGGCGATGGCGCATTATGCGGAAGCCTTTGCCGATGGCGGCGGCAAGCTGCGCGCGACCTTCGACATCATCTATCTCACCGGCTGGGCGCCGCATGAGAGCCAGCAGCAGCCGCTGAAGCCCGGCAGCGCGACGGCGCGGCTGGCGCAGGCGCTTGGAACCGAAGAGCGCAGCGCCGGCGAGGCGGTGCGCAAGCCTTAAACCCAGGCCTGGAGCGATTGGAAGATCGCGGTCAGCTTGGTGCCGATGCTGTTGGCGCCGGCGACGATCAGGATCGAGATGAAGACCGCGATCATCGCGTATTCGATCGCGGTGGCGCCGCTGTCGTTGCGCAGGAAACGGCTCAGAGCAGATCGCGCAGCATTGGGATGAGCGGCAAATCGGCCGCCGGCATCGGATACTGGCTCAAGTCGCGGGGCCGGACCCATTTCAGCGCGCTGTGCTCGCGCGCCGTCACGTCGCCGTCCCAGCGCCGGCACAGCCACAGCGGCATCAGCAGTTGAAAATCCGGGTAGGTGTGCGAGGTGAAGGTGAAGGGTGCGAGGCACGGCTCCTTGACCGTGATGCCCAGCTCCTCGGACAGTTCCCGTATCACCGTCTCTTCCGGACGCTCGCCCGGCTCGACCTTTCCACCAGGAAATTCCCATAGCCCTGCCATCGCTTTTCCCGGCGGCCTCTGCGCGATCAGCACGCGGCCGTCCGGATCGATCAATGCGCAAGCCGCCACGAGAACAAGCTTGAGCGTCGAATGGGTCATGGTGGAACAGGTCCTGTTAAAGGCGGCTTAAAACAATGCTTAAAACACGATCTTCCAAAGGATCATCTCGCCGTCGTCGGGATCGTGGCTGGCGCCGGCGCGCACAAAGCCGTTGTGCTCCAGCGCGCGCTGCGACGCCACATTGCCGACCGCGGTGGCCGCCGTGACGGCGCGCACGGCGGGGTCGCCGCGTGCATGATCCAGCATGGCGGCGACGGCGCGGGTTGCGTGGCCGAGGTTGCGCCTGCTGGGCGCCACGCCATAGCCGATTTCGACGGTGCCGTCCGCGGCCGGCGCCTGCTTGTAGCTGCACAGGCCGACGACCTCGCTGCCGCCGACCATCATCCAGCTGCCGCGGCTGCCGTCCTGGTGCAGGCGCTGCGTCATGCGGCGGACAATGCGCAGAATCTCGGGTGTATCGACGCCGCCCGGCGCGAGCGCGAGGTCCGGTGCCGGCGCGCCGCCTTCGCCGAGCATCCAGAGGAAATGCGCGTCCGAGATGTATTGCAGTTTTGTGAAGGCCGGCGATGACATTGCCGCAGAGGGCTCCATGGGAAAGCGCTTGACCGCCGGCTTAGCGCAAACCCATGTTCGGTGCACGCGCTGCAGGGACCATGGCACACAAATTCCAGACATCGCTGGATGAGACCCGCCTGCTCATGCTGGCGAGCCAGATCCTGTTCGGCTTCCAGTTCCAGACGGTCTTCCAGGACCAGTTTGCGACCTTCACGCTGACGATGCGCCGGGTCGACGCGGTCGCGCTGCTGCTCATGGTCGTGTCGCTGGCGCTGCTGCTGGCGCCGCCCAGCCAGCACCGGCTGGTCGAACGCGGCCACATCACGCGGCGGGTGCGGCGGGCGGTGACGATCTACACCGAAGCGGCGCTCCTGCCCTTCGCCACCAGTTTCGGGCTCGACATCTACCTGGTGTTTGCGCACGGTTTCGGCGACCGCGCCGGCATCGCGGCGGGGGCGGCGGTCTTCGCGCTGGCGGTGCTGGGCTGGTACGCGGCGGCGTTCGTGTTTCGGGAGTGGGTCTTGGAGAAATCGCGCGATCTGGACAGCGGCCGGGGCGACCTGGAGACCGATATCGTGGTGCGCAGCACGCACATGCTGACCGAGGCGCGCATCGCCCTGCCCGGCGCCCAGGCGCTGATCGGATTCCAGCTCGCGGTGATGATGACCAAGGCGTTCGACGGCCTGCCGCAGGCCTCGCGCCTGGTGCATGGCGCGTCGCTCCTGTGCGTCGCGGCGGCGTTGATCCTGCTGGTCGCGCCGGCGGCGTTCCACCGCATCGCGTTCGACGGCAACGACACCGAGCGGTTCTACCGCATCGGCTCGAACCTGATCACGCTGGCGCTGCTGCCGCTGGCGCTCGGGGTGTCGGGCGACGTCTATGTCGCGATCGAGCGCATTCTCGGCGACGGCACCGCCGCGATCGGCACGGCGGCGGGCTCGTTCGCGCTGCTGTCGGTGTTCTGGTTTTTCTATCCGCTGTTCCTGCGGGGACGAACCCGGCGCGGGCTCGCCTGAGCGCCTAGCTGCGGTAGCTGCCGTTGATGTCGATGTAGCCGTGGGTCAGGTCGCAGGTCCAGACGCGCGACTTGCCCTTGCCGAGGCCGATGTCGACGGCGATCTCGACTTCGCGGCCCTTCACGGCCTTGGTCGCGGCGGCTTCGTTGTACTTGGCGGCGCGCAGGCCGTTCTCGGCGACGACCTGGCCGCCGAAGGCGATCTTGAGCTTGTCGCGATCCGCGGCCTCGCCAGACTTGCCGACCGCCATCACGATGCGGCCCCAGTTCGCGTCTTCGCCGGCGATGGCGGTTTTCACCAGCGGCGAATTGGCGATGCTGAGCGCGATCTTCTTGGCGGCGGCGTCGCTCTCGGCGCCGGTGACGTCGATGCGGATCAGCTTCTGCGCGCCCTCGCCGTCGCGCACGACCTGGAGCGCAAGATTTTGCAGCAGCCCGTCGAGGCGCTGGCGGAATTCGTTGAGGCGCTTGTCGCTCGCCTTGGTGATCGCGGCATGGTGCGCGCCCTTGCCGGTCGCGAACAGCAGCAGCGTGTCGCTGGTCGAGGTGTCGCTGTCGACGGTGATGGCGTTGAACGAGTCCTTCACGCCAGCGCTGAGAAGTTCTTGCAGGACGGCGGCGGGAAGCGTCGCGTCGGTGAAGACGAAGCTCAGCATCGTCGCCATGTCGGGCGCGATCATGCCCGAGCCCTTGGCGATGCCGTTGATGGTGACGCGTTTGCCGTCGATCATCGCCTGCGCGGTCGCCATCTTCGGATAGGTGTCGGTGGTCATGATCGCCTCGGCGGCGGCGCGCCAGCCATCGGCGGCGCCCTCCTCCGCCAGCGAGCCCAGGATTTTCGTGATCTTGCCCGCGGGCAGCGGCTCGCCGATCACGCCGGTGGAGGCGAGGAACACCTCGCTCGGCTTGCAGCCCACAACGGCGGCGCCCGACTCGGCGACCTGCTGGGCGCCGTCATAGCCGGCCTTGCCGGTGAAGGCGTTGGCGTTGCCGCTGTTGACCACCAGCGCGCGGGCGGCGCCGGCGGCGACATGGGCCTTGCACCAGTCGACTGGGGCCGAGGAGGTTTTGGACTTGGTGAAGACGCCGGCGACCTGAGTTCCCGGAGAGAACACCGCCAGCAGAACATCGGTGCGGTCCTTGTAGCGCACGCCCGCGGCGCCGGTGGAGAGCCTGACCCCCGCCAAAGGCGGCAGTTTGGGGTAGGTTTTGGGCGCCAAAGGGGAAACGGCGTGCCCAGCAGCCTTCGCAGACTTGGCAGCCTCTTTCGCCTTGGCCATGTTGACACCTTTCCCCGCTAAACCGGGCGCGCATGTGACTGGAATCGCCTGATTTGACAAGGGGGTGAGGCGTTCTTATCTCTCCGGCGCGGCTGCCATGCCGGGCATTTGCTCCCTTGGCACCCCCTGGCCGCCGTTTTCGGGTTTATTACGAGGTTTTCATGCTGGGTTTCAGCGGCATTGCGCAGCGACTTTTCGGCTCTTCCAACGACCGGAAGATCAGGCCCTACAAGTCCCGGGTGGCCGAGATCAACGCGCTGGAACCCCAGTACGCGAAAATGACCGACGGCGATCTGCGCGGCATGACCGCCAAGTTCAAGGCGCGGCTGGCGGCGGGCGAGACCCTCGAAGACCTGCTTCCCGACGCCTTCGCGGTGGTGCGCGAGGCGGCCAAGCGGACGCTCGGCCAGCGCCATTTCGACGTGCAGCTGATCGGCGGCATGATCCTGCATTACGGCAACATCGCCGAGATGAAGACCGGCGAAGGCAAGACGCTGGTCGCCACCTTGCCCGTCTATTTGAACGCGCTCGCCGGCGAAGGCGTGCATGTCGTGACGGTGAACGACTACCTCGCCAAGCGCGATGCCGACTGGATGGGCCAGGTCTACAAATTCCTTGGCCTCAGCGTGGGCTGCATCGTCCACGGCTTGACCGACGAGGAGCGCAAGACGGCGTACAACTCCGACGTCACCTACGGCACCAACAACGAGTTCGGCTTCGACTATCTGCGCGACAACATGAAGTTCTCGCTGGCGACGATGAGCCAGCGCGGACACTCGTTCGCGATCGTCGACGAGGTGGACTCGATTCTGATCGACGAGGCGCGCACGCCGCTGATCATCTCGGGCCCCACCGACGACCTGACCCATATGTACAAGGCGGTCGACGCGATGGTGCCGCAGCTGCGCCCGCCGGGCACGAAGAAGATCAAGGGCGCCAATGGCCGCGACGAGCTCGAGGACAAGGGCGACTACGAGCTCGACGAGAAGAGCCGCAACGTCACGCTGACCGAGGCCGGCAACGAGCACATGGTCGAGCTGCTGAAGCAGGCCGGCCTCTTGGAGACCGGCGATCTCTACGACATCGAGAACATCTCGATCGTGCACCACGTCAACCAGGCGCTGAAGGCGCACACGGTCTTCCAGAAGGACCGCGACTACATCGTCAAGGACGGCAGGATCGTCATCATCGACGAGTTCACCGGCCGCATGATGGAAGGCCGCCGCTTCTCCGAAGGCCTGCATCAGGCGCTCGAAGCCAAGGAGCATGTCGAGGTTCAGCCGGAGAACGTGACGCTCGCCTCGATCACGTTCCAGAACTATTTCCGCCTTTACGACAAGCTGGCGGGCATGACCGGCACGGCGCTGACCGAAGCGGCCGAGTTCATGGACATCTACAAGCTCGACGTGATGGAAGTGCCGACCAACCAGCCGGTCAAGCGCATCGACGCCGACGACGAGGTCTACCGCACGTTCGACGAGAAGAACGAGGCGATCATCAAGCTGGTCGAGGAATGCCGCAAGAAGGGCCAGCCGGTCCTCGTCGGCACGACCTCGATCGAGAAATCCGAGCAACTGTCGGACCTGCTGAAGAAGCGCAAGGTCCAGCACAATGTGCTCAACGCGCGCTATCACGAGCAGGAAGCGTCCATCGTGGCGCAAGCCGGCGCGCCGGGCGCGGTGACCATCGCGACCAACATGGCGGGCCGTGGCACCGACATCCAGCTCGGCGGCAATGCCGACATGCGGATCAAGACCGAGCTCGGCGGCATCGTCGACGAGAACGAGCTGGCGCGCCGCTCCGACCAGATCCGCAGCGAAGTGAAGGTCGACAAGGAGAAGGTGCTAGCCGCCGGCGGCCTCTATATCGTCGGCACCGAGCGGCACGAGAGCCGCCGCATCGACAATCAGCTGCGCGGCCGTTCGGGCCGCCAGGGCGATCCGGGCGCGTCCAAGTTCTTCCTGTCGCTGCAGGACGACCTGATGCGCATCTTCGGCACCGAGCGCATGGATTCGGTGCTGTCGCGCCTCGGCCTCGAAAAGGGCGAGGCGATCGCGCATCCCTGGGTGAACAAGGCCCTCGAAAAGGCGCAGCAGAAGGTCGAAGCGCGCAACTTCGAGATGCGCAAGAACATCCTGAAATACGACAACGTGCTCAACGACCAGCGCAAGGTGATCTTCGAACAGCGCCGCGAGATCATGTCGGCGGACGACGTCAGCGACCAGATTTCCGAGTTCCGCATCGAGGTCGTGGCCGAGCTCGTCTCGACCCATATTCCCGAGCGCGCCTATGCCGAACAATGGGACGCCGCCGGTCTGCACGACGAGGTGCTGAAGATCTTCGGTGTCGATCTGCCGATCGTCGACTGGACCAAGGAAGAAGGCATCGCCGACGAGGAGGTGCGCGAGCGCATCCAGTCCGCCGTCGATAAGAAGGCCGCAACGCGCGCCAGCGAGTTCGGCACCGACGTGATCCGCTATGCCGAGAAGGCGATCCTGCTGCAGACCCTCGACCACGACTGGCGCGAGCACATCGTGCACCTGGACCATCTGCGCCAGTATGTGGGCCTGCGCGGCTACGGCCAGCGCGATCCGCTCAACGAGTACAAGAGCGAGGCGTTCACGCTGTTCGAGAGCCTGCTCGGCAAGATGCGCGCCGACGTGATCCGCCAGCTGATGCACATCCAGGTCTCGGCCGAGCCGCCGCCGCTGCAGCCGCCGTCGATGATCAACATGCGCGCAAGTCACGTCGATCCGCTGACCGGCGAGGACGAAGAGGACGAAGCCGCGGCGGGCGGCCAGCGCACCATCGCGCGCGACCGCGACGTCGCGGTCGATCCCAACAATCCGGCGACCTGGGGCAAGGTCCAGCGCAATGCGATGTGCCCGTGCGGATCGGGCCGCAAGTTCAAGCATTGCCATGGGGCGCTGGTCTGAACGCGAGTTCATGAACCGCCTGCAAGCTCTGCTATAGGTTCGGCGCAGGCTGACTCGAAGGCCGGCGAGGGAAACAGCGATGCGACACGTCTATCCGGCTTCCGGCACGCCGGTGTGGATCGACCTGCACAATCCGACGTCCGAGGACGTGGCGCGGGCCTGCGCGGAGTGCAATTTGCCCATTCCCTCGCGCCAGGAGCTCGAGGAGATCGAGACCTCCAGCCGGCTGCAGGCCGACGGCGACGTGCTGACGCTCAGTCTGCCGATCACGCCCTATGTGCCCGACCAGGAGCCGGTGTCGACCCCGATCGGTTTCGTGCTGACGCCCAAATTGCTCGTCACGGTGCGGTTCGACGAGCTGCACACTTTCCACAAGGTGGGCGACGGCTTCGCCAAGAACGGCGCGCAAACCAGTTCGCAGGTGTTCGCCGCGCTGATCGAGGCGATCGTCGACTACGGCGCGGACAAGCTCGAGGCGATGAAGGCCGACCAGCGGGCGCTGTCGCGGACGGTGTTCGCCAAGCCGCACAAATCCCACCGCAGCATCGAGAAGAAGGGCCGCATCCTGCGCGAGACGCTGGTGACGATCGGCAATATGGGCGAGCGGCTGTCGGAGATCCGCGAGACGCTGCTGACGCTGCAGCGCGCCATCCCCTTCGTGCAGGAACGCGGCCATGGCTGGATCGGCGAGGACGTGAACTCGCGCCTGAAGGTTGCGGCCAGCGATATCCTGTCGCTCAACGATTTCGAGGTCCACCTGACGGACAAGGTGCAGTTCCTGCTCGACGCCACGCTGGGCTTCATCAACAACCAGCAGAACGACATGTTCAAGGTGCTGACCATCGCGTCCATCGTCGGCATCCCCCCGACCTTCGTGGTCGGCCTGTACGGCATGAATTTCCAGAACCAGCCGGAGTTTCATTGGGCCTATGGCTATCAATGGGGATGGTTCGTCATCCTGCTGAGCGTCCTCATCCCCATCAGCTGGTTCAAGTGGCGCGGCTGGTGGTGACGGGCGGCGCATACGTCACGCGAAGAGGGGCCTGCCATGAAACCGTTCAAGATCGATGTGCCGCAGGCGACGCTCGATGCGATCCGCGCCCGGGTGCGCGACTATGACTGGCACGAGATGCCGCGCGGCGACGGGCTGGAGGGCAGCTGGGCGTACGGCGCCAATCTCGATTTCATGCGCAGCCTTTGCGCCTATTGGGTCGACGGCTACGACTGGCGAAAGGCGGAAAGCGCGCTGAACGCGTTCGCGCAATTCACCGCGCCGGTCGAGGACATCGACCTGCATTTCTACCATGTCGTGGGATCGGGGCCGGCGCCCATGCCGCTGATCCTCAGCCATGGCTGGCCGGGCTCGGTGTTCGAGTTCCTCCACATCATCGACACGCTGGCGCATCCGGAAAAGCACGGCGGCGACATCGGTGACGCGTTCACGGTGGTGGTGCCCTCCCTGCCCGGCTATGGCTGGTCGGGCAAGCCGAAACGGCCGATCGGGCCGCGCACCACGGCGCGGCTGTTCGATACGCTGATGACCGAGGTGCTGAACTTGCCGGGTTACATCGCGCAAGGCGGCGACTGGGGCAGTTCGATCTCGTCCTACATGTCCTATGAGGGCAAGGGCTGCCGCGCGGCGCATCTGAACATGATGGGCTGGGTGTCGCCGGGCGTCGGGCCGCAGAGCGAAGACGAGAAGGCGTTCGCGGCCAAGGCCGGTGCGCTGTTCCAGGCGGAAGGTGCCTATTTCCTCGAACAGACGACCAAGCCGCAGACCCTGTCTTACGGCATGATGGATTCGCCGGTCGGCGTCGCGGCATGGATCGTGGAGAAATTCCACGGCTGGTCCGACACGCGCGGCGGTTTCGAGAACACCTATACGAAGGACCAGCTCCTCACCAATGTGATGATCTATCTGGTGACGCGCACCTTCAACACCGCGACCTGGATGTACCGCGGGCGGGCCGAGGAGCAGTTCATGATGCCGATCCCGCGCGGCGCGCGGCTGGAGAAGCCGACCGGTATCGCCGCGTTTCCGGTCGATCTCATCCCGTTTCCGCCGAGGAGCCAAGTCGAACGTTCGATCAACGTCACGCACTGGACGAGCTTCGAGCACGGCGGCCATTTCGCGGCGCTGGAGCGGCCGGACGATCTGGTGGGGGATATCCGGGCGTTTGCGAGGAGCCTCGGCTAAGCGTTGTGTGGGTGGCATAGCGGTAGTACTCTTACAAGTAAGAGTAGGAGATCTGTATGCGGATTACGTCCAAGGGCCAGGTCACGATACCTGTCGAGCTGCGCGAAAGCGTCGGTCTGCTGCCCGACACGGAAGTCACTTTCGAGCGTGACGGCGACGGCGTCCGGATCGTGAAGGCGAAGAAAGCCAAGTCCAAGAGCCGTGGAACGCGTATCGTCGAGCATCTGACGGGCCGTGGAACGGGGAAAATGACCACCGATCAGATCATGGCTTTGACCCGCGGCCGATGAGCGCCGTTCTCGTCGACAGCAATATCCTGCTCGATCTTTTCACCAGAGATCGCACCTGGTTCGCGTGGTCGCGGGACAATCTCGAGCGGCTGGGAAGCAGCAAGACGCTTGTGATAAATCCGATCATCTACGCGGAAGTTTCGGTGCACTTCGCCACGGTCGAAGAGCTCGACGCAGCGTTCCTGCCGACGCAGTTCCGCCGTGAGCCGATCCCGTTCGATGCCGCGTTTCTGGCTGGAAAGGTCTTCGCGCGCTACCGAAAGCGTGGCGGATCGCGCGTGGCGCCGCTTCCCGATTTCTTCATCGGAGCGCATGCCGCCATTGCCGGTTATACCCTGCTGACACGCAACGCCCGCGATTATCGCCGCAGCTATCCGAAGCTCGACATCGTCGCGCCCTGAAGCGTCACACCAGCAAATCCCGCCCGATCGCCAGATACTTCTCCCGCCGCTCGCGGCGCAGCTGGTCGCCGGGGATGCGGTCCATCTCGGCGATGGCGCGGGCGATCTGTTCGCCGACATTGAGGATCGCTTCCTCGGGCGCGCGGTGCGCGCCGCCGATGGGTTCGGGAATGATCGCGTCGATCACTTTCAGGCTCAGGCAATCCTGCGCCGAGATGCGCATCGCGGCGGCGGCGTCCTGCGCCTTTTCCGGCTTGCGCCACAGGATCGAGGCGCAGCCTTCCGGCGAGATCACCGAATAGACCGAATGCTCCAGCATGAAGACGCGGTTGGCGGTGGCGATGGCGAGCGCGCCGCCCGAGCCGCCCTCGCCGATGATGGTCGCGACGAACGGCACGCGCAGCTCGAGACCGGCCTGCGTCGAGCGCGCGATGGCTTCGGACTGGCCGCGCTCCTCGGCGGCGACGCCGCTATAGGCGCCCGAGGTGTCGACGAGACTGATCACCGGCAGGCCGAAACGGTTGGCCATCTCGAACAGACGCTGCGCCTTGCGATAGCCCTCGGGCATCGCCATGCCGAAATTGTGCTTCAGGCGGGTCTTGGTGTCGTTGCCCTTCTCGTGCCCGACCACGGCGACCGAGCGGCCGCGAAACCGCGCCAAGGCGGTAATGATTGCGTGGTCGTCGCCGAAGGTGCGGTCGCCGGCCAGTGGCGTGAACTCGTCGAACAGGCTCTTGGCGTAGTCGGAGAAATGCGGCCGTCCGGGATGGCGCGCGACCTGGACCTTCTGCCACGGCGTGAGCTTGGCATAGGCGTCCTTGATCAGGGTGTCGGCGCGGGTCCGCAGGCGGGCGACCTCGCCGTCGATCTGCATCGCAGGGTCTTCCTCGGCGAGCTTGCGGAGCTCGACGATCTTGCCTTCGACTTCGGCGATGGGGCGTTCGAATTCCAAATAGGCGTGCATCGGGTCTCGCTAAGGGAGAACAACCAAATAGGCCTGAAATCCGTGATTCGTCAGGCCGGTAGGCGATAATTCTCCCCCTGATAGGCGGATTTGTGGTCACAAATCCAGAGGCTGGGACGTCTTCAGCAGGTAACGCCCGGAACCCACAGATGGTTGTGCGCTTGACCCTCGCCCTTTTGGGGCTTTTTCACCTCGCCAATGGCTTGGCGATGCTGGCTTTTCCGGCCAGCTGGGCAGCAGCCGTGGTCCATCTGGGGGCGCCGGATCACCTGCATTTCCACTTCATTGCCGATATCGGCATGGCGTTCCTGGCGAGCGGCGTGGGACTGCTTCTGAGCGCGCGCAGAGGAGCCGGACAGGCCGCCTGGGCTGCCGCGGGCGCGACATGGCCGGCGCTGCATGCCCTGCTCCACCTCAAGGAATGGGTTCTGGACGGCCTGCCTGCGATGGCGGCGGACCGGGTGAGCGAGGGCGTCGGGGTCATCTTGGCCGGCGCGCTGGGCGTGGTGCTCGCCTGGCTGCGGTTTCGCGAAGGAGATGCTTGATGCTCAAATGGTTCATCCACCGCTATGTTCGCCGCATGGAGCAGCACTACGGTTACGACGCGACCTACATGCACGAGATGGCCGACGCCTCGACGGCGGCGTTCCGCCGCTTCGTGAAGATGCAGATGGCGGGCGGGACATGGCGCGGTGGGGCGCCGCGCGACGCCTGGTGCGCCGCCGGCATCGCCGGCGCGCTGGTCGAGGATTGCGGGCCCTGCGTGCAGATCTCGTCGGACATGGCGATGGAAGCGGGGATGAGCGGCGCCGTGATCGCCGCCCTGCTCCGCGGCGCGCCAACCGCCGCCGATGCGCAGCTTGGCTTCGACTATGGCCGGGCCCTGCTGCTGGCGAGCGAGAACCTGGACGCATTGCGCGAACGGATCGAGCGGCAATGGGGCAAGACGGCGTTGCTCGCGCTCTCGCTGCGGGCGATGAGCGCGCGGAATTATCCGGTGCTGAAGCGCGCGCTGGGGCATGCCAAGACGTGCCAGCGCGTGCGCATCGGCGCGGACGAGATCGCGGTCGATCCGGTGCTGAAGGCGGCATGACGGACGAACGGCTCCGCGTCTTCGAAGCGCAGCGGCCGCATCTGCTCGGCATCGGATACCGCATGCTGGGCGAGATGGGCGCGGCGGAAGACGTGGCGCAGGACGCGTGGCTGCGCTGGCAACGCGCCGGCGGCGAAGACATCCGCGATCCGCGCGCCTGGCTGTCGGCGGTGACGGTGCGGCTGGCGCTCGATGCCTTGCGCAAGGCGCGGGCGCGGCGCGAGACCTATGTCGGGCCGTGGCTGCCCGAGCCGCTGCTGCCCGACGACATGCGGGCGCTCGCCGCCGATGCGCCGACGGCACGGGCGGAGCTTGCGTCGGATCTGTCGCTGGCGCTGCTGCATGTGCTGGAGCGGCTGTCGCCGGAGGAGCGCGCCGCGCTGATCCTGCACGATGCATTCGACTGCGATTACGGCGTGATCGCGCAGACGCTGGAGAAAAATGAGGCGGCGTGCCGCAAGCTGGTGAGCCGGGCGCGCGAGCGGGTGAAGGCGGAACGGCCGCGCCATTCGGTGCCGTCGGAAAAGCATCGCGAACTGCTGGCAAATTTTCTCAACGCGGCTGCGACCAACAATCTGGCCTCGATCACGCATCTGTTGGCCAGCGACGTGGTGCTGTATTCCGACGGCGGTGGCAAGGCCGCGGCGGCGCTCAATCCGATTTTCGGTGCCGACAAGGTGATGCGCTTCACCGCCGGCGTGATCCGCAAATTCGGACCGGCGGACGGGTTCACGCTGGAGCCGGCGGAGATCAGTGGTGCGCCGGGATATCTGCTGCGCACGGCGGACGGCCTGCATTCCGCGCTGACGGTGGAGGTGGATGACGACGTGATCAGCGCGATTTATCTGGTGCGCAATCCGGACAAGCTCATGCGTGCTTCGAGGCTCGCTGACGCTCGCACCTCAGCATGACGAGATGGGAGATTCTCCGCTCTCGTCATGCTGAGGTGCGAGGCCGAAGGCCGAGCCTCGAAGCACGCACTACTTACCCTTCGCCTGAATCATCTCCATCTGTTTGACGATCACTTCGGCTTGCCGGATCGACGCGGCGTCGATCAGGACGCCGCTGAGGCTTGCCGCACCGGAACCGGTGTTGTGCGCGTCCTTCATCGAGGCGAGGATCGCTTGCGCGCGCTCGAATTCCTTTTGCGGCGGGGTGAAAATCTCGTTGCAGAGCTCGACCTGGCTGGGATGGATCGCCCATTTGCCTTCGCAGCCCAGGATCGCCGTGCGGTTGGCCTGGGCGCGGAAGCCGTCGGGGTCCTGGTAGTCGCCGAACGGGCCGTCGATCGCGACGAGGCCGTGGGCGCGCGCCGCCTGCACCAGCTTGAACAGCGGGTAATGCCACAGATCGTTCCAATGGCGGGCGCGGGCGCCGGCTTCGTCCTTGTCGGTGAGCATGACGTAGTCCGCGTTGCCGCCGCCGATATTGGTGGTGCGCATGCCCTGGCTCGCGGCGTAGTCGGCGGCGCCGAAATGCAGCGTCTCCATGCGCTTCGACGACGCGGCGATCTCGTCGATGTTCTTGAGGCCGAGCACGCTTTCGATGATGACCTCGATGCCAATCTTCTTCTTGCGGCCGGCGGTGGTCGAGCACTGCGTCATCAGCCAGTCGATGGCGTAGACGTCCTTCGCGTTGGCGACCTTGGGGATCATGATGGCGTCGAGTTTCTCGCCGCCCCGCTCCACCAGCGCGATCACGTCGCGGTAGCACCAGCCGGTGTCGAGTCCGTTGATGCGCACGGTGACGATCTTGCCGCGCCAGTCGATGTCGTTGAGCGCCGCGACCACGTTGTCGCGCGCCTTGTCCTTGTCGGCGGGCGCCACGGCGTCTTCGAGGTCGAGGCAGACGCAGTCGGCGGGGCCGGCGGCGGCCTTCTCGAAGAACGCGGTCTTGGAGCCCGGCACGAACAGCTTGGAGCGATAGATGCGGACGGGCGCCTGGCGCTCGATGGTGGTGAAGCTCACGAAACGACTCCGACAATGGGCAATAGCCCATCGTAGGTCAGTTTTGCGGCTTTGTCCGGCGCGAAAGAGGATGTGCGGCTTCGACGACCTGCGTCAGCCGGTCCTTCGCCACATGTGTGTAAATGGCTGTGGTAGCGATATCGGCGTGGCCAAGCAGGGTCTGGACGCTGCGCAGATCGGCACCGCCTTCCACCAGATGAGTCGCGAAAGCATGGCGCAGGACGTGGGGCGAGAGCTTTTCGGGATCGAGCCCGGCCGCGATGGCCAGCGCCTTGAGCATCTGGCCCATGCGGCGGCGCGTGATGTGGCCTTCGGCGCCGCGCGAGGGGAACAGGAAGCGCTCGGCATAGGCGCGGCGCAGGCCTTTGGGCAGGAAGTCGCCGCGCACCGCGAACCAGGCGGCGATGGCGGCGCGCGCGGGCGCATTGAGCGGGACGAGACGCTCCTTCTGGCCTTTGCCTTTGACGAGCAGGAAGCCTTCGCGGTTCTTCGCGGTCGAGAGCGGCAGGGTCGCGAGTTCGGAGACGCGCAGGCCGGAGGCGTAGAACACCTCCACCATGCAATGCAGCCGCTTGCCTTCAGCCGAGGTTTCGGCCTGCGCGCGGGCCGCGGTCAGCAGCGCCTCCATGTCGGCCTGCGACAGGATTTTGGGCAGTGGACGCTGGCGGCGCGGGGCGTCGATGGCGGTGGTGGGATCGTCCTTGCGGATGCCGTCGGTGTAGAGAAACGTATAGAACTGGCGCAGCGACGAGAGCCGCCGCGCCTGGGTCGAGCCCGCGGCACCGGCCTTCGACAGCATCGCCAGATACGCCTTGATGTCGTCGCGCGTCGCGGTCTTGAGATTGCCGGTCTCGGCGAAATCCTCCAGGTCGCGGCGATAGGCGGCGAGCGTGTTGATCGAGGCGCCGCGCTCGGCACTCATCATGTCGAGGAACGTATCGATGAGATGACCGCCGCTCATGGCGATTTCGACAGCGCCAGTGCTTCGACGGCGAGGGCGCGAGCCTCGTCGCCGAGGCCGAGCTGCGACAGCACGCGGACGCATTCGATGGTGACGTCGGGGGGAAGGTCGGCGGGGCCGTCAGCGCCGACGATGTCGAGCAGACGCAGGATCGCCTCACCTTTGCGGCCGGGCTGCGAGGCGGCCTCGACCAGCTTGCGCACGTCGTCGGGCGCGGGCCGCGCTCCAGCCCAGTGCATCGCCTGCAGCGTGCCGGCGAGCGCCCGTGCGTCGGGCGGCATCGGGCGGCGCAGGACGTCGGAAAGACCGAGCGCCAGCGCGGCGGACGGCGACGGGTTCTGCTGCGGCGCCGCGTTGTGCGCGAACCAGGCATAGGCGGATTGCGCCGCCGCGTCGCGCGCGCCGCTCGGCGCGGCGAGGTCGATCAGTATCTGAAACGCATGGAGGTCGGCGTCGTCGGGCGCGCCGGCGTACCACGCGGCGGCGGCGTCGGGGTTGCCGCGCAGGAGCAGCGCGCGCGCGACAAGGAAGCGGCCCTTGGCCGTCGTCGGGTCGGGCTTGAGTGCGAGCGCGATGTCGCCTTGCAGCGCGGCGGTCAGCGGCAGGCGATCGATGTGGCCGCCGGCGTCGAGCGCGGCCATCAAGAGGTCGGTCTTGGCCGGCGGGCGCGATTCCAGCGCGGCGGCGCGGCGCAGCACGGCTTGCGACGGCAGGAAGATCAGCTTGGCCGCGACCGCCTGCGCCTGTGCGAGCTGGTCGGCGGGGATGGTCTGCGCGTTCAGGATCGCGAGCATCTCGGCGGAGGTCAACGCACCGGTGCCGGAGATGCGCGCGGCGGCGGCAAGACGGTCGGCGGGCTTGTTGCGGGCATCGCGCGCGGCGAACAGGTTGGCGATAGTGCCGAGTTTGGCAGCGATGGGGTTGGTCACCGGCAGTCCGGCTTTTCGCAGCAGGTAGATGTGCAACGAGGTCGGGTGGTCGATGTTTGCAGGAGCGGCCTTTTTTCCCGTCAGCACATCGTTCGATAGAAGATCGAAGGCCGGGTCCTTGACGGCTTGTGCGTCGAGCACCGCATGGGTGAGTTCGGCGGAAGCGGTGTCGCCGGATGCCGAGAAGCACCAGGTGCGCAGTTCGAGCCAGAACGGCTCGGGCGCGGTGAGGCGCGTCGCGGTGAGATCGCCGCAGACATCCTTGTCGCGGCCCGCGTACAGCAGCGCGTCGGCCTGGACGCGGGCGAAATCGGGATCGTTGTCGAGATGGACCGCCGCGGCGAGCGTGCCGGCGTCGTCGACCAGGCCGGCCTGAAGCAGTTTCTCGATGCGGATGGCGATCAGCGCCCGCTTGGACGGGCCGACCGGCGCATCGGCGGTGGTCAGCACGAGGCGGCGCGCCAGGGCATGAACAAAAGGATCGGAGCTGACCAGGGGCACGCGGCCGAGCAGATCCTCGATCTCGGCGCGGGGCGCGCTGCTCCACATCGATTGGCCCAGACCGCCATTGGAATCGTCCAGCGTGCCGGCCGGCGGTCCATCGACAGTGCCCAGATCGCCGGCGACGATCGGCGTTTGGGTGGGCTTGCCGAGCATCCCGGGCTTGAAATCGACCGGAGCGGTGTCGGCGGCCGGTGGCTGGTCATCCGGCGGCGGAGGGCTTGGCGCGCCGAGCGGCGTCGGCGCGCCGGTCGCGGCGGGGGGCGCCGGGGGCGGTGCAGCCGTCTGGGCTGCCGCCCCGGCCGCCAGCGCGACAACCAGAAGAAGCGCGCTGCTAGTTCGGAAGCTTGTCATTGGGGACGATCTGCTCGACCGGATGGGTGCGGGGCTGCACCCGGCCGCCATAGATCGAAAGGCCGATGGCGCCGATCAGCACCACAATCGCCACGCCGATGCCGATCCGCGGTCCCCATCCCATCCCGTCACTGTTCCTGTTGCGCATGACCAAAACTCCCAAGGGTTTGTGGCGGAAATGCAGGCGGTTCGGCAAGACCGTCTGGAAGATAACGCACGGGGCGTGTAAGCGAAGACCATGAGCCTGAAGCGGACGGTGGCACTGGTGGGGATGATGGGCGCGGGCAAAAGCTCGATCGGCCGGCGCCTCGCCACGCGGCTGGGGGTGGCGTTCAAGGACGCCGACAGCGAGATCGAGGCCGCGGCGGGCTGCACGATCTCGGAGATTTTCGAGCGCTATGGCGAGCCGGCGTTCCGCAGCGGCGAGCGCAAGGTGATCGCGCGCCTCCTGACCGAGGCGCCGCATGTGATGGCGACGGGCGGCGGCGCGTTCATGGACACGGCGACGCGTGCGACGCTGAAGACGAGCGCCGTGACGATCTGGCTGAAAGCGCCGGTCGAGGTGCTGCTGGCGCGCACCCAGCGGCGCGATTCGCGGCCCTTGCTGCGCAGCGGCGATCCGCGCGAAACGCTGACGCGGCTTTTGACCGAGCGGACGCCGGTCTACCAGGAAGCCGATTACACGATCGACAGCGAGGACGGACCGCATGCCGCGGCGGTCGAGCGCATCGTGGCGCTGCTCGGCGCGTGCGGGGCGGCATGAGCGAGATCGTCGACGTCAGCCTCGCGGACCGTTCCTACCCGATCCATATCGGGCCTGGGCTGCTGGCGCGCGCGGGCGAACTGCTCAAGCCCCTGGCGCGCGGCCCCCTGCCCGTCGTCACGGACGCCCATGTCGGCGAGATCCATCTGGCGGCGCTGCTGGACGTGCTCGGTCATGCGGGACTCGATGCGCGGCCGATCGTGCTGGAGGCCGGTGAAGGGACGAAGAGCTTTGCCGGGCTGGAACGGCTGACGGGCGAGCTTCTCGACAGCGGCGTGGACCGCAACGGACTGGTCGTGGCGCTGGGCGGCGGGGTGATCGGCGATCTCACGGGGTTCGCGGCGGGCGTGCTCAAGCGGGGGATCGCGTTCGCGCAGATTCCGACGACGCTGCTGGCGCAGGTGGATTCGTCGGTCGGCGGCAAGACGGCGATCAACACGCCCCAGGGCAAGAATTTGGTCGGGCTGTTCCACCAGCCCAGGATCGTGATTGCCGATACCGATGTGCTGAAGACGCTGCCCAAGCGCGAACTGCTCGCGGGCTATGCCGAGGTCGCCAAATATGGCGGGCTGGGCGATGCGAAGTTCTTCGAATGGCTGGAGGCGAATGGCGCGCGCGCGCTGGCCGGCGACAGCGCCGCGATGGTGCAAGCGGTGGCGCATTCCTGCCGGATGAAAGCCGATATCGTGGCGCGCGACGAGCGCGAGACCGGCGACCGCGCTTTGCTCAATCTCGGCCACACCTTCGGGCACGCGCTGGAAGCGGCGACGGGGTTCTCCGAGCGGTTGCTGCACGGCGAAGGCGTCGCCATCGGCATGGCGCTGGCGTTCCGGCTGTCGGTGAAGCTCGGCCTGTGTCCCGGGCAGGATGCGGAGCGGTTCACGCGGCATCTGAAGGCTGTCGGCCTGCCGGCCGCGATCACGGACATTCCGGGCGCGCGGCCCTCGCCCGAGGTGCTGCTCGAGCACATGGCGCATGACAAGAAGGTCAAGGACGGGCGGATGACGTTTATCCTGGTGCGCGGGATCGGGGATGCGTTCGTGACCCGCGATGTGGCGCTGGATGCGGTGCGCGAAATGCTCGCCTGACCTCCATTTCCCCTTGGGGTGGCGGTAAAGACATCTCGCTTCCACAATGACATTCTTGTCATCCGCCAGCTTGCGAGTCTGAAATGGATACGGTCGTTCTCATCACCTTTGCGCCCATCGTGCTGCTGCTGATCTGCGGCGGCTTTTTTGCCGGGTCCGAGACGGCGCTCACCGCGGTGTCGCGGGGACGGATGCACCAGCTGGAGACCGAAGGCTCGCGCGCGGCAAGGAACGTCAACCTCCTGATGGCCGACCGCGAGAAGATGGTCGGCGCGCTTTTGCTGGGCAACACTTTCGTCAACATTTTGGCGTCGTCGCTCGCGACCTCGATCCTGGAATCGCGGTTCGGCGAGCGCACGGTCTACATCACCACGGCGGTGATGACGGTGCTGATCCTGATCTTCGTCGAGGTGCTCCCCAAGACGCTCGCCATCGCGCGCACCGACAGCTTCGCGCTGACCGTGGCGACGCCGGTGCGCTATGTCGTGTTCCTGCTCGCGCCGGTCGTCAATGCCGTGCAGTACCTCGTTTGGCGCGTCCTGGCGCTGATCGGGGTGCGCGAGCAGGAAGAGGAACTGGTCGAGGCGCATGACGAGATCCGCGGCACGGTGAACCTGCACCATTCCGAAGGCGCCGTGGAGCGCGAGCATCGCGACATGATCGGCGGCATCCTCGATCTGCGCGAGCTGCAGATCTCCGACGTGATGATCCACCGCAAGAGCATGGTGACGGTCGACGCCGACCTGCCGAACAAGGAGATGCTGGAAGAGATATTGGAGGCCAGGCATACCCGCGTGCCCTTGTGGCGCGAGCAGCCGGAGAACATCGTCGGCATCGTCCACACCAAGGACATCGTGCGCGCCATCATCGAGCATGGCCGCGCCGGCTTCGACGTCGCGGCGCTGGCGACGCCGCCCTGGTTCGTGCCCGAGACGACGACTCTGGAGGAGCAGCTCGCCGCGTTCCGCGACCAGCGCTCGCATTTCGCGCTGGTGGTCGACGAGTACGGCGCCTTGCAGGGCCTGATCACGCTGGAGGACATCCTCGACGAAATCTTCGGCGACATTCCCGACGAGCACGAGGAGGAAGGCCGGCCCGACGTGCGGCGGCGGCCCGATGGCTCGTTCCTGATCGACGGCACGGTGCCGGTGCGCGAGCTCAACCGCGATCTCGACTGGAATCTGCCCGATGACGAGGCGACGACCATCGCGGGACTGGTGATCCACGAGGCGCGGACGATCCCCGAGGTCGGGCAGCGTTTCGCGTTCTTCGGCTTTCAGTTCGAGATTTTGCGCCGGCAGCGCAACCAGATCACCGCGCTGCGCGTGATCCCGCCCGCGGAGGAGCCCAAGGCGGTGGATTCGAAGGCTGCGGCGCCGTAGTGCGTGCTTCGAGGCTCGCCCTTCGGGCTCGCACCTCAGCATGACGAGAGCGGGAAACTCCCATCTCGTCATGCTGAGGTGCGAGCGTAGCGAGCCTCGAAGCACGCACGATCAGTGCTCCTGCCAGACCTCGGCCGGCGTGAGCGTGGTCAGCGCGAGCGCGTGCACCCTGTTCGGCTTGAGCTCCTCGGCGAGCGCGGCATAGACGCGGCGCTGGCGTTCGACGCGACCCTGGCCCACGAAACTCTCCGACACGACGCGGACCGAGAAATGGGTTTCGCCGCCGGGACGGGCGCCGGAATGGCCGGCATGCTTGGCGCTGTCGTCTTCGACCACGAGTTCCGACGGCGCGAAGGCGGCTTGGAGTTTCTCGCGAATTGTCTGCGCCATCGTCATGAATCCAGCGTGTCATCCCTCCGGCGACGTAAGTCAAGCGATACGTTTTCTTGTTTTTTCACACCTCGTCCCCATAATTGCGCAATGCCTCCAGCCAAGCCGACCACGCCGCGCTTCAAGTCCGACATCAGCATCAAGCCGAAAGGCAAGCGTGCGACGCCGGAGCCGAGCGCGCGTCCCTGCGCCAAGGCCGGCTGCACCGGCGAAGGCGCGCACCGGGTGTCGCGCACCCGCGAAAATCTCGGCGAGTACATCTGGGTCTGCCTCAAGCACGCGCGCGAGCACAACGAGTCGTGGGACTTCTTCCGCGGCATGGACGACAAGGAAATCGAAAGCTTCCGTAACGAGGCGCTGACCGGGCATCGCCCGACCTGGCCCCTCGGCAAACGCGCAGCCGGTATGCCCAATCCTTTCGGCCATGTCGGCGGCGTCGAGGACCGCTTCGGAACATTCGAAAACGACGCGGATTCCGAGCCGCGCGTGCGCCGCCCCGAGCGCACATTGACGCGGCTGCAGATCCAGGCGCTCGATACGCTGCGCCTGCCGCACGGCGCCACCTTGATAGAGATCAAGGCGCGGTATAAGGAACTTGTGAAGCGGTTTCATCCCGACGCGAACGGCGGCGATCGGGGCGCCGAAGAGCGTCTGAAGCAGGTTATCAAGGCCTATGGGGTGCTGCGCGCCTCGGGGCTCCTGACCTAACGAAGGGCTCAAGACGCCCTTCCCTCATCCGGCGGTCATCCGCACAAGAAAAGACTAGGGCCGGATACACATCATGAGTGAGCAGCAGCAGGAACTCGACGCTTCGATGAAGCCCGACACGACGGTCGACGTCGCGTCGGTGTTCGGCATCGAGACCAAGATGAAGGTGCCGGCGTTCAAGACCGGCACGTCCTACGTGCCGGACCGCGATCCGGCCTATCGCTTCGACCGCGAGACGACGCTGGCGATCCTCGCCGGCTTCGCGTTCAACCGCCGCGTCATGATCCAGGGCTATCACGGCACCGGCAAGTCGACCCATATCGAGCAGGTCGCGTCGCGCCTCAACTGGCCGTGCGTGCGCATCAACCTCGACAGCCATATCAGCCGCATCGACCTGATCGGCAAGGACGCCATCGTCCTCAAGGACGGCAAGCAGGTGACAGAATTCCGCGAAGGCCTGCTGCCGTGGTGCCTGCAGCATCCGGTGGCGCTGGTGTTCGACGAATACGACGCCGGCCGTCCGGACGTGATGTTCGTGATCCAGCGCGTGCTGGAGATCGCCGGCAAGCTGACGCTGCTCGACCAGAACAAGGTGATCCGGCCGCACAGCGCGTTCCGCCTGTTCTCGACCACCAACACGATCGGCCTCGGCGACACCACGGGCCTGTATCACGGCACGCAGCAGATCAACCAGGGCCAGATGGACCGCTGGAGCATCGTCACGACGCTGAACTATCTCAGCCACGACGCCGAAGCCGAGATCGTGCTCGCCAAGGTGCCGTCCTATGCCGCGACGCCGGAGAAGAAGAAGCAGATCTCCTCGATGGTCCGCGTCGCCGACATGACGCGCAACGCCTTCATCAACGGCGACCTCTCCACCGTGATGAGCCCGCGCACCGTGATCACCTGGGCCGAGAACGCCGAGATCTTCGGCGACATCGGCTTCGCGTTCCGCCTGACCTTCCTGAACAAATGCGACGAGCTCGAGCGCGCCAGCGTGGCGGAGTTCTACCAGCGCTGCTTCGGCGAGGACCTGCCGGAAAGCGCGGCCAAAGTGTTGGTGACGTAAGACCCCTGCGGGTGCGCCGTGTCGAAGCCTGAGAACCCATCGGAGCCCTTCAAGCGCGCGGTCGGCACCGCCGTGCGCGCGCTGTCGGGCGAGCCGGAGCTGGAAGTGACGTTCAGCGCCGAGCCGCCGGCGCTGCGCGGGCTCAAGGCGCGCCTGCCGCTGCCCTCGCGCAATCTGCCGCCGAACGAAGTCGCCATCGTGCGTGGCGCCGGCGATGCTTACGCTCTCAGGAAGGCGCATCACGAAGACAAGGTCCACGACCAGTTCCGCCCGCAATCGGCCGATGCCGCCGCGGTGTTCGAAGCGGCCGAGCAGGCGCGCGTCGAAGCCATCGGCTCGCTCGCGATGGCGGGCGTGGCGCACAACCTCACCGCCGGGCTCGAGCAGCGCATGGTGCAGCGCGGGCTGACCAAGGCGCGGGTCAAGGCGGATGCGCCGATCGCCGACGTGCTCGGGCTGATCGTGCGCGAGAAACTGACCGGCCAGGCGCCGCCGGACTCGGTGAAATATGCCGTCGATCTGTGGCGGCCCTTCATCGAGGAGAACGCCGGCAAGGACCTCGAGAAGCTCGGCGAGCGGATCAAGGACCAGGCGTCCTTCGCCAAGCTGACGCGTACCATCCTGCGCGACCTGAAACTCTCCGACGAGTTCGATGCTGACGAGTCGTCGGATGACTCCGGCGAAGGCGACGACGCCGAAAACCAGGAGCAGGAGGGCGAGCAGGACGATTCGCAGAGCGAGGCTCAGTCCAGCGAAGCGGAGATGCAGGAATCCGAGGGCGAGGAAGGCGAGGATGCCGACGCGGAGATGCGCGCCGAGCAGACCGACGAGATGTCGGACGCCGCCGAGCCGGAAGACGGCGCCAAGCCGCAGCGGCCGGAGCAGCCCTTCAGCCATTCCGACGAGTGGGGCTACAAGGTCCACACGCTGCAATTCGACGAGGAAGTCCACGCCGACGATCTGTGCGACGCCGAGGAATTGACCCGGCTGCGCAATTTCCTCGACCAGCAGCTGCAGGCGATGTCGGGCGTGGTGTCGCGCCTCGCCAACAAGCTGCAGCGGCTGCTGATGGCGCAGCAGAACCGCACCTGGGAGTTCGACATCGAGGAAGGCATGCTCGATACGTCGCGTCTGCCCCGCATCATCATCGATCCGATGTATCCGCTGTCGTTCAAGCGCGAGAAGGACATGACCTTCCGCGATACCTGCGTGACGCTGCTGCTCGACAATTCGGGCTCGATGCGCGGGCGGCCGATCATGGTGGCGGCGATGTGCGCCGACATCCTGGCGCGCACGCTGGAGCGTTGCGCGGTCAAGACGGAGATCCTCGGCTTCACGACGCGCGCCTGGAAGGGCGGCCAGTCCCGCGAGAAATGGATCGCCGACGGCAAGCCGCCGCATCCGGGCCGGCTCAACGATCTGCGCCACATCGTCTACAAGGCGGCCGACGAGCCGTGGCGCCGGGCACGCAAGAATCTCGGCCTGATGATGCGCGAGGGCCTGCTCAAGGAGAACATCGACGGCGAGGCCCTGATGTGGGCGCACAACCGCATCGTGGGGCGTCCCGAGCAGCGCAAGATCCTGATGGTGATCAGCGACGGCGCGCCGGTCGACGATTCCACGCTATCGGTCAACGCCGGCAATTATCTGGAGCGCCATCTGCGCCGCGTCATCGAGGAGATCGAGGAGAAGTCGGACGTCGAGCTCACCGCGATCGGTATCGGCCATGATGTGACGCGCTATTACCGCAAGGCCGTGACCATCGTCGACGCCGAGCAGCTCGGCGGCGCGATGACGGAGCAGCTCATCGGCCTGTTCCACGAAGAGAAGGGCCATGAAGGCCATATGCGCGCGCCCAAGCGGATGGTCGGACGGCCGCGCACGCCGGGGCGCGTGGCGCATTAGCGTCAAACCAACCGCTTTAAGCTCAACCTCTCAACCGTCATGGCCGGCTTTATGCCGGCCACCCAGGATCACAACTGACGCCTGTGATCCTGGGTGGCCGGCATAAAGCCGGCCATGACGGTTGAGAGAGATGCGCTAATCAATACCCGCCATAGCCCGGCAGCGGCTGCACCACGCGGCGCAGGAGCCAGTAGGGGATCAGCGACAGGATCGAACCGGCGATCAGCAAACCGGTGTGGATGCCCATATGGAGGAACCATGGCGTGTGGCTGCCGAGGAACGCAGCCGGATAGAAGATCGGCACGAAGATCAGCGCGGCGACGAGGCTGCCGATCAGCGGCGCGGTCCACCAGCGCGGGCCGCGGGCTCCGTCGAACGCGATGATCGAGAGGAAGCCGGCGACGAAAAACGCGCTGGCGAAGGCGGCGCATTCGCGCAGGCTCGGCATCACGGCTTCGGGCAGGAACTGACGGATGATGTCACCGCCGAACACGACAGCGGCACCGAGCGCGGCGAAGGACAGCACGATCTGCGCGAAGGCATAGCCCGGGCCGTAGCGGCGGTTGGTCAGATGGATGGTGAGGAAGGCCAGCGGCAGCAGCAGATGGCTGATCGTCAGCCACCGCGTCTTGCCGTCGGCAAAATACGGAAGGGCGCTGTCCATGTAGAGATACAGCGCCGCGAGCGCGACACACAGCGCCAGAACCGGAAGGATGATTCGCGCCACGGCGCGGGCCGCGTCGCCGATTCGGCGGCCTAGACCGGACCGTTGGCCGTAGCCCTGCGACGGCCACGCCGCCACATCGCTGGCTTCGCGCAGCCGATACGGCCCGTCATTGATGCCGACCGCCACCTTGATCGGCGCATGATCCCGCGCCGAAATCGCCCCGGATTCGTATGCTCGCACAGTACCCCGCCCCGTCAGCCTGGTTATCCACAGGTCTGACACATTTTGATACACTAGGCGAAGATCGATGCAGGCGCCATGCCGCTGACGCGGAGAAACATGGTAAATTTTAGAGTAACTTAGGCGGAACTTTTAAGCCGCTTTCTGAGACGCCTTCTTGGCGATGGCGCGCTTCAGGCGGAGCGCCTTGGGCGACAGAACGCTCTCCTTGGCCTTGAGCAGGAAGGGGTCCAGGCCGCCATTCTTGTCCACGGTGCGCAGGGCGTTCATCGAGATCTTGAGCACATAGGAATTGCCCAAAAGCTCGCTGGCCAGCGAAACGTGCTGGAGATTCGGGCGGTAAATCCGCTTGGTCTTGTTGTTGGCGTGGCTGACATTGTTGCCAACCAAAGTGCCTTTTCCGGTCAATTCGCAGCGGCGTGCCATAGCGGTCTCATTCTCAAAAGAGGCGCTCTCATAAGGGGGGGAGCCGGGAGCGTCAAGCGGGTTTGGCCCTCATCGGGGTGCTGGCAGCACGATTATACGGCTCGAATGCTGTAAAACCAGCCAAATCGAGACAGAAGTTCGCCCCTACGGCAGCGATCAAGCGCGAAACGACGTGATCAGGGCGCGCGCCGCCGTGTAGGGCAGCGCGGTGCCGTTTGCGACGTCGGCCTCCAGCGCGCTGGCGTGGCGCGCGAGATTTTCGTCGGACAGGATCGTCTCGCTGAGGACGGTCTGGATTTCGCTCCAGAACCAGCGCCGCGATTGCTCGGCGCGCAGGCGCGCGAGCTGACCGCGGGATTCGAGTGTGGTGTGGATGGCAGACATCTCGGACCAGGCGTCGGCGATGCCCTGCCCCTCGACCGACGAGACTTTGAGGACCTTCGGATAAAGCCCGACATGCTTGGGCCGCATCAGATGCAGCGCGGCGTGGTAGTCGGTGGCAGCGCGCGCGGCGGCCGGCATCAGATCGCCGTCGGCCTTGGTCACGATCAGCAGGTCGGCGAGTTCCATCACACCGCGCTTGATGCCTTGCAGATCGTCGCCGCCGCCGGGCGAGGCGAGCAGCACGAAGAGGTCGGTCATGTCGGCGACCGCGGTCTCCGACTGGCCGACGCCGACCGTTTCCACCAGCACGACGTCGAAGCCGGCGGCCTCGGCGAGCAGCATGGATTCGCGGGTGCGGCGCGCGACCCCGCCCAGCGTGGTTCCGGCGGGCGACGGACGGATATAAGCGTTCGGATCGCGCGCCAGCTGCTCCATGCGCGTCTTGTCGCCGAGAATGGAGCCGCCGGAGCGCCGCGACGACGGATCGATCGCGAACACGGCGATGCGCAGACCCTGCCCCGTCAGATGCCGGCCGAACGCTTCGATGAAGGTCGATTTGCCGACACCCGGCGCGCCGGAAATACCGATGCGCACCGCGCGGCCGGTGCGGGGCAGAAGTTTCGTCAGGAGTGCTTCGGCATTCGTCTGGTCGGCGGGGCGTGTCGACTCGACCAGCGTGATGGCGCGCGCCAGTGCGCGCCGGTCGCCGGAGATTACGGCGCCGGCAAGGTCGGCGTTCCCGTTAACCGCGATTGAATCAGAACCCTGCGCCATAATTGGACCATAGTGGTTTTGGAGCGTCCGCGCCGCTAATTTGCGCGTCCCAACGGAGACCTTCGCGATGAAAATTCGTCACGCCTTGTTCGCGGTCCTGGCCGCCCTGCCGCTCAGCGGCGCCGCGCTGGCCGCGGGCGGCTCGGGCGCGGAGACGCCGACGACACCCGCTTCGACCCTGCAGATGGCGATGACGCTCTATGCCGGCGGCGTGACGCTGGGCAAGGTCGACATGGATTTGACGGTGCGCGGCGCCGACTACCACGTCGTGTCGAACCTGCAGACCGGCGGCGTGGTCAATGCGTTCTGGCAATCGGAGATCCAGGCCAACTCCAACGGCACGGTGGCGCCCAAGAACTTCCATCCGGCGCTGTATGACTCCTTCTATACCGGCCGCTCGGACAAAAAGCAGGAAGTGTCGCTGACCTATGACGCGAACGGGCCGGTGCGCCTGTTCGCCGATCCGCCCTATAGCACGACCGGCTATGAGGTGACGCCGGCGCAGCAGAAGGGCACTTTCGATCCGATCAGCGCGATCTCCTACATGGTGACGGGCGTCGGCGCGGCGGCGGACAATCCGTGCGGCGTGACGCTGCCGGTGTTCGACGGGCGGCGGCGCTACGACGTCGAGATCACCAAGATCAAGGACACCAACGTCGCGATGGACAACGGCCTGTACAAGGGCAAGGCCCTGCTCTGCCAGATGAAGTACAAGCAGCTCGCCGGCTACAAGCCCAAGGTGATCAAGGAAGGCGCGAGCTTCCCGCTGATCAACGCCTGGGTCGCGGTGTTCCCGAGCGCGGTGACCGGCCGCAACTACGTCGTGCCGCTGCGCGTCTGGGCCGACACGAGTTATGGCGTGATCGCCGCGGTGACGACGAGCCTGAAGATCGACGGCGCGCCGGCGAAGACGGCGGGGTGACGCGCGGGCCGGCACCCTTTATGCTGCAGCAAGGAGATTGCGATGCCCCAACTCGACTGGTCGAAATGCGCAGCGGTGGAAAGCATTCCCGGTAAGGTCAGCGGGGCTTGGCTGTTCAAAGGGACGCGGACTCCTGTGGCGACAATCTTTGAAAACTTGGAAGACGGCCTGACGATTGACGAGGTCGTGGCGCAATTCGCTGTCACACGCCAGCAAATCCAGGCGGTGCTGGAGTTTGCGGCAAGAAGTCTCGATCCGGTGCTTTCCGAGCCTTGAATGCGGGTTCTGTTCGACAACGGCGTGCCGAGAGGGCTTGCAGCAGCGCTGTCCGAACATGCAGTTGAATAAGCGCGATCCAGGGGCTGGGATACGCTTCGAAACGGCGAACTACTTGAAGCCGCAGAGGGCGCGGCGTTCGACGTTTTCGTAACGACCGATCGCAACCTCAGCGATCAGCAGAATTTGACAAATCGAAAGCTGGCGATCGTTGTTCTCGGCAAGGGCCGTTGGTCTCTTATCAAAACGCGATTGGCCGAAATCACCGATGCGGTCGACGCCGCCACATTGGGCAGCTTTCGCGAAGTCGAGATATCCTAAGGGCTCAGCGCCTGCAGCAGCGGCACGATGGTGTCGCTGATCGGGGTGGGGATGCCGTGCCGGGCGCCGAGGCGGCTGACGACGCCGTTGCGGGCGTCCCATTCGAGCGGCTTGCCGTCGCGGCGGTCGAAATACATCGAATTGCCGCGCCCGCCCGGACGCGCGAACAGGCCGACGATGTGCCTGGCGAAACCGTCGGCGAAGGTCGCACCCTCGGCGCGGCCAACCGCCATGCACTCCTCGACGATGCGCTCGGCCAGCGGCTGAAGCTGCGGGAAAGCGCCGATGGCGCCGGGATTGAGCGTCAGCGCGCAGAGCGCTCCGCTCGGCGCGTTCATGCACAGCTTCTCCCAGGCGCGCGAGGTGAAGTCAGCGTCGGTGACGGCCTTAACGAAGGCGCCGTCGAACAGCGCGGCGAATTCCCGGCCGGCGGCATCGTCCGGCGCGGTGAGCGCGGCGCCGCCATAGGTCGTGATCTCGCCCGGGCTTTTGCGCTCGGCCGGCAGCATGACGACGACGGGGACGACGGTCGTGCCGGCGGGGACGTAAGGCGCCACGCGGGCGCGATGCTCGACGCCGTTCTGCAGCACGGCAACTTTGCTGTTGGAGTCGACAGCGGATTTCAGCCACGGCGCGATGGAGGCGGTCTGGTGCGACTTCACGCAAACCAGAACCCAATCGGCAGGCTGCGCTTGCGCCGGCGACGTTATAACCTCGACGGCATGTGCGCGCCGCTCGCCGCTATCGGATCGGGTCAGCGCGAGCTCGGAGAATTTCTGGTTGGCGCAGACCACGAGGTCGTGGCCCTGCTCCAGCAATGCGAAACCGACGGTGCCGCCGATGGCGCCGGGGCCGATAAGGGCTATGCGGCTCATGATGCGATCACTCCGCCGCGTGGTCGAGCTTGCGGCCCCGGATCAGCTCCAGCACGTTGCGGGCGGCACCAGGGATGTTGGTGCCGGGGCCGAAGATCGCGGCGACGCCGGCCTTCTTGAGCGCGTCGTAGTCCTGCGCCGGAATCACGCCGCCGACGATGACCAGGATGTCGCCGGCCTTCTGCTTCTTCAGCGCATCGATCAGCATCGGCACCAGCGTGAGATGGCCGGCCGCCTGGCTGGAGATGCCGATGACGTGGACGTCGGCGTCGATCGCGTCCTTGGCGACTTCTTCCGGCGTCTGGAACAGCGCGCCGATGTCGACGTCGAAGCCGAGATCGGCGAAGGCGGTGGCGATCACCTTGGCGCCGCGGTCGTGGCCGTCCTGGCCCATCTTGGCGACCAGCATGCGCGGGCGGCGGCCTTCGTCTTTCGCGAAGGCCTCGACATCGGACCGGATGGCGCCGAACGCGTCGTCGCCTTCATAGGCCGCGCCATAGACGCCGGCGATGGAGCGGATCTCGGCGCGGTGGCGGCCGAACACGCTTTCCATCGCGTCGGAGATCTCACCGACCGTGGCGCGGGCGCGCGCCGCTTCGACCGCGAGTTCGAGGAGGTTGCCGTTGCCCTTGGCGCCGGCGACCAGCGCGTCGAGCGCCGCTTTGAGCTTGGCGGGATCGCGCGTCGCCTTGATCGATTTGAGGCGCGCGATCTGGGAGTCGCGGACCTGCGCGTTGTCGATGGCGCGGACTTCGAGCGCGTCTTCCTGCTTGAGCTGGAATTTGTTGACGCCGACGATGACGTCTTCGCCGCGGTCGACACGCGCCTGGCGACGGGCGGCGGCTTCCTCGATGCGCAGCTTGGGGATGCCGGCCTCGACCGCCTTGGTCATGCCGCCCATCGCCTCGACCTCGTCGATGATCTTGCGCGCGGCATCGGCGAGCGAATGGGTCAGCGCCTCGACGTAATAGGAGCCGCCGAGCGGATCGACGACCTTGGTCACCTGGCTTTCGTTCTGCAGGATCAGCTGGGTGTTGCGCGCGATGCGGGCGGAGAATTCGGTCGGCAGCGCGATGGCTTCGTCGAACGAATTGGTGTGCAGCGACTGCGTGCCGCCGAGCACGCTGGCCAGCGCCTCGATCGTGGTGCGCACGACGTTGTTGTACGGGTCCTGCTCGGTCAGCGACACACCGCTGGTCTGGCAATGGGTGCGCAACATCAGGCTTTCGGCGTTCTTGGCGCCGAATTTCTCCATGATGCCGGACCATAACAGACGCGCGGCGCGCAGCTTGGCGACCTCCATGAAGAAATTCATGCCGATGCCGAAGAAGAAGCTGAGGCGCGGCGCGAACTCGTCGACCTTGAGGCCCTTGGCGAGCGCGGCGCGCACATATTCCATGCCGTCAGCGAGCGTGAAGGCGAGCTCCTGCACCGCGGTGCCGCCCGCCTCGTGCATGTGATAGCCGCTGATCGAGATCGAGTTGAACTTCGGCATCTTCCTGGCCGTGTACTCGATGATGTCGGCGATGATCCGCATGCTGGGCGTCGGCGGATAAATGTAGGTGTTGCGCACCATGAATTCTTTGAGGATGTCGTTCTGGATCGTGCCCGACAGCTTCTCCGTCGGCGTCCCCTGCTCTTCGCCGGCGACGATGAAGTTCGCCATGATCGGGATCACCGCGCCGTTCATCGTCATGGACACCGACATCTTGTCGAGCGGGATGCCGCTGAACAGGATTTTCATGTCCTCGACGCTGTCGATCGCGACGCCGGCCTTGCCGACATCGCCCGCGACGCGCGGATGGTCGCTGTCGTAGCCGCGATGGGTCGCCAGGTCGAACGCGACCGACAGGCCCATCTGACCCGCCGCGAGATTCTTGCGGTAGAACGTGTTGGACTCTTCGGCGGTGGAAAAGCCCGCATACTGACGGATGGTCCAGGGCCGGCCGGCATACATCGTCGAGCGCACGCCGCGCATATAGGGCATCTGGCCGGGCAGCGAGTTCGCCGCCTCGAAGCCTTCGAGGTCGGCGGCAGTATAGAGCGGCTTGACGTCGAAGCCTTCCGGCGTCGCCCAGGTCAGGCTGGCCAGCGGCTTGTCGCGAAGCTCTTTCTGGGCGGCCTTGGCCCAGCTTTCCGGCGTCTTGTCGTCACTCATGGCGTGCCCTGTCCTGCGCGGTCTTTTTCTGAGTATCGCAGGTGCGAAAGGACCGTCAAACGCCGTCATCGCACTGTCGCGAAATCGTTAATTTCGTCCGGGTACGGATGGTTCGGTGGATAAGCCGCGCCGACTCCATGACTGGACTTACCCACAAGATGTGGTGGTCGGCTGACGTTGACAAACCACTAAACGTATGAGAACAAAGGATGATATCGAGCGAGTTAGTGATTCGGCCCGTGTTCGTTCGCGGATCGTACCGTCCGTTTACGGATGATCCACAGCGCGACTCAGGTGGCGCGCCAGCTTAACCCGAAATGCTTCCGCAGCGACGCCGCGCCCACCGGCGTGACGGTCACGCTGCGGCCGCCGGCGACGCGCCGGACGCCACCCTCGCCTTCCAGATGGCTGCAGATCGCGGCGCCGAGCCAGCCGGCGATGTGGGGCCGCCGCTCGGTCCAGTCGAGGCAGGGGCGGACCACGGGACGCTGCGAACGCGCGGGCGGCATGAGATCGAGGCGCTTGAGCCAGGCATGGCCGCTCTCACTGAGCTGGTAGCCATCGCCGCCGGCGACGACGCGTTGATCGGCGACGAGCGCATCGCAGATCGCCACGCCGAGCTCCCCCGCGAGATGGTCGTAGCAGCGCCGCGCGCGCTTCAGCGCGGGATCGACGGTGCTGCGGCGCTTGCGCGGCGCCAGATCGGCGGCGACCGACAACGTCTCGATGGCTTGCGCCACCTCGGCATCGCGCAAACGATAATAGCGGTGCCGGCCATGCTGCTGTACCGCGAGCAAGCCGCCGTCGAGCAGGCGCGCCAGATGCGTGCTCGCGGTCTGCGGCGAAACGCCGGAGAGCGCGGCAAGCTCTCCGGCGGGGCGCTCGCTGCCGTCCATCAGCGCACCGAGCATCGCGGCGCGCACCGGATCGCCGATCAGGGCGCCGACCTGCGCGACATTGGGCAGCGTGTTCATACGGTCATTATCGGCGCGCAACCGTACGAACGCTACGGGAATTGCTGAAACATCCAGGGGCTTGAAAGCGCGCGGGCAAAACCCGATGGTCCGGCCATGAGCATCAAACACGCGCGTGGAGCGCGCCCCGACGCGGTATCGCGCGTCACGGCGGTTCTTGGGCCTACCAACACCGGCAAGACGCATTTCGCCATCGAGCGCATGCTGGCGCACAAATCCGGCATGATCGGCCTGCCGCTGCGCCTGCTGGCGCGCGAGGTCTACGACAAGGTGGTGCGCCTCAAGGGCGCCGCCGTCGCCGCGCTGATCACCGGCGAAGAGAAGATCGTGCCGCCCGACGCGCGCTATTATGTGTGCACGGTCGAGGCGATGCCGCTCGATTTGCCGGTCGCGTGCCTGGTGATCGACGAGATCCAGCTCTGCGCCGATCCCGAGCGCGGCCATGTCTTCACCGACCGGCTGCTCAACGCCCGCGGCGAGGAGGAGACGATCTTCCTCGGTGCCGACACGATGCGTGGGAGCATTCAGCGTTTCGTGCCGCGAACCTATTTCATGAGCCGCGCGCGGTTCTCGGACCTCGCGTACACAGGCCACAAGAAGCTCACCCGCCTGCCCCGCCGCGCGGCGGTGGTCGGGTTCTCGGCGGAGGATGTCTACGGAATCGCCGAATTGATCCGTCGCCAGCGCGGCGGTGCGGCGGTGGTACTGGGTGCGCTCTCCCCGCGCACGCGAAATGCGCAGGTCGAACTCTATCAGAGCGGCGATGTCGATTTCCTGGTCGCGACCGATGCCATCGGCATGGGCCTCAACATGGATGTCGACCACGTCGCCTTCGCGGCGCTGGACAAGTTCGACGGTCATGGCATGCGGCCGCTGCGCCCCGACGAAGTCGGCCAGATCGCGGGCCGCGCCGGGCGGCACATGAACGACGGCACGTTTGGCACGACCGGCGAAGCCGAGGCGCTCGACGACGAGCTCGTCGCGCGCGTCGAAGGCCACCGTTACGATCCGGTGCGCGTGCTGCAATGGCGCAATTCCAATCTCGATTTCTCGTCGCTCGACCATCTGCTTGCCAGCCTCGATGAGGCGCCGCCGATGAAGGGCCTCGCCAAGGCGCGGCCGGCGAGCGATTTCACCGCGCTGCGCCATCTGGCGATGCAGGACGATGTGCGCGCGCTCGCGACCACGCGCGCGGGCGTGCACCGGCTGTGGGAGGCTTGCCAGATGCCCGACTTCCGCAAGCTGTCGGTCGACGAGCATGTGCGGCTGGTGCAATCCATCTTCCTGTTCCTGATGAGCGACGACGGCGTGCTGCCGGACGACTGGCTGGGGCGGCAGATCGAGCGGCTCAACATCACCGAAGGCGATGTCGCGACGCTGTCGGGGCGCCTCGCGCAGATCCGCACCTGGACGTATGCGGCGCATCGCTCCAACTGGACGAAGGACAGCGCCCATTGGCAGGGCGTGACGCGCGCGGTGGAGGACCGATTGTCCGACGCGCTGCACGAGCAGCTGACGCAGCGCTTCATCGACCGGCGCACCTCGGTGCTGATGAAGCGGCTGCGCGAGGACGACGTCATCGACCTGACGCTGGACGATTCCGGCGGCGTCGCGATCGGCGGCGAGATCGTCGGCAAGCTGGAAGGTTTCCGCTTTGAGCCCGACGCACGGGCTGAAGGCGTGCACGGCCGCACGTTGCGCGCGGCGGCGATGCGCGGGCTGGAAGGGGAGTTCTACGCGCGGGCGCGGCGCATCGTGGCGGCGGAGGACAAGGCGATCACCCTCAGCGAGCACGGCAAGCTGTGGTGGGACGGCGCGGTGGTGGCGCATCTGGCAAAGGGCGGCACGCCGCTGGCGCCGAAGGTCGAGATGCTGGCCGACGAGCGGCTCAAAGGCGACCTGCGCGACGGCGTGCAGGCGCGGCTCGAAACCTTCGTCACGGCGCGAATCGCGGCGCGGCTGCAGCCTTTGCTCGCCATGGTCGCCGGCATCGAGGCCAAGGCCGGCACGCCCGAGGCCCTGCCCGGCGCGGCGCGTGGCATCGCGCATCAGCTGATCGAGAATTTCGGCGCGCTGGAGCGCGGCAAGATCGCGCTGCCCGAGAACATCGGTTCGCTGATCCGCGCGCTGAAGCCCTATGGTGTGTGGTTCGGGCGGCGCTCGATCTACCTGCCGCGCATGCTGCGGCCCGACGCGGCGTCGCTGCTGGCGCTGCTCTGGGGCGTGTGGACGAACCAGGCGCGGCTGCACACGCCGCCGCAGCCGGGGCTTACCTCGTTCGTCAACGACGGCGACCTGCCCGCGCCGTTCCTCGCCGCCTGCGGCTTCCGCGTGCTGGCGCACCGCGCCATCCGCCTCGACATGGTCGAGCGCCTCGAAGAAGAGCTCGAGAAAGGCGCGGCAAGCGGCGCCAACGCCGAAACGCTGCTGCCCAAGCTCGTCTCGCTGATCGGCTCGAGCAATGACGAGCTCAAGGAGGTCCTCGCCGAGATGGGCTGGCAGATCGTCGAGGTCGCCGACAGCGGCAACGGCGTGACGCATGTCTGGCGCAAGGCGATCCCGCGCGCGCCGAAGCAGCGCCGCGACCAGCGTCCGCCGCGTGAACCCAAACCCTTCAAGGTCGAGATCCGCCCGGACTCGCCGTTCGCGGGGTTGGCGGCGCTTGTGCGCAAATGAGCGATGACGAGAAAGCGGACCGCATCCGCATCGACAAGTGGCTGTGGCACGCCCGCTTCTACAAGACGCGCGTCCTGGCGCAGGAGGCCGCCGAGAAAGGACGCATCCGGCTCAATGATGCGCGCGTCGAGAAAGCCGGGCGCGGGATCAAGCTGGGGGATGTGCTGACCATCCCGGCCGGGCGCGAGGTCGTGGTGGTGCGCGTGGTCGCGTTCGGGGAGCGGCGGGGGCCTGCGCCGGAGGCGCGGCTGCTGTACGAAATCGTCGCGGGCGACGGGCTTGATCCCTGACGCCCCGCGCCGTAATGACGCTGACCACAAGACGCTGTCCTAAAGGCCTGCCCGCATGACCTATGTCGTCACCGAAGCCTGCATCAAGTGCAAGTTCATGGACTGCGTGGAGGTCTGCCCGGTCGATTGCTTCTACGAGGGCGAGAACATGCTCGTCATCCACCCCGACGAGTGCATCGATTGCGGCGTCTGCGAGCCGGAATGCCCGCCCGAAGCCATCAAGGCCGATACCGAGAGCGGCCTGGAGAAGTGGCTGACCCTGAACGCCGAATACGCCAAGAAATGGCCCAACATCACCCATCACGGCGAGGCCCCGGCTGACGCCAAGGATTGGGAAGGCGTCCCGGACAAGTTCGAGAAGCACTTCAGCGATAAACCCGGATCCGGCTCGTAGAATTGGACCAAGCCCCGGTCGGTACGTTAACGAACCGGGCTTTGCGAATTTAACCTTTTGAATTCGCGGCTCTTTTCGCTACGAATCGAAATTAATGCCGCCGATTCAACAACTTGTCACTTTGTCCTTCCGTTTACGGACAAACTGTGTTATATAATTCCACGATCAGAAACGCACCACGGCACCCCTCTCCGGACTGGCAACATTCCGGCGCCGGAACGCGTTTCGGTTGCAGTGCAGTGTAAACGAAGGCTCTTGGGCGCGCGGTTCCGCGCGACGGATGAGCCGCCTACGAAAGTGAACCATGACCGCCCCCAAGCCCGCCCCCGCCGCACCCGTCCTGCCCAAGAAGACGCCCGCCAACACGAACAGCAAGCCCGGCAAGCATGAATTCAAGGCCAACGACCACGTGGTCTATCCGACCCATGGCGTCGGCAAGATCATGAAGGTCGAAGAGCAGGAAGTCGCCGGCACCAAGCTGGAACTCTTCGTCATCACCTTCGAGAAGGACAAGATGACCCTGCGCGTCCCCACGCTGAAGGCCAAGGCCGTCGGCATGCGCAAGCTCTCGTCGGTCGACGTGGTGACCAACGCGCTCAACACGCTCAAGGGCCGCGCCCGCATCAAGCGCACCATGTGGTCGCGCCGGGCCCAGGAATACGAAGCCAAGATCAACTCGGGCGACCTCGTCTCGATCGCCGAAGTGGTGCGCGACCTGCACCGCGCCAGCGGCCAGCCGGAGCAGTCCTATTCCGAGCGCCAGCTCTATGAAGCCGCCCTCGCCCGCATGGCGCGCGAAGTCGCTGCGGTCGAGAAGACCGACGAGCCGACCGCGGTCAAGCGCGTCGAAGGCATGCTGTTGAAGAAGGCGGCGTAAGGTTTTTGTGATGCGGATGCGAAAGGCCCGGATGAAAGTCCGGGCCTTTTCGTTTGGAGGGCGTGATGACGACAGCGCACTGCGAATGGGGGCCTAACGGGATCGCGGCGCTGCGCGGGCGGGCGAAGGTGTTCGTCATCGTCGACGTGCTGTCGTTCTCGACGGCGGTCGATATCGCGGTGGCGCGGGGCGCGTCCATCGTGCCGTTCCCGCTGGGCAGCGGCGAGGCGGCGGCGATTGCGGCGCGGGCCTCCGGCGCGATCCTGGCCAATCCCAAGCGGGCCGCGGGCGGACAATATTCGCTGTCGCCGGCGTCGCTGCAGACGATCGCGGCGGGGACCAAGCTTATGCTGCCCTCGCCCAATGGCTCCAAGCTCTCGCTGGCTTGCGGCGGCGCCATCGTGTTCGCGGGCTGCCTGCGCAACGCGGCGGCGGTCGCCAAGGCGGCGCTGCATGCGGCGGAGGGCGGCGACATCGCGGTGATCCCGGCCGGCGAGCGCTGGCGCAGCGACGACAGCCTGCGTCCCGCCATCGAGGATTGGCTCGGCGCCGGCGCGGTCCTGGCCGCGCTCGATGTCTCGCTGAGCGCAGAAGCCCGCGTCGCACGCGATACGTTTGAAGGCATGCGCGCGGCACTCGCCGAAACGATCCGGGATTCGCTGTCGGGACGCGAACTCATCGAGGCCGGCTTCGCCGAGGACGTCGCGTTGGCGATCCAGCGCGATGTCAGCCTGTGCGCACCGCGCCTGCAGCGCGGTTGCTACACGTCCGGCATCTGAGCGTCACAAGCTCTTCAGATACTCGATCAAGTCCCAGCGCTCCTGATCGGTCAACGCCGGCAGCATCCGGATGCTGCCATCCGGATTCTTGGCGATCGACCCGTCCGCGTTGAACGCCACCGTCGGGACCGTGCCGTAGTCGTGACCGGCATTGCTGTTGCCCTGCAGAGACGTACGGAACACGAAGCCGGGATAGCCGTCCGACTTGAAGCCCACCATCACCGGATCGAATTCGCGCGATCCGACCACGAAGGTGTCGGGCCGGTATTTGACGCCGGGGACCGCGCCCGTCGCCGGCTTGGGCGGCAGGAGCAGGTCGTACAGGTTCGGCACCGAGCCATTGTGCAGATACGGCGCGGTGGCCCAGATGCCGTCCAGCGCGCGGCCCTTGTACGACATGTCCGATTTGATCGGCTCGGCACTCGTATCGGGGTGGTAATCGCCGCTCTTCAGCGAGGCGCCGATGTCGTTGCTGCGCAGCGAGAAGATCACGTCGTAGAGCCATTCGGCGAAGCGGCGTGGCCACCATTTGTCGGCATCGGGCGTCGACACGACGCCGATCGTCGTCTTGGTGAGCAGTGCCGCGACCGGCGCCTTCTGGTTGAGCAGGATCGAGCCCGCGCCGACCGTGACGTAGGAGTTCTGCACGATGCCGCTATAGCCCTGATAGCCGACGCCGTTGCGCGCCATCATGTCGTCGGTCTTGACGTTATCCTGGGCCGACATGTGCGCCACGATGCGGCGGCTGGGATCGGTCGGGTTGATCTGCGCATGGCAGGCGGAGCAATAGGCGTCGAACACGACCTTGCCGCGCCAGGCCTTGCTGGTGTCGATTTTGCCCAGCAGGTCCTCCGGCCAGGCCGGGCGCCACAGCGATTTCAGGTGGTCCTCGAGCAGCGCCAGATTGTGCACGTCGACCGACGAGCTGTAGTTGATCGGGTGGCCATTGAAGAGCCCCTGCCCGCTGAACACGCCGGCCAGCGTCCAGTGATCGCTCTGCGACCAGTTCATGCTGCCGAACACACCGATGACCTCGCCGGTGTTGCGGCCGATGGGCCCCAGGCCGGAATTGGCCGCGATGCCGTTCCATTGCAGATAGTCGTGCTGCGGGATGTCCCACAGGAAGGGATAGCTGACCGGCGCGTTCGGCGGGTTGAACAGCGCGTTGCGGATGTAGAGGACCTCTTTCTTGCCCTTGAAGCTCTTGTCCCACAGCTTCGCCAGGCATCCGAACAGCTCGTCGCGGTCCTCGCCATTGAGGGTCGGCTGTTTCCACATCTTCTGCAGCGTGTCGGTGAAGCCCACGGCCTTGAGGTCGGCCGGGTCGACCTTGTGCTGGTCGATCAGGCTGCTGACCGCGGCGTCCACCGCGGGCGCGGTCATGACGTATTCCAGGACCTGGTTGTAGATGCGGCCGAACGCGTCGAGCCGGGCGAAGCCGTAATGCGTGTCGCTCTTGTTGACGATCCGATAGGTCGAGAGCTTGAGAACGTATTTGCTCAGATCGGCCGTGACCTCGTCCGCGGAGCCGTAATTGCCGAGCGCCAGCACATTCTTGATGAAGCGGTCATGCGCCGGCCCGGGCGCCTGGGCGCGGGCGAGCGCGGCGCCGAGATCGTCGAGGAACGTGTCCATGTCGGCCATGGCGGGGGCGCCGTCGATGCGGATGCCGACGCCGTGATAGTTGAGCTGGCTCGTGTGGCAGGCCGCACAGGTGTAGCCCATGAAATCGCGGCCCTGGTAATTGTCCTTGGTGAAGCCGATCGGCAATCCGTCGGGATTGCTCGAGGTCGGCTTGCGCACCAGATAGCGGTAGGCGTTGTTCATATGCGCGTTGTCGCGGAACAGCTGGCCGTTCGGCTGCTCGACGACGAGGAAGAAATCGTAAGGGATGAGATCGGAGCCCTGCGTGGTCGAGTCGAACCACAGCGAGTCCTTGGGCGCCCAGTTCTGATCGAGATAGCGGATCGAATGGGCGACGTCGCCATAGACGTCGGTCTCGACGATGGTGGCGCCGCGGTCGGGGTCGCTATCCCAGAACGTCAGGATGTTCGAGATGTAATTGCAGACGACGACGATCAGAAAAACGCCGGCGAACAGGATAAGCGAGCGCCACAACCAATGCTTCGACTTGTACCACTTGTACAACTTTGCCATGGCCAGCCCCAATACTGAATCGCAAGTCCCCGGCGCAGTCTACGCCAAGATTTCGGGGCGGCGCTATGGGACGACTTCGATGCCTTGCGGGTTGGCGACTTCGATTTCGGGGCCATTGAGCGACTGCACAATGCCGCGCGCCCGGATCGTCTGGCCGACATAGGAGCGCGGATCGACGCCGGTGCGGCGGAAATTCGCCATGTCCTGCGGCTCGACCGTCACCGTGAAGTCGGTGCGCCAGTCGGCGCCGAAATTGAGATAGGCGCGGCCCTCTTTCAGGCCGGCGTTGAGCACCTTGCCCTGCACGATCTGGAAGGTGCCGACGTCATGGCCGACCGTGTCGGGCGTGCGGATCGCATAGGCGGGCAGCGCCCAGATGCCGGCGCGCGCGGCGCGGCCCTGCGCCTCGGCGGCGAACAGCTCGCTGGCGCATTCGATGCGATCCGGCGCAATGAAGACGCGCGCCAGGCCCGCCTTGAGCAGCGACGCCTGCACCCAATTGCCGCCGGCCGCAAAGAGCTGGCCGCGCACGCGGTCGTAGCGGTCCTCCTTGGGCGGGATGGCGGTCAGCGTGATCGGCACGCCTGTCAGCGCGGTGCTGAGGGCGGCAAGCGCCTTGTCGGCGAAAGCGGGCGGCGCGCGGTCCTGGGCACCGGCGGGCAGGAGGATGCCTTCCAGATGCACGGCGCGGCCGTCGGTGAAGATCACCGCGCCGTTGCGCTCGACCCGCAGCAATTGCGCGTCGGAAATCTCGACTCCGCCGGTACAGGGCGGCAGCGCGGCTGCCGCGGCGGGGGACGCCGCAAATAGCGCGAAGGCAAGGCAGAGCGGGTGCAGGCGCATCGATTCGGTTCCTTGCGCGCTATTCAACACAGGCTTCGACGCATTGCACGGGCGACGTTCCGACAAGGTAACCGGCGCGAACCCAATCGCGCTCCCGGGCGTTTCCTAGCCATACCAACAGGTTAACCCGGAGATTTGTGTTGCTTACAAGCCTTTTCCTTGCCGCCGCGCCGGTCGTGGCAGCAGCCAATGTCAAGAACACCCAGGCAAGCACCGCGGATGCGATGAAGAACGTCGCGCCGACGCTGGACGCCATCATCATCGACAACGCACTCAATCTCGTCATCGCTATCGTCATTCTGGTGATCGGCTGGACCTTGGCGCTATGGGTGCGGCGCTGGATCCGCGGTGCGTTCACCCACATCCATGTGCTCGATGCCTCGCTGGGGCCAATCCTCGCGTCGATGGCGCGTTATGCGATCCTGATCCTCACCGTGATCGCGGTGCTGGGCCGCTTCGGAGTCGAGATGACCAGCCTGATCGCGATCATCGGCGCCGCCGGCATCGCGGTCGGCCTTGCGCTGCAGGGCACGCTCGCCAATGTCGCGTCGGGGCTGATGATCCTCGTGCTGCGGCCGTTTCGCGCCGGCGACACGATTTCGGTGCTCGGCACCGAAGGGACGCTCGGCAAGGTGACCGAAATCGGCCTGTTCCGCACGCAAGTTACGGCGGTCGATTACCGCTCGCTGTCGATCCCGAACTCCACGCTGTTCAGCGGCACGGTCGTCAATTACTCGGAAGAGAACCGCTATCGCGTCGACATCAAGGTGCCGGTGGATCAGGCCAACGACCTGGGCAAGGTTCGCCGCGTATTCCTCGAAGAAATCAAGAAAGACGATCGCATCCACAAGCAGCCGGAGCCGGCGGTCGGCGTGCTGGAGCTCGGCGATTATTCGGCCACGATGCTGCTGCGCTTTTGGATCGACTATCCGCAGATCAATCCGATCAGCTGGGATTTGCGCGAGGCGATCCATCGCCGCATGCGGGAAGAAGGCATCGCCTTTGCCGTGCCGCGCCAAGCAGCAGCTGAACGCAGCGAAGCGAACCTGGCCGAAGAACTGACGGGACAAGCGCCGCCGGAGGCCGAGGCAGACGCCAAGCCCATTTCGCACTAAGCCTTAAAGCGCCTCGTACCAGTCGATGCCGTCCTTGTCGGTGGTACGCTGCATGCGGCCGCGATAGCGCAGGCAATTCAGATGCGCGAGGCTCTCGCCCGTCGCCATGCCGAAATTGCCTTGCGTGATGCGGCTGCGGAACAGCGCCGGGAAGGTATCGACGGCACGCTTGGGCTCGGCGCACAGCGCATGGAGCTTCTCGAGACCTTCCTCGTGATGATCGATCAGTTCCTGAAGGCGCAGCGGCGCCTTGCGGAACGGCTCGTTGTGCGACGGCAGCACCAGCGCGTCGGCGGGTACCACCTGCTTGAGCTTGGCGCAGCTGTCGATCCAGTCCTGCAGCGAGTTCGCCTCCGGCTCCGTCGGGTGCACCGAGACGTTGGAGGAAATCTTCGGCAGAAGCTGGTCGCCGGATATGAACACGTTGAGTTCGGGGCACCACAGGCAGGCATGCTCCGGCGAATGACCATTGCCGCCGACGACGCGCCAGACATTGGGGCCGATGACGATGTCCTCGCCTTCGACGATGCGGCGATAGGAATTGGGCAGCTTGTAGACGCCATGGCCGAACCCGCCGAACCGGGTGCGGTAGTTCTCCAGCAGGTCCTCCGGAAAACCGGCGGCACGATAGAACCGCAAGCCCTCCTTGGGCGCCTCCTGGCCCGTGTCGGCGGCGAGGTTGCGGCACATCAGGAATTCGGTGCGCGTGATCCACAGCTCGACGTCGAACTTGCGCACCAGCCAGCCGGCGAGGCCGATATGGTCGGGATGCATGTGGGTGACGATGACGCGCCGGACCGGGCGGCCTTTCATCGGACCGGCGAAGAGCTGTTCCCAGGCCTGGGTCGTCTCCTCGGTCTTGATTCCGGTGTCGACCACGGTCCAGCCGTCGCCGTCCTCCAGCAGCCACAAATTGATGTGGTTGAGCTGCATCGGCAGGCGCATCCGCACCCAATGGACGCCCGGCGCCACCAGGATGCTCTCGCCGGTCTCCGGCCGCGCTTCGAAGGGATAATCGAGATTGCTGCCGGGACGGACCCGGGCTTCGGAGGCGCTCACGCGGGCGAGCCTTTCGGAAGGGATGGCGGTTGCTTCGACTATGGGTAGGCCGCCGAAGCCGCGTCAAGTCGCGCATATTTACCGTGTCACGGCGCTCCCGTTCGCCGATAAGGGCGTTATGGTTGCGGAACCGATTTGCTTCCCCGGAGGAACCATGCGCCGCCTGACCCTCATTGCCTCGCTCGTCTGCCTGGGCACGACCGCCGCATTGGCGGGCGTCTCGACGGACCCCAAGCAGGCGCCGGCCGGCACCTATCAGATGGAGACGCGGCATACCCAGGTCCTGTTCGCGATCCCGCATTTCGGCATCACCGATTACTACGGCCGGTTCGAGAAGGTGTCGGGCACGCTGAACTTCAATCCGGCGGCGCCGGAGAAGAGCTCGGTCTCGGTCAGCATCGGCACCGGAAGCGCCAATGTGATGAGCAGCGAACTGGTCGGCGAGCTGATCGGGCCCAGCGTGTTCGACTCGGCGACGTTCCCCAATGCGACCTTCGAGTCGAAATCGGTCGAGCGCACCGGCCCGGCGAGCGGAAGGATGACCGGTGACCTCACCATCCACGGTGTCACCAAATCCGTGACCTTCGATGTGACGTTCAATGGCGGCGTCAAGGCGCCGATGGGCGGCGGGGGCTACGATATCGGCTTCCACGCCACCACGGTGATCAAGCGCAGCGATTTCGGCCTCGACAAGATGATGTGGTCGGGGGCGGTCGGCGACGAGGTCAAGCTGACCATCGAGGCCCTGTTCGTGCAGCAGAAGGCCTGAACCATGGCGGCGCGCAACACCCTTCTTCGCTACGGCAACGTCGCGATGGCGTTCCATTGGCTGATCGCGGCATTGATCGTCGCCAATCTCGGGCTCGGCCTGTGGTTCGGCGAGTTCATGACGCGCCACGATCCCCTGCTCTTTCCCGTCGTCCAGATCCACAAATCCATCGGCCTCACGGTGCTGGTGCTGAGTGTGTTGCGGCTCGGCTGGCGCCTGATCAATCCGGTGCCGGCCTTGCCGCGCGGAATGTCGGCCTGGATGCGGGTGATGGCGCATCTCTCGCATTTCGGGCTCTATTTCCTGATGATCGTCATTCCGCTGACCGGCTGGCTCCTGGTGTCGGCATCGCCGCTGGGCAATCCGACGAATTATTTCTTCCTGTTCAACTGGCCCAATTTGCCGCTGTTCACCGGCATGACGCGCGAGGCGCTGCATCCGGTGCACGAGCTGTTCAGCACGACCCATGTGGTGTTGGCCTGGCTGTCCATCGCGGCGGTGCTGCTGCATGTCGGTGCCGCGCTCTACCATCATTTCCTGCGGCGCGATGATGTGTTGCGGCGCATGCTGCCGGGCACGCAAGTGAGCGACATGGCATGAGAAAGCTCATCGCCGCCCTCGTTTTGCTCTGTGCCGGCATTGCGCCGGCGGCGGCCGCCAACTGGACCGTCGACCACGGCAAAAGCCGGCTCGGGTTTTCGGTGCAATGGAGCAATGAGGCGTTCGTCGCGACGTTCAAATCATGGAAGGCCGATATCGCGTTCGATCCCGCCGATCTCGCGCACGCCAAGGTCGTCGCGACCATCGACCTCGCCAGCGAAACCTCCGGCTCGCAGGACAATGATGACGGGCTGCAGGGCCCGGAAGGTTTCGCGACCAACCAGTTCCCTGCCGCCAAATTCGAGACCACCGGATTCACCACCAAGGGTGGCAACGCCTATGTCGCCACAGGGCGGTTGACGCTGCATGGCGTGACCAGGCCGATCACCCTGCCCTTCACGCTGACCTTCGCCGGCAACAGCGTGCATATGGTGGGCAAGGCGGTGGCGATGCGCACGGATTTCGGCCTCGGCACCGGCGAATGGGCGGCTCCCACGCCGATCGCCCACGAGGTCACGATCACGGTCGACCTGACGGCGACAAAAGCCCGCTGATTTCGGTTATAGACTGGCGGGATGACCACGCTGAGCCCCTCCCGCCTGCGCCGCGCCGACGACCGCGCGATCGGCGACGCCGCGCGCCTCCTGCGGGACGGCGGCCTGGTCGCGTTTCCCACCGAGACGGTCTATGGCCTCGGTGCCGACGCCACGAACGGCCGCGCCGTGGCGCGCATCTTCGAAGCCAAGGGCCGGCCGCAGTTCAATCCGCTCATCGTGCATGTCGCAAGTCTTGCAGACGCGGAGCGCCATGCCGTGTTCAACGAGAGCGCACGCAAGCTTGCCGGCGCATTCTGGCCGGGGGCCTTGACGCTGGTGCTGCCGCGCGCCGCCGATTGCAGGCTGTCCGAACTGGTGAGCGCCGGTCTCGACACCGTGGCGCTGCGCGTGCCGGCGCATCCCATCGCGGCGAAACTGATCGCGGCCAGCGGATTGCCGCTGGCGGCGCCGAGCGCCAATGCGTCGGGCCGCATCAGCGCGACGACGGCGGCGCATGTCGCACAAAGTCTCGGTGGCACTGTGGACCTGATCCTCGACGGTGGCGCCGCGCCGCTCGGGTTGGAATCGACGGTGATCGGATTTGACGGCGCGCAAGCGGTGCTGCTGCGTGCCGGTGCCGTGGCGCGCGCGGATATCGAAGCGGTTGCCGGACCGCTTGCTGCGGCCAGCGGCAGGATTCAGTCGCCGGGACAACTCGCCAGCCACTATGCGCCGCACGCGAGGTTGCGGTTGGACGCGATGACGGTGACGTCGGACGAAGCGCTGCTCGCTTTCGGCCCGCTGGTGCCGCCCGGTGCGCGCAAGACCTTGAACCTGAGCGTCGCCGGCGACCTCAAAGAAGCAGCGGCGAATCTGTTCGCGATGCTGCATCTGCTGGATGCCAGCGGCGCGTCGTCGATTGCGGTGATGCCGGTGCCAGACACCGGCATCGGCGAGGCGATCAACGATCGCCTGCGCCGCGCCGCCGCACCGCGTGAAGCGCCATGAACGCGGACACGCTTGCGCGCCTGAAGGCCGCCGCCGGACCGAAGGGTTTCAGCGAGGACCCAGCCGAGATCGCGCCGCATCTGGAGGAATGGCGCAGCAAGTACAAGGGCCGCTCGCCCTTGCTGCTCAAGCCGGCGACCACTGCCGAGGTGTCGGCGATCCTGGCGATCTGCAACGAGACCGCCACGCCCATCGTGCCGCAAGGCGGCAATACGGGCCTCGTCGGCGGACAGATTCCGTTCGACGGCGAAGTGCTGCTGAGCCTCGCGCGGATGAACACGGTTCGCGGCCTCGACGCCGCGGCGCACACGCTGTCGGTCGAAGCCGGCGTCGTGCTGGCCGCCGTGCAGAAGGCCGCGGACGATGCCGATCTCTTTTTCCCCTTGAGCCTGGCGGCGGAAGGCACCGCGACCATCGGTGGCAATCTTTCGACCAATGCCGGCGGGGTCAATGTGCTGCGCTACGGCATGGCGCGCGACCTGGTGCTGGGGCTGGAGGTGGTGCTGGCGGATGGCCGCGTCCTCGATCACATGACGGGATTGCGCAAGGACAACACCGGCTACGACCTCAAACAGATATTCATCGGCGCCGAAGGGACCTTGGGCGTCATCACCGCCGCCGTGCTGAAGCTGTTCGCCAAACCGGCAGCGCACGCCACCGCGTTCGTCGCGGTGCCCTCGCCCGCCGCGGCCGTCGCGCTGCTGCCGCGGATGCAAGCGGCGACCGGCGGGCTCGTGTCCGCGTTCGAGATCGTGCCGCGCATCGGGCTCGAACTCGTCACCGCGCATATTCCCGGCACGCGCGATCCGTTGCCCGCGCCCTCGCCCTGGTATGTCCTTGTGGAAGCGTCCAGCGCCGCGCAGTTCGATCTGAGCGCGATCTTCGAGACGGCACTGACGAGCGCGGGCGACATCGTCGGCGATGCCGTGATCGCGGCCAGCGCGGCACAGCGTGCCGCGTTCTGGGCGTTGCGCGAGAACATGTCGGAAGCGCAGAAGCGCGAGGGCGCATCCATCAAGCACGACGTGTCGGTGCCGGTGAGCGAAATTCCGGCATTCCTCGAAAAGGCGACGGCGGCGGTGCTGGCGGCGTTGCCCGGCGCGCGGCCGGTGAGCTTTGGTCACATCGGCGACGGCAACATCCATTTCAATTTCAGTGCGCCCGTCGGCGGCGACCCGGCGGCTTTCCTGGCGCGCTGGGAAGAGGTTCAGCGCATCGTGCACGATATAGTCCATGGTTTCGGCGGCTCGATCAGCGCCGAGCACGGCATCGGCGTTCAGAAACGCGACCAGCTTGGGCGCTATAAGAGCGCGGTCGAGATGGATCTGATGCGCACGCTCAAGCGGACATTCGACCCGAAGAACATCCTGAACCCCGGCAAAGTGGTCGGTATTTGATATTTTCTGTATTGTCTCGAATACTGTCTAAGACAATGCAGGGGTACTCCATGGCAAATCCAGTTCTGAATAAAGAATCCACCATCACGCCCGGCCACGGGAAGGACTTCCTCTACGTCGGTGAGATGATTCCCAATCAGGTGTTCATCCAGAACCTCAGCACGACTGAGGATGCGACGTTCACCGTGACCAGCGGCACCCAGAGCTGGACCTATTACGGCGCAGCACGAAAAGGGAAGAAAGTGAACATCCAGGTTCGCTGGCCGTCGGGTCGCGCGCGCTTCGAGAACAATTCGGTCGCCAATGCCTCGATCCTGGTGAGCGGCAACGGCATCTTCCCGACGACGCCGCGGCTGCGCGCCAAGAAGATCAAGGCCAAGATCAAGAAGAAGAAAGCGGGCGGCGGCGGCGCGAAGCGCTGAGCCCTACGCGGCTTTCGGCAGCACCGGTTCGGGCTTTGGCGTGGCGACGGACCCGCCCGCCAGCGCCGGACGCTGCTTGTTGGAGATCGCGCTGATCGCCGCCGTCACGATGGTGGCGAGGTAAGGGATGCTCTGCACCGAGATCATCACCATCCAGAGCTGGATGGCGGGATCGTCGATCGTCGCGCCGGTGGCGAGCGACAGCAGCGCCAGCATGCACAGGCCGAACAGCGTCGTCTCCTGCCACACCTTGCGCAGCGCCTGGCTGAGCAGCGCCTGGTCCTCGCATTTGGGCGTGCGCAGGAAAGGCTTGCCGCGCGTGAAGAGACCGGAGATCACCGCCTTGCCGACGGCGTGGGTCGTCGACAGGCCGGCGACGGAAGCGATCAGCGCGCCCTTCATGCCGGAGCGCACCTTCTGCGGATAGAGCAGCAGCGTCTTCATCGTCTTGGCGGCAAACAGCGCGAGCGCGGCGGCGGACAGCGCCGGCAGCGGCACGTCGAAGGTCTGCGGCGCGGCCCACATCAGGCCGGTCCAGATCAGCGCCATATAGGTCACGATCATCCCGAGCCCGTCGGAGATCCACGGCAGCCAGCCGACCAGGAACTGGTAACGCTGCGCCGCCGACAGCTTGGAGCGGCCCAGGAAGATCGCGCCGGCATGGCGCTTCATGATCTGCATCGCGCCATAGACCCAGCGATAGCGCTGGCTGATGAACGCATCGAGCGTGTCGGGCATGAGCCCGGAGCCCATGCTCTCGGGGATATAGGCCGCGCCGTAACCCGCTTCGAACAGCTTCAGGCCCAGCTCGGTATCCTCGGTGATGCACCACGTCGCCCAGCCGCCGACCTCCTCCAGCGCATGGCGGCGCACGATGGTCATCGTGCCGTGCTGGATGATGGCATTGTGCTCGTTGCGCTCGACCATGCCGATCTGGAAGAAGCCGCGATATTCCTCATAGGCCATCGCCTTGAAGATGCTCTGATGCGCGTCGCGATAGTCTTGCGGCCCCTGCACCACCGCGATGTCGTCGGAGGCGAAGAACGGCAGCGCGCGGCGCAGCCAGAACGGCTCGACCTGGTAGTCGCTGTCGATCACCGCGACGTAGAGCGCCGCCGGATCGGTCTGGCGCAGCGCCTCGTTGAGCGCGCCGGCCTTGAAGCCTTCCATGTTGTCGTAGTGAAAGAAGCGGAAGCGCTCGCCCAGCGTGGCGCAATGCGCCTGCACCGGAAGCCAGGTCTCGGCGTCCGGCGTGTTGTTGTCGATCAGGAGGACTTCGAAATTGTCGTAGTCGAGCCGCGCCAGCGCGTTCAGCGTCTCAATCACCATGGCCGGCGGCTCGTTGTAGCAAGGCACGTGCACCGAGACGCGCGGGCTCTTCTCCGGGATCGCGGCGCGCACCGCGCGGCGCTCGACGCGCCACAGGCTGGCGGCCAGCTCAATACCCTCGGTGAGGATCACGGTCGAGGCGAGCAAGACCAAAGGCGTCATCGCGATGATCATCGCCAGATCGGTCGGCTCGACATATTCGAGCGAGCTGGCGTCGATCAAAACCAGCAAGCCCGTCGAGACCACGGCGACGAGACCACCCATCACCAGATAGCCCTGCTGGCGCATGCGCGGCATCCAGCCCAGGATCAGAAGGCCGAGCGCCAGCGTCAGGACGGAGGCGAGCAGCGCATAGGTGCGCCATTCCGGGAACGTGCGCAGCAAGCCGGTGAACGAGAATTTCGGATTGCCGAGCGCGTCGTAGAGGCCCCAACTCGCGCCGACCGAGCCTTCATTGCCGCCCTTCCAGGGCTGGTCATAGGCTTCGAGCAGGTAATAGTCGTAGCCCTTCTCCATCGCGAGCTGGACGAAGGCGCGCATGAAATAGGCTTCGTTGGCGGCCGACGGTTCGGCGAAGCGCTTGGTGCGGCCTTCCGACGGCCAGCCGGCCTCGCCGATCACGATCGTCTTGTCGGGAAATTCCTCCTGCACGTCGTTGTAGGCGTGCTCCAGGAACTTGAGCGAGTCGTGCGCCGACATGCCCTCCCAATAGGGCAGCAGATGCACCGACACGACGTCGACATACTGCCCGATCTCCGGCGTCAGCAGCCAGGTCGACCACGGCTCGGCGGTGGTGATCTTGATGCGCGTCGGCAGCGCGTCGCGCACCCGCTTGATATAGCCGTTGAGCTGGTCGGGCGTGACGAAGCCCATCAGGATCGCTTCGTTGCCGACGAAGACGCGGTCGATGACGCGGCGGTTGGCGAGCGCGGTCTTGATGCACAGCGCGATCTCGGTCTCGTTCATCTCGAGATCGGAGGAGATCCAGCAGCCCAGCGACACCGTCAGGCCGTGGCGGCGGGCGATTTCCGGCACCTTGTCCATGCCGCCGGCGACCGTATAGGTGCGCACACGGCCGGTGAGCAGCGACAGCTGCGCCATGTCGCGATCGATCTGCTCCGGCGTGATCTTGCCGTTGTCGCGCAGGGTGAAGACGTGGCTGGGATTGTAGGTGATGCCGCGGATCTGCCCGGCCCAGTCGGGCGCCACCACGGTGTAGTCGCGGCTCGCCCAGAACAGCACGGAGGCGCCAACCACCAGGAACAGCGCAACCGCCATCCGGAGCTTGCCGCCCCCGATGCGATTGCGCCAGCCGCTGAGGACTGCCTTGAACACGTCCGTTGATGCCCCGAACGCGGTTAAGCCCGCGCTTTATCCATGTCTAACAAGTTCCGAACCTGGGTCCGGGTTCCCCGCCTAGTGCTGGGCGTCCGGATCGTCGGGATCGGGACCTTCCTTCTTGGGGTGCGTCGCCTCCAGCAGCTCCATGTCGAACACCAGCGTCTGGTTCGGCGGGATCAGCCCGTCGCCCGCACCGCGCGCGCCATAGGCGAGGTTCGCCGGGATCACGATGTGCCATTTGTCGCCGATCCGCATGAGGGTCAGCGCCTCGGTCCAGCCGGGGATCAGCTTGTTGGCAGTGAAGGTCGCCGGTGTCATCGGCTCAGTGCCGTCGAACACCTTGCCGTTGATCAGCATGCCGACATAGTTGACCTTGACCTCGTCGGTCACCAGCGCGCGGCCGCCGAAGCCGCTCTTGATGATGTTGTATTGCAGCCCGCTGGGGCGCGTGACGACGCCCGGCTTGGCGGCATTGGCCCGCAGATAGGCGGCGTTCGCCTCCGCGCTCAAGGCCGGATCGGCGGCCTGCGCCGGGGCCATGGCGAAGGACAAAAAGGCGGTCAGCGCGGCCATGATGGCCCCGAAACGCTTCATAGACAGACTCCCGTTTGCTCCGGCGCAGCTTATCCCAGAATTGGACCCTGCGCTCAAATCGCGAATTGCCGCCTCCGGCGCCGCCCTTGGAACCGGATATCGCGGCAGATTCAAGGCCGGTTCAGTCGCCTTTGACCAGACGGCCAAACCAGGACCGCCGCGGCGCCGGCTTGGAAAGGGCCGCGCCGATGTGGCCGGGGCGTACGCCGCCGGGATTGGCCTGCGGCGGCGCGGCAGCGACAACGGCCTTGGCCGGCGCCGGCTTCGACACCGAAAGCGCCGGTTCCAGGTCTTTGGGGGCCGGACGCAGCGCCTGGGCCGCCGGCGCGGCGACGGACATCGCCGGCATCTGGACCGGCTTGAAATCGTTGGGACCGATCCCGGCGGTCATGAATTTCTTGGACCAGGCCTCTTCCGGACTGACGGCAAAGGCGGTCGAAACGGTTTTGGGCTCCGGCGCCGTGCGCGCATCGCTGAACTGGCGGTCCTTGACGCCGCGGATCAGGCTTTCGAGGCGTTCGGCACCCTCGGCCAGCGAGGCGCCTTCGACCCGGCATACCAGTTGCGACATGTTCAGCCTCCGCCTTGCCTTGAGTGCCACTGAAAGCCGCCTTCGCGGCTGATGATGGCGACGTCGATCGCGCCGCCGACCGTCTGCTTCTGCGCCATGATACGCTTCTTGAAGACGTTGAGCGAGACCAGTTCGCGCGCGGTTTCCGCCAGTTCGTTGCGCGACGCGATCTCCAGCACCCGCAGGACCGGATTGATGTAAGCGTGCTGCTGGTAGTCGCCGATGATGCCGCGGAACGCATCGAAATATTGCGGGATGTAGTTCGACTGGAACTCGCGCCGCACGCTCTCCTTGGTCACGGGATCGGCATTGGGGAACGCTGCGATCACCTGGTCGACCAGGCCGTGCATCAGCGAGTTGAGCGTGCCGTAGACCCGGCGCTCCAGGTTGAAATCGATGCCGCGGATGAAGGCGTTGGTCACCTCGCTGTCGGCGAAGACGCGGATCTTGGAGCGGGTGTCGCCGTCGATCGCGTCGAACGACGCCTCGGCGCGCTTGACGATGCCGCCGACGATGGCCGAGACGAAATGCGTGGTGACGACGGGATAGCGCTCCTCCGAGCCGAAGCCGGCAAAGACGAGGCCGGTGACGTCTTCGAGGAACAGATCCTTCACGACGGCGAAGACCGCGATCTCCTTCAGCTGCTGCAGCGCCACCTTGCCCAGGCCGAAGGGCTGGAAGCCATAGGCGATGACCTCGTCGGTGTCGGCGGTGTAGTTGCGGCGCACGGTCTCGGCAAAGCCGGCTGGGAAGCATTTGAGCTCGCCGCGCGGGCTGCCGTCCTCGCGGAACTGGTAGTCGCGCCACACGCGCTCGATGGCCTCCTCGAGGATCGTGGTGTCGCTGATGCTCTGGCGCGCTTCGCCACCGGACTCGCGCAGATATTGCGCCAGATGGAAGATGTAGCGGAACACCGAGGCGAGCAGCCGCTTGTACTCGTCGCGCTGGCGCTCCTTCGGAAAGAATTCCTCCAGATTGTCGAGCATGCCGACGAAGCTGGTGGCGTAGTCGCGGATGTGCGGCAGCGCGCCGGATTTGGCTTTCTTCTGATAGTGCTCGATCAGATGTTCCCAGGGATGGCCCATCATGTCGGCGACGCCGAAGAACATCACCCCGACCGAATGGCCGCCGATCAGGTTGTAGAGCTTGCGCTGGTCGTTGCGCACGACGACGGTGCCGCCGTCGATCAGCGTCACGGCGGAGTCCGCGGCGAGCGCCACCGCGCGCTGATTCATCACCGCGATCTCGGATGTCATGCTTAATCCTGCCCCACGCTGTTGAACGGCAGAATGTCATAGCCGCGCGGCAAATGGGAGCGCGCTGAATCCGGTATGGTTACCGCCCGTTGCTCAAGTTCCAAGCACGCTCTAGGTTCGGCGCAGCGAAAACCGGAGGAACTTCATGTACAAGCCATTCGATCTCAGCGGCAAAGTGGCGCTCGTCACCGGCGGCAATGGCGGCATCGGCCTGGGCATGGCCGAAGCGATGGCGCAGGCCGGCGCGGATGTCGTGATCTGGGGCACCAATGAAAGCAAGAACGCCGACGCCCTCGCCAAGCTCAAGGCGCACGGCACGCGCGCCGGCGCGCGCAAGGTGAACGTCGCCAACGAGAACGAAGTCGTCGACGCGATGGGCGCGACCATCAAGGAGTTCGGCCGCGTCGACACGGTGATCGCGAACGCCGGGATCGGCGGCGGCGCGGCGATCACGGATCTGACCACCGAACTTTTCCGCAAGGTGCATGGCGTCAACGAGGAAGGGGTTTTCTGGACCTATCGCGAGGCGGCCAAGCACATGATCGAACGCGCCAAAGGCGGCGATGCCGGCGGTTCACTGGTCACGGTCGCCAGCACGGCCGGCATCGAAGGCGCGGCGCGCAATGCCGCGTACGGCGCTTCCAAGGGCGCCGTGCTGTCGATGACGCGCGCGCTCGCGGTCGAACTCGCGCGCTATGGCATCCGGGCCAACTCCATCGCGCCGGGCTGGATCGCGACCGACATGACGCAGGGCGCACAGGACAGCAAAGCCTTCGCCGAAAAAGTGATCCCGCGCGTGCCGATGCGCCGCTGGGGCACGCCGGCGGACTTTGGCGGCATCGCGGTCTATCTCGCGAGCGACGCTTCGAAGTACCACACCGGCGACACCTTCGTCATCGACGGCGGGTACGTCATTTTCTGAAGCCATGACGCAATTCCGGCAGGCCCTCGAAGCGAACGATCTTGCGGCGCTTCGAGCCTGCCCGAAGGCGGATTTGCACAACCACGCCGTGCTCGGTGGCAACCGCGACTATCTCGCGGCGTGGTCGGGGCGGGATATTCCCGTCCTCGACACGCCACTGCAGTCCATGGCGGACATGCATGCCTGGGTGGATTCCCATCTCGGCTTCCTGTTCGCCGAGCCGGCCGGTCGGCTGAAATGCATCGCGGCGTCGTTCGTCCAGGCGAAGATCGACGGCGTCACACGGATCGAGCTGGGCGATGATGTGTGGTCGTCCACACTGTTCGGCAATTCAGCGGCGCGCGTCACCGAACAGCTGAAGCAAATCCATGCGGCGACGGCGCCCGACATCGCATGGATTCCACAACTCGGCATTTCGCGGCACTGTTCGATCAAAGCCATCCAGCACTGGATGGAGCCGTTTCTGGAGACGCCGTTCTACAAGACGCTCGATCTCTCGGGCGACGAGCTGGCGCAGCCCATCACGAATTTCAAACCGGTCTATCGCCGCGCGAAGCAGGCCGGCCTGCGGTTGAAGGCGCATGTTGGTGAGTGGTCGGGCGCCGACGACGTGCAGCGTGCCGTCGAGGAGTTGGAACTCGACGAAGTGCAGCACGGCATACGCGCCGCGGAATCGCCCGGCGTCATGCGCTTCCTCGCGGACAACGACATCCGGCTCGATATCTGTCCGACCTCCAACGTCATGCTGGGCCGGGTCGAGCGGTTGGAGCGGCACCCGATCCGGGCGCTCTACGACGCCGGCGTGCGCGTGACCGTGAACACGGATGACTACCTCGTTTTCGGCTCGAGCATGTCGGAGGAATTCCTCAAGCTTTTCCAATGCGGTTTGTTCACCGCCGCCGAACTCGACCATATCCGCGAAAACGGCCTGACCGATTAGCGCCTCGGCGGCGGCAGATGCTTGAGCATGCGCGGCAGGAAGCTGTTCAGCACGTCACCCTTTCGCCCCGAGCCGCCGTCGAGGTCGCCGCCAAGCGCCAGATGCGCGAAGCCGTGGACGACGGACCATGTCGCGAGCAGGAAGCCATGCGCGTCGTCGGTCAACGCCTCGGTCGGGCCTAGCCCATACGCCGCGCGCACGGCGCCTTCGAGGATCAGGAAAGAGCGATTGCCGACTGCGGCGAGGTCCTTGTAGGCCATGTCGCATTTGCCGTGCTGGAACATGAGCTGGAAGCGCGCCGGGTTGGCGAGCGCGAATTTCACATAGGCCGCGCCCTGCTCGTGCAGCCGCTGCTGCGGATCGGCGCCTCCACGCTTGTCCGCCGTCTCCAGCGCGTCGCCGAAATCGCGGAAGCCGCGCAGCGCGACCTCGGACAACAGCCCTCGCGCGTCGCCGAAATGATGCGCCGGCGCCGCCGGCGACACCCCTGCCCGCCGCGCCGCCTCGCGCAGCGTGAAGCCATCGACGCCGCGCTCCAGGATGATCGCTTCCGCCGCCGCGACCAGCTGGTCGGCGAGATCGCCATGGTGATAGGCGCGCTTTTTGCGCGGTTTGGCTGCCGGCTTCATCTTGACACTGTTCAAATTGCATCCTAACTTACCTTGACAGTGTTAAGATAATACGAGGAGCGGCGCATGGATAGGGGCATCACGCGGTTCAGTCTCTACACGATGGGGTTCCTCGCCGTGGGCGTCGCGTTGCATGCGATGCGCTATGACGCGGTGCCGGCGAACATCTGGCTGGGCATCGACGGCGGCATTCGCGGCGTGATCGAACGCGTACCGCTGCAGGCCCTGACCCACATGCTGGTCGCGCCCTTCGCCCTGCTTCTGGGACCGTTCCAGTTCTTCCCCCGGATCCGTGCGCGCTATCCCCGTTTTCACCGCTGGAGCGGCCGCGTCTATGTCGCCGCTTGCCTGATCGCCGGCGTCGGCGCGCTGGCGACGGCACCGTTCGCGTCCGGCGGCCCGGTCGCCGGCCTCGGGTTCGGCATTCTGGCGGTGCTGTGGATCGGCACAACCTTCGCCGGCTGGCGCACGGCCGTGGCGCGCAATTTCGCGGCGCACCGCATCCTGATGCGCTTCAGCTATGCGATGACCTTCGGCGCGGTGACGCTGCGCCTGCAGATTCCGTTCGGCTTCATCTTTTTCGGCTTTCACAGCTACAGCGAAATGTCGGTGTGGCTCGCCTACACGTCGTGGATTCCGAACGTGATCGTGGTGGCGCTCTATTCGCTGGCGACGGCGTGGCGCAAACGCGGCCCGGCGGCAGTCGCCGCCGCTTGATCGTCCGTAGACGGATATTCCGTATACGAAAATGGGACGCCCGGTTTCCCGGACATCCCAATATGAGAGATATTTTAGGGGCAAAGAAACAGTCTGGCAACCCCACCTTTATCGTAATAGATGGCATCCCCTCGGGGCTTCGCGCCCTTCTGCGTGTTAGGGGATTTCCATGGCAGCCTGCGGCTTAGATTTCGGCACCTCCAATTCGGCGATCGGCGTGCTCAGCGCCGGCGCGCCCACCCTCGCGCCCGTCGAGGGCGGCGAGACGCTGATCCCTTCGGCGGTGTTCTTCGACTACGAGACCAAGGGCCGGGTGCTGTTCGGCGCCGAGGCGATCGACACCTATATCGGCCAGCAGGACGGGCGGCTGATGCGCGCCCTGAAATCCATCCTGGGCTCGCAGCTGATCGACGAGAAAACGGCGCTCGGCAGCAAGATGGTCGCCCTCACTGAGGTGGTGGAAATCTTCGTCCGCCATCTCAAGCACAAGGCGGAAGCCTTTGCCGGCGAAGAACTAACGGCCGTCGTGCATGGCCGCCCGGTGCGCTTCGTCGATGACGACGATGCGGCCGATGCCAAGGCGCAGCGCGTGCTGGAGAGTATCGCCCATAAGGTTGGGTTCCGCGACGTGGCGTTCGTCTACGAGCCCATCGCGGCGGCCTATCATTATGAAGAGACGGCGAACGGCGAGGAGACGGTGTTGATCGCCGATATCGGCGGCGGCACCTCGGACTTTACCGTCATCCGCATCGGGCCGGAGCGGCGCCGGCGCGCCGACCGCGCCCAGGACATCCTCGCCAATGACGGCGTGCGGGTCGGCGGCACCGATTTCGACGCGCTGCTGAGCCTGGATGCGGTGATGCCCCTGCTCGGCCGCGGCACGCAGCTGATCGAGAAGAACTTGCCGATGCCGAACGCGCTCTATTTCGAGCTCGCGACCTGGTCGACGATCAATTTCACCTACACCTTCCAGAACGAGCGCATGCTGGTCGAGCTCGTCGCCGGCGCCCGCGAGCCGGACAAGGTGGCGCGGCTGCTCAAGGTGATCCGCCAACGCCTCGGCCACCGCATCGCGTTCACCGTGGAGGACGGCAAGATCGCGCTCAGTGCGGCGGAGACGAGCGCCCTGCCTCTCGCCTTCGTGGAGCCCGGCCTCGCCGCGCTGGCGACGCGCGCCGGTTTCGACCGCGCCATCGAAACCCGCACCCACCGGCTGTTTGCGACCGCCGCCGCCTGCATCAAGGGCGCGGGCCTCAAGCCCGGCGACATTCACACCATCTTCTTCACCGGCGGCTCCGGCCGCGTGCCCGCCGTGCGCGCCGCGATCAAGCGCGCGGCACCTTCGGCCCGCGCAACCGAAGGCTCCGACTTCCTTTCCGTCGCGTTAGGCTTGACGCGCGAGGCGCAGAAAAGATTCGGCTGAGTTTCTTTCACCTCCCCCCTTGTGGGGAGGTCGAAATTCATGAGCGTAGCGACATGAATTTCGGGTGGGGGGCGATGCTGGCCGGATAGAGCGGCCCCCCACCCGGATCGCTTCGCTCTCCGACCTCCCCACAAAGGGGGAGGTGAAAGAAGGACAACGCCCATGACTCTCCGCACCCCGCTCTGCGACATGCTCGGCATCCAGTACCCCATCATGCTCGCGGGCATGGGCGGTGTGTCATATGGCGAACTCGCTGCGGCGGTGTCCGAGGCAGGCGGCTTCGGCACCCTCGGCATGGCGGGACGCTCGCCGGACGAAATCAAGCGCGAGATGAAGATCGTGCGCGACAGGACCGACAAGCCGTTCGGCGTCGATCTGCTCGCCGCCGTTCCGGAATCGCTGGAGCGCACCGCCGACATCATCATCGAGGGCGGCGCCAAGGCGTTCATCTCCGGCCTCGGCGTGCCGCCGCCGCATCTGGTCAAGAAATTCCACGACGCGGGCCTGAAAGTCATGAACGTCAACGGCACGGTGAAGCATGCGCGCTCGGCGGAAGCCGGCAAACTCGATGCCGTCGTCGCGCAAGGCACCGAGGCCGGCGGCCACACCGGCCGCGTCGCCGGCATGGCGCTGATCCCGCAGATCGTCGATGCGGTGAAGATCCCTGTGATCGCGGCGGGTTCGATCGTCGATGGCCGCGGCCTCGCTGCGGCGCTGGCGCTGGGCGCGCAGGGCGTCTGGATGGGCACCCGCTTCATCGCCGCGACCGAGGCGCATGCCGGCGGGCTCTACAAGCAGGTCATCGTCGACGCGACCGACGAGGACACCATCATCACCCGCTCCTACTCCGGCAAGCCGATGCGCGTGTTCAGGAACGAATGGGTCGCCGATTGGGAAAAGCGGCCGCAGGACATCAAGCCGTTCCCGGCGCAGGCGATGCTGTCGTCCCAGGCCGGCGTGATGGGCGGCATCGGCGGCCAGATCGAGGGCCTGTCGCGCGAGCGCTCCGCTTTCGCCATGGGCCAGGGCGCCGGCGGCATCGCCGAGGTGAAATCCTCGCGCGAGATCATTGACGAGATCATGGCGGAAGCCGAAGAGGTCATCGCGCGCATGGCTGCGCTGACAAAGAAAGCTCTTGCGACATGAACAAACTTATCCTGGCCGTCATTGCGCTGTTTATCGCTGGCTCCGGCGCGGCGCACGCCGCCGACGGTTTCGAAGCCGTGCGCTGCGGCGGCGACATCGCCAAAGCGATGATCGGCAAGCGCGGCGCGAACGAACGCGTCGTGGTGATCGAAGGCCGGCACAAGGCGCTGGGCCTGCAAGACCTCGGCGCCGACGAGATTTCCGACACGCTCGATTCCATCTCCTGGCGCATCTGCGGCAAGGAATACATGGTGCTCGAGGACAAGCGCGGCGTCGTGCGCGACGTGCTGGCGGTCCCGGCGCATGGTTTCGCCACACCGGAATTCAGCTCTTCCGGTTGCACGTTGAACGGCAAGGAATTGCCCGACGTGTTCGTCGGCGTGCAGGACAACCGCAAGGCGGACCGCAGGAAACCGCGCGACGCGATGGACGCGTCGCTGCTACCGGTCCTGACCGCATGGCGGATCGACGAGACGCACGCCAGGTTCGTGGCACAGCCGGCCGCCGGCCTCGTATGCCCCGCCACCGGGATTTTCACCGCCGACGACCATTAGCGGCCCCCCTCTTTGAGGGGGCGGATTGATTTCCAACGAATATTTGGCGCCGCGGCGTGAATCTTTGCTTTGACTGGGCAAGCGCGGCGTGAACCAATCTGCGCGCTTCGAGGGAGATTCACGGCCATGACCAAATCATTCCAGATTCCCGGTGTGTCGCGTCGCGTGTTCCTGGGGACCGCGGCCGCCGCCGCCGGCACCTCGCTGCTGCCCGCAGGGGCGACGGCGGTCCGGGGCGCGAAATACACGCGCTACAGCGCGACCACGCCGCAGGGCAAGGCGATGCTCGCGAGCTACGGCATCGCGGTCGGCAAGATGTTGAAGCTCGACCCCAGCGATCCGCACAACTGGTTCCGCAACGCCTTCGTCCACGCGATGGATTGCCCGCACGGCAATTGGTGGTTCTTCACCTGGCATCGCCCGTTCGTCGGCTATTTCGAGGAGGTCGTGCGCCAGTACAGCGGCAACAAGGATTTCGCGTTCCCCTATTGGGACTGGACCAAGCTGCCGGCGATCCCGGCCGAGATGTTCGACGGCACGCTCGATCCGACCAGCGCCGCGTTCAATCCCTACATCTCCAGCTTCGACACGTTCTTCAAATACATGAATCCGGCGCTGGAGACCTATTGGAAGGGCTTGTCGCCGGCCCAGCTCGCACAGCTCAACACACGCGGCATGCCGACGCTCAAATCGCTGTGGGAGCAGGTCAAGGGCAACCCGGATATCGGCGCGATGTACACCACGACGCCGAACGCGCGCTGGATCACCAAGGCCCATCCCGAACTCGACGCCAAGACCAAGGTCACCGTGTCGCTGCCGACGATCCTGCAAGGCCTGTCGCCGACCGCGTTCACGACGACCTCGACCGTCACCGGCTTCAACAGCATCCAGACGCCGTCGCACAACACCGCGCCCAGCGGCGGCAACGTCTTCGCCGTGCTGGAGGGCCAGCCGCACAACAAGACGCACAACAATATCGGCGGCGTCGGCCATATCCCGAACAGCGAATATTACAATTTCGGTTATATGGCCGATAACCTGTCGCCGGTCGATCCGATCTTCTTCCTGCATCACGCCAATATGGACCGGCTGTGGGACGTGTGGACGCGCAAGCAGCAGGCGCGGCATTTGCCGGCGCTGCCGACCGGCGCGGATTGGACGACCTTCGCGCAGGAGCCGTTCCTGTTCTACATCGACGCGAACGGCACGCCGGCGCCGCGCAAGAATGCCGGCGAAAGCGTGGAGATCGGCGGCTTCGACTACGACTACCAGCCCGGCATGGGCGAGGTCGTCGTCAAGTCGCCGCAGGTCGTGGCTGCGGCGCTTGCCCACTTCCAGGGCTCGGTCAGCGGCGGTGAAGGTTCGGTGGCGGTGCCGCCGAGCCAGTTGCGCGCCGGCAAGCTCGTCGCCTCGATCACGATCCCGCATCCGATGTCGGGCAGCGCGCCGCGCGAATACGACGTGCTGGTCAACGCCCCGCCCGGGACGCAATCGGTGGGCGCCGACAGCCCCTATTTCGCGGGCACGATCTCGTTCTTCGGCTTCATGCCCGGCATGACGTCGATGGACGTGACGTTCCAGGTGCCGCTCGACAAGCTGCCGGCCGCCGCCAAGGGCAAGCCGCCGGGCTCGCTGGTGTTCACCGTCGTGCCGTCGGGTCCCGCCGTGGTCGGCGCCGGTCCGCATCCCACGAACCTCGGCGCGGCGCCGCCGGTGCTCAAGAGCGTGTCGGTGTCGGTCACGCCATGAGGCTTGGCAAGGCCGCCGTTCTTCTCGCATGGCTGGCGCTGACGGCGACGGTTGCGGAAGCGGCGGCCTTCCGCGCCGTGCGGGTCGCCGTGCCGGCCGTGGCGAGCGACAGCACGGTTCTGCGCGTGCGCGCCGGCGTTCTACCGCGCGGCGCGGAAGTCGATGTCTACGACGACCATGGAGCCTTGCTCGGCACGGTCTCGCCGTTCGGCGTGCACGGCGCGGCGGGGACCTATGCCATTCCCTTGCATCCCGGCATGACGGGCGCGCGCAGCCTTACCGTGCATCTCGTGCTCACCGAGGCGGGCAAGCCGCCGCGCGCCCCGACGCTGCGCGAGGTGCGCGGTGTAACGCTGGTCGGAGCGGCGCGTTAGAGAAATTTCATCGCGAGGTGCACCAGCACCGCGGCGCCGAAGCCGCCGACCGCGATACCCGAACCCTTGTTGATGATCGCCATCACATGGTCGTTGATGCTGGCATGGAACAGGCCGACCACGGTCGTCAGCACCAGCCACCACAGCGCCGAACCCGCCGTCACGCCGATCACGACGAAGGACGCCGCGATGAAGCTGGGATGGCCGCCGGCGAGCCCGCCGAGCCCGGCGAACAGCGCCGCGAAGCCGAGCAACGTCGCGGGATTGGTGATGGTGAGCGCGAAGCTCGACGCCATGGCGCGGACCAGCGTCGAAGCGCCCTTCTCCCGCGCCGTCACCGAATCCGGCAGGCGCGCCTCGACCTTGGCGAGGAAGGTGTGGATCCCGAAATAGATCAGCATGCAGCCGCCGATCAGTTCTAACAGCGAGGCATAGCCCTTGATCCATTGCGCCACCGCGGTGAGGCCGAAACCGGTGACGATGGCGAACACCGTGTCGCCGACCGCGGCGCCGAGCCCGGACACGAAGCCGTTGAGCGGTCCGAAGGCGAGCGTGCGGCGGATGCAGATCAGGTTCACCGGTCCGATGGGAACGGCGACGATCAGCCCGATCACGATGCCGGAGACGATGAGAAGGAGAAGGTCCATACGCCGGGCTGGGCCGCTAAATCTCGACGACCAGGCGGCCGCGCACCTTGCCGGCGAGGATGTCCTCGGCGGCCTGGCGCACGCCCGACAGCGGAATCGTCTGGGTCATGGCGGCGAGCTTGCCGGTATCGAGGTCCTGCGCCAACCGGTTCCACGCCTGGATGCGGCGCGGCTTGGGCATCTGGACGGAATCGATGCCGAGCAGCGAGATGCCCCGCAGGATGAATGGCGCGACGCTGGTCGGCAGATCGAGACCCGCCGCGAGGCCGCACGCGGCGACCGCGCCGCCATAGGAGGTGGACGCGATGACATTGGCGAGCGTCTTGGAACCGACACTGTCGACCGCGCCGGCCCAGCGTTCCTTGCCCAGCATGCGCGGCTCGCCCGCGAGTTCCGCGCGCGCGATGATCTCGCTGGCGCCGAGATCTTTCAGGTAAGCCTCTTCCTCGGGGCGGCCCGTCGAGGCGATGACCTTGTAGCCGAGCTTGGCCAGCAGTGAGACCGCGACCGAACCGACGCCGCCCGCGGCGCCGGTGACGATCACGGCGCTGCCGGGTTTCACATGCGCGTCTTCCAGCGCCAGCACGCACAGCATCGCGGTGTAGCCGGCGGTACCGATCGCCATCGCCTGCGCGGCGTTGAAGGCCTTGGGCAGCGGCACCAGCCAGTCGCCCTTCACGCGCGCCAGTTCCGAGTAGCCGCCGTAATGCACTTCGCTGAGCCCGAAGCCGTTGAGCACGACCTTGTCGCCGGCTTTGAACTCCGGATGCGACGACTCCTCGACCGTCCCGGCGAGATCGATGCCCGGGATCATCGGAAACTTGCGCACCACCGGCGAGCGCCCGGTCAGCGCCAGTCCGTCCTTGTAGTTCACCGTCGAATGCGACACTGCGACCGTGACGTCGCCGGGCATCAGCGCGTCGGGCGTCAGTTCCACGTCATCGGCGGTCTGCTTGTCGGCGTCCTTGCGGAGCAGAATGGCCTTGAACCGGCTCTTCATCGCGTTTGGGCCCACCTGTTATCTTTGCCGGGCAGGCGACCCGAATTCGCGCGCCGCGTCAAGGTGTTGGCAAACATGTCATGCTAAAAGACCGTCTTCGTAACTTTACGAACCCCCGCAATCAACTCGGAAATCTGCTCCTTCGTCGGTTCGACCGATTTCTTGTGATCGCATTGGTTCCGAATGTCAGTTAGATGTTGCACGAAACGCCACGTTGGTATGTCCAACACGTCGTTCTTTTTCAGCAACTCATTCAACTCGCTTATTGTGGGGTTCTTCGAAAAGGAGAGCTTGTGCTGAACGCAAACTGTTTGGAGGTGCCCTTCGAGAACAACCCCCACCAATGCGCCTGATGCGCGCTGATAGCCCTGCTTGTTGAGTTCTTCGGCCGCATCCAACTCGTTGTCAAAGACATCTGCTTGAACGAGTGTGCGGATATCAAATAGTGAACTCCTAAATCTCGCCTTCAGGGCCATGACGATAGTTAGCTGCTGTTGCATCGATGGAAGCGCAGCATATGGTCCCACGACTACCTGAGCATCATACCCGCGTGTGATAGTGATTCCTTGGAGGCAATCCGAGATGGAATAGTTCGCAAACGTTATCTCTTTCCGAGTTTTCGCCGCCTTATAGTAACTCACGAAGTCTTCGACTCGGTCAGGCAAGAGTTGAGTTACGCAAGCGAGAGCCTCGGAGTACCAACTCTGATATCCGAATTTGAACGACGGTAGTTTTTTTATAGCCTCATCAGTCAGGCCCAATTCCTTACTACGTTCAGGAACGACTTCGACTACCATCGCGTGGTAGAGATTCAAACCCGTGTTACACAACGCCTCTAGATCGCCGCTGTATCGTGTAAACGAAATTGGCTTCTGCGCATCATTCATTGAAGTCTCCGCACGCAGAATATCTGGAAATCACGATGGATTATAGCGTTTCCGTGAAGCGGACGGGCTCGCCCTGCCCGGCCAGGACCAATGCGCGGTCGCGCATCACCGTCTTGCCGCGAATGATCGTGGCGAGCGCCCAGCCGGTCGTCTCCATGCCGTCGAACGGCGTCCAGCCGCATTTGGAGGCGATCCAGGAGTTCTCGATTGTCTTCTTCGCTTTGAGATCGACGATCGTGAAGTCCGCGTCGAAGCCGCGCGCGATGCGGCCCTTGCCGGCGATGCCGAAGATGCGCGCCGCGCCGGTGCTGGTCAGGTCGATGAAACGCTCCAGCGTCATCCGCCCCGCCGCGACATGGTCGAGCAGGATCGTCACCAGCGTCTGCACCCCCGGCATGCCGGACGGCGTGTCGGGATAGGTCTTGTCCTTCTCGGCGCGCGTGTGCGGCGCGTGGTCGGAGCCGATCACGTCGATCACGCCCTGGTTCACCGCCGCCCACAGCGCCTCGCGGTGCGACGCGTCGCGGATCGGCGGGTTCATTTGCGCATAGGTGCCGAGGCGCTCGTAACACTCCGGCGCCGCCAGCGTCAGGTGCTGCGGCGTGGTCTCGCAGGTGCAGATGTCCTTGGCCGCCGCGAGCAGCGGAATCTCGTCGCCCGTCGTGACGTGCAGCACATGCAGCCGGCGGCCGGCAGCACGCGCCAGGCGGATCACGCGCTCGGTCGACATGCGCGCCGCTTCGGCGTCGCGCCACACCGGATGACTCCGCGGATCGCCGGGAATGGCGAGATGCTTGCGCGCCTTGAGACGGTCCTCGTCCTCGGAATGCACCGCGACGCGGCGGCGCCCCGCCTTCAACATCTTCGCGATGTCTTCTTCGTGGTCGAGCAGCAGCGTGCCGGTCGAGGAGCCGAGGAACGCCTTCACGCCCGCGACACCCGGCATGCGCTCGAGCTCGCCCAGCGCGCCGAGATTGGCCGGCGTCGCGCCGATATAGAACGCGTAATCGCAATGCATCCGGTTCGCGGCGCGGGCGAGCTTGTCGTCCATCATCTCGCGCGAGGTCGTCGGCGGATAGGTGTTGGGCATCTCGAAGATGCCGGTGACGCCGCCCAGCACGGCGGCGCGGCTGCCGCTCTCCAGGTCTTCCTTGTGCTCGTTGCCGGGTTCGCGGAAGTGGCACTGGCTGTCGATCACGCCAGGGAGGACGTGAAGGCCCCTGGCCTCGAAAATCTCGGCAGCCTTGGCGCTGCCAAGGGCACCGATGGCGGCGATCTTGCCAGCGCGGACGGCGACGTCGCCCACCGCGATGCCGTTGGGCGTTGCGACGGTTCCGCCGCGGATCAGAAGGTCATAGGTCTCGGACATGCGAAAATCCGTAGACCGCGCCTCGTCCCTTGGCAACCGCGCCGCGCCCTATTACTTCCTTGAGCATGCCGATTGCCCATCTCGAAGATCGCGCCGTCCTTGCCGTCACCGGACCGGAGGCGCGCGGGTTCCTGCAAGGCCTCATTACCAACGATGTCGAGGCGCTGACGCCCGGCAAGGGCCTCTACGCCGCCCTCCTGACGCCGCAGGGCAAGATCCTGTTCGATTTCTTCCTTGCCGAGGGTGACGGCGCGATCCTGATCGATTGCGCCGCGCCCGCGCGCGATGCGCTGCTCAGACGCCTGTCGATGTACAAGCTGCGCGCCAAGGTGGCGCTCGAAGCGCGCGACCAGCTCGTGGTGATCGCAGGCGAAAGCGGAATCGCGCCGTCGAGCGCAATCCCCTACTCCGATCCGCGCCTGGACGCGCTCGGCTGGCGCGCCTTCATCGCCAGAGGCGAGATGCCGGTGGCTCTTTCCCCTGCCGCCACCTACCACGAAAGACGGCGCGCGCACGGCGTGCCGGAAGCGGCGGATTTCGGGTCGGACAGGATGTTCGCGCTCGACGCCGATCTCGACGAGCTGCACGCGGTCGACTTCACCAAGGGCTGCTATGTCGGCCAGGAACTCACCGCACGGATGAAGCACCGCGGCACCGCGCGCAAGCGATTGCTTTCGTTCGAAGCCGCCAACGCCGCGCCCGGCGCGCCTGTGAAAGCTGGCGACAAGGACGTTGGCGAGATCGCCTCGTTTGACGACGGTCAAGGCTTCGCGCTCATCCGCCTCGACCGCCTCGCAGAGGCTGGCGATGCGCCGCTGCTGACGGACGCCGGCAGCATGAATTTGATAAAACCGTCATGGCTTTTGCCTTGACGCCGGGCGCCGCCGGTGAGAGTTTCTGTTTTGTTCTGAACATCATTTGGAGGTCTCGCCATGCTCCATCATGTCTCTGTCGGCGTCGCCGATATCGAACGCGCCGCGAAATTCTATGACGCGGTCCTCGCGACGCTCGGCTTCAAGCGGGTCGCCGATTATGCGCCGCACGCCATCGGCTACGGCACCGACCGTCCCGAGTTCTGGATCGGCGGCGCGCATGACGGCAAGCCGGTGAGCGTCGGCAACGGCACGCATCTGGGCTTCATCGCGCGCAGCAAGGCGCAGGTCCACAAATTCCACGAAGTCGCGCTGGCGCAAGGCGGCAGCAACAATGGCGAGCCCGGTCCGCGCGCCGATTACGGCCCGGACTACTACGGCGCCTTCATCTACGACCTCGACGGCAACAAGCTCGAGGCCGCCCTGCTCCACACGCCCGTGCCCAAAGCCACCAAGGGACCCGCAAAAAAAGCCGCCAAGAAGCCGGCCAGGAAAACCGTGAAAGCGGCCGCGAAGAAAAAAGCCAAGAAGAAAGCGAAGCGCTGAGCGGAATGACGGACATCATCCGCTGCGGCTGGTCCGACAAGGAGCAGATCTACCGCGACTATCACGACCACGAATGGGGCGTGCCGGAATACGATCCGCGCGCGCTCTATGAAAAACTCGTGCTCGACGGTTTCCAGGCCGGGCTGTCCTGGATCACCATCCTCAAGAAGCGGGAGAATTTCCGCGAGGCGTTCGACGGCTTCGAGCCCGAGAAGATCGCGCGCTACGGCAAGCGCGAGGTGCATCGTCTGCTCAAGAATGCCGGCATCATCCGCTCGGAATCCAAGATCAACGCCGCGATCAAGGGTGCGCAGCTCTGGCTGGAGATCGAGGAGAAGGAGCCGGGCGGCTTCCGCGAGCTGATCTGGAAACATGTCGGCGGCAAGCCCAAGCAGAACAGCTTCAAGACGCTCAAACAGGTGCCGGCCAAAACGGCGATGAGCGAGGCGCTGTCCAAGGACCTCAAGACCCGGGGCTTCAACTTCGTCGGCCCGGTGATCGTCTATGCCTTCGGCCAGGCCGTGGGCATGGTGAACGACCATATCGCCACCTGCCATCGCCATGCCCCGGTCGCGGCGCTCGGCCGGCATGCGCCGCACTAGCGTCCCCGCGCGTTTCTCTGACACAGTGGCAGCCTGAATCGGAGATCCGCATGCCGGCAACGGCGCTTTACACCGTCGCAATGAGCCCCGCCGAAGCGTTCGACTACACGCGCGGTGCGCTGCAGGCCGCCGGCGCCGCGCTCGGCGCGCAGACCGCGCCGTCGCATCTGGACTTCACGCTGACCCGCAAAGGACCGGATACCGGCTCGATCGATATTCCGATGCCGGGCCGCGCCATCGTCACGGCTGCCGGCGACGGCACGTCGAGCGTGACCATCTCGGTCGATCCGGCGACGCAGCTCATCGTCTATGGCGTCGGCATCGGCATCGCCGCCGCGCTGTTCGGCGAGCTGTTCTTCTGGGGCTTTCTGGGCAGCCTCTGGTTTCTCGCGATACTCGGCGGCGAGGTCTATCTGTTCTGGAACCTGTTCAACAAATGGCCGGCCGACGCGCTGGAGGCCATTCGTATGAAGATGCAGGCCTCGCCCGCCGTGAGCGGCGGTGCACCCATCGTGCAGCCGACCGCACCGATCTTCACGCCGCCGCCGCCCACGACACCGCCACCACCGTCGGCGCCACCGCAACCCTCATCGAACGCCGCCGACATCGCCCAGCAAATCCGCCACCTCGCGGAACTGCGCGACCAGGGCCATCTCACCCAGGAAGAGTTCGACGCGAAAAAGGCGGAACTGCTGAAGCGGATTTAGTCCGGCACGTCGAACGTCTGCTCCAGCCGTTCCTTGCCCTGCCCGCCGACATAGACGCGCTCACGGAACGGATACTCCGCGATCACCTTCTTCCAGAACGCCACCGCCGCGGTGTGCGCGCGGTATTCCGACAACGTCCACGGTCCCGGGAAACGCTTCAGAATCTGCCGCGCGAAAGCGAGCGCCGAGCCGGTGCGGCGGAAATTCTCGAACGAATAGAACTCCGCCATCTCGGTGCGCTCTTCGCGGTGCACCAGCGCAAAGCCCACCCGCTCACCATCGACATAGGCCCAGAACGGAAACCGGTTCGGCTCCGTCCAGTAAAGATCGAACCACGGATATTCAAACACGCCGTCGACCGGCTGGTGCGTGCCCCATTGTGCCAGCTCTCGGATATATTTCTGCAGCTCCGCCCACAGCAGCGCCTTGTCCGCCAGCGGAACCGGAACGACCGCGACGGCCATCAGCCGCGGCCGCGATAGGGCGCGACGCCGGTGTCGGGAAGCCAGCTTCCCGCCGGCAGCTTGCCGGTCTGCCAGAACACGTCGATCGGCATGCCGCCGCGCGGATACCAATAGCCGGCGATGCGCAGGTAACGCGGCTTGATCGTGGCGACGATCCGCTTGCCGATACCGACGGTGCAATCCTCGTGGAACGCGGCGTGGTTGCGGAAGCTGCCGAGATAAAGCTTGAGCGATTTGGATTCGACGATCGCCTTGGCCGGCACGTAGTCGATCACGAAATGGGCGAAATCGGGCTGGCCGGTCACCGGGCACAGCGAGGTGAACTCCGGCGCCGTGAAACGCACGATATAGGCGCTGTTCGGGTGCGGATTGGGCGCGGTTTCGAGCACCGCTGCCTCCGGCGAGGCCGGCAGCGCGACGGAACGTCCCAATTGGGTGAGCTTTTTGGCCATGGTCAGGCTTTGGCAGGCGGATGAATTTCCGTCAAGGAAAGGATTTGGCGCTAGGCTCGGCCTTGAATTGCCGCATCCGGGTATCGAGATTTCACCGCGGGAGTAGTAAGAGGGCGCATGACGGTGTGGCAGAACATCCAGGAAACGCTCAAGCACATCCTCGGCGCCGAGGACGGCAAGGGCGTGACCCGCGCGGTGGCGGAACTCGTGGCCATCGTCGCGCTGACCTTCTCGGCGACCACCGCCATCGCGCAGCCCTTCTACGTGCCTTCCGGCTCGATGCAGCCGACGCTGGCCATCGGCGACGCCTTCGTCGCGGCGAAATATCCGTACGGCTACAGCCGCTACTCGGTGCCGTTCGGGCTCGGCCCGGCCTCGCCCTCGCGCCTTCTGCAGAAGATGCCCGAGCGCGGCGACGTCGTGGTGTTCCGCCTGCCCGTCGATCCCAGCCAGACGTTCATCAAGCGCCTTGTCGGACTGCCCGGCGACCGCATCCAGATGATCTCCGGCCATCTGTGGATCAACGGCAGGCAATTGCCGCTGCGCGCCGACGGCACCGGCAAGGTGGAGAGCGAAGACGGCACGATCTCCGAAGTGCCGCGCTTCATCGAGACTCTGCCCAATGGGCGCAAGCATCCGATCTACAAATGGACCTGGAGCGGACCGCTCGACGACACGCAGGAATACGTCGTGCCGCCAGGGCATTTCTTCATGATGGGCGACAATCGCGACAACTCCCGCGACAGCCGCGTGCCGCCCGAGCAGATGGGCGTCGGCTTCGTGCCGGCCGAGAACCTCGTCGGCCGCGCCGAATTCGTCGTCGGCTCCTACGACTTCCTCAACGCGCACACCGTCTGGTCGTGGCTCGGCGAATTCCGTCTGTCGCGGGTCCTGAACGGGGTCAACTGATCCTTCGAGGCTCGCTGCGCTCGCACCTCAGGATGACGGGTACTATTTCGTCATGCTGAGGTGTCCGTAGCGCCAGCGTACGGACGCCGAAGGCGAGCCTCGAAGCACGCACTACTTCGGCTTCCGCGCGGCCTCGCGCAGCGGCGCCAGCGCCTCCGACCATTTGTGCAATTCGTTCAGCGTCGCGGCCACGCCCTGCGCATTGAGGTCGTTGCCTTCGAACTTGCCGTCCTTGAGCTGCGCGAAGAAGCTCGGAATGGCGACGCCCTCGGGGATCGGCATCATCTTGAGCGTCGAGGCGTGGCTGCGCGCCACCTGCGCCGAGCGCAGGCCGCCCGACACGCCGCCATAGCTCACAAAGGCGACCGGTTTGTACTGCCATTCCCAGAACAGGTAATCGAGCGCGTTCACATAGGACGGCGGCGGCATGTAATCGTATTCCGGAACCACGAAGACGAAGGCATCGCCCGCGTCGACGCTCGCCGACCACGCCTTGGTGTGCGCGTTCTCATATTGCCGGCGCATCGGATGATGCGGCTCGTCGTAGAGCGGCAGGTTGAACGTCGCCAGGTCGACCAGCTGCGCGTCGAACTTGCCATGCGCCTGGGCATGCTCGTGGAACCACTGCCCGATGGCCGGACCGGCGCGGCCCGGGCGGGTGGAGGCGATGATCGTCTGCAGCTTCAGGGCCATGGCGGTTCTCCTTGCGAAAGTACCTGTTTGGTGCCAAGTAACAAATTGTGACTGACGCTAAGATGATGCCTGCCGCAGCGCAGCGCAAGAAGGCACGCCGATGAAACAGGGTAACATCCATGAAACCGGCAACTGCAAGGCCGTGTCGGGCGTCCTCGCCCGCATCGGCGACAAGTGGTCCGTGCTGATCGTCACGCGCCTCGGGGCGCGGCCGCTGCGCTTCAACGAGCTCAAGCGCGAGATCGGCGGCATCTCGCAGCGCATGCTGACGCTGACGCTGCGCGGCCTGGAGCGCGACGGCCTGATCACGCGCACCGTCTTCCCCACGATCCCGCCGCGCGTCGATTACGAGCTGACCGCGCTGGGCCGTTCGCTTCTGGAGCCGGTGTCGGCGCTGGGCGACTGGGCGCTCAAGAACATCGGCCGGATCGATGCCGCACGGCTGAAGTTCGACAACGCCAACGCAAAGGGCCCTGCCCGCATCAAGGCGCGCGCCGCTTGACGCGTTACGCCGGTCTCGACGGCATTCGCGGCGCCTGGGTTCTGGTCTGGATCGAAGGGCGCAAACGCGGCTTCGAACGTCTCGATGATATCGCGCACCTGTTTGACCGGCCCGTCGCGCGCGCCGCCATCGACATTCCCATCGGCATCCCGGACAGTGGCGACCGCGGCTGCGACATGGCTGCCAAGCAAATGCTGGGCAAGAACCACAATCGCGTCTTCACCGGCGTGCTGCGCTGGATGCTCGATATGCCGATGTTGAAACGCGAGCACTACTTCGCGATCAACCGCGCCGCGCAAGCCAAAGGCGAGAAGCGAATCTCGCTGCAGATGTTCGGCATCCTGCCCAAGATCCGCGACGTCGACCGCGCGATGACCCCGGCGCGGCGGACACAGCTCATAGAATGCCATCCGGAGCTGGTGTTCCAGCGTTTGAACGGCGGCCGCGCCGTTCCCGGCAAGAAGACTGCGCAGGGTCACGCCCTGCGGCGCGAATTGCTCAAAGCCGATGGCTTCGACGCGCTGGACGATTGGCTCGGCGCTCGCCGCGGCACCGGCATCAAGCCGGACGACCTGCTTGACGCCTGCGCCTGTGCGATCGCAGCGCGCGACACCATCGCGCGTCTGCCGGAGGCACCGCGCAGCGATCCGCGGGGCCTCAGGATGGAGATCAACTACTGACGGTTCAGCCGGCCCAGGCGGCGTCGAAGCGCGAGACCATCGGCATCACTGCGGTGTGCGCGACGCTGGCCCGGCGCTGCTCCTCCGCGATGGCGACGTCGAGCATCAACGTCACGAAGGTGCGGTTGCGGTCGGCATAGTCGCGCTCGTCGCCGAGCAGCGGCCACAGGTTTTGGCGCATAAAGGTGTCGAGCTCGTCCGACCAGCGCGCCCCGTCCGAGCCGTCGAGCAGCTTGGTGCGCCGATGCACCAGCACCGCCATGTGCGGCGCGATCAGCTCCTTCATCTCGTTCTCGAAGGCCCGCCAGCCATCGGCCTCGTATTCGATCCCCTGCACCAGAAACCCGACGACCTGCCGGATCGCACCCATCATCTGTCTCGCCATGGCGTTCTGCCCCTTGCCCGCAAGAAGCAGCATGCGCCGCCGCCCGTTAAATCGACGCTTGGACTTTCATTAAAATTCGAAGCAATCCGTGGCGGGAATAAATGTAGTGCACTTATTGGTTGACCCAGGTGATTTTATGCACTACATTTAATCATGGATTTCGAGTGGGACGAGGCCAAGCGCCTTGCGAACCTCGCCAAGCATGGCGTCGACTTTATCGATGCGGATGCTTTCGATTGGCTTGGCGCGATCCGGTGGCGCGATGACAGAAGAGTCTATGGCGAGATGCGCTTCGCCGCGTTGGGCACGTGTCGCGGGCGTGTTCACAGCATCAGCTTTACCATGCGCGGACCGATCGTCCGGCTGATCAGCTTCCGCAAGGCAAACGACAGAGAGACAAGGCGATATGAAAAAGAAAAAGCAGCACGCCCCTAAGGACGTCGAAATCGATGATCCCGACAATCCGGAATGGACGGAAGAAATGTTCCGCACGGCGCGACCCATGACCGACTTTCCGGAAATGCTCGCGGGGCTGCTGGAAGCGTCCGATAAGCTGCGCGCCCAAAAACGCGAGCGCGGGCGTCCGAAGCTCGAACATCCCAAGCTGCAGGTGACATTGCGGCTCGACGAGGACGTCGTGAACGCCTTCAAGGAAGATGGACCCGGCTGGCAGGGGCGGATCAACGAGACGCTGAAGAAGACCGTCAGGCGCCGCAAGCGCTAATTGCGCCCCTCCCCGCCCCGCGACACCACGGCTAGTGGTGGATTGTTGCGCCCCGGTAACGCGCATGCTACCTGCTTCGCGCGCGCGGGGAGTGACTCGCGGGCAGTGAAATTTCACCAACGAATTCAAACGGTTAAATCACCGGCGCGCGGCAAAAGCGCCAGGGTTTAAAAGGCGGAAATGGCATCGGAACAGCAACGCGAAGTCGGACTGGCAGGGCGCTATGCGACCGCCATTTTCGAGCTGGCGCAGGAGACCCGCAGCCTGGCGGCGGTCGAGCAGGATTTCGCCGCGCTGAGCGCGATGATGAAGGACAGCGCCGACCTGACGCGCCTCGTCAAATCCCCCGCTTTCGGCGCCGAGGCGCAGACCAAGGCGATGAAGGCCGTGCTCGAAGCGATGAACGCTTCCAAGCTCGGCACCCAGTTCGTACTGACGCTGGCGAGCAAGCGCCGCCTGTTTGCGCTCGGCGACATCATTGCCGCCTTCAATCGTCTCGTCGCGTCGATGCGCGGTGAAGTCGCCGCCGAGGTCAGCTCGGCCCGTACGCTGAGCGATGCGGAAATCACCGAGCTCAAGGCCGTCCTGAAGGCCAAGCTGGGGCGCGAGCCGCGCCTCGAAACCAAAGTCGATCCCACCCTGCTCGGCGGCCTCGTCGTGAAGGTGGGCTCGCGCATGATCGATTCATCCTTGCGCACGAAGCTGAACGGCATCCGCGCAGCCATGAGAGGTAACTGAACATGAACATCCAGCCCGCGGAAATCTCCGCCATCCTGAAGCGCGAGATCCAGAACTTCGGCGCCGAGGCCGAAGTCAGCGAAGTCGGCCAGGTGCTGAGCGTCGGCGACGGCATCGCGCGCGTCTACGGCCTCGACAACGTCCAGGCCGGCGAGATGGTCGAGTTTCCGGGCGGCATCAAGGGCATGGCGCTGAACCTCGAGAACGACAATGTCGGCGTCGTGATCTTCGGCAATGACAGCACGATCAAGGAAGGCGACACCGTCAAGCGCACGCGCTCCATCGTGGACGTGCCGGTCGGCAAGGGCCTGCTCGGCCGCGTCGTCGACGCGCTGGGCAATCCGATCGACGGCAAAGGCCCGATCGAGAATGTCGCCGAGCGCCGCCGCGTCGACGTCAAGGCGCCGGGCATCATCCCGCGCAAATCGGTGCACGAGCCGGTGCAGACCGGCCTCAAGGCCATCGACTCGCTGATCCCGATCGGCCGCGGCCAGCGCGAGCTGATCATCGGCGACCGCCAGACCGGCAAGACCGCCGTCGCCATCGACGCGATCCTGAACCAGAAGGCGATCAACGCCGGCACCGACGAAGGCGCCAAGCTCTATTGCATCTACGTCGCCATCGGCCAGAAGCGCTCGACCGTGGCACAGATCGTCAAGACGCTCGCCGACAACGGCGCGCTCGACTACACCATCGTCGTCGCCGCCACCGCCTCGGACCCGGCGCCGCTCCAGTTCCTCGCGCCGTTCTCCGGCTGCGCCATGGGCGAGTGGTTCCGCGACAACGGCATGCACGCGCTGATCATCTATGATGACCTGTCCAAGCAGGCCGTCGCCTATCGCCAGATGT